>Ga0224510_10000021_pt1 | contig 125645 bp, 112 predicted proteins | sample SF_May12_sed_USG_FD_170161 | JGI IMG/M metagenome (GOLD analysis project Ga0224510, IMG submission 170161) | Sediment microbial communities from San Francisco Bay, California, United States - SF_May12_sed_USGS_4_1 | ecosystem: Environmental > Aquatic > Marine > Sediment | place: USA... | reverse complement strand
CCCGCACCCAGGAAACCCACCCCCGTCACCATCTGGCCCAGCACACGCGTCGCGTCCACACGCTCGGTGGTGAGGTCGGCACCGAGACGGATGAACACGTGCGTACCCAGGCAGATGAGAACGGCGGTGCGGACGTCGAGCGGCTTGCCGCGCAGCTGGCGCTCCAGTCCCACGATCATGCCGCACGCCACCGCCACCAGCACGGGGAGCCAGAACGACCATTCCAAAGGCGAAAACGATTTCATGCTGATTGACCTCTAGTGACCGGAGTCGTCTCCCCACAACTCCTGCAGGCGCTTGTCGCGACCACAACCCTTGCGGTACGCGGCGTAGTGTTCCGGTTCTTTCGTGTAGAAATCCTGGTGGTACTCCTCGGCGGGCCAGAACGCGCCCGCCGCGGTGATGTCGACCGCCACCGTGCCCAGCAGCTCCTCCACGGCGGCGCGGGACGCCTCCGCGAGGCGCTTCTGGTCCCCGTCGTGGTAGAAGATCTCCGGCCGGTACTGCGGTCCCCGGTCGCAGAACTGCCCGTCTCCCGATGTGGGATCGATGTTGTGCCAGTAGACCTCGAGCAACTGCGCGTAGCTCACCTTGCGCGGATCATACTCGACCTGGATGGCCTCGCAATGACCGGTTTCCCGGTTGGAAACCTGCTCGTAGGTGGGGTTCTCCTCGGGACCGCCGGTATAGCCCGAGATGGTGGCCTTCACACCCTTCACGTCGTCGAAGGCCGGCTCCATGCACCAGAAACATCCACCCGCGAAGGTGGCAATGGCGGCCTCATTCCCCGTCCGCGCAGAGCCGGCGCAAACGCCGGCGGCCACCGCGCACACGGCCAACACCCGTACCCCCCGAGAAACGCGTCTGTGCATGCCGTTCCACCTCCGCAATTGGGGCCAGTCTACACGCCACCCTTCCTACGATGAAAGCATCCGTTTTGGGTGGCGGCAATCGCGGGCAGCACCGTCCGGGGAGCAACCGGAAACCCCGCGCCATCGCCGGGAACCCGCGCCGTCCGCGGCAAGGTCGAATCATGGAACGCCTTATGCAAGAACCAGTTGAATTTGCCGGCCGGCAGCCGGCGCGAAACGAGGAGTTGTCACCATGATGCGTCTGAAAATGATTCTGGTCATGATCGTGCTGCTGACCGCCGGTTCGGCGTCGGCCAGCACCTGGTACGTCGCGGCGGTGGGCGGCGACGCCACCACCATTCAGGGGGGTATCAACCTCGCGTCCAACGGAGACGAGGTCGTGGTGGCCATGGGCACCTACACCGGCCCCGGCAACGTGAACGTGTCCTTCAACGGCAAGGCCATCCTGGTCCGGTCGGAGAGCGGTCCCTACCAGACCGTCATCGACTGCCAGGGAGCGGCGCGTGGCTTCACGTTCATCAACGCCGAGGGGCCCGGCTCGATTCTGGAGGGTTTCACCATCCGCAACGGCATGGAGACGAAAGGCGGGGCCATCCTGTGCGACGGCGCGTCGCCGGTGATCCGCTACAACATCCTCTCCGGGAACAACGCCACCACGTCGGGCGGCGCAATCCACATCAAGCAGAGCTCGGCCGCCGTGTACCGCAACACCATGGACGGCAACGGTGCCCCGGCCGGCGGCGCGATTGCCCTGCAGGGACCCGCAACGCCGCAGATCTACCAGAACATCGTGTGCAACAGCACCGCGGGTGGCGCGCTGTCCTGCGCCGGGAACTTCACCGGATCGCTGGTGGGCTGTAATGATTTCTTCATGAACACCGGCGGCGACACCGTGTGCGCGGGTGACACCGGGAGCAACTTCTCGCTGGATCCCCTGTTTTGCGGCATCCCCGGGAGCGGCAACTACTACCTGCAGCAGACCTCCCCCTGCGTGGCCGCGTACTCGCCCTGCTTCCAGGACCTGGGCGCGCTGGGCATTCAGTGCCAGGTGACGGCCACCGAGCAGGCGACCTGGGGCAAGGTCAAGGCGCTGTACCGCTAGTCAATCCGACCACAAAAAAAGAGCGCGGGGCCAAAGACCCCGCGCTCTCAGCTGTCAACGAGTGATGGCTCGTTCGGCCGGTACTAGTACCGGTCGCGACCGCCGCCACCGAAGCCGCCCCGGCCACCACCACCGAAACCACCGCGGCCACCGCCACCGCGGCCACCCTCGGTCTTCGGACGCGCGATGTTGACGGTGAGCGTGCGCTGGGCAACCTCGCGGTTGTTCAGCTTCTCGACGGCCTGCGCGGCCGCCTCGTCCGTCTCCATCTCCACGAAGCCGAAACCACGCGGACGGCCGGTGTCGCGGTCCATGACGAGCGAAACGCTCGCAACGGGTCCGACCTCGGAGAAGAGCTCGCGCAGATCCTGCTCGGTGGTGCTGTAATTCAGGTTGCCGACATAGAGTTTGCGATTCATGAATCAGATTCCTTTTCGAAACATTCTAACCGATACCACGGACCTCGCACACGCATGCACGCGATCCGCGTCTTGCGCTCAAACATAAACTGGGGTCGCTTAACCTGAGAAAAGGGGAGGCGAAACTCGGTCCTGACTTGAACGCGGCTTTTTGACACGGGGAAGATAGCGCGCCGGTGCCAGACCTGTCAATCGGGAAAACCAGGGCTACTCCCAGTAGCTCCCCCAGCGCCCATCTACCCTGCGGACGGTGTCCGGGTCCATTTCCACCGCGTCGGGGTAGCCGGGCTTCCAGGTGGCGTCGATGCCCATGACGCCTTCGTAAATGGGCTGCACCCCGGCCAGCGACGTCCGCGAAAACACCAGGTCGCGCGCGGGGTCGAAGCGCGTAAACACACCCCAGATGGTGTCGACGTCGTCATCGAGGTTCACGTCGGGGCTGACCACCGCAATCATCTTGAGGCCCGCCAGGGCCGGGGCGGCCACCAGCGCATCGAGGGTTCTTCGACCCGCGTCCTTCTCGACGCGATCGATCTGCACCACCAGCAGCGCGTCCTCCCACACCTTCCAGCGGCGCACGTGCGGCGCGAGGTGCGCCGGGTCGCCGGAAACCGGTTCGCCGCTCGCCCCGCCCGATCCCGCGGCCGGCGCGCTTCCGCCGGAGTACTGCGCGCGGCTGCCGGTGGCATCCAGAATCATGCGGCTCCCCAGGTGCATCTTGAAACTGGTGAAGTCGAGCGTGTCGAGCGGCGCACGCGAGATTAGATGGAAGTTCTCGCGCGGATCGAAGTGCGCGCGAATGGATCGAAGCACCGCGCGGAAGTTGCGGGCGTCGACGTCGCGATCGACGAGCACCAGCACCTTGCTCAAACCAAGTTGCCCCTCGCCCAGCAGACCCATGGCGGTGCGCACGGGTTCGCGCGTGTAGCGGCCCTCGACACTAGCGACCAGCAGGTTGTGAAACCCCGCCTCGTAGTACGCCCACACGTCGCGTACCTCGGGGCGAATGAGCCGGATCAACGGACCCAGGATCATCTGCGACGCGTCGCCCATATAACGGTCTTCCTGCGGCGGCTTCCCCACCACCGCGGCCGGATACACCGGGCGGCGGCGGCGCGTGATCGTCTTCACGCGGAAAACGGGAAAGTCGGCGGGATCGCAGTAGTGGCCGAAGTGGTCGCCGAAGGGCCCCTCCACGCGGCGCTCGTGGGGCGGCACTTCCCCCTCCAGGATGAATTCCGCGTCGGCGGGAACATCGAGGTCGATGGTTCGCGCGCGCGCGAGCCGCGTGGAGCGCGCACGCAGGATACCCGCGAACGCAATTTCTTCGAGCGCTTCGGGAAGCGGAAAGATGCCGGCGAGCATGAGCGCCGGATCGGCGCCCAGCGCCACGGCAACCGGGAGCGCGTGTCCCCGCTTCTCCGCTTCGCGATAGTGGAAGCCGCCACCCTTGTGGATCTGCCAGTGCATGCCGGTGGAGCCGCGGTCGTAGAGCTGCATGCGATAGATACCGACGTTGGTTCTGGCGGTGCGCGGGTGGCGTGTCACCACCAGCGGAAAGGTGATGAACGGACCGCCGTCCTGCGGCCAGCAGGTGATGACGGGCAGGGCTCCCAGGTCCGGCGAACGGTCGATCACCTCCTGGCCGCGGCCCCTTGCGGTGCGCCGGGGACGGAACGCCAGCAGGCGCGGAAAGAGATCGCGCGCACGCCAGATGCGGGCGGGGGTAGGCGGATTGAGTTCCTCGGCAAGGCGCACCAGCCGCTCGCCGAGCGCTTCCGGGTGCATGCCGATGGCGCGCTCGATGCGCGACAACGTGCCCAGGAAGTTGATGGCGAGCGGAAAGCGCGACCCCTTGACACGCTCGAAAAGCAACGCGGGACCACCCTCGCGCACCGCGCGCTGGGCGATCTCCGCGATCTCGAAGCGGGGGTCGACCTCGGTGCGCACCCGCTTGAGATCGCCTGTGGCCTCGAGAGCCATCAGGAAGGACTGAAGGTCACGATAGGGCATGATCGAGAATCTACTTCCCTTTCGAGAAACGCTCCATCATCGAAATGCGAGCCGCTTGTGCGAATCGCTTACAAGGCAACGCTGGCGCAGCCCCCCCCCGCGGGGTGCGTCCGGGACCTATTTGACCAGTGTAACCTATTGCAGCGCATTATATTGCATGATTTTCCCCGCCCCTGGGGAGGGGGATGGCCCCGCGCTTGCTCTCATCGGATGGTCCCAAACAAGGAACACGGATTCCGCGCCGCGCTCGACCGCAGTCAGGTCGACCAGCGTTGTCGGCCGGAACCGATCGAGGAGGTCAATCACAATGAAGAAGCTTCTTTCCATCATCGCGGTTGTCGCGATTGTCGCGGTTGCTGCGTCGAGTGCGTTTGCCACCAGCCCGCTGCGTTCAGTGGGTGTCGAGGCCGGCTATGTCAGCGCGGACCTCGGTGGCATCGAGAACAACAACACGTGGGTTGCCGGCATCTTCGCGGACTTCGGTCTTCCGATGACGAACATGTACATCAACCCGTTCGTCAACTACTGGAACTATACGGAGAGTCAGAACTCCGTCGACGCGTCCTTCCGTGACATTTCGGTGGGTGCGAACATGAAGTGGACGATCCCGACGTCGGCCGTCCGCTTCCAGCCGTTCCTCGCCGCGGGTGTCGCGGTTCACATGCTGAACGCTTCCGCCGAAGACGCGGGCGTCAGCCTGTTCGACCAGGGCGACACCAAGTTCGGTTTCCAGGGTGGCGCTGGTTTCAAGGTGGGCGTCAGCCAGAGCACCAGCATCGTGGGCTCGGGCTGGTACAACAACGTCGAGAACGCCGACAACTGGTCGGTTCGCGGCGGCCTGGCCTGGAATCTCTAGTTCCCTGATCGCACACTCGATCGATTCAACACCCCGTGCCGGAAACGGCGCGGGGTGTTTTTCTTGGGTCACCGGGGGGCGTGCGTTCGGGTGCGCGTGATACCGCTCCGACGCGATTTCCGCAGCGCGATTTCAAATGTTTCGCGCGAGGACCATGAGCGGAGGAGCGGTATCGCGCTGCACCCCGGAGGCCGCCACGCGCCCCGCGCGTCCGGAAGTCTCTAGTCCATCTCGGTGTCGCCCGGCGCGGTGTCGGTTCCCCAGCGGTAGAAGAGCGAATTCTCCACGCCCAGGCGGTCCAGGATGCGCCCCACGATCATGTCCACCATGTCGGCGATGGTCTTCGGGCGGTGGTAGAAGGCGGGCATGGCGGGCAGTATGTCCGCGCCCGCGCGGTGCAGGGTGAGCATGTTGGAGAGATGAATTGCCGAAAGCGGGGTTTCGCGCGGCACCAGCACCAGCCGGCGCCGCTCCTTGAGCGCAACGTCGGCGGCGCGCTCCACCAGGTTGGATGAAATACCGGCCGCGATGCGCCCCAGCGTTCCGGTGGAACACGGCACGATGACCATTCCCGCGCACTTGAAGGATCCGCTCGAGATGGGTGCGGCGAGATTCATGTGATCGAACAACCGCAGGCTTCCCTTCCCTGCTTCGATTTCACTCGCACGAATCAACGCGTCTTGTTTATCACGCAGCGTCCTACCGAGCTTGATGCCGCTCTCCAGCTGCATCACCTTCTCCCCCGCCGGTGACACGATGGCGTGCACGTCGTGACCCGCGCCGGTCAGCGCGTTCAGAAGGCGAAGCGCGTAGGGTGCCCCGCTGCCGCCCGTGATTCCAACCGCGTAGATGGCCATCGTGATTTACACCACCGTATCGATCGCAATGAGAACAAACAGCGCCACGCTCACGATACCGTTGGTAGTAAAGAACGCGGCGTTCACCCTGGAAAGGTCGTTGGGCTTGACCAGCCGGTGCTCATGGATGAGCAGCAGGGCCGTCAGCACCAGGCCCACGCCGTACCACCGCCCGACGAACAGCATCGAGCCCGCAACGGCCAGACAGACGAGAAAGCCGGCGTGCAGAACGCGTGACACGCGCAGCGCGCGTCCGATCCCGAAATCGGCCGGCAGCGAGTGCAGCCCCTCGCGCCGATCCACCTCCGCGTCCTGGCAAGCATAGATGATGTCGAAACCGGCCACCCACAGGCCGGCGCCCAGTCCCAGCAGCACCGCCGGCAGCGGAACCTCGCCGGTGACCGCCACCCAGACCGCGGGCGGGATCATCACGTAAACCGCCCCCAGGAGCAGATGGGCATAGGGCGTGAAGCGCTTGGCGTACGGATAGGCAACCATGGCTCCGATCACGAGGGGCCACAGCCACCGGCAGACCGGGTTGAGCCGCCACACCGCCACCAGAAAGACCACCAGGGCGACACCGGTATAGAGCATCGCCCGCCCCCGACCCAGGCGGCCGGCGGGAATGGCCCGCCCCGCTGTGCGCGGGTTGCGCGCATCGATCTCCCCGTCGATTAGGCGGTTGGCCGCCATCCCCACGGTTCGGGCGCCAATCATGGCCACCGTGATCCATAGAAGGTAATGCCCACGCGGCCACCCCGCCTCCACCAGGAACAACGTCGCATACGCGAAGGGGAGTGCAAACACCGTGTGCTCGACCCGGATGGTGTCGAAGAATTCACGTAAGCTATTCATCTGTAAACGAATGCTGCGAAGCAGCATTCGCCAGGTTGACAATGGCCCGAGTGTATATGTTGACAATTAAGCTCGAAAATATTGACAATTCATTCCTCGAAAGTTGACAATTCGGCGCCCGGCGGCGCTGGCCCACCGGGAATAAGGTTGACAAAAAACCGCCCTGTCGATAGAAACCAGCCCATGGAACGCACCCGAACCCAGAGCATTCGAGAGTTCATCCTGGACCAGGCGGCCATGAATCCCATGGGACTCGCGCGCCGGATCGGCGAAGCATACGGGATTTCCAGGCAGGCGGCAAACCGGCACCTCGACCTTCTTGTGGAAGCCGGGCTTCTGGAGCAGTCCGGCCAGACGCGCGCCCGCGTGTACCGCCTCAAGCGCACCTCGTCGCTGGCGCGCGAGGTCCGGGTGACCCCGGTGCTCAACCCGGCGCGTGTGTGGGAGGACCACATTGCACCCGTGCTCGCGTCCGACACGCCCGCCGTGCGCGAACTGTGCCGCGGTGCTTTCGGCGAACTCATGGGTAACGCAGTGGACCACGCCGGCGCCTCATGGATCCAGTTTTCCTTTACGAACAACGCGCGCGACATCGACATCGTGGTCGCCGATGACGGCGCGGGCATATTCGAGATGCTTCGGCAGCCACTGGGTGCGGCCTCGGCGCAGGAAGCGGCCGCCATGCTGGCCAACCTGGCCAACGCGCGGGCCGCGGACTCGCCCCTTGCGCGTCTGGTCCTGCTCGCGCGCAACTTCCAATCGTTCGCCATCCGTTCCGCCGGCGTGGCACTCGATTTCTCGCTAAAGCACGGCACATGGACGGTGAGCGACGATCCCCAGGGGCGGAAGGGAACAGCGATCGCCTTCCGGCTGCGCCGTCCCAACGGGGCCGCGTCGCGAACACCGCTGCGCCGCGGTACCGCCGTCACCCGCTAGCCGGCCGGGAAGCCGCGGACCGCCCGGCAGCGCTCGAAGGCGCCTTCCAGCTCATCCACGCTCATCCCCTCACTCAGGCCCTGCTCCACAAGCACGAAGAACGCGTCGTTCGCAATCGCGTCGTGGAGGGTGCGCGCCATGGTGGCGTTTCGGCTCCACACGGCGTCGCGTGCGGCCTTCCCGTCCGGTGCCAGTGTGGCGACGAGTGCTTCGCGCGCATCCAGAGCGACCCGCAACACCGTTGCGTCCGGCGCGCCCGCGACGGTGTCCGCGTGTGTGTCCTCGCCCGCGGCACCTCTGGCCAGGATGAAGACGCGCGCCCCGCGCGCCCGGGTGTCGGCGATCGCTTCCGCGAGTTCCACCCGCACCGGCGCTGATGCGTCCATCACCACGATCCGCCGCGCCGCCGCCAGCATCACGCGCACGCGGCCCATCACCTGGTCGCGGTCCTTCAACGCAAAGAAACCGTCCTCGTCCGCATCGGTCTCCACGGCCACGGATGCGAGCGCCCGCGAGGCGATCTCGCGGCGGTCCATGAACTCCCGCTCGAGCTGGTCGAAGAGTTCATCGGGCGGCACGGCACGAAACAACGGCGGGGAAGCCCGGTCGTCGGTCACGGCGCCCTTGCGCGCGAGGCTCTCGAGCGCGCGGTAGACGTTGGCGGTGGGTTTGCCGATGCCCTTGGAGACCCGGTAGCCGGTGGTGGCCGGATTGGCGACGAGATAGGCGTAGGCGAGGGCCTCCAGGCGGGTCAGGCCCAGCGCTTCCAGGCTCGGAATGGGCTTCATAGCTGCCATGACTACTACTATCGTCGGGGCAAGTCAAGCGGAATTGTCCATTCGATAGCAGCAGAAGCTACTACTACTTAAATTCAGCCTGGCGGCGGGCCGGAGCCGCCCGGAACGAAAAAGCGGGGCGGTGGATCGCGCCACCGCCCCGCTCGGTATCAGCCTCTGGGGGCGTTACTTCTTCTTCTCGGCCAGGTCCTCTTTGGGATCCGCCGGCACGAACTTGAGTGCCACCGAGTTGATGCAGTAGCGCAGGCCGGTGGGCCTGGGGCCGTCGTCGAACACGTGGCCCAGGTGCGCCTGGCAGCGTCCGCACATGACCTCGGTACGGTCCCAGCCGAAGCTGCGGTCCTCCTCGCTGGCCAGGTTGCGGTTGTCCACCGGCTCGTAGAAACTCGGCCAGCCGGTACCGGACTCGAACTTGGTGTCCGAGGCGAACAGCGGCTGTCCGCAGGCCACGCACAGGTACACACCCTTTTCGTGATTGTCGACATACTCGCCGGTGAAAGCGCGCTCCGTGCCCTTCTCGCGTGTCACGCGATACTGGTCCGGGGTGAGGATTTCGCGCCACTCGGCGTCGGTCTTGTTGATCTTGCTCATACGGATATTGCCTCCTCGCTGCGTGAGCTTGAGTTCAGCCTCGGCCTCGGGCGTGATGAACGCACCCGCCGCCTGGATGAACGCGCCCCGCTCCGTCGATACCCACACCGCCACGGCGTGCCGTTTCGGGGAGGGATCCTTCGGCGCGCGCCACGCGGCACGGCCGGTCCACGCGCCCTCGCGCGCGGTGAATTCGATGGTCTGATACTCGAGCACCACGAAGTCGTGCGTCAAGGTCCTGCCCTTGTTCTCGCCCGCCTTAACGTTGCGCTCGACTCCCATGCCCAGCACCACAACGTGCGCCACGATTCCTTCGGTCGGCGCGGTCGCGGGTGCGAACGTCACGTCGATGCCGTCACGGGCAATGGACGCGGTCAGCGTGCCGGGGCTCCCGCTGGTCGCGGGCAACGGCTGCTTGTCGTACCAGCCACGCCACTCGCTCCCGTTCCACACGAAGCCGGGCGTATAGATGCGGTCCGAGTTCCACGCCGCGGCGTAATCGCGCTGCCGCTCGCTGAAGTCCACGTTGGCGAAGACGTCCGTCCAGCCCAGGTAGTCCCAGTAGTCAACGTGGAAGGCCACCGGCACGACGTCCTTCCACAGGCGGCCGTCGGTGGCGAGTCTGGAGAACCACGTCTCGGCCGGCGGACAGCTGGAACAGCCCTCAGACGTGTAGAGTTCCAGCAGTGCCACGCGCGACGGGCCGCTGCGGATGGTCTGCGCCGGCTCCGCGCGCACCGCGGTGGTGACGCACACGGCAATCACCATGGCCGCACCCGCGGCCGCGCGCCGGAACGTCGGGGTTTCCCGGGTTCGAAGCGCCCCCTGCTTCATGTTAAACCTCCCAGAGGAAATCCAGCGACGCGTCCGGCGCGCAGTCCACGGGATCCCTGTCGCCATGGAAGATCCTTGCCTCGTGCGGCCCGAGCAGCCTGAGCGCCGCTCCGTCGACCTCGATTGCGCTGCCTTCACGCAAACCTACGACGTAAACACCCGGATTGGTTTTCGTGAACTCGGCGATGCGCTGGGTGCGGGTCTCGCCGCCGTGGTTGGGGATCATCGCGTCGGTGAAGTGGGGGTTTATCTGGAAGGGAACCAGGCGCAGTGCGTCGAACTTCGACGGCTCCACGATGGGCATGTCGTTGGTGGTGCGGATGGAGGGGCAGGCCACGTTGGACCCGGCACTCCAGCCGATGTAGGGCGCGCCGGCCAGCACCCGCTCGCGGATGGCCCACAGCGACCCGTCGTCGTACATGGTCTTCAGCAGGTTGAACGTGTTGCCGCCGCCCACGAACACGGCCTCGGCGGACGCCACCGCCTTCGCCGCATTCTTCGCCTCGTGGACCGATGTCACCGCGATGCCCATCTTCTCGAACCGCTCTCTTGCCATGGTGGTGTAGTCCTCCCAGCTCACCGTCACCCCGGCGTAAGGTACGAATATCGCGTTCTTTACGCCACCCATGAAGGCGCGTATCCAGGGCTCGGCGTGGTCCAGCCAGCCACCACCGTAGTTCTTGGAGTTGCTCAACAGGAGGAGTCGGGCGCTTCGCTTGCTCATGACCGGTGTCCCTTTCGTCCGGGGATATTGGGGGTGTCTGCGGGCCGAGCCTCTAGTGTATCTTTCCTTCAAGGAGGAATCCATGCCCAACCCACAGGGTCTCCCGCTGGGAGAATCGATTCGATTTGGATGGAAGACGGTTCAGGCGCGCGCGGCCTTCATAGTCGGCGTCACGCTGGTTGCCTGGGCGGTGCCGGGCATCATCGAGTGGGCCGGCGACAGCGCGTTCGACACCCGGCTGCAGGAGTTCGGTATCTCCGTCATCGCGAGCCTGGTATCGAGCACGTTCGCGCTGGGCCTCGCCAAAATCTACCTCCGGTTTCGTGACGGCGAGACACCGATCTTCGAGAACCTCTTTGACGGTCTTGCCCGCCTCCACATCTACATCGCCGCCATGATCATCGTGGGCATCGCGGTTTTCATGGGCCTGGTCCTGCTGATCATTCCCGGAATCATCTTCCTGCTGCGGTTGTGGTTCGTGGGGTTCGTCGTTGTCGACGAAGCGGTGGGTCCGGTGGAGGCGATCCAGCGCAGCTGGGACATCACGCGCGGCCGCACCATGGACCTGTTTCTGCTCTTCCTGCTGCTGGTCGGCCTCAACCTGCTTGGCATCGTCGCGCTCGGCGTGGGACTGCTGGTCACGGTTCCCATCAGCGGGCTGTCGCTGGCCTTCGTGTACCGCGAATTGAAACCGAAGGCGGCGGTGGTGGTTGAGCAGCCGGTGCCGGCCACGTAGCCCTTCGCCGCAACACGAACTCAGGAGAGGTCCGGGGGGAGACGCCACTCGCGCGGCAGCTTGCGCCCGAGGCGGCGCGCGGCGTTTTCGTAGAGCGCGGTCACGAACTCGTGGCGGGCGACCGGATCGGTGAGGCTGGATTCGTCTTCCATGGCCGCGTCGGGAAAGCGGGCGCGTGCGGCGCGCGCGAAGAGCCCGTCCATGGACTCCGCAAGTTCATCGCCCCCCGCATCGAACACCCGGCTGTCGCCGTTGCCGCACGAGGGCGAGCGCGACTTCAGAATGAAACCATCCACGCCCTTCTCGCCGATCCACTCCAGGAAGCGGGTCGCAAAGGCACTCATCTCGTCGGTGAGATCGCGCCCGGTTTCCGGCTGAACCAGCCGGCTACCCGCCGCTTCGTGGACGAGGCGAATGACGGGCCGCGGAACACCCAGCCCGATCTCGAGTTCCGGGCACACCGGGATGGCGCGCACATGGCCGGCGATGCGCGACACCACGTCCGCGCGCACGATGTCTCCATCGTAGCGGCAATGGTCGAAGCCGAGACAGCGGCTCACAACGACAATGGGGGTGGGAAGGCGTGCCATGGAATCAATTGTATGGGGTATCGCGCTGTGGATGGAACACGGATGTTCCCGTCCTGCCGGGACGGAGATTTTTCGGAACCTCCCGCCCACCCGTTCGTAGAAAGATCACTAACAACCTCCAAGTCACCGCGACGGCTCCGGAACTGAGACCCTTGCGCTCCCCGCGCTTGCAGTTCCAGAGCCGTCTCTTTTGAACCGTTACGCCCGGTCAGGCTTCAACGGACGGGGAAGTCGTCGAGCCGTGCGCATTCGCGCAGGAAGTCCTCGATGGCCCGCTTCATCGGCCCCGGCAAGCGCATTCCCGACGCCATGGTGTGCCCCCCGCCACCGAAGCGCCGCGCCATCGCATTCGCGTCCACGTTGCCGTTGGAGCGCAGCGACACCTTGATGTCGCCCTCGGTGGTCTCCTTGAAGAAGGCCACCAGTTCCACACCCTTGATGGCGCGAACCAGGTCCACGAAGCCGTCGGTGTCGTCGTAGTTGGCGCCCGCGTTGTTCACCATTTCCAGCGTGGCGGAAATGACCGCCACCTTGCCGCCCGCCACGGATTCCAGCGTGCTCAACACCGGGCCCAGCAACCGGCCCGCACCCCAGCTCTTGCTGCCAAACACGCGGCGGTGCATCTCGAAGGGATTCGCGCCGGCATCGGTGAGCTCGGCCGCCGCGCGCAGCACGCGCGCGTCCGTGTTGGAAAACCGAAATGTCCCCGTATCCGTGATAATGGCGGCGTAGAGCGGATCGGCGATGTCCTGCGTAACGCGTCCCTTCATGTCGCGAATCAATTCCAGAATCAACAGCCCCACCGCGGCGGCGCTGGTGTCGGCCACCGTCGTCTCCGCGAACCCGGCCACCTCGCCCTGATGGTGGTCGATGCACGCCCGGGGCAGGGAAAGCGCCTGCAGCGCGCGGCCGATATGGCCCAGGTGGTCCCAGTTGTTCACATCCACGATGATGGCCGCGTCGATGCCGTCGATCAGCCCGCGCACATCGGGCTCGCCGTACACGTGGATCTCGTCCGCGGTGTCAAGAAAGCGCAGCACGTCGGGCGTGTCGGTGGAGTTGACAATCACGGCGCGCTTGCCGATCTGGCGCAGGAACCGCGCCAGCCCCAGCTCCGAGCCGATGGCATCTCCGTCGGGGTTGATGTGCGAAGAGATCACGAACGAGTCGTGGCGGTCGATGAACTGCCGGATGGAGCTCCACATGCGGGGCTACTTCTTCTCCGTTTCCAGCTCGTCCAGGAACTCCACCGCACGCCGCATATGGGGAATCACGATGGACCCGCCCACCACCAGCCCGACGCTGAATACCTCGAAGAACTCCTCGCGGCTGACCCCGGCCTGGTGGCATTCCTGGACGTGGTAGCGGATGCAGTCGTCGCAGCGCAGCACCATGGACGCCACCAGCCCCAGCATTTCCTTGGTCCTGGCGGGCAGGGCGCCGTCCTGGTAGGTGTTGGTGTCCAGGTTGAAGAACCGCTTCACCACCAGGTTGTCGGTGGCGAGGATGCGGTCGTTCATCTTCTTCCGGTACTCGTTGAAATCATGCACCATGTGCGACATGCCAGCCTCCGCGATCTCGTCTATAATGAGAGTGTCCCCCTAGCATACCGCACCTCGCGGGGGTGACGCCACCGGCGAGTCCCGGGCAGGTATCATGAAGATCCCGAGATTGCATTCCTGGACGGTGTCGATCGAGCGAGCCCGGGCGCTGCAGGTCGAACTGCGCGAGGAGCTGGTCTTCCACAAACTGCTCCTGGGCACCATTGGCACCGTCGCCGGCAGTGACATCGCCATCAGTCGCGACGGCAAACGCCTCATCGCCGCCACGGTGGTGATGTCCTTTCCATCCCTCGAGCTGCTCGAAACGCGTATCGCGGCGCGGCCGCTCACCTTTCCCTACGTGCCCGGCTACCTGTCCTTTCGCGAAGTTCCGGCGGTGATCGCGAGCCTGCGCCGGGTGAAGAACCCGGTGGGCGCCATTCTGTGCGACGGGCAGGGCATTGCGCATCCACGCGGCTTCGGCCTGGCGAGTCACGTGGGGTTTTGGGCCGGTGTCCCCGCCGTGGGGTCGGCCAAGAGCCGGCTGGTGGGCGTGCACGGCCCGGTGGGGGAGCGACGCGGAGCGCGCGCGAATCTCTACTACAACGACGAACACGTGGGAACGGTGCTGCGCACGCGCGACGGCGTGAAGCCCCTGTTCGTCTCCCCGGGGCATCTCATCGATTTTACCTCGAGCTGGCGTCTGGTGCTGGCGTGCTGCACGCGCTACCGGCTGCCGGAGCCACAGCGGCTCGCGCACATCGCGGCGGGGGAAGCGAAACGGGAGGGTGCGTGACTAGACGGCGCGCGCAACCGCGGCAATGCGGCTGTCGCGAATGAGATCGTACTTGCGGGCGAGGTCGTTGAACACGCGGATGCCGTCGAGCTCCTCGTCACCGAGGTCGTAGGACCAGGCGCGGGTGAGGTAGTCGTAGATCAGCATGGCGTCGATGCCGGATACGCGGGCGATGTCCTCGGCCACGGCCGGCAACCGTCCCACACCCTCGTCGCGCGAGGCGGTGAGCAGCAGCGCCATCTCGTTGGCCACCTGGCGGTCGTCGTAGACCCACACCGCGTGCACCAGCGGCGTTTTGGTGACCAGCTTCCACACGTCGGCCACGTTGTACCGAATGAGGCCCTTGACCCGCTCGGCGTTGGCCTCCCGGAATGCGGCGTCGCCGGTGAGAAGCACGGCGTCGTAGCGGTCGCGCCAGTCGTCCTGGCCGATCCGCTTCTCCACCAGCAGATCCGGGAAGACCTCGTGGTTCTCCGCCAGAACGATGCGCAGCACCGCCACCGCGTTGCGGCAGAATTCTCCCACCGCCACCCGTTCCAGCTCGTCGATGGGCTTCTGGGAAACCAGCATGATGCTGCCGGGCGCGCTGCGCCCCACCAGGGCCGGGCCGGCGAGCAGGTACTGGCCGACACCGCGGAGGTACTCGATGGTCGGGATGAGGGCGGCGTCGCAGCGCCCGCGCGCAAACGACTCGGTGATGGCCGCGGCCGGTTCCAGAGACACGCAGTGGCGCAGGGATTCGTCGTTGAGCAGGCCGAAGAGGAGCGGCCGGGTGGAGACAAAGTCGGTTGCGCCGAAGCGAAGCTGGCTCACGCGCGTCCTCCGGGACGTGGGCTGACGATCTTCAGGGTGTCGGAGCGCGGCGCACCAGTCCGCGCGTGCGATGCAAAGCGTTCTCGCTTATAGCACCGGGTGAAAAATTACAGCAAGCAATATTCCAGTCGGCAAGATGATCTGCAGACAATCTGCCCGCCGGCAGCGGTCGCCGGCACCCCACGGGGGTTCGGGGCGTGAGGACGCGATCCTCGCGGTCCTCAGGCCAAATCGCTGGACGCCCCCCGCACCCCCGGCTATCATCCTCGCTGACCGCCGGCAGCCGTCAGGACTCCATGCCCACCGAACCGACGCCACGAAAGCGCACGACGCGCATCAAGGAGGTTGCATTTTTCGGCCTCCTGACCGCGCTCGGCCTGGCCTTCTTCTCGCTGGCGCGCAACAACAGCTTCTGGCACGGCGACGACTGGAACTACCTCATCCAGGCCCTTGAGGTGGAGACGGACTGGCGCCAGCTCTTCTCCAGCCGACTGCACGAGACCATCCAGCCCCTCCCCAACCTGATCTTCTTCCTGGAATTCGAGGCCTTCGGCCTGAACGCCGCCTCGTACTACCTCTTCAACGTTCTGGTCCACTCGGTCAACGCGTTCCTGGTGTACTTCCTGGTGCGGACGCTGCTGCAGGACCGCGCCATCGCGGTGCTGTCGGGGCTCCTGTTCGAGTTCGCGGTGGGGAACTACGGGAAATCGGTGATGACCGTTTCAGGCAGCAGCGACCTGGTCATCACCGCCCTCACCCTGCTCACGATGATCTTCTACGTGAAGAACGAGCTCGAAGAGAACGGCGCCATCTGGGAGCGAAACTTCAACCTGTGCCTGCTTTTCTTCACCCTCTGCCTGCTCTCCAAGACATCCATGTTCTCGCTGCTGGGGCTGATGGTGGCGTTCAACCTGTTCTTCCGGGAGACGACGGGACGAAAGATATTCGACCGCAATGTCGTGCTGTTTACCGGGTTCGCGCTGGCGGTGCTGGTGGTCAAGCTGGCCATCCAGCGCGAGGTACCCGGTGCATCCGACATCGAGGTCACGTGGTGGTCGATTCCGCGCAATTTTGCGGGCTACCTGGTGCGCATGGTGTTTCCGATTCACTCCTCCACCCTGGTGGCCAACGCGGGGGCGCCCGTGCGGTTCATCTACGACTTCGCCACCGCCATCCGCGTGGTGATTCTGCTGTGCATCATTTCCTACTCGTTCTTCGGGTTCATTTTCGGTAACCGGGTTATCCGCTTCTTCATTGCGTGGACGTACATCGTGGTGACGCCGTTCTGCTTCTTTCGCTTTCCGGCGGACTGGCTCGATATTCGCTTTCTCTACCTGGTGTCGGTCGGTTTCGATTTGATTCTCGCCTCGGGTACGGTGCTGGCCGCCCGCCTGCTCTACCAGCACCGCTGGCGGCGAATGCTGCCCTACCTGATTCCGGTGTTCTTCGTGATGCTGTCCTATTTTGTGCTGGTGCAACTGGACGAAAACTACGAGTACAAGGCAAAGGCGCCAGGTCTCAACAAGGTGAAGGCGTCGTTCTACGAGATGTATTCAAGACGGACGGCGACGCACGAGACGCTGCCGGGGCCGGGAAACCGGAACTAGCCGGGATTGGCCTGGAGCAGGGACAGCATGGTGGTGACGAGCCCGGCGCTGTTTGCGGCGACGGCAACCACGAACAACGCGAGGAACCACACCGCGGCTTGCCGGCGTTTCATTGCCACCACCGCAATCGCCAGCAGAAGCAGAAGCGACACGAACCAGTGCTGTGAGTAGAGAAACATCTCGTCTCCCCACGCGCTGTGCAGGATCCAGTTGAACGCGAGTACCGCCGCGGAGGCCACGCCCACCGCGCTCCATGCCGGCCTGCGCCGCAGCGACACCACCACACCCGCCGCCGCCAGCAACACCGCAATCGCGCCCGGTAGGTTTCGCGCGGTGGGACGTCCCGGCCCCTCCTCGAAGGTGAAGCGGAACTGGTAGCGGTCGTCCGGGCGGAAGCTCATCGTCGGGCCGCCGGTGGAAATTCGCGCGGGTGCGATGGTGTTGGCGATGGCGGCCGGGAAGCGGATCGCCCGCGCGGGGAGATCGGCCCCGTGGATGAACGCCGTGGCCCACGACTTCGACCGGCCCGCTTCGAAGCTCTCGCCGCGAATCACCTGGTTGATGGCGAAGGAACTGGCGAAGGTCAGGATGGCGACACCCGTCGCCATCGCGGCCACCTGCAGCGTCGCGCGCGGACGGTTGCGGCCGGCGGCCCACATCGACCCCAGCATCAGGATGGCGATGATGGCCAGATTGGTGATGGTGATGCCTGCCGCCGCGAACATCACCGCGAACCACGCTGCCCACCGAACGGTGCGCGTTCGCTCCGTCGCCAGGAAGAGGTGATACGCGGCGGCGATGACCAGCGCGCTCAACGCCGGGTGATCGGGAATGCTGCCGAACACCAACGGACTGAAGGATACTGCGCCCAGCACGGTGAAGAGCGAAGCGAGCAGGAGCGACAGCCCGAGTCGCAGGAAGAGTGCAAAGACTGTTGCGGTGGTCACCGCCGACACGATGGGAACGATTAGCAACCCGAGGGCGCGCCTCGCCGCTTCTTCGTCATCGGTCACGCCGCTGCGGGTGAGCGCCATGGCGATCGCCCGTACAAAGGGGCTGGTGAAGGTGGCCAGGTTGGGGTGGGCAACGTTGCGGCCGGAGCTGCCCCAGCCGTGGCTCATGGCGCTGATGCGGTCGTTGGGATCTGCCTGAAAGACGACGTTGTACTGCTCGAACACCTCGAGCCGGTCGAGGCGGCGTTCGAGTGCATAGTGGAACGCAAACGACGCCAGCGCGAACACGAGGGCCAGCGTCGTGGCCGTCCGGCTTCTGGAATGGATCGCGCGCACTGCGTGTCCGGTGGGGAGCGCGCGCCGCCTACATCAGGTAGCGGACGCGTGTGCCGGGGATGGCTTCGAGGCGGCTCATGAGCTTGCTCTCGATGGTGCCGCTGAGCACGCACAGATCGTTGAGATAGTCGTTGTGGGCGTCGTGCAGCAGGCGGCGCACCAGCGAGATGGTCTTGCCGTCACCCGCGGGAAGCGTTACCTCCACGCGCACGTTGCGGCCGTAGAAGAACTGGTCGATACGCTCACGCAGCGCGTCCATGCCCTCTCCGCTCGCCGCGGAAACGAACACCGCGTCGGGAAAGCGCACCTGCAACCCCTCCAGCACCTCCGCCGGCACCTGGTCGACCTTGTTGAACACGTAGATCGTTTCCACACCGGGGTTGTCGATGCTGGCCACGGTTGTGTCGGCAATCTCCATCTGCTCTTCCCACGCGGGATGAGAGATGTCCACCACGTGCAGGTACAACTCCGCGGTGGCGGTGTCGCCCAGGGTGGCCTTGAAGCTGGTCCTGAGGTGGTCGGGGAGCTTGCGGATGAAACCCACGGTGTCGATCAGCAGGACGTCGTGGTCGTGATTCCCGTTTCCGTTGCCATTGCCGTTGTGGCCGTTCATGCGGCGCGTGGTGGTGTCGATGGTGGCGAAGAGCTGGTCGCGCACCACTACCTGGGCGCCGGTGAGACGGCGCATCACGGTGGACTTGCCGGCGTTGGTGTAGCCGATCAGCGCGGCGATGTGGCGCTCACCGCGTGCGCGGCGCAGCATTTCGCGCCGAAGGTCGATCTTCTTGAGCTGGCGCTTGAGATTGCCGATGCGCTGGTAGATCTTGCGGCGGTCCACTTCGAGCTGCGTTTCACCCGGGCCGCGCGTGCCGATACCGCCCGCCTGGCGCTCGAGGTGCTGCCAGAAGGACTTCAGCCGCGGCAGCGAATACTCCAGTTGCGCCAGTTCCACCTGGATCTTGGACTGCGTGCTCTTGGCGTGACGCGCGAAGATATCGAGGATCAGCTCGGTGCGGTCGATGACGCGCACGTTGAGTATCTTTTCCAGGTTCTTGGCCTGAGCGGGCGAGAGGTCATCGTCGAAGACGACCAGGTTGACGGCCCATTCGTCGCAGATCTGTTTGAGTTCGTCGACCTTGCCGACGCCGATGTAGGTGGTGGCGTCGATTCGGCCCCGTCCCTGGACGGTACGGCCGACCACTTCGGCGCCCGCCGTGACGGCAAGCTGCTCGAGTTCGTCGAGGTGTTCGTGCGCGGCTTCGGCGGAGGCACCCCGGAGGGCGACTCCCACGAGGTAGGCCCGTTCGACCCGCGCGCGGGTGATAACTTCAAATGCGCGCTTCACTTGGGAGGGCTTCCCCCGATATGTGGATTACGAACGGTTTCGATGGCGACTCCTTCTGGGACCTGTCCCGGGGGAAGTATAACAAGAGGCGGGCCAGTTCGGTAGTGGGGGGAAGAAATTGCCGGGGGGCGGGTGGTAGGATCGCCGGATCGACAGCCACCATCCCAAGGAGGCCTTGCCATGCCATCCCCGCTGGTCGAAGCCTGGGCCATGAGCAACGAAGCCAACCGCTACCTGCTCAAGCGTATCCCGGCCGCCTGTCTCCAGGACAGTTATGCGCCGCGCACGCGCACGGTGGCGCAGCAGTTTGCACACATGCACGGGGTCCGCGTGCGCTGGATGCAGTACGCCGCTCCGGACCTGGTGGGCAGGCTCAAGACCTTCCCCCGCGGGAGCACGCCAACCAAAGCGCAGCTGACCAGCGCGTTGAAGGCCTCGGAGAAGATGATCGCACGCTACCTCGAACGGTGTGAAGAGACCAGCGCGGTGAAGCACTGGAAGGGGAGCCCGTCCACGTTCCTCGCCTACATGGTTGCGCACGAGGCGCACCACCGCGGGCTGGCCATGGTGGCCATGCGCACGAACGGCCGCAAGCTCCCGAAGAAGACGGTGTATGGCCAGTGGCAGTGGGGGAAGACGTTCAACGAGCGGTGAGCCGCATTCGCCGCGCACCCGCAATGCTGGTCCGCAAGCGACGGTCCGCGTGACCTTTCCTACTTCAGCTGCACCAGGCGCTTGGTCACGCTGCGTTTGCCGATGGTGAGTTTGACGTAGTACACGCCGCTGGCCACGGTGCCGCCGTCGTCGCTCTGCGCGGTCCAGCCGGTGCGGTAACGCCCCGGGCCGTGCGTGGACTCAACCAGCGTTGCGATCAGCCGCCCGGTCACGTTGTACACCTTGACGCTCGTCGCCACCGCCGCGCCGGACAGGGTGTGTTCCACGCCGTCCTCGTCCACGACGCTGGTCGGGATCTCGTAGTCGATCGAGATGGCGTCGCGGAAAGGATTGGGCGATCCGGTGAGCAGGATCTCGTCGAGCTTGCCGGCCTTGAGCCAGAACGCGTCGACCACCGGGGCTCCGTTCAAGGAAACGGGTATGTCACCCATTTCGGGCGCGAGATCCTGGTTGTGGCTGGTGAGCGCCACCGGCGGCGGAATCATGCGCGCGGTCCCATCGCCCAGCACGGTGCGACGCGCCGCCTGCACGGCGCGCGTGGCCTGGGTCTCATCCGCGGGCGCTGCCACCAGGGCCAGGTAGACGGTTGCGGACTGACCGGGTGCCAGGTCGGTCAACACCGGCGACACGGCAACCACGTTCTCGCCGTCGTCACGAACATCCCATTCCGCCATTGCTTCCCCGGCCTGTGCAACCAACAGCACGGCGAGCGACTCGTCGTTGCCACGGAGCATTACACTGGCGGTCGTGTAGTCACCACTCACACCCTGTTTGCTGCGTGCCAGCAGCCTGTTGTCCGCGATGGCGGCGCCGGGAACCAGGGTTACGCCGATGCGCAGCCCCGGCAGAACCACGTTGCCGGTGTTTCGAATCACCAGGGCGGAGGCCACCATGCGATTGATGTGCGACAACGACCACGCGTACACCTCCTGGCGTACGGCAACAGCACCACCCTCCGCGGCGCCGTACTTCACCACCGCCATGACGTCGCCGATGGCGGCAAAGTCCTCGTCGATCTTGCCGTCGTGGTCGTTGTCGATGCGATCCAGCGGGTCCTCGTCGATTCTGCCATCGTGGTCGTCGTCCGCGCGCGGCGACGGATAGCGCGTGCCACCGGGTGCACCCTCCTGCACCATACCCACGCCGCCCGCAGGCAGCAGCGACTTCGTTCCACCCGCCGTGTTGAGCCGCTCGACCAGGTTGCCCTCGTCATCCGTGCTGAAAACGGCGATGCCGCCGCTCTCCAGCAGCAGGCGTCCACCCCGCGTACCGAACTTCCACGTTCCGGCGGGCACGATGGTGAGCACCACGTCGCCCGGGGCCACGCGAATGGTGCGCGGCTCCGCGGACGCGTCCCCCTGTGCGTGCGCAGGCCGGGGGTTTTGCCCCGCCAGCCCGCAAATGACGAACGGCGCGAGAAGCGCCGCCGTCCGCAGAAGATATGCCGTGTTGCGTGAACTCATTCCTGCGAAAGAAAGAAACTCAGACTCTCCAGCGCAACCGCCAGATTCACGTTGCGGAGGGAAACATCCTCCGGGACCGCGAGCTGGGTGGGCGCAAAATTGAGAATACCGCGCGTGCCCGCGCGCACCAGGATGTCGGCGATATCCTGGGCCGCGGCCGGCGGCGTGGCGATGACCGCAATGGCCACCGGGTCGCGCCGCAGCACCTCTTCGGCGTGGCGCTGGTGCGAGATCTCCACGTCCAACCACTTGCCGCCGACACGCTTGTCGTCGATGTCGAACACGTGGCGGAAGAAGAAGCCGTCGTCGCGGAAACCCTGGTGATAGAAGAGCGCCTGGCCCAGCGACCCGGCGCCGAAGAGCGCCATGGTCCACTGGTGGTTGAGCCCCAGGATCTCCATGATGGCCGCCTTCAATTCGGACACGCTGTAGCCCAGCCCGCGCGTGCCGAAGTTGCCGAAGTACGACAGGTCCTTGCGCACCTGCGCACTGGTGATGCCGCCCAGCTCGGCCAGACGTTGTGAGGACACGGTGGGCGTGCCGGACTTCTCCAGTTCCAGCAGAATCCGGAAGTAGTTGGAAAGCCGCCGGACCGTGAACTCGGATATCTTCTCCATCTTGAGTCTCACCTATGCGTCTTCCTCTTCCACGGCCAGGTGTGCAACGTCTACCACGCGGTCGCCCTCTTCCAGATTGATGAGGCGGACGCCCTGCGTGTTGCGGCCAATCACGGATATGCCCGAAATGGGGCAGCGGATGACGATGCCGTCCTTGGTGATCACCATCATCTGGTCGTTGTCCTTCACCTCCTGGATGGTCACCACCTTGCCGTTGCGCTCGGTGGTCTTGATGTTGATGACCCCGATGCCGCCGCGGCCCTTCACCGGATACTCCTCGAGCGGCGAGCGTTTTCCGTAGCCCTTCTCGGTGACGGTCAGCAGCGTCGCGCCCTGGCTCACCACCACCATGCCCACTACTTCGTCATTGTCGCGCAGCGTGGTGCCCTTGACACCGGTGGCGGTGCGGCCCATGGCGCGAACATCGCCCTCGTGGAAGCGGATGGAGCGCCCGTTCTTCTTGGCCAGCACGATGTCCTGGTCGCCGTTGGTGATGGCCGCACCGATCAACATGTCGCCGTCGCGCAGGTTCACCGCGATGATGCCCCCGCGCCGCGGGCGTCCGTAGTCGCTGAGCGTGGTCTTCTTCACCAGCCCCTTGCGGGTGGCGAGCATGAGGAAACGGTCCTCGCGGAATTCGCTCACCGGCACGCGCCCGGTCACGCGCTCACCCTCCTGCAACCCCAGCAGATTCACGATGGCCTTGCCGCGCGCCGCACGCCCCGCCTCGGGAATTTCGTGCACCTTCACCCAGTGGCAACGCCCGCGATCGGTGAAGAACAGGATGTAGCTGTGCGTCGAGGCGATGAAGATGTTGTCGACGAAATCCTCGTCGCGCATCTTGATGCCGGTGACGCCGCGCCCGCCGCGCTTCTGCTGGCGGTATGCATCCAGCGGGAGCCGCTTGATGTAACCGGCGTGCGAGATGGTGATCACCATGTCTTCTTCCGCAATCAGGTCCTCGATGTTGAAGTCCACCGGGCCGGCGTCCACGATCTCGGTCTTGCGCTCGTCGCCGTACTTCTCGCGGATCTCGTGGATCTCGTTCTTGATGATCTCGAGCACCTTCTTGCGGTCGGCCAGGATGGCCTTGAGCTCGGCGATCAGCTTGAGCAGGCCCTGGTACTCGTCCTCGATCTTCTGGCGCTCGAGGCCGGTGAGACGCTGCAGGCGCATCTCCAGGATGGCGTTGGCCTGGATCTCGGTGAGGCCGAAGTTGGCCATCAGGCCGCCGCGCGCCGTCTCGACGTCCTTGGAGGCGCGGATCAGCGCCACGATCTCGTCGATGTGGTCCAGCGCGATGCGCAGGCCCTCCAGGATGTGGGCGCGTTCCTCGGCCTTGCGCAGGTCGTACTTGGTGCGGCGCACCACCACGGACTCGCGGTGGTTGAGCCAGTGCTGGATCATGTCGCGCAGGGTCAGCACCTCAGGCCGGTTGTTGACCAGCGCCAGCATGATGATGCCGAAGGTGACCTGCATCTGCGTGTGCTTGAAGAGCTGGTTCTCCACCACGCGCACATCCGCGTCGCGCTTGAGAATGATGACCACGCGCATGCCTTCGCGGCTCGACTCGTCGCGGATGTCGGCGATGTCGCTGATGACGTCGTCCTTGACCAGGTCGGCGATGCGCTCGATGAGCATGGCCTTGTTCACCTGGTAGGGCAGCTCGTCGATGATGATCCACTCGCGGTCGCCCTTCGCCTCCTCGACGTGGGTGCGCGCGCGCACCACCACACGGCCACGGCCGGTGGTGTAGGCCTGGCGAATGCCGACGCGTCCCAGCACGATGCCGGCGGTTGGGAAGTCCGGGCCCTTGACCACGCCCAGCAGTTCTTCGTCGGCAATCTCCGGATTGTCGAGCACGGCAATGCTGGCGTCGCAAATTTCGCGAATGTTGTGCGGCGGGATGTTGGTGGCCATGCCCACCGCGATGCCGGTGGCACCGTTGACGAGCAGGTTGGGCACCTTGGCCGGAAGCACAATGGGCATGGTGCGTGACTCGTCGTAGTTGGGGCCGAAGTCCACCGTCTCCTTCTCGAGATCGGCGAGCATCTCTTCGGCGAACGACGTCATGCGCACCTCGGTGTACCGCTCCGCCGCCGGGGGATCGCCGTCCACCGAACCAAAGTTGCCCTGGCCGTCCACCAGCGGGTAGCGCAGCGCAAAGTCCTGCGCCATGCGCACGATGGTGTCGTACACAGCCTGCGTGCCGTGCGGGTGGTAGTTACCGGTGACGTCACCGGTGACCTTGGCGGACTTGCGGAACGCGCGGTTGTGCGAGAGCGAGAGATCGTTCATCGCCGTGAGCACGCGGCGGTGCACCGGCTTGAGTCCGTCGCGCACGTCGGGCAGCGCACGGGAAATGATCACGCTCATCGAGTAGTTGAGATACGAGTTGCGCATCTCCTCTTCGATGGGGATGGGCACGATCCTCTCGTTGATCGACATTCAGCTTTCTCCTGGTCTTCCTGAGCGGGTCCGGCCCGCAGGCGTAATCCTGCGCACGATTGTGTTTTTGCGGCATGGGGACGCCTTGTACCTGACTCGCGCGTCCCCGTTCCACCCCCGCCCGGCGGCGGGTTGTGAAACAATTTTCATGTGCCGCAATAATAGAGGGTCGAGGCCCGGATGGAAACTGATTTCCGGGGTCTTCGGGCCCTTCCACGGGGCGACGGACGTTCAACTTAACTATATGATAATAAACGAGTTGTGAACAATCCGGTGCCCCTTCGCACGGCCTCGCCGTTCCGCGGCGATTCCGGTGTTGATCGGCCGACATCACCCCGTGGCGCGGGCGCCCGCCGCGGAGGCCGAGCCAACGCCACGTTCCCGGCCCGGGCGCTCACCGCATCCGGGATCCGCCGGCTCCCGTCCGTCACCGTCTGCACCCCGTTCCTGTTGTTTCCCAACGACATGCGCCGCTCCACGCCGTTGGCTCGGCCTGTGCACTGCGGCGGTGGGCGCCGGCGCGGCAAGCAGGCGACCAGCGCCGAACGCGCGGAGGATTGGTTGACGTTTCAATGGAGGAGACAACATCACGAACCTGACCAAGTCGCTGTTTCTTATCTTGTGTTGTGTTTGCGCGATGCCGCTCGGGTGCGAGCCCGTCAATCGGCCCGAGCAAATATCAATCGCATAGTCAACGAGATCGTTCGTCTCCGCAAAGACGGCGTGTTTGATGTCTTTTCAGACGCTCCCCAGAGCCCCGTGGTTATCATCAATGCATGGGAGCAGCGTGGCTTCTTGGATCCTGAATCGGCGAGAGCCATGCGAGTTCGACTTTCGACGATGACCGGAGAACCGATCATTCGGTTACCTGTGGGATCGTCTCACGTGGTTCGAAGCACTTGCGCCGCTGGTTGGGCTTGTGCTGCTCGTCGCGGACATGCGTGGCAAGCTGCCCCGGTGGACGTTGATCGGCCACATGCGGGAACGCCGGGCAAACAAACAGAGAATCGACTAGGCTCCGCCGTCCCCCTTGCCGGCCCGCCAGCGGTCCCGCGCCTTGTCGGCCGCCTGACGGGTGCTCTCCTTTGCGCGCGCGAGCCAGCGGCGCGCGAAGGCAAACTCGAGTCCCAGCACGGCAAGCCCGCCGACAATGGTGAGCAACCCCGGGCCAGGCAACACCAGCATCGCCACACCCAGCAGCACGATGGTGCCGCCGATCACCGCGATCACCACGCGGCGCACGACGCGGTAGGCCCAGGTTCGTTGTGTTCGTTCCGCCATGCCGCCCTCCGGTTTCTCCGGCACGAGTATACACCGTAGTGTCGCGCGCGGAACAACGCGCCCTCATAAGAAACAACGGGAACAAAATGCGGCCCGCGACGCGCCCCCCTTGGAAACCATGGGCCCTTCTCTGATACAATTGATGCACGCGCTAAATCCGCCTCATCGTTTCTCCGGAGGCCCCCGGGTCTCCCGGTATTACCTCCAGTTCAGCAGAGCAGGTTGATTCTCATGCAACTCCGGCCTTCGCAGCGATGGCTTGCTTTCGCGCAACTGTGCGTCTTCTCCGTACTTGTTTCGTGCGGCCAGGGTGGCGACGTTGCCGCGCCGTCCGACACGAACTCGCACAACCGTAATGGCGGCGATGCCGCCGTCAACAGCTGGCGTCCCATGGACAGCGGCACCACCGAGCTGCTGTGGGGCGTTTCGGGTTCTCCCGCCGGCGAGGTAATCGCGGTGGGCACCCGCGGCACCGCCATTCACCTCGACACCGACCCATGGCAGGGCAAACCCACGCTGGTCTACCACGACCTGTGCGCCGTGTGGGGTGCGACGGACGGCCGCGCGCTCTCCGTGGGTACCGTCGGCACCCTCGTCGGTTACGACGGCGATGCGTGGGATCCCATGTCGAGCAGCACCACCCGCAGCGTGTACGACGTGTGGGGCTTCGAGGAGTACCAGGCGGTGGCCGTTGGCGACAGCGGCACCATTCTCGAGTTCGACGGCTCCGCCTGGACGACACTCGCCGACATCACCACCGTGACGCTGTTCGGCGTGTGGGGATCGTCGCCGGACAATGTGTTTGCCGTCGGGGTGGGTGGCACCATCCTCCACTTCGACGGCACCGCGTGGTCGTTCATGAACACGCCCACCACGGAAAACCTGTCCGCGGTGTGGGGCACGGCCTACAACAACGCGTGGGCGGTGGGCGACGGCGGCATCGTCATCCACTACAACGGCACCGTGTGGTCACCGGTGGCGCAGTTCGGCACCAACCTCTACGACGTGTGGGGCGTGGCGACCAACGACATCTGGCTGGTGGGCAAGGGTGGCCGCATCATGCACTACGACGGCAACTCGTGGATCGACGTGGCCAGCGGTACGGACCAGGACCTGTTCGGCGTGTGGGGGCGCTCGGCGGACGAGGTATACGCGGTGGGCGACGCGGGCACGGTGCTGCGCTTCGGCCCGGAGGAAGAGAGCAACGCCGCTATCTTCGCCCTGCACGACCATCCCGACGGCGGCGCGTTGCCCCCCGCCTACGGCCTGCGTATCGACGGGCTCCTGGGCGACGGGCGTTGGACCTTCAGCTTCGACTACGCAGACGCGCTGGAGAGCGCGGCGGTGACCCTGGTGTGCGACGAGGACGCCGGCACCATCCACATCTCGGGGCGCGCGTACGGCGGCAAGGTGGTCGACAACGCGTGGTCCGCCGATTCGCGCGGCTGGATCGACATCGACTTCACCTACACATCCAACTTCAGCGTTAAAGACGACTGCGGCGATATCGCGGGCGACGACTTCTACGTGACGCAGGAGAGCCCCGCCAACAACGGCACCGTGACCCTCGACGGATGGGGCGGAGACCAGGCGTTCTCCTTCTCGGACCGCTCGGGCGAGAACCACGGGTGCTCATTCACGTTCGACAACGACGAGGATTCCAAGGGCGACAAGGCCATTGCGGACGATCCGGCGGTGTGGTCGGGCTCGGGCTGGATTCAGCCGGCGGCGAACGGCTCGCGCGACTGGCTCTTCATCGGCGAACGGGTTCCCAAAGACTGATCAGGGCTGCTACTCCTCGCGGGGCGTCCGCGGCGTTCGGATTGCCGGGCGCGGCGGCTCGATGGTGCGGCGCATGCACACCGCACTCGCCGGGCACAGCGCGGTGAATTCGAGGGACCGCTGCATGGCCTGGGGTGCTTCTTCGCGCGCGCAGCGCGCGAAGCCGTGCCGCTCGAAGTATTCCGCCGCCGTGGTGGTTAACAGGAACATCTCGTTCACCTGACGCGACTGCGCCAGCCGCATGGCCTTCTCCACCAGCTCCGCGCCCAGCCCGCGCGCCTGCCAGCCCGCGTCCACCGCCACCGAGCGCAGCAGCGCCGACGCCGCGTAGATCTCCAGTGCGGCACAGCCGATAATCTTCCCCCGCGACCGCGAGATGAGCGTGGTGGCGAGAAAGTCGTCCAGGCCGTCGGCGGAGAGCCCGGCCGACGCGAGGAGCTCGCGGAGCTCAGGGAGATCACCCTCGGTGGCGGGCGCGACCTTGTGGGAGATGGGCAGTGACATATGCCGATTATAGCCGCTCCGCCGCGCGAGCGGGCCCGCGTTCCGCGGCCCGCCGCCCGAATCGCCGCTGGCACAGGGTGTTAAGCTGGCCTAGAATGATTCGGTTACCCCGTGCTGCTCCGTGCGGTCACCAGGAACACCTGCCCATGAACAACCGTCCGCTTCGAGGGGTGCTCGCACGCTTGCTTCTCGGCTGCGTCATCGCCGCCGGCTGTTCGAACGACCCCGTGGCCCCCGGTAGCCCACCGCCACCGGCGCCCATCGTGTGGAACCAGATCCGCGGCGGGCTTGGCGTTGGGGACATCCACGCCATATGGGGAACGTCGCGGCAGAATCTCTACGCCGCGCACGCCGGTGGCATTCTCCGTTACGACGGCAGCGCGTGGCGCGCGGAGTCGCTCCCCGCGCCACTCGACACGTTGCGTGCCCTGTGGGGCGCGTCGTCGTCGGTCGTATTTGCGGGTGGCGACGGCGGCACGATCCTGCGGCGTGCCGGCGGCGTGTGGAGCGCGATGTCCTCCCCCACCGGCAACCAGATTCGTGATTTGCACGGAACCTCCGCGACGAACGTCTACGCGGTTGCAGCCACCCCGCTCTATCCCGACACCACCGAGCTTCTCCACTACGATGGAAGCAGTTGGTCGCGGCTGGATGCGCGCGATGGCGTGGATGGCAACGCGGTGTTCGCGGCGGGTGGTACCGCGTTCGTGGTGTGCGACGCTGGCATCGTGCTGCGCCACGACGGCACATTGCTCATCGAGGACACCACCTTCTACACCGAGAACCTGTATGACGTATGGGCCGCGTCCGCCACCGACGCGGTCGCGGCGGGCGAGTTCGGCCGCATTCTGCACTTCGACGGCGCCGCGTGGGCACCCATGACCAGCGGCGTGGGAAGCACCCTGCGTGCGGTGGCGGGCAACGCGCCCGACGACATCGTGGCGGCGGGAGACAACGGCATGATGCTCCACTACGACGGCGCGTCGTGGTCGCCGGTTCCGTCCGGCACGACAAACCACGTCCGGTCGCTGTGGGTGTTCCCGGACGGTACCGGGGTTGCCGGCGGTGACTACGGCTCCGTGCTCATGGGCGGCGGCACGCAGTGGTCGCCGCGCCACCTGGGCCAGCCGTTTGCTTTCGAGGCGGTGTGGTCGAACCGGGACTACTACATCGCGGTGGGCAGCGGGCCGGGCGGTGGTGTGGTGCGCGATCGCGACGGCTTCGGTTGGTCGTTTCCGGAAGGTCTGCACGCCATTGCCGTGTCCGGCGATGTCCTCGTGGCCGGAGACGGCGGGGTGATCTACCGTTACACCGGCGGCGCGTGGCAGAAGGAGAACAGCCCTGCATCATCCACCCTGCGCGGACTGACCGCGCTGATCTCGCGCTTCGGCGAACCCTTCCGCGTGTACGCCGCGGGTGACGACGCAACCCTGCTGGTGTGGAAGGGCGGGGCCTGGACGCAGGCAACCGTGCCCGCCGGCGCCGAGAACCACCAGTTTGTGGACGTATGGGCGGCCGCCATCGACGATGTCTTCGCGGTGGCGAGCAACGCGACCTCGATTATCCGCTATGACGATCCCTATGAACTCAACGGCTGGACCATCGAGGACACGCCGGCGTCTGCGCCCCTGCTCGCGGTGAGCGGCTGGCGCGGCGACGTGTACGTCGCTTCGCAGGCGGGCGAGATCCTCTTCAACAATGGCAACGGGTGGAAGGCGATGGCGAGTCCGGTGGCCACGCCGTTGCGGGACATTCGCGCGCTTTCCGACACATCGCTCTTCGCGGTGGGTGACGGCGGCGTCATCATTCACTTCGACGGGGTTTCGTGGCGCAATACCGACTCCGGCTTTGCCGGGGATATCATGGGTATCTGGGGCACCGACGGGCGCTCGGTGTTCGCCACCGGCGCCGACGGCGCCGTCCTCCTGCACAACGACTAGTGGGTTTGACACCGCCCCGGGCGGGGTATAGTATTCACTGGCCGCAGTACAGGGCGGGCGCCGCCCGGGAGTACCATGATCGGGACGGTGGTTTCCCACTACAGGATTCTGAGCAAGATCGGGGAAGGTGCCCAGGGCGAGGTGTACCTGGCCGAGGACCTGGAGCTCGGCCGGCGGGTTGCCATCAAGTTCCTGCCCTTTCGCCTGTCGGGAGATCAACACGCCCTCGCCCGCTTTCAACGCGAGGCCCGGGCCGCCGCCGCAATCAACCACCAGAACGTCGTCACCATCCACGAGTTCGGTGTCCATGTGGACCAGCCTTATATCATCATGGAGTTCGTCGAAGGCACGCCACTTTCCGGCGTGATCCGCAACGGACGTCTCCTGGTGCGACGCGCGGTCGAGATAGCCCGGGCGGTGTGCGACGGCCTCGCCGAGGTTCATCGCGCAGGAATCGTGCATCGAGACATCAAGCCGGAGAACATCCATATCGACAAGGCCGGCCGCGTGCGCATCCTTGATTTCGGGCTCGCGCTGCGTGGCGAGCTGCCCACGTTGACGGACGAGAAGGCCCTGGTGGGCACCATCCTCTACATGTCACCGGAGCAGGCGCGTGGTGAGGATCTGGACCTTCGCTCCGATATTTTTTCCCTCGGTGTTGTTCTATACGAAATGTTGGGCGGGCGGCGGCCGTTCGGCGGTTCTCACCCGGCGGTGGTTCTCAACGCAATCGTGAACACGACACCGGAGCCGGTGGAACGGCTGAACACGCACGTCCGCGAGTCGACCGCGCGCGTGGTGCAGAAGGCCATGGCCAAGGACCCCGCGCACCGCTTCGGGAGTGCGGAAGCGATGGGCAAGGCGCTACGCCAGGCCGAAGGTTTCGAGGCTCGTATCCGGCGTCTTTTCCGGAAGCGCCTCTTCAAGATCGCTCTCCGTGCCGGGGCCGTTGCGCTAGTGGTCGGTCTCGCGTGGACAGGTTGGAACATCATCCATCACCGAGAACCCGAGTCCCTGGTCGTTCTCCCGTTTGTCAACATGTCCGCCGATCCTGAGCAGGAGTTCTTTGTGGATGGGATGACGGATCTTCTTATCACCCGGCTGGCGCAGATCAAGGACCTCAAGGTGATCTCCCGTACATCGTCAATGACCGAAAAGGGAAGGAAACGGCCGCTGCGTGAGATTGCCGATGATTTCCGCGTCCGCTACGTGGTGGAGGGGGCGGTGCTGCGTTCTGGCGATGAAGTCCGCATCACGGCACAGCTCATCGACGCGGTCGACGACATCCACATGTGGGCCGGCAGTTACGACGCCCCGACGTCGGGCGACATCATTGCCCTGCAGTCACAGCTCGCGACAAAGATCGTGCGTGAAGTGAGCGTGCGGATAACACCCGATGAGCAGGCCCGGCTGAAGACCAGCGGGGCGGTGGATCCAGGGGCGCTGGATGCGTACCTGCGCGGTCGCGATTCATTCAACCGTCGCACGCCAGCCGATGTGGCCGCGGCCATCGAGTGGTTCGATCTCGCCATCGCATTTGATTCCACGTTCGCGCCACCCCTGGCCGGCCTCGCCGCCTGCCACATCATTCGCGGCATGTGGAACTGGGATAAGGCCACCGTGGCTTTCCCCAACGCGCGCGAAGCGAGCGAACGCGCGTTACGGTTGGATCCGTTGCTCGCGGAAGCACACGCGTCGCTCGCCATGGTGCAGCTGTTCTTCGATTGGGATTGGACGGCGGCCGAGACCAGTTTTCGCACGGCCATCGGTCTCGAACCCAGCAACGCCATCGCCTACCACTGGTACGGCCTGTGCTTCATGATGCTGGGCCGTTACGACAGGGCCATCGAGCAGCAAATGAAGGCGGTCGATCTGGATCCAAACTCACCCATCATGCGCACCATACTCGCCCAGGCCTACGACATGAAGGGCCAGTACGAACAAGCCACCCGCGAGATCGAACGCGTGCTTGATATGTACCCGGAGTTCGGCCTGGCGTGGTTCGTGCGCTCCTGGATCGCCTACCACGAACACCGCTACCCGGACGCCATCGAGTACGCGCGCAAGGCGCGGGCGTTGCGTGTGGAACGCGCCGAAGTCCCCATGCTGGCGTCCATGGTGAAGCTGGGTGACGACCAGGCCGCAAGAGATGTGCTGGCCGACCTGTTCAAGCAGGAAAGGGTTCAGTACCACACATTGGCTGCCATGTATGCGTACTACGGCAACATCGATCGCGCGCTCGACCTGACCGAACAGGCCATCCAGGCGCACGAGTGGTTCGTTGTGGGACTGCGCTGCCGGTGGATGGAGCCGCTGCGCGACAACCCGCGTTTTCAGAAGCTCCTGCGCGAGCAAGTCCCGATACGCGGTCTCTAGGAAAGCGCGGCGAGTGCGGCACCGATTCGCGTCAACGCTTCCCGGAGATCGCTGGTCTCGATGCTCCACGCCAGGCGGACGTGGTGCGGGGCATCGAAGAAGCGGCCGGGCACGATGGCCACGCCGTGGTCGCGGTGCAGGGTTTCGCTGAGCGTCTCGCGGTCGATTCCCGCCACCCTCACCAGCCCGCAGGTTCCCGCGCGCGGTTTCACCCACGACAGGCGCTCGTTCCCGCGCACGAATTGATCCACAATGTCGATGTTGGGCATGAGCAGCGCGTTGGCGTTGTCGAGCAGTGCGTCAGCGGATGCGAGCGCGTGAAACGCGATGCGCGCGCTGGGGTGCGCGGTGTCGCCGGAGAACAGGTCGTTGAGACGGCGGATGCGCTCGGCAACGGCGGCCTCCGCCAGCACCCAGCCGAAGCGCAGCGCGTCGAGGCCGTAGACCTTGGTCATGCTGCTGGTCGCCACCACGTTGGGCGCAAGCCGCGCCGCGCTGCGCACACCCGCGGCGCACAGAAACTCCAGGTACACCTCGTCCACCAGCACGTGTGCGCCGGCATTCGCGGCGGCCTGCGCAATCTCCGCGAGCGCGGTATCATCCTCGTGCGCGCCGGTGGGGTTGTGCAGGTTGGAGAGCACCACCAGCGACGTCTTCGTGGTGAGCGCGCGCCGCACGTCGCCGGGATCTAGGCGCCAGCCGTTTTCCTCGCGGCGCGGCAGCGCAACCGCGCGCGCGCCGAAGTACGCCACCAGCTTCGCGAGCGGCTCATAGACGGGAGATTCCAGCAGCACGTCGTCACCGGGCTCGACGAACGCCGCGAACACCAGGTGGTTGGCCATGGAGCATGCGTGGGTGGTGACCACGTTCTCAGGCCCGAGACCGTGTCGCGCGGCAATGCGCTCCGCCACCGGGCGCCAGCCGTCGGCGTACGGCTCCACGGTGAGCACGTCGGCCAGGGAGAGGCCCAGCCGGTCCATGGGAAGCGTAGCCACGCCGCTGCGCGCGAGGTTGTATGTCGCGGGCGGGCGTTTCTTTGCCCAGAGGAGGTATTCGGAGCGGTGCGCGGGTCGATCCGGCCGGATCAACGGTGCCTCTGACCCTCGAGCCACGAGGCGTCGGCCATGTCCTGGGGACGGCCGACGGCACGCTTGTTGGTGGCCAGATCCTCGCGGTTCAATACCGGAATGCGGATTCCGTCGAGATTGACGTCGATCCGGCGCGGCCAGGCGTAGTCGAACGACACGCCTTCCAGTGTGGTCATGAAGTCGATGCGCTGTGGCGCGGAGCCGATCTGCACCACCGTGCCCTTGCGGGTGAAGTCTTCCGGCGAGAGGGTCTTGGTGGGAACACCGAACGTCTCCAGCGCGCCCATCACGCGGCCGGCGTTGTCGGGATCCGGCTTGACCCACAGGTCGAGGTTGCCGGTCGCGCGCGGGCGTCCATGCGCGGCCATCGCGTATCCGCCAACCAGCAGATACTCAGCCTTCGCGGTGGATAACGCGGACAATATGTCGTGATAATCTGTATTGAGCAATGTCGTACCCCATGAACGCCCACACATCGACGGTCAGCGGCCAGACCATCGCAATTCGATCCGCCGGTGTGGCGTCTTTCAAGTCGTCGTCGAACCCCTCGTGCCGTTCGAGCACGCGCACCCGGAGGTTCTTTCGGTTGACTGCCATGTTCTACACGTCCAGGTTCTTGACCGCGAGGGCGTTGTCCTGGATGAACTCGCGCCGCGGCTCCACCTCGTCGCCCATCAGAATCGAGAAAATCCGGTCGGCCTCCACGGCGTCCTGGATATCCACCTGCAGGATGGTGCGCGCCTCCGGGTCCATGGTGGTCTCCCAGAGCTGTACGGGATTCATTTCTCCCAGGCCCTTGTAACGCTGGATGTACACGCCGTCCGCGCCGCCCCAGTCCTTGAGGATGCGTTCGCGCTCTTCGTCGTTGAACGCGTACACCTCTTTCTTGCTCTTCTTGAGCTTGAACAGCGGCGGCTGCGCGATGTAGATGTAGCCCGCCTCGATGAGCGGCTTCATGTGCCGGTAGAAGAGTGTTAGCAGCAGCGTGCGAATGTGCGCACCGTCCACGTCGGCATCCGTCATGATGATGATCTTGTGGTAGCGCGCCTTGGTGAGGTCGAACTCGCCGGCACCGGTTCCCACCGCCGTGATGATGGTGCGAATCTCCTCGTTGGAGAAAATCTTGTCGGGCCGCGCCTTCTCCACGTTGAGCACCTTGCCGCGCAGCGGCAGGATGGCCTGAAACTCGCGGTTGCGGGCCATCTTGGCGGAGCCGCCCGCAGAGTCGCCCTCCACCAGGTATAGCTCGCTCACCTGCGGGTCACGCGCCGCGCAATCGGCCAGCTTGCCCGGCAGCGATGCCGATTCCAGCGCGGTTTTGCGCCGCGCGAGATCGCGTGCCTTGCGCGCCGCCTCGCGGGCGGTGAACGCGGAGAGGCACTTCTCGATCATCGCCTTACCGATGGCCGGATTCTCCTCCAGGTACTCCTTGAGGCCGTCCACCACCACCGCTTCAACGATTCCCTTGACATCGCTGTTGCCGAGCTTGGTCTTGGTCTGTCCCTCGAACTGCGGTTCGGGAATTTTCACGCTCACCACCGCGGTGAGCCCTTCGCGTACGTCGTCGCCGCCCAGCGTGACGCGCTCCTTCTTGAAGAGGTTGCGCTGCACCGCGTAGTTGTTGATGGTGCGCGTGAGCGCCGCCTTGAAGCCCACCAGGTGGGTGCCGCCCTCCATCGTGTTGATGTTGTTGGCGAACGAGAACACGTTTTCGGCGTAGCCGTCGGTGTACTGCAGCGCCACTTCCACCTGCACGCCGTCCTTCTCCGCCTGGATGAAGATGGGCTGCGGGGTGATCAGCGACTTGGCGGTGTCGATGTACTTGACGAAGGACACGATGCCGCCGTCGTACTGGAACACCTGGCGCTTGGGCTTCTGCGGCCGCTGATCGTCGAAAACGATCTTGAGTCCCTTGTTGAGGAAGGCGAGTTCGCGCAGGCGCTGCGCCAGCGTCTCGAACTGGTAGTCCACCTTCTCGAATATCTGCGCGTCGGGCAAAAAGGTCACCCGGGTTCCACGGCGATCGGTGGTGCCGAGGTCCTTGAGGTCATAGGAGGGAACGCCGCGGTCATAGCGCTGCATGTAATGCTTGCCGTCGCGGTGGATCTCGACCTCGAGCCACTCGGACAGGCCATTCACCACCGAAACGCCCACGCCGTGCAGACCACCCGACACCTTGTAGGAGTCGCGGTCGAACTTGCCACCCGCGTGCAGCGTGGTCATGACCACTTCCAGCGCGGGACGGTGCTGGGTGGGGTGCATGTCGACGGGGATGCCGCGTCCGTCGTCGGTGACGCTGACGGTGCTGTCCTCGTGGATGATGACCTCGACCTCCGTGCAGTGCCCGGCGAGGGCCTCGTCCACCGAGTTGTCGACAACTTCATAGATCAAGTGATGGACACCGTGAACGTCGGTGCTCCCGATATACATGGCCGGCCGTTTGCGCACGGCTTCGAGCCCCTTGAGCACCTGGATCTGTTTCGCTGTGTATTCTTGCGTCATCTCGGCCTTTCGCTCCGGTTCCACGGGCGGCACGGGGGGTGCGCTCTTGCGCTTTTCCGGCTGCCTGATTTCTTCGCTGTTCATCGTGTGTCCGTTCTATTCCATTTCCTTCGCGCCGAACCGGATTCTCACCAGATCTACGTCCGGGCACGCCGCGCGTAGCTTACGCACGAGTTCCTTTTCCATAAAGTGCAATTCCTGCATCCACGCCCCGTGGTCCACGTGGACGAAGAGCGTCCCGCGCTCGAAACGCATCGCGCGCGCGCGGCGCGCGAGTTCCGGCCCCACCACGTCGGGCCAGCGCTCGACGAGCCTGCGCTCACTGAATCGTTTCTGCAGCCCGAGATCCCGGAGAACGGACGGGAGGACCGCCCCGATGCGGGTAAAAGGACGCCGCGCCATACCTTCAGAATCTAGCGGTTTCGCGGCCGAAATGATACCTGTATTTTTGCGCGCCGGTCGGCGCAAATCCTTTGAAATAAATAAATTGTGGATGTAATCGGCGCGGTTAACACCGCCCCCGTCCGGGGGTGCGCGCGCGGCTCAATTCTCGCGCTCGATCCACCGGTCCACCCACGCCAGCATGCGCGCCTGGAAGTCCGCCTCCAGGGCCGGCTCAAACACAAAGTGCCCCGAGCGCGGGTAGACCACCAGCTCCGCCGGCACCTCCCGGCGCTTCAGGATGCGGTAGAACTCGCGCCCCTGCGACGGCGGCACCCGGGCATCGTTCTCTCCGTAGCACAGGAGCGTGGGTGTGATGACGTCCGCCGCATGGGTGACGCTCGAACAGCGGCGGTAGGTGTCCGCCACCTTCCAGGGGGTTCCACCCATGTAGGTCTCGATCAGCGGCGGGATGTCGGTGGTGCCATACTGGCTCAGGTGGTCGGTGACGCCCGCCCCCACCACCGCGGCGGCGAAGCGGGGCGTCTGCGTGATGGCAAACGATGTCAGCGTGCCGCCATAGCTCCAGCCCACGATGGCCAGCTGTTTCGGATTGGCCACCCCGCGTTCCACCAGCATGTCGATGCCGGTCATGACGTCCTTGAAGTCCCCACCCCCCCAGTCGCCCATATTGGCGCGCATGAAATCGCGCCCGTAGCCGCTGCTGCCCCGGAAGTTCGGGAAGAAGACGGCGTAGTCACGCTCCACGAAGGTGTGCGCCACCAGATCCGCCTGTGGCCATCCGGGCGCGCCAATCTGGGGGGAGAACGCGGCCATGCACGGGGTGGATGGTCCGCCGTGTATCACCGTCACCAGCGGCCGTTGCTTGCGGCGCCCCGCGGGTGTCACCAAGATGCCCTCGATCTCGAGGCCATCGAAACTCTTCCAGCGCACGATCTCCCCGCGGCCCAGCTTCGTCGTTGCGATGGCATCGTTGAGGTGGGTGAGTTGTACGGGCGCAAACGGCTGCGGCACCGAAACGAAGATCTCGGCGGGTTCCTCCATGGTGGTGCGCTGGAACGCCATGCGGGAGCCGTCCGCGGAGACGCTTACTCCACCGAAGACCGCGGTGCCCGCGCTCAAGCGACTCGACTGACCGCTCTCGGCGTCGATGGCAAAGATCTGCCGCGTCACCCCCTGTGGCGCCACCAGGTAGATGTTCTTCGAATCGGGGGACCACAGGTACTCGGCGCCGTAATCCCGTTCGTCGAAACCGGGTGAGACGTTGCGGGGGGGGGCGTCCCCGTCCACCGCGACCACGCACACGAAACAGGACCCGATCCAGTCCTTCACGCCGCCGTGGGAGAGAAAGGCCAGCGATTTTCCGTCCGGCGACCAGCGCGGATTGAAGTCCATGCCCTCGCGCGCCACCCGTGTCTTCATGGCACCGCTCGTCACATCAACCACGGCAATGTCGGAGCCGTAGAAGAATCCGATGGTTCCCTTCTGATCCTGGACGGTGACGGCCAGGCGCGTTCCGTCGGGGGACCAATCGAGCGTGGTGACATCGGCGGCGTCGATGGGCGGGAGTTCGCGGTCCGTGCCCGTGGCGACATCCACGATATGGATGCGCGACGGCGGCGTCGCCTCGTCTTCGATGTGCACGTCGGCTCCGTTTTCGGCGCGCCGGCGCGCCGCCTCCGATTGGCCGCCCGGGGTGAGAAACGCCAGCCGGCTCGCATCCGGCGACCACGCGAAGGCGGTGACGCCGTTGGGCGTGTCGGTGAGCTGGCGGGGCTCGGGGTCCGGAAGCGCAACCATGAACACCTGGTTCGCGCCCTCCCGGTCGCTGACGAATGCGAGCCGCCCCGATCCATCCGGCGCCCAGCGCGGCGTGTCATCCCACGCGTCGTCATGCGTGATGCGGCGCGCTGCGCCGCCGGCAACGTCCACCGTCCACACGTCCGCGTCCCACGCGCGTCCGCTGGAGTCCACCGCCGCCACGCCAAACGCCACCGTGGCGCCGTCGGGGCTGATGCGGGCCTCGGTGATGTTCTTCACCGACATGAGCTCCGCCACCGTCAGCGCGTGCGCGCTCGTCGCCAGTGTCAAACAGATTGCGAGCCCGAGCTGGATGCTTCGCGTCATGTCCTTCCCCCTCTTGTTGCTGTCGGTCATCATGCCGCCGAAATGCTTCCTTTGCTGACGTTGTAGAAGCGCGCACCGGGTGCGTGCACGTCGTCGATGGCCACCGGGCTGGTGACGAACACCTGGCGCGTCCCGTCCAGGGTGCGCTGCAGGCGCGCCATGATGGATGCGTCGAACTCGGAGAATACGTCGTCCAGCAGCAGTACGCACGGCTCGCGCAGCTCCGTTTCCAGATACGACAGTTCCGCCATCTTGAGCAGCACCGCGAACAGGCGCCGCTGTCCCTGCGAGCCGTAGCGCCGCAGATCCTGGCCGGCCATGCTGAACAGCACGTCGTCGCGATGCGGCCCCACCAGGGTCACGCCGCGGCGCGCCTCCTCGCGTGCCACCTCGGCCAACCGGTCGTGGAAGGCCCTGGTGAGGGTGGCCTCCTGGGTGATCTCGGCCGCGTGCTCCGCGGCGTCGTGCAGGGTGGTTTCGTAGCGCATCGCGAAATCAAACGGGCTGTGCACCTCGCCGGCGTGCGCGGTCATTTCGATTTCCATCAGCGCCACCAGTTCGCGGCGCCGCGCAATGAGATCAACGCCGCTTTCCACCAGGCGTTCGTTCCACGCCGCAATTTCGTCGCGGCCCGCTCGGGCCTTGAGTGCTGCGTTGCGCTGCTCGAGCGCGCGACGGTAGTCGCGCGCGCTGCGCAGGTACGCCGGTTCGGTCATCGTGCCGACCATGTCGAAGAAGCGCCGCCGGTGGTCGGGCTCGCCGGAAACGATGCGCAGATCGGCGGGGCCGAACAGCACCGCGGGAAAGCGTCCCGCCAGCGCGGAGCGGCGTGCCAGCACCTGGCCGTCCACCTTGATGGTCTTGGGTCCCTTGTGTTCAACCGAGAAGGCGAAGGTTTCGCTGTGTCCGTCGCTGAATGACGCGTCGACTTCTGCGCGGCAGAAGGTCTCGTCGAAATGGATCATCTCCGTGTCGGCCGCGGCGCGGAACGAACGGCCAAAACGAAAGAAGTACACCGCCTCGAGCAGGTTGGTTTTTCCCTGGCCGTTCTCGCCGACCAGGAAGTTCAGCCCCGGCGCGAATTCTATCTCGCCGCTTGCGAGATTGCGGAAGTTTGTGGAGAGGAATCGCTGGACGCGCACGCTGGGTGGGCTCCACCGCGGCGGCGGCTCCGCGCTGGGAGCGCCGCCGCGCGCGGTTCGGTTTATCAGTTGCTCACACGCTCAATCGCTGAGGCGCAGCGGCATCAGCAGGCACTCGTGCTTCATGTCGGCCCCTTCCGCCTCCGGCAGCACCACACCGGCGTTGTCGGTGCGGTCGAGCAGAAAAGCCACGTCGTCGCTGTCCATGGTGCGGAGAATGTCCAGCAGGTAGCGCGCGTTGTAGCCGATCTCCATCTTGGCCGCGCCGTAGCCGCACGTCACCTCTTCCACCGCTTCGCCCACATCGGGCGTCTTTACGGACAGGGTAAGCCGGTCGTCTTCCAGCACCAGCTTGACCTGGTGCGTGATGGCGCTGGAGAGGATGGCCACGCGACGGCACGCATCGGTGAGCTCTATCCGGCTTACGGTGAGCTTGCGGGTGTTCTTCTTGGGCATCACCTGGTTGTAGTCCGGGAACGGTCCCTCCAGCAGGCGCGAGTAGATCACGCTGTCGCCGAGATCGAAGGTGATGTGGTTGTCGGCCAGCGACACATTCACCGTGTCCAGTTCGGCCGCCAGCGAGCGATAGATGTTGAGCGCCTTGGGCGACACGATGACGTCCTTGTCATCTCCCGAGCCGGCGGCGTCGGGCAACCCCACCTTGGCCAGGCGGTGGCCATCGGTTGCAATCATGTTCAGCGCGCCCTTGCGGATCTCCCACAACACCCCACACAGCGAGGGGCGCGTGAGATCGGTCGAGACCGCGTAGCTGGTCTTGTTGATCATCTTGTCCAGGGTCGAAGCAGCAATCGAAAACGACACACTGGCCTTCTGCACGGGGAGCTTCGGGAACTCGTCCGAGCTCTTTCCGAGCATCTTGAAGCGGCTGCGCCGGCACTTGATGGAGATGCGATCACCTTCGGTCTCGATGACCACCTTGTCCTCGGGAAGTGAACGCGCAATTTCAAAGAACTTCTTACCCGGAACGGCAACACTGCCATGACCACTGGTTTCGCACGCGAGCGTGTTGGTGAGCGAAACATCAAGATCGTTTGCCGTCAGCGTGACCTTGCCGTCACCCTTCGTTTCCATCAGGAACGTCGACAGAATCGGAAGAGAGGTCTTGGTTGGTACAACGGCTGAAATACCCTGAAGACTCTTGAGCAAATCCTTCTGGTCGACTGTGATTTTCACACCCATTCCTCCCACCGTTTCGAGACAAAACTTTGAGGTTTGTTTAACGTGCCCTGGTTGTAGTGCTGGGGAGCCCGAGGACTATAGCGCACCCCGCGGTCTCTCGCAAGTTGGGGATGCATGGTGTGGAAAAGTTTTCGTGTCTCGCGGCGGGAGGGTTCTAGCGATAGATCGCCTTCAACCCGCCCCACGTGGTCGGTCGTGTGGGCACTACGTCGGGACCGAACTTCTGGATGCGATCGTTGCCGGGGTCGGTAACATAAAAATACCCATTCGCGTCGATGGCCACGTCCTCGGCCCGGTCGAAGAGCCCGTCGCCGCTGCCCGTGCCGCCAAACTTCTCGATGAACACGCCCTGCGCGGTGAAGCGCTTGATCCAACTGGGCGCTTGATCGACAACCCACACATTGCCTTGCGCATCGAAGGCGATGCCACGGGGTCCTTCGAACTGGTCGTCGTCCGGTCCCATGGAGCCCCACTCGGTCAGGAATGTTCCCGTGCCGGTGAACTTCTGCACCCGCCAGTTCGCGCTGTCGGACACATACACGTTCGCCGCGGCATCCACCGCCACCACCACCGGCTGATTGAATTTGCCCGCGGTATTCCCAAACCCTCCCCATTGGCCCAGGTAGCCCCCAGTGCTGGTGAAGCGCTGGATGCGGTGATTGAAGGAATCGGCCACGTAGACGCGGTAGTCGTGGTCAACCGCCACGCCCACCGGGAAGTTGAACTGCCCCGGCCCGGTGCCGGCAACGCCCCAGGCACGCACAAAAACGCCGTCCGCGGTGAACTTCTGGATGCGGTTGTTGTTGCGCTCCGCCACGTAGACATGGCCGCTGTCATCGGTGGCAATACCAAAGGGAAAATCAAACTTCCCCGGCTCCGTCCCCAGCCCGCCCCACGCCCCCAGGAACACCCCCTCGGCGGTAAAGCGCTGAATGCGATGGTTGTTGCGGTCGGCGACATACACGCTGCCATCCGCTCCCACTGTAATTCTTCGCGGGAAGTTGAATTCACCGTCACCGCTGCCGCTGGTCCCCCACGCGAGCAGAAAGACCGGTGGGGTGGCCAGGCTCGCGATGGGGAAGGCGAGCATCAAGAGAAGAAGAATATGCCCCAATGAGATCTTCATTGCTGTTGGATAATTGTATCACGCGCACCACGGATCGCGACTGGCTTCTTAACTAACTCTGGATTATTTAAATAACAGTAGTAGCAGTAGGACCTGTGGGTATGTGGGCGGTGCATCGTAAACACGCATGACACTATCGTGTTGCCGCCGTTCACACATGTCAACCGTGTGTGGAGTACACGCAGTTATCCTGTCCACTTGTTGATGTTGTTTTTCTCCCCACACATTGTCCACATTAGATTCCCCCAAATTGTGGAGAGTTTCTAAATACAAAGAGGCCGGGCGCTGATGACGGTGTTGCCGCATGGGAACCAACACGAACATCATCACACCCGGCCTCGTCTGGGAAGAATTGCTCGACAGTGTTAGGTCGAGAGCTCCTTCCGCAATTGACTGATGGTCGAGCGCAGCGAAACATCGCGTTCCACCATGTCTGAAATCTTCGAGCAAGCGTGGATCACGGTGGTGTGGTCGCGCCCACCAAACCGCTGTCCGATCTGCGCGAGCGACGCCTGGGTGAGCTCGCGGGCGAGATAGATGGCCACCTGGCGCGGAAAGGCAAGGCGCGCGGTACGCACCTTAGAGCGCATGGACTCGACGGGCACCCGGTAGTGCTGCGATACGATCTTCTGAATCAGCGAAATACTGGTCTTCTTGGGTGTCGACTTGACGAAGTCCTTGAGGACATCGTGCGCCATCTCGATGTTAACATCCTTCTTGTACACACTCGCGTGCACCAGAAGCTTGACCAGGCTGCCCTCGAGCTCGCGAATGTTGCTCTTCACGCTGTCGGCGATGAGCGCCAGCACATCGTCGGGAATCATGATGTTCTCGCGCTCCACCTTCTTGCGCAGAATGGCGAGGCGGGTTTCGTAATCGGGCTGCTGGATGTCGGTAATCAGCCCCCACTCGAAGCGCGACACCAGACGGTCTTCCAGGGTGGGAATCTCCTTGGGCGGCCGGTCACTGGTAACGACGATCTGCTTGCTGGCACCGTGGAGCGCGTTGAAGGTGTGGAAGAACTCCTCCTGGGTGCTCTCCTTGCCGGCGAGAAACTGGATGTCGTCGATCAGCAGCAGGTCCACATTGCGGTACTTGGTGCGAAACTCGTGGCTGGTGCCCTGGCGGATGCCCATGATCATTTCGTTCATGAAGGCTTCCGCCGAGCAGTAGTGAACGCGCGCGTGCGGCTGCCGCTTCAGGACGCCGTGGCCGATGCCCTGCATGAGGTGCGTCTTGCCAAGGCCGACGCCGCCGTAGATGAACAACGGGTTGTAGACCTGCGCGGGACGTTCCGACACGGCGAGACAGGCGGCGTAGGTCATGCGGCTGTTGTTGCCGACGACGAACTCCTCGAACACGTACTTCGGGTTGAGCCGCTCGCCCTCGGTTGCAGACCGCCGCGATCGAGACGCGGCCGAGATCTGCGAAATCTCCGGACGCCGCGAAATCTCCGGCGGGGCGTCATTGGCGTTCTGCAGCGACACCTGGGGATCGAGACCGATCACCTGGCGCAGCGCAAACTGGATCTTATCCGAATGGTGCTCGCTGACCCACTCCACGAAGAACTTGCTGGGGCAGTCGATGGTGACACGCGCACCATCCACGGAACTCAGGCGCATCGGCTTGAACCACGTCTCGAAAGTCTGTTTGTTGACGAGTGTGGCGACCGACGCGAGAAACTCCGACCACAGGTGGTCGTTGCCGTTCTGGCGGGAGGAAACCGACATGGAGGATACCCTTTCTCCCTGGGGGAGACTCCGTCACGCGCCTGCCGTCCGGCTGGCGTGTGCACAGACCCTTCATCAACCTCGTAACCACGACTTGGTGCGGGACCGTCGCGGTCGGCGGGCCCGGAAACTCTTGATTAATCGCCGGTTCCGACGCGGACCGGCAGCGGACGAGCGGTTATCCACAAATGTGGATAATACGCCAACTATTTGTGGACAAATAAGTTATGGGTAAAGCGGGGGTTGCGGTAGCGAAGTTGTCCACAGTACCTACTCTAGAGACTTTGAAACTGTCGGGAAATGCTTCAAACCCGGAAGAAATGCACCGAGACGGAAGTTATCAGAGCCGCGGCGGGGCCATCAACAGCGAAATGGAGTTGCTCACAGAAACGGACCATCTGGTGACATGGCAACCGGTTCAGTTGTCCACCGCTGTGGATAACCCTGTGGGTTTCTCCGGGCTTGACGGGCAGGGCCGATTGCTATAGAGTCTCCTCTTTCGGCGACTTATCGAAAGAGCACCCGTCCACGCCACCCGGTCGCCCCGGCCCGGTGGCCGGGCAGGATTTTTTATCACGCACACACAGGATTATCGATCATGAAGCGTACATTCCAGCCCAACCTCCTCAAGCGGAAACGCGATCACGGGTTTCGCAAGCGCATGAGCACGCGCGGTGGAAGGCTCGTCATCAAGCGTCGCCGTCAGAAGGGCCGCAAGCGCCTTTCGGCGTAGTGCATCCGGCGACGGAGTGCGGTGCCACCATGGGCCCGCGAGAATCCGCGCGATCATCCCGACGCCGCTTGCGCACGCTCCAGCACGCGTGGCAGTTTCGCCACTGCTATGACTCGGGGCGCAAGCTCGTTGCGAATCACACGGTTATATTTCTTTTCTCGCCGCCCGAACCGGATGGCCTGCGTATCGGGGTCGTCGCCAGTCGCCGTGTGGGAGGTGCTGTAAAGCGCAATCGCGCCAAGCGGCTGCTGCGGGAGGCATCGCGCCAGGTCATGGCGCTGTGGCCCGGCGACCACTGGGTGGTGCTGGTGGCGAGGGGGACCATCGTCACCCGCAGCGCGGAGGAAGTTCAGGCGGACATCGCGCTCGCGCTCCAGACGAATGGCGCGCACCGGGCGGGGAAATGACATGAACGGCACAGGAAGTGATCGTCAGATGTCTCGACGAATGTCCGCGCTGCTGCAACGCGCGCTGCTCGCGCTGATCACCGGTTACCGCCGCTGGATCTCTCCACTGCTGCCACCTGCGTGCCGCTTTCATCCCACCTGTTCGGACTACGCGGCTGAATCCATTCGTACCCACGGTGTAATGCGGGGCTCGGCCCTGGCGGCGCGGCGTGTGTGCCGGTGCCATCCGTTCAGCGCGGGTGGCTTCGATCCGGTCCCGCGGCGTGACAACGCCGGCGATGCGCCGGCGCACGGTTCTGTCCTCACGATGAAGGAAGTTCGATGAGCAAAGGATTCTCGATGGAGCGCCGCGCGCTCATCGCGTTCGTGGCGTCGATGGCCCTGTTTTTTGGCTACGACGCCCTGTTTCTCGCGCCCAAGATGAAGAAGGAGCGCGCGCGCCGCCAGGCCGAAGCGCTCGAGCAGGGTACGCTGGCCACGCGCGAGCCGGCCGCGGACACGTTGCGCCCCGGCAGGGAAGCCACACCGCCGGCCACGGCGCTCACTGCGCCTGCCGACACCAGTGCCCGCGTGACGGCGGAGGTCTTCGCCACACCGGAAGAAACCCCGTCGCAAACCATCACCATCGTGACGCCGCTGTTTGAGATCAAGCTCGACACGCGCGGCGCGGTGATCACGTCCGTGAAACTCTTGAACTACCTGACGCGCGATGAGCCGGTGGAGCTGCTGCCGGCCGGCGATAGCTGGTCTGGCACGCGCATGCTCTCCACCCGCGTCGATGGGCCCGCCGCGGATCTCGATCTGGACGACGTCGTCTTCGGCGCCAGCGCCGGTGGTGATGTGCTGCCCGATGGTGCGCGCGTGGTCGTGTCGGGGAGCGAGCCGGTCGACCTGGTGTTTCGCGCCGAGGGCAGCGGCGGCGTGGTGGAGCGCAGCTACCGCTTCTTCGGCGACCGCTACGATTTTGAGACGCGGCTCAGCATGAGCGAGGCGCTAGCGCCGGAGGCGGAGAACGTGGGGTGGAGCCTGGGCCCGGGGCTGGCCAGCACCGAGGCCAACGTGGGCAACGACCAGAGCGCGTTTCGCGCCACGGTGCTGCTGGGCGAGGAGAAGCACCGGCGCAAGCCGGGCGACTTTGGACGCTCGCACGTGGAGGACTACAGCGGCACATTTAACTGGGCGGCGTTGCAGAGCAAGTACTTCATGGTTGCGCTGTACCCGCAGCAGCCGACGCGCGCGGAAGTGCAGATGAGCGGCATTAAGGCCGAACACCGCATCAGCGAGACCATTGCCGTTCCCGCGGGTGTGGCGCGCGGCCAGGTCACGAGCATGATGCACGTGTACATGGGCCCCATGAGCTTCGACACGGTCGCAGCACTGGGCGTGGGCCTCGAGAAGAACATCGAACTGGGGATGAAGTTCATCCGGCCGGTGAGCGAGCTGGTGCTGAAGGCGCTCAAGGCGCTCTACCACGTGATTCCCAACTATGGCTGGGTGATCGTGATCATCTCGGTGCTCACCAAGGTTCTCTTCTACCGCCTGACGCACAAGAGCTTCAAGTCGATGAAGGAAATGCAGGATCTGCAACCGCGACTGCAGGCGCTCAAGGAGAAGTACGGCGACGACCGCCGCCGCGTGAGCGAAGAGACGATGAAGCTCTACAAGGAAGCGGGGGTGAACCCGCTGGGCGGGTGCCTGCCCATGGTGCTGCAGATGCCGGTGTTCATCGCGCTGTTCAACGTGCTGCAGTACACCATCGAGCTGCGCGGCGCGCCGTGGCTGGGGTGGATCAACGACCTCTCGCAGCAGGACGTCCTGTTCAAGCTGCCGCTGTCGCTGCCGTTGATCGGCGACAACTTCAGCCTGCTGCCGCTGTTGATGGGGGCGTCGATGTGGGCGCAGTCCAAGCTGGGCGGCTCGCCCACCGGCCAGGCCAACACGGCCATTCCGCCCGGGTTCAACACCATGCTGCCGATTGTTTTCACCGTGCTGTTCTACAAGATGCCCTCCGGCCTGGTGATCTACTGGATCATCAACACCGTCATCTCGGTGGCGCAGCAGTACTACATCGTCAAGGACTCGCGCCATGCCGAACCCGCCGCCGTGGTGGTCGAGCCGGCGCCGCGCAAGAAGGCCCGATCGGGTGGACGCAAGGGCCGCTAGGAGACGGCGCTCATGGCGGGATCCATCGAAACAGCCGGCAAGACCATCGACCAGGCGCTGGAAAAGGCGCTGAAGGAACTCGGTGCGCGCAAGGACGAGGTGGACATCGAGGTCCTGTCAGAGTCGCAGGGCGGGCTGCGCGGCATCTTCGGCGGCAAGATGGTGCGCATTCGCGTCACGCGCCGCAACGCGCCGGCGGGTGCCATCGGCAGCGAGAACTCGGAGATCGTCCGTGCCATCATCGGCGACGTACTGGGCTTCATGGGGGTGGACTTCACCCTGACCATCGAAGAGTCCGACGACACCACCTTCGTCAACATTTCTTCCAGCGGTCTCGACGGCCTTCTGATCGGCCGCCGCGGCGAAACGCTGTCGTCGATCCAGCACATCGTGAACCGCGTCTTCACCGGACGCACGCAGCGGCACAGCAAGATCACGGTCGACGTGGGCGGCTACGTGCACCGCAAGCACCGGCTGCTCATCGAGAAGGCGCACCGCCTGGCCGACCGCGTGCGGCGCACGCAGCGCGAGTGCGACTTCGAACCGCTCAAGGCCTCGGAGCGGCGCATCATCCACCTGGCGGTGGCGGAGTTCGACGACATCACCACCTACACGATCGGCGACGGACTGCTGCGCAAGGTGGTGCTGACGCCGCGTGGCTCCGACACGGGCGACCGGCCGCAAGACTAGCAACAGGGGCCGCGCGGGCGTGTTCAGCAACGACCGCACGGCGGGCCGCGCGGGCGTGTGCGACGCCGCTCCTCCGCTCATGGTCCTCGCGCGAAACATTTGAAATCGCGCTGCGGAAGTCGCGACGGAGCACCATCGCACATGCCCGGGAACCGTTGCGGCGCCCAGACCCCTTTCGTAGATTGATTACTCGGCCGCCCGGGCACGCATCCCCTGTGACTTCATGACCCGACGCGCACTCATTCTCTTGTTGATTCTCGCTCTCCTGCCGGCGTCGGTGTACGCGGCCGTGCTGAGCGGTGTGGCGCGCGATGCCGAGACGCGCGAGCCGATTGCGTACGTGACCGTGCAGGTGCTGGGGCGTTCCGACGCGGGCGACGAGCAGGCCCAGGGCGTCATGACGCTCGACAACGGCCGTTACGTCTTTGGAAACATCCCCCCCGGGCGCTACCTGGTGCGCTTTTCGCGCATCGGCTACACCGTGCGCGAGGACAGCCTGGTCGTGCGGGAGGGCTACGACTACACCCTCGATGCCACCCTCACGGTGGAACCGGTGCCGGTGGAGAAGATCGTGGTGGAGGAGGACCGGTACACCAGGATCGGCGCCGTCCAGCCGGGCTTCGTCTCCATCCGCGGCGACCAGCTCTCGTCGCTCCCGGGCATCGCCGAGGGTGATCCCATCCGCAGCCTGCAACTGCTGCCGGGCGTGCAGGCGGCGTCGGACTTCTCCAGCGCGCTCTACGTGCGCGGCGGCGGGCCGGACCAGACGCTGGTGCTGCTCGACCAGGCCACCGTCTACAATCCCACCCACGCTTTTGGCTTCTTCTCCACCTTCAACCCCGACGCAACCGGTGCGGTGAATCTGTACAAGGGCGCGTACCCGGCCGAGAACGGCGGCCGCCTGAGTGCGGTGCTCGACGTGCGCACGCGCGAGATCGCCACGCGCAACTTCAACGGCAAGGTGGGGGTGAGCACCATCGCGACGCGCCTGTCGCTCAACGGCCCTCTGGGCCGCGCGTCGTGGGCGGTCAACGGGCGGCGCACACACCTCGAGCCGCTGCTCAATGTCATCCGCGACGAGGACACGCAGGTGCCCGACTACTTCTTCTACGATCTCAACGCAAAGCTCTCGGTGCCCGCCGGGGGCGGACGGTTGGAGTTCTCCGCATACAACGGATCGGATGCGCTGGATTTCGACCTCGGGGTGGGGACGAGTCTCAAGCTGGACTGGGGCAACACGGTGGCGAGCGGGGCCTATATTCGCGCGTTCAGCGATGCGCTGCTCGCGACGGCACGCCTCTCTTTCAGCGATTACGGCAGCACCACCACCGCGAGTGCATTCACCACGCCCATCTCCATCGAGAATGACATCCGGGACGTGACCGCGGCCGCCGAACTCGCCTGGGAGGTGGGGCTGCGCCACACGCTGAGCGCGGGTCTTCAGGCGATCAAGTACAACGTGGGCTTCAACCAGGACTTCAACTCGGAAACCATCGTGAGTTACCGGCGCAAGCCGTTCGAGGCCGCGGCGTTTCTCTCCGACCGCTGGACGCCGTGGGCGGAGACCACCTTCGACCTCGGTGCGCGCGTGCGCTACATCGACGACGGAGAGCGCTGGCTGTTTGAGCCGCGCGCCGGCTTTGCCCAGGAGCTCACACCGACGGTGCGCCTCAAGCTGGCGGGCGGCATCTACCACCAGTACATGCAGCTGGTGGCCACCGAGGCGGTCTCCGCCGCGGACTTCTACGTGCCCATCGACGGCACCGCGGAGATCGGCCAGTCGTGGCAGGCGGTGGCGGGCCTCGATTGGCGCTGGCGGCCCTCCACGCTGTTCTCGATCGAGGGGTACTACACGGACCTCTCCAACCTGGTGTCCCTCGACAACACCACGCCGGCCAACGCGACGCTCGAGACCGCCGACGACATCTTCTATTTGAATGGGACCGGCTATGCTACGGGTGTCGAGCTGTTCGCGCGCCGCGACATCGGCCCGGTGACGGGGTGGATCGGCTACACGCTGGGATGGACGCGGCGCGAGTTCCCGGAGTTGAACAACGGACAGCAGTTCCCGCCCAAGTACGACCGGCGCAACGACCTGAGTGCCGCGGGCGAGTACCGGCGCGGCAAGTGGCGCTTCGGAGGCGCGTTCGTGTACGCCACCGGGCAGGCCTTCACGCCGGTGGCGTCGCGTTACACCATTCGCGACCCGGCCACCGGGGTGACACCCGACGACATCCAGTTGATCCAGGGTGAGCGCAACAGCGCGCGTCTGTTGCCCTACAACCGCCTCGACGTGTCGGTGGCGCGGGACTTCAAGCTCTTCGGGGCCCGCGCGGAATGGATGATCGAAGTGTTCAACCTCTACAGCCGGCGCAACGAGTGGTTCGTGCAGTACGACCGCACGGAAGAGGTCGTGGACGTGACGGTGGCGCGCATGCTGCCCATTATTCCCAGTCTCGGGGTGACGGTATGGTTCTGAGGCGATTGCTGCTTGTGTTGATGATGATGGTGTTGCCGGCGTGTTCCACTGAGCGCAGCGACGACGAGTTCTTTGCACCCGGCGGCGCGGGCGTTCCGGTGATCGATGCGACCATGGTGGTGGGGAAGCCATTCCCGAACGTGTACGTGACGGAAACACTGCTGCCGAACCAGCCGTTTAGTTATGAGGCGGCGGGGATCAATGGGGCGCGGGTGGTGATTGAGTGGGGCAGCCGCATCAGGATGCCCTACATCAATGAGACTCACGGGCTGTACGTACCCATGTTCCCCGATAGTCTTGTTCATAGCGATGTGATCTATGGCCTCACAGTTACCCTCCCTGACAACCGTGTGGTCAAGGCCACCACCACCACACCCGGCGCGCTACGCGTGCGCGAGTGGGTGCTGCTGGATGACGCCGGACAGACCGTGCAAGATACCCTGCGCACGTTTGACGAGTTTCCCAGCAACCCGGACACGCTGTACACGTTGAACCAGCTCACCTTCAGCAAGGGACTCCTGGAAGTCCGCCTGGAGAATGACCCCGCGCAGGGCTACCTCGTGGGCCTCGAGAGCCTCGATCTGGACTCGCCGCTGCTGGTGGACACGAGCTTCCTCGACGACGAGGACGTCGACAACTTCACGCGCCAGAACCAGTCGCCGCCGTTCGCGCCCACCCAGGCCTACCTGCGCGCACCGTGGTTCGCCATCTACTACGAGGGGCGCTACAAGGTGCGCGTGTTCAAGATGGACCGCAACTGGTACGACCTCGCCCGCACCGACCCGGTGCTGGGCCAGGGCGGCTTCGGGTTTGGCGGCGAGGCGGGCGACAACACGGTGCCACCGCTGTTCCACGTCGACGGCGGGGTGGGGCTGTTCGGCTCGCTGGCCTCGGACTCCATCGGCTTCTACGTCAACGCGCCGTAACGAGGCGCGCACGCGTGCTAGAATCAGCGGCTGATGTCTCTTCATACCGACACCATCGCCGCCCTGGCGACCCCGCCGGGGGAGTCGGGCATCGCCGTCATTCGCGTTTCCGGTGAGGGCGCCCTGGCGGTGCTGTCCACCGTGATGCGCTCCATGTCCGGAGACCGGTTTGCGGGCGAGTGGGAGCACCGGCGCCTCTACCACGGCCGCTTCGTGGCCCCGGATGGCGCCGCGATCGACGAGGTGATGGCGGCGGTGATGCGCGCGCCCGAGTCGTACACCGGCGAGGACGTGGCGGAGGTTTCCTGCCACGGCGGCAGTGCCATCGTGGCGCGGATACTCGAGACCCTGTTCTCCCTGGACGTCCGTCCCGCCGAGCCGGGGGAGTTCACCCGCCGCGCCTTTCTCAACGGCAAGATGGACTTGATCCAGGCCGAGGCCGTGGCGGATCTCATCCATGCCCGCACAGAATTGCAGCGCTCAGTGGCCGAGCGTCAGCTGCGCGGGGCACTGTCCGAGCGTATCGACGCCCTGGCCGACGGCATGCTGGGGCTGCTGGGACTGATCGAGGCCAACATCGACTTTGTCGAGGAGGGGATCGACGCGCTCAACATCCCCGATGCCCTGGCAGTCATCGAGCGCCAGCGCGCGGAGATCGACAACCTGCTCGCGTCCGCCGCCTTCGCCCGGCCCCTGCGCGACGGCTACCGCGTGGTCATCGCCGGGCCGGTGAACGCCGGCAAGAGCAGCCTCTTCAACCGCCTGGTGGGTGAGAGCCGCGCCATCGTCACCGAGATCCCGGGCACCACCCGCGACGTCCTGCGCGAAACCCTCGCCATCGAGGGCATCCCCTTTGTGCTCCACGACACCGCCGGCCTGCGCGAATCGGGCCCGGACCGCATCGAGTCCATCGGCATGGACCGGGCGCGTGACGCCGCCGGATCGGCGGATGTCGTCCTGTATGTCATCGATGGGAGCGAACCGCTCACCGATGAACAGCGCGCTTCCATCGAGCGGCTCGACGCGACCCGCGCAATCGTGGTAGTAAACAAGATCGACCGGCCGCGGCGGTTTGATTGGCCCGGTGCGCTGCAGGTGTCGGCCGAAACCGGAGACGGGCTTCCGGCGCTCAAGTCCGCGCTGCTGCGGCTGGCGCATTCGGACGATCTCACGCGGATGGCCCGCGATCGCGGCATCCTGAACGCGCGGCTGGTGGCGCTGCTCACGGCCGCCCGCGAACCGCTGGCCGACCTGGGGCGCGCCATCCGCGACCGCGAGACCCTGGAGCTCCTGGCGGTTCGGGCGCGCGATGTCCTCGCCTATTATGAAGAGGCAACGGGACGCCGCTACCGCGAGGATCTCCTGGACGTCATCTTCTCGCGGTTCTGCATTGGAAAGTGATTGTCAACTTTTGAGCTGTGCTTTGTAAACAAACGACCACGGTTATTGTCAACATTCCGAATGATAGATCGCTACGATATCATTGTAATTGGCGGCGGGCACGCGGGCTGTGAGGCCGCGCTGGCCGCCGCACGCATGGGGGCCAGCACGCTGCTGCTCACGCTGCGGCGTGATCGCATTGGCCACATGCCGTGCAATCCCGCCGTGGGTGGCCTGGCCAAGGGCCATCTGGTGAAGGAACTCGACGCGCTGGGCGGCGAAATTGCCCGCGCGACGGACCGGGCGGGCATCCAGTTCCGCATGCTGAACCGGGCCAAGGGCCCGGCGGTATGGTCACCCAGGGCCCAGGTTGACAAATACCGCTACGCGGCCCTCATGCAGGCCACCCTGGCGGCCCAGCCAATGTTGACAATTACCGAGGCCGAAGTGGCCGCCATTGTCAACGGCCCGGCCGGGTTCAGCGGTGTTCGATTGTCAACCGGGGCGGTGATCTCGGCGCCCGCATGCGTTCTCACCACGGGGACCTTCCTGCGCGGACTCATGCACACCGGTGAGACGCAGACCCGGGGCGGCCGCGAGGGCGAGCCCCCGGCCAACGGCCTCACCGCCAGCCTCACCGCACTGGGGCTGCGCACGGGGCGCCTCAAGACGGGCACGCCGCCGCGCGTGTTTCGCGACAGCGTGGACGTGTCGCGCATGGAGCTGCAGCCCGGCGACGACCCGCCGATCCCGTTCTCCCACAGGACAGATCGTATTGAGTTGCCCCAGGTGCCGTGTCACCTCACGTTTACAACCGCGCGCACGCACGACGTCATTCGCGCGAACCTTTCGCGCTCGCCCTTGTATGGCGGCGTCATCGAGGGTATCGGCCCGCGCTACTGCCCGAGTATCGAGGACAAGGTGGTGCGATTTGCCGACAAGGACCGCCACCAGGTGTTCGTGGAGCCCGAGGGGCTGGATCACCCGGAACTGTATCTCAACGGTATTTCCACCAGCCTGCCGGCGGACGTGCAGCTCGAGATCCTCGCGTCGATCCCCGGGCTGGAGAATGCGCGCATGGCGCGCCCGGGCTACGCGGTCGAGTACGACTTCTTTCCACCGGACCAGCTGCGGCGCACCATGGAGTCGAAGTTCGTGACCGGTTTGTACTTTGCGGGGCAGGTCAACGGCACCTCGGGCTACGAGGAGGCGGCCGCGCAGGGCTTCGTGGCGGGTGTGAATGCCATTCTGGCGCAACGCGGCGAGGCGCCGTTCGTGCCGCGGCGCGACGAGGCGTACATCGGCGTGCTCATCGACGACCTCACCACCAAGGACATCGACGAGCCGTACCGGATGTTCACCAGCCGCGCCGAGTTTCGATTGCTGTTGCGCCAGGACAACGCCGATGAGCGCCTGGTGGAAACGGGACACCGGCTGGGACTGGTGGACGACGCGGTGCGCGATCGCGTGCTCGTGCGCTGCGATGCGGTGCGAAGCCACATCGACTCCCTGCGCAAGGCGCAGTTTCCGGCGGACGGCAACGTATCGTTTGCGGCGGCGGGCCTGGAGCCGGTTCGTCACGGTGCGTCCCTCGCCGAGGTGCTGCGCCGGCCCGGGGTTCGCATCGCACACCTGCGCGACGTTGCGAACATCGGCCTCGACGCCGTGCTCGATGAACGCGTGGAGTGTGCCATCAAGTACGAAGGGTACATCGAGCGCCAGGCGCGGGATGTCCGCGCGCTGCGCGACCTCGACGGACGAACCATCCCGGTGGGGTTCCAGTATGACCTTGGTGGCATCAGCACCGAGGCGCGCGAGAAACTCTCCCGCGTCCGCCCCGAGACACTGGGCCAGGCGTCGCGGATTGCCGGTGTGCGCGCATCGGATCTCTCCATCCTTGCGGTCCACCTCGAGCGGCACCGCCGCGCCGCCTCATGAGCGAGCTAACCTCACAAGTTATTGTAAATAAAGCAATTACGCTTAATTCTAGCCTTCCCCCGGGCCCGCTTCTCGCCTATATTCAGGATCTGCTGCGCTGGAATCCGCAGCTGGGCCTGGTGTCGCGGCGCGATCCACTGGCCGCGTGCGAGCGCCTGGTCCTGGAAAGCGTGGAACTGCTGACACTCGCGCGCGCACGCGGGGTTGCATCTCCGGCGCGCTGCGTCGACGTAGGATCCGGGGGCGGCTTCCCCGGCATGGTGTGGGCCCTGGCGGAGCCGCAATGGCATTTCCTCCTGGTCGAGCGCAAGCTGGGGCGCGCCGCATTCCTGCGCGCAGAGGTTTTGCGTCTCGGGTTGACGCACGTGGAGGTGTTCGCGGGTTCAATCGAGGAGGCGGCCATACAGGACCCGTTGCGGGCAGCGTTCGGCATTGCGGTGGCGATGGCGGTCGGCGCGCCGGCGGACATCGCCCCGGGCGTGGAACCGCTGCTCTCAGCCGGCGGGTTGTTCCTGGGGACGATTCCTGCCGGAGTGGATCTTCCGCAACGGCTTGGAAAGGCCATTGAACTGGTTGGGAGCGAGGCGGGAGACTACGGCAACTACGCGCAATACCAGGTGCGCGGCGCCGATTAACGAAGGAGGGACCGTAATGCGTGGAATTCGAGGGCGCGTTATCGCTCTGGCGCTTGGAATCGCGGTGGTTGTGGCGTGCGGCGGGAAGGACGAGCCCGTCGAGCACATGGTGCTGGGTGAATTCGTGAGCGAACAGGACTCGTTCCCCCGCATTCGCTATTTCGAAACCGGCCTCGTCTCCATCAACGAGCGCTGCGCCGTCCGCAAGGTGAAGCTGAACCCCAAAATGCCACCGGTCTACGTCAATGGCGAGCCCGTCGGCTTCTGCTGAAGCCCGTGCGCGGTGGCCTTCGTGCAAGGCCCGGACCCCTATTTGATCGATATGGACGCCACCTTCTCGTGTGCGGTCCACCCCGAGCAGCCGGCCATCATCGACGCCGAACACCGCGTGTTCGTGAACTACGAGGTCTACTATGTGGGCTCGGACGCGGCACGGGAGGAATTCGAGGCCGAACCGTGGAGGTACACGGGCGGCGTGACGGATCCCGTGACGCGGGAGCGCTTCATCCCCGGGTCGGATAGTCCCCACCGGCTGTTCGACGGCCGCCAGTTCTACCTGGCGTCGCCGGAGAACGCGGCGACATTCGACGAGGATCCCGAAATGTACGGAACACTGCAGCCGGGGATGCGACCGAAGTCCTAGTCGCTGTTTCACGTGAAACCACCGGAACGAAGGGGCTACCGCAGGGCCGCCGAAGGGCCGCGGGAAGCGCTGACAAACTCCTTGATTCCGTAACGCCGCTGCCGCTATTGTGAGCCCAGGACAGGGCCCTCCCCACGAACAGTCTAATCGCTTGATATGAAAGGAATTACATAATTATGCGTCGGTTGCTGTGCGTGCTGGCCGCTTTCACCTTAGCGTGCTCGGGGAGTACCGAGACCGGGACCGAGCCGGTCAATCGCCCGCCCACGATCGCGTTTGGATTTGCCAAGCTTGGGGCTGTAAGAAACACATCCACAATACTTTCCGTTGCAGTTGACGACGCCGACGGGGATCCCATGACCGTCTCCTGGTCGATCACGCGCGGCGCGCTCACCCCTCAGAACGCCGCCAACACCGTCATGAGCTGGGCCGTGCCGGCGACGGTCGGCGAAGACACCGTGGTCGTCTCCGTCACCGACGGCAACTTCACGCGCCGGATCACCGAGCCCATCAAGGTCTGCTGGTCGTCCAGCGGTGCCCAGGCGACGTTCATCAAGTCGCGCTCGCCGTACATCGTGAGCCTCGATCCAGCCAATCCCATCCTTCCCGTCGATGCCGGTACGGAGACCAGCATCGAGGCGGGTGTCGAGATCCTGCTGGACAACGAGCAGACGGTGATCGATGTGAGCGGCCGCCTCGTTTCCAACGGCACCGATGCCGAGCCCGTGATTATCCGGCCCAACTTGCGCGGCCTGCAGTGCGGCGACGAACGCGGCTGGTGGATCGGCATCCGCGGATTCACGTCTGCCGGCCCGCCGTCCGATGGCGAGATCGAGCTCCATCACACCCAGGTGTGGTACGCGCTCAATGGTGTGTGGCTCATCAACAACGCGAGCGCAACCCTGAACGACTGTGCCATCGTGTGCAGTGGCGGGGCCGGTGTCCGGCACGATGGTTCGGGGATGCTCCGCGTGATCGACACCGAGGTGAGCAACGGGGCCGTGGATGGCATCGCGATCGGAAACAACGTGAGCACCGCCCTGCCGGATTCCGTACGCATCGAAGGCTGTGAGATCAAGTTCAACGCGAAGAGCGGCCTGGTTGTGAACATCGACGACCAGCCCGTGGCCGCGTCCATTATTGTGGAGTTCAACAGGATCGAGAACAACCTGCTGCGCGGGATCACGCTGGCGCGGGCCTCCTTCCCCGCCATTCATTTCAACGCCTTCAGTGGCAACGGCGTGGGTTCCGGTGTGTCCAATATCTACCTCGAGAACGGTTTCCCGAACGGCACCGGCGTGACCACACTCAGCGCGACCTGCAACTATTTTGGCGCGACCAGCCAGTCCGCCATCGACGCGACCATCCACGATTCACTCGACGCTCCCGTGCTCGTGCAGACACGCGTCGATACCGATCCGTGGCTCACCGCGAACCCATTCACCACGCCACCCAACTGCACACCGTAGGAGACCATGGGAAAGATCATCGCGGTTACCAACCAGAAGGGCGGTGTGGGCAAGACCACCACCGCCGTGAATCTCTGCGCGAGCCTCGCCGCCGCGGAGCGGCGCACGCTGCTGGTCGACATGGACCCGCAGGCCAACGCCACCTCGGGCGCCGGCATCGACAAGGCCGCGCTGAAGCACACCGTCTACGAGGTTCTCTTCGACGAGACCCTCGTGCGCGATGCCATCGTGGAGTCGCCAATGCCGTTTCTGCACGTGCTGCCGGCGAGTGCCGCGCTGGCCGGCGCGGAGGTGGAGCTGGTGGCCGAGCCGCGGCGCGAGTTCCGGCTCAAGCTGGCGCTCTCGAAGGTGCGCGAAGACTACGATTACATGGTGGTCGACTGCCCACCCAGCCTGGGCTTTCTCACCGTGAACACATTGACGGCGGCGGACTCGCTGCTGATTCCGTTGCAGTGCGAGTACTACGCGCTCGAGGGACTCGGGCAGTTGCTCTCCACCGTCAAGCGCGTGCAGGCCTCACTCAACCCGGCGCTTGCCATCGAGGGCGTGGTGCTCACCATGTACGACAAGCGCCTCAACTTGACGAGCCAGGTGGCGCAGGAAGCGGTCAACTATTTCGGCGACAAGGTGTTCAAGACGGTGATCCCGCGCAACGTCAAGTTGAGCGAGTCGCCGAGCTTCGGTAAACCCATCATTCTTTACGACGTTCAATGCCAGGGTGCGAAGAGCTACCTCGACCTGGCGCGCGAGGTGATTGGCGATGTCCAATAGGAAGGTTCTGGGACGCGGACTCGATGCACTCATTCCCACCGTGGGCAGCGTGGAACCCAGGGCCGATGAGGTGCCCACGCACATCCCGCTGGAAACGGTGGACGCCAATCCGTTTCAGCCCCGCAAGCGCTTTGACGACGACCGCCTCAAGGAACTGGCGGAGAGCATCCGCACCGACGGCGTGCTGCAGCCCGTGGTGGTGCGGCGCAAGGGGTCGCGCTACGAGCTGATCATGGGCGAGCGGCGCCTGCAGGCCGCCCGGCTGGCGGGCGTGCCCACCATCCCCGTGGTCATCCGCGACGTGCGCGATTCAGACGCGCTGCGCCTCGCGATCGTCGAGAACATCCAGCGCGAGAACCTCAATGCCATCGAAGAGGCCCAGGCGTATCGCCGGCTGATCACCGAGTTCAGCATGTCGCAGGCGGATCTCGCCGCCATGGTGAGCCGCGACCGCAGCTCGGTGTCCAACACGCTGCGGCTCTTGAACCTGCCCGAGGAGGTGCAGCGCATGGTGGAGTCGGGTGCGCTCACCGGTGGCCACGCGCGCGCGCTGCTCTCGCTCACCACCCAGAAGGAACAGCTGGTGCTGGCGCGCCGCATCGTCGAGCAGAACCTGAGCGTGCGCCAGGTGGAGGTGGCGGTCGGGCTGGTCCGTGAGAAGAAGAGCAGCGGGGGCAGACCCGCCCGGGAGAAGCCGGCCTACATCGCCGATCTCGAGAAGGCGTTCGCGCAACACCTGGGTACCCGGGTGTCTATCAACGAGAAGCGCGGCGGCAAGGGGCACGTCACCATCGAGTTCTATTCCTATGACGACTTTGAGCGGCTCGCGGCACTCATGAGCGTGCCGCTCCCCCGCTGACCACGGATGTCGAAACAGTTCTCGGTCATCATCGTTCCCCACGACAACCGGACGACGTGGAGCTTCCGCGTTTCCTACCGGCTGGTCGTCGTCTTTCTGGCGCTCCTCGGTCTGGCCGGGGTGTCGATGGCCGCCTTCGTCATCACATACGGACGTCTGGCCGGGCTGGCCCAGCGCTCGGTAAACGTGAGCCGGGAAAACGACCGCCTCAAGTTCCAGCTCGCCCAGGTCGACTCGCTGCGGTCCGAGCTGGAGAACCTCCAGGTCTTCCGGCTCCAGGTCAAAGGGATGCTGGGGATCCCCCTCTCGCCGGAGGACAGCCTGCTCGTGGCCAGCCTTTCACCGACTGCCAAGAGTCCATCCATCAAGAAGGTGGAAGAAGATGGGGGGGTGGGGCCCGAGGAGCAGCGCCTCATGCTGGAGGCAATGCCGTCGATGTGGCCGCTAAAAGGCTATGTGACAAGGGAATTCTTCGTAACGGGCGGGGAGAAGAGTCAACAATATCACCCGGGTATGGATATTGCTGCCCCGAGAAACACACCGGTATATGCGGCGGCCGATGGTATCGTTGAGATCAGTCGATTCGACGAGACCTACGGGTGGGAGGTGGAGATCGATCATGGCTACGGGATCCGCTCGGTCTATGGACACAATACCCGAAATCTGGTAAGTGTCGGGGACAGGGTGGCGCGCGGCAAGACGATCGCCTTCGTGGGGAGTACCGGTAAAAGCACGGCCCCGCATCTTCATTTTGAAGTGCGCGAGAATGGTGTGCCGGTCGATCCGCGGAAGTACCTGCTGAACTAGCGGCCGATCACTCGCATCAACTGAAGAAGGGTCCGGTTCTTATGCTGAAGTCTGGCTTCAAAGGCGCGACTCAATCGAACGAGGAGGCGAAAGTCATGTTTGGTAAGGACGACGGAATCACCACCGGCCAGGCCACGTTGAATTCGATGCTCGGCCAGGGCTGCAAGATCAAGGGTGACATTGAGATCCAGGGAACGATGCGTATCGACGGGACCTTCGAAGGCAACATTTCGTGCCCGGAGACCCTCATCATCGGCAAGACGGGTGTGGTCAAGGGCGAGATCAAGGTGAAGAACGCGGTCATCGGCGGCAAGCTCATCGGCAACATCGCTGCGGCGAACAAGATCGAGTTGCAGAGCGGTTCGCACGTCGAGGGCGACATCCAGACCGGTCGTCTGGTGATCGACGAGGGCGTGTTCTTCGAGGGCAACTGCAAGATGGGTTCGGCCGCCGGCAGCACGAGCACGACGGTGTCCCACCAGGACAGCACCAGCGCCAATAAGGACTGGGCGGCGCGCAAGGAAGAGCGCAAGCCCGAGCCCGCGAACATCCGCTAGACGCTCTCGTTCGAGAGAACCGATCCAGAACACGCCCCCGGATTCGTCCGGGGGCGTCTTCTTTTGGTGCCGGCCGATTTGCTACCCATTCCGGGTGAGTTGTCCACAGCTGGCGGGGTTCCTGTTAATAAGTCCCGCCTCGGCCACGTGTCGCGTAACGCATTATGTAACAAGGTGTTAACACGGCCATGCCCGAAAGGGAGGCGGCGTTGTCCACACTGGCGGCCCGGGCGGTCGTTCTAACTGGTTGGAAACCTTGATACTTCGCCCGGGAGGCCACGGGCGGAGCGCGAGCCTCGCGCAATAACCATTTGCAACCGCTGGGATTATGGTTCGTGTCGCGCTGGTGTTCAGCGTGCGACGGGCGTGTCGAGGCAACATCCGGCGATCGCCCGGACCAGCAACTCGCCCGCGCGCGACGCCCCGGCCGGGTTGAAATGACAATCGTCGTAGAAGAACTCGAGGGACTTTGGCAACGTGGCGGCAAGATCGCACACCGGTACGGCGCTCTCGGTGGCCACCATGCGCATGACGTCGTTCAGCTGCGCCATCGCCGCATCCATCTCCGCCTCGCCGTAGGTGACGCCGTCGCGGTAGCGCATCCACGACCGCGCCCGGGCCTCCGGGTCCACGGTGCTGTTCCAGGTGGTGGGCTGGGTCATGAACACCAGCGCGCACCCGTTGGCGCGCGCGATGCCCGCGATGGAGCGCAGGTTGCGCGCGTAGCTTTCGGTGTCGGTGCGCGGGTGCGACGTCGCGGGCGTCCCGCTTCGCTGCAGTTCGATGCGCCGCGCGTAGTTGGAAACAAGCGGGCGTGACTCCTGCACCGTGCGTGCGTCCGGTGTCATGCGGGTCTTGAGGCGGTGAAGGCGGCGGGCGATCTGAAAGTTCATGGCGAACTGCTTGTACCACGGCCGTTCGCCGGCGTGCGGATCCACGTAGTGCAGGTAGTCGAAGCCAAAGATGGAGCGGGTCAGATCGTTGATCCCGGCGAACACCACGATGAGGTCGGGCTGCAGGTGGATGAGCCGCTGGCTGATCATGGCGATGTGGTCATCACTGGCCGCACCCGACAAACCCACGTTGTAAACCCGGGCGGTGCGTCCGTCGGGAAGTGCGGGCAGCGCGTCCTGGATCACGCGGCCGATCTCCTGCTGGTCGCCGATGTAGAAGCACTCGAAGGTGCTGCCCCCCACCAGGAACACCCGGAATTCGCCGGCCGGCCTGGGACGCACGAGGTCATCGCCCCGAAAACCCATGTTGTTGGTGGTGAAGTGGTTGCGACCCGAGAGGCCGGGCAGGCCCGGCTCGGCTTCGGTCACCGCCGCGTAGTGTGGCGGGTACTCGAAGCGGATGTACCGGTTGACCCGCAGCGCCTCGGGGTCACCGTACGGGTTGGGAAACGGCGCCGCCAGGCGCAGCGTTACCTCGACCGCGGCGAACGCGAACACCAGCGATACCAGGGCGAGAAGAAAGGTACGCGAGCGCGGGGATGGACTCATGGCAGCAGCGTAGCCCAAACGGAGGACGGCGTCACTTCTTCCAGAACGAGGGGAAGAAGAGGATCACCAGGGTGTAGATTTCGATTCTCCCCATCAACATGAGCAGGGAGAGCAACCAGCGTGCGGCGTGCGACAGGTGCGCGTAGTTGTCCGTGGGTCCCACCGCGCCCAGGCCGGGGCCCACGTTCCCCAGGCAGGCGCCCACGGCGCCCAGCGACGTCACGATGTCGTTGCCCATGGCGGTCATGGCCAGCGTGCCCAGAAAGAAGGTGGCACCGTACAGAATGGCGAAGCCCAGGATGTTCGCCACCAGGTCGCGGTCCATGGCCGTCTTCCCCAGCCGCACCGGGACCACCGCGTGCGGATGCAGCAGGCGGGTCATCTCGCGGATCACGAACTTGAACAGGATGTGAACCCGGACCACCTTCATGCCCCCGCCGGTGGAACCCCCGCACGCCCCGATGAGCATGAGCCCCAGCAGGACGAACTGGCACAGGTACGGCCACAACTCGTAGTCGGCGGTGGCGAACCCCGTGGTGGTCATGATGTTGACGACCTGGAAGAAGGAGTCGCGGAAGGCGCGCTCGATGCTCGGGTAGGCCGGGGCCACTTTTGCAAACACCACCGTCACCGCGATGGCGATGATCAGCGAGTAGGAGCGCCACTCCACGTTGCGGAACAACGACTTCGCGTCTCCCTTCACGATCCGGTAGTGCAGGAAGAAGTTGATGCCCGCCAGGTAGCAGAACGCCGCGATGACGTACTGGATGTAGGCGCTGTCGAACGCGGCGATGCTGGCGTTGCGGGTGGAGAACCCGCCGGTGGCAATGGTGGCGAACGAGTGGCACAGGGCGTCGAACACGCTCATCCCGCCGAGGACCAGCAGCGTCGCCTCCAGCGCGGTCATACCAGCGTACACACCCCACAGGATCTTCGCGGTCTGGGTGACGCGCGGAGTCAGCCGGTCCGCGGCCGACATGAGCTCCGCCTTGTAGAGCTGCATGCCGCCGACGCCCAGGAAGGGCAGAATCGCCAGCGACATGACGATGATTCCCATGCCCCCGATCCATTGCGTGAGCGCGCGCCAGAGCAGCACGCCACGCGGCAACGCCTCGATGTCGGTCAAGATGGAGGCGCCGGTGGTGGTGAAGCCCGACGCGGTCTCGAAGAATGCGTTGGTGAAGGACGGGATGGCGCCGGTGATCATGTAGGGTAGCGAGCCGACGCACGAAAAGGAAATCCACGTGAGCGCCACGATGACGAAGGCCTCGCGGTGGCGCAACTCGCCCTCGAAGTGCGTCAACCGGCGCAACAGGAAGCCCAGCAGCAGCGCTCCGCCGGCGGCACCCGCGAAGGCAAAGTGGTCGCCGGAGTGGTAGTAGAGCGAGAAGGGAATCGGCGCCAGCATGGCCACGCCGATGAACATCAGCAGGGCACCGAGAAGATGCAGAATTCGTGAGGGGCGCATCTACTTGATAAAGAGCTTGTCGAGGGCGTCGAGCGCCCCGGGCAGCGCAAACACGACCACGCGGTCGCCCGCCTGCACCCGCGTATCGCCGCGGGGAATGATGAGCCGGTCCTCGTGCATGATGGCGCCGATGATGGCGTTGCGCGGGAAGCTGCAATCCTTGATGGGTTTCTTGGTGATCTTGTCGCGGTCCTGCACGATGTACTCGATGATCTGTGCGTCGATGCCCGGCACGCTGGCCATCGCGGCCACTTCCTGCTTCTGGATGAAGTGGTGCACCGCGTTCACGGTCAGCAGCTGCTTGCTCACCACCGCGTCCATGCCGATGGTGGGCGTGATGGGCAGGTACACCACCTTGTTCACCAGTGCCACCGTGCGCGGCACCTGCAGGTGCCGGGCGAGCAGCGTGGAGATGATGTTGGTTTCGTCGTCACCGGTGGCGGCGACGAACGCGTCCATGTCCATGAGGCCCTCGACCGCCATCAGATCGATGTCGGTGCCGTCGCCCTGGATGATGAGCGTGTCGGGCAGCAGCTCGGCGATCTCGCGGGTCTTCTCGGCGTTGCTCTCCACCAGCTTCACGTTCATGGAGCCGCTGAGCTCGCGCGCCACGAACTGCCCGATCAAACCCCCGCCGAGAATCATCACGTTCTCTACCTTGATGTTCTTCTTGCCGGTGAGATTGATGAACTCGGGCACGTACGCGGGGTCGCAGATGCCGAAGACCTGGTCTCCCGGTATCATCTCGTCTTCACCACGCGGGATCATGGTGCTCTGGTTGCGCTGGATGGCCACGATGCGCATGGGCGGGTTGCCAAACCGCTCCACCAGGCGCGACAGCGGCGTGCGCAGCAGCGGCGAGTCCGCCTCCAGGCGCACGCCCACCAGGCGGATCTTGCCGTTCTCGAAGTCGATGACGTCGGTGGCGCTCGCCTGCCGGATCAGCCGCACGATGGTGTCCGCGGTTTCCTTTTCCGGATGGATGAAGTGGTCCACCCCGAGGTCGCGGGCGGTGAGGGCGTAGTCGGGGAGGGTGTACTCGGGATTGCGTACCCGCGCGATTGTGGTCTTGACGCCGGCCTTCTTGGCCAGCTGGCAGGCGAGGATGTTGACCTCGTCGTTGTCCGTCAGCGCCGCGACGAGGTCGGCACTCTCCACGCCCGCCTTGCGCAGCGCCTGGATGCTCGCACCGTGGCCTTCCACCACAAGCGCGTCCATCTGCTCGCGCGCGCGGTTGGCGCGGGCGGGGTTGCTCTCGACGATGGCGATGTCCGCCTTCTCACGCGCGAGCCGGCGGCTCAGCGTGAAGCCGATGTCTCCGGCGCCGATGATCAGGATTCGCATAGCTTCTTCCCGTGCTCCAACAGGTTGCCTGCGCGCGCAACTGCTTGGTCAAGCGAGACATACTACATGAATCGCCAACCCGCTGCAACCGGGTCCGGGGTCCGTGTCCCGCGGCGCGCGCGGCACCATGGCGTTTGACGCGGTCGCGCGCTTGCCGTATCGTGACCGAAACCCGTGGACACAAGGGAGTCCTGCCCCATGCGCGTTTCCATCGAATACTGCATACCCTGAGACTACACCCCCCGGGCCCTCAGTTTGAAGGCCACCCTGGAAAAGGCGTTTCCCGGCATCGAGATCGAACTGATCAAGTCGAAGGGCGGCGCATTTGAGATCCGCCACGGCGACCGCCTGGTCTTTTCCAAGAAGGAAAGCGGGCGTTTCCCCTCCGACGCCGAGATCGTGAGTGCGTTACGCGTCTGATGCGCCCGCGGCATCGAGTGCCCGGCGCAGGGTCGCCGTGAGCGTGGAGGCGTCGAACGGTTTGGCGGCGAAACCGGCGACGTCGCGCTGCAGGAACTCGCTTGTGACCTTCTCCCCGTAACCCGTCGTGATGATGACCGGCACGTCGGGGCGCTCTTCGCGCACCGCCTGCGCGAGCGCCAGCCCGGTAATGCGGGGCATGGTCTGGTCCGATATGATGGCGTCGAAAGCGTCGGGATTGTCCCGGAAGGCCGACAGGGCCCGTTCGCTGGACGTGAAGGCGGTGACGCGGTAGCCGCGGGATTCAAGCATGCGGGTCAGCATGCGTACGATCTCCGGCTCGTCGTCGACGACCAGCACGTGTTCCCCCCTTGCGTGGCCTTCCGGCCCCGAATGCGCGGTTTCACCGGCGGCAGCGGGTTCGGCGGCGGGAAGAAAGACACGAAACACGCTGCCCTCGCCAGGCACGCTCTCCACCATCACCTCGCCCCCGTGGCTGTGCGCGATTCCGTGGACGACCGAGAGGCCAAGCCCGGTTCCCTCGCCGGATGGCTTGGTGGTGAAGAAGGGCTCAAACACCCGCGCGGCGATGTCCTCGGGCATGCCCTCCCCGGTGTCCGCCACCGTCAGCACCACGTACTCCCCGGCCGCGATCCCCGGCAGCGTCGATGCCTCCTCCTCGTCCACGGCACGACGCTCCAGCTCGACGCGCAGCACCCCACCCTGCGCGCGCATCGCATAGGCGGCGTTGGTGCACAGGTTCATGATGATCTGGTGCATCTGCCCGGCATCCGCCAGCACCGCGTCGTTGCGGTTGGCGATCCGCTGCGAGATCTCGATGGTGGTGGGAAGCGTGGAGCGGATGAGTTTGAGTGCCTCCTGGATTACCAGGTGCAGTTGCACGGGGCGCTTTTGCTGGTCCCCGCGGCGGGCGAAGATGAGGATCTGTTGCACGAGCTCGCGCGCGCGCCCGGCGGCATTCAGTACCTGCTGCAGGTCTTCGCGCGCGGGATGGCCGGCCTCGAGCAGGTCCATGGCGATGTCGGTATACCCGAGAATGGGAGAAAGGATGTTGTTGAAGTCGTGCGCGATGCCGCCAGCCAGCGTACCGATGGTCTCGATCTTCTGCGCCTGCAGGAGCTGCGCCTGAAAGTCCGTCGCCGCCTTCTCGGCGCGCATGCGGTCGGTCACGTCCCACGCGATCCCGTCGATGCCCGCCACCTGTCCCGCTTCGTCGATGCGCGGTGAGTAAAGCGTCTCATACACCGCGTTGCCGACGTACACCACCTCGTTGACCGATTCCCCGGCGAGGCAGGCGCGGATATTCTTAAGGATCTGCGGCGTGTGCTTGTACAGTTCGAACGCGGACATGCCCACCACCTGGCCGGGCTTGAGGCCCAGCGGTTCCAGTCCGCGCCCCTCGGAAAGTGTGAAACGGCCATCGGCGTCCATGGCGAACAGGACGATGGGCGCGCTCTCGACCACCGAACGAAGGCGCAATTCGGTGTCGCGCGCGAGGGACTCGCGTTCGCGGTAGCGTGCGATGACGGCGCGGAGTTCTTCCAGCTCCCGCCGCAGCGCCTCGGGGGACTTGTTGTTGGGTTCTCGTGGGCCGGGACTCATCGGTCAACTATAGGGCATCGCGGGGGAGGGCGTCCACGCGGCCGCCGGACGGTTCTTCGCCACGCTGGAGGGCGTCGCGCCAGTTCGTGAACACGCGGAAGAGCACCTCGGGGTTGTCGATCCTTCCCTCCGGGAGCGGCCAGTCCGAAGGGTGCACGATGAAGGCGTCGGTTTGGGGCCCCCCGAGCCCGCCATGCGCGCCCACCATCTCCTCGAACGAAACCACCTCACCGGTGGACGGGTCGTAGCGGCCGTTGAGCACGATGTCACCGCAGTGCGGGAAGCCCTCCAGGCGCGCCAGCTGGCGCGCCGCGTGCTCCCCGTAGCCATCCAGCGGATCGGCGCCGTGCACGCGGCCCTCGGCGAGGTAGCGGACACCGTCGCGGCCCATGACGACCGCGCCGTGCTGGGACGAGCGTACCATCGCGAATCCAATGCCGCCGTGGCCCACCAGCCCCTCGATGAGCCCGGGGTGGTCGGCAGCGATCTCCTCCAGCGTCAAGCGCTCCGCCGGATAGCGAAAGTAGATATGCGCCAGGTTGCCCGACGCGCACACCACGATTTCGGCGTCGCCCGCCACCGGATCCCGTCCCAGCTCCACCAGGTTTTCCCGCGTCCGGCGCCGGAGAAGGCGCCGCGTGGTGCGGCCGGTGAGGCGGTCGTAGCGGATCGCCTCGGTGAGCAGGGTGTTCAGGTGGCCCCAGCCTTCCGTCTTGCCCGGGGGCGCGTGCACGGAACGCGGCCCGCTGAGCAGCTCGCGCACCACGTGCTCGAGGCGGAACCCGTACAACTGGCGAAACGGTACGCTCCGCGTCTGGCCGTGGTCGGAGAGAACCACGAAGCGATACGGGCGCGGCGAGTCCACCGCTGCGCGCTCGATCATCGCCACCCGCCGGTCCAGATCGTGCAGCACCCGCAACGCGTCGGGCCGCTCGGGACCCGCGTGGTGCGCGACCACGTCGTAACCGACGTAGGTGATATAGGCCACGGGAACGCCGGCGAACATCTCGTGCATGAGCGTGTAGGTGCCGAGATCGCGCTGCGCCACCGTAGACATGGCCCGCAAGAGCGGAAACAGGCCGCCGCGCCCGACACGCGGCCGCACACGGCGGAGGCGCTGGCGATTGCTCTCCCACCACTCAACGACCAGCTCGCGAATGGTCAGCACCAGGGCGCGTGTGAAACTGTAGGGACTCAGGTAGAACGAGAAGTACAGTGGCGATGCGCGCCGCACCTGGCGTGCTGGCGAGGAGAACGCGCTGATGGTGGCGATGCTGCGCGGCGCATCACCGGTGAACATGTTGCACACGCTGATGCCGTCGGTGTGCAGGAGGCCCTTGCCGCGTGACACGCGCTGCTCGGTGCGCATCGCATCGCCGGGGTCGCTGGAGACCATCATGCGGCCGGCGGACTTGTCGAACCAGCGAAACGCGGGGATGTCGAAATTGTTGCCGAAGAGGATACCCGCCTGGCTCGAGGAGGTTTGTGACGGCACCCCGCAGTCCCAGTGTGCCAGGCGATGCGTCCCGGACCGGAGCCACTTTGCCATCGTGGGGAGGTAGCCCTTGTCGATCCCGAGTTCCAGCAACGATGCCGACACGCCGTCGAACTCGATGAGCACCAGCCCCGGGTTACGGGTTGCGGTGGCGGGCACCGAGCGGCGCGCGATGCGCCGCATCACATTGCGGTAGACGGACTCCTCGTCATTGAATGCGAATACGTACGCGCCCAGCGTGTTGGTGAGGGTGAGGCCGAGCGCGGCGATGACGCCGGTTCCGAAGTCGGCCAGGTGCAGATCCGGTACCGCGAGGGTCGCCAGCCACAGCACCACCCCGTTGAGCGCCAGGGTGAGCAATCCAAACGAGAGCACGGTGAACGGGAGGGTGAGGAACAGCAGCAGCGGGCGCACGAGTGCGTTGAGCAGCGCGATGGCCGCGACACCCAGGATGGCGGCGTCCCATCCGTCCAGGCTCAAGCCCGGGAGCGCGCGCGCCAGCGTCCACAGGGCAATCACCTCGAGCGCCCACAGGACGACCACGCGGCGCACCACCGCGAGGAGCGTTCGGCCCGATGACGTCATCGGGTTGATTATTGACGATCAGTTGGCCAAACGGAACAGGTTCCCGGGCCTCACGACATGAACGCTGACCTCGGGCGCGAGCTCGCTCGCGTGGTCGGCAAAGTCGAAGGGCGGGCTGGAGAGAAAGCGGGGGCGGAACCAGCGCATTCCGAACGGCGCAAAGCTGCCCCAGTGGATGGGGATGGCCGCCCTGGGACGCAGCATGGTGAGCGACTCGGCCGCCCGGCGCGGGTTCATGTGCCCCTCGCCGAGGGTCGGTCCCCAGCCCCAGACGGGCAGCAGGGCCACGTCGAGTGCCCCGTGGAGGTCGGACATTTCGGGGAAGATGTCGGTGTCGCCCGCAAAATACACGGCGGCCTCGCCATGGACGATGTAGCCGACCGCCTCGCCGGTGGGGCCGAAGGGGTGGCGGGCGCCGTCGTGGGTGGCCCAGGTGGTCTCGATGGAAACCGGCCCCACGCGGGTCAGGTCGCCGGGGCGCACTTCCTCGACATTGTAGAAGCCGTCGCGCCTCAGCAGGCGCGCGCTTCCCGCCGGAACCACCAGGCGCGCGTCGCGGCCGATCCGCCGCAGCGAGGGCAGGTCCAGGTGGTCGAGGTGCATGTGCGAAAGCAGGACCGCGTCGATGTCCCGCAGCCAGGAGGGGTGCAGGCGGCGGCGCGGGCGCGTGATATAGCCGATGCGGTCACGCAGAATCGGGTCCGTCAGCAGGCGCACGCCGTTCATCTCGATCAGGCAGGTCGCGTGGCCGATGTAGGTGATGTGCAGCAGTTCCTGCATGCGCCGGTCTGGTGCAAGTTGCCCGCCACTCGGCGGGCGTAAGTCGTTTGTAATCACGTTGGGTCGATGGGTCCTTGTCGTGGCGGTCACGGGCAATATAGCAGCCAGCGCCGTCCGGGCAAGCCCTTTCCCGAAAAGGAAACGTTAAGAAGCAATGGGCAAGCCGAGGCTGGCATAAGCGGGGCAAGGGCTTTGAGGATTTGCAATTGATTGACGGGTACTTTGCGGGTAGACTTTGGGATACAGGGCATGGTCAGCCGGTAACCCTACCGGCTTCCGCGGGCGCGTCGGCCTCCGGGTTGTTCCCGGGGGGGTTGCGGGAATTTGGGAGTGCACCATGAAGCGCCGCATACTTGTTGTTGACGACGAACCGGAGATTCGGGGCATGCTGCACGACTCTCTGGCCAAGGCTGGATACGAGGTCCTGGAAGCCCCGGATGGCAAGCGGGCCATCGAGATGCTCCGCAAGCAGACCTTCGATATCGTCATCTCCGATATCCTGATGCCGGAGAAGGACGGGCTGGAGGTCATCATGTACCTCCAGCGCGAAAGCCCCATGACCAAGTGCATCGCGATCAGCTCGCCGAGCAATCGCGTGTTCCTGCAGAGTGCGCAGCTCCTCGGGGCCACACGGGTGGTTGAGAAGCCTTTCTCCGTGACGGATATCGAAGCTGCCGTCCGCGATATTCTCGGAGCCGCCGGCTAGGCCCGGGTTGAGAAGATCTCCGCGAGCGCCTCGCGGCGATGCGCGAATATAGCCGCAACATCGCGCGCCACCACCATGCGGCGAACCACTTCGCCCAGCCAACCCGCGGGCACTTCGTAGTTCACCACATCGCGAACCAGGGTTCCGCCCGCGACGGCGTCGAATTCGTGCGTGTGCTCCCACACGCGGTACGGCCCCCGAATCTGCACGTCGACGAAGCGGCGTGGCGGCTCCCATTCCCGGATTTCAGACGTCCATACCATGGGTACGCCATGCACGCGGATCCTGTAGTCGATGCGTGCACCGGGCCGCATCTCCACCGGGGCGTCGGTCAGGATGCGGAAGCTGAGCCACGGTGGCGTGATGCGCTCCAGATTGCGCGCGTCGGCGTAGAAGGCGAAGACCTCCTCGACGGGGCGCTCGATAAGTTGCTCGCGGATGAGTGTGTGCATGGGATTCTCGAGCGAGTCCGTGAGGCACGATGCCGGCCGGCCCACCACTGGGACGGACACCGTGCCGTCACGGACTCCTGAAGACAGCTACTTTGTCGGCGGGATGAGGACGGTGTCGATCACGTGGATCACGCCGTTGCTCGCCATGACATCTGCCTTGGTGACGGTGGCGTTGTTGATCTTCACGCCCTTGGTGGTGTCGATCTTGATCTCGTCACCCTCGAGCGTCTTGGCCGACTTGAGCTTCATGACGTCCTTTGACGTCACCTCGCCCGCGACCACGTGGTACAGAAGAACGGACTTCAGCGCCTCCTTGTCGGCCAGCAGGGCCTGCAGGTCTTCCTGCGGGATCTTCTTGAAGGCCTCGTCGGTGGGCGCAAAAACGGTGAGATCGTCCTTGCCGGAGAGTGCCTCCTGCAGCCCGGCGGCCTCGACGGCTGCGATCAGCGTGGAGAATCCACCCGCCTTGGCCGTGTCGAAGATGGTCATGCTGGACGCCGCCGCCTTCGCGGCATCGTCCTTCTTCTTGCTGTAGTCACCCGCGACGGCGAGCCCCGCCACCGCAACGACCGTCGCCACAACGGCGAGGGTCGCCAGAGAGTTTCTCGACTTCATTGTTTTTCCTCCTGAAATGAATGGTCCGTGACTGGTGCCCGAACGGGCCAGTCGACGCGTAATCTCCAAACGAAACGCTGCCGTGTCAAAAAAAAGCGGTGGCGATCAGGCGAGTACGGACTGGAGTTCGGCGCGAAACTCGGCCAGGTCCCGCGGACAGGCAATGGCGGCGTCGGTGAGTTTGTTGCACAACGCCTCGCTGGCGCGCCCGCCCACGAAGATGGGAAGCGTTCCAACCAGTTCGCGCAGGCGCAGGATCTCATCGGGGGCGTGGTCGCCGTTGCGATACACCACACTCAAGGCGATCGCGCGCGCGCGCAGCTGTCGCGCCGCCGCGGCGATCTCTTCGGCGGGCAGGTTGGCGCCCAGGTAGTAGACGTCCCAACCGCTCTCATCCGCCACCGCGGCCGCCATGAGTGCGCCGAGCTCGTGGTGTTGTCCCGCGGGTGTGGTGATGACGATTCTCGGTGCGCGTTCGCGGTCGTGGCCGTTGCGGTTGGCGCTCATGAACGCGCGGACGATCGTGCTGGCCAGATGCTCGTGGACGATGCGCAGCGATCCTTCCTGCCAGCGACGGCCGATGGTATCGAGGAGCGGGACGATGAGGTGCTGGCGCACGTCCGGTGCGCTCAGTTGCACCGTGGCCTCGGCGAGCACACGTTCCAGGCCGCGCCGGTCCAGCGCTTCGAGCGCTTCGATGGCCTCGGCCAGCAGGGCCTCGGGAGAGACGCGGCCCGGGGCGGCGGCGTCGTCGGGCGTCGCGGAGGCCGCGCCGGTCTCATCCCGGTCTCCGGCCACCAGCGCCCGCAGCGCGCCGATTGACAGTCCCGCCACATCGCTGATCCGGCGACCCCCGGCCACCGCCCGGCGCAGCAGGCGCAGTTTCTCAATGTCCTCGTCGGAATAGAGCCGACGGCCCGTCTCCCCCCGGTGGGGGGTGACGGCCTCGTAGCGGCGCTCCCACGCCCGGATCAGATCCTGGGGGAGCCCGGTTCGGGAGGCCACGACGCCGATGGGATGCTGAGAATCTGGCTGAGATTTTTCTGGGCTCATGCCGAAACCTTACTCACTTGTCCGGACGATGTCAAAGAATTTTACATATTCACGCTTGACACCGACCGTGCGTTCATCTATTGTCCTAGACAAATGGCGGGCAAGAAACCGACCCGCCGGAAGGAGATCCCGTCATGGGGAACACCATGAAGACCGCAAGTGCAATGCAGACGTTCGACGGCGCAGATCGTACTACCCTGGGTCTCTACCTGAACGACATCAAGCGTTACCCGCTGCTCTCACGCGCGGAGCAGGACGAACTGGCCCGCCGCGCCCGCGACGGCGACGTGCAGGCGCGCGAGAAGCTCATTCGCTGCAACCTGCGGTTCGTGGTTTCCATTGCCAAGAAGTACGCGGGCAACGGCGTTCCCCTCGAGGACCTCGTCAACGAGGGCAACCTGGGCCTGCTGCGGGCGGCCGATCGCTTCGACCCCGACCGCGGCTACAAGTTCATCTCCTACGCGGTGTGGTGGGTTCGTCAGGCCATCCTGCATTCGCTATCCGAGGCTCCGCGCATGGTGCGCCTGCCCATGAACCGCGTGGGTCTCGCGCAGCGCGCCACCCGAACCGCGCGCAAGCTCGAGCAGGACCTCGGCCGCGACCCGTACGCGGAGGAAATCGCCCGCGAGCTGTCCGTGAGCGAACGGGAGGTGGAAGAAGTGATGAGCTTCTCCCGCGGGCATGTCTCTCTCGACGAACCCCTGTCGGCCGATGGTGAAGACGCGTTCATCGACCAGATACAGGACGAGGAGGCGGAGAGCCCGGACCAGAACCTGTTCGCGCAGATGCTGAGCCGCGACCTGCGACGCGCGCTGCTCCATCTGACCGAACGCGAGCAGACGATTCTCAACATGTACTACGGCCTCGATGGTGAGGAGCCCCTCACCCTGGAGGAGATCGGACGCCGGCTGGGCTACACGCGGGAGCGCATTCGCCAGGTGAAGGGCCAGGCCATCGAGAAGCTCCGCAACCGGCCGCGTGCGCAGGAAATCGCCGAATACCTGTGCGCATAATCCATCTTCTCTGCACGCATTGCGGACGCATTGGAAACAGCGCAACCCCGCGTGGAAGAACGCGCGATGCGCGCCTTGGGCGGCAGGGATTTCACGGTCGAGGTGCCACGTGAGCTCGTGCTATAATTGACGCCCGGCCCCCCGCACCCATGGTTCTACAAGAATGAGGAGGAGCTCGTGTCTTCCAGTGCCAATCCGAAGCCGTCCATCGCCATCACCACCGCGGCGTTCACGCTGACACTCGTCCTCGCACTGAGTGCGGCGTCCGCCCAGCAACTGAACCGGCCCGAACTGGAGCGGCTCTCACGGCAGTACCGCCAGCAACTCGAGGCGAAGCAGGGTACGGCGTACCTGCGCCTGCTGCAATCGCCCGACCCCGCGCAGCGTACGCTCAATGAGGACGAATCCCTCCAGCTCATGTTCGTGCGGCCCACCGGGATGCCCGCGTTCTTCCACCTGCACAACCTCAACGCCGCCAAGACGGTGCGCACCTGGGACGTCTGGCCCGGCGCTGTCGGTGGTGGCGCCTACTCGGCCGACGGCTCCGCCACCGCGGCCGGCGAGCTGGCGGTGTGGGACGGCGGCGGCGTGCGAACCACGCACCAGGAGTTCGGCGGACGCGTCACCCAGATGGACTCCCCCTCCGGGATCATCCAGCACGCGACGCACGTGGCCGGCACCATGATCGCGGCGGGCGTGAACGGGCTGGCGCGCGGCATGTCGTACACCGCCCCGCTGCACGCCTACGACTGGTTCTTCGACACCGCGGAAATGGCGGCGGCCGCGGCCAACGGTTTGCAGGTGTCGAACCACTCCTACGGTTACGCGAGCGGCTGGGAACCGTCCGGGAACTGGTACTGGTACGGCGACATGTCCGTGAATGCCACCGAGGACTACGGTTTCGGTTTTTATGACGACAGTGCGCGCGAGTACGACGAGATCATGTACAACGCGCCCCAGTATCTCATCTGCCTCTCGGCGGGAAACGACCGCAACGACGCCGGCCCGACCCCGGGCGGCTCGCACTACCATTGGAACGGCTCCAACTGGGTGCTATCCACCGACACCCACGGCACCGACTACCAGAACGGCGGCTACGATACGGTGAGCTGGACCGGCAACGCCAAGAACGTCCTGCTGGTGGGCGCGGTGAACGACATCGCCGCGGGCTATTCGATCCCCGGCAACGTCGTCCAGACGACGTTCTCCAGCTGGGGTCCCACCGACGACGGCCGCATCAAACCGGACCTCGTGGCCAACGGCGCCAGCCTGACCTCGTGCACCAGCACGGCGGACAACACCTACGTGGCGATGTCCGGCACGTCCATGTCGTCGCCCAGCGCGGCGGGATCGGTGAACCTGATTGCCCAGGAGTTCGAGATCGTGCGCGGCACCACGCCGTGGTCGTCCACGGTTAAGGCAATTGCCATCTGCGCGGCGGATGAGGCGGGGCTCTTCGACGGTCCGGACTTTCAGAACGGCTGGGGCCTGCTCAACACGAAGCGCTCGCTCGACATCGTTCACGCGGGCAGTACGGACAACCTGGGCGTCATCGAGGCCACGCTGGCCAGCGGGACCTCGGATGACTACTACTTTGTGGCCACCACGCCGGACGATATCCGAGTCACCATCGTGTGGACGGACCCGCCCGGCACGGTGAGCGCGCCGGCGCTCGACAACCCGGCGTCCAAGCTGGTCAACGACCTGGACCTCCTGCTGGTGGACACAGTGGGCGGGACGACCACGGAGCCGTGGACGCTGAGCCTGGCCCTGCCCGGCAACGCCGCCACCCGGGGCCCCAACCACGTGGACAACGTGGAGCAGATCGACCTGGCCAACGCGCCGCTGGGTGTCTACCGGGTGACGGTGTCGCACACCGGCGGACTGACCAGCGGCTCGCAGGACTACTCGCTGGTCTATCGCGGCATGCACTACGCGGCCACACCGGTGCTGGGCGCATCGCGCGCGCCGTCCTTCTGGATCGGCGAGCCGCGCCCCAACCCGGTGACGGGAACCGCGACCATCGACTTCGGCACGCGCCAGACGGACGTGGTGTCGATCCACGTGTACGACGTGGCCGGCCACCGCGTGGCGACCTTGGTGGAGAACAGCAGCGACGGCGCCGGCACGGTGACGTTCGACGGTTCGAGGCTTGCCTCGGGCGTCTATTTTGTGCGCATGGAATCCGCGGCGCAAACCACGACGCGCAAGATCACCGTGGTGAAGTGAGTTCTGCGGACGAGACGAGGTGTTTGAGAGAACGCCGGTCCCCTGGGGCCGGCGTTTTTCTTTAGCGGCGCAGGAGCAGGCGCGCGTAGGTGAGCGGTGAGACCAGCGCGCGCTTGCTGGCAACGGCATCGCGCGCCGCGGTCATGCGGCGGATCCACTCCAGCACGTCGGGCCGGGCCGCGGCGCGTCCCACGATGAAGTCGATGAGCCCCGCGTGGCGCGCGAGCCTGCGCAGCCGGTAGTGCAGCGCAATCTCGCCGCCGTCGAGCGCCCGCCACAGGCGGGCGGGATACTCGAGCGCGAACGCCTCCGGCGGTACGTCGCGCATCACTTCCGCCGCCACCTGCCCGGAATCCAGCGCGTTGCCGATTCCCTCGCCCGAGAACGGGTCCACCAGGCCGGCGGCGTCGCCGGTGAGCAGAAAGCCGTTGCCGGCAATGGTGCGCGAGACATCCGGCGTGGGCAGGTTCCAGCCGTGCACGTTCCCGATGCGCTCCACGCCGCGAAAGCGTTCCCGAAAGCGCGGCAGCGCCAGCGCGGCTTCGTGCATTTCCCGCAGCCCACCGCGGCGCTTCTTCAATTCCGCGTGCACGATACCGAGCCCCACGTTGGCGATGCCGTCGCCGGTGGGGAATATCCACAGGAAGCCGGGGAGCGATTCGCGCAGAAAGTGAATCTCCACCGTGCGTGGTGCCACGTCGAGGCCGCGGTAGTAGCCGCGCGTGGCCACACACCAGCGCGCGGAATCGTGACGGTACAGCCCCAGCCGCCGCGCCACCACAGAGTCGAAGCCATCCGCGCCCACCACGGCGCGCGCGTGAACTTCGCCGGTGCCCTCGCGGGTGGCGAACGACACCCCGGTAACGCGTGAACCGTCGCGCAGCACGTCGGTTACGCGGGCACCCTCCAGCACGGTGCAACGCGACCGGGCCGCCTCCACCAGTGCGTTGTCGAGGATCTCGCGGCGGCACACCAGGTGCGGGTCGGGGGTTTCGGGGGAGGAGAGATCCACTTCGATGGCGTCGCCGCGGGGCGAGGCGAGCAGTGCGCGCCCGATGGGTTCGTGCACATCCGCGCGCACGCGGTCCAGCACGCCCAGTTCGCGCAGGTGCGCGACGCTCTTGCGCGCCACCGCGTCGCCGCAGATCTTGTCGCGGGGAAAGGTGTGGCGGTCCAGTAGCACCACATCGAGGCCGGCGCGCGCGGCGTACAGCGCGGTGGCACTCCCCGCCGGCCCCGCGCCCACCACCGCAATGTCGCAACTGCGTCGTTTCATGCGCGCAGTCTACACCACCCGTCCCCGGAAAGCGAAGAGAGCCGCCCGCTCCATGAGCGGACGGCTCCCGTGCAAACGGTACCCGGACGGTCAGGCCGTGGCCGGGTCGGGACCGTACTGGTTGCTGCCCGACGCCCCGCGGGTGAACAGCAGAATCAGGCCGAGGTAGATGTTGTAAAACGGCACGAAGAACAGCCAGTAGTGCCACCCCGGCTTGCCGAGGTCGTGCAGGCGGCGCACGGCGATAAACGCCTGCGCCGCGCAGCCCAGCGCGCCGATCAGAAAGCCCAGCGCACCGGCGGCTTCAACGCCGCTGCCGGATACGCCGCTCGCGAAGCCGACCGCGAACGCGCATGCGTACGTGACGGCCATGATCATCATTGAATATATGACGTACTGTTTGCGACTGAGTCGCCCCTGCATGGTGAATACGTTGCTCATGTCTGGCTCCTTTCGGGAACGGAGCGCCACGGGCACTCCACCCGGACGCCGTTCTCGCGCGGCGCGCACCCCGCAAGTCGGCGCACCTGACAAATGCGCACTAACTCCCCACGAAGCTCGTCGCAATCGCCGGGGTGCACGTCCGCCGCGCGGTTCGGACAAGAACGGACGGAGGGGCATTCGGCAAGAACCTTGCCGGTCGCGCAAAGTTATTCCCGGGGAGGGAGCAGGAAGGCGTGGCGCGTGGCGGAATGTCCGGCTTCAGACGGCGACCCGGAAAAAATGTCCCGGCGCACCCGCCCCGCCAGCGGGCAAACTGGCGAGCAGCCTGTCGTTTGTTGCGAAGGGTTGCACAGCGGGGGTAGTTGTGCCGGGTGTCCACGTTATGCGCGGAGCCAGCGTTTCCTCCCTTGCCCACAGCCAAGTTGATTGACAGGTTGCCGAAAGCGGACCAGATTGTAAACAGTGAATTCTGGGAAGATGTTCACTGCCCACCCCGCAGTCGCATCTTCCGCCTTCAATCATTCGATTCACTTGCCGAGGTACGCACTCATGAATCGTCTTTCGTTGTGCATCATTCTAGCGGCAGCGATGTTCGTGTTCGTGCTGGCTGATCCGCCCGTTCAGGGTGGGAGGTCGGATGGTCGATCCGGTACGCCGGTGGTTCGAGCGGATACTATGATCGCAACCGACTGTGAGCTGATTCTGTTCGGAAAAGATGTCTTGCCGGTTACTCGCCAAGGCAGGCGTGGTTACTGGATATCGCGAGATGACACCTCGGTGACATGTAACGGAATCACATGCATGACCGTGTCCGACTATTTCCCAAAGGTCGTAATCACGCCGGAGATTGAGCGGAAGACGCGCCTCGTGAGGCGAGCGGCGGAAAGGATTTGGGAGTCTCGCGAAACAAACCACGGCAGCGTAGTTATCGATGAGGAAGTGCGAGGACCGGCGGAGGTGTTTCAACTATCTGTGCCGGAGGAAGACGCCATGGTGACCATCCGGTTGAGCGAGAACGAAATGACCATTTACACTGACGTCAACGATATCGCGACGGTGTATCCACTCGACCGTCCTCAGATGCTGTCACAAGATGCTCTCGGCGAACGAATCGTCCGCAGCGCCTATCAAAGTTTGGTTGACGCCATCGTTCCTAATCGTCTTGTCGTAGTGGGTGCTGGGTATCGGTACTCATATCCGCGTGCGATGGCCGCGGAGGTTCGTGCAGCACTAGGCGAAATTCCGCGTGCTGCCGAGCTTGACTACGTGGATTCGCTCGGAAGGGCGAGGTACAAACCCGTGAAGACCAGGATCGCAACGTGGAACCCCACCCTGGTAGGCGAAGTCATGGAAGGGGAATAGAATTGGACCGCCTTACTTGGGCCAAGGTGTGTGTGGCTTCTGGAATTCTCGCGGCTGTGGTCGCGTGCTTTTCCACTGCACGTGCAAGCGAAAGACAGATAGCACCGCTGAGTATCGTCGAGATCCAGCCATTTCTCAATATTAACCTGTCCACAGGCGTTGGCGATGACGAATTGGGATGGGAAGACTGACCGTGGTCAGCCCGTCGCGAGCGGGGTTTATTTCTACAAGCTGGTCGCGGGGTCGTTCACGGACACCAGGAAAATGACGATTCTGAAGTAGGGGGTCGGGCGACGGGAAGATGCCTCTGGAAAGGGCCGCCTTGGGCGGCCCTTCTGTTTGCCAGACGCGTCGGGTGTGACGCCTCGGTTTGCGTCGCTCCGGTTTGGTTACACGTAGCGGCGTTTGGAGGAGCGGCGGGAGCCGCGGTGCATGCGTCCCAGTTCGGCGCGCGTGGGGGTAAAGCGGCCCACGCCGTGGTCGAAGTCGCGGTAGCGGCGGCGTTCCAGCTTGGCGCCGATGTGTTCTTCGATGCGATCCAGGAACTCTTCTTCGTCGAATGACACCAGTGTCACGGCGTCGCCGGTTGCCTCGGCGCGGCCGGTGCGTCCGATGCGGTGGATGTAGTCCTCGGCGTTGCGGGGCACGTCAAAATTGACCACGTGCGAGATGCCGTCGATGTCAAGGCCGCGCGCGGCGATGTCGGTGGCGATGAGCACGCGGTGCTCGCCGTTCTTGAACCCCTCCAGCGCATCGCGCCGTTCCTTCTGCGACAGGTTGGAGTGCAGTTCCGCCACGTCGACACCGTTGTGCGAGAGCCGGCGGGTGAGAAACTCCGCATTGTCCTTGGTGCCGGTAAACACGAGCACCATGTCCCAGTCCTCGTTCTCGAGGATGATCCGCAGCAGTTCCATCTTGCGGTCGCGCGGCACCGGGTACACGTACTGGGTCACCGTGTCCGTGGGGCGGCGCTGCTCACCTACCTCCACCAGCACGGCGTCGTGTTGCACGCGCTCGGCGAGGCGGCGCACTTCCGATGACATGGTGGCGGAGAAGAGCAGCGTCTGGCGCTCCCCGGGAATCTTGGCGATGATGCGCCGCACGTCCTGGATGAAGCCCATGTCGAACATGCGGTCCACCTCGTCGAGCACGAAGTACTCCACGTTGCGCAGGTCGATGGTGTGGCGGCTGAGATGGTCGAGCAGGCGTCCCGGCGTGGCGATCACGATGTCGACGCCGGCGTGCAGCTTCTTGATCTGCCGGTCGATGGGCATGCCGCCGTAGATGGCGAGCACGCGCAGGTCGAGGTAGCTCCCGTAGGCCTTGAAGGCCTCTTCGTTCTGCACGCACAACTCGCGCGTGGGGGTCAGCACCAGGGCGCGGACGGCGCGCGCGCGCGCGTTGGCGCCCTTTCGCTGCGGATGGCGCGGCGGCTGGGCGCCTTCGGCGTCCTGATTTCCATCGTTCGTTGTCAGGCCCACCAGGATGGGAATGGCAAATGCCGCGGTCTTGCCGGTGCCGGTGGCGGCGCGGCCCAGAATGTCGCGGCCCTCCAGTCCCGGCGGAATGGCCTGTGCCTGGATCTCTGTGGGTGTGTGGTATCCCGAATCCTTGATGGCGCTGAGTATCGGGGCGGGCAGGTTCAGTTCTTCAAACGTCATAGTGAAAATTGCTCCAATTCGATTCTTTTCATACACACGTAGCATACAACGGCTCACTGCCCGAAACAAGCGCGTAAGTGACGGATTGGCCCGCTGTTTGCTCTGCCGATCCGGGTTCGCACATGTACCGAAGCGGCAGAATAACCGGGTGGACGGCTCCACTAACCGTGCTCATCATGGCACTTGTGGTTGCCTGTGGCGACGACGGCACCGCCCCGCCTCCTCCGGACACCCCCACGCGGTCGTACCGGATGGGCTTTTCCGGAATCCCGCCCCGGGCGGATTTTCAGGTTGCGATTGCCTCCATCGACATGTGGTCGCAGCGCGCGGACGCCGCCATCCTGAGCTTCGAACTTCCGTGGGATTCGCTCCTGGCCGGGGTCCCGCCGGAGACACTCGTGGTTCGGGACCAGGCTGAACTGGCCAATTACTACCGCTACAAGGGGCACGAGATCTGGGTCTACCTGGATCCGGCCAACGGCCTCGATCGCGCCGGAGAGTCCGACGCACTGGCGAACGCGGGGCGCAGCATCCAGGAGCCGGAGGTTCAGGCCCTGTTCCGGCGCTACGCAGTGGTGATCGACAGCATTGTCCGCCCCGCACATCTCGGTCTCGCGCTGGAAACCAATCTGATTCGCAGCCTCGCACCCGCCCCGCTGTATGCCGCCGTCCGTCAGGTGGTTAACGATGCGGCCGCCGACGTGCGCGCGGTGGACCCGCTGGTCAAGTTGAGCGTCAGCGTACAGGTGGACCACGCGTGGGGACGACTCGTGGGCGGTGGATTCCAGGGGCTCGACACCGACTTCGCGGACTTTCCGTTCATGGAGGAAATCGGTCTCTCGTCGTATCCGTACCTGGCCGGGTTCGCGGTGCCGGAAGACATTCCTGCCGATTACTACGCTGGACTTCTCTCGGGGCGCACAATACCCGCCGCCGTCACCGAGGGAGGCTGGGCATCCGAGACACTCGACTCGATTGTGTCATCGGAGGACGAGCAGAAGCGCTACATCCAACGTCAGTCGGTGCTGCTCGATCGTGTGAATGCGATTGCCGTCTTCCAGCTGGTCTTCACCGACCTCGACTTTGCCGCGATCACTCCGCCACCCCCGCCCATTCTGATTCTCTTCACACGCCTGGGGCTGGTGGACATGGATCTCAACCCCAAGCCCGCGCTGGCGGCGTGGGACGCGGTGTACGCGCGCCCGCGCGTCTGAGCCTAGAGCCGGCCCACGTACGCTTCCGTCTGGTAGAGCATCTCCACCGTTCCGTCCTTTGCATGCTCGTCCACGAGCTGCTCCAGACCCTGCATGAACGCCGCGTGCCCGGGATGCTCCGGCGCGGGCACATATGACGACGACATCGACAGGCCGCGTACGTCTTCGAAAGTCATCGCGCGCGTGAACTCGAAGCGCCAGTCGTGCATGTCGTCGAGAAACGCGCGCAGGTTGTCACCCAGCACGCGGCGGTGGTCGACGCCCTGGTAGTCGACGGCGTTGGCCACGAGGAAGGCGTCGTAGGCGCGCATGAAGGGGCTGGTCTCCACGCGGCGCGAGTTGAAGACGACCAGCGCGCGGCCGCCCGGGCAGAGGATGCGCTGCCACTCGCGGCGGGTTGCCTCCGGCTCGAACCAGTGGAACGCCTGCGCGGCCGTCACCAGGTCCACCGAGCCGTCGGGCAGCGTGGTGGCCTCGGCGGAACCGTCGACGGAAACGAAGTGCGGTTCGCGCTCGAATAGCTCCTCGGCCGCGGTGCGCATGGCCGCGTTGGGTTCCACCCCGTACACCAGGTTGCCGTTGCGGCAGAATTCGCGGGCCAGCATCCCGGTGCCGCTGCCCACGTCGGCCACGATCCACGACGGGCGCAGATCGATTTTGTCCGTGAGCCAGGCGATCAATTCCGGCGGGTAGCCGGGGCGGTGCCGGAGGTAGTCCTGGACGCGGTTGGAGAACCGCAGCCGGGGATCGTGCTCGTGCGGCTTGTCCACGCCGCTACTGCACCTTTCGCCCGCCGCTGAACCGCTCGAAGTTGCCCCGCGGTCCGATGAAGGCGTTGGCGCACCAGCTCACGAACGACACGATGATCGCGGTGAGCAGCGCCGAGCCGAAACCATCCACGCCGAAGCCGCCCATCATCTTTCCCACCAGCCACACCATCAGCGCGTTGACCACCAGCAGGAACAACCCCAGCGTCACAATGGTAATGGGCAGGGTGAGAATGACGATGATGGGCCTGATGATGGCGTTCACCAGCCCCAGCAGCAGCCCCGCGCCCAGAATGGGGAGCAAGCCACCGGAATGGACGCCGGGCAGCAGTGCGGATGCCACCCACAGCCCAAGCGCCGCAAGCAGTCCCCGAATCAGAAATCCTCTCATACGCACCTCCTTGATCGTCTCGATACAGAGTACGCTCGAAGCGCGTGCTTCGCACGCACCGCTTGCTATATCGCCGGCACGTTGCGGCCGTAGTAGTCGTAAATGTGCTGCACCGCCTCTTCCGCGGTTTCGACGATGGTGAACAGCATCATATCCTCCGGCGAAATTACGCCCTCCGCCACCATCAACTCGAAGTCGATCAGCTGGCTCCAGTACTCGCGGCCCACCAGCACGATGGGCATGGAGCCGACCTTCTGCGTCTGCACCAGGGTGAGTGCTTCGAAGAGTTCATCGAGGGTGCCGAATCCCCCCGGGAACGCCACCAGCGCCACGGCGCGCATCAAAAAGTGCATCTTGCGCATGGCGAAGTAGTGGAACTGGAAACACAACTCCGGGCTCATGTAGGGGTTGGGTTCCTGCTCCATCGGAAGAGTGATGTTGAACCCGGCGCTTACCGCCTGCACGTCGTGCGCACCCCGGTTGGCGGCCTCCATGATGCCGGGACCGCCACCGGTGACAACAACAAAGTCGCGCCGGTCGGCCTGCTTGAACAGCGTGGACACGATGCGCGAGAACTTTCGCGCCTCTTCGTAGTACTTGGAGAGCAGCACGTGCCGCTCCGCGCGCGCCAGCGCGCGGGTGAGATCCCGGTCATCCGGCTTCTTCTCCGCGGCGCGCGCCGCGGCGTCACGGTGCGCAACGGCCTTGTCGCGCGGAAGAATGCGCGCACTTCCAAACACCACGATGGTGGAACGGATCTTCAAGCGGCGCAGCAGCATCTCCGGTTTGAGCAACTCCAGTTGCAGCCGGATCGGACGCAGCACCTCCTCCTTGAGGAAGTCGGCATCCTCGAACGCAATGCGATAGGCTGGACTGTCCTTCAACTCGGAGATGAGCTGCTGGCGTTCGTCGTGATTCGGTTCGGGGCGCTCGGGGAAACGTTCGTTTGTATCATCTGCCATCGGTGGGCTCTCCTTGGGGCTGTTTCCATACGGGCGTGTGTAACACGCGGCCACATTGTAGCACGCGCGGCGCGGTAAGCATAAAATTCATGCTAAAACTGAGCGCGGTGCTTGACGCGCGCGTGTCCGGTTCGAAATAATGAAGGCTATCTCGCTGAAGGAAGGAACAGGGGGAGCGAAGCCGCCTTCGGGCGGGCCGTTGCGGGGGCCCACCAGCCTCTACGGTGCGGTCAAGCGCTTCCAGACCGCGTCGCTCCCGCTGCCTTTTGCCCGCCGGGGCCGGCTGGTGTAGTATCCCGCCATGCCCCGCTTTCCGTCGTTCTCCGCGCGTACGTCGCGTATCTCTGGCTCGGTCTACGAAAAGTTCCGCGCGCGCATGACGGTGCAGGGCGGTAGCCTCATCGGGTTGCACATCGGCGACGCGTTTCCGCCACCGCCGTATCCCATTCCCATCGACGAAACCTTTGCACGCACGCATGCGGGGTTCCACCGCTACTGCGACACCTTCGGTGTGGCCGCCCTGCGCGACGCTCTGGTTGAGAAGCTGCGCGACGACAACCATCTCGAGGTAACGCGCGACAACGTGTTGGTGACGGCGGGCGCCACCAACGCCCTCAGCGCCATCGTGCAGAGCCTGGTGGACGACGGAGACGACGTTCTTCTGCTCTCGCCCTTCTGGCCATTCTTCCGTGGCATGGTGAGGATGGCGGGCGGGAATGCCGTGGAGGTGCCGTTGTACGCAAAGCTCTACGACACGCCGCAAACCGACGTGCGCGCGTTGTTGGAGGACGCGCTCACCGAACGTACCGTGGCGGTGTACCTCAACACCCCCAACAACCCCAGCGGCAAGGTGCTCACGCGGGCGCAGGTGGAAACCATCGCGGACTTTGCGCGCCGCCACAACCTGTGGCTCATTTCCGACGAGGCCTATGACGGCATGACCTTCGACGGGCGCGAGCACGTCTCACCCGCGAGTCTTCCCGGGGCTGCGGAACGCACCATCGCCGTGTACACCTTCTCCAAGGTGTACATGTTCGCCGGACTGCGGCTGGGCTATGCGGTGGGGGGCGCGGACGTCATCCGCACGGTCAACAAGGCCATGGTGCATCAATTATATAGCCCGTCGACGGTGGCGCAGCAGATGATGGTGGAGGCGGTGCGGTCCCGCACCGCGTGGTCGCGTGACTTCGTGGACGCGTGCGCGCGCATCCGCGACACCGTGGCGGCTGCGCTGCGCGTGGATGCGGCGCTTCCCGACGGCGCGTATTACTTCTTCTTTCCGGTGGATGCGTACCTGCGCGGCCGCTCCTACGAGCGTGTGATCGAGGAACTCCTCGACGCGGGCGTATCCGTGGCGCCGGGCGCCGACTTCGGCGTGGACTTCGCCGAATGGATACGGATCTGCTTCGCGGGCGAATCACCGCAGCGCGTGCTCGAAGGCGTCGAGCGGCTGAACCGCGTACTCGCCGGCTGACTTACACCGCGCCCAGTGCCCGCGCCGCGCGCGCGTAGTCTTTGGGCTTCACCCACAGAATCATGCCGTAGCGGCCCTTGCCGGCGCACACCGCGTCCGCCGCGGTGACACTGATCTTGGCCGCCGCCAGCTTCTTGATGTGGCGGTTCACCGCGCCCACGGAATCCTTGCCCTGGATGAGGAACGCGTTCTTGGTGCGCCCCAGTTTCCATCCCTTCCTGGTGGCGAGGCTGCGCAGTTTGGTCATCTTCTCCGGAACCAGGTCCAGCTGGGCGCGCCCGTTACCGGCCGGGAAGCCGGAGAACGCAATGAGATTCACGCCCGCTTCGCGCAACTCGGAAAGAATCTTTACGCCGGTTCCCGCGCGCATCGGAACCATTGCATAACAGTACGACACCTTGTGTACACGATCCGCCATCACGGAACCTCCAGGTTTGCAGGTTGAGCCGCAAGTATAGCGTGCCGACGCCACCGGTCAATGGCCGTGCCGCCGCGCTTGGAACGACGTCCACTTTGCGATATACTCCCCGCTGACGATGGGCAACCGCCGCGGCGATTGCCGCCGCGTCCGCCCCCGATCAGTAGCGGCTCATGATAGGTCACATCGTCTCGCATTATCGCGTCCTCCAGAAGCTGGGGGGCGGTGGCATGGGCGTGGTGTACAAGGCCGAGGATCTCAAACTCCGCCGTACCGTCGCCCTGAAATTTCTCGCGCCCGAACTCACCCGCGACGAAGACGCCAAGAAGCGGTTTCTCCACGAAGCCCAGGCCGCGTCCGCGCTCGATCACCCCAACATCTGCAGCGTCCACGAGATCGACGAAACCCCCGAGGGGCAACTGTTCATTGCCATGACCTGTTACGACGGCGAATCGCTCAAGGAGCGGATCGCGCGGCGCGGTCTCGATGTGGAGGAGGCGTTCCAGATTGCGTTTGCGGCCGCGCAGGGGCTGGGGCGCGCGCACGCGAGCAACATCATCCATCGCGACATCAAGCCCGGCAACATCATGATCACCGCCGACGGCTTCGTGAAGATCATCGACTTCGGTCTCTCGAAGCTCATCGGCCGCTCGCGGGTCACCGGCAGCGGCACCACCCTGGGAACGGCGGCGTACATGTCGCCCGAACAGGCGCGCAGCGAAGAGGTGGATGGGCGTACGGACATCTGGTCGCTGGGCGCGGTGCTCTACGAGATGCTCACCGGGCGGGTGCCGTTCCGCGGCGAGATCGACCAGGCGGTGGTGTACTCGATTCTCAACGAGACACCGGAGCCCATCCGCAAGCTGAAGCCGGATGTTCCCGATGCGTGCGTGGCCATCGTCGACAAGTGCCTGTCGAAGGACCCCGAGAAGCGCTACCAGTCCGCCGAAGACTTTTGCGTGGCGGTGTTCGAGGCGGGCAAGAAGCTGGGCTGGGGCGACTCGTTCGCCACCGGCGGCGTGCGCGCGGTGAGCGTGGTGCGGGGGCGGGGCCGGAGCCGGAGCCGCTCGAACTTCGCGTGGGCCGCCGTGGCCATCGTGGTCATCACAGGCGCGGTCCTTGGCGCGCGCGCATGGTACGCGCGGGTGGCATCGCCGTTCAGGACCGATGTCCGGCTCGCGGTTGTTCCGTTCGATCGCATCGGTGACGTCCCCTCGCAGGCCGCCGCGGACGGTATTGCGCACTGGGCGTCGTTGATGCTCGAAGGCGCGCAACCGGGCGGAAGATCGATGTGGGTCATGCCTTACGAACGGGTGCTGTCGGACCGCCCTGCCAGTGTCGAGCGGATTTCCGCGACGATGGGCGTGAATCGCCTGCTGAGGGGGGAGTTTCAGCCATTCTCCGACCGCATCCGTCTTACGCTCACAATCGAGGACGCAAGAACGCAGAGACAGTTGCGATCTGCCGTTGTGGATCTTGCCCCGAAGTTCGAGGGACTGCCCGCGCAACTCGATACGGCGATGTCCCGCCTCCTGGGAGTGGATGTCTCCCCGGGTCCGGCGCCCATGGAGGACGAAGACACTCCTGCGTTCCCGCTGTTCCTCGAAGGACTCGGTTACCTCGATTACTACAAACACGCCGATAATAACGAGCAGGCGCTCGACCGTCTGCGATCGGCCGTGGAAATTGCGCCCGGATTCGCGACCGCGCGGATGGCGCTGTCGATGGCGTACGTGCGCGGGAACGCACGCGATGGAGGTGAGAGCTGGCTGGAGATGGCACGGGCGGAAATGCCGGTCGCGTTTGCAATCGACTCGGTTGGTGCCTGGCCCCGGACGGTGCGGGCGGAGGTGCTTCGGGCCTTGAACCGGGACCGTGATGCGGAACTGCAAGCCCGAGGTGCGATCCACGACCAGCCGGACGCGATAAGGGGCCATGAGATGCTCATGGACGTCCTCATCGCCTCCCGCCGGTACGCCGAGGCGATCGAAGTTGGGAAGAAACTGGCGGATCAGTTTCCGGACTACTACCGTGCCCACTGGCGGCTGGGATGGTTGTATCGCCGGATCAACGACCCGGAAAGCAGTGTTCGCGAGCACTTGCTGGCCAACCGTCTCGCCCCGGGCAACGACGGCGTGCTTGGAAGCCTGGGCGTTCATTACTATCAGGCTGGCGATTACCCGCGCGCACGAGAATTCTTCGAGCGGTCCTATCTCGTGAAGCCGACTTACGCGAGCAGTTCGAATGTTGGTGCCCTTATGTATCTCGAAGGGAGATTCGAGGACTCCGCCAGATACTACCAGTACGCGTTGGAACTGGGCGACTCCTCCTCCTACATCAACTGGGGCAACTGGGCCTCGTCGCTCTACTGGGTCGATGGAAATCGCGAACAAGCAATTCCGCTGTTCCAGCGGGCGGTGGATCTTGCACTCGATAATCTGGACAAGAACCCGGATGACGCCACCGTCATCGCGCGACTCGCCGACTACTACGCGATGATGGGGAAAGTGGATGATGCGCGGGGGATGATCGCGCGTGCGGCCCGTTACGATGACGCGGAGGTCGACTTCCGGATTGCATGCGCGTATGAGAAGCTCGGCGACCGCGAGAAGTCGCTCGAATACCTCAACCGCGCCATCCAGGCCGAATACCCCATGCAGGATATTGAGAGGGAGCCCCTGTTCAGGGATCTGAGGCGCGACGCGCGCTTCCAGATGCTTGGCGCGCCCATAGAAAAATGAGGGTGCAGTTTTAAGCTGTCCGTGTGTTGTTCCGAACCTCAGGAGGTTGTTTCATGCGCAGGAAAATTCTTCAAACCATACTGCTACTCGCGCTCGGGGGGGTGTTCGCGGTGGGTGGTTGTCTCCCCACGGGTGGCGTCGTCATATGCATCACGGATGATTGCCAGGTTGTTGCTCCCAAGACGGCGGACGGCAATATCCACATCAAGCGGGGAAGCATGATTGAGTGGTGCAACGAGAGCCATGGCACCGTGGTCATACGGGTGAGCCATCACAAGCTCCTGAGCGGATCGGCCACCATCCGGCTGGCACCCGGTGAGCGCGTTAGCAGGAAGATCGGGCGGCTTCCCGCTGGACCATACGAGTGGAAGTTCTTCTGCCTTGAGACCGGCGAGGGCAAAGAAGAGGGGGGGCCGGGCCCTCCGGTTGTCGTTGAACCTGAACCCTGATGCTTTTCGACCGGCGGAGCGGCGGGCGCGATCAGCGCCCGCCGCCCGTGCCGGAGAGAGGTTGCTCGCGCCCGTTTCTCGTAAGCTGGCACTCTAACTTGAGTTCGCTCGAAGTTGGGGCGCCGCTGTAGAACAGCATTGTATAGCTGCGCAATCGCTCGGCTGGGAATGCGACCTCGATGACACCATTTACCGGCGGCCCACCCCGCATGATTTCGTGCATCTCCGAATCCACGATCACCACGCGCGCGCCGGGACCTGCGTTGCTGCGGATGCGCAGAATCGCATCGTCGGGCCGGTGGAACTCAGGATCGCATATGATGCACCGCGGAATCGGCGCACGCACCAGCGATTCCATGAGCCACATGAAGCGCATAAGGTCGTCGAGTGACGAGTCGAAGGTAAGGACGGAGACGAAATCTTCGATGGAATAGCATATCCCCAGCAGGGCCTTCCGAACGGCGTCTTCGCACACCGCGCAGAACGGGTCGTTGCCCGGACACAGCACGTAGTCCATGAGGCAGTACCCGGATGGCCGGTAGATGCCGTGCGCGTAGTAGCCACCACCTTCCCAGGCGCCAATGCGGTATCCGTTGCACTCCTGCGTGTACAGGGTTGGATAGGTGCGGGCGTTGGTCATTGATGTCCAGGGAAGCTTGTCCCGCTCATACTCCGTGGTCAGGTTGGGGTTCTCGGGTTCGCCCTCGGTGGCGAGGGGATAGGTGCGATCCAAGTCGTCTTCACAATTCCTGCACATGTACTCATCCGCAAGATTTGCAATTATGTGTCCGATCTCGTGGGCTGGTATGACTCCATACGGGTACTTCGTCGACGAAATGATGACCTTCGATTCCGGATACGCGGTTGCAAGGTAGTTGACGTCGTCGTTGATTACCACGTAGACGATGTCCGCTGGCGCTCCCACCAACGACGGAACATCCCGAACGTCCGTGAGATTGCAGTCGACCGCAGCGGTGTCTCCCGTCGCCACGCATCCCAGCGAACTGGCGGACGACGGCGATATCATATCAACAGCCCAGAAGTTGAATGCGCACTTGTAATCCGAGTAGGGTTTGATCTCCAGCAACTCGGTGATCATTTGCTTGATAACGTCGGCGAAGTAGCCCAGTTCGCTCTCCTGGAATCCATCCGCGACGAACACGAGGTCAATCCGCGAGCTAGCACCGGTTCCCAGGACGAGCCGATACAGGGAGCCATCGGGCTGGACCAGGAAGCTGTGCCCGCCCCTCATCTCTGTATCGGCGTTTGCCCCACCGGATCCAGCGAGCCACGCAATCAGGCCAAGCACAACGAGGGATCGTTTCATGGCTTCACCTCTTCGTGGGCGGGGAATTCGCCCAGCAGCGTCATCGCCTTACGACTCTCCCCCTGCGTGGCGTCAATCCTGCGGGGAACCCGATACACGCGGATGGTGTTCGTCTCTTGGAGGTTGGGGACATAAGCAATGAGTACCGCAGTGTCGGGTACTCGCCCCCGGCGAAACGACAGGGCCTCCGCGCCCGCGGGCGCGATGATTTCCGGGAGCGACGCGGAGACGTCTATGAGGGTGGTTGAGAACAGGATGCTCCCGTCCGTTGCAACAAGGTCCACCGCGATGCGCTTTCCCCCGACAGGCGCGTGGCCCGACCACGATTCGGCGGAGAGCCCCGCGCTGGCCAGGTGGGCGCCGCCCTCGTCGAGAACAATATTCAACGCGCGGGTCATTGCCTCCCGTGTTTCGAGCGCCGATGTGGCGACGGTGCGGTCGCCGGCAAGGATCGACAGGGTGTGAGTTCCCGGCTCGAGCGAGGGGATGATTACCCCCACGTGGCGGGAGTCAATGGCTTCCACGATCTTGGCTGGCTTGTCGTCAAGGGTCATCCGGATCTGGCTGGCGTCGCAGTTGCGGGGCAACTCGACGATCACCACCTCTCCGGGGCGCGGATTTTCGGGAAGAATGGTGACAGAACCGGACCGGCTGCACGATGCAAGGGCGAGGATGAAGAGCACTGCAATCGCGGGCGGATCCGTGACCAGGGAAACGACTCGAGCGCGCATGGCCGGCCTCCCTGTGTAGTTGGTTGATTGAAGACTACTTGCTCGGATCGCGCTGGTCAAGATACCCGAAGGATGGTGCGCCGGAGCGCCCCATCTGATACATTCTCCCGGTGGCTGGGCTTCCTGGCGCGGCCATGCCGGACTGAAAAGGAAGGATCTTTCGATGAGTCAGACGCCGAACGCCGCAACCATGGATGACGTCAGGAAGTTCAACGACGCCTGCAGCCGCCTGCGCAACGAAATCGGCAAGGTCATCGTGGGGCAGGACCAGGTGATCGAAGAGCTGCTCATCGCGCTCTTCGCGGGCGGGCACTGCCTGCTGGTGGGTGTGCCCGGCCTGGCCAAGACCCTCCTTATATCCACCGTGGCCGAAGCGCTGGACCTCAGGTTCTCGCGCATCCAGTTCACGCCCGATCTCATGCCCAGCGACATCACCGGCACCGAGATCCTCGAAGAAGACGCCGCGTCGCGCAAGCGTTCCTTCCGGTTCATCAAGGGCCCCATCTTCGGCAACGTGATTCTCGCCGACGAGATCAACCGCACGCCGCCCAAGACGCAGGCCGCACTGCTGCAGGCCATGCAGGAAAAGAAGGTCACCGCGGGCGGCGAGACCTTTTCGCTGGATCTGCCCTTCTTCGTGCTTGCCACCCAGAATCCCATCGAGCAGGAGGGAACGTATCCGCTGCCGGAAGCGCAGCTGGACCGCTTCATGTTCAACATCCGCGTGGACTATCCGAGCGAGGCGGAGGAAATCCAGATTGTGGAATCCACCACATCGCCGTCGGGTGAAAAGCCGTCCATCGTGCTGCACGCGGACGACATCCTGCGCACGCAGGCACTGGTGCGCACGGTTCCGGTGGATTCGCACGTGCTCAAGTACGCCATCCGCCTGGTGCGCGCCACGCGCGACGACACCGTGCCGCAGGTGCAGCAATACGTGTCGTGGGGCGCGGGCCCGCGCGCGGGACAGAATCTCATCCTGGGCGCCAAGGTGCGCGCCGTCATGAACGGCCGGCCCATTCCCAGCGTGGAGGACGTGCGCGCCATCGCGCACCCGGTGCTTCGGCACCGCGTGGTCACCAACTTCAATGCAGACGCAGATGGCGTTTCCACCGACAACATCATCGACATGTTGCTGGAAGGTGTCAGCGAGTAGCGCCCCATCGATGGCTTTTTGCCGCCGCCCATTCGTGCGCGCACGTGGTCTCGCCGCCGCGCTGGCTTCGATAGTCGCGGCGATCGCTGTCCTCGCCGCCGCGGGTGCAGCGCGTTGCCAGGCGCCCGAGGACGACCCGCGCACCGTCGAGTGGGTGCTGGCCAACCAGCCGGAGCGCGTCCGCGCCCTGTTCGACACCCTCAATCTCACCCGCCCCGGGCTCGAAGCCGTGCGCCGCGCGGTGGTTGCCGACGACTATATCGCCGCCTGCTACGCGCTTCTCGCCTACTACCGCACCGCGCCCACCGCAGGCTGGTTGCGCCACCCCGCGGTGCCGGTGAGCGAGCGCAGCGACGCGCGCGCCGATGCGATGCTCCAGGACGACTTTACCTTCTACAACCAGCGCGGAACATTGCGGCGCACGCGCTCGGGCGGCATCGACTGGTCGTACGACGGTCCCCGCAACGATCCTGAATGGGGATGGTCGCTCAACGACCTCTACTGGTTCAACCTTCTGTGCGCCGCCTACTACAAGACCGGCCGCGTCGAGTACGTGGAGCGTGTCGACACCGATACGCGCGACTGGATCCTCAACAATCCCATGCCGTCGCGAATGACCAGGACCGGTCACTGGCGCGGGCTCACCACGTCCGCGCGCGCGCGCGCATGGATGTTCACCTTCTACGGACTGCAGCAGTGCGACGAGTTTTCGCCCTCCACGCGCCTGCTCATGCTCTCCAGCCTGTTCCACCACGCGCAGTACCTGCTGGTGTTCCACCGGCATGACGCGTTCAACTGGACAATTTCCGAACTGGAGGGACTCGCCACCATTGCCACCGCGTGGCCCGAGTTCGACGACTCGCCCGGATGGCGCGCGTTCGCGTTGGAGCGCATGGGCGAAGAGATGTCGAACCAGGTCTACCCCGATGGCGCGGATGTGGAACTCACCGCCATCTACCACCGCATCACCACCGAGCACTTCGAGAAGTTCATCGGCGTATTCCGGGAGTTTGGCTACGACGTTCCTGACTCGCTGAGGCACGGCGTGGAGGAGATGTGGAACTACCTGGCACTCACCCTGCGTCCCGACGGTACCACGCCGGAGAACAACGACTGCGACCGCCGCAACATCGGTGAGAAGCTACTCAACGCGGCGCGCGTACACGATCGCCCGGACTGGACCTGGTGTGTCACCAACGGCACGTCCGGCACCGAACCCGCCGCCGGCCAGTCGGTGACGTTCCCGTGGGCGGGTCACGCGGTGATGCGCTCCAGCTGGCGGCGCGACGCGCATTGGTCCTTCTTCGACATCGGCCCCTACGGCACCAACCACCAGCACCGCGACATGCTGCACGTCTCGGTGGATGCCTACGGGCGCGCACTACTGGTGGACGCGGGGCGCTACAACTACGAGCGCGGCAAGTGGCGCGACTACTTCACCGGTTCCCGCGCGCACAACGTCATTCGTATCGACGGTGGGGGCCAGAAGGCGTACAGCGAACGCGCCAGCGTGCCGCTGAACGTATCCAACTACGGCACCACGCCTGACTGGGACTTCGCGCGCGGCATCTACTCCGGCGGATACGCGGGGGTCAGCGGCCAGGCCATCCACACGCGCACGGTCATCTACGTGCGCGACCGTTTCTGGGTGGTGGCGGATCGCATCGAGACCGACCGGCCGCGCGACATCGAGGCGCTGTGGCACTTCGCGCCCGACTGTTCGCTGGTGGTGGACGACCGCTCGGTGGTCACCGCCGACCCCGGCAAGGGCAACCTGCGCGTGGTGCCGGTGGGCGGGATGCGCTGGAAGGTGAATGTCGTCAAAGGCCAGGAACGCCCGTCGGTCCAGGGGTGGTACAGCGGCTACTACAGCGAGAAGCAGCCGTCGCCCACGGCGGTTTACACCGCGGAGCTTCCCGGCACCACCACCTTCACCTGGCTCCTGGTCCCCGGACGGGGTGCCGTGCCCGCAATCAACGCCACGGTGATATCGAGCCGTCCGGAGCGGGTGGAGCTGCGCGTGCAGGTGGACCCGCAGGAATCGTACCTCATCACCGTCCCCATGAACGCCTGGCGCCCCACGGTGCGACGCGACTGACGCGCTGGTTCCCGGGCGCCGGGACGTGTATAATCGCGCCATGGCTGAACCACGCAAGTTCCAGTCGGGACTGGTCAATGTCACCTTCGGCGAGGGGGTTACCATCGTCGAGCCGTGCAACCTCTACGGCTGCGCCATCGGCGACGGCGCCTTTATCGGGCCCTTCGTGGAAATCCAGAAGCAGGTCACCATCGGCAAGCGCACCCGCGTGCAGTCGCACGCCTTCGTGTGCGAATTGGTAACCATCGGCGACGACTGCTTCATCTCGCACGGCGCCATGTTCATCAACGATATGTTCCAGATCGGCGGGCCCGCCTACGGACAGGACCACCTGTGGAAGCCGACCAGGATTGGCAACAAGGTATCCATCGGCACCAACGCCACCATTCTGCCCGTTTCCATCTGTGACAACGTGGTGGTGGGGGCGGGCGCGGTGGTCACCAGGGACATCACCCAGCCCGGCATCTATGCCGGCAATCCGGCGCGGTTGATCCGAAAACTGTGAACCCCGATCTGATATCGTCAACCCCCGCCACCGCGGCGACGGAAGCGCCCCCGGGGGCCGCGAGGCCCGGCCGCGTTCTCATCGCCGCCAGTTCGCTGCGCGTGGGCGCTGCCGAGGTCATGACGGTTTCTTTGGCCAATGCTCTGGCCGGCGAGGGCATCGAGGTGTTCCTGGCCAGCGCGGACGGCGCGCTGCGCGGCGACCTCGACGCGCGCGTGCGCTACCTGCCCACCGACAACCCGCACGGTGCGCCCAGCCGCGTCACCCACGAGCTGCTCCTTTATATCAAGCACCACAAGTTCGACGTCGTTCACGCCCAGGGCGCGTCCAGCGCGATGCTCGCCGCACTCGCCGCCCGGGCGAGTCACCTGCGTCCGGTTCGCGTGCTCACCCACCATTCGCGCATATTCCGCCGCGCACCACGACGCGTGTCGGGTGCGGTCATGCGCCGTTGCGCGGACCGTTTCATTGCCATCAACCGTGACAAGCAGCTGGATCTGGAATCGCTGGGCATCAGGCCGGAGCAGATTTCGTTGATTCCCGGGTTTGTGGACGTGGACGCCATCGCCACCCGGGCGGCATCCGCGGAACGCGGGCCGACACTGCGCGATCTCGGCATCCCCGAGGGTGCGCGCGTACTGATGATGTCGGGGCGGGTGCTGGCATCGCGGCGTTTCGACAACTTCGTGCGCATCGTGGCCGAGGTGGCGCGCCGCGAGGCGGACCGCGAGGTGCACGGGCTCGTCGTGGGTGAAGGACCGGACCTGGACGAGGTACGCCGCGTGGCGGTGCGCGAGGAGGCGCCGGGGCACATCCACTTCCTGGGCATGCAGCGCGACCCGCTGGCGTACCTGGCCGCGTCCGACGTGGTCATTGACACCTCGGAGGCTGGCGAATCGCTGCCCATGTTCCTCATCGAGGCGTGCGCGGCGGGCAAGCCCATCGTGTGCTCCGACATTCCCGCGCACCGCGAGATCATCGACGACGGCGAGACGGGTTGCATCGTGAACGCCGGCATCGGTGAGTACGCCCACGCGGTCACCGAACTGCTCGCCCACCCGGAGACCGGTGCGGTGTATGCGCACGCCGCACAGCAGGGTGCGCTGCGCCGCTTCGACCGCCACGTGGTGGCACGCGCGACACTCGACGTGTACCGGAATCTGCTGGCTGCAAAGAGCGCTTAGCGCGTCTGCGAAAAGGCGAGACCCACCGGCAGGCGGGCAAAAGAAATCCCCACGATCATGTCGTCGCCGCGCACCCCGGTGTAGAACCCGGTCGCAAGCCCCCCCGGCGAGAAAACCCCCGGATACACCGTCAGCCGGAACGTCTGCGACCACGCCTGCGACATCTGCATGGAGGCGAGCAGCGAGCCGTGGCGGTGCAGGAACACGCCACCGTCCAGCTTGACGCGCGCCACCAGCGACGACGTCTGGTAGCGGTCGTCCTGAGCGTTCAGTTCGTCCACCGCGCCGCCCAGCCCGACGGACCAGTCGAACAGGTCACCGCCGCGCACGGTGACGCCGAACAGGTGGCTCATCCCCATGTACGCAAACACGCCCACGCGGTGGGTGTCGCGGAAGAAGTAGTGCAGGCCGTAGTTTTCGCCGGCGTTCTCGAAGGTGTTGACCGCCGGGTTGTACACCGGCTGCCCGGACCAGATGGACATGTTGAGCGTTTGCGAGAAGAAACGCGCGATCCCATCGTTGGAAAAGAGCAGCGCACCCACCGGGTCGAAGAAGAGCATGTCGGCCACGGGGTCCACGGTGGGGCGGGTGGCGTTGTAGTGCTCCACCGCCTCCACCGCGAAGGCGTGCGCCATGGTGGTGCCGAAGGCCCACACCGCCGGCGCGGCGAAGCCGCGCGCGTGGTACCACTCCGTGAAAGCGCGGTTTCGCGCGCCACCTCCGATCATGTGCAGCGTATAATTGGGCACCCATTGCAGGCTGCTCCAGTCGAGCCGCGCGGGGAGCATTTCGTCCTTGAGGAAGTCTTCGCGCCCGTAGGCGTCGATGGTGCGGCCGGGGTTCGAGATGCTTTCCCAGGTAACCCGGAAGCCCTGGCTCCAGTCCACGTCGTCAAGCGGCACCCAGTTGCTGGAAATCTGCATGATCCCGAAGGCGCCGTTGATGATCTCGCTCGCCGGGTTGAAAGCGGCGTCAGAGCCGTAGCCGAGGCCCTTGTAGAAATAGCCCTGGGGGGCAGGCTCCATGGGGGTCTGCGCGGACAGGGGGGCGGCCAGCACCAGCATGGAGAATGTGGCGCCCCAGCGGGCCAAACTGCGGGGAAGCATCCCATAATTGTACCCTGCCCGCCGGCAAGATGGTAGCCCCCCCGGGGTCCTTGCCGTGGACGCCGCAACCCGGTAGATTGAGCACCCATGGCTTACCTGCGAGACAAGCAACAGGTCTCCCGCTACCTCGACCCGGCCGTGGTCGGAAAGCTCCAGAACATGGAGCTCAAGGCGCGGCTCATCGTGGAGGGATACATTGCGGGATTGCACCGCAGCCCCTACCACGGTTTCTCGGTGGAGTTCGCCGAGTACCGCCCCTACATGCCCGGCGACAACATCAAGACGGTGGACTGGAAGGTGTTCGGCAAGACCGACCGCACCTACGTCAAGGTGTTCGAAGAGGAAACCAACCTCATCGCCAACATCCTGCTCGACAAGAGCGGGTCGATGGGATTCCCCGAGGGCGGGGTAACCAAACTGACGTATGGGGGCATGCTGGCGGCGAGCCTGGCCTACCTCATGATCCGCCAGCAGGACGCGGTGGGGCTGTGCCTGTTCGACGACAAGGTGCGCGAGCTCATGCCGCACCGCTCGGTGCGCAAGCAGCTGTTCCACATGCTGCACACCCTGGACGGCATTGCGCCGGGAGAGAAGACGTCCATCAGCCCCGCGCTGCACGAAATGGCGGAGCGCATGCGCCGGCGCGGACTCGTGATCCTCATCTCAGATCTCATGGACGACCCCGAGAAGGTGCTCATGGGGCTGAAGCACTTCCGCCATCGCCAGCACGAAGTCATCGTGTTCCACGTGCTCGACCCGCGCGAGATGGACATGGACTACCGCGAGTCGGTGGAGTTCGAGGACATGGAGACCGGGCGCAAGCTGCGCGTGGAGCCCGCGTTCTTGCGCGACCAGTTCAAGAGCGACGTCCGCGCGTGGATCGACAAGCTCGAGCGCGGCTGCCGCAACCACGCCATCGAGTACCACCTGCTGCGCACCGACACACCCTTCGACAAGGCGCTCACGGCGTTCCTGGGCAAGCGCGAGCGGATGGGGTAGATGGGTTTTCTCAATGCGGCGTTTCTGATCGGCCTGGTAGCGGCCGCGGTGCCGGTGATCATTCACCTGCTCAACCGCCGCCGCGTCAAGCGCGTCAAGATTTCCTCGCTGGAGTTTCTGGAGGAGGTCAACCGGCAGCGCATGCGTCGCATCAACCTGCGGCGTCTGCTGGTGCTGCTGCTGCGCACTCTCGCCATCCTCGCCCTCGTGTTTGCCTTCGCGCGGCCCACGCTGCGCAGCGGCTTTCTCTTCAGTGGTTCCGTGCCCAAGAACGTGGTGGTGTGCCTGGACGCCAGCTACAGCATGGGCCTGGAGGAAGAAACCGGCACCGTGTTCGACGCCGCGCGCCGCGCCGCCAAGACCATCGTGGACGAAGCCGGTGCGGGCGACGCGGTGAACCTCATCGTCTTTGCCGACCGCGCCGAGCCCGCGCTGGAGCGCGGCACCCGCAACAAGAGCGTGGTCAAGGCGGCCATCGACCGCTCCGTGCTCACCCGCGAAACCACCGCCATCCGCCCCGCCATCCAACGCGCGCTCGCGCTCATCGAGGCGAGCGACGTGGACGGCGGCGAGATCTACGTGGTGTCCGACTTTCGCGCCAGCGAGGACTCCGCACTGGTCGACGAAGCCGCCATCCCCGACAACGTGCGTCTGTACTTCGTGCCCGCCGCATCCGGCGATGCCGACAACGTGAGCATCGATCGCGTCGGCGTGCCGCGCAAGCTGTTGCGCCCCGGCGAGGTGGTGCGCGTGTCGGTGACCGCCAGCAACCACTCGCGCCGCGCCAGCGCCAGCGTGCCGCTGGAGATCGCCCTGGACGGCGACCGCAAGGCGGAGCAGGTGGTGGAACTGGCGCCGATGGCGTCGCAGACCATCACCTTTCCGCTGTCGGTGGGCAAGTCGGGACGCTATCACGGCCGGGTGGCCAAGAACCGCGACCGGCTGCCGGTGGACGACGACCGCTTCTTCCTGGTGGAAGTGTCCAACAGCATCCCGGTGACGGTGCTCGCGGGCCGGCGCCGCATGACCGGCGCCGACGGCGGCGCGGGAACACCCGGCGTGTTCTACGTGGAGAAGGCGCTCAACCCGCGCGGCACCCTCGAGGGCGAGTTCACGGTGCGTTCCATCGACGAGCGCGAACTCACCGCCAACGCGCTTCCCGCCGCCGGCGTGGTGGTGTGGGTGGATCCGCAGGCCATGGAGCCGCGGCGCATGGTGCTGCTGGAGCGCCACGTGCGGCGCGGTGGCGGCCTGCTGGTGTTCCTTGGCAATGTGAGTACGGCGCTGCGCGACGACGCGGCGTTTCGCGCGCTGGTGGGCGCGCGTGCCTTCACCGACAAAGCGGTGGACTCGCGCCCCGCGTTCACCTCGTTCGAGAAGGCGCACCCGGTGTTTTCATTGTTCACCGCAGAAGAACTGCAGCTTCTCTCCCGCGCGCGCGTGCGCTCGTACGTGGCGGCGCGCGGTGTGGCACCGGACTCGGTGCTGGCGTACGTGGGTGGCGGCGATCCCGCCATCTGGGAAACGTCGCGTGGTGCGGGGCGTGTGCTGGTGATCGCGCCCGGCGCGGATCTCGAGACCGGCGACCTGCCGCTCTCGCCCATGTTCCTCCCGCTGGTGCACACGTCGGTGTCGTACCTGGCCGGATCCAGCGACGCCACCGGCGGCGAAGAGCACCTGGTGGGCAAACCCATCTCCTTCGAAGTCTCCACCACCGGACTCGACGAGTCGCAACTCGTCATCCGCGATCCTGCCGACGCCACGCTCAAGCCGGTGGTGGGCGGGCGCAGCGGCGGCGACGTGGTGGTGGCCTACGAACGCCCCCTCGATCCCGGCTTCTACCGGCTCTACCGCGATACCACGCGCGTGGCCGAAACCGCCGTCAACGTGGACACGGAGGAGTCCAACCTCACCGTGTCGAGCCTGTCCGGCAAGCGGCCCAGGGGTGTGAGCGTGGTGGAGGCGGGCGCCGGATTCCGCGACGACCTGCGCGAGGCGCGCGAGGGCCGCGAGATCTACGCCATGTTCGTGTTGTTCGCAATCGCGGCACTGGCCGCCGAGTCGGTGCTGGGAAGGAAGGCGTGATCGCATGCACTTGAAACCACTGGTGGTCATGATACTGGCAGGTATCGCGAGCGGTTCGACGCAGGCGCACGGCGGTGGCGACAATCCCGCCACCGTTGCAGCCAACGCCATCAATGCGTTGGGCGTCGACATCCTCTCGCGCGGAACGGAGGCGACCGACAACGCCCTGCTGTCGCCGTACTCAATTCAGATGGCATTCGCGATGACGTGGGCCGGCGCGGACGGTGTCACCCGTGACGAGATGGCGCGCGTTCTGCACTACCCCGGGAACGACATACACGACTCCTTTGCTGCGTTGACAGCCGACCTCGCCGACATCGCGCAACGCAGCGCCGAAGCTGCTGCGCAGGACAAGGCCAATGGCGACCCCATCGTTCTGACCACCGCCAACCGCCTCTTCGGCCAGCAGGGTTACGACTTCCGCCAGTCGTTCCTCGAGCTTCTGGCCGACACCTACCAGGCGCCGTTCGATCCGGCGGACTTCGTAACGAACGCAGATGGCGAGCGCATCCGGATCAACGCGTGGGTGGAGGAGCAGACGCGCGAGCGCATCAAGGACCTCATACCCGGCGGCGCGCTCAACCGTGACACGCGGCTCGTGCTGGTGAATGCCATCTACATGAACGCGCCCTGGAACGTTCCCTTCGATTCCACGCTGACGCAGGCACGCGGGTTCTACACGGGTGCGGGCCAGAACGTCGACGTACCCACGATGGAGCACACGGGGTCGTACGGGTACCAGGCGCACGACGGGTTCTGTGCGGTGGTCCTTCCCTACCGGGGCGGCGAGCTCCAGCTGCTCATCCTGCTGCCGGACGACCGGGACGGCCTCGCGTCGCTGGAGAAGACCATCACGCCGCAACTGCTGACCGATGCGGCGCAGACCGGAAACAAGCAGGTGCGTCTGCGCATGCCGCGGCTGCACATTGAACCGCCGTCCATGAGTCTCAAGAAGGCAATGATCGGGCTGGGGATGCAGACGGCGTTCGACATTCCCGAGGAATCGGCGAACTTCGACCGGATGGCGCCGCGCCGCCCGGATGACTACCTGGCGATATCGGACGCGTTTCACAAGACGTTCCTCGATCTTGACGAGAAAGGCACGGAGGCCGCTGCCGCGACGGCGGTGGCGATGGTACAGGTCACCAATATCGGCCGCCCCGTGGACCTGATCGAAGTCAACGTGGACCACCCGTTCCTGTTTGCCATCCAGCACCGCGCGAGCGGCGCGTGCCTGTTCCTGGGGCGCGTGGTCGATCCCCGTTCGAAGTCGTGACACTGGTATCTTCAGAGTCGGGCGAATCCAATCCGCTGTTGCAGAAGATCGCGGCGCTGCCCGGGGCGCGTTCGCTGCGCGCCGCCATCGACGAGGCCGCCCGCGCTGCGCGCGAAATCGCCACCACCGATTCCGGCCGCGCCATCGACCGGCCCGCCGGCACCTACGGCGACAAACTCGAATCGCGCCTGCGCGTGCACGTCACCGGCCTCAAGGGCTCTTCGCCCGTGTTCCTGGCCGAGGCCGTACGCCAGTCGCTGGGCCGCAGCATCCTGCTGGTCTACCCCGACGACGAATCCGCCGAGGACGCCGCGTCCGACTTCCGCACCCTCTCATCCGGCCGCGTGGTGCGCTTTCCGGAGCGCGCGCTCGCACCGCATCGCTTTGAACTGCGCGAGAACCTCGCCGCCGGTGGCGACCGCAACGAGAGCCTGCTCACCATTCTCAACGGTGGCGCGGACGTGGTGGTCACCAGCACGCTGGGTTTCATGGAGAAGACCATCACGCGCCACTCGCTGGCCGCGCACCAGCGCCACTTCGGCGTGGGCGACACCATCGACCTCGAGGAACTGCGCGAACACCTGGTGGCCATGGGCTACGACGTGGTGTCGGTGGTGGAAGAGGCGGGGCAGTTTGCGGTGCGCGGGGCCATCGTGGACGTGTTCGACCCGGCGTGGGACTACCCGGCGCGCATCGAGCTCGAAGGCGACGAGGTGGCGTCCATCCGATCCTTCGATCTCGACACACAACGCTCGGTGCAGGCGCTGCAGAGCTGCACCATCCTGCCCGCGTCCAGCGTACCGTTGGACGAAGCCGCCGCCGCAGACCTGCGGGCCTACCTGGCTGAACGCGATTTCCCGAGGGACCTGATCGAACGCATCGCCGACGAGGCCGAGCACTCGCGCTCGTCCTACGTATGGCGCCGCTACGCGCCCGCGCTGGGGATGACCGGTTCGTTGCTGGAGTTCTTCCCCGAACCACCGGTGGTGTGGTTCGTGGATGGAGAGGGCGTCAACCGTGTGGCGGCCAACCTCTCGCGCGAGTTCGCGGGCGCGGCCACCCGCCCCGAGGACGAGTTCCCCGCGCTCGCGCTGCAAGACTACGTGCACCCGCTGGATCACGGGCGCGCCCACGCGGCCCCCGTGGTGATTCACTGGGCACTGGCGGATGCGCCCGCCACCGATCCCACCACCGCGGCGCTGCTGCCGCCACGCGAGAACGAGACGCTGCTCAAGTTTCTCGTGAGCGAACATCCCAGTGTGGTGGGAAAGCTGGAGCCGCTGTTCAAGCAGATCCGGTCGATGCGCGCCAAGCATGTCGACGTGATGATCTACTCGGAAACACCCACGCAGCGCGACCGCCTCGCCGATCTGCTGGGCGAAGAGGAAGAATCGCTGGTGCATCTTCCGGTGGGATGGGTTGCGAGCGGGTTCGTGTGGGAGCAGGCGGGCCTTGCCATTCTCACCGATCACCAGATTTTCAACCGCATGCTGGCGCGCCCGCGCAAGCGCCGCGCCAAACGCCGCGTGGCGGCGCTGCGCACCGACGCGCTGCGCTCGGGCGACTACGTGGTGCACGTGGACTACGGTGTGGGGCGCTTTATCGGCCTGGAAAAGATCGGCTCCAACGGCGACACCACCGAGTGCCTGGCCATTCGCTTCGACGGCGGCGACCGCATCTTCGTGCCGCTCGACCAGATGCACCTGGTGGAGAAGTACCTCGGGCGCGAGGGTGTGGAGCCGCGCCTCGACAAGCTCTCCGGCAGCCGCTGGCAGGCCACCAAGGAGCGGGCGCGCAAGGCCATCGAGGACATCGCGCGCGACCTCCTGCAGGTGTACGCGCGGCGCGAAATCGCAAAGGCGCACGCCTTCGGGCCGGATTCGCAATGGCAGCGCGAGCTGGAGGCGTCTTTCCCCTACGAGGAGACGCCGGACCAGATCACGGTGACGCGCGAGATCAAGGACGACCTGGAGAGCGACCAGCCCACCGACCGTCTCATCTGCGGCGACGTGGGTTTTGGAAAGACCGAGGTGGCCATTCGCGCGGCGTTCAAGGCGATCAACGAGGGCAAGCAGGTGGCGGTGCTGGTGCCCACCACGCTGCTCGCCTTCCAGCACCATCGCACCTTCAGTGAGCGCATGAAGGCATTCCCGGTGCGCATTGCCACGCTGTCGCGCTTCATCTCCGCCGCCGAACAGAAGAAGGTGGTGGCGGGACTACGCGAGGGGACCGTCGACCTGGTGGTGGGCACGCACCGGTTGCTCTCGAAGGACGTTGCGTTCAAGGATCTCGGTCTGCTCATCGTGGACGAGGAGCACCGCTTCGGCGTCAAGCACAAGGAGCGCCTCAAGCAAATCGCACAGAACGTGCACGTGGTGACCCTCACCGCCACCCCCATTCCGCGCACGCTCTACATGTCGCTCTCGGGGCTACGCAAGATCTCGCTCATTGAAACGCCGCCGCGCAACCGTCACCCGGTGAAGACCGAGGTGACGTCCTTCGACGAAGAACTCATCGCGCGCGCCATCTCCGAGGAGATCGGCCGCGACGGGCAGGTGTTCTTCGTGCACAATCGCGTGCAGTCCATTCTCTCCATGAAGGCGTTCCTGGAACGCCTGCTCCCCGGCGTGCGCATCGGGGTGGGGCACGGGCAAATGGGCGAGGGCGAACTGGAAGACGTGATCATCGACTTCATGGCGCGCAAGTACGACGTGCTCGTATCCACCATGATCATCGAGTCGGGGCTGGACTTCCCCAACGCCAACACGCTCATCGTGAACCGCGCGGACCGCTTCGGTCTGGCGCAGCTCTACCAGTTGCGCGGCCGCGTGGGACGTGGCGAGCGCCAGGCGTACGCGTACTACCTGGTGCCGCGCCAGATTTCGCTTACCCCCACCGCGGTCAAGCGGCTGCAGGCCATGGAAGAGTTCGAGGAGCTGGGCAGCGGCTACCGTCTGGCAATGCGCGACCTCGAGATCCGCGGCGCCGGCAACGTGCTGGGCGTGGAACAGCACGGCCACGTGGCGGCGGTGGGCTTCGAGCTGTACTGCAGGATGCTCAAGGAGACGGTGGAGCAGCTGCGCGGCGAGAAGCGCGAGGAAACGCCGCCGTGCCGGGTGGAGGCGCCCTACAGTTGCTACATCCCGGACCGCTACGTCCCCGACGCGGACGAACGCATGTTCCTCTACAAGCGGTTCGCGCGCATGAGCGACCCGGCCGAGGTTCCGGCCATGGAGGCGGAGCTGGCCGACCGCTTCGGGGAGATCCCGCCCCCGGCCCGGGCGCTGCTGGACCTGGCCACCATCAAGCTTGAAGCCCAGTCCCTGGGTATCGTTCTGGCCCAGCTGCGCGACCCCGGCCACCGGCTGGGCGCACGCGCCGGGGCCACCCCCCCGCGCGGCGAAGCCAACCTGGAGTTTGCCCCCGGAAAAGCCCTCGTTCCGGAGGCCTACGCGAGACTTTCGGAAACTTTCGGGCGCCGGATATTGTTTAAGGCCGGTAAGACGCTGGCCGTGAGCCTCATCGGACAGCCGCCCGCGCGGCTCCCCGACGAGGTGAAGAACCTGTTGCAAGTGGCACGTTTCTCAAGTAATATCAATACCTTACCAAGCCGTTAGCGATAGTTTCCCCCCGCCCGACACCACCGGTTGGAAAGGAGTTTCGTTCGATGAGGGTTGCATCTTTGCTTGGCCTCGGCCTGATCGCGTCGATTGCGGTCACCGGGTGCTCCAAGCGCGAGGATTTGAAGATCGCGGAATTCAAGGATCGCTCCATCACGGTGGGCGAGTTCGAGACCGCCTACGCCGCCGTGGATCCCCAGTACCTGCCCACGGCCACGGGTTTCGAGGGCAAAAAAGAGTTTCTCCAGACGATGCTGAACAAGGAGATCATGGCCGCCAAGGCGGACGAGCTAGGCTATGACAAGGATCCCAACGTCGCCATGGGGATGGAGCAGTTCAAGCGCGTGACGCTGAATATCGCCTACCTCAAGAAGATGGTGGCCGATGACGTCAAGGTCACCGACGCGGAGGTCAAGGAGTACTACGACAACATGGGCGTGAGCCTGTCGGTCAAGCAGATCCTTGCCGACACCGAGCAGCAGGCGGAGGAAGCGTACGCCGCCCTGCAGGATGGCATGGACTTCGAAACCGCCTGCCGCACCTACTCGAAGAGCGACGATGCGCCCGACGGCGGCAAGGTGGTTACGGCAACCTTCGGTGGACTGATCCCTGAGTTGCAGACGCCGCTGTTCCGGCTCCCGGTCGGCGGCTACACCGAGCCGGTCTACACGACGCACGGATGGGTGATCGTCAAGGTGCTCAAGCGCTCCGACCCGGCGCGCAAGGAGCCCTACGAAGACATAAAGGAAGATCTCACCAAGCGGCTGCGCAGCATCATGGAAGCGGTGGCGCTGAACGAGTTCACGGAGAAACTGCGCGACGATTACGGCGTCCAGTGGAACTACGACAACATCGCCATCGTGTTCAACGCGTTGCCGCCGGATCGTTCGTTCGACGACGCGCCCGCGCGCTCGGCGGAAATCTACCCGCTGCTGATGTTCGACCCGGCTGACTACGACAAGCCGATCGTGGCCTACCAGGGCAAGACCATCACCATCAAGGACTTCTCGGACTTCTACGACCAGTCGTCGTTCTTCGCCCGGCCCCGCCGCGCGTACCGCTACGGCGGCATCCGCTCCTTTCTGACCGAGCGAATCATGAACGAGATTTCAGCCGACGTGGTGCGCAAGTCGAAGATCGAAGAGGATCCCGAGGTTGCGCTGGTCCTGCAGGGCAAGAAGGAACAGCTCATGGTGGGCGTCCTGTATGAGGACATGATCAACAAGCAGGTGGTGGTGACCGCCGCCGAGGTGCAGACGTACTACGACGACAACAGCGAACGCTTCCGTACACCCGAGAAGCGCAAGTTCGGCGTGGTCCTCACCGGCGACATCGAGACCGCACTGCAGGCCTACAAGGAGATCAAGTCAGGGAAGCCGTTCCGCACCGTGGCGCTGGCGTACTCAGTGGATGAGGACACGCGCGAGTCCATGGGTGAAACCAAGGAACTCTCCCAGGGCGAGCAGCCGGAGATCGACGCGGTGGGCTTCTCGCTGCAGAAGGTGGGCGACGTCTCCGAACCGTTCCAGACCGCACGCGGCTGGATGGTTTTGAAGCTGCTGGAGCGCACCGAGGCGCGAACCTTCACGCTGCAGGAAGTGCGGCCGCGCATCGAAGCGGCGCTGCGCGAGATCAAGAATGACGAGCGCCTGGAGGAACTCCTCGCCAAGTGGAAGGAAGAGTACGGCGTCGTCATCAACGAGAAGAACCTCGAGAAGACGCAGATCACGGAGCGCTCGGCGGCTGAGCCCGCAGACGCGCACGCCGGACACGATCACGGTTGAGTCCATCGCCGATGATGAACGGCCTGGTTAGATGGTTTGGATCGATAGGGGGCCTCGCGCCCCCTATCGTATTGGTGGTCGCAGGGCTGGTCGTGACCGGCTGCGAGCGGCGCGAGGTAGGCAGCATCGCCACCGACCCCGGCCCGGTGGTGGCGCGGGTCAACGGACGCCCCCTGTACCGGGTCGACCTGGATGCGTATCTTCCCACCGAGGAAACCGGCGCCCTCACCGCCGACGAGCGCAAGACCTACTTCGACCGCTGGGTGGCCACGCAGCTGCTCTACGAAGAGGCGTCGCGCAATGGAATGGGTCTCTCCGAGGAGATCGATCGCAAGATCGAGCAATACCGAAAGGATCTGGTGGCCGACCACCTGGTGGAACAGGTTCTCAAGACGCGCGCGGTGGTTTCGCGCGATGAAGTGATGGCGTACTACCGCGCGCACCAGGACGAGTTCACCCTGGAGTTTCGTGTGAGTCACATTCTCACCAACACGCTGGAAGACGCGGAAGAGGCGCTGGAGATGGTGCGCACGCGGCCGTTCTCCTGGGTGGCGCGGAAGATGTCGGTGGATCGCCACACCGGCGCCGGCGGCGACCTGGGGTACCTGTCAAAGGGCAACATGCTGCCGGAGTTCGAATCGGTGGTGTTCAAGATGCGCGTCGGCGAGGTGAGCGACGTGATCGAATCCGAGTTCGGCTACCACATCATCAAGTTGATAGACGTCCGCACCATGAGCAACGAACCGTCGTTCGAGACGGTTGCGCCGGAAATATCGCGTCAGCTCCTGCTGGAGAAGCGGGTGGCCGTCTACGACAGTCTCATTGCGGCCCTGGTGGCGCAGGCCAACATCGAAGTGGTGGACCCAGGCCTGCAGTACGCCATCGAAGCCGCGGATTCCATGCGCGAAGCGCAAACACCGGAAGCACCGCCGCCGGTGGCCGGTTTCACCCGTGCCGTGCCCGAGCCGGACGAAGATCGCCGCCGTGCGGCGCCACCGGATACGTCCAATGCGGATGACCCGCAGGGAGTTCTCGATGAGTAAGTGGTTTTGTGGTGCAGCTTCCGTCTGGATTGCGGCCATGGCGGTTTCGTTGCTGGTGGTTGCCCCGGCAATCGCGCAGGAACAGGAATTGATCGACCGCGTGGTTGCGCTGGTCGACGACGAGGCAATTTTTCAGAGCGACGTGGAGACGGCCGTGCGCCAATACATGTTTCAGCGCGGCACCACCAGTATCAAGCCCGAGGAGCGCGAGGCGCTCTACAACGAAGCGCTGCAAACCCTCATCGACGACCGGCTGGTGATTGCACAGGCCGCGCGGCTTGGTATCGACGTTCCTTTCTCCGACGTGGAGGCGCAGGTCAACAAGACGCTGGAGGAGAATCGCAAGGCGCTGGGCGGTGACGCGGAGTTCGAGCGGCAGCTAGCGGTGGAGGGGCTCACCCTGGAGGACCTCAAGAAGCTCTACCGCACTCAGCTACGCAACCGCATGCTGGTGGAGCGCGTGTTGCAGAAGGACATGAAACGCCAGCAGGGCGACGTCACCGAAGAAGAGCTGCGCGCGTTCTACGAGCGCAATATCGAAAACATTCCGAAGCGCCCGGAGGTGGTTCATCTGAAGACCATCTTTGTGGGTTTCGAGTCTTCGTCCAAGGCGGTGGCGGTGGCGCGGGACAAGGCCAACGCGATCCGCATGCGCCTCATCAACGGCGAGGATTTTGCGGAAGTGGCCAAGGCCGAATCGGAGGACCCCAGCGCGGCGCTGGGCGGTGAACTGGGCTGGGTGCGCCCGCAGGACCTGCGCGAGCCCGCGTTCGCGAAGGCCGTCGAGTCGATGGACGCGGGGCAGATCAGCGAACCGGTGCTGACCGTCTACGGCTACCACATCATCGAGGTCACCGACAAACGCCCGCAGAGCGGTGAGGTGCAGATCCGGCATATCCTGGTGCGCTCAGCGCCCAGCGACGAGGACATCCAGGTGGTGTTCGCGTCGGCCAACGCCATCCGCGACGAACTGACCGCCGGCGCGGTGTTCGACTCTCTGGCCGCGCGCTACAACACGGACCCTGCCGCGGACAAGTACGGTGATCTGGGCTGGCTGAAGGTGTCGGAACTGCCGCAGTTCTTCCGCGACGTGCTGGCCGACATGAAGCCCGGTGATGTGAGCCCGGTTCTGCGCGAGTCTTCCGGCTTCCGTATCGTGGAGCTGATTGAACGCGAAGAGGAGCGCCCCTACAAGTACACCGAGATCATCGACGATCTCACCCGTCTCTACGAGCAGGACCGCTTCGGTAATACCTACCAGGCGTACATCGAGGAACTGCGCAAGAAATTCAACGTGGAGATCCGCACCTGACGCATCACTGCGGCTTGCGTAGCAGGGTGTAGAGCCCGAACAAATCCGTTTCCAGATTCATCTGGGCGTCCCATCCCAGCGCCTTGCCCATGGCTCGCGCCTGCGCGTTGTCGTCGGTGTCGTAGGCGACCACCGCAAAGCCAACGCGCTCGTACAGTTCGCGCGGCCACGGCGAGCGGCCGTCCGCCCAGTGCTTGTAGGGTTCCTCGGGCCTGGAGGGCGCGGGTGCGAGGTTGTAGATGAGTGCAAACCCGCCCGGCTTGAGAAGGTCGTACATGGCGCGCACGAAGGTCTCGTCGTCCACACGCAGCTGAACGAGCTTGCCGGGATCGACGTCGCGCTCGGGGTGGATGTAGCCGCGCTTGAGGGTGTTCTTGGATATGAACACGTCGTAGCCATCGCCCACCTGCCGGGTGATGGCGAGGTCGGCGGGAAACTGTCCGAAAACGAGTTCCAGGCTGCCGTCGCTTCCCTCACCCGCCACCTTGCAGCGCTCGATCACGCCGGTGTCGCCCGGTTGCGAGTAGATGGCACGGAGCAGCGCGTCCACCTCGATACCGGATGCGTGCGCGCCGACCGCAGCAAGCGCCCGCAACTGGCCGATGGTGCCAAAGCCGAAGTCGACGACCTTGAGCCCTTCGGAACTCTTGACCCCCGCGCGCCCCAGGATCTCCAGCGGGCGCACAAACGCCACCGGCGTTCCGTATCGCGTGTAGTAGAAGAACTCCTCCGGGATTTCAGTTGCCTCGAAGCCCGCCAGTTGCGCCTGTGCCAGCGCCTGTGCCTGCGCAACGGTCAGGGCGTCGCGTGTCTGCTTGTTGTAGAAGACAGTGCGCGTGTCCACGCGCGGCAGGCATGCGATGGCGTCGAGGAACTCCATCGCCAGGGACGATTGCACCAGCGGCCGCACGGCGGCGGCCTCTTGCACCATCTTGTCCACACCGGTGGCCTCCGGGGTGTCGCCGGCGGGCGGTGCATACTGGACAAGGAGCGCAACGGCGATAGCGGCCGAAAGTCGGATCATCATCATCTCCCCTCGAAGGCGTACACCACTGTGTCATTCACAGCCCGCGGCGGCAAGACCATACGTGCGATTCGCCCCCTGTGGGGCGATTCCCGCTTCGGGGAAAAGCGCCCCGTCTGCTAGATTGGACGCATGCCCACGCCCTTCGTCAGGCCTTTCGTCGCCGTCACCTCGGGCGATCCCGCCGGGATCGGCCCCGAGATCGTCGCCCGGCTCTTTGGCCGCTACCGTTCGGCCGGCTCCATCGCCCTCATCCTGGGGGCGCCGGAGCTGTTCGAGCCGTGGGCGTGCCGCTTTCGCTTCCGTCCGCCGGTGGTGACGTCCATCGGTGAGGCGCAACGGCTCGCCGTGTCCCGGCCCGTGTCCCGCCGGCCGCGGGTGATCCTGCTCGACACCGGGGTCCGCGGCCAGGCCCCCCTGGGCCGGGACAGCGAAACCGGCGGCCGACACGCGGGCGCCGCGATTCTGCTGGCGTGCGAGCTGGCCAATAATCATTCAGTCGGCGCCATCGTCACCCCGCCCATCTCCAAGAAAGCGTTGAATTTAGGGCACTTCGACTTTCCCGGGCACACGGAGATGTTGGCGCGCTACTTGAATGCACCCAACTGCCAGATGATGATGGTGCGGCGTCACTTGCGCGTGGTTCCCTTTACCCGGCACATCCCCGTCTCGCGGGTGGCGGGTTTTGTGACCGCCGACCGCCTCGAGATCTGTATCCGGGTCACGGCGGAGGCCCTGCGGCGGGACTTCAAGATTTCGCGGCCCCGGATTGCCGTGGCGGGGTTGAATCCCCACGCGGGCGAGGACGGCGTCATCGGTCCCGAGGATCGCGACGTGATCGCGCCGCTGGTGGCGCGCCTGCGCAAGACAGGGCTCGATGTCAGCGGTCCCCACCCGGCGGACTCGATGTTCCAGTCCGCACCCGAGGCGGCGCGCGCGCCCGCGGCACCGCGGCGGGGATCGGCCAGGACCGGTAGCTGGAGCACGCGGCCGCCGGTGGCGTCGTACTACGACGCGTACATCGCGATGTACCACGACCAGGGGCTGGTGCCGTTCAAGATGCTGGCACAGCGCCGCGGCGTGAACGTCACCGTGGGACTGCCGGTGCCGCGCACGTCGGTCGATCACGGCACCGCGTATGACATCGCGGGCAAGGGTATCGCAGAATCGGAATCCCTGCTGGAAGCATACCGGCTCGCGGAGACCATGATGGCCACCCCGCGCAGAAAGAAGAAATGAGCGAACAGGAACGCGAAGATCGATCCGTCATCGGTGTCTATCACCTGATGAAGACGTACCGGGAGCAGAACGCCCTCGACGACGTGAACTTCACCGTCGGCAACGGGGAGTTCGTGTTCCTGGTGGGGCCCAGCGGCGCGGGCAAGAGCACGCTGCTGCGCATGATCTACATGGACGAGTATCCCACCAGCGGACAGGTGGTGGTGGGCTCGTTCGTGTCCACGCGCATGAAGCGCGGCGACATTCCGTTTTTGCGCCGCCGGGTGGGCATCATCTTCCAGGACTACAAGCTGCTCGACGACCGCAACGTCTACGAGAACATCGCCATCGGCATGCGCATCGTGGGGGCCGCACCCTACGCCATCAAGCACCGCGTGACCTGGCTGTTGAACGAGGTGGGCCTGTACCACAAGCGACTGGAGATGCCGGAAACGCTCTCCGGCGGCGAGCGCCAGCGTGTGGCCATCGCGCGCGCGCTGGTCAACCACCCGGTGATCCTGCTGGCAGACGAACCCACCGGAAACCTGGACCCGGATTCGGCCGAGGACATCCTGCGCCTGCTCTTCAAGATCAACAGCGGGGGCACCGCCGTGCTCATGGCCACGCACGACCATTCCTTCGTGCAGAACTTCGGCCAGCGCATCATCCATCTGCGCGACGGCAAGGTATTCGAGGACCGCAAGACCGACTTCATCGGCAGCCTGAGCGACCGGCTGGAAACCGTGCGCCGCGACCGCGACCGCCAGCGCCGCATCGACCGCGAAATCAAACGCCAGCGCGCGAGCATCCTCTCGCCCACGCGGGACTCGGAGTAAGCAACCATGATGCGCCGCTGGCTCTACATCTTTGACGAAGCGTTCCGCACCGTGCGCCGCCACAAGGGGCTCACGTCCATCTCCGTCATCATCATGAGTCTTTCGCTGCTCATGCTGGCCGTGTTCCTGCTCGCCACCGACAACGTGCTGCGGCTGGTGGGACAGGCGCAGGACGAGATGAAGATGTACGTGTACCTGGATGACAGCAACAGTCAGGACGAAATCGAACGGCTCCACGGCCTGATTCTCTCGCAGGACGAGGTGTCGACCGTGACCTTCGTGTCGCGCGAGGAGGCGCTGGCGGACTTTCGCGACCAGCTCGGCCCCGACGCCGACATGCTTTCGGCGCTGCGCACCAACCCGCTGCCCAATTCGTTCTGGGTGACGCCCAGGAACGACTACAAGAATCGCGACGCCATGGTCAAGCTGGCGGCGCGCATCGAGGAAATGAAGGGTGTGGACGAGGTGCGCTACGGCCGCGAGTTCCTGGACAAGTTTGCGTCCATCCTGGCCGGCATCTACACGGTGGACGTGGTGGTGGGATTCATCGTGATTCTCTCCGCGGTGTTCATCATTGCCAACGCGGTGCGGCTCACCGTCATCAGCCGCCGCAAGACCATCGAAATCCTCAAGCTGGTGGGTGCCACCAACCCGTTCATCGTGGCGCCGTTCATCATCGAGGGCGCGGTGCAGGGCGGTTTTGCCGCCATCCTCTCGCTGCTCTTGCTGCGCGTGATCACGGAGATCAGCAGCAACATCATCTCCGACATCACCTTCTTTTCGCTGGAGAAGTCGCTGATCTTTGCGGCGACCTGCGTAGTCATCGGTGCCATCGGGAGTTTCATGGCGCTGCGACGCTACCTCGAAATGCGATGAGCCCCCGTTCGCGCAGATGGATTTCCGCGGCGCTGGCCGCGATGGTGCTGGCGCTGGCCGCGGGCGCGTTCTCCAACCCGGCCGACGACGTCGATGCCAAGCAGAGGGAACTCGAGCGCATCCGCAAGGAAATCGAATCGCAGCGCGCCAAGTCCAAACAGCTGCAGACGCAGGAGCGCCAGGCGCTGAAGACGCTGTCCAGCCTGGACAAGGAAATCGACCTCACCAACCGGTACATCAAGCGGCTCGCCGAGCAGGAAGAGATACTGGACGAGCGCGTGGGCGACCTGCGGGTGCAGATCGGCGGCCGCGAAATCGTTCTCACCCAGCAGGAGGAGGCGCTGGCGGCGCGGATCCGGCAGATGTACAAGCGCGACCCCCAGTACCGCTGGGAGATTCTGCTGGGCGCGCAGAGTTTCAACGAAGCCATGACGCGTTATCAGTTCATGAAGCTGGTGACCGCGCAGGACGCGAAGCTCATCAACGAGTTCCGCGAGAGCAAGACACGGCTGGAGGTGGAATCCGCGCGGCTGGCGGAGTCGTTGCAGGAGATCATCGAAGTGCGCGCCGCGCGGGAGGCGGAGAGCAAGCAACTCGAGAATACCAAGAAGAAACGCCAGACCACGCTCTCGCAGATTCGCAACGAGAAGAACCGCAACGCCGATGCCATCAAGGAGCTGGAGAAGGCGCAGGAGGAGATGCAGGCGCTGATCGACGAGATCATCCGCCGGCGCGTGAGCGATCAGGACCTGCCGCCCAGCGGCGAGTTCGCCGCCATGAAGGGGCGCCTGCCGTGGCCGGTCAACGGCAAGATGATCCGCGGCTTCGGCAAGCACACGCACCCCAAGTACGGCACGGTGACGATGAACAACGGCATCGACATCCAGGCGCCGGGCGGCACGCCCATCATTGCGGTGGCGGCGGGCGTGGTGGAGTTCGTGGACTGGATCGATGCGTTCGGCAAGTGCGTCATTCTGAATCACGGCGGCGGCTTCTACACGCTGTACGCGCACGTTTCCACCACCATGGTGGCGCAGGGCCAGAAGATCTCGCGCGGCCAGGCCATCGCCGAGGTGGGCGACACGGGATCGCTGCAGGGCTACGTGTGCCACTTCGAAGTCCGCCAGGCGCGCAAGGCGCTCAACCCGATGGACTGGCTGGGCAGGAAGCCGAGTTCGTGAGTCTGTCTCTTCCTTCCCGATTTCAGCCGAAGCTCCGGACGAGTCCTGACACGCAACAATCCCCGCGCACCGCGGCACCGCACGCATGCGAAGTCGCGCGGTGCACTGCCTTTGTCACACGCACTTTCTGCGCGCGCAGCACAATTCATGTTGACTAACTAGCTAACATACGCTATGTTTCGCGCATCCTCCCATTCATCATGAGGAGGTCCCGCCGTGTCGCTTCGCTCTTTCTCCGACAAGAAACTTCTCTCCCGCACCCACAGGCTGGTTCGTTGTGAGCGCATGTGCATGGTGCGCGTACTGTCGCACCTGAACGAGATCGAGGAGCGCAAGCTCCACTTCGAACTCGGCTATCGCTCCATGCTCCACTTCTGCGTCGAGGCGCTGGGCTACGCGCGCTCCTCGGCGGGCCGGCGCATCACGGCGGCGCGCTGCATGAAGCGCTTCCCCGAAGTGCGTGCGATGCTCGATGCGGGTGAGGTCAACGTGGTCACGATTGCCTGCGTGGCCGGCATCCTGACACCCGACAACAGCAAGGAGGTTCTCAAGCAGATCCGCGGCAGGACCCAGGAAGAGGTGGAAGCCATCGTGGCCTGCTACCGCCCCCGCGAGGCGGTGCGCGACCGGGTGCGCGAGGTGCTCGTGCCGCGGCTGGTGGTCGTAGCCGCGGTGCCGACGATCTCCGCGCAGACGGTTGGGGCGTCGTGCGTGCCCGCAGCGGCCGCGCAGACGGTTGGGGCGTCGTGCGTGTCCGCGGCAGTCGTGCCCGAAGCCATGCAAGCGCCGGCCGGGGAGCAGTCTCATTGTGAGACTGAATGTAAAGATTCTCCCGGAGAGTCTACTGACAATCCCCCGCAGACCGAGTTCGAGCGCCGCGCCGTGCTGGAGTTCTCCGTGAGCAAGGCGTTCATGGGCAAGCTGGGGCGCTTTCGCTCGCTCATGTGGCACCGTCTCCCCGCGAATGCCTCGTTGGAACAGGTGTTCGAGCTGTTGCTGGACCGGACGCTCCAGAGAGAAGACCCCGTCGCACGCCGGGAGCGTCGTCAGAAGCGAGAAGATCGGAGACAGACGAACTCGTCACCCGCCCGCAGACAGTCTCATTGTGAGACTGAATGTAAGGATTCTCCATCGCGCAAGCCGCGTAACCCCCGGCACATCCCCGCCCGCGTGCGCGACGAGGTGTTTGTGAGAGACAAGGGCCGGTGCGCGTTCGTGGGCTCAACCGGACGTAAATGTGGATCTACAAGCGGCTTGCAGGTGGATCATGTAATACCAGTCGCGCGCGGCGGTGGGGCGACGCTTGGCAATTTACGGCTGTTGTGCGCGAATCATAATAGACTGGAAGGCGAGAGAACCCTGGGGAGGGCGGCCATGGCGCCGGTGGCACCGGCCGTCTCACAATGAGACAGAATGTGAAGAAGCAGAACCGCTGACGCCACCAATCGACCGCGCGAGCGGGTTGCGCTATACTCCGGCCATGCCACCCAAAGCCCAGGAAGACGTCCGTCCACTGCCCGCCTTCGACCTCGAGCAGCCCCAGGCGACCGCGTATCTCACCTCGCTCGATCGCGGCAACGTGCCGCCGCTGCTCTTCGCCGGCCCCGAGGGCTCTGGCAAGGAATACACCGCCATCGACTTTGCGCGGCGCCTGCAGTGCGAGAGGGACGAGCCCTGCCGTCTCGACGGCCCCAAATGCGCGTCTTGCCTGCACGCGTCCTTCCTGGAACACCCCGGCATTCATTTGATATATCCGACGCCGACCCAGGGGTCCAACGAGGATGAAGAGGGCGATATAGACGATATCGCGAAGATCCTCGAGACCAAGCGCCGCGACATCTTCGCCAGCGAGAACTTCAGCAAAAAAACCTCGATACGCATCGCGCGTTCGCGCGCGGTGATCCAGCGCGCCAACACCAAGCCCTTCGACGCGCGCTGCCACGTGTTCATCTTCGTCGACGCGCACGCCATGCGCGAAGAGGCGCAGAACGCGCTGCTCAAACTGGTGGAGGAACCACCCGGACACGCGGCGGTTCTCTTCGTCACCCCCAACCACGAGGCGCTGTTGTACACGATCCGCTCGCGCTGCCAGCGCGTGCGCTTCTTTCCATTGAAACGGCCGGTGCTGGAGCGCATCCTCACCGGCTACTGCGGCGCCGACGCGGCGAAGGCACGACGCACCGCCGCCCTGGCGCAGGGTTCCATCACCCGCGCGCGCGCGTTGCTCGACTCCGCCGATCTCGCCGACCGTGATGCGGCACTGGGGCTGGTGGCGGGCATCGTCAAGCAGCCCGAGTCGTGGCTGTTCACGCAGGCGCTGGTGGGCGCACGCAACGCCAACCGCGAGAACGTGGCGCGCGTGCTGGATGAGATGGCGGTGATCCTGCGCGACGCCATGACGGGCAACGCCGAGCTCATGGTCAACGGTGACATCGAAAAGGACATCGAGCGCGTGGCCGCCACCTGGGGCCGCGACAATCTTCCGCGCGCCATCGAACTCGTGCACGACGCGCGCGGCCAGGTGTTTCACGCCAACGCCAACATCGACGGCGCGTTGGCGGATTTGTTTGTGAAGCTCAAACGGCTGCAGTAACCAATCACGAACCGGAGATGAGAATGATGAGACGAACGTTGGTGTTCGCACTGGCGTTGGGCATTCTTGCGTGCGGCAAGGAGGCCCCCCCCGAGCAGGCGATGGACTTTATTTTCTTCGGCGGAAACATTGTCACCCGCTCGGCGCAGACCCCGCAGGTGGAAGCAGTGGCGGTGAAAGACGGACGCGTGGCGGACATGGGCACCTTCAAGGACATGCACGACGCGCACGCCGGTGTGCTGACGCGAATGATCGATCTGGATGGCGGCACAATGGTGCCCGGCGTGGTGGATTCGCTGCAGGCGACGGATGTCTCGGGCGTGCTGGAAGTGCTTGCCGCCGGGACCAGCGAACCAGCACCGTCGATCGCCATCGGCAGCGCGGCCGACTTCGTGGTCTTCAGCCGGGATCCCCTCGCCACGGGCACGGAAGCGCCGGAGGATCTGCGCGTGACGCGGGTCATTCGCGACGGCGAGACGGTGTACCGCGCCGGGCACTAGCGCGGCGGACTCATCACGACGCGTCGTTGGGGGGTGTGTCGCCGGGCTTGTTCGCCATGCGGCGCATCCCCACCGAGATCAGCAGTGAGGAACTCAGCACCGCCACCACGAAGCCCAGCGTCACCCCCACCGGCATCGTGTACCAATTCGAGATCAGCATCTTCACCCCGATGAAGGCCAGGATCACCGACAGCCCGTGGTGGAGGAACTCGAAGGAGACGATGAGCTTTCCCACCACCGAGTACAGCGAGCGCAGGCCGAGGATGGCGAAGGCATTGGAGGTATAGACCAGGAACGGGTCGGTGGTGATGGCGAGAATCGCCGGCACCGAATCTACTGCAAACACGATGTCGCTGGTTTCGATCACCAGCAGCACGATCATCGCGGGCGTAATGAGCAGACGGCCGTTTACGCGGATGAAGAAGCGGCCCGAGTCGTAGGACTGGGTTCCCATGAAGGGCCGCAACAGCTTGAAGACCGGGTTGCGTTCCGGGTGCACCTGGCGGTCCTTGGAAAACGCCATACGCGCCGCGGTAAACACCAGAAACGCGCCCAGCACCCAGGTCAGCCATTCGAACCTGTGCAGCAGCGCCACACCCGCCAGAATGAACGACAGCCGTGTCACCAGCGCGCCGATGATGCCCCAGAACAGAATGCGGTGTTCGAACTTCTTGGGGACGTGGAAGTACTGGAAGACCACGTAGAAGACGAACAGGTTGTCGACGCTCAGCGACTGTTCCACCAGGTAGCCGGTGAGGAACAGCACCGCGGCGTGGTGACCGCGCACCAGGTGGATACCGAGGCAGAAGCAGAGCGCCAGCGCCACCCAGACGCCCACCCAGGCCAGCGCGCGCCGCGCGCCAACCGCTTCCGGGCGGCGGTGGACGACGCCCAGGTCGATCCACAGCGCGGCTCCCAGCAGCACGTGAAACACGACCCATTGCCATAGGACGGGCATAGGAAGAAGACATTAACACCGCGCGCAAACACGTGGTAGAGTGATCGCGATGAACACTGAGCCCGTTCCGGCACAGTCCTCGACGCCGCGGCGACCCGGCCGTTTCCTGGCACACATCCGCCGTTTTATCATTCGCGGCACGCTGGCGCTCATCCCCATCGCGCTGCCGGTGGTTGCGGTATACCTGCTGTACGGCTTCATCGACCGGCGCCTGGTGGTGCTGGTGGACAGGACGCTGCACGTGAACTTCCCCGGCCTGGGGATCGTGCTGCTGCTGGTGACGCTCTACCTGGTGGGGTTGATCGTCAGCAACTTCGTGGGCCGGCGCGTGCTGGAAGGGCTGGAGAGTCTCACCGAGCGCATTCCCATAATCAACACGGCGTACCGGATCGGCAAGCAGCTGTCCGGCACGCTGGCGCTCCCCGAAAAGCAGATCTTCCGGCGGCCCATCCTGGTGCCCTATGCGTACCAGGGGATCTGGCAGCTGGGGTTCGTCACCGGCGAGGTGGTGTCCGAAAAAGACGGTGAAGTTCTGCTCAAGGTGTATGTTCCCACGCCACCCAACCCCACCTCGGGCTTCGTCTATTTCATTCCGGCGTCGGAGACCCGCGACCCGGGGTGGACGGTTGAAGAGGCCATGCAGTGTATTCTCTCCGGCGGCCTGATCGGCGCGCCGAACATCAAGTAGCCGCCGGGAGGACTTGTATGAGTCGATTCAAACAGTTCCTGTTCATGTTCATCGCCGTGGTTCTGCTGATCGTCATGGTCCAGAACGCGCAGAAGGTGACCTTTCGGTTCCTAAACTGGCAGTACGAGGTCTCACAGCTGTTGATGGTGCTGATCGTCTTCGTGCTGGCCTTCGTGCTGGGCTTCGCCACGGCCAAGTGGCCGCGCAGGAAGCAGGATGACTTCACGCCGACGCCGACGCAGCGTTAAGATCCGCGCGCCGCGCCTGTACAAGCGCCACCAGGCGCAACCCGGACAGCCTCCGGGGACCCTGGTGTACGACCGCCCGCCGCGGGTTGACAAGGTATCGATCCGGGTCATCGACTATGGCGCCGACGCCTGCGCGGTGCGGACCACCAGCGAGGTGGAAGACACCTTCCGCCTGCGCGATTCCGACACCGTGTCCTGGATCGACGTGGAGGGGCTGCACGACACGGACCTGCTGAATCGCTTCGGTAGCCACTTTGGCCTGCATCCCCTGGTTCTGGAAGACATCCTCAACACGCACCAGCGCCCCAAGATCGAGGAGTACGACGACTACCTCTACATGGTGGTGCGCATGCTCGCACCGGGCACCAACGGTGCCGAGCTCCACTCGGAGCAGGTGAGCATCATCCTCGCCAGACGCTTCGTGATCACGTTTCAGGAAATTCCTGGAGATGTGTTCGACCCGCTGCGCAAGCGCATCGACCTGGGCAAGGGACGCGTTCGTCGCATGGGGACGGACTACCTGGTCTATTCGATCATCGACACCATCGTCGACAACTACTTCCTGCTGCTGGAGAAAATTGCCGAGCGTATCGAAGAAATAGAGGACAGCATCACGGCATCACCGCAACCGGAGGATCTCTCGCGCGTGCACCAACTGCGCCGCGAGCTGGTGTATCTGCGACGCAATATCTGGCCGCTGCGTGACGTCGTGATTTCCCTTGAGAGATCGGAAACGGAACTGGTGAGCGAAGACGCGCGCATCTACATCCGTGACCTGCACGACCACGTGGTTCAGGTGATCGAGTCGTTGGAGAACTTCCGCGACGTGCTGGCCAGCTTACAGGATCTGTACGCGTCGTCCATCGGCCAGCGCACAAACGAAGTGATCCGCGTGCTGACCATCATCTCCACCATCTTCGTGCCGCTCACGTTCCTGGCCGGCGTGTACGGCATGAACTTCGACATCCTGCCAGAGCTGCACTGGCGCCACGGCTACTTTGCATTCTGGGCGGTGAGCGTGGTGCTGGTGGCCTCGCTCATCGCATTCCTGCGCTCGCGCCGCTGGATCTAGGGGTATCCCGCCGCGCGATACCGCGTGCCTACGACTCCCTCTTTAACTCCTCCAGTGCGCCGCGAAGCTCCACCGGTTGCGACACCTTGCGCAGGCGCAGGTTGAGCATCTCCACCAGCACCGAGAAGGCCATGGCGAAGTAGATGTAGCCCTTGGGGATGTGGAAGGAGAGCCCCTCGCCCACCAGCGACACCCCGATCAGAATGAGAAAGCTCAGCGCGAGCATGCGGATGGTGGGGTGCCGGTCCACGAAGTCGCTGATGGGCCTGGCGAACGCCATCATGAAGATCACCGCCACCACCACCGCCGTCACCATCACGCCGATCTGTTTGGCGAGACCGATGGCGGTGATCACCGAGTCCAGCGAGAAGACGATGTCCAGCAGCACGATCTGCAGCACCACCACGCCGAACACCGCGCGCGCCGGGGCGGCGCCCTTCGCCTCGTGGTGGCCCTCCAGCTTGTCGTGGATCTCCAGCGTGCTCTTGGCCAGCAGGAACAGCCCACCGCCGATGAGGATGAGGTCGCGCCCCGAGAAGTCGTGGCCGAGGAAGGCGAACAGGGGGCTGGTGAGCCGCATCATCCAGGTCAGGGAGAACAACAGCCCCACGCGGGTGAGCATGGCGATGGCCAGGCCCAGGAAGCGCGCCCGGCCCTGCTGGTGCGCGGGGAGCTTGGCGGAGAGGATGGCGATGAAGATGATGTTGTCGATGCCCAGGACGATCTCGAGGGCGGTGAGGGTGGCCAGCGCCACCCACACCTGGGGGTCGGTGAGCCAGTGCATTGTGTCCTAACTCCTTTGTACTGCTTGCGATCCCGCGACGGTGATGCTACATTCTACGAACACTTTCCCAGGGAAATCCAGAAGTTCCGTGAAACCGACATTCTACGTTACCACCGCGATCGACTACGTCAACGCGCGCCCGCACCTTGGCACCGCGTACGAGAAGATCGGCGCCGATTGCCTGGCCCGCTACAAGCGGCTGGCCGGGTTCGACACCTATTTCCTGATGGGCACCGACGAGCATTCCACCAACGTGGAGCGCGAGGCGAAGAACCTGGGCAAGGATCCGCAGGCCTATACCGACGAGATGGCGCCGTTGTTCGAGCGCACGTGGAAAACGCTGCATATTTCTCACGACCAGTTCATCCGCACCACCGACCCCATGCACAAGCGCGCGGTCAGCGCCCTGTTCACGAAGATCCACCAGAACGGCTACATCTTCGAGGGCGTTTACACGGGGCTGTACTGCGAGGGCTGCGAGGAGTTCAAGGTGGAGAAGGACCTGGTGGACGGCCTGTGTCCGCGGCACAAGACGCCGCCGAAGCACATCGAGGAGAAGAATTACTTCTTCGCGCTGTCGAAGTTCAGCGAACCGCTGAAGAAGCACATCCTCGCCCATCCCGATTTCATCCGCCCCGAGATCCGCAAGAACGAGATTCTCAACGTGATAGAGTCCGGCCTGGAGGACATCAGCGTGTCGCGCGCGGGCAAGACGTGGGGTGTGCCGCTGCCCATCGCACCCGACCAGGTGGTGTACGTGTGGTTCGACGCGCTCATCAATTATATTTCCGCGCTGGGCTACGGCGGCGATGACGACGCAAAGTTCAAGAAGTACTGGCCGTGCAACGTTCACGTCATCGGCAAGGACATCACCCGCTTCCACTGCCTCATCTGGCCGGCCATGCTGATGGCCGCCGGCGTGGAGCTGCCGGAGAGCGTGTTCGGCCATGGCTTCGTGTACAACCGCGGCGAGAAGATGAGCAAAACCATCGGCAACATCGTGGATCCGGTGGATCTGGCCGGCTTCTTTGGCGCCGACGCGCTGCGCTACCTGCTGCTGCGCGAGATTGCCTTCGACCGCGACGGCGATTTCACGGTGGAACTGTTCGTAACGCGTTATAATGCAGAACTGGCCAATGAACTGGGCAACCTGTTCTCGCGCACGCTGTCCATGACCAGGCGCTACTTCGAGGGTGCGGTTCCGGCGTGGAGTGCGGAGGCGCAGAAGGAGTTCGCGCGCATCACCGCCGGTGTCACCGGCGACTACCGCCGCCACATGGACCGGCTCGCCTTCGACCAGGGGCTGGCGGCGCTGTGGCGCTCGGTGCAGGAAGCCAACCGCTTCGTGGAGGAGCGCAAGCCGTGGGCGCAGGCCAAGGCCGGCGACACCGCCGCGCTGGGCGCAACCCTGCGCGCGTTGCTCGAGGTGTTGCGGGTGGCGTCGGTGCTGTGTGTTCCCTTCATGCCCGAGAAGGCGGCCGAGATGCGCACGCAGCTCGCGTTGCCGCCCGCCGCCACGCTGGACGAGGTGGACCGGCCCGGCGACGCAGCGTGGAAACAGATCGGCGAGCCGGTGGTTCTCTTTCCCCGGCTGGAAATGCCGGTGCAGTAAGCAAAGAAGCACGAATGATCGATTCTCACTGTCATCTCAATTCACGCCACTTCGACGACGACCGCGAAATCGCGATTGCGCGCGCGGTATCCGACGGCGTGGTGTCCTTCATGAACATCGGGTTTGACCGCGAGTCGCTGCGCGACACGCTGGAACTGGTGGAGGACTACCCGTTCATGTTCGGGGCCGCGGGGGTGCACCCGCACGACGCCGCCTCGCTGGACGACGCCCTGGAAGCCGACGTGCGCAGCGCGCTGCAGCATCCGCGCATCGTTGCGGTGGGCGAGATCGGCCTCGACTTCTACCGCAACCTGGCGCCGCGCGAGGTGCAGGAGGCCGTGTTTCGCAAGATGATTGCGCTGGCGCGCGAGACCAACAAGCCCATCGTGATCCACTGCCGCGACGCCTTCAACGAGGTCATCGAAATGCTCGCCGCGGAGGGTTCGCAGCACCGCGGTATCTTCCACGCCTTCTCCGGGAGCCCGGAGGACGCGCAGCGCATCTTCGACCTGGGCTTCCACGTGGGCATCGGGGGCGTGGTGACGTATCGCAACGCGCGTCTCTCCGAGACGGTGGCGGCCCTTCCCATCGAGAAGATCGTGCTGGAGACGGACTCCCCCTACCTGACGCCACACCCGTGGCGCGGCAAGCGCAACGAGCCGTCGTTCGTGGCCCACGTGGCGCGCACCATCGCGAGAATCAAGGACCTCCCGCTGGCGGAGGTGGCGCGCATCACCACCGGGAACTACCTGGCGGCCATGGGCATCACCGCCGAGGCGCTGCCGGGACCCGTTTACAGGATCGACGGGTCGGTTTATATTCAGGCCGCTTCCGCCGGGCCGGCGGACCTGGAGCCGGTTTCCAGGGAGGACGAAGACGAAGCGGTGCTGACCGGGGTCGTCGATCCCATGGACGGTCTCGAGCACACGCTCGCGCTCGCCACCGTGGCGAAGGAACGCGGTCTGCGCGTGCGTATCAACACGGGCGGGCTGGCCAACCACACCGCGGGGCGCGATGTGACTCCGGAACTGGCCGGCAAGGTGGACGAGATCGTGGTGGTGTTCTACGGAACCACCGCCACCACCCACAACACGCTTGCGTACCCCGCGGTGGCCGCGGAGGAGTGGGAGCTAATACGCGACTTCATCCGTTGTTCGGTGGCCGCCGGAATCGACACCGTATGCGAGTTTGTCGCAACACCCGGGTTCGACCCGGATCCGTGCCGTCTGTTCGCCAAGGAACTCGGCGCCCAGTACGATATCCGAATGTACAGATCGTGAGGAACAGACGATGAAGTGCGACCACGCCGACGGCACCATGGTGGGAACCTGCGCGGTATGCGGGGATCCCGTATGCAGCGAGTGTTTTACACCCATTTTCAACTCCGTGATCTGTGCCAATCACGAGGGTCTCGACGATGAGGGCGAATGGGAACTCATCGCCATCTACGCCTCCGTTGCGCCGCTGGAGAGCGTTCGCTTCATGCTCGACGACCAGGGACTGTTGTCGCTGGCGGTCGAGAACGAAGAAGGCATGATGGAGCTCTACGTCCCCATCTCCGAGAAGGATGACACCTGGACCGCCCTCGAGGGTGGCGAGGCCGGGGATGAACTGTCGCGCTGCGAAGACTGCCGCGTCTATTATACAAGCCAGATCAGCGAATGCCCGATCTGCGGCAAGGAAGGCGATCAGCAATGAAGATTCTGGTAACCGGCGGAACCGGTTTTGTGGGGTCCGCCCTGCGCCGTGAACTCAAGCAGCAGGGCCACGACGTGCGCCTGCTGGTGCGCGTGGACAGCGTATCCAAAATCGATCCGCGCGAGGGTTTCGACGTGATGACGGGTGACGTGCTGGACACGCACGCGTGCCTGCGCGCCGCCGCCGGCTGCGACGCGGTGATCCACCTGGTGGGCATTCGCCGCGAAGAGCCGCAGGACGGCATCACCTACGAGGCGATGCACACCGAGGCCGCCTACTCCATCTTCGACGCGGCCGCGCGCGAAGGCGTGCAGCGCGCAGTGTACCTGAGTGGCCTGGGCGCGCGCCCGGATGCGCCTTCGGGTTACCACCGCACCAAGTACGAAGCCGAGGAAATCCTCAAGAAAACGGGGATGCGCTGGACGATCTTCCGCCCGTCGGTGATCTTCGGCCCGGGCGACGAGTTCCACCCGCTGGTGGCGGACCTGGTCACACGACCGGTGGTTCCCGTCATCGATGGCGGCAAGTCACTCATGCAGCCGGTGTCGCTGGCCAACGTGGTCGGCCCGCTGGCCCGCACGGTGACCATGCCGGAAACGCAGGGTCGCACCTACGAGATCGGCGGCCCGGAACGGATTGCCTTTGTGGATATTCTGGAAAAGGTGGCGCGCGTGTACGGCGTGTGGCCCAACACGATGTCGGTCTCGTCGCTGCTGGCAAAACCGCTGGTGAAGTTCGCGCAGCATTTCCGCGGGTTCCCGCTCACGCTGGACGAGTTGAGCATGCTGCTCGAGGACAACGTGTGCGACGCCACAGTGTTCACGGAGACGTTCGGCGTCAAGCTGGACACGTACGTGGACAAGATTCCGTCGCTGTGCCCGAAGCAGGAACTGGCGGCCTGACTCCGAAGGTGACGAGGGCCGTCATGTCTCTTCGCGGCGGACGCCTTCAGAGTGTGGTCCAGTCATATCGCTTCGCTTGCTCAGACAGTCCTCGCGCGACAGAACTCCGTCTGGTAGTCGCGCTGCGGAACTCGCCGCGAAGCGATATGACTGTCCCCGCACCCGCGACGGCCCCCCTCGCACTCACCGCATCGCCTGATCGGCTTCCTCTTTCGCCTTCTTGAATTTCTCCACCTGTTCCTTGAAGTACGGATCGTCGGGATCGCTGGCCAGCGCCTCGCGGCCGATCTTGATGGCGTCGTCGTACTCGCCGCGCGCGTAGTACACCTCGGCCAGCGTGTCGAGGATGCCC
>Ga0224510_10000020_pt1 | contig 126409 bp, 103 predicted proteins | sample SF_May12_sed_USG_FD_170161 | JGI IMG/M metagenome (GOLD analysis project Ga0224510, IMG submission 170161) | Sediment microbial communities from San Francisco Bay, California, United States - SF_May12_sed_USGS_4_1 | ecosystem: Environmental > Aquatic > Marine > Sediment | place: USA... | reverse complement strand
CCGTTGAAGTCGGGAATCCAATCCTGCCAAACCTTGACAACATCAAAATCGACCCGGTGTTTGCCGACCGCCTCAAGAAGCAGCCGCCCGGGACCGGCCCAGGGGGTATGTTGCAAAATGAGGAGTTTCATTTTTTTATTTTCAGTGTGATTTTTTCAAGAAAAGAATTCCGGAACCGTACAGCACCCGCTTCGGTTCCGGAATTCTTGCAGTTCTGGATGGATAACTAGACGTTTTTAATCTCAAAACCGGCATATGCTTCCATGCCGTGCTCGCCGACATCGAGCCCCTTCATCTCCTCTTCCGCGTCCACCCGAATACCAATGGTAACCTTCAAGAGATAGAAGATGATAAAGGCGGAGATAAAACAGGTCACGCCGTAGGCAGCAACACCGATCAACTGGGTCGTAAAGGAGTGCGCCGCGCTGAAAATACCCACTGCCAGGGTACCCCAGATACCGCAGACGAGATGCACGGAAAGGGCGCCGACCGGATCATCAAGCTTCAGGCGATCAAACATTATGACCGAGACAACAACCAGAAGACCGGCAACGAAGCCGATCACCACCGCGCTCATCACGCTGACCACATCGGCACCGGCGGTGATACCAACCAGACCGGCAAGAGCACCGTTGAGAGTCATACTCAGGTCCGGCTTCTTCTGGATCGTCCAGCTCAGGGCGATGGCGCCGCAAATACCGGCGGCAGCAGCAAGACAGGTGGTGACAAAGACAAAGGATACCAAGGCAGGATCAGCGGAAAGCACCGAGCCGCCGTTAAAACCGAACCAACCGAGCCAGAGCAGAAAAGCACCGATGGTTGCCATGGGCATACTGTGACCCATGATCGGCTTGATGGTGTTTCCGACATACTTGCCAAGACGGGGTCCGAGCAGAATCACGGCTGCCAGTGCGGCCCACCCACCAACGGAATGCACCAGCGTGGAGCCGGCAAAATCATAGAACCCCATGGTATCCAACCAGCCTTTGCCCCATTTCCAGCTTCCCACCCAGGGATACACCAACGCCACATAGATCATGGAAAAAATCAGGAAGCTGTGCAGCTTGACCCGCTCGGCAACGGCACCGGAAACGATGGTGGCCGCCGTAGCCGCAAACATGGCCTGAAAGATGAAGTCGGTCCAGTAGGTGTAGATCCCGACGCCGTCTTTTCCCGTCACCATCATATTTTCAGGGGTTACCCCGATACCGAAACCGGAAAACCCGAAAATGCCCGGGATGGAAAAATCCCCGGGATACATCAGGTTAAAACCGATCACGGCATAGGTCAAAAGCCCTATGGCAACGATGGCGGTATTCTTGAAAAGGATGTTGACCGTGTTTTTCGACCGGCACAATCCGGCCTCCAGAGTGGCAAACCCGAGATGCATGATAAACACCAGGAAAGTGGCAACCAGCATCCATGTATTATTGACAACATAGGTAGCGGCAGCGCCTGTTATCTCGGCTGCGCCCTCCGCGGCCAGGGCAGTTCCTGCCAGGGCAACCATTGCCATCGTCAAGGGCGGGACCATTTTTTTTGCAATTGACCTGTTCATTGAAGCGTCCTTATGCGTTGATTTGATCTGAATCATAATGATACCTAGATGGCCTCCTTATCGGTTTCACCGGTCCGGATGCGGCAGATGGAATCCACCGGCAGGACAAAGATTTTGCCGTCGCCGATCTTGCCGGTCTTGACCGTGGCCACGATGGTGTTCACCACCTTCTCCACCATCTCCGCCGCCACCACGATTTCCACCTTCACCTTGGGAATGAAATCCACCACATATTCCGCCCCTCGGTAGATCTCCGTGTGCCCCTTTTGCCGGCCGAAGCCCTTCACTTCCGTAATGGTCATCCCCTGAACGCCGAGCTCAGCCATGGCAGCCTTCAGGTCATCAAGCTTGAACGGCTTGATTATCGCCTCGATTTTCTTCATTCCGCTTCCTCCTTTTGACCAATATCCTCAAAAAAACCACAAACACTATCACAGGACGTGATGTAACTGACCAGTGGTTAATCAAGTAACGTGCCAACAGCGAAGAAAAACGAAAAATATATCTAACTCATTGATTTTAGCACAAAATACTTAAAAAAAGAGCACAACGATACAATCTCCAATCCAAAAAAATAAACATTTGTGAAATATTTCACCTACAATTCAAGATCTTTGTTACATTTTTGTTAACTAGGAGTAGAGTATCATTACCGAATCCAAAGACCCTTTGCTTTCTATCGCGCCCCTTCCTTGAACCCCAACCAAAAGAACGCTGACTCCGGATCATTTCGAAGGAAGACCAAAAAACCCTTGACGCGACAAGGTGGATAAGTCAAATATGCATTTAACTTATCTTTCGGAAACCCATTCGCCCCTTCCTTATCAAAGACACCTGCCCATGAAAAAACGTATCCTTCTCTCTCTCCTTGGCTTGCTGCTGGTGATCGGCATCCTTGCCTGCATCAAAGGGTTGCAGATCTTCAAGATGGTGGGCGCGGGCAAGAGCTTTGTCCCGCCACCGGAAACGGTAACCACGGTAAAGGCCCATCCGGAATCCTGGGAGACCACCCTGCCCGCAGTGGGCTCATTGGAAGCGGTGCAGGGCGTGACCGTTGCCGCGGAGCTGCCCGGCAAGGTGGCGCGCCTCGACTTTACCCCCGGCGCCTGGGTAGAGGCCGGCAGCCTTCTGCTCCAGCAGGACACCTCCTCCGAGGAAGCACAACTCCAGTCGGCTGAAGCGCAGGCCTCGTTGGCCAAACTCAATTTCGACCGACTCCGCCAACTCATCGCGACAAACGCCGTTTCCCAGGCCGCCTACGATGACGGCGAGGCCAAATACAAGCAGGCGCTGGCCCAGGCCGACACCATCCGCGCGACCATCGCCAAAAAAACCATTCGTGCCCCATTCTCAGGTCGTCTCGGCATCCGCCTGGTTAATCTGGGACAGATCCTCAAGGAAGGAGAGCCCATTGTTTCCCTTCAGGCCCTGGACCCTATTTTTATCAATTTCATGCTTCCCCAGCAGGAGCTGGGCAGAATTCAGCCCGGCCTTCCGGTACGGATAACCTCTGACGCCTTGCCCGGCCAGACGGTTGCCGGCAAGATCACCGCCATTAACCCGCAGGCTGACAGCGCCACCCGCAATGTCAGGGTTCAGGCCACGGCGGCGAACAAGGGAGAACACCTGCACCCCGGCATGTTTGCCACGGTGGCCGTGGTGCTGCCCGCCAAGAACAAGGTGCTGGCCATCCCCGCCACCGCCGTGCTCTATGCCCCCTACGGAGATTCAGTTTTTGTGGTTAAAGAACAAAAGAACGAAAAAACCGGCAAGCCAGGCCAGGTGGTGCGCCAACAGTTTGTTCGCCTCGGAGAAAAGCGCGGCGATTTCGTGGCACTAACTTCTGGGCTTGATGCGGAAGCCATCGTGGTCAGCTCCGGGGTATTCAAGCTGCGCAACGGACAGTCAGTCGTGGTGGACAACACCCTGAACCCGAAGTTCAGCCTGGATCCCAAGCCGGACAACCGCTGATGACCTGTAAACAAAGGGGTTGATCCACGTTTTTTGGTTCTGCTAAACGCTTACGATGGCGCCGCCATCCCGAGACTTTTTCGAGTGCATCAACAATCAAGCCCTTGAGTCAAGGCCCATGAAATTCACCGACATCTTCATCCGCCGCCCCGTACTTGCCCTGGTGATCAGCCTGCTCATCATTATTTCCGGATTGCAGGCCTTGCGCAGCCTCAATGTTCGCCAATTCCCCCGGAGTGAAAACTCGGCGGTCACCGTGACCACCGCCTATGTCGGGGCCAATGCCGAACTGGTGCGAGGCTTCATCACCACCCCGCTGGAGCGGGCCATTGCCGCGGCCGACGGCATCGATTACCTCGAATCCCAGAGCACCCAAGGCGTCTCCACCATCACCGTCCGCCTGAAACTCAACTACGATGCCACCAAGGCCCTGGCCGAAATCGGCTCCAAGGTCGATCAGGTGCGGCGCGACCTGCCGCCCGAGGCCGAGGTACCGGTGATCAACATCGAATCGGCTGACTCCAAGTTTGCCGCCGCCTACCTCAGCTTCACCTCCGATGTGCTTACCCAGAACGAAATCACCGATTACCTGACCCGGGTGGTGCAGCCCCGGCTTTCCGCCATCGAAGGCGTACAGCGGGCCGATATTCGGGGGGGCCGCACCTTTGCCATGCGCATCTGGCTCAAACCCGAGCGCATGGCCGCCTATAACGTCAGCCCGGCCCAGGTACGCAAGGCCCTGGCCGCCAACAACTATCTTGCCGCCATCGGCCAGACCAAGGGCTCGCTCATCCAGATCAACCTCACCGCCAATACCGACCTGCGCTCGGTGGAGGAATTCAAGCGCCTGGTTATCCGTGAGCAAGACGGGGCCACCATCCGTCTGGCCGATGTGGGCGAAGTGGTATTGGGGGCCGAGGATTACGACAACGAGGTGCGCTTTTCCGGGCAAACCGCCACCTTCATGGGAATCTGGCCCCTACCCAACGCCAACTCCCTGGACATGATCAAGCTGGTCCGCACCGAAATGGCGGCCATTGAAAAGGATCTGCCCACCGGCCTCAAGGGGCGCATCGCCTACGATGCCACGGCTTACATCGACAACGCCATCAACGAGGTAATGAAGACCTTAGGCGATACGCTGCTCATCGTCATGGTGGTCATCTTCCTCTTCCTCGGCTCATTCCGTTCGGTTCTCATCCCGGTGGTGGCCATTCCCCTGTCGCTTATCGGCGGCCTGTTCCTGATGCAGATCTTCGGCTTTTCCATCAATCTGCTCACCCTGCTGGCCATCGTCCTTTCCGTTGGACTGGTGGTGGACGATGCCATCGTGGTGGTGGAAAACGTCGAACGCCACCTCGGCAAAGGCAAGTCTCCGCTGGACGCGGCCCTGCTGGGCGCTCGCGAACTGGTGGGACCGATCATCGCCATGACCATCACCCTGGCTGCGGTATACGCACCCATCGGCTTCCAGGGTGGCCTCACCGGGTCGCTCTTCCGGGAATTCGCCTTTACCCTGGCCGGGGCGGTGACCATCTCCGGGGTGGTGGCCCTGACCCTGTCACCGATGATGTCGGCCAAGCTGCTCAAGCCAGGGATTGAAGAGCATGGCCTTGCAGGCAGGATCGCCCGCGACTTTGCCCGACTGCGCGCCGCCTATGGCCGCAGGCTGGACGCCACCCTTGCAGCCAGGCCCGCCGTCTACACGGTCTGGATCCTCATCAGCCTGCTCAGCATCCCCATGTTCATCATGTCGGCAAAGGAGCTTGCGCCCAACGAAGACCAAGGGGTCATCTTCGGGATAGTGGATGCGGCGGCAAACTCAACCCTGGACCAGACCAGCGCCTATGCCGCGGCCGCCAACAAGATCTTTCTCGGTATCCCGGAAAAGGACTTTACCTTCCAGCTCACCCAACCCACCTCCGGGTTCAGCGGCCTGGTCACCAAGCCTTGGAGCCAGCGTAAACGCTCTGTCTTTGAAATCATGCCCGAGGTGCAACATAAATTACAGGCCCTGCCAGGCATCCGGATCTTTCCGGTATTACGCCCCTCGCTTCCCGGAGGCGGCCAGTTCCCTGTGGAATTCATCCTCGCCTCCACGGCGGAAACCCCGCAGATCCTGGAATTTGCCCAACAACTCCAACAGAAGGCCATGAAGAGCGGGATGTTCGCCTTCCCCCCGGTTATCGACGTAAAGATCGATCAGCCCCAGTCTGAATTCGTCATCGACCGCGAAAGGGTCGCGGATCTGGGCCTCAGCCTGGAACAGGTCGGCGCGGACCTCGGCGCCATGGTGGGCGGCAACTTCGTCAACCGCTTCGACATCGCCGGGCGCAGCTACAAGGTCATCCCCCAGATTGCCCGAACCGACCGTCTTAATCCGGAGCAGCTGAAAAAAATCTACATCACCGGGCCAAACGGCCAGTTGGTGCCGCTCAGCAGTGTGGCCACCATCCAAAATTCCACGGTGCCCCGTTCCCTGAACCGCTTCCAGCAGCTGAACGCGGTCAAGATCAGCGGCGTCTCCATCCGCCCTTTGGACGAAGCCCTGCGCTATCTGGAAGACGAGGCCGCGAAGATCCTGCCCAAGGGATATGTGCTTGACTACACCGGCGAGTCCCGCCAACTGCGCAGCGAGGGCAACAAGTTCCTGCCCGCCTTCGGTCTGGCCGTGATCCTGATCTTCCTGGTCCTGGCCGCCCAGTTCAACAGCTTCCGCGACCCCTTCGTCATCCTGGCCGGCTCGGTGCCCCTGGCCATGTTCGGCGCCCTGATCTTCACTTTCCTGAAGATCCCCGACCCCAACGTCCCCTTCTGGACCCACGGCTGGACCACCACCCTCAACATCTATTCCCAGGTGGGGCTGGTGACCCTCGTCGGTCTGGTGGCCAAGAACGGCATCCTGATCGTCGAGTTCGCCAACACCCTCCAGGAACAGGGGCTGCCCAAGCTGGCCGCCATCCGTGAGGCATCCATGACCCGATTGCGCCCCATACTTATGACCAGCACCGCCACGGTGGCAGGCCATTTCCCCCTGACCCTGGTCACCGGCGCCGGGGCAGCGGCCCGGAACTCCATCGGCCTCGTGCTGGTGGGGGGCATGGCGGTGGGCACCCTGTTTACCCTTTTCGTGGTGCCGTCGATCTACATGCTGGTGGCCCGCGACCATGGACAGGGCCGGATACCGGGGGCCAATCCCAGCGAAAAGGAAACCGCAAATCCATGAACACCTCGGAAATATGGGACACCTTGGGCTCGCTGCCCGATGAAGAGACCCCCCACGTGCTCGCCCGGCTTTTTGCCCTGTACGAGGCCCGGCTGGCGCAAAACCCAGAAGACCCGGAGGCCTTGGATTTTTTCCACAACCTCGACCTCGCCATTACCCAGACCTGCCAATGCAACAGCAATCGGCGATAAAAGGCCGCGGACATCTTCTGCTCCCCGCCTCAGTGCTCATCCTCTCTCTTCTTTCCGCCCAGTCAAGTACGGCACAGGACAGCTCGATTGATGCAATGTGCCTGCTGGAAGAACACAACACCCTCCGCGCCGCCGTGGGCACCCCGGAGTTGCACTGGTCCGACGCCCTTGCCGGACAAGCGGCTGCCTGGGCCAAGAAGCTCAAAAAAACAGGCTGCGTCATGAAACACAGCCGGACCGGGCTTGGAGAAAACATCTACTGGGCCAGCGCCTGGAAATCCGGGACTAAAAGCAGGGGCAAGAACACTAGGCAGTGGCAGTTCTCCCCGCAGCCCATCACGGAGAAAAATGTCGTTGCCAGTTGGGCCGTGGAGCAGCCATGGTACTCTCAAGCCGGCAACACCTGTGATGCCCCGCCGGGAAAAAGCTGCGGCCATTATACCCAGATGGTCTGGAGAACCACCCGTGAGGTCGGCTGCTCCAAGGCCATCTGCGACGACAGCTCCCAGGTCTGGGTGTGCAACTACGCTCCGGCCGGAAATATCATCGGCCAACGCCCCTATTAGCCGCAGCCCCTTTTTCCTCACCAATCGCCAAACCTGCCCGCATCCTCAGCGAACCCCTCGACAGCATCCGCCAATCCAGCTATGATGGTGCCAAGCATACCTCGCGCGCGCATTCAACAGAGGGAGAACAAAGAATATGGAACAGCAGCTTGAAGCACTGCACACCATCGCCAACCGGGCCATTACCTTCCTGGTGGACTACAGCTTTCAGGTGGTCGGGGCGATCATCATCCTCATCGGCGGCTTTCTCCTGGGCAACTGGGTGGCCACCGCCGTGGGCAAGCTCTGTGAAAAACGGGGGATTGATGTCACCCTAGGCCATTTCCTCTCCTCCTTCGCCAAGATCGTGGTCATCGCCTTTGCGGTGATCATTGCCCTCAGCAAGTTCGGAATCACCATCGCCCCGTTCATCGCCGCCATCGGCGCCGCAGCCTTCGGCGCCACCTACGCCCTCCAGGGTCCGCTTTCCAACTACGGGGCCGGACTGGCCATCATCCTGGGCCGCACCTTTCTCGTCGGCGACACCATCACGGTGGCCGGGGTCTTCGGGGTGGTGGAGACGATCACCCTGGCCCACACCACGCTGCGCACCGAGGACGGAGTCAAGATCACCGTGCCCAACAAGCATATTGTCGGAGAGATTCTCCATAATTCCGGGGAGTTCCGCATTGTGGAAAGCTCGGTGGGCATCAGCTACAGTGCCGACCCCACCCGCGCCATCGAAGTCATCGGCCAGGCCCTCGCCGGCTTTCCACAATTGCAGAACGGACCTGCCCCGCAGGTCGGCATCGAAGCGTTTCAGGATTCCTCCGTGGCCATCGGCTATCGCTACTGGGCCCCCACCCAGCGTTACATCGAAACCATGCACGGGGTGAACCTCGCCGTGTATCAAGCGCTTGGCCAAGCGAACATCTCCATCCCCTTCCCGCAACGGGTGGTCACCTTACTGAAGGATCAGAACCTTTCATGAGAACAGCTCCCCCGCGCGCCACCGATACCCTGCTCAAACAGGCAACCTACGCCTCCACCGCCACGGCGGTGGTGCTCATCGGGGTCAAACTGACAGCCTGGTTCATGACCGGCTCCTTGAGCGTCATGGCCTCCCTGGTGGACTCGCTCATGGACGGGGCCGCCTCGCTGATCAACCTGCTGGCGGTGCGCTATTCGCTTAAATCCGCGGATGAAGATCACCAGTTCGGCCACGGCAAGGCGGAATCCCTGGCCGGACTGGGACAGGCCTGCTTTATCGCCGGCTCGGCCATCTTTCTGCTTATGCACGCCGCCGAACGGTTGAAGCATCCGCAACCCCTGCAAGCAATCAACCTCGGCCTCTGGGTCATGGTTTTCGCCATCGGCGCCACCTTGGTGCTTCTCGCTTTCCAGGGCTACGTCATCAAACGGACCAACTCTTCCGCCATCCGTGCCGACGCCCTCCATTACAAAACGGACCTGCTCACCAATACGGCCACCATCGTTGCCCTATTCTTTGCCGGCTCCGGCTACCCCCTGCTGGACCCGCTGGGCGCCCTGGCCATTGCCTGCTATATCCTTTACAGCGCTTGGCAGATCGGCCACGAGGCCCTGCAGATCCTCATGGACCGCGAACTTCCGGAGGAAATCCGCCAGCACATCTGCGATATCGTCCTGGCCCACGGGATCGTGCTCGGGGTGCACGATCTGCGCACCCGGCAATCCGGACAGACCATGCACATCCAGCTCCATCTGGACCTTGATCAGGAGCTGCCCCTTTCCGAAGCGCACCGGATAGCCAAGGAGGTGGAGTACGCCATCATGGCCGCCTTCCCGCTGGCTGATCTCATCATCCATCAGGACCCCCGCGATCCTTCCCGCTATCGGCGCAATCCGAAGGAATGCCTGAACCCTCCCGAAACAGACCCGATTTGATCTGCTTGCCGCTGCCTGTCCCCCCCCCTCCACAAACCCAGTCTTTGCCGTTGACCGCTCAAGCCACTCAGGGTACAAGAAGAAAATTCTTCCGCACCCCACCCAAAAAGGTGATCCTCTTGAATACACTTATGCGTACGGCTCTTGCCTATGGCCTGACTTTTGCCGCAATCTTCGGCTTCTGGTATGGAATCGGTCGGCCGCAGCCGATCCCGGAACCGGAACTGACTGCCGGACATCTCCTGCAATCCGTCTCCTACGCGCCCTTTGAAAGGGACCAGTCCCCCTTTGACTTTGCCAAGGGCATGACCATTGCCGATGCGCGGATCGACGCGGATCTGGCCATCCTCTCCCAGCGCTTTTCCTGCATCCGCACCTATTCCGTGGCCGGGCTTGAATCCCTGCCCAAGTATGCCGAGAAATACGGGATGCAGGTCCTGCTGGGCGCCTGGATCGGCGCGGACCCAAAGCTCAACCAGCAGGAGCTGACCAAGGTGGTCGCCCTGGCCAAACAGTACCCGAAAAGCGTCCGCGCCGTGGTGGTGGGCAACGAAGCGCTGCTCCGCCGGGAGATCACCGGTCCGCAACTCGCCGAATACATCCGCCAGGTCAAAGCCGAACTGCCCGGGGTAGCGGTCACCTATGCCGATGTCTGGGAGTTCTGGCTCAAGCATCCGGAGGTCGCGCCGGTCTGCGACTTCGTCACCATCCACATTCTGCCCTATTGGGAGGATAAGCCGGTGACCATCGCCGGCGCCATGGCGCACATCAAAAAGATCCGCGAAGAGATCGGCGAGAAGATTCCGGGCAAGGAGATCCTCATCGGCGAAACCGGCTGGCCCTCCCAAGGGCGCATGCGGGAAGGGGCGCTGCCCAGCCTGGAAAACCAGGCCCGCTTCATCCGCGGCTTCATTGCCCTGGCCGAGCAGGAACATTGGCAGTACAACCTGATCGAGGCCTTTGACCAGCCGTGGAAGCGGATCAAGGAAGGCGCGGTGGGCGGCTACTGGGGGTTGGCCAGCGCGGAGCGGATCGACAAGCACGTCCTTTCCGGTCCGGTTTCCAATTTTCCCACCTGGCGCATGCTCTTTGCCCAATCCGCGGCCATTGCCCTGTTGACCCTGCTCGTTGCCCGGGGCTACGGCGCCATGCCCGCGAGCCGCCTGCTGCTGTTTTCCGCGGCCATGGCGGCCGGCGCCATCCTTATCGTCCTGCAGGGACATCAGTTTTCCATCATCTCCACCAACACCTTTGAATACCTCTGGGGATTTGTCGTCCTCTCGTTGAGTGGTGGCGTCTACCTGCTGGCCCTCAAAGCCATCGCTTCCGGTGTCACCCCCAGTCATCTCAACCTGGATGCGGCCCTGGAGTTCCTGCGCGGCAAATCCCGCCTCAGCCCGGAAGCCGTCCACGGCGTCCTGCGGTTGGGGGTTATCGCCTGCGCCCTGATCGCAGTCCTCGGTCTGGTCCTTGACGCCCGGTACCGAAACTTCAACAACTTCGGCTTTGCCATCCCCGCTCTTGCCTATATCTGGTTTTTTCGCGAACAGGCCAGCCAAACCGACCACTCCATGCTCGAACGACTCAGCGGCTTGCTGCTCGCCGCAGGGGGTTTGGCGATTCTGATCAATGAAACCCCGTTGAACTGGCAGGCGGACATCTGGGCGGTTCTTTGCCTGCTGCTGGCCTACCCCCTCTGGCGGAAAAATCGGTCCATCTCGCTGCGCCCCCTGCTGCCCTTCGGCCTCCTGGTGCTTGCTGCCTTTGGCGCCTTTGCCGCTTTGCGCCACGGGGTTTTTATTGCGGAACGGCTGGTGGGGGTATGTGCCGATTCACCGGATAAGTCCATCTGCCTGGTCCGCGCCATGATCGGCAAGCTGATGTACAATCAGGTCTTTGCCTGGACGAGCCTGATCCTGGCCTGCCTTGCAGTCTGGCGCAACGCGGTGTGGCTGTGCGGATTGGCCCTGGTGGCGAGTCTGGCCGGGCTGGCCTTCTACAACGTCAATCTGGCGGCCCTTGCCTTTGTTTTGGCCGGCATCACCCTGGTGCACCGCAAACACACGGAAACCCTTGCCGCATGAGCGATGCCCAGTCCAAAAAGATCCTGCAGGAAGGGCTCACCGCCATGGGGATCCCCCTTGACGAACAGGCTCGGCATCGGCTGGTGGCCTATTGCGGAGAGCTGCTCCGCTGGAGCGCCAAGATCAATCTGGTGGCCAAAGCGGAGCTGCGGGAGATCTGGGAGACCCACTTCCTCGATTCCCTGACACTGCTCCGGGTTCTCCCTGTGCCGGAAAGCACGCAGCAGCCGCTGCTCGACATCGGAACCGGCGCAGGCTTTCCCGGTCTTGCCCTCAAGGCGGCCCGGCCGGAACTTCCGGTCATCCTGGTGGAACCGCGCCAGAAAAGGGTTTCCTTTCTGCGCCACGTCATCCGGACCCTGGGGCTCAAGGACATCGAGGTGCTCTGCGGCCGGCTGGAAAAAAACTCCCCCCTGGTGGACGGAAAATCTTTAAGCGTGCCCATCATCACCAGCCGCGCCTTCACCAACCTCGGGGAATTTCTCCTGCACGCCGAGGCGGTCAATCCGCCGGGCGGACGGGTCATCTGCATGAAAGGGCCGCGGGCCGAAGAGGAGATCGCAGATTGGCGCAATGAACAACCGGACTCCCCGTATCGGCTGCAGGAAATCGTCGCCCTGACCCTGCCCTTTTCCGGCAAGGTCCGCAACCTTGTCATCTTCAGCAAAGAAGGCGCGTAACCATCATGTCCTCCAAAACCCCGGCCATCATGTTTCAGGGCACCTGCTCCAACGCGGGCAAATCCGTACTCACCGCAGCGCTGTGCCGCATCCTCCTCCAGGATGGCTTGCGGGTCGCCCCCTTCAAGGCCCAGAACATGTCGCTCAATTCCTTTGTCACCCGGGACGGCGGTGAAATGGGCCGCGCCCAGGTGGTGCAGGCCCAGGCCGCCCTCCTCGATCCGGATGTGCGCATGAATCCGGTGCTGCTCAAGCCCTCCAGTGATACGGGTAGCCAGGTCATTCTTCTGGGAAAACCGGTGGGCAACATGACGGTGAACGACTATCTGGCCTATAAGCCCCAGGCCTTTGTCGCGGTGCAGGCGGCCTACGACTCCCTGGCCTCCGAATACGAGGTCATGGTTCTGGAAGGGGCGGGCAGTCCTGCCGAGGTGAACCTCAAATCCCACGACATCGTCAACATGCCCATGGCCCGGTATGCCGAAGCCAAGGTCCTGCTGGTGGGCGACATCGACCGGGGCGGGGTGTTCGCCTCCTTTGTCGGCACCATGGAGATTCTGGACGAGTGGGAACGGGAGCTGATTGCCGGCTACATCGTGAACCGCTTCCGCGGCCAGAAATCGCTGCTCACCGATGCCCTCGATTACATGGTGCAAAAAACCGGCAAGCCGGTGTTGGGCGTAGTGGATTATCTGAAAAACCTCGGCCTGCCCGAAGAGGATTCGGTGAACTTCAAGGCCGGCCTTTTCAGCCCCCACCGACCTGCAGGCGAGCATGTCACCCTGGCGCTCATCGACCTGCCGCATATCTCTAACTTCACCGATTTCGAGCCCTTTCTGGCCGAGCCGGACCTCTTTATCAAGATCGCCAGAACCCCGGCCGATCTCGCCGACGTGGACGGGGTGATCCTGCCGGGCAGCAAAAACGTAATCGCGGACCTCAAATGGCTGTTCAGCTCCGGCCTGGCCGAAGCGCTGAAAGAATACAGCGGCAAGGGGCGGGAGATCGTCGGCATCTGCGGCGGCTTCCAGATGCTGGGCACCAGCATTGAAGACCCCTACCATATCGAATCCGCCGGCGAGACCCTGGTCGGCCTCGGCTTGCTCAACCTTGCCACGGTGCTGGAAAAAGACAAAACCCTGGTTCGGCAAAACGGCACCCATCTCGCCTCCACCCTTGCGGTGCACGGCTACGAGATCCACCACGGCCAGAGCCGGGCCACTGGAACCTGCGACACGCTCACCTTCAGCAACGGCGAAAGCGGCGGGGTCGGCAACCCGGAGCAAACCATCTGGGGCAGTTATCTGCACGGCATCTTTGACGCGGACCCCTTCCGGCGCTGGTTCATCGACCGGTTGCGGGAACGGCATGGGCTGGCCCCGCTAAAAACCGTCCAAGCCGCCTACGATCTGGAGCCGGCCTTCGACCGGCTGGCCGACGCAGTGCGCAGTCAAATCGACATGAACGCCATCTACCGTCTGCTTGGCAAATGATCCCACTCGAATACCAGATCCTCATCGCCATTCTCCTGGACCAGTTGTTCGGCGACCCGCGCTGGCTGCCGCATCCGGTACGGATCATCGGTACGGCCTGCCACTGGTGCGAACGGCTCACCCGCACCGTTTTACCTCCTTGTGCGGCGGGGATCTCCTCCGTCCTCCTTGTTCTGTCGCTTACCGGAGCAACGACCTGGGGAATAATCGAAGGGGCAACCCAGCTTCACCCCTGGCTGGGCACGGCGATCTCCATTCTGATCCTTTACACCACCATTGCCGCCCGGGATCTGGTGCGCCACAGCACCGAGGTCTATACGGCCTTGCAGGAAGGGGATCTTCCCGAGGCCCGCAAACGGGTATCCATGATCGTCGGGAGGGATACGGCCACTCTGGACGAAGCCGGAGTGGCAAGAGCGGCAGTGGAATCGGTGGCGGAATCCATGGTGGACGGGGTGACCGCCCCGCTTTTCTTTGCCCTGCTGGGAGGGCCTGTGGCCGCCATGCTCTACAAGGCGATCAACACCATGGATTCCATGTTCGGCTACAAAAACGAACGCTATCTCCACTTCGGCTGGGCTCCGGCCCGCCTGGATGACTTGGCCAATTTTATCCCGGCCCGCATCACCTCTCTGATGATCCCAGCTGCAGCTTTCCTGCTACGCCTTGACCCGAAACGCTCCCTGCTGACCTTGCTTCGGGACCGCTTTGCCCATGCCAGCCCCAACTCGGGCCATACCGAGGCGGCGGTGGCAGGCGCCTTGGGGGTGCAGCTGGGTGGCCCGAACAGCTACTTCGGCACGGTGATGACAAAACCTACCCTGGGCGATGCCACCCGACCGCTGGAACCCCGGGACATCCTTCGCGCAAACCGCCTGATGCTGCTTTCCTCAACCCTGACCCTGCTGATCAGTATCGCCCTGCGCAGCCACATCCTTGGGCTCCTGACCGGCATACATCCCTGATCTTCCTCTGTCTCGGTCGACCCAGCCAGCTCACGATATCTCTGGATTTTTCCGGACCCGTTATATACGATTAAAAAAAGGCCTTTCTCCAGCCAGGGCGCTTTTTCCCTACAACATGGAACATGGCATGGCAGACATACTGAAAAAAACTTTTTTTCCCCGGCAGGTGAGCCTTGGCACCCTTGTCCTGGGGTTTCTCCTTGTTTTCAGCTTCACTCCCCTGATTGCATTCTCATTCTTCACCCTGAATGGAATCATCTCCCAATTGAGCGCCATTGAAGAAAGCGAAGAGCTGCACTTCATCAAGGATGAACTGCACCTCCTTGAGACTAGGATTGAGCATTATCAGCAGACGATCGACTTTGTCTCGCAACTGCCGGCGGTCATGGAGATCCTGAACCACGGAGAAAGCCGCCCGGGCAGTATCAGCAGGGAGAGATCCTTTCTCCGCTATGCCGAAGTGCTGAACAGGGCCTTTGCCAAAAACAACGACGTGGAGAGCATCCATATCCTTGATCGGGATTCGGTCGTGCAATTTTCCCTGATCAAGAAAGCAGACTCCGGGAAATACAAACAGACCACGCATTCAGCGCTTACCGTTGATCCGGAGTCCGTCAAAAAAATTCTTGCCATGCAGGACAAAGGATTTCTGATCATTCCTCTTCGAAATGATCAGCAAGGAAAGGATCACCAACCCTTCCATCAGCTGCTGGTCCGCATTCTCACCCCGATCCGGACGGATGGAGAAACAATCGGAGCCTATGTTGCCGACATTGATATGGGTGTACTCACCCAGGCCTTTCCCGGAATGCTCTGGGTCTTGAATGATGGCTGCTATCTCTCCGCGGAGACAGACAATCGCTCGGCCTTCCTCGATTACCCTGGACTCAAACAGATCTTTGCCTTGAAAAAAATCGCAACCTTGGACATTGCCGGCCAGAAAATGGCCTGGCTTCCATTCCTTGCCGCACAGGACGGCACAAGTGCATTGTGGGTCGGAAAAAAGATTGATCTTGCCTCGGTCCAGACCGCCCGACACAAAATCTTGCTCACCGTTCTGATCGGACTTGTGTTACTGCTGAGTGTGGGGTTGACCTTCTCCTTTTTCTTTTCAACATATACGAAACGTCTTTCCTTACAGTTCCTTGCCTGCCTGGAAGATGCCCTCCTTCAGAAAAAACAGGGCATGTGCAGCAAGAACACCAGTATTCTGGAACTTGCCGCGTTTTCAACAAAGATGGATGCTCTCCTGCTTCGCTACGGGGCCATGGAGCTGGAACGCCAAGATTCCCTGCGGAAACTCCAAGAAAGCGAAGAGATCTTCCGAATTGTTTTCAACTCGGTGCAAAGCGCGGTCATTCTCATCGACAGCCAGGACACGGTACGGTTCTTCAACCCGGCGGCTGAACGCATCTTCGGCTATACGAGCGGGGAGATTCTCGGGAAAAAATTCCACCCGCTGATAGTTGTTGAAGAAATGCAACATGCGGCGCAGGACGGTTTGGCAGAGTTCCGGCGGACGGGCCAGGGACCGATCATTGACACCTCCCGCGAACTCGTGGCCAGGAAAAAAGACGGAAGGCTCTTTCCTGCCGAGGTGTTTATCTCCAAGATAAAAAAAGACGATGCCTATTGGGCGGTCGGCGCGGTGCTTGATATCACCGATCGCAAGGTCAAGGAAGAAAAACTTGAGATGCTGGCCACGATGGACGGGCTTACCGGGGTCTTCAACCGGCGGCATTTTCTGCTTCTGGCCGAGCAGGAGGTTGCCCGGAGCAAACGCTACAACAAGGATCTTTTTTTCCTGATGTTCGACCTTGACCATTTCAAGGAGATCAACGACACCTTCGGCCACGACACGGGAGATCGGATTCTCCAGAATTTTGCCTCGATCTGCACCCAAGGGTTGCGCCGGGCTGATATCTTCGGGCGAATAGGAGGGGAAGAGTTTGCCGCGCTTGTGGTGGAGGCGAATGAAGAGGAGGCCGTCGCCGTGGCCGAAAGGATCCGGAAAAAATTTGCCGAAAAAAGCATCATCAGGGATGAAACGGAAAAAAACCTCAGTGTCAGCATCGGAATCAGCAGGCTCGATCCCGTGACGGGAAGCCTGGAATCCGCCTATGCCGCCGCGGACATCTCCCTCTACCAAGCGAAAGATCAGGGCCGCGACAGAGTGCTCATGGGCTTAAGCTGATCATCTCGAAGAGGAGACAGAGGCAGGTTAGCTAATCTTGTTCCGCAACGCCGAACAGTTTACTTGCCCGCCGCACAACATATTTTTCTATTGACAATAACGAGCCGCTACGGGAAAATCCTAACCGAGTAAAGATAATAATCAGGGGAGAATAAAATCACATGACCAGCCCAACGGATTCAATACAAGTCACCGAAGTATCCACCTCCGGGACGAATTCCATCGACGCCCTGCTTGGCGGAGTAAAATGGGGCGGATCCATAGGGCTTGGCGCTAATATCGCCTACAGCTTTCCCTATATCAACGGAGTCACCGCGGTCTGGGATAACACCTATTGGACCTCGGAAGCCAATGAGCCCAATTACGGGGCAAGCGGGTTAACGGCAATCCAGCAAGCCTCTGCCCAGGCGGCTCTCCAACAATGGGCAAATGTCGCCAACCTGAACTTCAGCAACACTCAAGAAACAGCCACCAACGTCGGCGATATTCGTTTCGCCTTCTCCTTCTCCCCGGCACTCACAGATTGGTGGGGCTATGCCTACTTTCCCGCCGAGGGCGAGGCCTATGGAGGGGATATCTGGATCAACCCCGATTACAGCATTGATTATGAGTATAATAGCTGGGAGTTTGCCAGCTACAATTACCTTGCCCTGCTCCATGAGCTCGGGCATGCTCTCGGCCTGAAACATCCCTTCTCCGAAGCCGAGGGCGACACGGTCCTCCCCGCCGAGACGGAATCGCGGCAATACACGGTGATGTCCTACACGGACCATCCCCATTCCACCTTCCTGGAAGTCACGGAAATAAACGGTCTCTACAGCTGGCTTCCCGTTGATATCCAACCCGAAGCGCCCATGCTCTACGACATCGCCGTGATGCAGTACCTCTATGGCGCCAACATGAATTACAATACAGGAGACGACACCTACGCCTTCAACCCGAACACGCCATTTTTCATGACAATCTGGGATGCGGGCGGCACCGACACCCTGTCCGCAAGCAATTTCAGCAAGGACTGCATAATCGACCTGCAGGCAGGGAATTTTTCAAAAATCACCATCGAATCAGACCCCTTGCCCTTAAATGCACACTCGGACACACCTGCCACGTATGACGGCACCGACAATCTGGCCATTGCCTACGGGGTTACCATTGAGAATGCAACCGGTGGCTCGGGTGATGACAGCCTGATCGGGAACTCCGCGAACAATATCCTCACCGGCGGCGCGGGCGACGACACCCTGAATGGTCAGACAGGCATTGATACCGCTGTCTACAGTGGCAACCGCTCCGCCTGTACAATCATCAAAACCGATACCGGGTTCACCGTAAGCGGCGGGAACAACGGCACGGATACCCTGACCGGCATCGAGCGCATGCAATTCGCCGACACAAACCTGGCCTTTGACCTTGATGGCGCGGCCGGAGACGCCGCCCTCATCATTGGCGCCGCTTTTGGTAAACCATATCTGAACCTCGCCCCAGCCTATGTCGGCGCCGGGATCACATTATTCGACGCAGGCATGTCCATGGGGCAGGTGGCGGAACTGGCGCTCGACTCGGATCTCTTTCTCCAGCTGGCCGGCTCCCGCGACAATACGGCCGTGGTAACCCAGCTGTACAGATCCGTGACCGGCGTCGTCGCTCCATCGGTCAGTGACCTGAACACCTTCGAGGGCTGGCTCACCGGTGGGATGAGTCAAGCTGAGCTCTTGGTATATGCAGCCAATTCTGCAACCAACACCCAGAATATCAATCTCACGGAACTGGCCCAGACAGGTCTCGCTTTTACCTGAGGAAAACCGACAGGGTTTCATCCTCGGATTGCACGGACCCGCACAAAGACAACACCTTATTTCACCCCATAATTCCCCAGGGCTTCCAGGTATGGCCCGAACAGCTCATTGTAATCGTTCATCCCCCTTTTCAGGATGATGGAAAAATGGCCGGCGTCGCTGTCGTTCACCACCAGATTGGCGCTGTTTGCCAACGCTTCCAGATCGTAGAGGGTGCGAAATTCCGGGCCGACAAGGATATAGAAGATATAGCGCCGTCGGGACATGGCCATTTCCCGCAGATACTGGTGGACAGCGGAATCCTCCAGCTTGCCCCCCTCGAATCGACTGTGCAGCACAACCGCCTCTAAGTTCATGAACTGCATCTTATCGATGGCCTCTTCCGCCGACCGGACATAGATGGGCTGGTAACCCATCTCGCCGAAGGCCATGGTCACCTGGGTGCTTATCTCATCATCCCCGATCATGATCAGGGCATGCGGCACGTTCTCCACAGCTTCTTTTTCGTTATACACTCCACTGGACAGCCAACCGAGATCAGGCGGTTTGGGCGCGGCAGGCGGCAGCCGCACCGGCTGGGGCCTTTTCTGCGCCGCGGCCACAATCCCCACCGCCGCCTGATCCTCATTGCCGGTGTGCTCCGCATAGAGCACATCCTTCAAGGCGCCTGCGGACAAACCGCCCACCAAGCCATTAGCGTTCAGCTCGATGGACTGCTTACATTTCGGACAAGCCATCTTCAAGGTTCTGCCCGCGGACAGTGAAGCAAGAGCGGCCTTAATCTTTTCAAGCTGGGCTTCACTCAGCATGAGGGCCTGCCGACAATGGGGGCAATGGTCAAGCATTGTTTCCTCCGATATTAAGCCATAAGCTGGAGGCTGTAAGCTATCTGCCTAAGCCGTTGTATCAACCTATGCAACAAACAGACATTATTTTAGAGTGGCGCCTAAAAACCCGAGCGCAGCTTCTCTTCCTTCTTCACATCCATGGCCAGACCGGTAATCCCGGTGGTGGATTCACCCCGAGCCGACTTGATGCTGTCCAGCCCACGGTTAACCGCGGTTTTCCGGGTGCAGTAGCTGGCAGCGGTCTCCTCGGTTATCAGACCGTCCTCGTAGAGTTCAAGGATATGCTGGTCAAAGGTCTGCCAGCCAAGGGCCTTGGCGTCGGCAATAATATCGTAAAAGGTCTTATCTTCCGTTTCTCCGGTCATGATCAGCTCACGCACCCGCAGGCTCATACCCATGATCTCGAAGGCCGCCACCCGCCCGCCGCCGACCTTGGGCAAAAGCCGCTGACAGACGATCCAGCGGATGGTGTCCACCAGCCGGTTTCTGACCTGGGGCTGCTCCTCTTGATCGAACATGCCCAGGATACGGTTGATGGTCTGACCCGCATCCACGGTATGCAGGGTGGAAAGCACCAGATGCCCGGTTTCCGCGGCGGAGAGACCTATCTCCATGGTCTCCCTGTCACGCATCTCGCCGACCAGGATTACCTTGGGCGCTTGCCGCAAGGCGGCCCGCAGGCCGGAGGCAAAGGAATCAAAATCATTACCCAGCTCACGCTGGTTAAAGGTTGCCATTTTGTGCTGATGCACATACTCGATGGGATCTTCCAGGGTGACGATGTGTACCGGCTTTTCATCGTTGATCTTGTCAAGCAGCGCGGCCAGACTGGTGGATTTACCGGAACCGGTGGCGCCGGTAACGAGGATGATGCCGTTGCGCTCCTCGGCCATGTTGTTGAAGAGCTTGGGCAGGTTCAGCTGGGTGATGGTCGGGATCTTCATCTCCAGCTTACGCAGTACCGTGGAAAGATTGGTTTTCTGGGAAAAAATATTCACCCTGAACCGAGCCTTCTGACCCAACCAGTAAGAAAGATCGCAGGAGCCGTGCTTGACCAGATCATCCAGCAGCCTCTTGTTGCCGCCGATGAGATTGAGGGCAAAGACCTCGGCCTGAAAGGGGGAGAGCGCCGAAACCGGCGGTTCCGTCGCCACCGGCACCAGCTGCCCGGCGGTCTCCACCTGCAGGGGCTTGCCCACCGTGATATTGAGATCGGAAACATTGCCGTAGGTTTCCAACATGCTGGTGATCCAGTAATCTATTTCCGTCTGCTTCATGGCTATGCCCTCTCCAACATGTTCCGTTGTCTGATCTGCCCGTTGTTCTGCTAGGATTGTATAAGAATGGAGCGGATTCTGACAACTATTTCTTTTTCACCAGAAAATACAAGGTGCCCGGATGTTTCATGTTTCCGGCCGCCACCTCGGCATAACTCCCCCCTCCCCAGAACAGGTCAAGGCGCCCGGGACCAGTGATGGCGGAACCGGAATCCTGATTGACCACGAAACGGCCCAGAGGCTCCCAACCGATAATTTCCCCGGCCGCGTTGACTCTTGGTTTTCTCGTTTTCAAAAAAGCGAGCCCTCCCGGCGGAAAACAGCTCTGGTCAAGGGCCACCGACCGACCGGGGGTGAGGGGTTCACCCAGGCAGCCCAAAGGCCCAACGGCGGAATCATCCCCCCACCGAAAAAAAACAAAGGAATCGTTATATTGCAGGATAGCCTCCTGTTCCTCAGGATGTTCCTTGAGATAGCGGACGAGCCTGGGCAGGGTTACCTCTTCCCGGCGCAGGACGCCTTTTTCCACCAGCAATCGCCCGATACTGCGGTACTCGTGCCCGTTTTTCCCGGCAAACTGCACCCGCCGCAACGTACCATCCGCAAGCTGTATCCGGCCGGACCCTTGAATGTGCAGGATAAAGGCATCCACCGGATCAGCCAGATAAACCAGTTCCTGCCCGGCCAACAAGCGGCCGTTCTCGATCTCGGTTCGGGAAAAATAGGGGACAAGGCTACCGTTCTCCATCCTGCCCGTTTGCTTCTCCCTGCCTTTGCCGCCGGGGATGGAAATAAGATCCGGGGGTTTACGGTATAATGGATAGCGGTAGATGGCTGTTTTCACCAGGCTGGCCTTGAAAAACGGCTCAAAATACCCGGTGAGAAAAATTTTGTGATCAGAACCCCTACCCGTTACCTGGCACAGCGTGAACTGTTTTTTAAGAATAGCGGTCAAGAGCTGGGGGGAGGGTTTCTCCTGAATGATCCGCTTGAAGGCGACCAGGGATTGGATCAGCCAGCCGACAGAATACTCATCCCCGCAGAGCACATATTTTTTTTCCTGGGGAAGCTTCCTGAGATAGTGCACACTGCGGTCAATGGCCGAAGCAAGGGAGTCATACCCCAGATCATCCTGCAGCAGCGGCGGTTCCGCCGCCAAGGGCATGGTCGCTGCCTGGCCGCATTGAGCGGCCACGGGCCGGGGCAAGGCGATGACCAGAGCGCAACCCAAGCTCAGCAGGCCGAAAAAAAACCCTATTGTTTTCGTCAAGTTCCGCATCCGCTCCGCGCCTCCTCATGGTGTCTGAACGCGTTGAACCATAGCAGAAAACACTCGGAAATGCACCCTGCCAAGCACTTACAAGGACGGATTCCACGGCCACCCGCCCATTGCAGGGTTGTGGGCCATGTATAACAGGTAACAAAAAAATACTGGTAATTGTCGCAGACAATCTATATTCTACCTCTTAGGTATATATTCCTATGTCGACAGCTTAAGAAAAATTCGGAGGAAATAATGAGCGAAGATGAGAAAATTGAAAGTCTGATGCAGGAAAAACGTCTTTTCGCCCCGCCGGCAGCGGGCCGAGAGCAGGCCCATGTGAAGAGCATGGCCGAATACGAAGCCATTTACCAACGCTCCATGGATGATCCGGAAGGGTTCTGGGGTGATCGCACCAAGGAACTGCTCACCTGGGAAAAGCCGTGGACCAAGGTGCTTGAGGCTGACATGCACACGCCCGAGATCAAATGGTTCCAAGGCGGCAGACTGAACGTTTCCTACAACTGCCTTGATCGCCATCTTGAAAATGGACGCCGCAACAAGGCAGCCATCATCTTCCAAGGCGAACCGGAGGAGGATGTCCGGGTTTACACCTACCAGATGCTGCACACCGAGGTCTGCCGTTTTGCCAACGTGCTCAAGAAAAAAGGCATCAAGAAAGGCGACCGGGTTGCCGTATATCTGCCCATGATTCCCGAACTTGCCATCACCTTGCTGGCCTGCACCCGGATCGGCGCCATCCACAGCGTGGTTTTCGCCGGCTTCTCCTCCCAGAGCCTCAAAAGCCGTATCCAGGATTGCGAGGCCAAGGTGCTGGTCACCGCCGACGCGGTTCTGCGGGCAGGAAAAACCATCCCCTTAAAACCCGCCGCCGACGATGCCCTTCAGGGGTGCGATTCCATCCAACACTGCATTGTGGTCAAACGGGCCGGCAATGAGATTCCCATGCAGGATGGCCGTGATCTCTGGTGGCACAAGGAAATGGCCGCCGATGGCATCAGCGGCCAGTGCGCCCCGGAAAGCATGGAGGCGGAGGACAACCTCTTCATTCTCTACACGTCCGGCTCCACAGGTAAACCAAAGGGCGTGGTCCATACGACCGGCGGCTATCTGACCTATGCCGCGCATACCACCCAGTGGGTCTTCGATCTAAAAGACGATGACGTGCACTGGTGTACCGCCGATATCGGCTGGATCACCGGTCACACCTATATCCTCTATGGGCCGCTGGCCTTGGGCGCCACCACCCTCATGTTCGAAGGGGTGCCCTCCTGGCCCGCGCCCGACCGCTTCTGGCATATCTGCGAGAAGTTCAGGGTCAACATCTTCTACACCGCACCCACCGTTATCCGCGCCCTGATGCGCGAAGGGGCGCAATGGACGGAAAAATCCGATCTCTCCTCCCTGCGGGTCTTGGGTTCGGTGGGCGAGCCCATCAACCCCGAAGCCTGGATGTGGTACCACGAGCACATCGGCAAGAGCAAACTGCCCATTGTTGATACCTGGTGGCAGACCGAGACCGGCGGAATCATGATCTCCGGCCTGCCCTACGCCACCCCGCTTAAGCCCGGCTCGGCCACCCGGCCCCTGCCCGGCATCGACGCGGTCATTCTCCGCGAAGACGGCACCGAAGCAGCCCCCAACGAGGGCGGCCATCTGGTGATCCGCAAACCGTGGCCCGGCATGCTCCGCGGGGTGTTCGGCGACCCGGCCCGCTACAAAAAAGCTTATTTTTCCCGCTACGCCGGCATCTACGACCCCGAAGACGGCGCCCGCAGGGATGAAGACGGCTACTTCTGGGTCATGGGGAGGCTGGACGACGTGATCAATGTCTCGGGCCACCGGTTGGGAACCGCCGAGATCGAATCCGCCCTGGTGGCGCACCCACAGGTGGCGGAGGCTGCGGTTGTCGGCGCGCCCCACGAAATCAAGGGGCAAACCATCTACGCCTATGTCTCCTTAAAAACCGGGGTAGAAGCTTCCGACGAACTGCGCGCCGCCCTCCGGACGCACGTGCGCAAGGAAATCGGCCCCATCGCCACCCCGGAGTTCATTCAGTTTGCCGAGGGACTGCCCAAAACCAGGAGCGGCAAGATCATGCGTCGTATCCTGCGCAAGATTGCCGCCGGAGAAACCGAAGCCCATGACTTCGGCGACACCTCCACCTTGGCGGATCCCTCGGTGGTTTCCACCCTGGTGGACGGCAGCAAGAATTTCGTCAAGTAGACGATTGCCACGCCAAAACGCAACAAAAAAACAGGGAGAGCCCGAGCTCTGGGCTCTCCCTGTTTTTTTGTTGTTACAGCGTCTTTTGTTGTTGTTCCCGCTTGTCCTCCACCAGCCGAAAAAAGCACGTCCAAAAGCTCCTCACTATCCCCTTTGCTTGAGCCGCATTTTCAGGTATTTTGACCGGAAAGACTCACATCTCTCCTGAAAACCCTTTCACATAAGGTGCGCATTCATGGCTTCCATCGAACTGCTGATATCCACCCTGTCCGGCTGGATATGGGGGCCACCCATGCTGGCGTTGCTGGTGGGCACCGGTCTGTACCTTACCGTGATCCTGCGCGGCATGCAATTTCGCGCTCTCCCCCACGCCTTGAGGCTGATTTGGCACAAGGAACACGCCGGAGACGGAGACATCAGCCATTTTGCCGCGCTGATGACAGCCCTCGCCGCTACGGTGGGGATCGGCAACATTGTCGGGGTCGCGACCGCCATCAGCCTGGGCGGGCCCGGGGCGGTCTTCTGGATGTGGATGACGGGGCTGGTCGGCATGGCCACCAAATACGCGGAAGCGGTGCTGGCGGTGAAATACCGGGAAAAAGGCGAATACGGCATGCGCGGCGGCCCCATGTATTATCTGGCCAAGGGCGCGGGGTTACCGAAATTGGCGTGGCTTTTTGCCCTGTTCACCGCCCTGGCGACCTTCGGCATCGGCAATATGACCCAGGCTAATGCGGTGGCCACCATTTTCCAATCGACCTTCGGCATCGAACCCTGGCTCACCGGCACGGTGCTGATGCTCCTTACCGGACTGGTGATTCTGGGCGGCATCAAGTCCATCGGTCGGTTTACCTCCCTGCTGGTGCCCTTCATGATCATCGGCTACGTAGGCGCTTCGCTGCTGGTGCTGGCCCTCAATGCCGGCGCAATCCCCCACGCCCTCGGATTGATTTTTTACCACGCCTTCTCACCCGCCGCAGCCTCCGGCGGCTTTGCCGGCTCGGTGGTGGCCGCCTCCATGCGCTACGGGATCGCCCGCGGCGTCTTTTCCAATGAATCGGGCTTGGGCTCGGCTCCCATTGCCGCTGCCGCCGCCCGGACCCGCGATCCGGTCAAACAGGCCCTGGTCAGCATGACCCAAACCTTCATCGACACCCTGGCGGTCTGCACCATGACCGCCTTGGTGATCCTGACCAGTCCGGCTTGGCTGCAAGGCGTTGCCCCGGGACAATTGACCAGCGTCAGTTTCGGCGAAACCCTGGGCCATACCGGAGTGGTGATTGTCGCCGTGGCCACGGCGCTTTTCGCCTATTCCACCCTGATCGGCTGGAATTACTATGGGGAAAAAGCCATCGAATATCTGGCGGGGCGACACGCCATTGCTCCTTACCGGGTGGTCTTCGTCGCGATGGTGATCGTGGGGGCGATGATGAAATTGGAATTCGTCTGGAATTTCTCCGACCTCATGAACGGGATGATGGCCATCCCCAACATTATCGGATTGCTACTGCTGGCACAGGTGGTTAAAACGGAAACCGACCGGTATTTTTCAACGGCTAAAAATTGAAGGCTGAAGACTGTTATTTATCAGGCGACGCCGTCCCCACCTTCAGCCTTCAGCCTATCCCACTTGAATAAGGCCTACTCCCTCATTTTCTCCGCCAATTCAGCGATGACCATGGCGTAGCGGTTGGAGTTGTTCCATTTGGTGATGGCCTGAAAGTTCGGATAGCCCGCCACGTACCGCAGGGTGTCGTCTCGCAGCTCAAGGCCGACAATGGTGAGGTCCTGATTTCCCGGTGACAGCGGCAGGTCAACATTCTGAATCTTTTTCACCTCCGCACGGGAAACAAAACCTTTTCTTCCTTGGGCATAGGCCTTTTCCAGCTTCTCCCCTTTCAGCTTCTTTCCGATTTCCCTATAAACAGGGGCCTTGAAGGTCCAGCCAAAGCGATGGAGATAGTTGGCGATGCTCGCCAAAACATCGGGCACGGATTCCCAGACATCACGGCGGCCATCCCCGTCAAAATCCACGGCATACAGACGAAAACTTGAGGGAATGAACTGGGTCTGACCAAAGGCCCCGCCATAGGAACCGGTGACCGCCAGCGGATCAACCCCGTTTTCACGGCAAAGCAAAAGGTATTCAATCAGTTGCTCCCGGTAGAACTTGCTGCGACGGGGATAGGCATCAAACATGGTGTTAAGGGTTTGAAACATGCTGAAGGCGCCTTTGTGCTCGCCGAATTTGCTTTCAACACCCCAGATGGCCACGACAATCTCCCGCTCGACCCCAAGCTCTTTTTCAATCCTGTCCAGCACCTCACGATGTTCGCCGAGAAGCCTCCTGCCCTGTTCGATTATCTGCGGGGTGATGAAACGGGGGAAATAGTCACAATAGGGCTTGGCCTCCCATTGGGTATCCATGAGCTCCAGCACCCGTTTTTTGATGGTGACCCCGGAAAAGATCCGGTCCAGCTCTTCCCGGCTGAAGCCGTGCCGCACCACCAACTCCTGCATAAGTTCCTGATACCGAGGAGCTGAAAGATCAATGGCCTGTCCATCCTCGACCAACTCGGCGGCCAGCGGCAGCGGCTCCCCCGCCCCGGCCCAACTCGGCGAACAAGGCATGGTGACACAGAACAACAGGAGGAAAAAAGCAACAACGCTTCTATGCAACAAGGAAAACCTCATGGAGAAAACACCTCTATAAATTTCTGACAAAAATCCTCAACCTGCCCAGCAGGCAAGGCATTGATCCCGGCGGCCGCAGCCCGGCCGCCGCCGGTGGGAAATGCACGGCACAGGCTGTCGGCCCCTTCCCGACGGGCAAGAGGCGCACGCACACTGACCATGAACGTTGCATCGCCATTGTCCACCAGCAGAGCGTGGGCCGCATCCACCCTTTCCCTGGCCTTTTCATTGCTGAATACCCCGGCAATCCGGCTGGCCCATTTTTCCTCGGGAAAGGCAAAAATCCGACCATGGGCAGTTTCCCGCAGGGGCGTGACCCCCCTGGCCCGCCGCAGATCATCGGCAAACCCTTGCCGCAACTGAGCAAGAATCTCCGCCTCGCCACAAAAAACCAGAGGATCGGCGTAGGGCTTTACCGCGGCATAGAGCTCCTGGGGCGAAACATGCAGATCCTCCACCTTGCGGCCGTAACCGTTGTAATTCATTAACTCTCCCAACTCCCGCAAACGCTCCACTTGGGCCTCGGCCAACTGAAGGGTGACGGCACCCTTCCGGGCCGAATCATGCAGATTATCGCCAAAGGCGGCAGCCACGGCCCAAGCCCGAAAACGGCCGCCCAACAGGGTATCGACGATGAGAGAGGTACAAACCTCAGGGCTGGGGTCCAGGTGGGCAATCAGATTGGGGCTGTGCGGAAGATCACCGGCGTAATGGTGGTCCACATAGAGAACCCGGCAGGACTCAAGCAGTTGCGTCAATACCGCCCTGTTGCTGTCCAGGGAGATATCCAGCACGGTGAGTTCAGCCCCCCGCACCTGGGCCACCTGGTCAAGAAGTCGGATATCCCGCTTGACCCCGGTCACCAGTGTCGCATCCCGGGGCTCCGCCAAACGGAGCTGATGCAGGGCGCAGATCCCGTCCGCATCGCCGTTGAAGATATCATAAAATGCTGACTGCGTCATGGTCTCGAATTCCCCCCGGGATTCATCACAGGTTCCGGCCGAAACGGAAGGCCCGGCCTATGCCTTCAAGGGAAAAGATGACCATCACCCGCTGATCATCCGGGGTTTTGCTTGTCTCAAGCTCCATCATCCAGCAAGCGGGTCGATAACTCAAGCGAACCCGTGATTCCACGGTATGATCCTCGGAAAAAGACTTGGCCAGATAGTAAGAGGCCCTGAGTGTTTCGGTCAAATGCGTCCCCAACGAACCGACCAGGTCATGGGACGAATCGCCGCTCTCGGTATAAAAATAGGGGGCCACCATGTCGTTGTTCCGGAGATACCGGTAATTAAGACCAAGGGTATGGCCTCCGGCAAGATTGAACGCATTGCGCACCTCATAGCGGGTCACGCCTTTCCCATACATGCTCACGTTGGTCTGATAGCCAAGCGCCCAGTTTGCCATCGGAGACACTGCCGCCTCAAACCTGAGATCGGACCAGGCATACCGATTACCCTCCACGGGCAATCCCGAGCTTTCCGGGTTTTCCCGCCTCAGGTCATAGGTCTGCAAAATTTTGAACAAGCCGAGGTCGCGATTCCAGCCCTGTCCGCCCTCCCTGGCGCCACCGATCTCAAAATAATTATTGAGCTGCCAGGTCAGCCAATTTTTTCTCTCCAAGCGGTCCACGCCGTCAAAATAAACATCAGTAGCCAGGGTCTCATCAAGAGTCGGCAGCCCCTGGGTTCTGGTCAGGTATTCATACAGTAGATTTGGCCGCACAATGTGCTCAAACCAATCACCATTTCCCAAATCAAAATCGCGCAGGAAGATGGTTGCCATATTGCCGGTAAAATCATAGGCCTGCCTGTCCTGAAAATTGTCATCATTCCAAACAGAATCCCCATATGATTCAAGCTGGTAGGCAGTTTCCCGCACCCCGCCGCTGACCTTGCCCTCAAGCCATCCTCCCAGGGGCAAAAAGGTGATCAGCTTGGGATGCATATCCAGCCGCTGGCCGCCTATCCCCTCTGACCTAAAATAATTCACATACTCCGACTCCCAGGCCGTACTCATTCGTGTTCCGCTGATGGGTATTCGCCCGGTGAAATCAATTCTGGGCAGTGCCTGCAGCGGACTGATCGGACGCGGCAGAAAGGAGTATTCCCCTTCCTCCAGCACATTGTTTCCATTATCCACCCCAAGGCTTATATCATGGGCGACATTCTGCCTGGTGCGCAGTTCGGCGCTGGCAACCATGTTCGGCCAGGATTTGACCAGCTGCACGGAGGACTCCCGCTCGGCAATGGTTTGCTCCCGCAGATCCCGGCCGAACTCATCAAGAAACAGAAGATTGCTCGCCGTAAAGCCCATGGCGCCTTCCTTGAATTCCTGCAGGTAATCCTGGTCGGAGACAAGATCAAGGTCAATCCTGCCGGTCAAGTGGTTGCCGAAATCATGGTTGGCCTTGCCCCGAAGCCAATAACGGTTGGTCTGACTCCGAATAAGTCCGTCGTTTTTATATTCATTATTAAGATCCGCCGCATCGACAAAATCATCGTGCAGATAACCGAGCATGAATGTTCCATGGGACTCAGGATCTTTCACATAACGGAATTCTCCGCCGTACTGAACTCCCCTCTTGGAGAGATAGCCGGGATAGAGGGTGATATCCGTACTGGGTGAGACATTGAGGAACACGGGAACCATGAGCCCAAACCCGCTGCGGCTGGAATTCGACCATTCCGGAAAAAGCAGGCCGCTTTCCCTTTTGGTCTTGGCGGGGAAGGTAATATAGGGAGTATAGGCCAGGGGCGCATCCTTAACATGGAAAACGGCATTGGTCATCTGGGCCATGCCGTCCAAGGTGAGTGTGGTGGTGCTGCTGGTAAAGGACCAAGGCGGGCTTTTCCCCTCCTCGGGCTTACAGGCGGTGGCCCAGCCTTTTTTCAAGGTATAGTCGAACGCCCCGGTTTTAACCACCTCTTCGCCGGAGACATACATGTGGGATTCCGCCATGAAGATGGTGGAATCGGTGAAGGTGCCGGTCTCAGCCTCAAGATTCATATCCGCGCTGGAGGCGGTGATCTCGTCGCGACCGGAGAGGATGTAAACATTGCCCCGAACCTTGACCGTGCCGTGCTCCACATCGTAACGAGCCCAATCCGCCCGGATAAACATGCCGGCGGGACCTTGGCTCTTGGGCCGGATCACAACGACATTGCCCTCGGCCAGAATACTGTCCGGATCCTTCAAATGAACAAGGCTGTCCGCTGTGATCTCCCAAGGAACAGGTCGAGCCGAAGCCTGCCCGGTGCCGAAACCGATAAGGGCGGCCAAGGTCACCATGATGCTGCACAGGACACCGCCTGGAGTTATCCATCTGTCTGCCATGTCTACCCCATCCGCCCCAAGTGCAGCCCTTGCCCTCAGCCGTTGTTGCACAATTCGTTCGTCAATCTCAATCAGCAAAAACAGCAGCAGCGTTAACGGCGACGAAACAGGCTGTAAAACAACCGTTATTTCGTAACAGTTCCTTAATCCGCCTGCCGGTTGCAATCATCCTCTCTCAAGACAGCGCCGGTGCTGCCGGAGGTCACCAGCCTGGCGTAACGCGCCACGTAACCGGTGGTGATCTTCGGAGCGGGCGGTTGCCATTTGTTCTGCCGCTGGGCCAGAATCCCTTCCGCCACGACCAGTTCAATCGACTTGTGCCGGATATCAATGGTGATCCGGTCGCCTTCCTCGATCAGGGCAATGGGGCCGCCATCCGCCGCTTCCGGCGACACATGACCGATACAGGCGCCCTGGGTTCCGCCGCTGAAACGCCCGTCCGTTATCAGGGCCACGCTTTTACCGAGCCCCATGCCTACAATGGCCGAGGTCGGGGAGAGCATTTCCGGCATGCCGGGCCCGCCTTTGGGGCCGCAGTAACGAATGACCACCACATCACCGGCCTTGATATCGCCGTTGAGAATAGCGGCCTGAGCCTCGTCCTCGGCTTCGAACACCCGAGCCGGACCGCTGTGCTTGAGCATCTCTTCGGCCACCGCCGACTGCTTTACCACGCAGCCATCCGGAGCCAGATTCCCGTACAGCACGGCAATGCCGCCGAAGGGATGATATGGTTTATCCACGGGCCGGATGATATCGACATCCCGCACCCGGACCTTTTCCAGATTTTCGCGCAGGGTCTTGCCGGTAACGGTCATGACATCCAAATTAAGACTCGCCTCGGTATTGAGCAACTCGCGCATCACCGCCGGGACTCCTCCTGCCTCGTCGAGCTGTTGCAGACTGTGGGGTCCGCCGGGAATCAGGCTGCACAGATGGGGCGCCCGTTCGCTCACCTCATTAAACAGGGCCAAGGGCAGATCCACCCCTGCTTCCCTGGCGATGGCGGGCACATGGAGAACAGTATTGGTGGAGCACCCCAGGGCCATATCGATGGCCATGGCGTTTTCAAAGGCCGCGCGGGTGGCGATATCCCGGGGCCGAATATCCTCGGCCAGCAGATGCATCACAGCCATGCCCGCCTCCTTGGCCAGCCTGATCCGAGCGGCGGCCACCGCCGGAATGGTGCCGTTACCCGGCAGGCCGAGACCAATGGCCTCGGTGAGACAGTTCATCGAATTGGCGGTGAACATCCCGGCGCAGGAGCCGCAACCGGGACAGGCCTGATCTTCGAGTTCGTCCAGCTCTTCCACGGTCAGGGTCTCGGCCTTCACCCGGCCAACCCCTTCAAAAACGCTGACCAGATGCACGTCCTTGCCGCGAAAACGTCCGGTGAGCATGGGACCGCCGCTCACCATGATGGCCGGAATATTGACCCGCAGCATGGCCATGAGCATGCCGGGCGTCACCTTGTCGCAGTTGGGAATCAGCACCAGGGCGTCAAAGGGGTGGGCCATGGCCATGATCTCCACCGAATCGGCAATAATTTCGCGGCTGGCCAGCGAGTATTTCATGCCCTTGTGGTTCATCGCCAAGCCGTCGCAGACCCCGATGGTTCCGAAGGCGATTGGGGTGCCCCCGGCCATGCGAACCCCGGTTTTCACCGCTTCCAGAATCTTGTCGAGATGAGAATGACCAGGGACGATTTCACTGTGGGCGTGAGCAATCCCGATCAGAGGCCGCCTGATTTCCTCGTTGGTGTAGCCCATGGCTTTGAGCAGGGAACGATGCGGTGCCCGCTCCACCCCTTTCCGTAATGCATCACTGCGCATCTTTTTCATAGGTCGATTCCCGTCAATTATCCTGATTTTTTCATGTTTTCAAAAGAATTCTAAATACTAGCAGGCCGCCGTCTGCTGTCAAGGCAAAAGTCTGCTCGCTCCAAATTTGCCTTGCCAAGAGCACCGGATTGTTTTACTTTGCCAGTCAAGAAAAAATCCCCTACCAGCGGAGGGAAATACTCCTGCGACCCCTAACGCACAGACCTCTATCCTCAGCCGTTTCACAGCGGACCCGTAAAACCCCATGAAATATGTATTCGGCCCGGTCAATTCCCGCCGCCTGGGAATTTCACAAGGCATTGATCTTGTTCCCCACAAGATATGCAACTTCAACTGCATCTATTGCGAGATCGGCGCCACCACCACCCTTACCTGTACCCGCAGGGAGTATATCCCGCTCTCCGAGCTGCTTGCGGAAATCGACACCGTACTTGCCGACCGGGAACTCCTGACCCACATTGATGTTTTCACCATCACCGCCAGCGGGGAGCCCACCCTGCACAGCGGCATCGGCCAGGTAATCCGCTATCTCAAGGAAAAGGCCGACAAGCCGGTGGTGGTCCTGACCAACGGCTCCCTGCTCTTCCTTCCGGAAGTACGCCATGACCTGCTGGAAGCGGATATTGTCATCCCCTCCCTTGATTCGGCCCGCGAGGAAAGCTACCGGCGTATCAACCGGCCGGCCGCCTGCTCGCCCCTTGCCGAACTGATTGAGGGGCTCATTGCCTTCCGGAAGGAATTTTCAGGGAAACTCTGGCTGGAAATTCTCCTGGCCAGCAAGATCAACGACAGCCAGGAAGACATCGCGGCCCTGGTTGAAGCGGTACACAAGATAAGGCCGGACAAGGTGCAACTCAACACCGTGGCCCGCCCCCCCCTTGAAAGCTTTGCTAACCCGCTGACCCAGGCGGAACTTGAAACCGTTGCCCGCCAGATTCCGGGGGTGGTGGAAATTCTTATTGATTTCACCACCCGGGATCGGGAAAAATTCCGCACTGTTTCCGAAGACGAAATTATTGAAATGCTTAAAAGAAGACCCTGCACCACCAAGGATGTCAGCGAGGCCCTCAACCTGGACCCGGACACCACGCAGATCATGTTACAACAATTGGCCGCCTGCGGCCGCATCATAGAGACGACACACCATGACAAACGATACTACCAAACCAGCAGATGAACGGCCAAACGGCCAAGGAACGGAAAACAACGGGGAAGAGCGTTCCATTCTCTCCCGGGTCAGCAAATGGCTGAAGAAACCAGGCCGCCCCGGGGAAGAAGAAAGCCCTTCCACCGGGCAAACATCCCGTCCGGCAGCACCGCCTTCCGGTCCGACATCCGCTCCATCCTCCGACGAGACTTCCCGTCCCGACGGTGAAGCAGCCTCCCCCACGGGCTCCAAACCCCGCCGCCGGAAACGACCACCCCGGAGACGATCGAAAGCCGCCAGGCCGGAAGGCCAGAAAACGGAAGCAAGCGGTGAAAATGGGCAACAAGTCCCGGCCCCGGCTGAGACAACGATGAAAGAAAAGAGTGCCACCCCAGCCAGACCGCCGCGCCAGCGTCCGCCTCGAAAAGCCCCGGAGCGCAGCACGGAAGATCCGAAGCCATCCGAAGGCAGGCAGCCTGCCAAAGGTGACACCACCCTGAAGCTGCTGATCAACACCGATGAACCGGAAGAGTGCCGCCTCGTGCTCCTGGAAAGCGGCAAGGTGGAATCCTTTTACGTGGAAACCGTCAGCCAGGCGCAGACCAAGGGCAACATCTACAAAGGCAGGGTCACCGCGGTGGAGGCCAACCTGCAGGCCGCTTTTGTCGATTACGGCACGGAGAAAAACGGCTTTCTCCCCTTCGGCGACATCCATCCCGAATATTACGCCACCGAGGTTTCGGCGGATACCCACTGGAAAGATCTCCCTATCCAAAATGTCCTCACCAAGGGACAGGAGGTCCTGGTTGAGGTAGTCAAGGAAGCCACCGGCAACAAGGGAGCAACCCTCACCACCTATCTCTCCCTGCCGGGACGATATCTGGTGCTGATGCCCGGCAGCGACAGCGCCGGGATTTCCAGAAAGATCGAGTCCGAAGAAGAACGCAACAAGCTGCGGGAGATGGTGGACAGCGTCAGCATCCCCGAGGGCATCGGCTACATCGTCCGCACCGCCAGCCAGGAAATCACCAAGACCGCGCTGGCCCAAGATGTCCGCTACCTACTCAATCTCTGGAAGGAAATCAAGAAGAAAGGCCAGACCGAGAAGGCCCCGGCCCTGTTGCACAAGGAACAGAACATCGTTTCCCGGTTCCTGCGCGACCATTTTACCTCCGATATCGAAGAAATCCTGGTGGACGCCGAAGAGGCCCTGACCCAAGTCAACAACTTCCTCGAACTGCTGCCGGCCGCCCAGCGTAAATCAACCGTCGCCAAGCTGCACAAGGGAACCCAGCCCCTGTTCCACCAGTACCATGTGGAAAAACAGATCGAGCAGATCTACCAGCCCAACGTGCCCCTGCCCTCCGGCGGCTCCATTGTCATCAATCCCACCGAGGCCCTGGTCGCCATTGATGTCAATTCCGGCCGTACCGGCAAGGACAAGAGCTTTGAAGACGCCATCTTTCTCGCCAACATGGAGGCGGCCGAGGAATTGTCCCGCCAGCTCCGCCTCCGCGATCTCGGCGGCCTCATTGTCGTTGATTTCATCGACATGCGTGACTCAAAACACATCCGCGAGGTGGAAAAAAAGGTGCGCGATTGCATGAAGCGCGACAAAGCCAAGGTGGATTTCTCCAAGATCTCCAAATTCGGCCTCATGCAGATCTCCCGACAGAAGATGGCCGCCCCCGTCTCGGTGGGCAGCTACCGGATCTGTCCCCATTGCCAGGGACGCGGCATGGTCCGTTCCGTGGAAACCCAAGCCTTGGTACATTTCAGACATATTCAAACCGGAGTGGCCAGAAAAGAGATCAAACGGGTGGTCTGCCGTCTGCCCATGGAGGTTGCCCAGTACATCCTGAATAAAAAACGCTCCGATCTCATCGAACTGGAACAGGAGCATCAGGTCGAGATCAGCATTATTCCGGAACCGGCCATGCCGCCCACCGAGAGCAAGATCGATTTCCTGAAGGAATAATCTCCGTTTTAAACCAAGACAAAAAAGCGGAGTCAGTGGCTGGGCCGTGGCGAAGCAGCAAGGCCCAGCCGCAAGCGTACAGCTGCGGAACCAACCCTTGTTTTAGAACCAAGGCAAGCCGTCCCCCTCAATCGGCGGGCTGGGATGATTCCCCGGCAAGCCCCTGCGGGGAGGACAAGAGAACGACATGACAGGCGACAAGCTCTCCAAAGCGGAATATACCATCCTGGTCGTTGATGACGTGGATATCATGCACATGGTCTTACGCCAGATGCTGGGGATGCTCGGTTTTTCCAAGATAATTTCGGCTCTGGACGGCAGACGGGCGCAGCAGATCATTCAAACGGAAAAGATCGATCTGATCATCTCTGACTGGACCATGCCGGAGATGAACGGCATCGCGCTGCTGAATTTTGTCAAGGGGAACGCCAACTGGGCACACATCCCTTTCATCATGGTAACCTCGGACATGGCCAAGGACTCCATCCTTGTAGCCAAGAAAGCCGGAGTGGACGACTATATCATCAAGCCCTTCAGTGCAGCGACCCTGGAAACCAAGATCACCAGGGCACTCAAACTCAACCGCCAGCCTCCGGGCAAGTAGGCCGGCACCCCTCTTCAGGTTCGACACACCGCAAGACTATAAGACTATCTTCCTCGTGTCATCAGCCGACAGCACCCTGGCGGCGGGAAGGCTCTTTCATTCCGTATCCTCACCTTCAAGGGCGGCGAGGACCCGTTCCACAATCCCCATTCCCTGCCTGAACTGATAACTTCCAACAGCCCTGATCAGGTCATTTTTCTCAAGCCGCAAATCCGCAGGCCACTTGATTGTGCTGATCTTTGCAACATGCTCGGCGCACTGAACCGGTCGATGGCCCTGGAGATCGGGCAACATGGCCTTCAAGAGATCACGCAATCGGGCCGGATCAATGGCGACATCCGACATTTCTGCCGCCGGGGGCTGTGACGCGGGCGGCAGAAGTCTTTGTAATGCCTGAACAAGGGCAGCATGACTTCCCTTGAAAGCGGCCAGCAGCTCGGGGGGTACCTGTTGTGCCCGGCAGGCTTTTTCCAGCTCCAGCGTGAGGCCGAAGAGTTCCTGGGCGCAGATGGTCCCCACCACCCCCTTCAGGGTATGGAGCGCCCGCCCGGCCTCCTCCCATTGCTGTTGCGCAAGGAGCGTACCGATCGACTCATCCATGCTCGCATATTTTTCGACAAACAGGAGCAGGACCTTCCTGTAGAGATGCGCATCGCCGATGCGTTCCAAACCGAGCACCAGATCAAGGCCGGGGATTTTCCGCGGCAGCGGTTCATCCACGACAGGCATCTCACCAGGCGGCTGAACGATCCGCTCCGGAGCTTCCTTGGCGGTAAGCCATTTGGCCAGGGTGGCGAAAAGTGTTTTCGGCTCAATGGGCTTGGTGATATGGGCGTTCATCCCGGCTGCAAGACTGAGCGCTTCATCACCCTTGATGGCATTGGCAGTCATGGCCACTATGGGCAGGGTGCTTACTCGTTCCACCTCACTGGCCCTGATGCGTCTGGTGGCCTCAAGCCCGTCCATGCCAGGCATCTGAATGTCCATGAGGACCAGATCGTAAACGTTCTCCTGCACCATGGCCAACGCTGTTTCTCCGTTGTCGGCGATCTCCACCACAACACCTGCCCGCTCCAAGATCTCCCGGGCCACCTGCTGGTTGATCTCGTTGTCCTCGACCAAAAGAATCCGCGCCCCTTTCACCTGATGCCCGAGAGTATCGCGTTCCGCCCCCTCAACCATGGCGACATCCTTGCCTTGTCCGGAGTCGTACATCTCCATAATTGCCTCAAACAACCCGGACCGGCTCACCGGTTTGGAAAGCACCTTGTCGCAGCCCGCCTCAAGACAAGGGCCGATGACCTCCTCGATCCTGGTTGAGGTGAGCATCATAATTTTTGGCTGACCGATACCGTAAAGCCCTTCCCGCACTGCCCGGGCCACGGACGCGCCGTTCAAGCCCGGCAGGCGATAATCGAGAAGCAGAAGGTCGAACGGATTTTCAGCCCCTCTCCGGCGTACAATCTCCAAACATTCCTCGCCGCTGGCAACCGCCTCCACCTCAAAGGAGAACGATTCCAACGCACCTTGCAGGATGGCGCGGGTGGTGGGATTGTCTTCCACCACCAGCACCCGTAATTTTCGCAGGTCCGGCTGGGGAAAGAGCTGTGTTGCCGGCGCCTGCGCTTCGTTGAGGACTGCGGTGAAGAAAAAGGTACTGCCCAGGCCCGGCGTGCTTTCCACCTGAAACGCCCCCCCCATCAGCTCGACCAACCGTTTGCTGATGGCCAGCCCCAGGCCGGTGCCACCGTGGGTCCTGCTGATGGAGCCGTCCGCCTGACTGAAGGGGGCAAAGAGCTTGGCAAGCTGTTCCTCGGTGAGCCCCATGCCGGTATCCCGAATGGAAAATCGCAACACCAACCGATTTGCGGTACGCTCCGCAACGGAGATCTCCAACACGACCTCACCCTGTTCAGTGAACTTGATGGCGTTGCTGGTCAGGTTGAGCAGCACCTGTCCCAGCCGCACCGAGTCGCCGATGAGACGATCCGGCACATCGGCGGCAACATCGAAGAGAAATTCCAACCCCTTTTCCTGGGCCTTGAATGTGGTGAGTCCGGCAAGATCGTCCAACACCCTTTCCAAGGAGAAGGGATGCGGCTCTATCTCCAGTTTCTGCGCCTCGATCTTGGAAAAATCCAGAATATCGTTGATGATGTACAGAAGATTCTTCCCGGAGGTGGAGATCTTGTCGAGATAGTCCCGCACCTTGGGCGAGAGCTCCATCTCCAAACCAAGCAGACTGAGGCCGATGATGGCGTTCATGGGCGTTCTGATCTCATGGCTCATACGGGCCAGGAAATCGCTCTTGGCCCGATTTGCTTCTTCCGCGGCATCCCGTGCCAGGAGAATGGACTCTTCCGCCTCTTTTCTGTCGGTGATGTCGTTGACCAAGCCGACAGCATGCCATTGCCCTTTGACCTGAAAGGCCGAGAGGGAGATTTCCACCGGAAATTCGGCCCCCTCCTTGCGAAGAGCTGACACCTCCACCCGATTGCCGATTATGGCGCCCTCACCGCTTTCGCGGAATCGCCCAAAGTTTGCCAAAAATCTTTCTTGGCAGGAAACCGGGGCAATCAGCCGATGCAGGTCCTGGCCCAGCGCTTCCTCACGGCTCCAGCCGAAGATCTGTTCCGCCGCCTTGTTCCAGAAGGTGATGCGGCCATCGCTGTCCATCATGATAATGGCGCTCAGGGCGGCGGCGGCGATACTGGCCAGTATCTCGGTGTGCTCCTGCAAGGTATCGGTCAATTGCTTCCGTTCGCTGATGTCTTCCTTGACCGCGATGTAGCTGACCACCTTACCGTGGTTATCGGTGACCGGAGAGATGGTGGCATGCTCCCAGAAGAGGGTACCGTCCTTCTTGCGGTTGCACACCTCGCCCTGCCAGATTTTTCCGGCGGAAATAGTCTGCCACATATTGCGGTAGAACGCCGCATCGTGCACCCCCGACTTGAGGGCGCTGGGTTTTTTACCGATCACCTCGCCCAGCGCGTAACCGGTAACCGCGCAGAAGAAGGGGTTGGCATACTCTATGTTGCCATGGGGATCGGTGATCACTATGGAAAGGGGGCTCTGCTCAATGGCCTTATAAAGTCGTTTGAGTTGCTCCTCGTAGAGCTTTCGTTCGCTGACATCCTCCACCGTGGGCAGAAAATAAAAGGGCTCACCGTTTTCGTCCCTGACCAGACGGATGGTTGTCCTGCCCCAGACAAGCTCACCATCCTTGCAAAGATACTTTTTATCCGCACCGGACACCTTCAAGTCGCCCCCCAGGATTTGATCCAGGTTTCCGAGGCAGGACTCCCGGTAGTCAGGGTGAATGAGGTCGGCAAAGGGACGGGAAACCAGCTCCTCTGGGGTGTAGCCGATCATCCGGCAGAACTCCTCATTGGCATTGAGGATATTTTTTTCCAAGTCCACCAACAGGGCGCCGAACGGCGCCTTGTTGAAGGTAAGCTGCAGGCGCGCCTCATTTTCCTTCAGGGTTCTGTTAGCCCCCTCCAGCTCCCTGGTTCGCTCCCGCACTTCCTCTTCAAGCCGGATCGCATGATCGATCTGCGTCTTTTCCCGCAGCTCCCTTTCCTCAATCCGGCTAAAGGCGATGGAGAGCTGGTCGGCAATGATATTGCAGAGATTGGCCTCCTCTTCGCTCCATTCCCGGGTCTTGTCCTGTACCGACAGAGCAAGGAGACCGACGGTATTTCCTTCTCGCTTGATGGGAAAATTAAGATAGGAGCGAATATCAAGCGGTTTGAGATAGACTGCCGCGAATTTTTCAAGGCCGGAACAGGTCTGGACACCCTCCGTGACGATAAGGGCTTCACCTTTTTGAATGGTCTCGAAATACTGCGGCAACTCATCACGCAAAAGAACCTGTCCCCGCGAAAACCGATTGCCGTCCAACTCATAGAGGCAACAGCAGAGCAAACTGGCTCCCTCGTTCTGGAACATCCATACAGAGCCCCGGTTAACCCTCAAATGTTGCGCAAGCCAGGAAGAGACCATCTCGTACACCGGCTCCATGGCAGCGGTATCCCGGCAGAAGCGGCTAAACTGGGAAATGAACTGTTCTCGTTCTTTTTTTTCGGAGATGGTTTCGATGGCACGTTTCCGCGCCAGATCATAACGATGAAAAGCCAGCACGATGAGCAGGGCCAAGGCCACACTTATCATGACCATGCTCACATCAATTTTAAAAAGAAAAGCCTTGTCCTGATCCCGAGCCCCCCATAAAGCGGGCTCAAGACCGTTGGTGGTGTCGATCAGTTCGCTGAAGGTATCGTCGTACTGCACGGTCAGGATATTTTGGGTCGCACGATCCACAGACACCCGCAACCGTTGGCGGCTCAACAGGCGTAAAGACTCAAGCTGCGCTATGACCTTGTGAACCATCCCCTCCAATTCCAGTGGATAATGATGCGGAATCAGGGAAGCCTCCCTGCAGGACATGGGCAACAGGCGGGCCTGTTCGATGGCCCAAGTCAACCGTTCCTCAACCACTTCGGGATCTTCCTCGCTGTCTCCCGCGAGGATTTGTTCCAGGACAAGGTGGGCCGAGGTGGCGCTGGTCCGGATAGTGCTGAGGTAGCTGAGCTGTTTTTTGTGAAATTTCCCCAGATTATCGGAGAGATAAACGCTGAATATCTGTAGAGAGATGATGACGACAAGAAAAAACGCCGCAACAATGCGCCGTAACGACAGAGCAAAAAGGGTGCGATCCATTATGGGCATGCCAGGGTCCTTCGATTATCGATCTGGTTCAGGGCCCCCCCCCCTTACAAGTTTTATTACTCTACAAACCCTGATTAAACAATGCAACTCTGGATGGCGGCTCAGCAGCGACATGGGCCGCCCGAAAAACAGGGAGGGAATCACGCCCAATCGTCAACAACTCATGCCCGCACCCCCGGGGCGCGCAGCTCCTTGCCCACAGCTTGCCGCAACGTTTCTTTCTGATCCCGCGTGAAGATAACCACACAGAGACCCAGCAGCAACAGGACGCCGGCGGTGGCGAACGAGCTGGCAAAACTGCCGGAGCCGGCATTGAGGGCCTGGGAGAGTTTGCTCATCACGAAGCCCCCTAAACCCCAGGCGGTAAACAGGGTCCCGTAGTTGACCCCGAAGTGCTTCATCCCCCAAAGATCCTTGGTGATGGTGGGGAAGATCGACAGGTTGGCGCCGTAGTTGAAGCCGATCATGGTAGCCACACCCACCAGCATCAAAGCGTTGGGGTGGGCAGTGCTGATGATGGGGATGGCCCAGAACATCATCAGCGCCTGCAACCCGAACATCCCGGCCATGGTACGGCAACGGCCCAACTTGTCGGCCAGCATCCCCGCCACCACCCGACCGGCGGCGTTGCCCACCGCCAGGATGGCCACCACCAGAAAGGCGTTGGCGCCCAAACTGCTCTTGGCCATGCCGGCCACGCTGCCTATCACCATCAGGCCGCTGCCCGCGCCGATAAAGTAGAGCAGCCAGACCCGCCAGAAGGCGAGGCTCCTGAGAATCTGCGATGGGGTGAAATCTACTTCCTCAAAGAGGTCGCGGCTGTCGCGGTGCCGGTTGGTGCTGCCGCGACGATCCACAAACCCCTTGGGCTTGAAACCCTCCGGCGGATTAATCAGCAGAAGGGCCAAAAGGCTGACCACCACCATGAACCCGATGCCGAAGAAAAACATGGTGCGGGAGAGGCCCCAACTAGCCAGCAGATACTGGGCCGTGGGGGCAATGTACACCGAGGCCAGGCCGAAGCCGGAAACCACGATGCCGGCGATGAGGCCTGTTTTGTTGGGAGGGAACCACTTGAGGGCCGGCGGGGTGGCGGAGGAATAGCCAAAGGCGATGCCCATTCCGGCCAGCACCCCGAAGCTGATGATCCACATGCCATAAGACGTGCTGGTGGAGGCGAGCACAAAACCGGCCCCGACCAGCAGCCCGCCGATAATGGCGGTCAGGCGTGGGCCGTACTTGTCCTGACAGCGACCGGCAAAGAACATGCTGCAGGCAAAAACCAGACAACACACCGCATAGGGATCGTTGAGGTTGGCGGGATCCCAGGCAAAGGAGTCAGGACCGCCGGCATCAATGGACTGCTTGATGGCGCCCTTGAAAATACTCCAGGCGTAGAGGACTCCCAACGCCAGATTGATACCGGTCCCCGCCATGGTAACGGCAACCCCCCTGTCCACCACCTTCTCTGTCATGGCTGTACCCCCCGTTCTGTACGATGCGCTAGGAAGCCGGGACGATGCAACGCTGCGAAATCCCGGCTGCGTGGCCCCGACGGCCGTGATTTTTTTTTTGGACAAGGCCGCCGAAAACAGGATGATGGAAAAGCCCATGGCCGTCCCATCATCTTTTAGATTACACCGCAGAAGAACAAACCCTGTCAAGCGGAATCGCACATGGATTATGACGGATTATCAAAGGTGATTTTTTTGCTCGACCACGATCGGCGTGGCGGGTAGAGTTGCGCAAGCTGCCGGCTAAGGAGATAAAAATAACAAAGGATCAAGGGAAGTTCCGGCCATTCCCCCCTCTCACGGACGATACATTTCCAGGGAGCGCCATCCCATGCAACGACAACGGATCCGGGTCGCCCTGCTCTATCGGGGGCCGCAGCACGAAGGACGGGATGATTTTTCCTCCTTTGTGCCGATCGGCCTTTTCAATGTCTTAAAAAGCCTGCGCAGCGCGGGCTATGATGCAGGCCTGCACAATCTCTCCGCCACCCCCCGCACCGGACTTGCCGAGGCCATACGAAACACCGGCGCCGATGCCTTTCTCATCTCGGCCTTCTTCGGCTGCCACCATGAGGCATACACCCTGGCGCGGACCATCAAAAAACAGTCCCAACGCACCATGGTCGCCTTGGGCGGACCGCTTTCCGTGCTCGGCCCCGCCATCCTGGAACAGGTGCCGGAGATCGATTTCCTGATCCTCGGCGAGGGGGAAGAGGCTGCCGTGGCCCTGCTCGACTCCTTTTTCTTGCAAAAAATCCCGCTTTCCGCAGTACACGGCGCGCTTTACCGCACCTCGACAGGAATCAGCGAGAATCCCCGCAAGCTGCTGGCGGATATCGATCGCTGCTTCTTTCTGCCCTCCGAAGTGATACCCCATTGCCATGGGGTCCAGCCGGAAAATTTCGCCGTGCTCATCTCCTCACGGGGGTGTCCCTTCCGCTGCACCTTCTGCTCCTCTACGGTGCTATGGCAAAACCGGGTCCGCCACCACTCGGTGGATCTGCTGCTGAGCTACCTCATCGACCTGCGCGCCGCAACGGGAGCCATCTATTTCAGCCTGCGGGACGAAAATTTCCTGGTCAACCGGACACATGTGCGGAAGTTCACGGCCGCCCTCAGGCAAAGCGGTCTCCACTACCTCTGGAACGCCCAAGGCTCTCCCCACCTGCTTGACGACGATCTAGCCCGCACCCTGGCCGAAGCAGGCTGCGATCAGCTCCAGATGGGGATCGAGGCCATCCCGTCCCGACTGGCGGGGATGCTCAACAAACAGGGCTCGCCCGACCAGACCGCCAAGGCAATCAACATCTTACGCCGTCAGGCCATCCGGCCTTTTGGCTATTTCATTTACGGCATGAACGAGACCGAGACCGAGGGCGCGGAAACCCTCAATTTCATCCAACATTCAGGGCTGCTCGATGCAGTGGCTTCCCCCCTTGTCCTGTATCCGGGCACCGGGCTTGCCCAGGGGATGGATCCGGACTGTTTTTTCAGCAAAGGCGAGGTGCTTTTTTATTCCCCTTCCTCGGCGCGGAAATGGAAAAAGAAATACCAACAGGCACTGGCGGGACTGCATGAAAGGGAAGGTTTCCGCCGGGAAGAGGTTGCTCCTGGCAAGACGCCGAATCCGGTTCGGACCGTCGCTCGCCATTTTTATCTTCTGGCGCATGGGGAAAAATTGCAGGCTGAACAGATTCTCCTGAACCTTACCAAGGAACAGCCGGAAAACCCGTGGGGATTTGAACTGCTTGCAAGACTGTATTCCGTTCTGGGAAAAAAGGGAAAGGCCTTGACCATGCGCAAAAAGTTATCCGCCCTCACCGGCTGCGCCGGGGGTTAGCTTCTTCCTGAGTACAAACTTTAAAAAAGCCATATACCAACGGCACAGTCCTAGAGGACATCCTTTTTCAACAGCGTAATTTCAACTCGTCTGTTCTTCGCTCGATTCCGCGATGTATCCCCCGAAAACATTGGCCTGAATTCCGCAAATCCTTGAGTTGTCAGCCGTTCCGGGGCAACACCACACCTGATGAGATATTCCGCCACCGACACTGCCCGGGCTGCGGACAAATGCCAATTTGAAGAGAAAAAATCATTATTAATAGGGATATCATCGGTGTGACCGGAGATCACCACATCGTAACCATTTTCTTCCAGAATCAGACCCGCAACCCGATCAAGAATCGCCACGGCATCGGTGGCCAACATGGCCTGCCCGCTGCCGAACGAAAGTTGCTCCTCCAGCACCAGGGTAAGACCCTGTCCGGCGGAGGAAACATAAAATCCGTTGCCGAGCAGGCCCGCCAAATGACGCTGTACGGCCTGGGAAATCTCCGGAGATCCTCCCTGACGGGGCACGGCAACCGCCGCCACTGCCGGGCTTTTAGCAACCTCCTCGACTTTCGGTGATTCCTGAACGTACATGACGATGAAGAAGACCAACATCAGGGTCATCACATCGATGATACCCCAAAAGCTGCTATCATTCTCCGGTTCCTGAAAGGGAAACCTGCCTGCATATGCCTTCATCCTCGCCTCCGATTAACTCAAAAAGGAAAACACCCGGACAAATGAAAACGATGCCGGCGCAATCCGATGCCGTCTTGTTTTTGGTTGCGGTGCAGGCGCCGAAGCCTCGGGAGCTTCACCATCTTCCAGGCACGATTCGAGCTTGTAGTGGAGATGACGGGAGGATTCCCTGTTCGCCAAGCCCAGCACCCCTTCAGTGATGAGCGGGAAAGAGCTGACCTCGTCCCGAACCCGCTCCGCATACTTTTTATAGAGCGGCATGAACAAAAAGTTGGCAAAAAGCAACCCATAAAGGGTGGAAAAGAGAGCCACCGACACGCCGGGACCTATGCTGGCCTTGTCGTTAAGGTGCCCCAACACATTAATCAAGCCGACCACCGTGCCAATAAAACCGAAGGATTGCGGCAGTCTGGTAAGGCTGCTCAGGATTCCAGCCAACGCCTCCTTCCTGGAAAGATAAAAGTCATAGTTTTTCTCCAAGATGCGCCGAATGTCATCCGGCGCATAGCCATCAATCACCATGTCCACCCCTTTACGCAAAAAAGGATTGGCGATCTTTTTGCTCGCCTCCTCCAATTCCTTGGGGCCGGATTCCTGCCACACCTTGGCCAGCCGACGTATCTGCCCGAGCAGCTCGCCCTCCTGGCTGCCTCCCTGATGGCGACGCAAGGCAAGGATCTCCCGCCAAAGCCTGCGCAGGACGTCGTGGGGATGGGACAGCATCACGGAAAAAAGCGGGCCGAGCAACACCAGGGCCACCCCTTCCAGAATGGAAAGCGGGTCGGCCTCACCCAATAGGGCATGTTGCGCCTTGAGAAACAACACCGTACTCAACACTACCACCGCGATCTTGATCATTATTGCCTCCTGGTTGGTTTTGCAGGACAATAAAGCAAGCATCATGCCACACCAGACAGCAAGGACAATCAGACAAAGAGCACGGGACATCCCACTGTTAACACGTGATTTTTCATGTGTTAAACAGCTCGCGACCTCTCAGCGATGGGAGTCCGAAATTGAAATTGGGCAAGATTTTCCCGCAGGGCAACGGATGAAATACGGCAAGAATTACCAGAAGACGGAATCAGCTCCCTCTTCTTTTCTGGTACTTGAGAACGGCCCGGTTATGCTCCGCCAGATCGTGGGAAAAATAATGGGTTCCATCATTTTTTGAAACGAAATAAAGATAGGATTCAGGGGCGGGATGCAGCACAGCAGCGATGGAAGCGCGGCCCGGATTGGCAATGGGTCCGGGAGGCAGACCGTTGATCAGATAGGTGTTATAAGGGGTTGATGTTTCAAGGTGTTTCCTGGTGAGATTGCCGTCAAAGTCGGCAAGGCCGTAGATCACGGTGGGATCGGTCTGCAGCCGCATATTGTGCCGCAGACGATTCATAAAGACCCCGGCGATGAGGGGACGCTCTTCCGGCGCGGCGGTTTCTTTTTCCACGATGGAGGCCAGGGTAAGCACCTCGTGGGGAGAAAGGCCCAGAGGGTTATCGCGCAAATCACCCAATTCCTGCCGCACCCGTCTGCCCCGTTCAACCATGAGACCGATAATCTCTCTCGGATTCTGGCCGCGCAGCAACTGATAGGTATCCGGAAACAGGTACCCCTCAAGGCTTGCCCCCCTCACCCCATACCGGGCAAGAATTTCCGGATCACGCATCAGTTCGAGAAAGAGATTCCGCTCCCCCCAACCGCCCTTGGCCAGAATTTCGGCAAGCTGATAGATGTTGCTGCCTTCCGGGATGGTAACCGACCAGCGCACGGTGGCCCCGGCCGCAAGGATGCGGAGGATTTGATACGGGGTTTGTCCGGGTGTGAACAGATACTCCCCGGCCTGCAACCGCTGGCTGAGGCGGGAGAGCCTGGCGAGACAATAAAAACCGCGCCCGGGGGGGATAACCCCGTTTTCGACAAGAATCTTCTCTATCCCGGCAAGGCTTGTTTTGGGAGGAATCAGAATATGAAGATCCCCCCCTTCCCGCATGGGGAGGGGGGTTGCGGCATAAAACCCGAGCCAGAGCCCAAACCCGGCCAGCCCCACGCAGGCGGCGGCACAGAGCCGGATTGCCATGCGCCTGATGGTGCCGGAACGGCGTTTGCCTTTTTTCCGGAATCCGCTTCCCTGACCCAAAAAATCATCTCCTGCGGATTGTTGCGACACAGCACCGGCGATTGCCTTCCACGCAAACAACGGGAGACAATCGCGCCATTCTTACACCCCTGCCTTAATCCGCAAAAATAATGGAAAGAATCCGGTCCATGTTCTTCACAGGGACAAACTTGATCTTCTTGCGGAGATCCGCAGGAATCTCCACCAAATCCTTCTTGTTCTGCTCCGGGATGATCACCGTGGTGATCCCAGCCCGCAGAGCAGCCAGAGCCTTTTCTTTAAGACCGCCGATGGGAAGAACCCGCCCCCGCAGGGTGATCTCCCCGGTCATGGCCACATCCTGGCGAACCTTTTTCCGGGAAAGCGCCGAATACATGGCCGTGGCGATGGTCACCCCGGCGGAAGGTCCGTCCTTGGGAATGGCGCCGGCCGGCACATGCACATGGATATCGATCTCCTCGAAATAATTATCGGCAAGCTTCAGCTTCTTAAGGCGTGAGCGGCAGAAGCTCAGAGCAGCTTGGGCCGACTCCTTCATCACCTCGCCCAACTGGCCGGTCATGGTCAGGTTGCCGCGACCCTTGAGGAGGGAAATCTCAATATAGAGAATCTCCCCACCCACCTCGGTCCAGGCAAGGCCGGTGGCCATGCCGGGCTGATCGATGATCTCGGTTTCCGACTCGGGCGTGAACTTGGGCGGTCCGAGATACTTGCTCAGGGTCTTATCCGTGAGAGGAAATGGCCCCTTGGCCCCTTCCGCGACCCTCCGGGCGTTTTTCCGGCAGATGGTGCCGATCTCCCGCTCCAGATTTCTCACCCCCGCTTCCCTGGTATAATTGGTGATGATCTTGGCCAGCACGACATCGTCGAACTGGACATGCTTGGCGGTGATGCCGTTTTCCGCGATCTGCCTCGGCACCAGATAACGGCGGGCAATCTCGACCTTTTCCTCAAGGGTATAGCCGGCCAGACGGATCACCTCCATCCGGTCATAGAGCGGGGCGGGAATGGTGTCCGCCATGTTGGCGGTGGTGATGAACATGACCTTGGAAAGATCAAAGGGCATGTTGAGGTAATGGTCGGTGAAATCTGTGTTCTGGGCCGGATCCAACACCTCCAGCAGGGCGGAGGATGGGTCGCCCCGGTAGTCGGCGCCGACCTTATCGATCTCGTCGAACATGAACACCGGGTTGTTGGTCCCCGCCGTTTTCAACCCCTGGATGATTCTCCCGGGCATGGCGCCGATATAGGTGCGGCGATGGCCGCGGATCTCGGCCTCGTCGTGCATGCCGCCCAGGGAAATACGGTGAAATTTTCGCCCCATGGCCCGGGCGATGGACTGGCCCAGCGAGGTCTTGCCCACCCCGGGAGGGCCGACAAAACAGAGGATCGGCCCCTTGGTTGTTTTGTTGAGGGAGCGCACGGCCAGATATTCGAGAATCCGCTCCTTGACCTTTTCCAATCCGTAATGATCCTCGTCAAGGACTGCCTTGGCAATTTTGAGATCAATCCGGTCCTTGGAGCCCTTGCGCCACGGCAGGTCGAGAATCCAATCGATATAGGTCCGAACAATGGAGGCCTCAGAGGCGTCGGGATGCATGGTCTCCAAGCGTTTGAGCTGCTTGGACGCTTCCTTCTTGACCTCGGGCGGCATCCGGCATTTGGCCAGTTTGTCCCGCAGCTCATCCATCTCCTGGGAGCGGTCATCGATGTCGCCCAGTTCTTTTTTCAGGGCCTGCAACTGCTCGCGCAGGTAATACTCCCGCTGGGTACGACTCATCTCCTCCTTGGCCTCGGACTGAATCTTGGCCTGCATGGTGGAGACTTCCAGCTCTTTCTGCAGATACTCGGCCACCTTTTTCAACCGCTGGGCCGGGTCAAAGGTTTCCAGCACCGACTGGGACTCGGAAACCCTCAGCTGCAGGTTGGAGACCACCAGATCGGCAAGCCTGCCGGGCTCCTCCACGTTGTTCAAAATAACCATGAGATCGGAAGACATGATGCCCTTGAGCGAGAGGATTTTCTCCGTCTGCTCGCGGACATTGCGCATCAGGGCCTCCATCGCCACCGAGACCTCCTCCACCTCTTCATCCTCGATAAGCTCGATACGGGCGATATGATGGGGCTCTTCCTGGACAAAGGATTCAACCCGCGCCTTGCGGAGGGCCTGGACCAGAACCTTGAGGCGGCCATCCGGCAGCTTCAGGGTACGCATGATCATGCAGACCATGCCGACATCATACATATCCTCGGATTGGGGCTCGTCCAGTGAGGCATCCTTCTGGGTAACGAGCATGAGGAGCTTGTCCTTGCTCATGGCGTCGTTGACCGCGCCCACCGAGGCAGGCCGTCCGACAAAGAGAGGGATTATCATATAATTAAAGATAACCACATCACGCACCGCCATGAGCGGCAATTCCCCAGGGATCTCCTGCCCATCGGAATCATGAAAATCATTCAACTCCGAGGTCATGGAATCATTAATATCCACAACATGCCTCCAGGTTATATTTTATCGGCAAACAGGCTTTTTTCAAAAAAAGCTGCCGGAGAAAACAATGGCTTAAGCCGTTGCAACGGCACGAACGGCTTAAGGACCGCAACGGAATCAGGTAAAAGAGCAACGGCTCTTCCGTAACGGCTCCTAAGTTTGGCAACATAAGCACACCTCCCCGTGAAGTCAAGACGATATCCTCAGAGGCGAAACAGTCCTGAAATATGCTTGAAGAAATCACGGTTTTGCACCATAGTACCCCCTGCAACCGGCGGGATGTCCCGCAGGGGGGCTTTCGACGCCGGTTAAGCAATCATGCCATGACGGCCAACAAAAAACAACCAACAACCGATCCCGATGAACCTTACAAACGCTTCTTTTTTTGATCTGAGCCGCTATGCCCACTCCTCTCTATTCGTGGCGGCGGAATATCCCTGGCAGGCGCTGGCCCGCTTGAAGACCTATATGGCGGAGTATCCCTGGCCGCAAATCGCCTGGCCACGGAGCCCAGGTCCGATCCCGGCGACCTTGATCCTCCACGACACGACGCTGGTGGAGGCCACCGAGGAGATCACCATCGAATTCGGCGAGGCGACCAAGGGAAAGCTCAGGGTTTTTCGCAACGGGACACTGCTGGAGGGGGCCAGCGTGCTCATGGCCGGGGCCGTGCTGGCCGGTGGACCTATCAGCCTCGGCAAGGGAGTGTTGGTTGAATCCGGGGCCTTTATCAAGGGGCCGGTGATCATCGGCGATCAGAGCGAGATCCGGCAGGGCGCCTATCTCCGCGGCCACTGCCTGGTGGGCGCCCGCTGCGTGGTCGGCCATGTCACCGAGGTCAAGCATGCCATCTTCCTCGACGATGCCAAGGCCGGACATTTCGCCTATCTGGGCGACAGCATCTTGGGCAACGAGGTGAACCTGGGGGCGGGAACCAAACTGGCCAACCTGCGTTTCACCGGGGGGAACGTCCTGGTGAAAACCCCGACCGGCCCCATCGATTCAGGCCTGCACAAATTCGGGGCGATCATGGGAGACAAGGTCCAGACCGGCTGCAACGCAGTGACCAACCCCGGCACGGTACTCGGGAAAAAATCCATTATCCTGCCCAACACCACGGCACCTTCCGGCTGGCACACCAGTAACTCGATGATCCGGTAACCGTTTAGCAATGCCCATTTTGTGGCACGGGATAAACAATTGTCTGATCCGCTAAACCGCCCCGTTCATTTCAAAATAATGAGCAAGACCGAGGATGAACTCCAGGCAAATGGCCACCACGAGATAAAAACGCAGCGATCTGCTGAACGGCAGCCTCTCCTTGACCAACCGCTGCAGGAGGGCAACAATCAGCAATGTGGCGCCCAGATTGATCGGAGCCACGGAAAGCACATGGATCATGGTTTCCACGATTGAATGCATGGCCCGCCCGGGAAAGTAACGGACACTGGCCAGCAGATAGACGACAACCAGGATAGCCAGGGAAATATGCTCCCATATTTTTTGCGGAAGCGAACCTGAGATTTTTTCCTTTTTTTGCGAGTCCATCATTTCTTGCATGTGCAGCCTGTTTTAATTTTTTTTCGACGGCTCCCCAGCCCGGGGAGAATTCCAGCCCATTGTAACAGGAATTACAAATGACACAATCGCTCAACGCCCTTTTTTCTCCCGAAACCACTCCCCATTTTGCTGATTTGCAGACCTTCCGGCTCCTGTTCGACCATCTTTTTTTCTATGCCTTGCCGGACCGGAGCACTCCCCTGTCCGTCAAGACCGAACAGCAGGAGATGTGGACGGGATACACACCGGTAAGTCTTTCAGAGGAAGAACAGGACCGCTTCCTGTCCATGGCCCATGAACTCAAGGGCCATGAAGCTGAATTCCACCGGGGGCTCCTGGCCTCTCTTGCCGCCGGGCATGGCGACCGGGACGAGGCCTCGGCCGGATCGCTGGCTTCCGCCCTGCGCTCCGGCAAAAACACCGCTCAAACCCGAAAGGCCCCGGATGAAGCACTCTGGCAGGCCATGCTCATCCTGAAGCTGGCGGAGATGTTCCGGGCAGAGGAGCGGGAAATAGCCCAAGGGTTCATGGCCATCTCGGACAAGGAGGCCCAACTTTTTGCCGCCATCCGAGGCGAAGAAACAGAAGCAGGGGGGGGGGACGAAGAAGAGGAACAGACCCTGCGGGAGCTTACCGCAGCCACGGCGATGAGCGGACCGACGATCAACCTGACCCGCCTGGCCAAGGCCTGGGGCCACCTCTACACCCGGGATGCCAAGGCAGGGGAAATTCCCCTGCTGATCACGAACCACGAGGAACTTCAGGGCTTGCTCGCCGATACTTACGAGACCCTCACCGGCAAACTCCCCAGACAGCTTGTCAGCCTCACTCTACCGACTCAGGAACAGAGCGAGGAAGACGCCTCCCGGATGGAAAGATTCAAGGCCGAAACCAGGGCTTTCAAGGAGCATTTCAACCAGTTACTGCTCGGGATTGCCGCAAACGGGACAATCTCCGCCGCACGGATGACAGAGCTGCAAGGAGCAGGAAACGAGCTGAACCGTGCGGCCCTGCCTTTTCTGAAAAACAGCCCGAGCGAAAAGACCATCCGCTTTTACGCCTACGAGGGAGCCTCGCTCATAGACCTTTTTGCCGAACTGTGTGGCGAATCACGGATCCCTGCGGAGACCACCACCGGACTGCTCGCGGTCCTGAGCTGACTCCCCGCTTATCGGTAGGGATTGATGGTCAGCACCGGACAGGGTGCGGTCTTGACAATCTTCTCCGCCACGCTGCCGAAGAGAATCTTGTCCAGCCCCTTGTAGCCATGGGTGCCCATGACAATCAGGTCCGCATTCTGCGCCCCGGCAAACCGATTGATCTCCTCGACCACGTCACCGCTCAGGATCGCCGTGGTATGCGGAACCGAACTCGTGAGGGTTTCCGCCACGAAGCTTTTCATCTTTTCCCCGGCGCTCTTGACCATCTCTTCCTCAAGCTGGATGATGGGCATGTGGGGCACAAAAAAACCGGAATAATCGTCAAAGCTCTGCACCACAAAAACAACCGCCAGCTCCGCCTTGAATTTAGCGGCAAAGTCCGCAGCCGTACCGAGGATCTTCTGCGAATTTTCTGAAAAATCCACGGGAACCAAAATCTTTTTAATTTCGTTCATTTCCCCTCCTTATGGTATAGATATCAAGCTTTAGCCATGATCGCGGCCAGGGTCGAGCCTGTTCGCGTTATTCTCTCTCCATGATCAGGCTATCAGAATGCTTTTCCCCTTGTCAACAGGAGAGACATCCCCTTGAATCCTTACCCAGAGCAAAACCTGATGTCCACTTCCCTGTCCGAGGCCATGGCCGACATCTTTTCCCCAGGCGGCATCCTGGCCAAAAAACTGCCCGGTTACGAATGCCGCCCGAGCCAATTGCGCATGGCCGAAGCCATTGGCGCCACCCTTGAACAACAGGAAGACCGGAGATTGAACCAGCCGGGAATGCTGGCGGTCGAGGCGGGCACCGGCACCGGCAAGACCTTGGCCTATCTGCTCCCGGCCATCCTGAGCGGCCAAAAGGTGGTCGTTTCCACCAATACCCTCAACCTGCAGGATCAGATTCTCAACAAGGAAATCCCCTTCATCAGAGAACACCTTGCCCCGAGACTGAACGCCATTTGTATCAAGGGAAGACAGAACTACCTCTGCCTCTACCGCTGGCAGCAGTTCCTCGCCTCACCCCAAAGAAATATCCTGGCCGATGACCGCGACACCCAGCGGGTCGCCGACTGGCTTGAGGAAACCGAGACCGGCGACCGGAGCGAACTCTCCTGGCTGGCGGACAATGCCCCGCTCTGGCAGGCAATCACCGCCTCGACCAGCCAATGCCTGGGCGGAAACTGCCCGGATGCCACCCCCTGCTTTATCAGCCGGCTTCGCAAAAAAGCGGCCCAGGCCCAGCTGCTGGTGGTCAACCACCACCTCTTCTTTTCCGACCTTGCCCTGCGCCGCTTTGGGCACGCCGAGGTCCTGCCCCGCTACGAATCGGTGATCTTCGACGAGGCCCATCACCTGGAAGGGGTGGCGACCCGCTACTTCGGCACCTCCTTCAGCCATTATCAGGTGATCGACCTGGTCAAGGATCTGGAGGCTGCGGCCCAGGCCGATCTGGTGGGCCGCGCCAAGGAAGGAGTCGTGCAGACCGCCAGGGCGCTGGCCAAACAGGTTGATCTCTTTGCCGAGCTGTTCCCCAAGGAGCGGGGCCGTTTTTCCCTGCTGCAATTCATTGACCGGTTTCCCGGCTGGGAAGAAGAACGCCAACGGTTCGCCGACCAGATCAAGGGCCTCTGCAATCAACTGGCAAAAGCGGCCATGCACGGAGAGTCCTGGCAAGGGATGCAGCGGAGGGCGGAAGAGATGCTGGGGGCCTTCACCACCATCACCGAAGCGCGGGACACCTCCTCGGTTTACTGGTACGAGCGAAGGGAAAAAACCGTGGCCCTGTCCGCCTCGCCCATTGACATTGCCGACGAGCTGCAGGACTTTCTCTACGAGCAGATCCGGAATGTGATTTTCACCTCGGCCACCCTCACCACGGACAACACCTTCACCTATTTTTCCAGCCGCCTCGGCCTGCCCGCCGACACGCCAACCATGACCCTGGCCACCCCCTTTGATTACTCGACTCGGACCCTCCTGTTCGTGCCGGGCAAAGATTTTCCCGAACCCACGTCCCGTGAGTTTTCGGCGGCAACCCAGCGACTGATGCAGGAGTTGATCATGGCCGCCAATGGGAGAACCCTTGTGCTTTTCACCAGCATCAACGCCATGCGCGCGGCGCACGAGGTTCTCCTTGGCCGTCTGCCCTTTCCGGTGCTGATGCAGGGAGAGGCGCCCAAGGCCAGGCTGCTTGAACAGTTCCAGGAACAGACCCATTCCGTCCTGCTGGCGGTGGCCAGCTTCTGGGAGGGGGTGGATGTGGTGGGGGAATCGCTCAGCTGCGTGATTATCGACAAACTTCCGTTTGAAGTCCCTTCGGACCCTGTTATTATGGCCCGCATGGAACGGATCAAAAACGAGGGAGGCAACCCATTCTTCGATTTTCAGATCCCCCGCGCCATCCTGACCCTGCGCCAGGGGGTGGGCCGGCTGATGCGCAGCTCCACCGACCGGGGGGTTCTAGCCATCTGCGATGTCCGTCTCTTTACCAAGCAGTACGGCAGACTCTTCCTGAAAAGCCTGCCCCCAAGCCCGATTTGCCGCGAGATCACTGCGGTGCGGGATTTCTTCCAGGAGAAAAGACCATGAACAACGCCGAGCTGCTTGCGGCCTTCAAAAAACAGTCCGTCCGGATCGACGCCGTGATGGAAGAGGATCTGGCCATCGTCGAAAGCCCGCTCCTGGCCCAGATCATTCGCCATGCCATCTTCCAAGGCGGCAAGCGCATCCGCCCCCTGCTCACCTTGCTGGCCGCAAGCCTGGTCGGGACTCCCCCCGCCGACACCGCGCGGCTGGCGATTTCCTTTGAGTATCTCCATGCGGCCAGCCTGCTGCACGATGATGTCATCGACCACGCCACCCTGCGGCGGGGCGCCGAAACCGCCAACACCATCTGGGGGATGGAGCCGGTCATCCTGGCAGGGGATTATCTCCATGCCCATGCCATGGCCCTGGCCAGCGAGGTGGGCGGGCCCTCGGCCATGGCCCTGATCGGCCGCGCCACCGCCGCCATGGTCGAGTCGGAATTCATGCAGATGCACAACGCCAAGGAGATCCTGATCTCCGAGGAAAAATATTTTCAGGTTCTGATGGGCAAAACGGCCGCCCTCATTGCCGCGGCCTGCGAGGCGGGCATTGCCCACAACAACGGTTCCGCCGCCCAACGGATCGCCCTGCGCACCTATGGAACCAACCTGGGGTTGGCCTTCCAGATCGTTGACGATCTCCTGGATTATCTCGGAGACCCGGCAAAAACCGGCAAGGGTGTGGGCAACGATTTCCAGGAGGGCAAGATGACCCTGCCCCTGATTAAAACCTTGGAGCGAGCCGAAGCCGTGGATCGCGAGGTGCTGATCGAACTGCTCAAGGCAACGCCCCTGGAGCGGAGCACACAGTTGACCACGGCCCACGACCTTATGGAAAAATATCAGGGATTTTCCCTGGCCAGGGCGCAGGCTGAGTCGCTGATCAGGGAAGCCCTTGCCGGGCTTGCCATCTTTGGCGAGGCCCCAGCGAAAGAACTCCTTACCGGTCTGGCCCATTATGTCCTGAGCCGGGACAAGTAGGAGATGGCCAAGTTTTCTCCGAAAAAACCCGCCAGGAAAGGCGTGCGAAAAAAAAAGACGGGACGGAGGATTGGTCTCTTCTGCCTGTTTCTTTTGGTGACCGTTACCCTGGCCGCCGGAGTCTATTTCATGGTGTTGCAACCAGGCACTCAACCGGAAACCCCATACCCGCTGCTAAGCGAACAAGCCAAGAAAAAGCCCTTGCCCCAAGCACCGCCAGTCTCAACCAGACACAAAAAATCCGGGGAAAAACCCTCCCCGGCCAAACCCCTTGTGGCCATCGTCATCGACGACATGGGCAACCGGCAGAATACCGGCAAAGCGGCCATCGCCCTCGACCTGCCCCTGTCCTTCGCCTTCCTGCCCTTCACTCCTTTTTCCGCGGAGCTGCAAAAAGAGGCCCAGGCCAAGGGACGCGACATCCTCCTCCACTTGCCCCTCGAGCCCATGGACCCAAAATGGCATGCCGGCCCCGGCGCCCTGACCACCCCCATGGACCTGGAAACCATGCGGACCATCTTCCTTGAAGATCTGCAAGCTGTCCCCAAAGCCATCGGGATCAACAACCACATGGGTTCCCGCTTCACCTCCAATCCCCAGGCCATGCGGAGCCTGCTGGAACTCGTACGATCACACGACCTTTTTTTCCTGGACAGCGTGACCGCCCCCCAGAGCGTTGCCTATGATCTTGCCCGGGAAATGGGGATAAAAGCAGAACGCCGCACCGTTTTTCTCGACAACGACCAGAACCCGGACAAAATCCGAGCCCAGCTTGATCTCCTCATCAAGCTCGCCGGGGAGCACGGTCAGGCCGTGGGCATCGGCCACCCCTATCCGGCAACGCTTGAGGCCCTGCGCCAGTATCAAGCACCGTTGCGCACCCAAACCAAAATGGTCGGCATCCACAGCCTCGTGCATTGAAGACAACCGCCAGTGATGCCTGTCCCAAAAAAAGAGGGCGGAATCCCTTCGCGCCCTCCTTCATGATCAGTTGACGATCACGCCTTACTCAGTGCCGACCCCGATCAAAAATCGGTAAAATCCTCGTCCTCGGAAGGCTTGGCAGACAATCTTTTGGGCGCTGATTTCGGCGGGCTCTGCCCCAGTTTTTTCATTATCGGTTTCACCATCTGCCGAGGGACACTGGGGCTCATTTTTTTAATCTGCGCCGTGCCCGGCTTCACCAGCTTGACCTGCTCGCCATAAATCACACCGGCCATGTCAGCGACATGGTCCTGGGCCTGGCCGCACTGGGAATGGAGCTCTTCAGCGGCGGAAGCCGACTCCTTAGCGCTGGCGGCAATCTGCTGCACCACCCGGTCCAGCTCGGCAATGGCCTTGTTGATCTGCAAGATGCCGCTGGCTTGCTCCTGGCAGGCTTGGCTGATCTCGCCGACCAAAGTGCCCACCTTTTCGGTGTTGCCGGAGACTTGAGAAAAAGCCGCGCTGCTTCTCTCCACCAGCTGGGAGCCGGTACCGACCTTTGCCACCGTGCCCTCGATGAGGGTCGCGGTATTCTTGGCCGCCTCGGCAGCGCGCATGGCCAAGTTTCGCACCTCGTCGGCCACCACGGCAAAACCGGCCCCGGCCTCGCCGGCCCGGGCCGCCTCAACCGCGGCATTGAGCGCCAGCAGATTGGTCTGGAAAGCGATCTCGTCAATGGTTTTCACGATCTTCTGGGTATCCTCGCTGGCCTTGCTGATCTCCGCCATGGAACGGGTCAGCTCCTGCATGGCCGCCGCGGCCTCAGCCACCACCTTGGTGACATTCTGCATATGACTGTCGGCTTGGTCGGCATTATCGGCATTCTGCTTGGTCATGGAGGCCATCTCCTCGATGGAGGCCGAGGTTTCCTCGATGGCCGCAGCCTGCTCCGAGGTTCCTTCGGCCAACATCTGACTGGAGGAGGCGATCTGGTCCGAGGCCTGATCCACCTGGGCGGAACCCTCGGTGATTCCGGAGATTGCCCGGATCAAGGGCACGGTGATGCCCCGGGTAATGAAGATGGCGGCGAGAGTCCCGCAGATTATGCCGAGCAACGAGAGAGAGCCGGTGGAAGCATTAATAAAGACGATGGCTTTTCCAAGATCGCTTTTGTTCTCTTCAATCAATTTGTCCTTATGCTCGCGAAGCTTGGTCAGTAACCCCTTGATCTCGCTATAGGCAGGAAGCGACTCGCTGTTATATACCTGCTTGGCCTGCGCAATATCCCCGGCGCTGTATGCTTTGCCGATTTCGATGGCCGATTCGTGCAACCGCCGGTGCGGCCCCTCTATACCCTTGAGCAGTTCCGCTTCCGGGGTGGCCTCCTTCAGCTTCTCCTGGGTTTTGTCGCTGTAATACCACTTGCCGAAACCGCACTTGTGATCATCGGTTTCCACCTCAAGCTTGGCCACCCCCTCCCTGGAGAAGAGGTCATTGACCTTGCCCAGCCAGTTGAGATGATCTATCTGTTTTTCCAGCAAAAAGGCCTTGTCTTGATTGAACTCCTGCGACTCAAAGGCGTGCTCCTCAATAGTCCGCAGACCGAAAAAACTCGCGATCGAAATGGTCGCCAGCAAAACAAGCAACAACCCGAAACCGCCGCCGACCTTTACCGCAATCGAGACATTCTTGCCGATCATATCCATCCTCCCCGGGCAGGCTGTTTCCCTTCTTGCGCCCTCCTTTCCCTTTTTGCTCTATATAATTATCCGACAATCCCCGAACAGTTTGCAAATAGAAACTTCACAACATAGCGTTGTCACGACAAAAGACCATGCAATAGTCAGGTGTTTACCCCATGTTTTCCTGCTCGCCCTGTCGTTCGTTCTCGATTACACTCACAACAGCATCCGCAAAAGACAACAAACTCTGCACCTTTCCTTATACTCAAGGGCACGACCATGCATCTCATTTCTCTCAACATCGGCATTCCCAAGGCGGAAATTTTCCACGGTAAGGAAGTAACCACCGGCCTTTGCAAGCAGCCGGTGCGGGATAGACTCAGCCTGACCAAAACCGGGTTTGTCGGCGACGGGGTGCAGGACAGAAAACACCACGGCGGAGAAGACAAGGCGGTGTGCGTATACAGCGCCGACCATTACCCCCACTGGGAAAAGGTCTTGGGCGAAAAGCTGCCTGCCGCGGCCTTTGGCGAAAATCTCACCGTTGCCGGGCTGAAGGAAGAGAGAATTCACCTCGGCGATCTCTTCCGGCTCGGCACCGCCCTGCTCCAGGTGAGTCAGCCCCGACAGCCCTGCAAGACCCTGGCTGCCCGCTACGGCAGAAATGACTTTGTCAAACTCGTGGTCGATGCCGGGTATACCGGCTTCTATTTCCGGGTCATCGAGGAAGGCGAGGTCGGGGCGGGCGATCTGCTCGAAATTGCGACAATGGATCCACAAGCGGTTTCCATCGCCTTTGCCAACCGGATCTTTCACCATGACCGGAAAAACAAGGGTGGGATTGAAACAGTGCTGGCGGTTCCGGCCCTTTCCGCCTCCTGGCGGGAATCTTTTTCAGAGCTTCTTAAAAACTGCGACACACCGTAGCCATCACCTCTCCTTACCAGAAAAGGCTCCCTTGCCAGAGCCGCAGCTTGGACAAACCACCCCAACCCACGGTTGAAGCATAAGGAAATGTAACTACCTAGCTCAAGGCCGGAAATGAACAAAAACAACCCAAACAGTAACTATCCAGCAGTGCCGTAGCTGCTAGGCAGAAGACGGCGAAGTGTGCTGGTGCCCATGAGCCGGCTGATAACAACGCAGATGCGGTACTGCTGGATAGTTACAAGGAAACCACAAAAACCATGCCGCCCATCATCACTTTAACCACCGATTTCGGCCTGCAGGATGAATACGTTGGGGTCATGAAGGGGATCCTTACCGCACTGGCCCCCCAGGCGCGTCTCATCGACCTTTGCCACAATATCCGAGCCCAGGATCTCCGGCAGACCGCCTTTACTCTCCAGGCCGCCGCCCCCTATTTTCCCGCAGGCACCATCCATCTGGCCGTGGTCGATCCGGGGGTGGGAAGCAAACGAGAGCTTCTGATTCTACAGACCATGGACCGCCACTACTTTGTCGCCCCGGACAACGGGCTGCTCACCCCTTTTCTTGCCGAGGACCGGTTTCACTCCGCCGTTTTCATTGACTGCCCGCACCTGTACCGCCAGCCACCGAGCACCACCTTTCATGGCCGGGACATCCTGGCGCCGGTGGCAGCCGCCCTGGCCAACGGCGCCGATCCCTCCCGCCTTGGCACTCAAGCGTTTAAGGAAAATCTTACAAAACTTGCATCCCCCACCTTGCAAATTGACCAAATCCATGGCAACATAGACGGGTCCGTGATTCACATCGACCATTTCGGCAACCTGACCACAAATATCCACCAAAGTGATCTTGCCGAGTTGGCAACTGACCCGGCCTCCCTCCAGATTGTCCATGGGAACCACCAAGTGACAGGTCTGGCAAGCGCTTACGCCTCGCGGCCGGACGGGCAAGTTCTGGCCATCATCGGCAGCCGCGGTTATCTTGAACTGGCAGTAACCAATGGCAATGCCGCTCAGACTCTTGGGGCGAAGATGGATGATCCCGTGCGGGTGACACTCGGAATGAAAGGGTAACCTTTTCTGTTTAGGAACCGTGCAAAAATAACTTAATACTATTCTGCCTCGCTTTTACGGCTCCCTATGCCGTCTTGGCAGGACTTGATATTCAAGTTATTTTTTTTGCGTAACGGCTTATAAACCGTTACTAACTCCCATTGTTCTTTTACCCATTCCGTTTCAGCGCCGTTACCGTTTTTGCCATTTCCATGGCAATTTCAGTTTGTTCCCGCAGCATTAGCAGCGACGGCTTTCAGCTCAACTTCAGGTAAGGAAACAGCTCCATGCACGACAACCATATCGAGGATATCGCCCAACTCCTCAAGACCATGTCGCACCCCATCCGCCTGAAGATTCTTTGCCTGTTGCAGGACAAGGAAATGACCGTGGGCGATATCCACAAAGAGGTGCACACCACCAATGCCAATGTCTCCCAGCACCTCTCCATCCTCCGCAACCAAGGAATAATCGCCTTTCGCAAGGATGCGAATTTCATTTACAACCGAATCGCCGAGGGGCGGGTTACCGAGTTGATCAAAACCATGCGGGAACTCTTCTGCCAGATTTCCTGATTTCAAACGATGCAACCGTTACCGGACACTATTACCAAGGAGACTTCACCATGATCATCACCGACTGGGTTCATGTTTTTGCCGGGGCTTTCATCCTGCTCAGCCTGGCCCTGGGAACCTGGGTTCATCCCAACTGGTACTTTTTCACCGCCTTTGTCGGGGCAAACCTCTTCCAGTACGGCTTCACCAAATTCTGCCCGCTGGCCACCATCCTCAAAAAACTCGGAGTACCGGAAACCCGTTCCGGCCAAGGTTGCTGCAGCAAATAAGCCCCCAAAGCAAGCACTCACAAGGAGGGAGCGCGCGTACCTCTCCCTCCTTTTTTCTTCCCCACCCCATGCCTTGACCTTGCCGGCCCTCTCGGTTCGCTTTCAGGTCTGCACATTTTCCTCTTCATCACTTGTTGGAATTCCAGGGAAGCAACCCGACGCGAAGCGTTGAAAAAACATGGTCTCACCGGTTAGCCATCGTCAAAAAACAACATGGCCGTTGCAGGGAGCCGGATGGAATAAGGAGGCGTACAGTAAGGCAGCATAAATGTCCATGTTGTTTCTGAACGGCTCCTAAGCATGACGCAACACCGTGATTGCTCGCTGCAATCACGTGTTTTCTTTTCGTTGCACAAAATCTTCAACAATTGTCGTTTCGCCCTCTTTCCGCCTGCGGAAACCTTTTTATCGGGCTGCGCTGTCTGTTTCAGGAGTAACAATGGATGTCTCGATCTTTACCGCGAAATACCTCAAAAAAAACAATCCGCTGATCTTCAAGATCATCGCCCGATCCCAGGATATCGAAGAGCTGCGCAGCCTGCTTATCGATTTCACCTTTGCCGTGGAGCAGCAGGCCGTGGAAGAGGCCGGCAGCGACGATGCCAGTTTGCTGGCCCGCATCCGCGATTGCGGCTTTTCCTTTCGAACCATCCTCAAAAAAGGGTCCGAGCAGGCTGCTGGCTTCAGCATCCTCCAGGTTCTCTGGGATATCGGCCACGATATCCCGCGGCCGGAACTCTCCCCTGCTTTCTTTGCCGATCTCCTTTATATGCTGCTGGGCATGCAGGGCCAAGGCATCCGCAAGGCCCCGGACGCCATCCACCTCACCGCCGTGGAATCAAGCGGGAGAAAAGCGGCGGTCAAGCGTTCCCGTCAGCTGGACAATCTCTGGACCGAGGTGGATCGCCGCATGTCCGCTTACCCTTCCGGCCTTGATGAGCAGGCGGTGCGGCGGCGGCAAGGACGGAAGGAAAAGATTCTCTCTGTATTGGGCGGCAGCCTGGAAAATTGGCACGACTGGCGCTGGCAGATCAGCCACATCGTCCGCGATCTTGCCACCCTGGAAAAGATGGTGAAACTCAGCGCTTCACAGCGCAGCGCTTTAAAGGCGGCCAAGGAAAACCGACTGCCCTTCGGGATCACCCCCCATTACCTCTCCCTGATGGATGACGAAATCGGCAGCAAGCGGGATGCGGCCATCCGCGCCCAGGTGCTGCCTCCCATGAGCTATGTGAAGGAAATCGCTGCGGTGGAGGATGTTTCCTGCCTCGATTTCATGGGCGAGGAGGACACCTCGCCCTTTGATCTCGTTACCAGGCGCTATCCGGCCATCTGCATCCTCAAGCCCTACAACACCTGTCCCCAGATCTGCGTTTACTGCCAGCGCAACTGGGAAATCGACGATGTCATGGCCAGCGGCGCCTTTGCCGGGATGGAAAAAATCGACGCCGCCATCCAGTGGATATCCGATCATCCGGCGATCCACGAGGTGCTGATCACCGGCGGCGACCCCCTGGCCATGGGCAATGAGGCCCTGGCCGCCATCCTGGAAAGGGTGGCGGCAATCCCCACCGTGGAACGAATCCGCATCGGCAGCAGAACCCTGGTCACCATGCCCATGCGGATCACGGAAGGGCTGGCCGCGCTGATCAGCCAGTACCGCGAACCGGGAAAGAGGGAGGTGGCGATCATGACCCATGTGCAGCATCCCTACGAGGTGACCCCGGACACGGTTGCCGCGGTCAACAAGTTCCGGCTGCGCGGCATCCCGGTGTATAACCAGCTGGTCTACACCTATTACGCTTCAAAACGCTTCGAGGCCGCCGCCCTGCGCCGACTCCTGCGGTTGATCGGCATTGACCCGTATTACACCTTCAACACCAAGGGCAAGGACGAGACTCTTGCCTACCGCACCCCCATTGCCAGGCTTCTTCAAGAGCAGCAGGAAGAGGCGCGGCTCCTGCCGGGCTTGGCCAGGACCGACGAAGCGGTCTTCAATGTGCCCAGACAGGGAAAAAGCTACCTGCGCGCCAGGGAGTATCGCAATTTCCTTACCATTCTCCCGGACGGGGCGCGGGTATATGAATTCCATTCCTGGGAAAAAAAGGTCTCCCAGGACACCTCCACCTTCATCACCACGGATGTGCCGATCCTCCATTATCTGGAACGGTTGAGCAAGGACGGGGAAAGCGTTTCCGACTACGAAACCATCTGGCACTATTTTTAAGGCAGAAAATCGGCAAGCCCTCAAGTGAGTCCCCAGCCGACCGCGGCAAGACATCACAGCCCTCTCCGTCCCGCGCAATTGGTTCTTGATGGATTGCGACCAAGCATGATACAGTTTTCCACCGATGGACCCCGTACTGCCGAATACGGGTTTACCTCTCCCCACACCATCACGGACCCCGCTCCCTATGAAGCTGACCATGAAAACCCGGTTGACCCTGGCCATCTCCCTGCTCTTTCTGTGCCTGATGGGCGCCACCTCTTTCCTGGTCCTCACCCTCTTCAAGCAGCAAATCAAGGGAATTATCTCCACCGAACAGTTTTCCATCCTTTCCGAAATCACGGGTTCACTGGATGACATGCTTCTGCAAGCACAAAGCCAGCTTGTCGCCGTTGCCCCCAAAGTCACCCAGGAAACCCTCGCCTCGGCAGACATGGCCCAGCAATTTCTTGACAACCGCACCGGCCTGCAAAAAAGTTTTGACAACCATATCTTTCTCTTTTCCCCGGAAGGCAAAATCATCGCCGAATCCCCCTTTCTCCCCAACCGGCGAGGGCTTGATCTTTCCTTCCGGGCCTATATAAAAGACACCCTGGCCACCTCAGCCCCAGTCATCTGCGATCCTTATATCTCCTCCCAGCCGCACAAGCACCCGGTGATCATGATGACCGCGCCCGTCTTTGGCCGGGAGGGCAAGATCATCGCCATCCTCGCCGGCAGCATTGACCTCATGAGGCCCAATATCCTGGGCAAGCTCTCGGAAAAGAAGATCGGGAAAACCGGCTACCTGTATCTGACCACCTCGGACAGAACCATGATCATGCATCCGGACAAGGGCAGAATCTTCAAAAAAATTCCCGAAGGGAAAAACCCGCTGCTCGATCGGGCAGTTGCGGGCTTTGAGGGTACCGCCGAAAACCGCAGCCGCGAGGGGGTACCCATGCTCACCTCCGTCAAACGGTCACGGGTAAACAACTGGCTTTTGCTTGCTAATTATCCCCAGGCCGAGCTCTTTGCTCCGATCACCCGCGCCGGGCAGATTCTCCTGGCCGGGATGCTGGTCATCACTCTGGCTGCCTTCGCGGTTATCCGGCATTTCAGCCAATACCTGACCAAGCCCCTCCTGGCCTTTACCCAGCATGTGGCGGAACTGGAAAATAAACAAGGAGAAGCACGCCTCTTCCGCACCACGGCGCAGGACGAGAGCGGCACCCTGGCCCAGGCCTTCAACACCATGCTTAAAAAACTCGACCGGCAGCAAGACGAGCTGCGGCAGAGCGAGGAACTCTACCGCACCGTTACCGAGTTCGCCACCGACTTCATCTTCTGGCGTAGCCCGGACAAAAAAATGATCTTCGTCTCCCAAAACTGCGCCCAGCTCACCGGCTATTCCGAGGACGAGTTCCTCGCCGACCCAGGTCTCCTGGACCAGATATTTCACCCGGAAGACCGGCAGAGATGGGCCACCCATGTGCATCCCACGGACAGGAGCGGTAAGGAAACACCCCTGGAATTCCGCATCACCACCAAGGCGGGCCAGGTACGCTGGGTCAGTCATGTCTGCACCAAGATCCACGATGCCAGGGGTCGTTTTCTGGGCTTGCGGGGAAACCTTGCCGATATCTCCAACCTGAAACAAGCGGCGGAGGAACAGGAAAAACTGAGAAATCTGCTTGCCCAGGCTCAGAAGATGGAGTCCATCGGGATTCTGGCCGGTGGGGTTGCCCACGACTTCAACAACATCCTCTCCATCATCCTGGGCTACAGCGAACTCTTGCTGCTGGAGCTGGACGAAACTTCGCCCGCCAGGGAAAAAGTCCAGGTCATCGCCGATGCCGGGCAAAGAGCATCCACCCTGACCAGGCAACTCCTGGCCTTCAGCCGTAAGCAAACCATACAGCTGCTGCCTTGCAGCCTGAACCAGATCATCCTCGATCTGATCAAGATGCTGACCAGGATGATCGGTGAAGATATCTCCATGGAAATCCGCGCCACAGCCAAGGACGACACCGTACTCATCGATCCCGGCCAGATGGAACAGGTACTTCTGAATATGGCGGTCAATGCCAGGGATGCCATGCCCACGGGCGGCAGCCTGATAATCGAGACGGAAAACGGGAAACTGGATGCGGAGCATGCCAGACCGCACGAAGGGGTAAAGCCGGGCCAGTATGTTGTGCTTTCGGTGAGGGATACCGGCCAGGGCATGAGCAGGGAAATCCAGGCAAATATCTTTGATCCCTTCTTCACCACCAAGGAACGAGGCAGGGGGACCGGCCTGGGGCTGGCCATGGTCTATGGCATCGTTAAACAGCTGGGCGGCCACATCTTCGTGTACAGCGTGCCGGAACAGGGCACCACCTTTAAAATCTTCCTGCCCGTTGCCCAGGGGATGATCGAAAAAACTCCAGCATCACCCACTCTCTCCCTGCCAACAGGCACCGACACCATTCTGGTGGTGGATGATGAGCCCTCGCTCAAATCCCTGGTGACGGACATCCTGAGCCCCCTTGGCTACACGATGCTTCAGGCGGGCAGCGGGACGGAGGCCATACAGGTGAGCAACGCCTTTCCAGGACGGATCGACATCCTGCTCACCGATGTGATCATGCCCGGCATGAACGGCAGGGAACTGGCAGAAGCAATCACGACCCGGCGACCTGAAACCCGGGTTATCTATATGTCCGGGTATACGGATAGCGCCCTCGCCCACCATGGGGTTCTTGACCCGGGCATCATTCTGATCGAAAAGCCCATCACCCCGGATAAGCTCACCGGTGTCCTGGAAGCGACACGCGTCAAGACTTCGGAAACAGCGGGAGCCTAAAACCCGGCCTCTTTACAAAATACGGGCAGCCCCCAAGGCATCTGCAATCGCCGCGCCCACCGGGACAAAATCCGAGCGAGCCTCCACCGGATCAAGACACCGCCGCAATCGGCCAAAGACTTGCGCCCGCCCTATTTCGGCGATGGTCCGCATATTGTCCTCAACCAGCACCGCCTCTTCTTCGACCACACCATCGGAAAACACCACCCCAAGAACCGGGATATCCCTGTGGCGCAGGGACTCAAGACTCAAAAGGGTATGATTGATGGTGCCAAGGCCGCTCTTCGCCACCAGCAGGGTGGGAATCTTCAGCTCCCGCAGCAAATCCACCAGCAGCAGCTCCCGGTTCAGCGGCACCATCAGACCGCCGACCCCCTCGACAATGAGCAGCTCATGGCAGGCCAGCATCTCCCGATACCGGGCGCGGATCAGCGCCGGATCAACAATCGCCCCGACCTGCTCGGCGGCAAGATGGGGGGAGGCGGGCATGGGGAAATGATAGACCACCTGGCTGCCGACCAGCTCCGGGACCAGCGGAAGTTGCGCCAGGCTCAGACATTCCTCCAGATCGGCAGGCGGGAATTCCGGCCCGGTGGCCGCCCATTTCTGGTAGCCGGCCGCAACATTTTTTTCCCTCAAAAAACCAAGGAGCAACCCACAGACATGGGTCTTGCCCACATTGGTGTCCGTGCCGGCGACAAAGATAGCGCTCATTTCTCACCCCTGACGACAAAGGCCTGATAGGTGGCAGGATACCCAAAATAGGTGGCCCGGAACCAGGAATCGAGCTGGTGCAAGCGGCCCCGGGTCAAAGTGGACGGCAGATTGCCGCCGCCGGTTCCGGTCTTGCGGATGTGATCCAACAACTCAAGAAGTGTATGATAGTTTTTGACTCTGCTTTCTTCCTGCACGGAAAAGCGCGGAAAGATCTCACCCAGCATCTCCTCCAGATTATCCGCGGCGGGAAAGCCATGGGGCGGCAAATGCACCTCCTGGTCGAAAACCCGGCTCAAACCCTGGGCCAGCTCGATGAAGGTCCGGGGACCGAAGAGTACCCCGGCAAAGCAGCCCTTATCGGAGAGCAGCCGTCCTATCTGCGCCAGTGCCCCCCCCAGGTCATCAAACCATTGCAGGGTGGAATTGGCGCAGATCAGATCAAAGGTCTCGGTGCAGGCGGCAAGGAACCGTTCCCCGTCCTCGCAGAGCAGGGAAACATTGCCTTGCCCCCCCAATCGCTTTCCGGCCAAACGCAGCATGCCTTCGGCAAAATCAAGGGCAATGATCCGAGCCTCCGGGTAGCGTGCGGCAAGCAGCGCGGTGAAATGCCCGGTGCCGCAGCCGATCTCCAGAATGCGCTTCGGCCCGTGACCGACGGGGAGCTCCCGGAGCAGACGGGCCGCGAGATCCTTCTGCGTTTCGGCATGGGCGTCATAGGTTCCGGCGGCGCGGGAAAACCGTTGCCGGATTTTTTGCTTCCGGAAATCAGTCACCTGGAGAAAACTCCCGGTCGAGGAAAATCGCATGTCCGCCATGCTCGATGATCGTAAGGCGGGCACCGGGTATCATGGCAAGCTCGGCCGCCGGCGCGATGATATCCCGCCGCCCGTGCCAGCAAAAAACCTGACATTGCACTCCTTGCGCAGGCTGACGCCATTGGGCCAGATAGTCGAGCCCCCGACCGAGAACCTGCATGTCTAAGGATTTCATCAACGCCTCCTGCTGCTCTGCCACAAAACGCCGAGATTCTTTTTTATACCCCAGAAGGCTTTTTCTATAAAAATCAGGCAAAAAGGCCGATGGGTCAGCCTCAAGGGCCAGACGGATGGCGCCGATTTCCGAGGGGGGCCAGGAAGCCCGCATGCCCAGCAGGGTGAGAGCCGCAACCTTTCCGGGAAAGGCACAGGCGAAATCCAAAGCCAGGAAAGCACCCATGGACCAGCCGACCAACTGGATGGTATCGATATCGTGTTCACCAAGATAAGCCAAAATCTCCGACAAGGCGGTGGCCGGATCAAGCGGGGCAGCCGGTCTTAGCCAGGAGTACCGCTTCTCCGCCAGATCAAGGATCTGCCCGGAAAACCCCCATCCGGGTAGAAAAAGGACAGGAGGGTGCGGCAAGAGTCTGCTTCCCGCCGTATTGTCAATCCAACTCTGCGCCATCACTGTTCAAGCATAACCATGTTAAAAAAATACCGGCTCAAACCGGCGCCATGCAAAAAAAAGACAAAGCTCCCTGGTGTTGCCTTGGTCTGTTCCGCGGAATAATGCTGTATACTCATAAAAAACTTACTTGGAGCGCGTTGGCCTGATAACCAGAGGGTAGCCCCATCCATTTCTGCGGCACATCCTACTATGGAAGCAGCAAATTCTCAAGCCAACGCTGCCAGCAACCCGTCGAGACAGAGTAAAGCAGACCATTCAGGCACAGGTGAAACAGCATGGCCAACTATGATTATGACCTCGGCATTATCGGCGGCGGAGCCGCCGGACTCACCGTCGCTTCAGGCGCGGCGCAGCTTGGCGCCAAAACCTTGCTGGTGGAAAAAGAAGAAATGCTGGGCGGCGATTGCCTCCATTACGGCTGCGTGCCGAGTAAAACCCTGATCAAGAGCGCCCATGTCTTTCATCTCATGAAAAACGGGCCGAAATTCGGTCTTCCGGCCATTACCCCGCCTCCCGTGGATTTCCGTCAGGTAGCCGCCCGGATTCATTCGGTGATCAACGCCATCCAGAAGCACGACTCGGTGGCGCGGTTTTGCAAACTCGGCGTCAAGGTCGAATTCGGCAGCCCGACGTTCACCGACGAACACGCCATTGCCATGGGCGGCAAGATAATTTCCGCCCGAGCCTGGGTCATCGCCACCGGCTCATCCCCCGATATTCCACCGATTGAGGGGCTTAAGACCACACCCTATCTCACCAACCGCGACATCTTCTCTTTGGAGACGCTCCCTGCCTCGATGATCATTTTCGGCGGAGGCCCCATTGCCGTTGAAATGGCGCAGGCCTTCCGCCGCCTCGGCACCCGGGTTACGGTGATCCAGCGCAGCGGCCAGATCCTGAGCAAGGAAGACCGGGAGATGGCCGATATCGTTCAGCAGGCGTTGGAGGAGGAAGGTGTAACTTTTCTTCTCAACACTGCTGTGCTCCGGGTCCGGAATCTGGGGTCCGAGCGGGAGGTGGTGGTGAAAAATGCGGCCGGCGAAACCATAAGCCTCAAGGGTGAGGCGATCCTGGTCGCCCTTGGCCGCGCGCCCAACACGTCGGGACTCGGCCTTGAAAAAATCGATATCCCTTTCGATCATAACGGGATCACGGTAAGCAACTATCTTCGAACCTCGCACCGCCATATCTATGGAGCAGGCGACGTCATCGGCGGCTATCGCTTCACCCATGTCGCCGGTTATGAGGGCGGGGTGGTGTTGAGCAATGCAGTTTTCCATTTACCGAAAAAAGCCGACTACTCCCTGGTGCCCTGGTGCACCTATACCCATCCTGGCCTGGCCTCCATCGGCCTGAACGAAAAAGGCGCTCAAAAAGCAGGGATCGACTATACGGTCTGGCGCGAGGAGTTCAGGGATAACGACCGGGGGTTGGCCGAGGGAGAAAGTATCGGGATGATCAAGCTGCTGCTCGGGAGCAGGGGAAAACCTCTTGGCGTTCAGATTCTTGGTCCCCAAGCCGGAGAACTCTTGAACGAGTGGGTGGCGGTGATGAACGGCGGGGTGGGATTATCAAAGATTGCCTCGGCGATCCACCCCTACCCCACCCTGGGCGAAATCAACAAAAGGGTGGCCGGCGCGGTTTTTTCCAAAAAGCTGTTTTCTGCACCCGTCCGCAAGGGACTCAGGTTCTTTTTCGGCTTCAGGGGGGGTGGGTGCGAGTAAGGAACCGGGACAGATCTATTCCACCGTGACGCTCTTGGCCAGGTTCCGGGGCTGATCCACATCACAGCCGCGCAGATTGGCAATCTCATAGGCCAAGAGCTGCAGGGGCAGAACAAAGAGAATCGGACTCAACTCCTCGTGGCACACCGGCACCGTGATCACCTGCTCGGCGATGCGCCGGCAGTTTTGATCATCGGCATTGACCACGAGAATGATCCTGCCGTTGCGGGCCTTGACCTCTTCCACATTGGAAATGACCTTTTCGTAGACACTGTCCCTGGGAGCCAGGGCGAGAACCGGCATATCCCGGTCGATGAGGGCAATGGGGCCGTGTTTCAGTTCCCCTGCCGCATAGCCTTCGGCATGGATATAAGAGATCTCCTTGAGCTTCAAGGCCCCTTCCAGGGCAATGGGGAAATTGCTCCCCCTCCCCAGGTAAAGGAAATCCCGGCTCTGCACAAAACCCTCGGCAATGCGGGCCGTTTCCTCCTGCAACCGGGGCAGCTCCTGCTCCATAAGTGCGGGCAGATCGAGAAGAGCATGGCCGATTGACTTGCGATCCTTGGCGGCAATAGTCTTGCGGATCTCACCCAGAAAAAGGGTGAGCAATAACAGGGCCGTGAGCTGACAGGTGAAGGCCTTGGTGGAGGCCACCCCGATCTCCGGCCCGGCATGGGTGTAAATCGTTCCGTGGGCTTCCCGGGTAATGGTGCTGCCCAGCACATTACAGATGGCGATGACCTTGGCCCCCATCTTCTTTGCCAGCCGGAGGCCCGCCAGGGTATCCGCGGTTTCTCCGGACTGGGAAATGGGCACCACCATCACGGTTTCGTCAAGCAGCAACCGGCGATAGCGAAATTCCGAGGCAATGTCTACCTCCACCGGGATACCCACCCATTTTTCCAGCCAGTATTTGGCCACCAGGGCCGCATGCCAGGAGGTACCGCAGGCCACCAGGGAGATGCGGCTGATTTTTTTCAACTCCGTCGCGCTCAAGCCGATTTCCGGCAGCTGTACCTTGCCGCTTTGCGGATCAAGCCGACCCCGGAAGGTATTGAGGATGGCCTGGGGCTGCTCGAAGATCTCCTTGAGCATGAAATGCCTGAAGCCACCCTTCTCGGCCATGGCCGCATTCCACTGGATGATCTTGATCTCCTTGGTCTGCTTTCGGCCATTGGCAAGGCTCATCACCTGCCATTCTCCCATTTTCAGGACGGCAAGTTCCCCATCCTCCAGAAAAACCACTTGGTTGGTGTAGGGAAGCAAGGCCGGAATATCCGAGGCCATCAGGCAGCCGCCTCCCTCGGCAATCCCCAGGACCAGAGGGCTTTGATTCCTCACCGCCACCAGCCTGTCCGGCTGACCGGCCCACAAAACCCCGATGGCGTATGAACCTTGGACCTTTTTCAGGGCTTGGCGCACCGCCTTGACCAGATCGTCGGCAAGCTGTTCTTCAATGAGATGGGCCAAGACCTCGGTGTCTGTTTCCGAACGAAAAACATGCCCCTTGGCCTGCAACTCTTCCCTGAGAGTATGGTAATTTTCGATGATCCCGTTATGAACCACGACCAGATCACCGCTGCAATCGCAGTGCGGGTGGGCATTGAGCTCGGAAGGCGCGCCGTGGGTTGCCCACCGGGTATGGCCCAGGCCGATATGGCTATCGCGCTCCCGCACCGTTTCCAGCAGCTCTTCGAGTTTGCTGAGCTTACCGGCGGCCCGGTGCTTCTGGAGCTTTCCCCCGTGGACATACACCACCCCGGCCGAATCATAGCCCCGGTACTCCAGACGCTTCAGCCCTTCCAGGAGAATGGGCACCACATGCCTCTGCCCGATATAGCCGACTATTCCGCACATATCCCGCTCCGTTTTCTTTTTTCTGGGGAGCAACGTGTCGTTCATCTGGAACGAAAAAACGTGGCTCAATCTCTAAACTGTAAACGCTCGGCAGGGCCGCAGATGCGCGGAAGAGGTCTGCGAAGTGTGCTATTGCACATGAGCAGGCCGATGACAAAGCAGATGCGGTGCTGCTGAACGTTTACTATAGGGCGAAACCCTGCCTGGATCCGGCAACCGCTTCCGGCAAAATGGCCAACAGGGCTTCAACCTCTTCCGCGGTATTGTACCGACTGAGACTGATACGCAACGTCCCGTGCAGAAAAGGTTCCTCCACCCCCATGGCCCGCAGCACATGCGAAGGGTCAAGATCACCGCTCTGGCAGGCGGCATGGGCCGAAACGGCGATACCGCCCGCATCGAGATCCTGGATAAGCCCGGCCGAAGCCGCATGCCGGAAACTCACGTTTGTGGTGTTGACCAGCCTGGGTAAGGATGCACCATTGATCCGCGCCTCGGAAATTGCTTCGACAATGCCTGCTTCGAGGCGGTCGCGCAGCCCGGCCAGCCGTTGATGCGCAGCTGCGTCCATATTCATGGCCAGGGCGCAGGCCTTGCCGAGACCAACGAGACCGGGCACGTTTTCGGTTCCGGACCTCCGGCCATTTTCCTGGCCGGAACCCATGATCAGCGGCGTGACCGGCACGGTCCGACGGACATAGAGCGCGCCCGTCCCTTTTGGCCCATGCAGCTTATGCCCGGCAATGGTGAGATAGTCCACCCCCAGCTCTTCCGCCGAGAACACCGCCTTGCCCGCCAGCTGGATGGCGTCACAGTGAAACAGCACACCCCGCGCCCGGCAGATGGCGGCGATCTCGGCAATGGGCCAGATCACCCCGGTTTCGTTGTTCGCCCCCATAAGGGAGACCAGGGCGGTATCGGGCCGAATCGCGTCCCGCAATGCACCCAAGTCAAGCCCGCCGTTTCTGTCCACCCCCAGCAACTCCACCTCGTAGCCCAGGGCGGCCAGAAACTCCAACGGCGCCAGGACAGAGCCGTGCTCAACCTGCGAGGAAATGATGTGTTTCTTGGTGGGATTGGCCCAGACCGCACTCAGGATTGCGGTGTTGTTGCCTTCGGTGCCGCCGCTGTTCAATACAATCCGGGCCGGATGACAGCCGAGCAATCCGGCCACCTGTTCGCGGGCCAGATCCAGGCCCTGGCGAGCCGCCTCGCCGAAACGATGGCCGCTGGCCGGATTGCCGAAGCATTCGCCCAGATAAGGCTCCATGGCCGCCCGCACCGCCGGGTCCACCGGGGTGGTCGCGTTGTTGTCAAAGTAGATGTTTTGCATGGGCTTAGATCCGCAGCATTCGATCCAGGGAAAGTTTGGCCTCGGCCGCCACCTCGGGCGACACGGTGATCCGGTTGACCACCCGACCCTGGGCCAGGTTGTCAAGCACCCACAACAGGTATGCGGGCTTGATCCGGTACATGGTGGAACAAAGGCACTGGAAGGGCGAAAGGGAATGGACCTCCCGATCCGGATACAACTGCTTGAGCCGGTTCACCAGATTGACCTCGGTGCCGATGGCCCACTTGCTGCCCACCGGGGAATCGCGCACCGCCGTGATGATCGCCTCGGTGGAGCCGTACTGGTCCGCGCGGCTCACCACCTCGTTGCGGCATTCCGGATGTACGATGATCCGCACCTCGGGGTCGCGCTCCCGCCAGGCGGCCACATGGGCGGCGGTGAACTGCATATGCACCGTGCAGTAACCGTCCCAGAGAATCACCTTTGCCTTCTGCAACTGGGCCGGGGTATTACCGCCCAGCGGCTTGTCGCGCCGCCACAGCACCACCTCGTCCTCGGCAATCCCCAGAGCAGCGGCGGAATTACGACCCAGATGCTCGTCCGGGAAAAAGAAAACCTTGTCGCCTTGGGCCAGAGCCCAGGTCAAAACCCGCTCGGCATTGGAAGAGGTGCAGACCGACCCGCCATTCCTGCCGACAAAGGCTTTAAGCAGGGCGGAAGAATTCACATAGGTCACGGGGATCACCCGCCCGGTGGTCACCTTGGCCAGATCCTCCCAGGCCCAGGCCACATCTTCGCTGGTGGCCATATCGGCCATGGGGCAACCTGCCCGCAGATCGGGCAGGACAACCACTTGCTCCGGGGCGGTCAGGATATCTGCGGATTCCGCCATGAAATGGACGCCGCAGAAGACGATGTACTTCCGGTCCCTGGCCTCGGCGGCATTGCGGGCAAGCTTGAGGGAATCACCGGTCAGGTCGGCGAACCTGAAGGTCGCCTCCTGCTGGTAGTGATGTCCCAAAATTAAAAGATTGCCGCCCAACTCTTTCTTGCGGACGGCAATCTTTTGGCAGATTACTTCTTCATTTTCCTGCAGGTATTCCGAGCCAAGCTCAACCTGCTGCAACACGGTCATCAGTCAGTCCTTCTCTCCCGGAAATTTCTTGTGACGCAGAGACGTCAAGGCGCAAAGATCTCTTTTATGACATCCTTGCGCCCGTTGCGAACTCAGCGTTCGCCCTTTTTATTTAACCAGCTTTACCCAGGCCGCCGTCGGCCCCTTGTCCCCTTCACCCACACCGAAACGGACCTCGTCCCCTTCGGTCAACTGGGCCATGGTCACATCCTTGAGAGCATTCTCATGAAAATACACCTCCTGGCCGTCCATGGTCATGAGAAATCCGTAGGATTCATAGGGGAACAGACTCTTGATGGTACCCATGGCCGGACCGACCGCCGCGCCCTCCGGCTCCTTGACGGTCTGCCGACGCTTGCGCTGCAACTCCTTCAACTGAAGACCGAGGGTGTCAAATGCGTCCACCAGCAGGGGCCGCACCGTCTCCCCCTTTCTCTTCACAACCACGGTGTCATTGGGAATCGAAGCCACCATGCGAACCTCATGACCGCCCGCTTTATGTCCGGCTGTCTCCTCTATAGAGATGCGCAAATGATGAACAAGGCCGGGGTGATGGCGATCAAGGCGTCCTTTCTCCTCTTCGATCTTTTCCTGCCACGCTTTACGAATTTCCAGGTTCCGTCCTTCAACTTGTAGTTCCATGCATTTCCTCCATCACAGTGATTTAAATTGCCGCCCGCAAGGGGCAGCCGATCGGAGAGCTTTCGATTTTATTCTACCATAACCAGCGAGCGAAAAACAGCTTCTCTTCATGCGCGATGCAAGAAAAAAACCAGGACAAAAAAGCAGGGATTCAGAGAAAAAATAAACCCGTACCCATACTTCCTCGGCTCTATTTCTCACCCCTCTCCGGCAGTTCTTTAATGTGTACATCCTGCTGCGGAAAAGGGATGGAGATCCCGTTTTCCTGGAAGGCCTTATAGATACTCTTCAAAAGATGGTGGATTTCCAGACCCTTGAGCCGGGGGTCCTCAACCCAGCACAGCAGCTCAAAATCCACCGACGAGGTGCCGAAGGAGCGCATCCGCACCCTGGCCTCGGGATCCTTGACCACCGCCGGATTGCTGCCGGCCACCGCCAAGAGCACCGCCTCGACCTGATCCAGGTCGCTGCCGTAGGCAACCCCCACCGGCACCCTGATCCGAAAGCGGGGGATCGGCGCGCTTTCGTTGATGATCTTGCTGTTGGCCAGAATGGAATTGGGGATAGTGATCAAAACATCGTCCCTGGTCTTGATCCGGGTTGAACGTACCCCGATCTCCACCACCTCGCCCCGCTGGGTGTTGTCGATGATGATGTAGTCGCCCACCTTGAAGGTTTTGTCGGCAAAGATACTGATCCCGCCGAAAAAATTGGAAAGACTGTCCTTGGCGGCCAGGGCCACGGCGATACCGGCGATACCGGCGGACGCGAAGAGGGGGGCCAGGTTGACGTTCCAGATGGAAAGAAGCCAGATCAGGGCGGAAACGATGATGATCACCCGAACCACGTTTTTCAGCAGGAGAAAAAGGTCGGCCCCGATCTTGCCGCGATCGGAGATGGATTCCAGATAATGCTCGCCCAAGACCATAAAGAGGCGCAGCGCGGCAAGGGTCCAGACGACGAGAGCAATGCTTTGCGCCGCCGCGGGCACGAACCTCTCCCAGGGCTGGGCAAGGCCCGGCGGCATGGTCACGGCATGGAGTATACCGAAAAAGAACACACTGAAAACAATGGGGGTGTGGAGGATATCGATGGCCTTGTCATCGAGTTCGGTGGTGGTATAGGCGGCAGCCAGCCGCTTGAGGATGCGGTTGACAAAGATGTCCGCCGCCTTGGCCAACACCGCATAGACCGCGACCACCATCAGCCGCTGCATGATCGGATGACGGGAAAGGTCTTGAAAGAAAGGAGAAAGTTCCATGTTTTCACTCTTGGTTAATTGCTTAAGACTTGAGAGGCTGCCGAAAAAACCGACCGGCCCGACTTCGAGGTTGTATATTTTTAAATTCAGAAAACAAATAAATCAATCCTCATTTCGATTCACGGCGTGCCCTTGAGTATTTCCAGATATTGAGGGCTCTCGGAGATGGTGTTGTGAGTCGCCCCCGCGATAACCTTGAGCGTGGCTACTCCCTTGGCGAAACAGGCATGCAGCCTTTCCGTGCTCGAGCGCGAAATAACCTCATCGTTTTCAGCCGCAACCAGCACGGTGGGCGCTGTCACGCGGGGGGCGTATCGCCAGGATTCGAATTTATCGAGCAGCAGCCAACGCACCGGAATGTAAGGGTACAACCGGGCGACAAGCTCTTCGAGACTGTAACCCGGCGTAACAAGCACCAGACGGGAGACAGGCCGTTGGCTGGCCAAGCGCACGGCAACGCCGGAACCGACGCTGCGCCCCACCACCAAGACCTCCGGATGTTTAGCGTGGACGGCATCAAACAAGGCCAGGGCATCCTTCCGGATCGCCTCCTCCGATGGCGTCCCGGAACTGCCGCCGTAGCCCCGGTAGTGAAGCAAGTAGATGGCGTGCTCCGGAAAAATCGTCGAAAACGCAGGCAGGCTGAGGGATACGTCCTCGGCGTTGCCGCCGAAATAGAGCAAAGCCTTTGGTCCGTCGTGCGGCCGGAGCGAAGCCACGACCTCTGCCTCCGCCACCGACAACTTAAGGGTGGCAGGACTGCGAAGCGCGTTCGCCTGCGGGAAATAGATCAAGGAGCGCTGAAAAACGAACAAGACAACACAGATCCCCAGGTACGAGGCGGCAACGCTTACGCAGAATACGATAACGATTCGCGGCACGGGATACCTCCCATGGTCACGCAACCCAGAGCCGAAGAGGCTTCCGAAAAAGGCGTTTGCAGTGCTTGACCACAGCGAGCTTGCAAACTCCAGACAGCATCACCGAATACCGCAAGGGCATGCAGACCAGCAAAGAAAAAGAACGGCAGAATGATTCCGTATTCCTTATGACTGCTAAAATTACGTGGGAATCAAGAGAAAAAGCCACCTGCTTTCCTTCGAAGATATAAAGAAAATCCAGCTGCCTGCGCTTTTTCATAAGCTCATACCCTCCGCGAAAGACAACCCTTGCTTTCAGGAAAACCTGAAACTTCCACCAAGCTGATTCTTCACCTGGTACATTGCGGCATCCGCCTTTCCCATAAGCACATCGAGATCCTCGCCGTCATCAGGATAGCAGCTGATTCCAATACTTGCACCCACAGTGTGCTCACTTCCCTTGAGTAGAAACGGCTGTCGTATCGAGGCTAAAATTTTCCGGGCTAATGGTGCAAGTTCTTGCCTATCTTCAATCCCCTGCAAAACAACGACAAATTCATCACCGCCAATTCTGGCGACCGTGTCTGTTTCTCGAACTAATTCCATAAGGCGTTTCGCAACTTCCCGCAAAACACTATCCCCTGCCTCATGCCCAAGGGTATCATTAATTGCCTTGAAACGATCGAGATCAACATACAACAACGCAACCTTTTTCTTCTGGCGCTTGGCTACGGTTATGGCTTGCACCACGCGGTCCTGAAAAAGATTGCGATTAACCAGTCCGGTCAAATTATCAAAATGAGCCATCTTGAAAATTTGCTCCTCATCTCTCTCACGGGCAGCCTCCCCCCGAGTCAAGGTAACATACCCAAACGAAATACCCATCACTCCTATGCCCCATATTAAAAAATGGCCCAGCAAATTAGCATGGACCCCAACGCTTGCACTGCCATGAAAATCTTTCACCGGCAAAGCGACACTGATTCCGCCTCGCAGGTCTCCCTCTTTATCTCCCCGAGCAGTATGACACTTGAGACAAGGCTTCTTGATCCTAAATGGCCGCAGAACACAAAAATATTCTTGACCATCCTTCTTAATCATTTCGCTATATTCCTTTTCACCTTTCCCCACGGCAATCAAAGCCCTTTTCTCCCAAGAATCCGCCATGTTTTGCGGATTGAGAGGGGTGAGACTTGCCAAGTGTCCAATCGTCATATCTTTTTCCCTGGCAAGTTCATAAACTTGGCGGCTCATATATGCCGGGTTGATCATGGTCAGGGTCAAATCCGGCGAGATCTTCAGGTCGCGACGGGATACCATTTCCGGAGTCAGATGAGGATTGGGCTGGGTTGTCTTGGTCACAGGGACATACACCCCGCCGTGCATGGCAACCCACTGACGATAAAGATCATCACGTTCGAGCGTTACCTTTCCTGCTTGCAGGAGTATGCCCCGCACCTCTTTATCGTGTTGAATTTCATTCCAAAGAGCAGAAACCAGGATACAGGCAGTCCAGCTTATGAAGATGCCGACAAACAACCTTTTCAAGGGGATTTTTCTTGTTTTCCCGGGCAAAACAACTGCTTTTTCGGAAGCCGACATCATGTTTTCCCTTAAAACTCCAATAACCTATTCCACGTTGCGGATACCATCTTGAGTTGCACGCCACACAGAAACATATCCATCCTCAATCCCCGGCAAACCGTCGGCGCACCTCACCAATCCGCGCCAACGACTTCCGCACCCTTTCTGCGGAAACATCCCCACCCATAGCCCTAGCCAACAGCTCATAGGCCGCGATGATCTTCGGATGCTCATGGCAGATCAGCAGCATATCCGCCCCGGCCGTAAAGGCGACAAGGGCGGCATCCGCCACCGTGCCTTCATTTTCGATGGCCCCCATCTCCAGATCGTCGGTGACCACCATACCGTCGTAGCCCAGTTCGGAGCGGAGCAAACCGCCGAGAATACGCGGCGACAGGGTGGCGGGCTGGTCGGGATCAAGCTGCGGATAGACGGTGTGCGAGGTCATCACCCCGGCCACCCCAACCCGGATCGCCTCGGCGAAAGGCGCCAGATCGCAGGCGCGCAGATCTGCCAACGAGCGATCCACCACGGGCAACACTTCGTGGGGGTCCAGGGTTGCGCCGCCCAAGCCGGGAAAATGCTTGGCGCAGGCAGCCAAGCCGTTCTCCTGCATGGTCGTAATCACCAGCGCGCCCAACCGGGCCACCTGCTCCGGCGTCCCGCCCAGAGCCCGCCTTTCCATGAACAAGCCAAGTCCGGCAGGACTCACATCCAACACCGGAGCCAGATTCATGTTGACCCCCACCGCCAGCAGCTCGCGCGCACAGGTCTTGGCATAGTCGACAAGCAACGCCCCCCCTCGCCCGCTTTCCGCCAGCACCCTGGCATCGGGAAACTCGGTGAAATGGGGGGCCTTAAGCCGGGCCACGGTACCGCCTTCCTGATCAATGGAGATCAGCGGCGCACCCAGGCCGGCGACGCGACAGGCATCGGCAAGTCCGCGACAGAGGGTGCGGATCTGTTCCGGGTTCTCGGCGTTTCGCTTGAAGAGGATGAAGTTGCTGATCCCGTAGGAAGTAATAAGGTTGCGGGTGGAATCGTCCAGCTCCGTCCCTGGAAGGCCGACCATGAACAGGCCGCCCAATTCTTTTTTCATGGATTCCTCTCTGCTTTACATTTTCTGATAATCAAACAACCGCTGCACCCCGAGCAAATGCCTCTTGTCCCGCCGTGTGGGGGGATGCCCTGTGCTCCTCGATGCTGCCGGGGCTTTGCAAACTCGACTACGCTCAAACAGTGCAAATCCCCTTTTCAGCAGCCTCTCCGGTGCTCGGCTGCGTGCCAATGGGATTTAACTGCCATAACTGCATAAAAGACAACTCACTGATACTCCACCGGATCAACCTGCCCGGCCTCGGCAAACCCCTTGAGCCGCAAGAGGCAGCTGTCGCAAGTCCCGCAGGCCCTCCCCTGTTGGTCCGGATCGTAACAGCTGTGGGTCAGACTGTAATCCACCCCCAGCGCAAACCCCTTTTCGATGATCTCCTTCTTGGTAAGCTTGAGGAGCGGGGCATGAACCCGGAACCTGGTTTCCCCTTCCACCCCGGCCCTGGTGGCAAGATTAGCCACCCGCTCGAAGGCCTCGAGAAATTCCGGGCGACAATCGGGATAACCGCTGTAATCCATGACATTGACCCCAATGAACACGTCCCCTGCGCCCAGCACCTCTGCCCAAGCCATGGCGTATGAGAGGAAGATGGTATTGCGGCCCGGCACATAGGTGATGGGGATGGAGTCGTTCATCTCCGCCTGGCTGCGCCCCTTGGGCACCGCGACGTCTGTGGTCAGGGCCGAACCGCCGATGGCGTCAAGATCCAGACGGAGAACGAGATGCTTGACGATCCCCTGCCGGGCCACATTGGCCTTGGCCCGCTCCAGCTCCACCTGCTGACGCTGACCGTAAGCAAAACTCAGACAGCAACACTCATACCCCTCGGCCATGGCCATGGCCAGAACCGTGGCCGAATCAAGTCCGCCGCTCAAGAGCACCACGGCTTTTGGTTTTTCCAGCATTATATTCTCCCTGGCCGCGCCATGCGGCCGTTTTCTGTCTCCACTCTATTGTAAGGGGTGCTGCGAAGCAAGCTGAGAAAAGCACCCTTTGTATTTTACTTTTTACAAGTCCAACTGCACCGGCAAGGGGCGGACAACGGTGATCGCCTCCGGACTTAAAGTTGCGCCATAGGCCAGTACTTCCACCCCATGGGACGCCACCTCCCGCAAGGCCAGGGCATAGCCCGGATCAATGTGCGCGGCTGGAGCAAAATAATCCACATCCTCCCGCTGAACACAGAAAAAAACCACAGCCCGATAGCCTGTTTGGCGCAGGGCAAGCAACTCAGCCAGATGTTTTGCCCCCCGTGCAGTCACGGCATCAGGAAACATGGCCGCCCGGTCCTTGGCCAGGCTGCAATTTTTCACCTCCACATAAATCCGCTCATCTCCACGGGTGAGCAGGAAATCAAGCCGGCTTTCCGCCGAGACCTTGATCTCGGGCCGGATCGTCTCAATCCCGGCCAGCTCCGCCACCACGCCACCGCCGATGGCCTCGGCGACCAGACCATTGGTACGCGAGGTATTGACCCCCACCCAGGTTGTGTCGACCCGCACCATCTCAAGGGTATGGACATACTTGCGCTTGGGATTGTCCGCCAGGGAGATGAGCACCGGGCTGCCAGGCTCACGGCAACCCGACATGCTGCCGGAATTGGGGCAATGCACGGTGAGCATACGGCCATCGTCCATTCTCACATCGGCGAGAAAACGTTTGTACCGCGAAACAAGTTTTCCCGCCTGCAAGGTCTGTCCGAATTGCATTTTTTTCATCCGCTCCGATTGTTGTCGGGTATAATTACCGCAAATGAGCCCTTAATGGTCTCGTAAAAAATCATCACCCTATGAAAACCTCCATGACGGAGTGGCACGATATGTTTTTTTCTGCGCGGTCATCATCCCGTGAGCACACCAGCAGCCAACCACATAAAGCAAGGCCATAATGCCAGATACCCCAGCAAAAAAAAAGGCTGTTGCCCTCCGTTACGACACAAGCCGTGATCCCGCGCCCAAGGTTGTCGCCAAAGGCGCGGGAGAGCTTGCCGAAAAAATTATCGCCCTGGCCAAGGAGCATGGCATCCCCATTCAGGAGGATACAGATCTGGTCGAGATTCTTGCCAAGCTGAACCTGAATGCCGACATCCCCCCGGACACCTATCTGGTGGTGGCGGAAATCCTCGCTTTTATTTACCGGGCCAACAGCAAAATGAATCCCTCATAACGCCAGGCGCCACACACTCCCCCGCCTTCGGCGGGAAAAATGCCAGGCAACCCTTTTTTTCGTTCTTTTCCTTGAGGCAAGCAAAGAAAAAACAAACTATTACGCCCAGCCCATCACCGCTAGGCAAAATATACCGGCCAGCCGACCCAAGCATCCATTTTTTTGACACCCTCCCCCCACGTTCCGCCGGACCAGCACCATCCACGTATCCCCTTATATTCTCGATCTTTTTCTCAACAAAAACACCCACAACCAGCCAGAGGACAAACCCGGCACGCCTCTTGCAACACCAGAGAGCATCACACACAACGAGGTATGCCATGTTCATCCACAACAGACTCGGATTACTGGAAAGCGTTGAAACCCTGCAAAACCAGGAACAACGACTCAACCAGGTGACAAACAACCTGGCGAATGTCGACACACCTGGGTTCAAGAAGGAAACCGTCACCTTTGACGAGATGCTTTACCAAGCCACCCGCAACCGTAAACGGGTGGGCAAAGGCTTGAACATCAACACGGTTCACCAGCAGGGCGTTGTTCAAAAAACTGACGCTCCGCTTGATCTGGCTATTTCCGGGGATGGTTTTTTCCGGGTCCAGGGCCCGGACGGCGTCCGCTATACCAGAGCGGGAAACTTCCAGCGCAACAATGAAGGGTTGCTGGTCACGGCCAATGGCTACCCGGTACTCGGCGAAGCCGGACCAATCGCCATCACCGGCAAAAAGGTCGATGTGGCCCAAGACGGTGGCATTTTTGTCGATGGCGTTCGGGTTGATCGCCTGGCGGTGGTCACCGCAGACCCGAAGGGGCTGAAAAAGGAAGGCGAAAACCTTTTCCGCCTTGCGGATGGAGCGGCGGAAGAAGCCTCCCCGAATTTCCGACTCCTGCAAGGACATCTGGAAAAATCAAACGTAAACACCGTCACGGAAATGACGGAAATGATCGATCTGTACCGCGCCTATGAAGGACAGCAAAAAATGATCCGGGCCGTGGACGATCTGGATGACCTTGCCGTGCGCAGGGTCGGCAGCCTGACAGGATAGCCGTTGACATTGCCACCATCCAGCAGTGCGGCTGAACATTTACTCAACATCTAAGAGAAGGGGACCAGCATGATCCGCTCATTATTCTCGGGACGCTCCGGCATGACCGGCCAGCAGTTGCAGCTGGACACCATCGCCAACAACCTGGCCAACGTCAACACCGCCGGCTTCAAAAAAAGCCGGGCCCAGTTCGAGGATCTCTACTACCAGGAAATCCGGGCCATGGGCACGGAAACCGCCGATGGCGGCAGGGTGCCGTCCGGCATCCAGGTCGGCCTCGGTGTCAAGCCCACCTCGGTGCAGAAAATCTTCACCCAGGGCAGCCTAACGGAAACAGGCAACGATCTTGACTGGGCCATTGAGGGCAGCGGGTTTTTCAAGGTGATCCGCGACGGCCAGGATTATTTTACCCGGGCCGGCGCTTTCAGCCTTGATGGCGACGGCAATGTGGTTACCCAAAACGGCGATCGCTTGCAGCCGGAATTTACCGTGCCCCAGGGAACAACCTCCATCGGCATCAACAGCAACGGCCTGCTCACCGCCAAGGATGCCCAGCAGCAGGTTCTCGGCACGGTCCAGATCACCCTGCACAGCTTCATCAATCCCGGCGGCTTGCGCAGTTACGGGGCCAATCTTTTCCAGGAGACCCTGGCTTCCGGCGCCCCCACCGAGGCCAACCCCGGCTCCGATGGTCTGGGCACGATCCAGCAACGTTTCATGGAGGTCTCCAACGTGGACGTCACCGAGGAGCTGGTCAACATGATCATTACCCAGCGCGCCTACGAGGTCAACTCCAAGGCGGTCACGACCGCGGACAAGCTGCTGGAAGTGGCGAATACCCTGGTCCGGTAGGAGGAATAACCAAGATGCCTTTGCGCGTGACTCGCCTGCTCATTATTGCTTTTTTATTTTTCTTTGCCTGTCCTCTTCCCGGACATACGGCGGAGAAGATTGCCCCCTCGGACCTTGCCGCGCTGGAAAACATCTTCAACGAGGTTGTGCTTAAAAATTCTCCCTGGCCCAGGGAAGACGTCAAAATCGACAACTTCAAAGTCCACCCGCTGACCATGACCTTGCCGGGCGGCGGCTTTGACTACCGGATCACCCAGAGCCCAAACGACTTCCGGCCCGGCAAAAAAAATATCACCGCCGCTATCCTGAAAGAAGGAGCGGAGCAGGGTCAGGTGAAGATGAGCGGCGATCTGCGACTTTTCGGCACGGTTGTCAGCACTACCAAACGGCTGAACCGCAACGAGATCATCAGCGGCAATGACATCAAAGCCAAGCGGCGGGACATCTCCATGCTTGATTCCGGACTCATCCAAGACCCGGAACAGGCGATCGGGCAGAAGCTCAAAATCTCGCTTCCGCCCGGGTCCATCCTGTACGCCCAGGCCATTGACGCCCCGCCCTTGGTGCATCGGGGCGACCGGGTGACCATCATGGCAAAATCGAAAGCCATCCAAATAACCGCGCCCGGAGAGGCGAGAAATTCCGGGGCACTCGGAGAAATGGTCCGGGTCAAAAACCTCATGAGCCGCCGCGAGATCCATGCCAGAGTTCTGGACGCCGGCATCGTGGAAGCCGAATTTTGAGACACTTGCCCCACCCTTCAAAGGAGAAGATTATGCGCACGACACTACATTCCACCATCGTCATCCTTCTGCTGGCAGGCCTTACCGGCTGCGCCGGCTCCGCCAGCCAACAGGCCCAGCAGCTGCCGGAGCGCTACACCCTGCCCACCCCCCCGCGCGCCGCACAGGCTCAGCCGGAAGGAACAATCTATAACGCCGGCAACGGTCTCGATCTCTATGCGGACAGTCGGGCAAAAAGGATCGGCGATATCGTCCTGGTCCGCATCGTGGAAACCTCCAAGGCCAACAAAGAGGCCAACACCAAAACCCAACGAACATCCTCCACCACCGGCGGCATCTCAAGCTTGTTCGGCCTGGAAACCTGGCTGGCGGACAAAAACAGCCGCTTTTCCCCCTCGCTCACCGAGCTTCAGGCCAAGCTGACCAATGATTTTGAGGGAAAAGGAAAAACCGACAGGAAAAGCAACGTCACCGCCACCATCTCCGCCAGGGTCGTCGATATCACCACCGACGGCAACCTGAACATCCGCGGCTACCAGGAGGTGAAGGTCAACAATGAAACCCAGCACATTATTCTTTCCGGCATCATCCGCCCGCAGGATGTTGCCCAGGACAACTCGGTCCTCTCGACCCATGTTGCCGACGCCCGGATAGAATACAGCGGCCAGGGGGTGCTCGGGGACAAGCAGCAACCAGGCTGGCTGGCTCGGGCCTTGGACAGCGTCTGGCCGTTTTGAGGATAACAGCGCAAGGATAAAGGTGAAAGAAGCGACCTTTAACCTTGCGCCTTGCTCCTGCTGACTAGGCAAAATATTCCTTTCACTCCCAAGGATGCTTCCATGAAAAAAAGAATATTCCCTTTAGAAATAGCACATTACAACCCAACCTTATCCCGTGGCACGCTGTTTGCTTTGATTACAGAATACAGACGCAGGAAAACGCAGACCGAGGACAGCGCCATGCAGTCAACAAAAGTAAAAAACACAAACAATCCCGGCCAGACGATGCGGCGCACCACGCTGCTCGTTGCCGGCGCGCTGCTGATCGGGCTTCTCGCCGACGCCGGACTTGCCCATGCCGTGCGCCTGAAAGACCTGGCCTCGGTGAAAGGGGTACGGAACAACCAGTTGGTGGGCTACGGCATTGTGGTCGGCCTGGACGGCACCGGCGACGGCAATAAGGCCGCCTTTACCGGCCAGGGACTCAACAATATGCTCAACAACCTCGGGGTCAAGGTGGACCCGGAAGGCACCAGAGTGAAAAATATCGCCAGCGTCATGGTAACCGCCACCCTCCCCCCCTTTTTCAAGGTGGGGCAGAAAATCGACGTGACCCTTTCTTCGGTGGGCGACGCCACCTCCCTCCAAGGCGGGACCCTGCTGGTTACCCCGCTCAAGGGGCTTGACAATAACGTCTATGCCATGGCCCAGGGACCCATCAGCGTCGGGGGCGGCACGGAAGGTCGGGCCACGGCCCGGCAGGCAAATCACCTGACCGTGGCCCGGATCACCAACGGCGCCTCGGTGGAGCGGGAAGTGCCGGTAAGCTTTGCCAACAAGGAGAGCATCACCATCAGCCTGGCCTCGCCGGATTTCACCACGATCTCCCTGATGAAAACGGCCATTGACACCTATCTGGGCGGCGCTTACGCCACTGCCCGGGACGGCGCCTCGGTGGATGTCACCGTCCCGGCAAAATACCGGGCCCAGGAGATTGCCCTGCTGGCAGCCCTGGAAAACATTGAAATCAACCCGGAAAATCGGGCCAGGGTAGTCCTGAATGAACGGACCGGCACGGTGGTCATGGGCGACAACGTCACCATCAATCAACTGGCTCTTTCCCATGGCAACCTGAGCCTGCAGGTCAAGCCCCCGCCCCAGCCCGGCGCTCCGGCCAATGCCCCGGTTGACACAGCCAAGATCGGCCAGAAGGTGGTAACCCTGCAACCCGGCGTGACCCTGGGCGAAGTGGTCCGGGCCTTGAACTCGGTAGGTGTCGCGCCCCGCGAACTCATCGCCATCTTTCAGGCCATCAAGGCTGCGGGCGCCCTGCAGGCGGAACTGGAAATCATTTAGTGAGTTAGAAATTATTTCCCGACAGAAAATAATTTCGTTAACGCACTTACCCCGTTTATCGGGATTAGACACTGGACCGGAACGACATGGATATTATCAGCGAAGCAACAACCGGACTTAAGGGAATCACCAATTCGGCCGATACGCTCAAAGAGAAGAAACTCCGCGAGGCCTGCGCCGGGTTTGAAGCCCTGATGCTCAAACAGATTCTCAGCCAGGCCCGCCAGGGCATCGAAAAAAGCGGCCTGCTCGACGGCGGCTATGGCGAGGAAATGTTTCAGTCCATCCAGGACGACCAGATGACCCAAAAAATGGCGGGCAGCAACGCTCTCGGCTTTGGCGAAATGCTTTACCGGCAACTCTCGCAAGCCCATGTTCCACCGAACAAGGAGAAATGATCATGTCACACACACAGACAACGGAACACCGCTCCCTGCCCAGCAGATTCTTTGAAGCCCTTGAGCAGGAAGTCCATCTCTCCGAAGACATGCTCGCCATCCTGAGCGAGGAACAGCAAGCCATGCTGGCCATGGACATGCAGGCCCTGATGCTCCTGAACGGCCGGAAGGAAAACCGACTGGGCCGCATCCAGGCCATGGACACCCTCCTTCAGGATATGGCCGGACAATTTCTTTCCAGGGCGGCAGGCCAGTCGGCGCGGCTCTCCGAACTCATCCCGGCCGTCCCTCCGGAAGAGGGCGAAAAACTGACGCTCTATCGCCAGAAGCTTGCGGCCCTCCGGGAAGATATCCTCAGCCGCAACCAAACAAACAAGCTCTTTGCCGCGGACGTAAAAAAATACCTGAACGACGCTCTTTCCATGATCACCAGCGGGATTGCGGACCGCCCCATGTACGGCGCCACCGGGATGAGCCGGAAAGCCTCACTGAACCAGCCCTCTTTCATCAGCAGGGAGGTGTAAGACCATGGCCGGGGTCTCCCATGTTCTGAGTGTCGCCAAGGAGGCATTGCTCACCCACCAGCTCTCGTTGCAGGTGGCGTCGAACAATATCGCCAATGTCGACACCCCCGGCTACACCCGGCAATCCCTGGAACTGCAAGCCGCGCAGGCAACCCCCATCAATGCGGGAATGCTGGGCGGCGGCGTCAAGGGGGTGACGATCCTCAGGAACTATGACCAGTTCATGGTCCAGCGGCTTGCCAGCCAGCAATCGACCCTGGGCAATCTCCAGGCACAACAGGAATCCATGCGGCTGGTGGAAACCGTGTTCAACGAAGCACCGGGCATGGGCATCAACGACCTGATGAGCCAGTTCTGGAACTCCTGGCAGGATATGGCCGACAACCCGGAGCTCTCGGCAACCCGCCAATCCGTGGTGCAGTCGTCCCAGTCGATCATCGACCAGCTGCACAGCATGACCGCAGAGATGTCGCAGGCCAAATTCGACCTCGGGGTCAGCCTTGACACGGCCATCAAAGACGTCAACTCCTTAGCCAGCCAGATTGCCGGCCTCAATGTACAGATCTCCACAGCCGAGTCTTCCAAGGGACAGGCCAACGACCTGCGTGACAAACGGGATGCGGTGCTCAAGGATCTTTCCACCCTGCTCGACCTCACCTATTTTGAAGATAAAAATGGCGGATACAGCGTGCTCATGGCCGACGGCCATGCCCTGGTGGAAAGCAACGAATCCTGGCGGGTAGACTGGGCCAACAACCAGCTCCTCTGGATAAGCCAGGACGGCAAGGGTAATCTGACCAGCAAGCCGGTGGGCAGCGGTGCGGAACTGGGGGGTAAGATCGGCGGCTGGCTCGAGGTGCGTGGCAATCTGATCGAGGGCGACCCCGGCAACTTCCTTGGCCGCCTGGACGCCTTTGCCAACTCTCTGATCCGGGAAATCAACCAGCAGCATACCCAGGGCGTCGGCATGCTCCTCTTCGACAAGACCCTGACCGGTGCGGAAGTGGCCAAGAACGTGGCGCGCTTGACTACGCCGGTGGACGCGACCACTGCCGCAACGACCATTCCTGCCGGAACCATGACGATCAACGACCGGTCAGTGGGTGAAATCGTCGGGGTCTCCGCAGTGAAAGGCCTGGCCATGGGCAAGGCTTTCAACGCCGTTACCGCCATCAACGCGGCCGAGACCGGGGTTGAGGCGCGGCTCACCACTCTGGTGGCAGGCAGCGCGATGACAGCTATAGGAGCGGCACCGGCCAATGATAACGAGACTATCTCACTTGACATCAACGGGGTTACAGTCAACTACACCATTGACAACGATGGCGTCTCCCCCGACGACAGTACTGCCGCAACCTTTGCCGCACGACTTGTTTCGCAAATCAACTCAGCCATCGCCGCCCATAACACGGCTTCGACCACCACCAACTTTGTTACCATCGAAGCCGTGGTCGGAGATGGCACCAATGGGGGAGAAACGAACTCCATCGTTCTAAAAAACACCAACCCCGGAGATGAATCAAACATCATCATTTCCAATCTCACCTCATCAATAGCCGGACTGGAGGCCAACACCGGGCTCACCGTCGGCACTTACACCGCCGACGCCACCCACAACACCGGGGAGATCACCCTCTTCTCCAGCAGCACCATCTATGTCGATGCGGGCTCCAACGACTTTACCCTGGCCCAGCTCGGCATGGGCGGCGGCGACCAGCTCACAACCTTTTATGATGGCGGGACGGTAACCAACCCTGCGGGCATAGCCACCGACATCACCTTCAATCTCAACGGCACAAACATTCCCGTGACTGTGCTGGCTGCGGACAGCGCCACCACCATTGTCACCAAACTTCAAGCCGCCATAAACGCAACAGGCGAGCCTGTTGCGGTGAGCCTTGTCAACGGCAAGATCCATTTCGAAAACTCCACCACCGGCGACAACACCCCCATCGTGGTAGACAGCTTTACAACGGTTGCCGGCAACGGCGCCATTTTTGGTTTCACCAACTTCACCGCAACAGCGGGAGGGGTGGACGGCGACCAGCAGGCCAACGACGGAAAATTCACCTTCAGTTACGAAAACAGCAACGAAGGTCCTCTACTCTCCGGGTACGATTATTTTGACGAACTCGATACCTCCGGCAGCTTCGACCTTTGGATCTACAATAAAAACGATGGAACCCTGGCCCTGCCCCAGCCGGTAACCATCTCCCTGGAGCGGGCGTACAGCCTTGACGATGTGGTGGGAATCATCAACAGAACCGTTGCCGCGGCCACCAACAGCAGCAACTGGGTGACCGCCTCAAATTCAGGAAACAGCCTGCGCCTCACCCCGGACGCAAGCCACCAGTTCGCCTTTGCCAACGACACCTCAAACTTTCTCCAGCTTGCGGGGCTCAACACCTTTTTCACCGGCCACGATGCGGCAAGTATCGGCATGAACAACGTGGTTACCGGAGATCTCAACCTCATTGCCGCAGGCGCCGTCAACTCGCAAGGCGAGGTATATCGCGGCGACAACAGCAATGTGCTCAAGATTACCGCCATTCAGCACGATGAGTATATAAGCTATACCAGCGGCAGCCAAAACACCCTGGACGGATTTTACAATTCCCTGGTGGGCGAGGTGGCCAACAGCACCCGCACCATCAACAATTCATACGAATACAATGTGCTGGTCAACAACCAGATGAATGAAATGCGCGATTCGGTATCCGGCGTCTCCCTGGATGAGGAGATGGCCAACCTTATAAAATACCAGCACGCCTATACCGCGGCAGCCCGCCTCATCACCATGTCCGATGAAATGCTGCAGACCCTGCTCGATTCGGTACGATAGGAGATAGCCATGCGGATCACCATGCAGTCCATCCATAATAATATCCTGGGGAACCTCAATAAGATCAACACGGATATGAACCGGATCAACTCCCAGATCTCCTCGGGCAAACAGATCTCGAAGATCTCCGAGAACCCCGTCGGCCTGGTGACCTCCCTGGGGCTCAGAAGCAGCATCACCCAGATCACCCAGTACCAAAGCAATCTTTCCTTTGGCGACAAAACGATCACCGCCGCAGAAAACTCCCTCACCCAGATGAAGGACATCGCCTCCCGGGCAAAGGTCCTGGCCATCCAACTGGCCAATGGCACCATGACTCCGGAAAACCGATTGAGTGCCGCAGAAGAAATACAACACCTCTTCGAGTCGACAATCACCCTGAGCAACACTGCGGTGAATGGCAAGTACATCTTCGGCGGCTTCCGCACCACCGGCTACACCGATACAGAACCCACCCCCTTTATCCAAGATGCCCGGGATGGTTACTTTGTCAATGGCGGTCGTATGCCGGACAGCAGCTCCACCCAGTTGACCGGCACGATACCCAATGGCGCAGCTGGGGACATCACCACCGGCAATCTGTTGATCAACGGGGTGGATGTGGTTGACGTTCTGGGTGCAGACATTGATCTCACCAACGCCGGAGTCAGCGGCCTGAACATGACCGGTGCCTGGAACACCGCCCAAGCCATCAACGACCAAAAGGTTATCTCCCAGACCGGGGTCAGCGACAACCTCGCCTCGCCGTACGCCGGCGTGGCGGCAACAGGTACTGCCACCGACTCAAGGATTGCTTTTTATATTAATGGCCAATTTGTCGATACCGACGCGACAGATCCCCTGCTCTCCGGAGACAGTGCAGCCCAGGTGGCCGCTAAAATCGTCGCCGCCATCCAAGCGCTGCCCCCAGCTACCGGCATTACGGCGGAAGTGGGCACCGGCAATAACGGTGGCGCCTTAAACTCCATTATCATCAGGAACTCCACCTCCGGAAACACGTCTCCCATCGAAATTTCCGGTCTCAACGCCACGGAAAAAACTATCTCCGGCCTTACCAACAACAAAGCCACCGAGGGGGTAACCGCAAAACTGACCACCCTGTACGCAGGAGCAGCAGCAACTGTCCCTGCCCTCCCAGCCCCTGGAGACACCACCAGCGTCTTCTTCTACCTCAATGGAGTACCGGTCAACTTCAGCATAGACGACAACGGCACCACAACCGACGCCGCCAACGCCACCGTAACCGCCATCAACAAAATCAGTGATCGTACAGGGGTCACTGCAGTGCGTGGCACCGATGCCAATGGCGGGGTAGCGGACTCCGTAGTTTTATACAATACCTTGGCAGGAAATGAGGCAAACATCACCATTACCGGATATACAGAGACCGGAGCCTCCACAACCGGTCTGGCCGATATTGACCAAGCGATTGGCAACAACAACAATACCGGCACGATCTCCCTCTCCTCCACCGCATCCTTTGAGATCAACACCAGCGCGGCGGACGACACCATCCTCAACCTCCTCGGCTTGGGCGGGGGGCTTAAGGGCTTTGCCGATGACACCGGGGACGGCGTCTTGCGCTATGGTTCCGCGCTCACCTCGGGAATCCTTGACATCAACGGCGTAGCTATCACCACCTCGGCCGACACCCTCTCCGACATCTACCAGGATATCTCGGCGGCGGCCAAGGCGGCGGCTATCAACAATGCCACCAGCCAGAGCGGGGTTTCCGCCACGATTGTCCCGGTAATCATCACCGCCACCCGCCCTGTGCAGGCAGGCACGGAGGAGACAAAGCTTACCGGTGTCGTGACTAATAACACCATCGCAGCCAACGATCTGCACATCAACGGCATAGATGTCGCAGCAATAAACACAGGTGTGGTTACCTCTGGCCTGAATACCGAAAAAACATATAACGCCAAAGAAGCCATCAATGTGATCTCGGCGACCACCGGCGTCAGCGCCAGCCTCACCACCCTCTATGCCGGGGCAGCCGCAGATCCTGGCGCCGCCACCACCGCCATCTCCTTTGAGCTCAACGGCACCACCGTGAGCGTCAATGCCACAGGCACCACAGCCACTGAAATTGCACAAAAGACGGTGGCCGCCATCAACACCAAGAAAGAGCTGACCGGGGTCATCGCCGTGGTGGGCAACGGCTCTAACGGCGGGCCATCAGGCGCCATTGTTCTCCGCAATACCTTGGCGGGCGACGAAACCCCGATTACCCTGAGTGGCTTGGCCGCCACCGAAACAGCCCGTATCGGCCTTGCAGACACCCCGGCAGGAGGACAAATTGCCGATGCAAACCACAACACCGGCGCCATCACCTTGTCCTCGGCTACTGCTTTCCAACTCTCAAGCCCAAACAACCTGACCGACGACTCCATTCTTGCCGAACTGGGCTTGGGAGGCGGGGAATCAAACACCGGCATACCCGGTGACCTAGCCGCCGACGGCATCCTAGAATATGGTTCAACCCCGATTTCACTGAACAGCGGAGATCTCACCATCAACGGGATAAATATATTTTCCAAGGCAACCGCCATAACCTCTGGTGACAGCAGCAACGCCCTAATCGACGGGATCAACGCCAAAACAGAGCAAACAGGGGTCAAGGCAGGAAGAAACAATGCTGGACAGATTATTCTCTCCACCGTGGACGGACGGAACCTGCACATCCAGACCAGCGCCATTGGCGAGAAGGTCACCCAGCTCAACGGCGGCAGTGCTCCCCAAGACCAGGTCTACTTCGGTGAGCTGCGTCTCTGGGGCGCCAATGAATTCTTCATAAACAGCGACACCACCACGGTGGGAGCGATTACCAATTACGAAACCGGCTTTAACGCCATTGGGCTTGCCGGAGGAGCCAGCGCCAGCGGACAACCGGCAGACGTCGCCGATGACGGCAAAATCTTCGTCAACACAATCACCTACGAAAACGGCTATGTCCGCTATGCCGGAGACAGGGATAATGATTTCGCCGTCAAGATCGGCCAGCAAAGCACCATAGAGGTGGCAAAAAACGGCATGTCCGCAATCATGGACACCGGGCTCTTCACGGTACTCAAAGGCCTGCAGGACGCCTTGCGCGGCCAGAACTACACAACCCTGACCGGCGGAGCCAAGGCGCTCGATACCAGCGCTCTCCTGGACAGCGGTAAAACCGGACTCCCGCTTGAAGACGAATTGCAGAATGGCTCATTCACCATCGTGGTGAACAGTCACGACACCAGTCCAAGCAGAATCCTCAGTGCGGTGAGCATCAATATTGACCTCGCCAAGGATTCCCTGACCGACATCGCCAACCGCATCAACGGGGTGCCCGGCATCTCCGCGTCCTGGTCCGACGATGGACATCTCCAGATCAACAGCAATGACCCCGAACGTTACACCTTTGCTCTCTCCAACGACACCAGCAATTTTCTGCGGGTCACGGGCAGCGAAACAGATAACGCTCAAGTTAGCAATATCAACAAGTCCATTGGCGATTTGGATAACCTCATGCAGAATCTGACCACCCAGGTCTCCGACTTTGGCGCCAGGGCGAACCGGATCATTGTCCAGCAGCAGATCTATCAGAATCTCGAACTGTCCACCAAGGCAAATCTTTCGGAGCAGGAGGACACCGATCTGACCAAGGCATTGATGGAAATGAAGGCGAAAGAAATTGCCTACGAGGCCGCCCTCTCGGCGGCGGCAAAGACCATGCAGTTGAGCCTGGTCGATTTCCTCAAGTAGCCATTGTTTTATCTACAAAAAAAATGGAAGATACGTTCAGGAAGAACGTAATGCGCGATAACCGCGCCAACAAAGCCAGGGAGGGCGAAGACCATGCTGATACTTGCCAGAAAACCAGGGGAAGCCATTGCCATCGGCGATGGCATAAAGATCCGGGTTCTTGAGATAAAGGGGGGACAGGTGAAGATCGGGGTCGAGGCCCCGACCGAAATCATGGTCCACCGGGAAGAAATCTTCCTCCGCATCGTGGAGGAAAACACCAGAGCGGCAAGGGAGGCTCCGGCGGATCTTTCTTCCCTTGCCTCTGTTTTTGGCGGCGACAAGACACGAAGCAACCCGCCGGCAACGGGCGGCAAAGAAGCCGGTGCAACAAAAAATAATCCTGCCATGTAACCGGCAAGGACACAGCAAGAGGCCTTAACGAAAGGGTAAAATGTAATGGTTATTTCGTACCCCCCTAAGTTCATCTCGGAGAAGAACCATATGAAAACAACAGCCGCACATTACCACACGACTCTTCAGCCCCAAAGGAGGAAAGGATGATGCAACAAGCCATGGCCACAACAACCTGTTCGAAGAAACATGGAGAAATTACAGTGCTCACCAGCCGTTTTGGCGAACTGTCAGTCAACCCGGAAAAAATCATCACCATGACCTCCCCTTTTCTGGGATTCCCTGATTCAAAACGGTTCATCGTCAGGCCACACGGGGATGAGTCGCCGTTTCTCTGGCTGCAGTCCCTGGACGACCCCAAGCTCGCCTTTGTGGTTACTCAGGCCACCCTCCTGATCCCGCAATACCAGGCGGAAATTCCCGGCCTGATCCGACAGGACTGCAAGCCTCGCCGGAAGAACCGCTGGATATCATGCTCATTCTGACCATCCCCAAGGATAACCCCGAGGCAATGACGGCCAACCTGCTCGGACCGGTGGCGATCAACTCCAAAAAGCGCCTGGCCAAACAGGTATTACAGGACCCCACGCGCTTTGATGCCTGCTGGCCGGTTTTCACCATGGAACATGCGGATTAGCAGGACAACGCCAAGTGCTTTGCAAAAGCACGAAAAACAGCCTGCGGGGCGACACGAACAACCAGCCGGTTGGACGTTCGCCCCGGGGCCTGTCGAAGGGCGCGGAAATGCCATGTTGATGACAAATCGGAATAACAAGAAAGTGCGAGAAAAAGAGAGAACTGCCTTGAGGAAAAACAAAGAGATAAACGGAAGAAAGAACGACTGGGCCTTACTCCACCAACGTCTCGGAGAGCAGGCTGCTCATCATTTTATCAGCAAGACGGAAAGGATCGACCTTATATCCACCACGGGCAATTTCTTCCTTGAGCGCCTGCACCCTATCCGCACGAACTTCAGGGGTCTGCTCAAGGATATCCTTTGCCTTCTGCACCTCCAGGGAACCGGCCGACAGCACCACGCGATCCGTCGGCACAGCAGACTTTTCAGCCCTGGCAACGGCAGAGCCTTCAGATTTCCTGACCTGAACCTTCTCTGTTTTGATCGGAGGAAAAACACCTGTTAGTTTCATGACCAGATCCTTGCTTCCCTGCAGGTTGTTTACAGCCACTCATGGAATTGGATTCACTGGACACCCTGTCCCTCACTCATCCATGCCTTTGTATTTATCATATCGGCCTTTTAATTACAAACTTAAAATAAAAAATACCTCCACCAAAAAAACGCCGTAATTCAGGCGGAAACAAATCATCCGCCACCCGACTCCCAACCTCGCATTTCCCGACGAGCGACGATTTCCGACACGCATGTTGCACATTGCCAAACCACCGCGCGACTGGTAGTATCTTGCCCCATGATCCAGCAAGAACCTGTTTACCTCATCGACGGCAGCGCCTACATTTATCGGGCCTACCATGCCATTGCTCCGCTCACCAACAAGAGCGGCCTGCCCACCCATGCCGTGTATGGATTCACCAACATCTTGCTCCGGGTTCTCAGGGAAAAGACACCCAAATATCTCGGCATCGCCTTTGATGTGCGGGGCCCGAATTTCCGCCACGAGATGTACCAGGCCTACAAGGCAAATCGGCCCTCCATGCCAGACGACCTTGCCTGCCAGATTCCCTACATCAAGGAGATCGTCGCCGCCCACAACATCGCCTGCTTGGAACAGCAGGGCGTTGAGGCAGATGATCTGCTCGCCTCCGCCGCCAAAAAGCTTGCGGCCCAAGGATACCCGGTGATCATTGTTTCCGGGGACAAGGATCTTCTGCAACTGGTTTCAGACGCCATCACCGTCTGGGATCCCATGCGGGACGTATTCATGAACCCTGCCGCGGTGCGGAAGAAATACAATATCGGGCCGGAACAGCTCCTCGATTTTTTCGCCCTGATGGGCGACAGCTCGGACAACGTGCCGGGGGTGGCTGGCATCGGTCCGAAAACAGCGGAAAAGTTGATTACGCAATACGGCTCCCTGGATGGGCTCTACCAGAATATTGAGACCATCTCCCAGGCTAAGCTCAGGGAAAAACTTCTGACCAACAGGGAAAACGCCTTCCTCTCCCGCCGACTTATCACCCTCAAGAAAGATCTAACCACACCGGAGCTGAAAGAATACGAGATTCCCGAAGCCAACGGGGAAAAACTCCAAGAGCTCTATTCATTTCTCGACTTCACTCGTCTCCTGAAACCCCAGACCTCTACCGCCGTTGCCCTGGAGACGACGGGCTTCCGCTTGATCACCACGGAAAAACAGCTTGAGGAGGCCTGCCATCAGCTGGCCAAGGCCCCGCTTCTGGTGCTGGACACGGAGACCACCTCCCTTGACCCGCTGGTGGCGGAACTCGTGGGCATCTCTCTTTGCGGTACAGCCGAGGAGGCCTATTACCTGCCCATCGGCCATCGGGACAGCGAGGGAAACCAGCTGGCCGACCAGCTACCCTTGGCCCTGGTTCAGGAACATCTGGCCCCGCTTTTTTCCGACCCCAAGCAGCCCAAGCTCGGCCATAACCTCAAGTTCGATCTCCCCATCCTGGAGAACCACGACCTGCGCCTGACCGGTCCCCTGTGGGACACCATGATCGCCTCGTACCTCCTTGATCCCTCCCGCCGCTCCCAGAAACTCGACGACCTGTGCCTGGAGATGCTCGGCAAACGGCTGACCAGCTTCGGCGAAGTCACCTCCGGCGACAAACGCGCCGACAGCTTTGCCTATGTTGCCCCGGAACCGGCCAAGAACTATTCCTGCGAGGATGTGGTGGGCGCCTATCTGCTCTGGCAACAGTTCCGGCCCCAACTCGAACAGTTTGGCCTCTGGGAACTTTTCTCCGGCCTGGAAATGGAGCTGGTCCCCATTTTGGTCCGGATGGAACAAAACGGCATCACCGTGGATCAGGCCCAGCTGCAGCTGTTGTCCGATGATTTCGGCCAACAGCTGGCAGAGCTGGAAAAGACCATCTATGGTCTGGCCGGGGAGGAATTCAATATCAATTCCACCCGCCAGCTCGGGGAGATTCTCTTTGCCAAACTAGGGTTGCCCCAGGGCCGCAAAACCAAGACCGGCTATTCAACCGATGTCAAGGTGCTGGAAAGCTTGGCCAGACAGCACGATCTGCCCGCGGCGATCATGGCCCACCGAAATCTGAGCAAGCTCAAAAACACTTATGTGGACAAACTTCCGGAACTCATCCATCCCAAAACCGGGCGGGTCCACACCTCTTTCAACCAGACCGTTACCGCCACCGGCCGGTTGAGCAGCAGCAACCCCAACCTGCAAAACATCCCGATCCGCACGCCCGAGGGCCAGAAAATCCGGGCCGCTTTCGTGGCCGCCCCGGGCCAGCTCTTCTTGTCGGCGGATTATTCACAGATCGACCTGCGGGTCATGGCCCATTATGCACAGGATCCTGCCCTGCTCTCCGCCTTCCGCGCGGGCCAGGACGTCCACAACCAAACTGCGGCCGAAATCTTCCGGGTCAACCCGGCCTTTATCTCGCCGGAGATGCGGAGGGTGGCAAAAACCATCAACTTCGGCATCATTTACGGGATAAGCGCCTTTGGCCTTGCCGCCCAGCTCAACCTGAGTCGAAAGGAGGCAGCCACCTTCATCGAGCGCTATTTCGCCCACTATGCCGGGGTCAAGCGCTTCATGGAAGAGATTGTCGAAAAGGCCCGACAGGACGGCTTTGTCACCACTCTGCTCAACCGGCGGCGTCTGTTGCCCGACATCAACAGCTCAAACAAGGCCAGCCGCGAATTTGCCGAGCGCACCGCGATCAACACCCCCATCCAGGGCACGGCCGCCGACATCATCAAACTGGCCACCATCGTTGCCACCCGACACCTCAGCGAGCAAGGCCTTGGCGCCAAGCTCCTGCTCCAGATCCATGACGAGCTGGTCTTTGAGGTTCCGGCTCAGGAAATCAAGGCCACCGGAGAGGTTGTCAAGGAGGCCATGGAAGCGGTCATGCGCCTTGACGTTCCCCTGGTGGTGAACACGGTGGTGGGGGAAAATCTGGCCAAGGTGTAAGGGCTCAAACCACCTTCCTCCCCTTCTGGTTAAATCGGTTGACGGTCTTCACGAAAAAAATTAGGATAACGCCCTGAATTTCAAACAAAACCGTATCCTCATCATAAACAACCATCCATTCCGAAACCGGAAAGGATCGTAAACAACAAAACGTAACTGTTCAGCAATACCGCAGATGCGCGGAAGAGGTCGGCGAAGTGTGCTATCGCACATGAGCAGGCCGATGACAAAGCAGATGTGGTGCTGCGGGACAGTTACCATCACAGGTGACACATGCTCGACTTCATGCGCCGCAAGGCCCAATCGACTTATATCCAGGCCGCCATCCTCATGATCGTCCTGGTTTTTATCTTCTGGGGGGTGGGAACAAGCCAAAAAGGCGGCCCCAACGCCATTGCCACGGTAAATGATCAGAATATTTCCTCGCAGCAGTACCAGCAGACCTATAACCAGACCCTCAGCCGCTACCAAGAACAGTTCGGTGGCACCCTGCCGGCTGGACTTCTTGAAGCGCTGAACCTGAAACAGCAGGTGCTGAACCAGATGATCCAGGAACTGGTCATGCAGCAGGGCGCCAAGGAAGCCGGCCTTATTGTCGGCAGCGACGAGGTACGCAAGGTTATTCAGGGCATGGACGCCTTCCGGGAAGGCGGGATCTTCAAACTCGACCGCTACAAAAAGTTGCTGGCCTCCTCAAAGATGACCACGACCGATTTTGAAAACAGTGTGCGCAGTGACCTCCTTCGCACCAAGATTCTCGCCCATCTTTCCCGATTCACCCGGATATCAGACAGCGAGCTCAAAGACCGTTTCTCCTTTGACAACGATCAGCTCAAGCTCGAATATGTCGCCTTTACCGCGGATGGTTTCCGGAATTCAGGTCCGGTTGGAGATCAGGAGCTGAATCTTTTTTTTGAAGGCCGCAAACAAGGCTACCTGACCGAACCGCAGGTCAAGCTCCGATACATCACCTTTCTTTATGAGCAGGCTGCGGCCACCACCCAGATAAGCGACCAGGAGATTGAACAGTACTACACCATGAATCCCGACCGGTTTTCCGCCCCAGAACTGCGCCAGGCCCGGCATATCCTGCTCCGGTCGGACGCCAAGGACAGCCCCGAGCTGAAAGATGCCACCCGCCAAAAGATGGATTCCATTTTGACGCAGATCAAGGCAGGCAAGGACTTCAGCCAGCTGGCCAAGGAATATTCCCAAGATTCAAGCGGAAAAAACGGCGGCGACCTTGGTTTCTTCGCCAAGGGACAGATGGTCCAGCCCTTTGCCGAGGCAGCCTTTACCCTCAAGGAGGGGGAAGTAAGCACCATCGTGGAAACACAATTCGGACTCCACCTCATCAAGCTTGAAAAAATCAAACCGGCACACGTAACCACCCTGGCTGCGGCGCGGGAACAAATCATCACTGAGCTCAAGGCCCAGCGCGGCAAGGATCTGACGTTCCAGCTGGCAAATCAGGCCTACGAGGGGATCATCCAAGCCGGCAGCCTGGACAAATATGCGACCAACGCGGCGACGCCGGTGCAGACCACCGATTACTTTGCCCAAGCAAATCCCCCCAAGGCCATGGAGGGACAGCCCGCCCTGCTCAAAACCATCTTCAGCCTGAAAAAGGGAGAATTGAGTTCATTACTTGAGATCAAAGGCGGCTACGCCATTGCCTACCTTGACGAGATGAAGGAACCCCAGGTTCCGCAGCTCACAGAGGTTCGCGCCAAGGTGGAAAAGGATTTCCTTGACGATCAGGCCCATGCCAAGGCCAAGGATGCAGCCGTAGCCCTGTTGGCCCAAGCAAAGAAAGAAGGCTCCCTTGTCGCGGCGGCGGAAAAGACAAAGAGCAACGTTCTGGAAACCTCTTTTTTCACGAGAAACCAGCAGGCGACCAGCGGTTTGCCCGCCCCCGTTGCCGCGCAAGGGTTGAAACTCAGCGCCGCCGCCCCCTATGTCGACGAGATCGCGGAAAACGGCACCACTTATTATGTGCTCCATTTCAAGGAAGGCAAACCGGCAAGCGAGGAAGCATTCGCCGGCCAAAAAGAAGCGCTCCGCAAAATGTTGACCCAGGAAAAACAGATGCAGATCATGGGCGCCTGGCTCGCGTATCTGCAAGGCCGGGCCAAAATCACCATCGACAAAAAATTTATGGAGTAAGCAAGGGAGGCGGCAGCAATCGCTGCCAGGAGACCTGTTCGCTATCCCAACCGCGAGCAGGTCGGGATAGCTGAACAAGACCGCGAAAAAAAGTTCGCCTCTGCTCGATTACGAATTAGGTAGTGCGGCCCGGCCCCCAAAGGGGATCATCGCCAAAGCGCTCCATCCACCAATCTTCTCCTTCAAGGGGCTGATCCTCCCCCGGCACCAGGGGAATTCTGTACTTTTTTCCATATTCCAGGAGAATCTGGCAGGCCTCGGTGAGTCGGTGCATTTCCAGCCGCGGTCCTGCTGCCCCGCCCAGCCCCTCCTCCCTTTGCCGGACACGATCGGGATGATGTTCCTTGGAGAGCCGGCGATAGGCCTTTTTTATCTCCGCCAGGGTCGCCTGATCCGGCAAGCCCAAGAGATCCTTGGCAGCCACGATCTTTTTCCATTCATCGTTGGTCATGGGCTTACTGATCCGACTTTTCTTTTCTCCAGCTCTTTTCCTCGTGTTTCATGAGCCGCTCGATGTTCTCCCTGTGCTTGACCCAGATCAACACCCCTATCCCAAAGGCCAGCAGGGAATTGTTCACTGAGCCGGACATCAGCCAGACCAACCCCGGCATCAACAGGGCCGCAGTGAGCGAACCCAGGGAAACATAGCCCCAGTTGCAGACCACCCCGACAAAAATCAGCACATCAATGAGGGCGGCCACCGGACTCAGATAGAGAAAAATCCCCAGCGCCGTGGCCACGCCCTTGCCGCCCCGGAACCTCAGATACAGGGGGTAGAGATGCCCAAGAAAAGCAGCACCGCCACATAGCGCCACCCAAAGTTCCCTCCGACTGCCATTCTCCAGAAGCCAGCCTGCAACCAGCATCGGCACAATGCCCTTGAGCGCATCGCAGACAAGGGTGAGCCCCCCTAATTTCTTGCCGACCAAGCGGGCGACATTGGTGGCACCGATATTGCCGCTGCCCGCAGCGCGCACGTCAACGCCGGCCACTCTCCCCAAAACCAGGCCAAAGGGTATTGAGCCGATGAGGTACGCACCGATCACTAAAAAATATTCCATCATCATGCCTTGTTGTCTTAACTAAACCTCTTTTGCAAACGATATGGACACGAAGGGCATAGTAGCATCTCGGCCTTTTTTCCGCGCCCATTTTTTCGGGTTCTTCGCCGTGGGCGCGGGACGAACAAGGCTGACAACAATTCAAGTTAACCTGCCGGATGTTTGGAATTATCCTTTGCCAGGGCCTTGCGGACAGCAGAGAGAAAATCGTACTGCAAAACAGGTTTGTTCAGATAATCGCAAACACCCATGGCTAACGCTTTTTCTCTATTGATAAGCTCACTTTGTCCCGTACAGAGAATGATCGGGATATCCGGCCGGATGCCGAGCATCTTCTGGGCGAGTTCCGCGCCGGTCATATACGGCATGGTCATATCGGTTATGACCAGATCGAATTGCCCGGGATGGTCTTGGAATTCCTCCAAGGCCTGCATCCCATTGGTGAAGGTAGTGATCCGGTAGCCGTACCTTAAAAATAGCATCTCGACAAAATCACGAATCTGGGGTTCATCGTCGACAAACAAGATATGTTCACCCTTGCCGCTGAGATCCGCAACAACTTCCTTGACTGGCAACCCGGCTGCCTGCTCTTCAACCAATGGCAAATAGATATGAAAGGTAGTTCCTGTACCGGGCTCACTGTAAACCGTGATATGACCGTTGTGACTTTTGACAATACCATGCACCACCGCTAAACCAAGGCCAGTGCCTTCCCCGGTTTTTTTCGTGGTAAAATAAGGTTCGAAAATCTTCTCCCGGATTTCCGGACTCATGCCACATCCCGAGTCGCTGACCTCCAGCTTCAGATGTCTTCCCGGAATCAAGGCACCATAGCCCTCATCTTCTCCGCTGATTTCAACTTCCTCCAAGGAAACGGCAAGGGTTCCGCCGGTTTCGCGCATGGCGTGGTAGGCATTGACGCAGAGATTCATGACGACTTGATGGATCTGGCTGGAGTCAGCCAGTATTGTCCCTTCGGAGGTGATATTCTGCTTGATCTCAATGGTGGCGGGAATGGAGGAGCGCAGCATCTTCAGCGCATCTTTGACGATCAGCGAGATCTGCAAGGGCTGCTTCCGCTGCTCGGTTTTACGGCTGAAGGCTAGGATCTGTTGAACAAGATCCTTTGCCCGACGTGCCCCTTCCAGAACCTCCTTAAGATCTTCTCTTCGTTTTTCCGGATCTCCATCCTCGATAATGGCCAATTCAGTATAACCGAAAATCACCGAAAGGATATTGTTGAAGTCATGGGCAATCCCGCCGGCCAGGGTACCGATTGCCTCCATTTTCTGGGATTGCCTGAGTCGCGCCTCGAGACGGCACCGTTCTTCCTCCTCCTTTCTGGCATCGGTCAGATCGTGCAGGCTCATCAGAATGCTGAGCGGCTCTCCTCCGCTGTCACGCACGATCTTCACCGTGACCTCAATGGGCCGACCGGCCGGGTTGTCCGGATGCTCCGCCTCCATGATGATCTTGAGGTCACGCAACTCATCCTGGGCCCGGCAAACCGGACAAGGAATCAGTTCCCCTTGGGGATGGACCACCTCGACGATGTGGCGGCCGACGACCTCCTGGGGCGAGGAGCCGCTCAGCCGGTAAAAAGCCTGATTGGCCCGGACGATCCGGCGCTGGCAATCAAGCAGATAAGTAGCATCATCCGAGGAATCCATTGCGGCAGACCACTCCAGCGCCGCATTCCTCAACTCCCTTTCCACTTTTTCTTGCTCCTTGGCCTGGATATGCAGTCGCCAGACTCCCATCCCAAACCCCAACCCCCCGATCAGCCAGAAAACGAAATGGATCAGCACCGTTTTCCTTTGGCGCTCCTGGAAATGCTGCAGATAGGGGGCCATGGGGATTGAGGCGCTGAGGCCGCCCCGGACATCGCCCTCCGAGTACCCTTGGGCCGCGTGGCACTCGAGGCAGTCTTTCTCCACCTCCAACCGCCGCATGAAACGAAGGTAGGGTTCACCATCCAGAGTCTCCAGCCCGGTCACTTCGGTCTCGCCTGCGGCGATGCGGATAAGCGCCTGGCGCTCCCACGGATCGGCGGCATTGCCGGGGTTGAGCAGCTTGAGGCTGGTGATGTGCCCATTGATCCCATACTCCCTGCCCATCTCATACACCTGGCGAGTCATGTAAGAGGGGTTGATCAACGTAAGCGCACGACCGGAGGGGGTGGTGAGATCCCGCTCCGGGATCTGCGCCAGATACGGGTTGGGCTGACTCTTCTCGGTGACCGGCGCGTAAACCCCGCCGTGCATGGTTGCCCAGCGACGATAGAGCATATCCCGGGCGATAATACTCCTTGCCTCGATTTTGGCCAGTTCGGCGACCTTCCTTTTTTGCGCCAACAACTCCGACACGCAGGAGATGGCCAGCAAAATGGTCCACAAGATGACGAACACGAGGGAATAGAATCGCAATTTTTGCCTGAGCACGGGACGAGACACCAGTGACACCTCGCAAACAGATCTTACCGGCATATCCGGCTCGACAATCCTCATTGGGACATGAAATATTTTCCCTTAAATAATTCGGGCGCGGGAGAAAAAGCAACAGTTATTGGACGGCGCACCTCGCGCTTACCGCCATCCATTTCCTAGAAGGAACCAGGACGAGGTGAAAATATCCGTGCCCCGCATGCGGCTGGTTCCAGATGACCCGGGGAAAGGAGCCCGGCCAAGATTCCCGCTGTTTCCGGAGCCATCCATTCCGGCCTTGTGAAACAGGTCAAACAAAATTCAAATCCCGCAGCCATTCTCCCGACATACAAAATACGTGAGGTTTGCAGTCATGCTCGATCTGGATTTTCAAGATTATCCATAATCCTTAACAGCAAATGTTCGACAGAAAGGTTTAGACAAAAATAAACATCCCAATCAAGCAGGTGGCCAACAGCCATAATGGTAGACAGATCCCCACCGGAAACCAGTACAAGCCGTATTTCCGTTGCAGCAAACGGCCTAAAAGCCGAGGTGGCGGCGGGTGAATCGTAATAATATCCGCTTCCCATGTAAGGCGCAACCAAAGGTCGAAGGCTCCGACCGGCAACAAAGGAAGGAGCAACAAGGTTGCAACGAAGACCTTTGGCGTAGCACTTGCAACAATCCCGGTCCAAAGCAACAGCCCAAGCCAAAAGCCGTAAAACACCAATAACCCGAGCATGAAAAATATGGCGCGGGAGCAATGCCCCACCCCAGGGAGAAATTGACGGCGCTTCATGGCTATTTCCTCATTTTCCCGTGGACTGGGAATCATCCGGATGCTCGATCATCCGTTGCAGCATTTCCATGGTTTCGGTTTGCCGGTTTTTTTGCCAATGGCTATCCTGACGTAGAGCGTTTTGGATCAAGGAATAAATCTTTTCGGCGTCCGCGCCCCCGTGTTGTCGTTTGGCTTCGGCATACTCGAAAATGTTCTTCCCCCGATAGGGATGATCATCAATCGTGGCGCCGTGCTCAAGCAAAAGTTGAACCTGGGCAAGATTCGCATCCTGAACCGAGCTCATCAGAGCCGTGTTTCCCTGGGGGGCAATGCAATCCGGCGACACCCCAGCGGCCAATAACGCGCGCAGGGTCGGGGTGTCATTGCTGTATGCCGCTACCCAAACCTGTTCGGCTACTTCCACCGTCGTATATTTTTCCTTGGGGATCGCCGCGATCAACAGGGCAACCGCCTCGCTTTGTTTTTCTTGTACCGCCAGGGCCAGTGGGGTATTGTTGGCTGGATACTTGTTGGCGCGCTTAATAGGATCAAGCCCCTGACTGAGAAGATAGCGTGTGCTTTCCAAGAAGCCGCTGCGGGCGGCATAGGCTAAAGCGGTCCGGCCATTGATATCGGTCGCGTGCAGATGTTTGGAATCGCGCTGACCGATGGCCTTCAATACTTTGGGCATGCCGACGGCTGCGGCTGCTATGGCAAGAGGATAACCGACCAGCGGGGTGCGACCGTCGCGTTCCATCACACGACGGTATGGCAGCAAGCGGTCCAGCGCATTCGGACTGGCTTCGACGTCCAAATCGGCACCGGCTTCGATCAGGCGTACAGCATCATCCTGCTGCTCTGCCAAAATGGCACTAATCAGTGGGGAAATTTTTTCATCTTTGCGAAGAAAAGGATTCTCAGGCAGCCGCCCATCGACAGCAAGTGTGGCGAGGGCAGTTTCCAACGCTTTATCGGCAGGCACGGAAATGTCGGGAAGAATTCGGTCTTGGGTTTGCGACTTACCTGGAAACTTAAGCAATTCATGGGTCAGCAATATCGCCCGACTCTTGCCGAGCTTGATGATGGTTTTGTGGCTCGCCAATCCGGCAGTAGGTTCGCCATACACTTCGACATGCCCGGCCCCCTGCAACACCCCGGCAATAATCTCCGCGCCGCCGCGCGTTTTACTCGAAACCAGGACCAGAATGGGAATATCCAGCACCCTGGCAGGCAATGTCGGGGAGTTGAGCCGTACCTCCCGGCCTTGCCTCTGCTGGTCGATTGCCTCATAGATCGGTGTTTCCTGAGGCAAGAAGCGGCCAAGGATGGAATGCAACATATCAATGCTGCCGCCACCGGAAGCACGCAAATCAAGAAGCAAAGATTTTACCGGCGCTTCGTCCTGCAAGGATTTCAGTCCCTCGTCGAAGTGCAAGTCACGACCCACAAACAGATCGGGCAGATAGATACGGGCAATGCCCATCTTCTTATCCATCCAATGCGCGGAAAAACTCTCAGAAGGCGGAACATTGCCTTTTGATTGAACCGACAGCGAGATCGGATCAAAACCAAACTCGGCCGCCGGATCCTGCATGACTTGCAAGAAGGCCGCTTCAAATTCTCCCGCAACGCCGCGAAAATCCGTGAATATTTTTTTGTCTGGCTCATGCGCCCGCATAAGCGCACAGGCCTCGGCCAGGGTGAGATGGACCCGGCTGGCCAGATCGGTCTGCGGGTGCTGGTCGTCCAGAGGAAAATCCTGGGGAAGCTGCTTTTCCCATCTTGCCCTCCATCGGAGTGTATCGCCACGCTGACCAGGCAGGGTTTCGAGTGTCAGGCGTTTGTCCAGGCCGGGTAAGAGGGAACTGAGCGTCTTTTGCATTATTTTTTCGGTGCTGGGAAAACCACGTTCCTTAACCAGATAATCCAGCAGGGCTCCGATCTCCGGCATCCAGGTGATGGTGCCGCAGGCGCTGAGACTTGCCGGCAATCCCCCCAACCACAGGGCCTCGTTCTCGACAACCGGGGCGTCCTCCGCCACCGCCGGGGACGATAGACCCAATGTCAAAACGGTACCCACAACCATGACGATACAAATCAGACGACTAGAAAGAAGCATTTTAAAGTTAGCCATAACCAGATTACTTCTCCTGATTCTATCGGACCTGACAACACTCGGCCTGCATCGACTGACGCGACAACGGGCTGTTTTTTCTTTGCCCCCCTCCTTTCACCGCACCTATTTCCACCGGATATCATGGTTCATACGCCCGTCACTCTAAACCGCACGCCTCCCTTTTTCATGTTTATTTTTTTTACACAGTCAGCTTCCACTTTCGCAGCGCCTCATTGTAAAAAATAAAACCGGACAAAAAATATCTTTCTTCTTGATTTAAGTCAACGCCCGGGGAGATAATTACCGCTATAGTCTGATCAACAAATGCACCAATACGGGTTACATCAACCTTTCCATCACACAAGGAGAATCGCCATGTTTTGCAACCAATGTGAACAGACCGCCAAAGGAACCGGCTGCACCACCATCGGTGTCTGCGGGAAAAATGAAGCCGTAGCCGGCCTCGAAGACCTGCTGACCCATGCGGTGCAGGGATTATGCCTCGTTGCCAGCGCCGGCCGCAAAGTCGGGGTTACAGATAACGCAGTGGACCGCTTCACCTGCGAGGCGATTTTCTCCTGCTTGACCAACGTGGATTTCGACCCCAGCCGCTTTGAAGCCCTGATCCGCAAGACCGTAACCCTGCGGGATGCTTTAAAGGCAAAGGTCACAGCAGCGGGCGGCAAGGTTGACACCACCGCTCCGGCAGCCACCTTTGCCCCGGCCGACTCTCTGAGCGGCCTGGAAGCGCAGGGTGCGGCCCTGAATTTCATCAACACCCTGGACGCCAATGCTGACCTGCAATCCTTAAAGCAGATCACCATGTACGGCATACGCGGCCTGGCCGCCTATACCGACCATGCCGCCATTCTCGGCAAGGAAGACGAAGCAGTCTATGCCTACATCCATGAGGCCATGGCTGACCTGACCCGCAAGGATCTGGGGCTTGAGCAGTTGGTGGCCCTTGCCCTGAAATGCGGCGAGATGAATCTCAAGGCCATGGAGCTGCTTGATGCCGGCAACACCGGCACCTACGGACATCCGGTGCCGACCCCGGTGCCGCTCGGGCATATCCCCGGCAAGTGCATCCTGGTCACCGGCCATGATCTCAAGGACCTGGCTATGCTGCTTGAGCAGACCAAGGGCAAGGGGATCAACATTTACACCCATGGCGAGATGCTGCCTTGCCACGGCTATCCCGAGTTGAAGAAGTACCCCCATTTCTATGGACACTTCGGCACCGCCTGGCAGAACCAGCATAAAGAGATGCCCGAATTCCCCGGGGCGATCCTCTTTACCACCAACTGCATCCAGAAGCCCCTTGACTCCTACAAGGATAATGTCTTCACCACCGGCCTGGTCGGCTGGCCCGGAGTAACGCACATCGGCGAGAACAAGGATTTCAGCCCGGTCATCAACCGCGCCCTGGCCCTGCCCGGATTCACCGATACTCAGGACAAGGATTCGGTTTTGGTGGGCTTTGCCAGAAACACCGTGCTGGGTGTGGCCGACAAGGTCATCGCCGCGGTCAAGGCCAAGGCCATCCGCCACTTCTTCCTGGTGGGCGGCTGCGACGGCGCCAAACCCGGCCGCAACTACTACACCGAGATCGTGGAACAGATCCCGAGCGACTGCATGGTGCTGACCCTGGCCTGCGGCAAGTTCCGCTTCTTTGACAAAAAACTGGGCGACATCGGCGGCATCCCGCGTCTGCTTGACGTGGGCCAGTGCAACGATGCCTACTCGGCCATCCAGATCGCCGTGGCCTTGGCCGGCGCCTTTGAGTGCGGGGTCAACGACCTGCCGCTCTCCCTGGTCCTCTCCTGGTACGAGCAGAAGGCGGTGGTTATCCTTCTGACCCTGTTGAACCTGGGCATCCAGAACATCCGGATCGGACCCAGCCTGCCCGCCTTCATCACCCCCAACGTGCTGGACGTGCTGGTGAAAAACTTCTCCATCAAGCCGGTCACCACCCCGGCCGAGGACCTGAAAGCCATCCTCGGATAAAAAAAAGGAAAGTGCGGCGGCCCTCCCTCCGCCGCACTTTCCTGCCCATGCAAGGAGATAACCATGCAGTGCCCTGGCCAGGATAGCCGCTACTGGGATGCCAATGCCGTCTTCGAGGCAACCTGCCCGAAATGCGGCAACAGTGTGGAGTTTTTCAAAGACGACGTGAGTCGCAAATGCAGCCGGTGCGGGACCAGGATGCTGAACCCCAAAAACGACTTCGGCTGCGCTTCTTATTGCCCGTATGCCTCGCAGTGCCTTGGCTCTCTGCCCCCGGAATTGCTGGCCAAAAAACAGGAGCTGCTCAGGGAACGGGTGGCCGTGGAAATGAAACGCTACTTTGCCGACGACTTTCGCCGCATCGGCCACGCCGGCCGGGTGGCCCGCCATGCCGCAGAGATAGCGGAAAAAGAAGAATGTAATCCGGCGGTGGTGGAGATTACCGCCTATCTCCACGACATCGGCATCAAGGAATCGGAGCGCAAATACAACAGCGCCTCCCCCAAATACCAGCATGTCGAGGGTCCGCCTGTGGCCAGGGAGCTGCTCACCGCCCTAGGCGCGCCACTGTCCCTCATCGACGAGGTCTGCGACATCATCGGCCACCACCATCTGCCGAGGCCGGAAGAGAGCATGAACTTCAAGGTGCTGTACGACGCCGACCTGATCACCAACCTGGAAGAAAAACAGAAAGATGCGCCCTCACCTGCGGCCCATCTGCAAAAAATCATCGACCGCTCCTTCCTCACCCAGGCAGGAGCCACTCTGGCCGCCAAGGTGCTGCTGAAAGGATAACGGAGACACCGCCATGAAAATAAAGAGAAAGATCATAGAAATAGACGAAGCATTGTGTAACGGCTGCGGCGAGTGCATCATCAACTGCGCGGAAGGTGCTCTGCAGATCGTGGACGGCAAGGCCAGGATGCTTGCGGAAAAATATTGCGACGGCCTGGGCGCCTGCCTGGGCCATTGCCCAACCGGGGCTCTGCGCATCATTGAGCGCGAGGCCGATGATTTTGACGAAGAGGCGGTGGAAGAACTGCTCAAGCACAGAGACGCGGCACAGGCTCACCCCGTCCCACCCGTTACCGGCTGTCCCTCGGCAAAACTGCAGACCTTTGCCCCTGCCACTCCATGCCAGTCTGCCAATGCCCCGATTTCCCTCGGCAATGCCGGCGGTTCCGCCCTGAGTCACTGGCCGGTGCAGATCCGCTTGGTGCCGCCCAGTGCTCCCTTTCTCAAAGGCGCGGACCTCCTGATCGCGGCCGACTGCGTACCGGTGGCCTACCCGGATTTTCACCGCGACCTCTTGAGCGGCAAGGCCGTCATGCTTGGCTGCCCGAAGTTTGACGATGTGGAAGGCGCTATTCAAAAGTTCACGGAAATCTTCGCCTCCTCCGGGATCAAAAGCATCACCTTGGCCATCATGGAGGTGCCCTGCTGCGGCAACATGCGCCATATTGTTTCCCAGGCGCTTTCCCGCTCCGGACAGGCCATTCCAGTACAGGAAGTGGTGATCTCGGCCCGCGGTGAACTTCTTCGCCAGGGGAGCATGCCCTCCTGAATTCAGTGAGCCACCGGCCCGATATTTACCCTTTTGTTTCCCTGAAAAAGAGGGTACAAAGATTATTTTGGCTAAATATTACAATTCGTGCCGGTGGCATACATTTATTCAGGAGAAACACATGCAGATCATGAAATCCATGGCAGCGAAAGCCCGCCTTCTCACCATCACCCTTGCCTTTTTCGCCCTGATGGCCGGCGGAGCCCAGGGTGCCACCAAGATGCCGCCCTTTACCCTGCCTTCAGTGAAAGATGGCACCATGGTCAAGGCAGCCGCTTACCAGGGCCAGGCTATGCTCATCAACTTCTTCGCCACTTGGTGCCCTCCCTGCCGCAAGGAAATCCCTTCGCTTATCCTGCTCCAGAAAGAGTTCGGACCAAAAGGCTTTACCGTGATCGGCATCTCCACCGACCAGGGCGGTGCGTCCCTGGTTGACAAATTCGCCCAGAAAATGGAGATCAACTACCCGGTTCTGTTGAGCGATTCGGATGCCCCTGCGGCCTTCGGCGGCATCCTCGGCATTCCCACCTCGTTTCTGGTAAACAAGGAGGGCAATGTGGTCAAACGCTATGACGGCTACGTCGATCATCAGACCCTGGTGAACGACCTCAACGCCATCCTGAAATAGAAGGGGGAACTTTCCGGTTGACATCCTGTGCTCCTGTCGTATACTTACTGAATAGTCATTCATTATTTTCCTGTTCCGGATAACAGGAAATATTTCCCCACATACCACTTAGGAGGATATTGAAGATGAGCAAGAAAATGATTTCCCTGGCAATGGCATTGGCATTCGTAGTGAGCGGCGCAGCGGTTTCTTTCGCTAGCGATTGCACCGTAACCGCGGTTGCCGGCACCAAGGTAACCGTGGATTGCGCAGGCACCGTTTCCACCGTAGAAGGTACCGCCAAAGTTGGCGACAAAGTTGCGGTAAAAGACGGAAAGATCGTTGCAGCCAAGAAGAAGAAAGCTATCGAGGGTTGCTAATCCCTCTTGAGAACCTTCCACAGGTTCTTTAAAAAGCCCGGCCTTTGGCCGGGCTTTTTTTATTGAGCCACATCCCGCCCCATCGGTATTTACACCCTTCGGGTATAAGTTTCGTTTGAGCAGGCAAGCTGCTCAACTCAGCTTTACTTTTCCGCCTTCCTTTCGTATAGTGCCAAGCCATGACCTTTATTGAAGCAATACTATTCGGCATCATCCAAGGTGCCACCGAATTTCTCCCCGTCTCCAGCTCCGGACATCTGGCCCTGGCCCATTATTTTCTCGGAGCCCAGGAATCCGATCTGGCCTTTGACGTGGCCCTGCACCTCGGCACCTTGTTGGCAATCCTCGCTTATTTCCGGGATGATTTTTGGCAGATGGGCAAGGCTGTTTTGGGTCTCCACCAAGAAGCAAGCGAAACAGCCCGCCTGCGCAAGATGACGATTTTCATTGCCATTGCCACCATCCCAGGAGCCTTGGCCGGTCTCCTGCTGGGAAAAGCCGCGGAAATCTATTTTCGGCATCCAGCCATGGTGGCGACAGCACTGGCTGTTGCCGGCCTGCTCCTGCTCCTTGCGGACCGTGCAGGCAAACGCGTCCGTAATTTTGAGACGATAACCCTGATTGATGCCCTGCTCATCGGCCTTTCCCAAGCTTGCGCCATCATCCCCGGGGTGTCGCGGAGCGGCAGCACCATCACCTGCGGACTTGCCATGGGACTCACCCGGCAGGCAGCAATCCGTTTTTCCTTTCTGCTTTCCGCCCCCATCATCTTCGGGGCAGGGGTGCACGAAATTCCCAAGATCATCAAAAATGGCATGGTGGAGGGACAAACCACTCTCTATGTTGCCGGCTTTCTTGCCGCCGCCGTTTCCGGCTACCTGTTCATTTCCTTTCTCATGCAATACATCCGGGCCAGAAGCTTTGCCATCTTCGCCTACTACCGATTCCTGTTAGCGGCCCTTGTCTTTGTCGCCCTTTTTCTGCAACGATAAACATCAACGGCGTCATGTGTCGCCATGGGAGACCTCTGATGGATCCTGCGCAGCTTCCTGAAAAACAATATGCCCGCCTCCGGGAAATTCGAAAAACATACAAGGTTGACTTCGATCCGCTGCGCCTGCGCGGCAAGGAAATCCAGCTTCTGCAAGTCACCGATCTTGAACCGCTCATGGCCGGAAAAGATCCCTTCAAGGACGTGGAAGAGTTTCCCTTTTGGGTAAAGCTCTGGGAAGCCGCCATGGTCCTTGCGGACATCATGCTCACCACCCCACCGACCAAAGAGGATCACACCCTGCTCGAGCTCGGTGCCGGCCTCGGCGCACCAGGTCTTGCCGCCGCCCTGGCAGGCTATCGTGTAACCCTGACCGATTACGAGCCCCACATTCTTGATTTCCAACGGGTCAGCGCCGCAGCCACCGGCCTCAAAGGGGTGGAATGCCGCCTGCTCGACTGGCTGAAACCAACCACCCTGCCGCGCTTCGACACCATCATCGGCGCGGAAATCCTCTTTCGGGAAGATTTTTTCGCGCCGCTTTTGAACATCTTCCGCTCCCTGCTGGCGGAAAACGGGGTGATCTACCTGGCCCACGATGTTCGCCGCAAAAGCCTGCCTAAATTTCTTCTGCTCGCGGAAAAGGAATACGAAATAGCGGTGAGCACCCGCAAGATGCGGAGCGCGGACAAGGAACTGACCATCATCGTCAACCGGCTCACCCGCCGGGCCTGAAGAACTACCGATGCGCTATCAGGACATCGACTGGGACGACATGTGGCGGGAGTCCCGATCCCAAAAATCCTGGAAGAAAAAGAAAAACAGCGACTGGGACCGGCGGGCCGCCTCCTTTGCCGAGCGCAACATCGACTCGCCTTTTGTCGCTCAATTCATGTCCCGCATCCGGATCGAGCATGACTGGACCGTACTGGACGTGGGCTGCGGCCCCGGCACCCTGGCCATTCCCTTGGCCGGCCAGATGCGCAAGGTAACAGCCCTCGACTATTCCGCCTCCATGCTTTCGGAGCTTGACAAGCTGGCCAAGGGTGCGGGCCGAAACAACATCCAGACCATCCAGACCTCCTGGGACGATGACTGGCAGGCACTGGGCATTGGACGGCACGATGTGGCCATTGCTTCCCGCTCCCTGTCCGTGGAGGATCTGAAAGGTGCGTTGACCAAACTGAACGCTTGGGCCGACAAGGCTGTCTATGTCGTGGACCGGGTCGGAGCCGGACCTTTTGACCCGGATCTCTTTAGAGCCATCGGCCGAAATTTTCAGCCCGGCCCGGATTATATCTTCACGGTCAATATTCTCTACACCCTCGGCATTCACGCCCATGTCGACTTCATCACCCTGAACAACAAGAGGATCTACGGTTCACGGGAAGAAGCCTTGCAATCGTATCGTTGGATGGTGGATGACCTTACGGCTTTAGAAGAAGAGCAACTGACCAGCTATGTGGATGCCCAGCTCAACGAACTCGGCCCAAAAACCTGGCAATTCACCCGGCAGACTGCTCCGCAATGGGCCTTGATCTGGTGGCAGACGCGTTGAGACATGGCTGCATTGAAAGACAAAAAGGCATCAGGGGCTCAGAACATACAAATATACCTGGATCGCGCCTGGCCGGGGGGCGGATTTGGTTTTGCGATTGTGGCGCGGCCAAAGATGGCTCCAAGACCGGGAAGCGTGCCGGCATTTCAGTATGTTCTGCGTCCCTAGGACACGAATTTTTCAGGGGGTAGCCAGGGGCTGCTCCTGAGAGAAAACCCATAATTACTCCCAAACCACCGACAACCATGCCAACATCCTATCAGTACGACATCATTGTGATCGGCGCGGGCCATGCCGGCTGCGAAGCCGCCCTGGCCTCGGCCCGGATGGGCTGCCGCACCGCGGTTCTCGTGGTCAACGTCGACACCATCGGCGCCATGAGCTGTAACCCTGCCATCGGCGGCTTGGCCAAGGGACATCTGGTCAAGGAAATCGACGCCCTCGGCGGGGAGATGGCAAAAAACATCGACGCCACCGGCATCCAATTCCGCCGCCTCAACACCCGCAAAGGCCCGGCGGTCTGGTCTTCCCGGGCCCAGGCCGACCGGCTTCTCTATCGGCTGCGGATGAAATCGGTGCTGGAACAGCAGGAGAATCTCCATATCCGGCAGGGCACCGCCGACCGACTTCTCATAAAAAACGGCGAGGTCGGCGGGGTGGTTACTTCCCTGGAGGAAGAGATCACCGCCCGGGCCGTGGTGATCGTGACCGGCACCTTTCTAAACGGCCTGATCCATATCGGCCTGAAAAATTTTCCCGCCGGTCGCATGGGCGATGTTCCTTCGCTCCAGCTGCCCCTGCATCTCAAAGAGCTGGGATTTTCCATGGGGAGAATGAAAACCGGGACCACCCCGCGCCTCGACTCCACCACCATTGATTATTCCGAACTCGAAGCCCAGTACAGCGACGACCCGCCCAACCTTTTTTCCTTTTCCAACAGGGGCAAACAACCGGTGTTGCCGCAGCGCCCCTGCCATATAACCTATACCAATCCAACAACCCATGCGATCATCCGGGCGGGCACCGACCGCTCTCCCATGTATACCGGGATCATCGAAGGGGTGGGGGCTCGCTATTGCCCATCAGTGGAAGACAAGGTCATGCGCTTTCCGGAAAAAGAGCGGCACCAGATCTTTCTCGAACCGGAAGGGCTGGACACGGTGGAGATCTACCCCAACGGCCTGCCCACCAGCCTGCCCATGGATGTGCAGACAGCCATGCTCCGCAGCATCAAGGGCTTGGAAAATGTCGCCGTCATCCGCCCCGGTTACGCCATTGAATACGATTATGTCGATCCGCTGGAACTGCACCCCTCCCTTGAAACAAAACGGGTGAAGGGGCTCTTTCTCGCCGGGCAGATCAACGGCACCTCCGGCTACGAGGAGGCAGCGGCCCAAGGGCTGATCGCCGGAATCAACGCGGTCAAGTATGTCCGCGAGGAAGAACCGCTCATTCTGGACCGCTCCCAGGCATATACCGGGGTGCTGATCGACGATCTGGTCACCATGGGCACCAAGGAACCGTACAGGCTCTTCACCTCCAGGGCGGAATACCGCCTGCTCCTGCGGGAAGACAACGCCGACCTGCGTTTGGGGGAGATTGGCCGCAACCTCGGGTTGGTGCCGGACGAGACCTACAGATTGTTTCTTGCCAAAAAACAGGCCATCGAGGAAACCCTGGCCCTGTTCAACCGCACCACCATCCGGCCCAAGCAGGAAGTGAACGACCGCCTCGTTGCCATGGGCAGCGCCACCCTCAAAACCGCAGGCAGCGCCGCCGACCTCCTCCGGAGGCCGGAGATGGATCTCGAGACAGTGGCCCGGCTCATCGGCATCTCCTTGCCACGTCCCGAAGAAGAGGTTACCCGGGAAGTCGAACTGGCCATCAAATACCATGGCTACATTGAGCGACAAAGCGAGCAGGTGAAGCGCTTCAAGCGGATGGAATCAGTGCTCCTGCCCGAGGATCCACCCTACCACACTCTGCCGGGCCTTTCCCGCGAGGTGGTGGAAAAGCTCACCAAGATTCAGCCGAGAACCCTGGGCCAGGCAGCGAGGATTTCCGGAATCACTCCGGCCGCCATCTCCATTCTTCAAGTGTATCTCAAAAAAGAGAACCTGTTGTAGCCCTCGGCGGTCACTCGTCAACCGTGGAGCACAAAACGGACAAAAAGAGACAGGATCTGCCAGCGGAAAAAAAGATAGAGCAGGGCCGCGATGGCGAGGAATGGCCCGTAGGGGATGACTGCCTTTCCTCCCTTGCGCTGTTTGATCATCGCCCAGATACCCACCACCGTACCCATCAGCGAGCTGCCGAACACTACAAAGGGCAGGGACTGCCAGCCCAGAAAGGCGCCGATCATGGCCAGCAGCTTGATGTCGCCGCCGCCCATGCCTTCCCGCTTGGTGAGCAGGTAATAGACCAGGGCGACCAGATAAAAGCTGCCACCCCCGAAGAGAACCCCCAACCCGGCATCCTGCCAGGTGACAAACGGATTCACAAAGGAAAGGCCAAGGCCGAGGACGATGCCGGGCAGACTGATCACATCGGGAATGATCTGGTGCTGAAAATCAATGCAGATGACAGCGAGCAGGGCCGCGCAGAACACAAAATAGATGGGAAAGAGAATAGTCAGACCAAAGTGCTGATACAAGGCCAGGGTAAGAAGCGCCATGGCTCCCTCGACCAGAGGATACCGCCAGGATATCCCTTGCCCGCACTGCCGACACCTGCCGCGCAGAAAAAGAAAACTCACCAGGGGGATGTTATCGTACCAGGCGATGTTTTTTTTGCAGGCAGGGCAATGGGAGGCCGGAAAAACAACGGAGGCGCCTTCCTCGGGCAGTCGCACAATGACCACATTGAGAAAGCTGCCGACCAGAGCCCCGAACAGGACCACGAAAAAAGAAAGCAAATCTTCAACCATGCGTCGTATTTCCTTGCCCCTTCCCGGGCTTTTTCAGGAGCCGTCAACATTGCCGCAGAGTGGCTGCCCGGCCATCCGGACGATATTATCCCGCAGCCACGCCGTAATCGGAGCGCCACGGATCGGCTGTCTCGCAACTGTCTGTTGCCAAAGCGCAAAAATTTCTGCTATAGTACTCTACAAAATATCCAGTCACAATAGGCCATTGGCCAAGCTTTGCCTGAATAGATGATCCCGCCCCGACAGGGAGTGAGACAATTGTACGAGCAAGACCGACGCCTCACAGTCTGCGCGAGGTCTTCTCTTGTCCCCTTATAAAGCCAATGGCTGTGGAGTATACTACCGGTGATTCTTTCCCTCGACGAATCCATCCAGAAACTGAAAACGGAGATCCTTTCCCAGGATTGGAGTCTGGCCCAGAAAAAAATCGAGCCCTTGCAGGCAGCCTTTACTTGCCTGAAAAACCGCTTCAGTACGAGAAAAAACGCCCTGGCCATACTCACCATGGCTGACAGCATTCTGCTCTACGCCCAGAAACGGCAAGGTCAAGTTCCCCCTGAGTTTATCGATTTCCTCAAGGAAACGATGGCCCATGTGGTCAACATGTATGAGGACGGCAAGCTCGATCCGGACAGGGATGCGGAGCTGTTTAAACGGGTATATGGGAAATTTGCCAAACTCAAGGAAAAGGTAGCCATGGAAAAGGGCGATCCTTCCGGACAAGTGGACCATGCGGCAACCTCAGCCGCCGACGTGGACCCTTGGCCAGAGCCGGTTGCTCTGGAAGATACCCAAACAAAAACCGAGCAAAAACCTTTGCCCGCCCATCCCAGACAGACAGCCGTCAAGGCCGCAGAAGCCCCCCCCCTGCCGATCCAGCCGGGCGCCATGATCCGCCCCGTCACCATCGGCAAGATGTCCTTGGCGATAAGCGAAGAAAACATCGCCCTCATCAAACCGCTTTCTCCCAAAAAGAGAAAAAAATATATCCAAGGCTGCCAGATTCCCCTCAAGGACCTGGGAAGCTGGTTTCGCCGCCTCTCCGGCCAGATGAAAGGCCCCCTTGCCCTGCTCAAAAACGGAAAACTGAAAAAACTGACCCTGCCCCTCCTGATCCCCCGCGGCATGGGACTCTCGGACATCCCCGATGAAGAGGCCACCATGCTTGTGGTGGTCAGCAACGGACAATGGCACGGAGTAATTTTCTGCCGCCGCCTTGAGCAGGAAGCGGTCCCGGTGCTCTCCCTCTCTCGGGCAAAAAACGGCGACATTGTCGGCCCCGCCCGAATCGAGGAAGAGCAGGAGTTGCAACTGCTGAACATCAGTCAGCTGCTTGAACGCGAGGGCTTTCTTTTCATGCCGGAATAGGATCGCTGCGTAAAGCAGGCAACCAGATCACCGAACAAGAGGGTGCAACCATGAAAAACAAGCGCAAGAACAGCAGGGTGCCGTTTCAGATCATCATCGGTCTGGACTTCCCGGATCAGAGCCATGCTGAGTGCAAAACCGCCGACCTGAGTCTCAAGGGGGTCTTCGTGCTTGGCGTCACCGGACACAAAATCGGCGAGAAGTGTTTGGTCTCCCTGCGGCTGGTGGGCTCAACCAGCCATCTGACCTTGAAAATGAAGGGCACCGTTGTCCGGGTGGAAGAGGATGGACTGGCCCTGCACTTTTACGAGATGGACCTGGACAGTTTTTTTCATCTGAAAAACATCCTGTACTACAATTCCGAAGACCCGGACGCGCTGGACGAGGAATTCTCGGCGCAAATCGAGAAGTTCCATGACCAGGAGTGATCCGCAACAGAGTCCTTTTCCGTGCATCTGCCACCATTGGGGAAAAATTTAAAGGAAAACAAGCGGAGCGTGACTCCAAACCGCTCGCTGTAGGCACGTTTCGCCTCACCGGACCTGAATGAGCCTTCACCCTACAGGGAAGGCGAGCCCCCTTTATTTGCACCCAGCGCATCTCTGTGTTATCTTCCCTTCTTTACACTTGCACCCCCTTGTCAAGGAAAGAGCCATGGCGATCATGCAGCTGACCATCATCCCCCTGGGCACCCAAACACCCAGTGTGGGTCAATACGTGGCGGAAATCCAACAGACGTTGCGCAGGGAAGGCGTCCGTCATGAACTGACCGACATGGGAACGCTCATCGAGGGCGACCCCCCGGAGCTTTTTGCCCTGGCCGCCCGGCTGCATGCCCTGCCTTTTTCCCATGGGGTGCAGCGAGTCGTAACCCAGATGGTGCTTGACGAACGACGCGACAAGGATGTGAATCTGGGCGATAAAACCGCTGCGGTCCACGCCCGCCTCACCTGAATCAATCTCGGACAACAAGAGCAATGACCCTGACCACCCGCGATTTCCGTAAAAAAAGACCACTCCGCAAACCACCTTTCGTGGTGATCCCCGCCTTTCTTCTCCTTTGGCTGATCGGCGTCGCCACCGGTGAACCTTCCCGTGTCTTGGAACAGGCGATACAGGTCTGCCTGAGCTGCATAGGAATAGGCTGAGATGGAAACCGTACGCAAATGGGTCCAGGTGATCGTCGGAGTCCTCACGAACAGCTCATGGTCCTTCCCCTTTACCAAATCCATCTACCAGGGGCCGCTCAAGGTGATTTGCGCCCCCGGCCTGAACTGCTATTCCTGCCCGGCGGCAACCACTTACTGCCCATTGGGCTCGATCCAGCAGCTGCTGGCCGGCCTGCGCTTCTCCCTGGAAAACGGCCAGTATTATTTCGGCTTTTCGGTAATCGGCAGCATCGGCGTCCTCGGGGGCCTGTTCGGCAGGATGATCTGCGGCTGGGCCTGCCCCTTCGGCTTTATCCAGGAACTCCTGCACAAGATTCCCTCCCGAAAATTCCGAATCCCGCGCCTGCTCTCCTATGGCAAGTTCATGTTCCTGCTCCTCTTTGTCGTTGTTCTGCCGCTGGTGCTTGTTGATGATTTCGGCACGGGAAGTCCCTGGTTCTGCAAGTTCATCTGCCCGGCCGGAACCCTGGAAGCGGGGTTGCCCATGCTCTTTCTGCAACCCAATCTCCGCAACACCATCGGCCTGCTTTTCCTGAATAAATTCGTAATCATGATCCTTTTTTTGACCTGGGCTGTCTTTGCCAGTCGGCCCTTCTGCCGGACAGTTTGCCCCTTGGGCGCTTTTTACGCACTCTTCAGCAGGGTCCGACTGATCAAACTGCACCTTGACGAAGCCAGATGCACCAATTGCAAAGCCTGCCACCATGTCTGCCCAATGGGAGTCAAATTCAATGAATCTCCGGACGACCCGGAGTGCATCACCTGCCTGGCCTGCATGAACAAGGCCTGCCAGTTCGACGCCATCTCTCTGGAAATCGGCGGCATTCCCTTGACCGTTCCGAGCAAGGATCTGTCCCCAGCCAGTAAATCGTAACCCCACACAGCGCAAGGAGGTTTTTCATGATCCGGCGACTCTGTTTCGGACTCGTTTTTCTTTTAATTTTCACTACAGTTGCCCACGCGGAAATGGTGAGCATCAATCGCGCCAAGGCAACGATGCGTTCCGGACCTGGAACCACATACCCAATCAAGTGGGAATTGGGCGTAGGATACCCCCTGCAGGTGGTCAGCCGCAAAGGCAACTGGATCGAGGTGACCGACTATGAATCGGACACAGGCTGGATATACAAAAAACTGGTTGCCAAAACCCCTTACATGATTGTCAAGTCTGAAAAAGCCATTATCCGAAAGGGCCCGGGAGAAAACCAGCGCATCGTGGGCAACGCCACCCGGGGCGTGGTCCTGCGGACCATCAAACATAAGAAGGATTGGGTTCAGGTCCGGCATGAATCCGGCCTCTCCGGCTGGCTCCAACGCGACGCGCTCTGGGGCTGGTAACCCAGCTTGAAACTTCGACATCTCCGGCCTGCGGCCGGGGCAACTCCACCCGTTCACAAAGGGATGAACATGAAGATCTTTCGCACCAAGACCACCGCCTCCGAGGATTGCGAGCATACCGGCCTCAAAAAATGCCTCACCGCCTTTGATCTCACCTTTCTCGGGATCGGCGCCATCATCGGCACCGGAATCTTCGTGCTCACCGGCATCGCCGCCGCCACCCAGGCAGGCCCAGCCGTGGTGCTCTCCTTTGTCATCGCCGGAATCGCCTGCGCCTTCGCGGCCCTGGCCTATGCCGAACTGGCCGCCGCCGTGGGCGGCTGCGGCAGCGCCTACGGTTACAGTTATGTAGCCTTCGGCGAACTGATCGCCTGGATCATCGGCTGGGACCTGATTCTCGAATACGGGGTGGCCACCGCCGCCGTAGCCACCGGCTGGGCCGGATATTTCAACAACGCCCTCACCGCCGTCGGCCTCGCCTTGCCGGAAGCTCTGACCAAGGCCCCTTCCCTGGGCGGCATCATCAATCTGCCGGCCGCCGGTATCGTCCTCATCCTGATGGTCCTGCTGATGCTGGGCATGCGGGAGAGCGCCCGCACCAACATGGTGATGGTCTTTGTCAAACTCTTGACCATCGCGGTCTTCATCGGAGTGGCGGTGTTTCACGTTAATCCGGAAAACTGGAGCCCGTTCATGCCGTTCGGCTGGAGCAGCCAGAGCCCGGACGGCAAACCCGTCGGGGTGCTGGCCGGTGCGGCCATAGTCTTCTTCGCCTATATAGGCTTCGACGCCGTTTCCACCGCCGCCGAAGAGGCAAAAAATCCGCAACGGGATGTGCCCTTCGGCATCATCTTTTCCCTGGCCTTTTGCACCGTCATCTACATCATGGTCTCCGGCCTGCTCACCGGAATGGTCCCGTACACCCAGTTGAACGTGCCTTCGCCCGTGGCCCACTCCCTCCAGCTGATCGGAGTCAACTGGGCCTCGGCCCTGGTGGCCACCGGCGTCATCGCCGGATTAACCACGGTCATGCTCGTCCTCTATTACGGACTGACCAGGGTCTTCTTTGCCATGTCCCGGGACGGGTTGCTCTCGCCGTTCTTCGCGAAGATTCATCCCAAAACCCACACCCCGGTGCGGGTCATCGGAATCTGCGGCCTGATCATCTCCCTGATCGCCGGCTTCATACCCTTGGGCGAACTGGCCGAGCTGGTCAACATCGGCACCCTGGCCGCCTTTGTTCTGGTCTGCCTGGGGGTGGTCGTCCTGCGCATCAAACAACCAACGCTGCATCGTCCTTTCAAGAATCCGCTCAACCCGGTGTTCCCCCTGCTCGGCGCCTTCTCCTGCAGCGTTCTCATGGCTTTTCTCCCTTGGCTCACCTGGGTTCGCTTCGCAATCTGGCTGGCGATCGGGGTGATCGTCTATTTCTCCTACTCAATCCGGCACAGCAAGCTGGAAAACAATGAAGGCTGATTGCGCAATCCCGCCACTGGATCCGCCAAGAACCACGGCGGCTCGCCAATCCTCGGCAACGCACAATAACACTGCAAATATTTCCATGAAAATCAAGCGTAAGAAAAACAGGACGAAACGATGAGAGCGTTGCTGGTAATTATGAGTTTGATCTATGTGTTCCCCGCATTCTCGCAGGCACAGGCTCAAACCAAGAGCAGCCCCCCAGTAAGCGCAGAGACCAAAGGAACAGTCCAGACTATCCGTCAGCTCGAAGCTACCTTACAAGAACACCAGCAGGCAATCGAACTTGAGAAGAAAGCAACCGAGAAAAAAATTGCCCGCCTTTCCCCCCAAAAAAAGAAGTCTGCCCGGACAACTCGAGAGAAACTGAAAAACAGGCTGAAAACGCTGGAAGCAGTGCTGAAATCAATAAAACGCGACAAAAAGATATTAGCCGCCACCCTAAAAGAGTATCAGCCGAAATTCGGTTCTCTCGCCGGTATCCATGCACAAGGAAAAGAACTTGGAAAACAACCCGTTCCCCAGCGCGACATTATCGCCATTGAAACATCGGAACCAGCGAAAAATGCCATAATGGCCGAGATCTTGGACAATAAAGACGATATGCGCTTAATGCAACTCGTCAACATACTAATAACCCATACGAAAACCATGGATGAGTCGGAAAAAGAATACTGGAGAAACCTGCCTCCATCCATACCGTTTGAACATCGCTTCAGACTTCTCGATATCCTGGCAACCGAGCGCCAAAAGCTGGCAGCCCTCGAAAGAATCTGCAACTCAGATATTCAGCAGCTGAACAAACATCATTTGGCAGAATGGAAAAAGATTCGCACAAAAAACGCCGCAGAAACAAAAAGCCCTCCCCGTAAACCCAGGAAGCATCCTTCTTGATTCCGAATGATAAGGTAGTCCTCGGTTGACGGACCCCACTTGAAACGGGGCCCATTTCCCCGAGACAAAAAATTATAATTCCTGTTGAGCCAAGGCCATGGCTCCACAAATCCCGGCGTCATCCCCAAGGAGCGGCGGCACGATAAAACTTCCGACCTCCTCTTTCAGGGCCGGAGAAACGATGTATTCATGCAATGCCAGCTGCACCTTCTCGCGGATCATCTGAAAAAACCGCTCCGACCCAAGCCGCCCGGCCTTCCTGACGCTCCCTCCGATGATCACCCGACGAGGGGATAATACGCAGACTATGTTGGCAATCGCTGAGGCAATATAGTGCGTCTCCATTGCCCAGGATTCATGCTCCGGCGGCAGAAGCTCCGCCGGTATCCCCGACCGCGCCGAGAGTGCCGGACCGGAACACAATCCTTCCCAGCAGGCACCATGAAATGGACACACTCCGGCAAACCTGTCACCAGGGATGCGGGGGAGGAGCATGTGGCCCATCTCGGGGTGGACAAGGCCGTGCAAAAGCCGCCCCCCCACCATCCCACCCGCTCCGATGCCTGTCCCGATTGTCACATAGACAAAGTCTTGCAAGCCGGCGCCGTTACCCCAGTAATACTCACCGAGTGCGGCGGCATTCACATCCGTGTCAAAGGCCACGGGAATGTCCGCGAATATCTTTTTTACTGCGCCATGGATGTCGGTATTCCTCCAACCGGATTTTGGCGTCGAGGTGATATATCCGTAGGTCGGCGAATCCTTGTGGAGATCTACCGGGCCGAACGACCCGATCCCGATGGCCTGGAGCGTCCCACGCTCACGCTGTTGCTCAACGAGCCAATTCGTGACCTCGGCCAGAACTTGCTCGGGGTTATCTCCCGAAGAAAACTCCGTTCGATGCAGATCTTGCGGACACGTTCCGACAGCGCACACGAATTTGGTGCCGCCGGCTTCAATTCCTCCCACCAGCGCATCCTTGCGTTTCTTGTTCATGGGTTGCCTCTCTGGGGTGCCTCATTGACCGGGAAGAAAAACGGAGAGATCAGCCCTATTCCCTTTGCTGAATCGACTTTTCCGGCCCGGAGTCCTTTTCTTGCTCATCGCTTATTACCAGTGGGGCTGGTTTCCTATCCTGTAGTTTACCACTTCCAACGTGTCGCTTATTACGACAAAAGCAGCAGGATCAATATCTTCGACGAGTCTTTTCAATGGACCAATTTCGGTAAACGCAATTACGGCGTACAAAATATGCTCATCGTTTCTGGCATACCCCCCTTTCCCTTGGATAATAGTAACCCCACGCCTTATGTCCTTCAAAATTTCTTCCGATATTTGTTCCCATTTGGACGAAATGATGAATACCGCCTTCCGCTGGCTGAGACCGGTAACAACGAGATTTACCACCTTGGAGCCGACAAAAAGGACAATCAAAGTGTAAAGGACTGCTTCTATTGAATAATATATTGACACCAAAAGTAAGACCAGGGCATTAACCGCCAAAATTGTATTGCCGATACTTACTGAAAATCTCTTCAGCAGCATGACCGAGAGAATATCCGTACCACCTTGCGACCCGGAAGATCTTAAGCAAAGTCCCGCCCCTGCCCCAAGAATCAAACCGGCCAGGAGGGCATTGAGCATTTTGTCTTCCAGGTTGATGCTGACATGAACAACTGCAAGAGAGAGCGTTAAAGTAAAGGCGCCGAACATGCTGTAAAAAAAGAAACGTCGTCCAACCGCCATCCAAGCCAGGGAAAACAACGGCACATTAAGAATTAAATAAATCCATCCCAGGGGAACCGTTGGGATGAATTTATGAATAACCAGAGAAATCCCGGTAATGCCGCCGGCAACAAAATTCTGTCGGGCCAAGATCCCGTTTATAGCAACGGCGCAAAGAACACTGCCAATGGAAATCAAAAGCACATCCCGCAATACTTGTTGTGGAGAGATGAATAGCGTCTGGGGTTTATTTTTCACATGCACAATAGTTTCCCACCAATAATTACTGGTCTGAATTTTGAAAATTTGGCTGAAGCATAGCAACGCGCACAAGATGTCGAGCTAACTACAGCCCCGCTTTTGACGCCTGGTTAGAGCGGTAGGGACACACCCTTGGCTTATGCACTCCGAATCCGGCTGTTCCATGCCTCGGTTTTATCACCTTGTCAAAGCGGCCCAACGTCACCAAGATTGTCCGGTGAAGTTCTTCCGCCGCCCGGTGGTATCGCAAAATATTTGGGTCAAATATCCGCAGATGGCAAGGGTATTGATACCCTTGGCCTTGGTTTGTTTATTCTCACGATAAGATGGATTCGGGAGAGTCCAATATCTGCAACTCCCTTTGCCAGGATCATTGTCGTGATAGCGCAGTCCAAGCCTTGTCCGGCTCTATCGGACCGGAGAACGACACGAAAGTCGGCCTCAGCCGCTCCGGTTTTGAAGAGAATCGTAAACGCGATAAGCCATCGTCAAAAAACAACATGGCTGTTTCAGGGAGCCGGATGGCATAAGGAACCGTACAGTAAGGCAACATAACTGGCCATGTTGTTTCTAAACGGCTCCTAAGTTCTCCTGCCAGTTCAATGAAAAAGCACCGGGTATCCGGCTTATACCGATATTCACTGAGCAGGCCTTTGCTTCTCAGCGCGTAATGCAATTCTTTCAATTCATTAAGGAAACCGAGGCCAATTCCCTGTGACGCCCAGATCCTCGGGAATGAAATTGCTGAGTTGTATGGACTACACCAAGCGCTATTTCAATACGGAGACAATGGAACTCTTGGACAACCAGGCGGGCTGTGAAAAAAACAACCCGCCCGGACTTCTTGCTTAATATCGGCCGAACTCTTTATCATCCAAGGCAATGATGCTGCTCGGCTTTACCTGGGCCGCACCGCGACTTGGTCCCCCGCCCCAATCGCCTTCGCCGTATTCAAGCTGCGGCCTGGGGGCTTGCTGCTGCGGCAGCGAGGCGAACTGTTGACGCTCGGCAGCCATTTTCAGTTTAAACCGTGCCAGCATTTGCCGCAA
>Ga0224510_10000018_pt1 | contig 131125 bp, 106 predicted proteins | sample SF_May12_sed_USG_FD_170161 | JGI IMG/M metagenome (GOLD analysis project Ga0224510, IMG submission 170161) | Sediment microbial communities from San Francisco Bay, California, United States - SF_May12_sed_USGS_4_1 | ecosystem: Environmental > Aquatic > Marine > Sediment | place: USA... | reverse complement strand
AAAAGCTGGCATGAAGTGGAGTATCGAAGGGGCCAATGCGATAGCATTTTTACGCACCCAGTACCTCTCCGGCAACTGGGAGAATTTTGCGTGGGCAGCGTAACCATACTTCCTTACGCACACCCGTGGAAAAACAAATTCCAGCCAATAAATATTACTTTACGCGATAAACAATTGATATGAGCTAGAACATGCAAGCGTATAAATCCCCCGAACACGCGCTGACGACGGCGCAACAATTCTTACTGCTGGAGCAATCCGGCGACAGTAACCTGACCAGGGAGCTTGCCTTCTTAATTTCCGCAATCACGCTGGCGAGCAAGCACATCGCCCTGTATGTTAAACGCGACGGGCTTACCGACGTTTCCGACAAAACCACCGGCAAAAATGTTCATGGCGAAGAAGTAAAGAAACTCGACGAACTTGCGGACAAGATGCTCATCGACAGCCTTGGTTTAAATGCCGACGTCGCCATCATATCCTCCGAAGAAAACGAGAAGCCGGTAATCCTTCGGGAATCCGGCGGCAAGTACATCCTCTTTTTTGATCCATTGGACGGTTCCAGCAATTTAAACGTCGGAGTTGCCGTCGGTACTATTTTTTCGATCATGGAAAAACCGCCCCAGGCCTACACCGATCCATCCGAGGTAATTTTGCAACCCGGCAACCGGCAAATCGCCGCCGGGTATATTATGTACGGCTCCAGTACGGTTTTGGTCTTCACGACCGGAAACGGGGTTCACATGTTTACCCTGGACCCCAACGTCGGGGACTACCTCCTGAGCCGAAAAGACATCACCTTCCCCAGCGGCGGAAAATGCTATAGTATTAATGAAGGAAATGCCCACTCTTTCGACCCTGGCTACAAAAAGTGGCTTGACTGGGTAAAAAGCGACGAGGCCGGCCCCTTCACCGGAAGGTATATCGGATCCATGGTAGCTGATTTTCACCGAACCCTTATTCAGGGCGGCGTCTTTGCCTACCCTGCGACCAAAAAATCCCCCGAAGGCAAGCTGCGCCTTATGTACGAGGCAAACCCGATTGCCTTCATCGCCGAACAGGCCAAAGGAATGGCAACAAACGGAACTTCCAGAATTCTCGACATCCAACCGACATCGCTTCACCAGAGAGTTCCCCTGTTGTTCGGGGAAACCAAAGAAGTTCAACGCATCATGTCCTATGTTAACTCATGATCTTTTTCGATGAAATTCGATGAAAAAAGATTTTTTATTTCAATAAAGCGACCCTTTAATTAAATAAAAAATTAAAATTATTCAGGTTATTTTTTAAGTTTATGCTCAAAATTACCCGATAAAATAACAGAGTAAGAAAAGGAAGTCTTACATGAATTTTTCGAACTATACAAGGTAGGTACAATTATGAAATCAATGAAATACATTATCATTGCCATGGCATTGCCTTTGCTGAGCGTCTACGCCCAGCCGGCAACAACCACCCAGGGGCAGGATGCACAGGGAGGTGCAAAAACAGATACGGCCGGAAGCGATACAACGGCCAACAAAAATGACGCCGATAAAAATCCATGGTTAAACCCGGATTTTAAATCGTATGTAAAAGCGCTTGATGAACTCGTAAAGTTGAGCGACGAGTATGCTCAAAACAAGTACCGCCTGGCATTGGCCAACTACCAGACCGGAAAATCGCTCATCCAGAAAATGAGAGAGAGCGTACAACGTTTCCGCGAGGAATCGGAAGAAACGCTTCGTCTCAATGAAAAATGGTACTGGCAGACTATGGACAGAAAAAACCATGAAGAGAAGAAAATAAGCGAAGATAAAAGAGCTGCAAAATTAAAAGCCGTTACCTACTTTACCAGGGCCGTTCGACACCTGGACGAAATTGAGAACCCGAAAGTAAAGGAATCCGGCGAATACAAAGCGCTGTTATCGAATATCTACCGCGACTGGGCTATGGCTCAGTATGACCTCGGCAACATACCGCAGATTATCGACGTACTCAACCGTTACATCGCGCTGGATCGAAAATACGAAGAGATTGCCGAACCTCACAAGTACCTTGCTTCAGCCTATGCCTTTCAGGAAAAACTTCTGGAAAAGTATAACACAGGTTCAGACCAGGAAAGAACCTTTTTCAAGAAAATGAAAAACAAGCATTTATTACGGGCAACCGAAATAATGTATGGAAAAGATTCTCCCGAGTACAACAGAATTATGGAAACCGTCAACAGAGACGAAATCATTGCCATAACCCCTCCGTAACTGAAACCTTACCGAGTAAAAAAAACCCGCCAATGGCGGGTTTTTTTTTGCCTTCGCCTGGCGGAAAATAGCTACTTGAACGCGCCAGGCGCTGCCATGAGATCCGCTATTGTTTATCCCGACAACTTTAAAGACTGAAACCTTTTAAATTTCACCCAGGTTATAAAAACGCAAAGAATTTTCCCATAACCTGCTTTGAAGATCTTCCCCTCTTCGTTTGGAAATAAAGTCGGCGACATGCCCAACCCAGGAAGGCCGGTTTACCTGCCCCCGGTTTGGAACAGGGGCCAGAAACGGGGCATCGGTTTCCACCAGTATCCGGTCAGGCGGACAATACAGGGCTGCTTCGCAAATTTCCTGTGCGTTTTTAAATGTCACGATCCCTGAAAACGATATATAGGCCCCCAGATCCAGGTAGTCCCTCATTTGAGCCGTATTGCCCGTAAAGCAATGTATTAAAAAGGAAATTTTACCGCTATACTTTCTTAAAAAGTTCAGGGTATCATCGTGCGCGTTGCGGGTATGAACCACGACAGGTTTATGATATCGCAGGGCCATCTCCAGGTACATCTCAAATGCCTGTACCTGAATATTCCTGTGTTCGGGCCCATAATAGTAGTCCAGGCCAATCTCGCCTACCCCGACAAACCGGGGATCTGACGCATGTTCTTTTATACGCTCAATCCCGGCATGGATGTCGAGTTCATGCGCCTCGTTGGGGTGTAAACCGATGGTATAGTAGTACTGGATGAGACCCGATTTTTCATGACAAAACGGCACAGAAAAATCAATCGCAGGCGGGTCCGAGGCAATCTGCACCACGGCTTTAACCCGGTTCTCCACGAGACCTTTTTCAATCTCGTCATAAGGTATTCCCTTTTCCAGTATCAGGTCGATATGGCAGTGGGTATCAAACAATGGGCTAATTTCGTTCACCAATTACCTGTAACCATGTTGCCTGGATTTGCCGATTTCTTCGATAACGATATTGAATGATATTGAACGATATTCTCTATCGCCATTTCGTTTAAAAAGATTACCCGAGGCCGGAATCGAACCGGCACGGACAAAAGTCCCCAGGATTTTAAGTCCTGTATGTCTACCTATTCCATCACTCGGGCATGTTCTCAGGCGTCGGCCGGATTCGAACCGGCGATCGGGGCTTTGCAGGCCCCTGCCTTAGCCACTTGGCCACGACGCCAACTTACTTTTCAATCTTTCCTTTGAATTCATACCGTCAACAAATATAATAAAAAAGCCTTGACCCCTTTTTACCGCCATTACAAAAACACATTTTTTTGAGATTTTTTTATTTAATTTATGGTTTTATGTTATGAATCTACTAAATTACTTGTCCAAGGGTTTATAAAACGAAATCTGGCGATTACTAAAAAATTTGAAAGAAACACATGAAAGCTATAATTATTGACGACAACCACAGTTTTATCGATCTCCTGAAAAACGCCCTTCAGCCCTTCAGAATACAAATAGATTCTTATTATAAATTTTCTGAAGCCCGTACATCGCTCTTAAAAAACGGGTTTTACTTCAACCAGTCCATTGCCAATGAAATTCTCCGCTACCACGAAAGCGTCGTAAAAAGCAACGGCCAGAATATCGCCCCGGCCCCAGTCCTGGATGCACCCGTGATTAACCCTGACGGCTATGCGTTGATTTTCCTGGAATATGACGCCGAACCCAGCATGAAAGGTTCTCATTTTATCCAGGATATCCTGAAAAATCAAAAAGATTGGACCGAGAAAAACTTTATCCTGATGAGCGGCGACCCTTCAAAAGTGGAACAAATTGCCCGCAAAATGAAGGTCTCGCTGATAGAAAAACCCCTGAAAAAGGATTTCATGCTGAAACTGGTCAATGAGTTTCTTCAAAACCTCAGGCAAAAAGAAAACGAACTCAAAGAGCTCATCGAAAAATACGACATCAAAGTCAAGTCGACGGAAGAAGTGAAAAAGCCGGTAAAACCAAAGGCCGCACCTGCCGAAAAGAAAAAAGCGGACAAGACCAAGAAAACGACCTCAACACGGAAAATCAAAGAAACGCCGAAATAAGGTGCCATGAAGTTTCCACATTATGATTTTCTTGTAATTGGAACCGGCATTTCAGGGCTGTATTTTGCGCTCAAGGCTTCGCAACTTGGCCGGGTGGCCGTCATCACAAAGGGCCAATCCAGGTCCGGATCAACCCCCCTTGCCCAGGGTGGCGTGGCCGTTTCACTTGGCGAGCTGGATTCGCCACAATTGCATAAAGAAGACACCCTGAAAGCCGGCGCCGGGCTTTGCGACGAAGAAGCCGTGGATATTCTCGTCAGGGATGGCGTCGACTGTATTCGCGACCTTATCGGTCTTGGCCTTGAATTTTCCCTCGACGATAAGGGCCGGCTGGACCTTGGCAAAGAAGGGGGTCACAGTCAAAAACGGATTCTGCACTTTAAAGATCAAAGCGGCAGGCAAATACAAAATTTTCTCCTGGAAAAGGTTAGCGCCAGTCCAAACATTTCCATCCTGGAAAACCACATGGCCATCGATCTCATCACCGAGCATCATATCGACCGGGGCAATAACACCCGCGTCGGGAACTGTTACGGCGTTTACGTGATCAAAACGGATACAAATACGATAACCCCGATTTTGGCAAATTTTATATGCCTGGCAACCGGCGGCGCGGGACGGGTTTATCCCCATACCACAAACCCGCCAGAATGTACCGGCGACGGCGTCGCGATGAGTTACCGGGCGGGATGTCAAATCCGGAATATGGAATTTATCCAGTTTCACCCCACGGTTTTGTATTGCGATTGTGACCCGGCATTTCTCATCTCGGAAGCCGTCCGCGGGGAAGGCGCCTGGCTTGTAAACAAAAGCGGCGACCGGTTCATGCCCAAATACCATCCCCAGGGGGACCTTGCCCCGAGAGATATCGTCGCCAGGGCGATTGACTCCGAATTGAAAAAAACCGGCGACAGGTTTGTTTACCTGGACTGCCGCCATATCGGCCGGGAAAAGCTGGCCGCGCGGTTTCCTTATATTTACAATTCATTGAAAGACCGGTTTGGAATCGACGCCTCCGTTGAGCTCATCCCGGTAGTCCCGGCGGCACACTACATGTGCGGCGGGGTATTGACGGACCTAAACGGGTTAACCGGCATCAACTACCTGTATGCCACGGGAGAGACCGCCTCGACGGGCGTTCATGGCGCAAACCGCCTGGCATCTAACTCCCTGCTGGAATCGCTCGTCTTCAGCGCCCGGGCCGTGGAAGATATCAAAACCCGTCTCGGGGCAAAGCGTGACGATGGCGATACCTACTCTCAAATACCGCCGTGGAACCACGATGGTACGGGCCCCGTCGAAGAATGGGGAATCATCAAGCACCTGCATAAGGAAATCCAGGCCATCATGTGGGACTATATTGGAGTGGTCAGGTCAAAATCACGGCTGGAAAAGGCCCTGAAAATCATCGACATCATTTATGGGGACGTTCTCGAATACTATAAAAAATCCATACTGAGCCGGGAATTGATTGAACTTTGCAACCTGGCTCTTTGCGCCCAGTTGATCATCCGTTCGGCCCTGGCCCGCCCCGAGAGCCGCGGCCTCCACTTTTTAAATGACCGGCCGGAAGTCCGCGACTCGTCTCGCCTCGATACCATTTTATATCCCAGGTTTAGAACAACCTTGAACCTGGAAAATAAAAAAGGGGGGTAACCCCCTTAGATTCACCCGGATTACAGGTGTTTACGAAAATACATGTAGGTTGCGTAAAAGAAATAGCTGATCAAAGAGGTAAAAACCAGCATGATCCATGGAAGGGGATTTGTAGAGAAAAAGCTTGTTATAAAGCCCCAATTGCCCTGGAAAAAGTACATGTGGATGATCGTTGCCACCACAAATACCAGGGTTGTTATTTTCACAGTTCTGTTGATTTTTTGTGTTCTTGCTTTTCTTTCGTCTCGTGTAAGGTCGTTTGTCATAGTAACTCCTCAATATTAGTTTATTAGAATATGCTAATTCTTATTGTTTTCATCAAGTTTTTTTATGTTTTTTCAACCGGCAAAAAAAATTATAATCCCTTATAATCCGGACAAATTTGAAATGAACACCTACTTTGTAAACTTCGAAACAAACACGGAGTCTTGTTTTTTAATACCAAGGAGCTTAGGCCGGAACTCCCTTCGTTGGCAGAGGAAAAAGGTCAATGCGATCGAAAATTGAACTTTGGAGATGACTTTGTTATCACAATATAGTTCATGCCTAAGCTCCAAGGGGGTTCGACTGACCTTTACACCGACCGGATCATGGACTCGGTAATTAAATGGCCAAAGGGCTTATCCCAGGGTTCTAAAGGAATTTCGTCGATTACCTGCCAGTCGTAACCGACAAAAAGGGTTTTTGGGGCAGGAAAGTCGCAAAGCAAGCGATCGTAATAGCCTCCCCCACGGCCCAGGCGGTACCCCTTTTGGGTCACATAAAGACCAGGTACGATGATAAAATCCATATTCCTGATTTTGCCGACTTCCCCGCGCTTGAGCGAACGCGGAATAAGAGTTTTGCCCCGGATCTCAGGAATAAAGATTTCACATTCTACCTGGCCCAGCAGGTCCAAAATGGGTATTTCCGACTTCAACGGCTGGTAGGCCATAATCCGCAACCCTGGCAAGGTACTTTTTTTAAAGGATAATGGGGCAAGCCAGGAAAAATGGCGCCGGGCGTATTTTATATTCGGGATATTTGCAATGACCGGGGGACGGCTAAAAAACGTAGAAATGTTTTCTTTAATTTTTTTAATTTTTTTTTCTACCTCGCCGGTTTGGGTATTTGCCCGGTATTCTTTTACCTGTTGAAAATATTGACTCCTGAGTTGCTCCTTTGTCATCCCTGCCCCTTCGTTGTTTTTTTATCTTCGTTTTTAGCTTAGGTGTGACTTAGTTAACCTTTGTCGAAGACCACCTTTAAAATACCCATTACCAATTTTTCTTCAAGTTACTACTGTGTTTTTCATCATAAATGTACCACCAATTATTGCGATTTGTATTGTTTTCCTTCTAATTTTTTCAAATTTTGTCGGTTGCCGGGGTGGAACCTGTGCGCCAACCTGCTTTTTGAAGTAAGATGAGAAAGTTCCATGCGATCGAAAAGTGGCTTAAAGGGGCACGAAGGCTCGGTGAAAGGCCAATTTCCCGTAAAAAAGATACCGGCATTTCTTCAGGTTTTCATACCGGGTGTCGATACATGGTAGACAAACACAAACAAAATTTCATCACGGTCATTTGAGAACTTCTATGCCTATTCGAATCCTTTCCATTTCCCTCATATACCTCTGGCATCTTGCCTGCCGCAGCGACCTGGTTCAAGTAAAAATGGACTTTGCAACCAAACCAAAAATACAGAGGACCGTCAATACGCGGGTATTGGCGCCCCGGAACTATCGCCAGGAATCCGGGCAGAACAAGGAAATGATCAACGACTTTTTCAGTCTTGAACTTTACGCACGGGAATTTACCCGGGGTTCTCTCATTTACCTGGAGCTTCTGCCAAAAGAAAACGTCGAATTTGGATCAAACCCCGCAATAGTGGTAAATTCAATTCCCGTTGGCTTGAAGCAATTTCGCTGGGGTTACCGTGGTTTTTTTGCGATCCACCCGGAAAATGGAAACCGCAAGGTGATTATCGAAATCAGGTTTTCTGCCTCGGGCAAATCTATTACCGAATACCACAGCTTTGAACTGGACGAAAGAAATTTTCCGGTTTCCCGCAGCGCCCTCGATGTGGGGAAATATTCCCGAACGGACCTGCCGGTAAACCAGGCGCTTCAAGAGAGGATTAAAAAAGAAGTCAAACAAAAAGAAAATGTATTTAAATTGCATACCCCGGACCAGTTGACGGAAGTCTTATCGCACCCTCGAAGTTTTCACCAGCTTACCTCGCCCTTTTACGAGAAACGTATCTATGAACAATACGAAATTCGAGACGGAAAAAAACTTGCAAAAAGTCCCCGTATTTCGTATCACCGGGGGCTTGATTTTTACGGCAGAACCGGGGACCCGGTATTTTCGATGGCTTCGGGTAAGGTTGTTCTTGCCGAAAATTTATACTACGAAGGAAATTGCGTCATCGTCGACCACGGGAATAAAATTTTAAGCATATACATGCACCTGAATAAAATCAACGCAAAAGAGGGGCAGTTGATAAAACCTGGCGACCTCATTGGCTATGTTGGGTCAACGGGAATTTCAACCGGGGCACACTTGCACGTTTCCCTGTACATCGGCGGTATTCCCGTTGACCCCCTGTCGCTTTTATTCCTCCCGATTCGAGATTAAACGATTGACATAGCAGATTTACCCTGGATGTGATACGCATGGTCTTTGTTCTGTTCCTGTTGCTGCCGGTGGCCATAGCCAATTTGTTTATTACGTTGTTTTTTCCTTTTCACTTTGCGCTTGCCACGGTCATTTTACAGGTCCTGTTTTTTGTTGCCAGCTTTTTTGTTTTTACAAAAGAAATCCGGAGAAAAAGAAAGGTTATCAAATCCTTTTTGCTAACCGGCCTTCATGGACTGGCGGCGGCCGGTATTCTCGTTATTTTTTTCAACTTCACCATGAAACACCGCGAAGAAGGCGAAACCGAGGCAGTCAATTCCGCTTTAAACGCCGCCCTCAGGTATTTCTCAGGCGACGCTACGCCGCCTCCTGGAACCAGAACCACCGACGAAATTAACGGCGAGCCTCAAAAAGAAATCATCCCGCAAGAGCCCGAAGTAAAGCCAGCAGTAGAGGACCCTTTTTAAAAAAAGCTATGTTAAAAATTCAAAACTATGTAAATAAAATACCTCAAAGAATGCGCAGCCTGCTTGTCGGGGCCTTTTTGTGGTTTGCCCTGGTTATCTCGCTTATGCCCATCATCGCCTGGTATGCAGGTCTTGCCGGACTTGCCTACTTTGTATTTCAAGCGATACAAGCCCGTAAAACGGGTAACGCAAAGGTTTTAAAACCGGCTGAACACAAAGTCGCCAGGCTCCGGGGGTTGCTGAATTTCCCGTATGGCCGTTTGACGCTATATATAATATTCTTTGGCCTTGTCCTTCATGTCTCCTGTAAAATCCATTCCCGGCTGCTGGTCAATGCGTTGTACAACGAGGCGGTCCATGAAAAAAATATAATTCTTTCGGATGTCAAAAAACCATGAAAATCAACCTTCAATCGCCTACCTTAAAGTTTTCCGTTTCGGGAATGCGCGGTCTATTCCCCGGGGATATCAACGCATGCAACATTGCCGAAATCATACATGCCTTTCACAAAACCGTAAAACCAGGCGCCGTGGCCCTTGCCCGGGATAACCGCAGCACGGGCGAGGCCATTGAAAATATTCTTACGGGAATTTTCCAGTCGCTCGGGCGAGAGGTACACAAACTCGGCGTTGTACCGACGCCGACGATCAAGGCCTACGTGCATGATAAAAAACTACCCGGCGCCATCATGATTTCGGCCAGCCATAACCCGGCGACATATACCGCCTTTAAATTTATTAAACAGGGCGGATTCTTTTTTGAAAAAGAAGAAAACGAACAACTGGCAGCAAACCTTCAAAACGCCGCCAAAAATGAAGACTGGGGCGATTACCGCCGCCAGGGCGCGGCCCTGGACGCCCATGAGGCCTCTATCGACCTGCATATCCAGGCCGTTCTTAAAAGGGTTTTCCCTTCAGGAAAGGCCGGAAAAAACAACCTCAAAGTTGCCCTGGACACTCTTGGGGCATGCGCCACCGACATCCTTCCCCGGTTTTTAGATAAAATCGGTATTCGGTATGTTTCCTTATTCCCGGAGATTTTATACAATTTCCCCCGACCGCCGGAGCCTGTGGCGGCTTCATTGTCGAAACTATCCCGGTTTGTCGTCGACAACAAGTGCGATATAGGTTTTGCCTTTGATCCCGACGCCGACCGCCTGGCCATTGTCGGACCTGACGGCAAACCCATCGGCGAAGAACTCACCCTGCCGCTTGCGATGATGAAATCGCTTTCGGGAAAAAAAGGAGCCGTCGTGGTAAACCTGTCGTCGTCGTTGTACAACGAGTATGCCGCAGGACTCAACGGTTGCCGCGTTTACCGTTCAAAGGTCGGCGAAGCCAACGTTGTCGAACTGATGAAGAAGAAAAAGGCCGTCTTTGGCGGCGAAGGAAACGGCGGGGTAATTGACCCGGACATCCCCTCCTTCGGACGGGATTCCCTGGCCGGCGTAGCCTGGATATTGCGGCTTTTGCTGGATACTAAAAAATCGCTGCCGCAGTTGATGGAAAACTTCCCCGCTTATTTCATGAAAAAAGAAGCCGTTACCGGCGACGCCGCCTTGCAGGCAAAACTGGCTGATAAAATCGAACGCGAATTCCCCGGCTGGATCAAAGACACTTCCGACGGTTGCCATTTCCTGGCCCCCGATCTTTCCGGCTGGATACACATTCGTTCGTCAAACACGGAACCCGTTATCCGGATACTTGCCGAGGCCGGCAGTAAAAAACTCCTTGCCAGGCTTCTGGAAATTACCCGGGTGAATTGACCGGGAATTTCCAAATAGCCTGATTCCAAAAGGAACAACCAGCCAAAACAAACCTGAAGAAAGCCAGTACCGTTTTGTTATTTAGCCCCCGCCGATTTTAATATCGCGACGATCTCCTGGTAACCGCCGGCCGTGGCCTTTGTCAGGGCTGTGGCGCCGGATTTGTCTTTAGCGTTTACATCCGCCCCGTTATCCAGTAAAATTTTTACAACTTGCGCATAACCGTTATTTGCGGCATTTAGCAGGGCCGTATTTCCCCGGTTATCTTTATCGTTTACCGCGGCGCCTTTCCTGGTTAATATCCGAACCGCGTCGGTTTTACCGTTGGCCGCAGCGTTCATCAAGGGCGTACCGGCATCGTCGTCTTTGAGGTTTATGTCAGCCCCCATTTTCAAAAGTTCCTCAAGGCCGTCGGTGTTGCCGTTTGCCGAAGCCGTGCTGAGAGGCGTTCGGCCGAGGGTCCGGGAATTGACCTCTGCGCCGGCTTTGACCAGGTCCCGCATGACCTGGATATTTCCATTTGCCGAGGCTGATTTCAGTGCCCAATTCAGGGCCTTGTCTTTTTTCAGGTTCTCCAGGTCTTTTGATTTAAGAAGCTCGCGCACGATATTCTGGTCGCCCCTGTCGGATGCCAGGATGAGAACATAACCCGCCGAGGAGTCCGCATTGGCCTTGTAGAATTCCTTGACGATGTCTAACCTGCCCTTTATAAAAGCCAGGTATACGCCATTTTGGCCGTAAATATCTTTTGCATTAACGTTGGCCCCGGCTTTGATAAGTTCAACAACCACTTCGGCAAAACCTTTGGCAACCGCGGTAAGCAACAGGGTTCTACCGCGATCAAGCCTGGTATTTACGTCGGCCCCGTTTCGGATAAACTCTTTTACCGCGTCAACCTTGCCTTCGGTTACCGCCTTCTCCAGCAAGGTTGAACCATCTTTGAACTTCAACGTTACATCGGATCCTTTTTTTATCAACAGCCGGAGCAATTCCAGGTCGTCAAGGTTTGTTTTCATCAAAGGGGTTATGCCGTCATTGTCTTTGGCATGGACTTCGGCGCCGCGCTCAACAAGGAGTTTTGCGATTTTCACATGACGCCCCAAAAGGGCATAACTCAGCGGCGTATCCCCTTTTTGATTTTTGTGGTTTACAGAGGCTTTTTTTTCCAGAAGAAAGTTGACCAGTTCCGGATTCCCCTGGGTGACGGCCATCATCAAAGGCGATGTGCCGTTTATATCCGCAAGGTTAACGTCGCTGCCCTTGTCGATCAATTTGTAAATGGCTTCTTTATTCTGTGCGCCGACAGCCCAGATCAATAGACTGTTTCCGTCCAGGTACTTTTCGTGGATATTCGCTCCCTTATCCAGCAGGATGAAAAATATATCCAGCCGTTTTTTTTGTATGGCCTGGTTTATGACGCTAACCCCGTTTTGATCTTTGGTATCCGGGCCGGCGCCCCGGGAAAGGGCCTTTTTCACCAGGTCGGTATTTCCAACATTTACGGCCTTAACCAGGTCATCACTGGGATCTGTCTGTGGTTGAATCCGCTGTGCCGGCAGCGCCAGGGGAAGCCATAGAATCAATATTATCCACCATTTTGCTTTCATTTCGTACTCACTTTTCTTCGATAATTTTAAAGTCAATCTCAAGGCCCTTTTTATACGCCAGGAAGGTACTTCCGGGGGAATAGGCGCCTTCGAGCATTTTTCTTGCCAGCGGGTTTACGAGCTTTTCCTGTAGAACGCGTTTTAACGGTCTTGCCCCGTAAGCCGGATCATAGCCGATTTCAACCAGGTAGTTCGAGACATCTTCTTCAAGCCGCAGTTTCATATTTTTCGACTCCAGCCGATTTTTTAAAAAAGACAATTGTATATTCAATATATCTTTTAAATGCGACCTCTCGATCGGATGAAAATGGGTGATGCTGTCAAGTCGATTTAAAAATTCCGGTCGAAACTGCAACCGGAGAAGTTCCATCACCCTTGCCTCCTTTTCCTCGTCGTTTAACGTGTTATCCGCCAGAAACTGCGAGCCGATATTCGATGTCATGATGATAATTGTATTTTTAAAATTTGCCGTGCGCCCCTTGGAATCGGTCAGCCTGCCGTCATCGAGGATTTGCAGGAAAAGGTTAAACACATCGTGGTTTGCCTTTTCAACCTCGTCAAAGAGCAATACGCTATAAGGTCTTCTCCTGACGGCCTCGGTTAACTGCCCGCCCTCGTCGTAACCGATATAGCCCGGGGGCGAACCTATCAACCGGGAAACCGAGTGCTTTTCCATGTATTCCGACATGTCAAAGCGAACCATGGCTTTTTCATCGTCAAATAAAAATTCCGCAAGAGCCCTGGCGGTTTCGGTTTTTCCGACGCCGGTTGGCCCTAAAAATAAAAACGAACCTATGGGGCGATTTTCATCCGAAAGACCCGCCCGGTTTCTGCGGATGGCTTCGGAGATGGCAACCAACGCGTCATTTTGACCGACGACCCGCTTGTGAAGGGCTTCTTCGATATGAAGCAACTTTTGTTTTTCACTTTGAAGCATTTTGGTAACCGGTATACCTGTCCAGCGAGAGACGATCATCGCGATATCCTCTTCGGTGACCTCCTCTTTTAACAGACGTGTTCCCCCCTGCCGGTCTTTTAGAAGCTTCTCGGCCTTCTCCAGTTTCTTTTGAAGCTCGGGAATCTTGCCATAGCGGACCTCGGCAACTTTGTTGAGTTGGCCGTCCCTTTCATAGCCCGACTCTTCAATTCGCAGGGTCTCAATTTCTTCTTTGATCCGGCTGATGTCGTTGATCATCTTTTTTTCTTCGTCAAGCTGGACCTTCATGGAGTTGAATTGTTCACGGATATCCGCCAGGGTTTTTCGCACCTCTTCAAGTCTTTCGACAGAGGCCCTGTCGTTTTCTTTTTTCAGGGCGGCCTCTTCAATTTCCAGCGAGCGGATTTTCTGGTACTGTTCGTCCATCTCCAGCGGCAAAGAACCCATTTCGATACGCAGTTTGGCGCAGGCCTCGTCCATGAGGTCGACGGCCTTGTCGGGTAAAAATCGATCGGCAATATACCGGTCGGATAAACTGACGGCGGCGATGATGGCCTGGTCGGTGATGCGAATCCCGTGATGCAATTCGTAGCGTTCCTTCAAACCCCTGAGGATCGTTATGGCGTCCAACTGGCTGGGTTCGTTTATATATACCTGCTGAAAGCGTCGTTCCAGGGCGGCGTCTTTTTCAATTCTCTTTTGAAACTCGTTGAGCGTTGTCGCCCCGATCAACCGCAGCTCCCCCCGGGCAAGGGCCGGCTTTAAAAGATTGGCCGCATCCATGGCGCCCTCGGTTGCCCCGGCGCCCACCAGCGTATGAATTTCGTCGATAAACATGACGATCTTGTCCTGTGAGGCGATGACCTCGTCTAAAACCGACTTCAGGCGTTCCTCAAACTCGCCGCGGTACTTTGCCCCCGCAATCAGGGCGCCCATGTCCAGGGTCATGATGATCTTGTCTTTAATGACGTCGGGCACATCGCCGGAGACAATTTTACCGGCCAACCCTTCTACGATGGCGGTCTTGCCCACGCCGGGCTCGCCTATCAACATGGGGTTGTTCTTGGTCCGCCGGGACAAAATCTGAATACAATGACGGATTTCTTCATCGCGCCCGATCACCGGGTCAAGCTTTCCTTTTTTAGCCATCTCGTTTAAGTTTCTTCCGTATTTGTTTAAGACATCGTACTTGCCCTCGGGGTTTTCATCGACGATGGTTTTATTACCACGGAGGGTTTTGAGTAGCCCATTTACCGCGTTTCGATTTATACCAAGGGAAGATAACTCAGGTTTCAAGCGATAGGAACCGTTTAAATAAGCCAGCAGGACATGTTCCAGCGAAAGGTATTCATCGCCAAAGGCTTCGGCTTCTTTAAACCCCTGCTGTATCAAACGCCGTGTATCGGGAGACATCACGTCGCCATAGGTTGCATCCCCTTCGACCGAGGGAACTTTACGAAGAGAGTTTTCAATCGCATCGAGAACTTTTTGAATGTCGGTCAGGCTTTTGGCCGCCTGCCAGGGCAGACCTTCCTTGTCGTTAAATATGGCATAGAGCAAATGCTCGGGGAGAATTTCAACATGTCTTCGATTTAAGGCCTGGTTATGCGCCTCTTCCATCGCGGTGCGCATTTTAACCGTTAATTTATTTAAATTCATACTATCTCCTGGTATAAACGATCGTAGTTTTTACAATTCTAGCACTCTCATGTACTGAGTGCTAATTTAGTCAGGACATGGAAATCTGGCAAATTTTTTCTACCCAATTTACCCAAAGACTTGAATTATACGCGTAACAAATGACGATCCTTGAGATTCTTGAGATCCTTGATAAGGAGAATGAGAAACGAATATACTCAGGATTTTTTTGTTTTTTTGGTATGTCCATGATGCCGGTCGCGAATTTCCAGCATGGCCATCATAAAGACCATGGCAAAAACAAGGATGACAAACTCCCCCAGCATGGCCATCAGACCAAAGGAAGCCATGGATTGATTGTCCGCAATGATCATGGTTCCATAGCCGATAATGGTCGTTAAAGAACACAGGCCCACGGCCCCGCCGGTGTACTTGATAACGTGTTCCACCGAACCTCGCCCCTCTAGAACGTATCGAAAGTACAGGTTTATCCCGTAGTCTACACCGATACCAATGGTAATGGGGATGACGACAAAGTTAAAAAAGTTCAACTTAATCTGACTGAGTTCAATAATCGCTATAAAAGAAAGCATACCCAGGGTCATGAAACCATAGACGTAGAAAAAATCTTTCAATTTGCCCGAACCCAGAAAAACCAAAACCCCGATCAGCAGGTAGGCAAAAAAGGTAATGACGGGCCCTTCTTTGGCAATATTCTTAACGATATCCGAAAATATCATCGACTGACTGGCAAGCCTTGCCTCGTCGCTATCCAACGGTAATCCTTTTTCGATGTCGTTACCAAACTCCACCAATTCGTCGATTCTTGCAATATTGACGCTCGGGGCGGCAGAAAAATATACCAACCGGCCCAGTTGGCCGTCCTTTTCGGTAAAACCGGCAAGCATGATAGACGGCATGTCCCTTTCCTTAAACGGCTCTTTGGAAATCATTTCAACGGCTGTCTTTCCCCAGGCCTTGTCTTTTTCGGGCAACAGCTCCAGGTATTTTTCCGGGAAAATATTTCTCATTTCACGTACGATGACGGCCTTTTTTTCCTGGTCGGCCGGGAAAATACCGTCTAACCATTGAACCTGGCCAATGTGAAAGGGTTTTCCCGTCCTTGCGCTTTCTTCTATTTCTGCCATCTTCATCCGGGCATAGCGGTCGGCATCGGCCCGTGTTTTGGCCAGCAAGACTGCAGGGTTGGAATCATTACCGATGACACTCTTGAGTTTCTGGTCATAGTAAAGCTCATGCCCTACTTGCATCGCGCTGCGGTTGCCCAGCTTTACCACGTCGAATTCAAACTGGTTATGACCAATATACTTTAACGTCAGACCGACGGAGACGGGAACAACAATGACAAGAACCAGCATCAACGCCCGGTAGTGTCGCCCGACAAATACGGAAAGCTTTCCTGAAATCGGGTGACGTTTGCGTTTTTGTAACCGGTCCTGGTTTAGCGGTTTGATCTTTTCAAACAACACCAAAAACGGGGGCAGCAAAATGTAGGATGCCAGCCAGCAAAGGACCATGCCGATTCCCCCGATAAAACCAAATTCGGAAAAACCGCGAAAATGCGTCATCGACAACAAACCATAGGCCAGGGAGGCTGTAAGGGCGCCCATTCCCGTTGACGACATCGTTTTGATCATGGATCGCCCGACTGACCGCCTCACATTTACACCGTCGGTTCGTTCCTCCAGGTAACGGGCCATTTGAATCAAACCAAAATTAATTCCGTTACCGACAATGATCGATCCCAAAAAGGCCGTCATTTGGTTTAAGTGGCCGATCTTTAAATAGGTAATGGCAAAGGTCCAGACGATGCCCGAAAAAATGGCGACCGAAAGAATGAAAATCATCCTCAGGTTTCTATAGTACAAATAAATAAACAAAATAACAAGTACGATGGTCAGCCCGGCCGTTGAAACGGCGTCTTTTATAACCGAAGCAAATCCTTCCAGGAGACCGGAATAGGCCCCGGTAAGCCCTATCTCGACCTGGTCGTTACCGATCGTCGGTTTAACCTGCCTGATAATTTCGTCAAGGGCGTCAATCAGGCGGCGGCTGAACTCAAAATCGTTGGTCGTACCCGAGGGGCGCAGCATGATGATCAGGGTATCGCCGCTTTTGGTGCCGATGTAATCGCCGGGAAAATATTTATACGGATTTTTATCTGCGTACTTTTTCAATATCTTTTGCATCTGGCGATTGACCACTTCGGAGGTGTCTTCCAGGAGCATTCCCGTGGCGGCAAGCCGCGCCTGCGAAATTCGTTCAAACATCAAATCCCGGAGCTTTTTGAGATCCTGGATTTCCATATAATACAGACCATAGGACTGGTAGAATTGCTGAATTTCCCGGGTTGTATACTGGGCGTCGTTGATTAAATCCGGGGGTAACTTTCTGATTTTTTCGGCAATGGCGTCAATGGCCTTGCGATTTGCATTGAAATCCGGCGACGATACGGTCACAAAAAGGGTGCCGACGCCGCCAACCCGGTTTAAGATATATCGCAATTGCCGTACGCTGCGGTCGTCTTCTGGCAACAGGGTGGCAAAATCCGTTCGGACATTTTTAAATAACTCGACCGTGAAAAACAGGGCTACCATGGTAATGAAAAATGTAGCCGAAATAACGGCCACATTTCGCTTCATGATAAAATGTACATACCTGAGTAAAATTCGTACGATCTTGGTTTTTATCTTTTTTCGGATTTTCTGAATCACGGGGAGTCAATATCCGAACATTATTCAGATTGATAATCATAAAATAAATATTATGCGGATATTCTTTGGCAAAAAGATACCGGTACCGGCGTTTTTCAAACCGGATGCCGCTAAAACATATAAAAGACATGACAGTCTGTATGAAACTTCAAATGCTTCACAAAAGCAAGTAAATCAAGAGGGGTAATCGAGCAAGGAGTTCCAAAACGCCGGCAAACGTTTTCCATACCCGAAAACTACGCCGATGCGCGAAAAGTTTAACAATATGAAAAAAATGGTTATTATATCGTCACCCTCCGGCGGGGGGAAAAACACCCTGATCAATGCCCTGATCAAACAAAACCCGAAGGTCGAACACAGCATTTCGACAACCACCAGGGCGCCGCGGGTAAACGAGAGGGCCGACGACCCTTACTACTTTGTCAGCCGCGAGGAATTTGAGAAGATGATCGCCGAAGACAGGTTCCTGGAATGGGCAAAGGTATTGGAACAGTACTACGGAACAACCCGAAACGAAGTTGAAAGAATCCTTGCCCGGGGTCATATCGCCATACTTGACATCGATATCCAGGGAGCCATGCAGATCAAGAAAAAATACCCCGAGGTTTGTACGGTCTTTATCGAACCGCCTTCCATGGAAATTCTCGCCGACAGGCTGCGAAAGCGGGCCACCGAATCGGAAGAACAAATCCAGGGGAGGCTCGAGCTGGCCCGGCACGAACTGACCCACAAGGACCAGTATGACTATGTCGTGGTCAATAACGTACTGGAAGATGCCCTGGCGGAATTGACACAGATTGTAAATCGCCTGTAGGTTCATGCAACCCGTTGTCGTTCTCACCGGACCCACGGGTTCGGGGAAGTCCCACATTATCTACAGCCTGCCCGAAAACCTGCCCATAGAAATCATCAACGCCGACAGTCGGCAGGTCTACCGTCATATGAAGATTGGCACCGCGATGCCCGAAGAGTTCGAGCTGAAAAGGTTTGCCCACCATCTCTTTCGTATTATGGAACCGTCGCAGCAGGTTTCGGCGGGTCAATATGCCAGAATGTGCCGCAAGGCCATTGACGAAATCCTTGCCCGCAATAGAATCCCGGTGATTGTCGGCGGTACGTTTTTTTACATCCGGGCGCTCTGGGACGGCCTGATCGAAAATGTCGAAGTAACACCCATGACAAGGTCCAGGGTCGAGGCCCTTTCAAAGACCGAGGCCTATGAGTTGCTTTCCAGACTCGACCCCGAGCGGGCCGAAAAACTGCATATCCCCGACGAGACCCGCGTAAAACGATCCCTGATGCTGATCTTGAGTTCCAATCAAAAGATCGGCCAACTTCAAAAAACCGGCGGGGTCTACGACAGCTATGACTTTCATTCGTTCTATGTTGACCTGGATAGACCCCTGCTCTACGACAGAATTAACCGGCGGGTCAAAGAGATGTTTGAAAAAGGCCTGTTGGCGGAAGTACAAAACCTCAAAGCCATGGGGTTTTCCCGAAACGACCCCGGCATCAACGCCATAGGGTACAAAGAAATATGGGACATCAACGACAGCCAGGGGCTTGACTTAAACGACTGGCCCAGGCAAACCCTCGACCTGGCCATGGACCAGATCAGCCAGGCAACAAGGAATTTTGCAAAAAGACAACTTACCTGGTTTCGAAACGAGGCAAGGCTAAAAAGAATTGACCCTGTCTACGCGGTTTCTCTACTATCCGGATTAATTCTTCAGTACAAAAAAAAATAACACTGAATCTTAAAAATTGATTTGCGAAATTTCGGGAGGTGAGGACGTCTATTTACCCCTTAAATCAATCTTCGAAAGATTCGAATATAAATAGAAAGAGGAAAACTCGATGATAAAAAATAACATACAAGATTACATCTTAAACCAAACCCGAAAAGAAAAGCAAAGCATAACCATATATCTCAGCAACGGCGTTCCCCTCAAAGGAAAGGTGATCAGCTTTGACAATTACACGATCATCATTGAAAACGACAGCAAGCAAAGCATGGTCTACAAACACGCGATTACGACCATAATTCCCGAAAAATCCATAAAGCTTAACATTCCGGAAGCCGACATGGCAGGCAGTATCGACACCTGAAAATGATTTCCGGTTTCTTTAAAAACCTGTTCCAGGCAATCGCCTTTGCGTGTCTTCTTACCGCGGTTTATTTTAACATAGTTGTCGTACCCGACAATAACCTGGGGTTGCTGGTTGAAAAAACAGCCGGTTTGAAGACTCCCCTGCTCAAGCCCGGCTACCACTGGAACTGGACCGGGTTTGTTCCTTACAAGTGGAATCTCTATAACATTGATTTGAATCCCCCGGTGGTCAACGTACGCCTGAAACAACCCTTGCGGTACGGACGCTACCTGGAAGACGCGGAAATATTTTCGATCAACCTGAATATCAACATCAAGTATAACCTGAGTGAAAAATCGGTCCTTTTTTTCTGGAACTACCTGAAAAAAAACATTCCCGATTACAACAACTACATCAGCAGCCGGGTAAGGCTCATGGTGGAACTGTACCTGACCGAGGTCTACCGGAGGGAAGAAGATGTGGCCTTCCTCAATGTCCTCCTGCAAAAATATATCTCCAATGAAGGACGGTTTAAACAGGACTGGGAGGCTATTTTCAAAGAGGAAGAGGTTTCCCTGGAGCAGTTTGAAATTTCAAAGCTGGAAGTTCCCGAAGCCGCGGTCTACCTTGAGAATCTTAAAAATATTGATAAAATTTTTCAAGCCCGAAGAGAGGCGACGGTTAAAAGGCTGCTTGCCGAGGCCAACGTGTACGAAAAAAACCTCATCGATCAGGCCGAACTGGACAAGACCGAAAAGTTTATCGAAATCATGAAGAAATATCCCGACATCATCAAGTACTACCAGATTGAAAAAATCAACCCGCGGGCCAATATCATCCTGATGAACGATCCCGGAAATTCCGGCGAAATAGTTAAAGATACCCTGCGCCAGGATCAGGTCAAGGCCCAGGTTCAGGGTGAGGCCCAAAGCGATGTAAAGAATGATGTCAAGGGCAAAGTGGCGGCAACCCCGCCGGAAGAAAAAGGCAAAATCGAACCGATTAAAAAATAAATCCCGAAAAAATCATGCGACTTGTGCCAGGGAAACATCTTTTCATTTTCGTCTTTTTAACCGGGTTCATCAATAACGCTTCTATCTCTATCTATGGCCAGACAGTCAATGAACTGGCCAGGGCCACTGACTTTGTTCATGAGCCCGCCGCCCCGATGGACTCGGCTGCCACGGCCGACGATGTCACGAGCATGTACTTTAACCCGGCCGGTATCGGGATACACCCGCTGCAGATCGGATTTTATTATGGCAACAACAGCCAGGAACAGTACCAGGACTACCTGGGTTTTCTAAAGTTTTTGGGGCTGGCCTTCTCAACCCGGTTGCGGCAGGAGGCGGCCGGCTTTAACGCACAAAAATTTACCGTGGGTACGGGATTCGAAACCGGCAAGGTATGGAGCATCGGTACGACCTACAACTGGTTTTACTCCAGCGGGGGCATTTTAAACAACTACACCCAGTGGGACCTCGGGGTCATCATCAGGCCAACCCGGTGGTTGTCGCTCGGGGCGGTCGCCAGGGATTTAAATAATCCCGTTTTTCAAGGCGTCGAAGTTAAACCCAGTCTCAATGCGGGTCTTGCCCTGAGACTGCCGATACCGAAAATGACGGAGAACCTGACCGTGTCGGCCGACGCCACGTTGTATTTTAACCCCGGGGTCAAAACTGTATCGCCAAGGTTCATGGCCGAGCTCATCCCCCTTTCGGGATTTACGATCTACGGGGGAGTCATAAATTTCAGCGACATGTTTTTCGGAGTAAAATTTTCCCAGAACCTCACCCAGCTTTCGTTTCAGGGCAACATTCCGCAAAACCGGGGACAAACCTACAGCGGGGGAATACTGGTAAGCGCAGAACGTTATAAGACGAATCTTGAGGCTACCCGGTATTACCTTGAGATACCGCTAAACGAGCGTTACCGGGAAAGCCAAAAAAACACGCCGTTTTTTTTACCCGAAGCGATAACGTTTTATGATCTTGTGTCGGGTATAGAGAGAGCGGTCCACGATCCGCAGGTTCGGGGAATCATCGTCAGGGCGGATAATTTTTCCGGCGGCTGGGCCCAGGCCGAAGAGTTGCGAACCGGCCTTTTACGGTTTCAGGAATTATCGGGCAAACCGGTCTATGCCTTCATGGAGTCGGGCGCCAACAAAGACTATTACATTGCGACAGCCGCAGAGAAAATCATCATGCCTCCCGGCGGTATGCTGGAGCTGACCGGCCTAAAGGCCGAGGTTTATTACCTGCGCGGGCTCCTTGACCTGGTCGGCATCGAACCCGATTTTATCGGTATTGGCGATTACAAATCGGCCCCCCACATGTTTACCAGCAAGGGTTCCGATAAATTTGAAAAAGAACAAATGTCTCTGATTCTCGAAAACCTTCAGGGCGAATTGACAAGGGCGATCCTGGAGAAACGAAAAAAAATCGATCTGGCAAAACTGGAGAGGATTTTTGATAGAGGTATTCTCTCAGCCAATATGGCACAGGAAACCGGGATAATTGACGAGGTGATGTACCTTCCCGATATCCGGCAAAAGTACATGGGCGCTACCTATTCAACCCCACCCAGGACAATGGATTTTCAAAAGTATATAAAAACAAAAATGTATGACGACAGCTGGGGCCCCCGCCCCTGCATTGCCCTGTTGACCCTTGAGGGCGAGATAACGTCGAGCGACTCGAACATTCCGATCATAAACGACGATGCGGTAATCTTGAAGGACGATACGATCGAGGCCATCGAGAAAATCAGGAACGATCCGGCGATCAAGTCGGTGGTAATTCGCATCAACTCCCCGGGCGGGTCAGGCCTTGCTTCCGATGTCCTGTGGAATGAGATACGACGGCTTCACCAGGTAAAACCTGTTGTGATCTCCCTGGGGGCCACGGCGGCATCGGGCGGCTACTACCTGGCGGTCGGGGCAGACGAGATCGTGGCAGATCAGACCACCATTACCGGCTCCATCGGAGTTTTCTATGGAAAGTTCAGCTTGAAAGAATTGTATAAAAAACTGGGGATCAACAAGGAGACCTACAAACTGTACAGGAATGCGACGATATTCAGCGAAACGGACGTGTTTTCTGCCGATGAAAAAAAACTGATCCAGGAAGAATTGATAGAATTTTACAAACTTTTTATGGACCGTGTTCAAAGAAACCGGACCCGGTTGAAAAAAGAAGATGTTGTGGAAAATGCAAATGGCCGCGTTTATACCGGTGGCGAGGCCCTGAAGCGGGGTATGGTTGACAAGATCGGGGGACTTTCCGTTGCCCTGGAGATTGCCCGGAACAAGGCTCACATTACAGACGACAGGGTGGAGGTTCGGGTATTCCCGGTAAGCAACACCGGGATCCTTTCCGGCAGTACGATGGGAATTACGCTCCCAAAGAGTATTCGCGGGGCCATTAAATTACTCAATGAAGACGAAAAAAATACCTCCTCGCAAAAGATTTTATTTTTAATGCCCTTTGATATGGACATTCAATAAGCCCCGGCGGAATATTCAGCGGCCGACGCTGATCTGTTTGTAAAGCTCGTAAGTATGTTTCACGAAATTTTCAGGGGAAAATTTTTGCACATGGTCAAAACCTTTTCGGGCAACTTCAAGATTATTTTGATCGTCCAGCAAGAAATCTATGGCCTCGGCCAGTTTCATCGAATTCGAGACATCCACGTATAGCCCTCCTTCCCCGGCGGCTTCGTGAAAACAGGATCCGTGGTTCAGGATCACGGGTGTCTTGCACAGGAGCGACTCGATGATGGGTATTCCGAAACCTTCGTATAAGGAAGGATAGATAAAGACCCTCGCCCCGTGGTACAGAGAAGGTAGGTCTTCATTGGGAACCCCGGATAAAAACCGGACTTGCCGGGAAACTCCCTCGTTTTGAACAACCTGTTCGAGGCGTTTCTTTTCGCTGCCGCTGCCGACAATGATCAACTGCAGGTCTTTATTTTTCAACCTGGGTATGGCTTCAATAAGCGGGGCAAGGTTTTTTCGTTTATTCAGGGAACCGACATAAAGAAGATAAGTTTCTGGTAAAAGATATTTTTGCCTCACGCGCCGGGTTTCGTGCTCCGGGATGGCCTGGTAATAATCGGCGGAGGCGCTTTGATAGACTACGTGAATTTTTTCGGCGGGAATGTTCAGATGCTCCAGGATATCTTTTTTGGTATTCTCACTGATGGCAATAATGGCATCTGCTCGAAAGCAACTGGCCAGGTATTTTCTTTTATACATGGCCACATCCCAGGATTTATAAAATTCCGGGTATCTCAGAAAAATTAAATCGTGTATGGTGACGATGGATTTTATGCCGGTTTTTTCAATACCCCTTGGTATTTCATGGGACAGGCCATGATAGATGTCAAGATTATACTTTGGCAGACTCTTGACAACGCTGTAGTTTCGCCAATAGGCGGGGAAAATCCGATCCAGGAAATGTTCTGGTTCAACGATGGTACAATCTGAAAATTCCTGCCGATGTTTGTGGGGATTTTCTCCTCTCATGGGGGGTGAAAATAAATAATAATGCTCGAAGGGATAGGATTTCTTCAAGAGTCGTACAAGGGTTCTGCTGTAATTTCCCAGGCCTGTCTCATTATAAAATATCCGTTTGGCGTCAAAGCCGATATTCATTCATGCAATAAATAAATATGGTTTTAACCGAAAAGCAATTTCTTAAAAAAATGCAGATTATCATCTTTGAAGTGTAAAAATCTGGCTTTTTTGTAAATACATGGGTATGAGATGTAGAAAACAACGATTGTATGGCAAGCTCCCTATCAATAACCTTTGGGAGGTTCACCTGGATTTGGAGCTTTGGTTGAGAATTGTTAAGGTCGCCAGGATGTATAAATGCAGTCTTTCCTGGATTACACGATACTGTACTTTCAGGCTCGCGCGGAAAAAGAATCTAAATATGAGAAAAGTTATGAAAATCCATAGCCAAAAAATTATAACTATCCAAAAAGAATCCGATCACCATAGACATATAATGTGTCTATACGGAAATGATGAAAAACTTCTTAGAATAGCCGCGATGCAACTCGAGGTCACTGTTTCACAACTGATTCGTTTAGCATTATACTGGTTTTTACCCAAATTGGAGAACAAACTTGCAAAATGGGAACACATTTATTATCATGGAACCAAGATTTGTCAATATTTATCACACAACCGGAAAAATATTCTTAAAATACCTTCATCTGATCAATTTACACATCAAAAATGGTCAAAAAAACAGTGGTGGAATCCCCCTTTGACGGTCATCCCCATTCCGTATAAGGAAGATTTCGAAGCCAAAGATTAACCCCAAACCTTTTTAATCGCGGTTTACACCCTGTGTCATTTTTTTTCCATTGATGAAATGGCAGACAAACCGCATCTCCTGGACTACAACTTACAAGACTGGAACCGTTACGTAGAGGAAATCGGGCATAAAAAATACCGGGCAAGGCAGATTTTTGAATGGCTCCACCAACGTCTTGAGCTTGACGTTACAAAATTCAGCAATATCCCCGAAGATTTAAAACATCATATAAACGTAGATTTTTATACCACCCAGGCCTCGGTCATAAAACACCTGAAAAGCGAGGATGGTACCGAAAAAATCCTTCTTGAAATGAAGGACAAAAAATTTGTCGAAACCGTCTGGTTGAAACTTCGAAACCGAAACACAGTCTGTGTCTCAACCCAGGCCGGTTGCTCCCTGTCCTGTGAGTTCTGTATGACCGCAAAAAGCAAGTTTATGGGAAACCTCTCCACCGGGGAAATCCTGGAGCAGGTCTACGTTTTTAAAAAACTCGTCGGTGAAAATGTAAATAATGTCGTCATCATGGGAATGGGAGAACCGATGATGAATTACGACTCCACGATGAAGGCCTGCAACCTCCTCAACCATGACTTTGGTCTCAATATAGGTCTTCGGCGAATCACCGTCAGTACGGCCGGTGTTCTGCCCGGAATTAAAAAATTTGTCGCAAACAATGAGCCCTATAACCTTGCCCTCTCCGTTCACACCCTCAACCCGGCGGTCCGTTTAAAAATAATGGACGCCGAAAAAAAATGGCCGATTATGGACGTCGTTAAATACCTCATCGAACACAAGCATCAGCTGAAAAAAAACAAACTCACCATTGAATATCTTTTAATCGGCGGATTAAATATGACCCTCAAGGACGCCCGGGATCTCGGCATGCTCGCCCACAAGCTTGACGCAAAGATCAACCTTATCCCCCTCAACCACGAATTTAACGGCTACACAAAACCAGACGAAACCGCCATCAACAACTTCTGGCAGGCCGTTAAAAATTGCGACGTCCAGGTTTTTAACCGATCATCGCCGGGGTATGATATCCAGGCTGCCTGTGGAATGCTCCGAAGCCAGGTTACCTGATGGCATCGCGAAGCTTTCGCGCCCTGGCGAGCAACTCTCCGGGGTATAGCTTGCCGGAAAGTTCATCCTGAACTTCAACGGCATACCTTTTCATCGTCGCCAGATCTCCCGATGGAAACTGGATTATCCGTATTCCTTTGTTTTTAAAAATGCTCAAACCCGTCTCATTCTCCTTCCTGAGAGACAAGACCAACTCCCGGGAATATTTCTTCATAACCTGGATCACGATTTTTTTCAGATCATCGGGCAACTTCTCAAACTTCTTTGCGTTCATCAGGGTCGCCCCTGTCGAACAGGTCAGCCGGATATCGTATAAAAAGCCGACTTCATTATACCATTGCAAACCAATGGCGGCCATCGGGGGAGCGTACACGGCAGAAATCCCGTCGGTCTGAAGCTGCGAAAGGACCGACTCAAATCCCAGGAACACCGGCACAAAGCCGTATTTCTGAAACATCGTCTTTACGATCAAGTCGCCCGTCGGCGCCCATATCTTTACCCCTTTCATATCCATAAACGCATTCATCCGGTTCTTGCTCATCAGGTAGACAAAACCGCCTTCGCCCCAGGCCGTCAAAACAACCCCTTCTTTTTTAAACTCTCCCTCGTAGAAGTCATACAACCCGTTGACCACCCGATCGACCTCGTCATAGGAATTGAAAAACATCGGTAACTCAAAAAGCCGCACCGAAGGCAGTACCTCGCCAAGGCCCATACCCGAAAAGGCCGCGATGTCGATTAAGCCCGCCTTGAGCTTTTTCACCATCGTTTTTTCGTCCCCCGCGATTCCCCCGTAGTAGGTCTTGACCTCGATTCGCCCCTTCGACTGTTTCATAATCTCGTGTTTGATAATTTCGGAATATTTGTGCCAGAGACTTCCCTGTGGAGCCATCGTTGCGTATTTCAAGGTGAACTCGGCGCCATCAAGACCTGACAGGGCCCCTGACAGGGCAAACGAGGAAAAAACAAGAGAAATAAAAATTCGATGAGTATATTTCATGCGAAACTTTTTCAAAGTCCGCCTGCCAAAACAAGTCTTTTTTATGTTGCCGTAATTTTACTGAGAATGGATTGAATTTTCTCTTTTTTGAAAAAAAACGAACCCGGATTTAAAATTAACCTGGCCGTACTCGTGAGAATTTCGGGCCCCTGGAAAAGGTTGTTTTCCTTGAGTGTCTGCCCGGTTGAGACAAGGTCCACGATGACATCCGAAATGCCCGTAAGGGGGGCAATCTCGATCGACCCGTATAACTCGATGATCTGGACATTGAAACCGTGCTCGAAAAAATACTTCGAGGTCAGCCGGGGATATTTTGTCGCTACCCGGATATTCTTTTTTGTCGTCCAGTTTTTTGATTGTTCGCTGTAGGCAATGCACAGACTGCACCTGCCAAAGGGAAGCTCGGCAGGCACAAAAACGTCGAAGTTGTGTTCAAAAAGAAGATCATAGCCGATAACGCCCAGATCACAGGAGCCCTGCTCGACGTAGGTTCCCACATCCTTGGAGCGCACCAGCACATACTCGATCTTATGGGCCTCGTCCCGGAAGATCAGCTTGCGGTTTGAGGGAAACCCCGTCATCCCGGTGATCTTCTTCGAATGGAGAAATTCAATACTCTCCTCGCTCATCCTCCCCTTGGGCAGGGCGATGCGAAGATACGAATTTTCCTGTTTCAATTTCCCCATGGACTTCAAAGCGGCAAGACAACGGGCATGCGCCGTCTCTTACTTTGCCCCTGCCGGTTTCGCCTTTTTCAATTGAATCAGCAACAGGTAGTTTTTTGCATCCCCCTGGTAGGCGCTGGCCTTGTATTTTTCGAGTATCTCTTTAAAAGACTTCTCGGCCTCAACAAACTTGTCATTGTAATAATAGAGCCTTCCCAGGTGGAACAGGGAAAAATCCCGGCCGGTCTTTTCGTCAACCAGGGTATCGAGTTTCTTGTACAAATCCATGGACTTGTCCAGATCTTTGCCGGTTTCAAACATATAGGCCGCCAGGAAGGTCGTGTAGGCTCCCAGGGCCTTGTTCGGGGTATTGGTAGAAAATTTCGAAAGGAATTCTGCAGAATCTTTTTTGTTCCCCGCCTCGTTGGCAAAGACCGCCGAAAGAAGGCAACCATTGTTGCTGTAGCGCGTCGACCAGGTACTCTTGCAGAGCTTGTCCGAAAGTTCCTGGAGCTTCTTTAGCTTCTCCCCATTGACCTTCGCAACCCCGGCATCTTCCCGGAGTTTTTCATACGACAGTAATATCGAGTAGTATTGCGAATTTTGCTTTTCCACAAGGGCGCTGTGGGTAAAAAGCAACAATAAGAAAAGAACCATGACAAGGACTACGCCCAGGATGATTCTCCTGGCAGTCGAGGGATTGATCTGAAGCCAGTGTTTTAAGCTGATCAGCCAGTTTTCAATAATGTTACGCTCGATTTCAACAACCTCGGTTGGCGCCGTGTGAATCCCGAGTTTTTCATTTTCAATTTTTTTCCGTCGATTGGATACTTTTTTAACGTTTTGATTTGATGCCATACATCCCAAATGCAGGACTTTTACAGCCTGACAACCGTTTTCTTCAACCGGTTTACCAGGCCCCTGGACCGACACCCACCCGCCCTGAAAACAGCAGCGAAAATCCCGGCAAAAATTCTTCGGAAAACTTCAGGGGGATGGTGACGCGGCGATCGTAAATGAAATTTCCCTGTCGCCGGCCTTGTTTAAACTCCACCTCATGGTACCGGTTTTGGCGTCAAAAGATGCGGAATTATGCGCCACGATCTTGCCGGGGTATACAATGACCAGATTGACCTGCCCCTCTTCGGTCAACGGGTTTTTACGGTAAAACGAAAACTGGCCGTCGCTTCCCTCCATCCGGAATTGGCTTTTTTCAAGCAACCACACCAGGGTCGCCGCAAGGTGTTCAAATTCCCCCTCAATTTCGGCATCGGTTGAAAGTTCCTTTTTGTTTACCAGGCGATTTGTCTGTCTTCGCAATCCCATCGACGAAGATATCTCGACGGCATACTCCCGGTACTCGTTAAAAAATTCTTCCATATCTTTTTTATTTTTTCCGGGTTCTTTTTCTGTCGAATGAATGTTGATAAACTCAACCCTTGCCCGGCCTTCGTAAACGTTTCCCGGGTCGGGAAACAACGTAATGTTCATCGTTTCTACATCCAGACAGGAAGCCAGTAACAAGGGCAATATCATACCATACCATTTCACGTTTCGCATTTTATCCTCTTTGCAAAATCCTCATGAATTTTTCAGGATAAAGAGTAACCGGTCAAGTATATTCCCTTTTTCAGGGGTTCTAACGTTCGAGCCTGAGAGCCTGTGCGACAACTGGTTTTAAAAAACAAAGACAACCCCAAAGTTCAATGCTTTACTCGAAAAGCTTCGTTTTTCTTCGAAAAACTCCGTGAATGGCCTTTTGGCCCGCCTATTGGCGGACCTATTGGCCACTTTTCGATCGCATTGAACTTTCTCATCTTATTTCAAAAAGCAGGTTGGCGCACAGGCTCCTGTTGTCCCAACTTTAGTCGGAACAACAAGAAATAACGGTTGATCGTTAATCCTTATAAAATATTCTCTACCTGAAATTGCGGGTAGCGTCCTGTTTTCGACAAGCCGCCCCAATCCCGGGAGGGAAATATGAAAAAAATACTGATACTGACGATAACCAGCGGCCTGGTTTTTTCAGCCGGCACAAACTGTAAAAAGAAATCCGACGAGGCCTTCGTGGCAGAGTTCGGCAAGACCGTTTGCTACAAGGTCGCCGACTGCACCGCTGAAAAATTAAAGGGCATGCCCGAAGCCCAGCAACAACAGATGAAGGCCTACATGCCCAGTCGTGAAAGCTGCGACCAGAAGGGCAAGGCCGGCGAGGATAAAGACCACAAGATCATCGTTCTAACGACAGAGGAAAAAGCTCTCGGTCAAAAATGCATGGACGAAATAAAAAATATTTCCTGCGATGCCCTGGGCCAGGAAGTTCAAAGCTGCAAAGAATTTTCCGCCGTAATCGAAAGTAAAACAAAATCCTGACCTGAAAAACAGGATCCAGGCAAACCAAAACCCGGCGAGACAATTCTTTGCCGGGTTTTTTATCCGAGCCCCCGGTAAAACAAATTCATATTTTCGGGCATTGTTGTATTTCAATGCTTATATTCGTCTTAAGGAGACGATTGATATAACGTCTATCCGGCAAAACTACCTATGAAATGCACCATCACACGCGATTTGCCGATCTTAGCCGGTTCCTGTTTTCCTTTCCGATCAGGCGAAAAACAATGAGCGAGTCCCTGCAAAATACTTCATCAGCGCCACATGAAGACGTCGGCAAGACGGCTCTATACTATGAATACACCTCCGTTGATTTCAAAAAAAATAATGTAATTGAAAATACCCTCACGGCCCTGTTGAAGGACCGCGAGGTTACCGATGAAAACATTCGAAAGGTAACCTACTACCTTGTTCAGAAATTTTTCATCAAATCGGCCAACGACAAAAAAGAAAACATCGAATTGATCTCGCAAATACCGGGCGCATTTCGCAAAATGGTCGATTCCGCCTCGAAAAACGGCGGCAATAAATTCCTGCTGGTCAAACTTTTCAACATCTACCTTACCCACACGATCTCAACCCAGGAAGACCAGGTAGACCTCTTTGAGGCGCACAGTACCGAACTCCGGGAGTTTCGTCACAACCTCACCCAGACCGGGGATTCCCGGCAAAATATTGTCCACAGCAAAGAGGTCGTCATCGAACAAATCTACCAGTACATCGATTCCATCAATTTTAGCGTAAAGGTCCGTAACCAGACCTCCATTGAAAGAGCGCGAAAAAAAATGGATCAATGGATGACGAAGATTTACGAAAATCATGTAATTAAAGGCGCCGCAGATGTAGCCGTTGCCCTGGAAGACTATTGCCGCGAAGAAGCGGATCAATCCAGAAAGCGGATTGATTTTCTAAAAAAATACTCCAAGCTAAACGGGAAAAAGATCTCCGACGAAATTATCAAAAACCCCTCCATCGGCGCCATTGACGAAGCCTGGCCGCTGATAACTGAAAACATCTTCATGTACATCGACAACCTCACCAAAGAACACGGCGACTACAAGAAGTTTCTCGAAGAAATCTTTACGCCCCTCGATGAAAATTTTGAAAATTACTTTTTCAACCATTTTTTCCTGATCAGCGCCCTGCAAAGGCAGACCGAAAAAGACATCTACCTTCTGGAGAAGACGTTTACAGATCTCAACCTGATCGGTAAATACAGACAATTCTTTACGGTAAAGATTCATGACCAGGTAAAAGAAAGCACGGAAAAGGCTTATTATATCGAAAACTACTTTTACAAGTCGATTTTTTCGATAAAAGGACCGCAAAAAAATACCTTTGCCTACCTGGCGTTGAAATACCTGCTCGAAGAGACGCTTGAGGTTCTGCAGCAGGCAAGCAACCCCGGCGATACTCTCGTGACTGCATACAAAAGGGCCTTTACAGATTTTACCCGCCCCAAGTATCCGAAATTTCTCGACAACCTGATTTTTGTCTTTTTGAAACAAAGCAAGGAACTTGAAAGAAAAGTCGGCAACACCCAGAAAAGTTACGCCAACACCTACCAGAAAGACGTCACCCTTTTGAGATCCGTCTTGATCCACCTCGGACTCCAGGACGGCTACCAGCGAAGTATCCTGCCCTGCCTTACCGGGTTTGAACAAAGCAACCAAATCCTGAAGAATCACTAACCGCCAGAAGAGCAGCTTCAGCGGTTTATTTACCCGGGTTAAGGCAATATATCGAAATCCCCTTATTCTTCATTTCGGCAATGCCGTCTATGGAGGCAATGGCGGCCGATACGGTCGTCATATAAGGAATGTTGTACTGCAAAGCCGACAGACGAATCTCCAGGGCGTCGTTTCGGGTCTGAATGCCCGTCGGAATGTTGATTACCAGCTTGATTTCTTTAGACCGAATCTTGTCGACAATGTGGGGTCTTCCCTCGTGAACCTTCAGGACCTTCTCGTTTTTGATCCCCTGCTCATTTAAAAACTGCGATGTTTTTTCGGTCGCAACGAGGGTAAAGCCCACCTCGACGGCCTTTCTCATGCAATCCACGATCAACGGCTTTGAGGCGTCGTTGACCGAGACAAAGATTTTCCCCTCAAGGGGAAGAGAGGCGTTGGCCGCAATCTGGGCCTTGAAAAAGGCTTCCGCGGGAGTCTTGCCGATGCCCATAACCTCGCCCGTCGACTTCATCTCCGGGCCAAGAATCGTATCGACGCCGCTGAACTTTTTAAACGGAAATACCACTTCCTTGGCATAGTAAAGATCGGGCTCGCTATACTCGACCAGGTTGAGTTCTTTCAGGGTCTTGCCCAGCATCACCCTGGTGGCAATCTTTGCCAGGGGTACGCCGGTTGCTTTCGAAACAAACGGCACCGTTCGGCTGGCCCTGGGGTTTACCTCGAGAATGTACAATTCGTCATTGTAAATGGCAAACTGGATGTTCATCAGGCCCACGACCTTCAACTCCAGGGCAAGCTCCGCGGTTACCTTCTTTATCTCGGAGAGCATCGACTCTTCGATGTTATACGGCGGCAAAATGCAGGCGCTGTCGCCCGAATGAATCCCGGCTTCTTCGATATGCTCCAGGATTCCGGCGACATAAACGTCTGTGCCGTCACAGATGGCGTCCACATCGATTTCCAGGGCATTTTCCAGAAACTGGTCAATCAGAACCGGCCGGTCCTTGCTGACCTCGGCGCTTTGCTTCATATAGGTCGTTAGTTGCTCCGGGCCATGTACAATGCTCATCGCCCGCCCTCCGAGTACGTACGAGGGTCTGGCCAAAACCGGGTAGCCGATTTTTTCGGCCGCCGCCAGGGCGCTGGTCAGGCTCGTCGCCATGGTACCCCGGGGTTGTTTTATGTGCAGTTTCTCGATGATTTCGGAAAAGCGCTGGCGGTCCTCGGCCAGGTCGATGCTGGCCCACGAGGTACCCAGGATCGGAACCCCTTTTTTATTCAACACGTTGGCCAGTTTCAGGGGTGTCTGCCCCCCGAACTGTAAAATCACCCCGCGAATCTTTCCGTTAGACGCCTCTTTTTTATAAATATTATAAACGCTCTCGATGGTCAGGGGTTCAAAATACAACCGGTCGGAGGTGTCGTAGTCGGTCGAAACCGTCTCGGGGTTTGAGTTGATCATGATGCTCTCAAGGCCCATCTCCTGGATGGCAAACGAGGCATGGCAGCAACAGTAGTCAAATTCGATCCCCTGGCCGATCCGGTTGGGGCCGCCGCCAAGAATGATTACCTTCTCGTTTTCACTGGGGTTGCTCTCGCATTCGGTTTCCGGCGTCGAATACAGGTAGGGCGTAAACGACTCAAATTCGGCGGCACAGGTGTCGACGCGTTTATACACCGGTTGAATCTTCATGTCGATCATGTATTGTTCGACCTTTTTTTGATTTTCAACAATGTCGCATTCGATTTTCCATTCCAGCTCCAGGTATTCCTGTGTGCCCTTGTCGTATTTGATCAGGTTGCTGATTTCTTCGGCAAGACGGTCCATCGACATCATGAAGGCAAATTGCCGCTGGCAGTACCCAAGGCGCAATCCCTCGATGAGCAGGTCCTTGCTAAAGACGTTCTTTTGGCGCCAGGAAGTCAAAAAGGCTTCCTCGTAAGAGATCATCTTCAGAAGCTGGGTTAAAAACCAGGGGTCGATGTTGCTGTACTCATAAATCTGCGCCAGGGACATCTTTTGAAGCATCGCCTCACGGACATAGAAAATCCGCAGATCGCCTGCCTTGGATAATACTTCTTTGATAAAAATGGCAAACTCGTCGTTTTGAATCTTGCGCATCACCTCGGTGGTAATTTCAAATTTACCGTCGCACCCCCAGCCCGAGCGGCCGATTTCCAGCGACCGGAGACTTTTTTGAAACGACTCCGGAAAGGTCCTGCCAATTGCCATCGCCTCGCCAACCGATCGCATCTGGGTGTCGAGAATACGAGAACTCTCGGGAAATTTTTCAAACGTAAAACGGGGGATCTTGGTCACCACATAGTCGATCGTCGGTTCAAACGATGCCGGGGTCTTCTTTGTAACATCGTTCATGATCTCGTCCAGGGTATACCCGACCGACAGCTTGGCGGCAATCTTGGCAATCGGAAACCCCGTGGCCTTGCTGGCCAGGGCCGAAGACCGGCTCACCCGGGGGTTCATCTCGATGACGATGATGTCGCCGTTTGCCGGGTTTACCGCAAACTGAACGTTGGAGCCGCCGGTCTCGACGCCGATTTCGCGAATGATGGCAATGCCGAGGTCCCGTAATTTCTGGTATTCCCGGTCGCTTAAGGTCTGCTGGGGGGCCACGGTAATGGAATCGCCCGTATGGATACCCATCGGGTCGAGGTTTTCGATACTACAGACAATCACGACGTTGTCGGCGACATCCCGCATCACCTCCAGTTCAAACTCCTTCCAGCCTAGAACCGATTGCTCGACGAGGATCTGGTTTACCGGGCTTTCGTAAAGCCCCCGGGCAATCATCGACTCATACTCTTCCAGGTTGTAACAAACCCCGCCGCCCGTACCGCCAAGGGTAAACGACGGCCGTAAAATCAGCGGAAAGCCGATGCGGTCGGCCAACTCCAGGGCCTGGGCAAGGTTGGTAACGATACCCGACTCGGGAACATTGGCGCCGATGTTTTGCATCGCATTCTTGAAAAGCTCGCGATCTTCGGCCTTTTTTATCGCCTCGGCCCTTGCCCCGATCAATTCCACGCCGTACTTTTGCAGAATTCCCGCCGCGTCAAGAGCCAGTGCGGCATTTAGGGCTGTCTGCCCGCCCACGGTTGGCAAAATAGCGTCGGGTTTTTCAACTTTTATAATTTCTTCAAGATATTTTACATCGATGGGTTCAATGTAGACCCGGTCGGCCATGTCGGGGTCGGTCATGATCGTCGCCGGGTTTGAGTTGACCAGGACGGTCTCATAACCCTCGCTTTTTAAGGCCTTGGCCGCCTGCGTACCGGAATAGTCAAACTCACAGGCCTGCCCAATCACAATAGGACCAGAACCAATGATCATTATTTTTTTTATATCCGTACGTTTGGGCATACCGCCAAATCGCAATATTTAAACCAGCGGTCAAACCATTGCTCAAGGTCGGCAGGAAATATCTTGTTTGAGGGCTTTGGAAATGAAAGTTTCACTCCAAACCCTTTTACCTGGGCTGATTTCAGAAATTCTAGACCAGTTTGCATTTGAGACCATAGAATAAACATCATGACGCATAATATACTATGCATATTTTAAATATATCTTTGTATTTGCATAACCTGGTAGGCAAATACAAAACAAGCTTTACAGAATATTTCACCTATTATACTAGGCATATATCAAAATATTTTCTAAATTACCTATTATACTATGCAAACAAACCTAAACGCGCCCATAGAGACATTGCTGGAAGCCATAGGGGAAAACCTGAAAACCCGGATGAAACAGGGCCACCTGGACCAAAAGACCCTTGCCAAACTTGCCGATCTAAACCGAAATACGGTCAGCGCCGCGCTCTCTGGTCATGACATCATGCTCTCGACGCTGGTGCGTCTGACCCGAGAACTTGGTTATTTAGACTGGTTGCTACCTCTTTTAGAGTCGCCCCAGCCCTCGCCCCTGGAAAGTCTATCTAAAACCAGGATAAAAAACGGCCCTAAAGGTTTGCGCAACAGCCCCCCCAGCCGTAAACTCGGCAGATCCCGGGAGAAGTTGTCGTGAAAACCCCCATCGCGGTAAATTTATGGGGACAACGCGTGGGGGCGCTGGCCTGGGACGAGAAAAGAGCCCTGGGTATGTTCCAGTACGACCCTGAATTTATCAAATCAGGATTACAAATCAGCCCCCTGCAAATGCCGCTTTCGGGGAAAATTTACCAGTTTCCGGAATTGAAAAACACGAATACCTTTCAAGGTCTACCCGGGGTCATCGCCGACAGTCTACCCGAAAAATTCGGCAACCGCCTGCTGGATACCTACCTATCCCGCCACGGTAAAAACCTCCGGGAACTAAACCCCCTGGAACGACTATGCTACATTGGCACACGGGGAATGGGCGCCCTGGAATATGAGCCCGACTTTGAGACCAGGAACCTCAACAAACCCGTGCCCATTGAAGTGGGCGACCTGGTAGAACTGGCCCAGACGGTATTACAGGAAAAAAAATCCCTGAACTCCAGCTTGAACGAAACCGGTCTTGAAACCCTGATTTCGGTCGGAACCAGCGCGGGGGGCGCCAAGGCAAAGGCCATCATTGCCATCAACAGCAACACCAACGAGGTCCTTTCGGGGCAAACGAACGTTCCCGGGGGATTTGAACACTGGATTCTCAAGTTTGACGAGTTCGAAAATGAAGAACTGGCAACATCCCGGCAAATCGGCAGAATTGAATACGCCTATAACGAGATGGCCTTTGAGGCCGGTATAAACGTTATGGAATGCAGGCTTCTTCAAGACGGGCCAAAAGCCCACTTCATGACAAAACGTTTTGACCGGGTCGACCCAAACGACAAGGTACATGTCGTAACCTTTGCCGGAATGACCCACCTCGACAGGGACCCCCCCGGCAGCTATGGCTATGAACGCATTTTTCAAACCATACGGGACCTGGGATTATCCCAGGAAGATTTAAACGAAATGTACCGCCGCATGGTTTTTAACATCTGCGCACGAAACCAGGACGATCACGCCAAAAACCATTCTTTTTTAATGTTTGGCGACGGAAAATGGCAACTGGCGCCGGCCTATGACATCTGCTTTAGTTACAAGCCAGGAAACGCCTTTATCGACAGCCACCAGATGTCATGTAACGGCAAACGCGATAATTTCCTCCGGGAGGATCTGCTCCAGGCCGCCAGGCATGCCGACGTAAAACGGCCACAGGATATCATCACGCAAGTCGAAGCCTCCCTAGCCAGGTGGCCCCACTTTGCCGGCCTGGCTGGCATCGACGAATCACAGGCCCGGCATATCGCAAGCCTTCACCGGCGCTTTACGTAATTTGCCGGGCAATGCATAAACCCGAACGAAGACAAGCGGCAGCGCACAACGGTCTCTTCCCCTGCCCGCGTATCCGGCGGGTTTGCAGCCGGATAAAAAATACATGACCATGCCGGTTTATTCAAAAAACCTTCCCCGATGGAAAGCCTTGACCTGAAAAAAACCCCGTTTATTGACGAACTCAATCCCGGAGCCCTCGACGAGGGTTATTTTTTGTTGAAAAAAATCCACATGAACGTGGGTAAAAAAAACAAACCGTTTTTACGAATCCTGCTTTCCGACAAAACCGGTCATCTGCCGGCGGTATACTTTGACAATGCCAATGCCCTGAAGAAAATACAATCGCAACTGGCCGAGGGCGACGTCGTCAAGGTAAACGGTTTCATAGAGGAATTCCAGGACGTTCTCCAGGTCAAGATTGTCAAAATCGAACGTACCCCGCCCGAAAAATGGGAACTTTCGCGATTCTGGAAACGCACCACCCACGACCGGAGAATTTTATTACAGGATTTAAAAACCCTTTTGCAGCAGGTTAAAAATCCCGCCCTGAAAAAGCTCTGCGCAAATTACCTTGCCGACAAGGAGTTTTTAACCCTGTTTCTCGAAGCCCCCGCATCGAGGTATTTTCACCACGCCTACATCGGCGGCCTGCTCGAACACACCCTGAGCGTCGTGAGGCTTGTTAACGCCTATGCCGGAATCTATGAAATGGCCGACCGCGACCTGCTTTTAACCGGCGCCTTTTTACACGACATCGGCAAGGTCGACGAGTTCCGTTACCTGCTGCATGAGATTGAATATTCTACCGAGGCTCGCCTGAAGGGCCATACCCTTCTTGGTTACGAGCGTCTCAAAACCAACCTCGACAAGGTCGGGCTTGAAAAAAATCTCCGCCTGAAACTCGAACACATTTTAATTTCGCACCAGGGCAAAAAAGAATGGGGCGCCCTGATCGAACCAAAATTCCTGGAGGCCTACCTGGTTCACGCCGCCGACTCGACCGACTCCAACCAGTTTATCTTTTCCGACATTCGAAAATTTACCGAAACGTCGCAAGACAAGATCTGGTCAAAGTACATTTCCATTCTCAACCGGGAACTCTACCTGGGGTAAGATTAAATCTTCCAGGAGAAATTCAAAATAATCCTGAATTGCCCCGGCGGGGGTTGTCTAAAAAGTCACAAGAAAACCATAAGCCTCGCATTTTACTGCGTAAAATGCTACTAAAGCGGCCTTTCGGCCCGCCTTCGGCGTACTTGAAAAGCCTGCTTTTGGTTTTCTTTTTGGCCCTTGGGGCCAATTTCTTGACTTTTTAGACAACCCCCGCCAACCTGCTTTCTGAGTAAGATGAGAAAGTTCAATGCGATCGAAAAGTGGCTAAAAGGTACGCCGGAGGCGGGCCGATGGCCATTCACGAAGCTTTTCGAGTAAAGCGTTGAACTTTGGGGTTGACGTTGTTTTCGGAAAACAGTTGTCGCACAGGCTCCTCAGGACCCGCCTTGCAAACGTTTAAGATCCAATTAACTGACCTTCGGACAGGAGTTCGGACAAATTTTTATATATACGTGGGAATAAAAAAACCCGGATTGAAACAAAAACCTTACGCAAATTTCTGTTAAAAATTTTAAATCATTACGGAGCATTTCATAAAAACGCGAAGCAAGTTATTTAAAGTTCCAGAATAATACCAGGATGCACCATAAACCCGCTTTCCCGCACCCCGCGGTCGGGTACGGCCGCCGGGTGCCGGAAAGCGGCAATCTTTTGGCGCTAACGAAGGCTATGCCTTCCTTAGGCAACGCCCACCTTTTTCTGTTGCCAGAAAAGGTGGCATTTTTTCGGGTTTGTCAAACCTGATGTCCGAACTTTAGTCGGAACATCAGAATTAAAAGTTGACACTTTAATGCCACCTGTATACATTTTGATGCATGAGAACCACCATTTATATCGAGGACCGGCTGCTGAAAAAAGTCAAAGCCGACGCCGTTCGAGAAGGAATGACCCTGACAGCATATACCGAGGCGGCGCTAAAAAACGCCCTTGCACGGAAAAAATCCGCAAAGTCAAAGATCCGGGTAAAACTGCCCGTATTTAATGGCGATGGTCTAAAGCCTGGAATCGATATTTCCGACACGGATGCCCTCCTGGATATAATGGACAACACAGGTTAATTATAAAATCATAAAAATACTACCGGGGGGTTTTTTAGAAATGAAGCTTTTCGACGTCAATATATTTGTCTACGCTTACCGTAACGATATACCAGAACATGCCTTCTATAAAAGCTACCTCGAAAAGGAAATCAATAAGAATGTAGATTTTGCCGTTTCTGATTTTATTCTGAGCGGTTTTTTGCGAGTCGTTACACATCCGAAAATCTTTAAAACACCGGCCCTGTTTGATCATGCCGAAGAATTTACCCGCATTGTTCGCGAAAACCCAAATGCGATTGCGCTTTTTTCCGACAACGACCATTGGGAGATCTTCACCGAACTCTGTAAAAAAATCAAAGCCCGGGGTAATATAATCGCCGATTGTTATATTGCCGCCCTGGCAATCTCGACGGGCTGCGAACTTGTCAGCGCCGACAGGGACTATGACCGATTCAAAGACCTAAAGGTAATTCACCCCGCCGACTTGTAAAGAGCCTGTGCGCCAATTGTTTTGTGAAAACAATTGGCGCACAGGCTGAAATTCTAAACTTGTCGAAAGGAATTGCAAACGTATTTGACTTCTGCAACCATGCCTGATGAAAAGATCCGATTTACGTATTTCGTCCCTTGTGGTAATGATTCTTCTGGGTACCTGGGCCGTCTCAAACACCGGCATTTTATCAGCCGAAGACTGGCCGGTCTACAAGGGGAACCTTTACCTGACGGGCAACAATGACGAATTGATCGTTAAAAATAAAAATATCAAATGGATTTTCAAGGGAAAGGGTCATCTCTACAACCCGATCATCTCGGACTCCATGGTCTATGTCATCGACCGCTCGGCCCGGCTGTTTGCCCTTGACGAAGAAACCGGGGCGCCGGTCTGGGTAAACGACCTGGTCGAAATATCAAAACAATTTACCGGCACGGCGACCTCGGCCGGTAAAATCAAGTACCCCCTGGTTCGTAATAATTTTTTAATCATCACCGACGCGACCATGATTTACGCCTTCGACAAAAAAACCGGGAAGGTGATCTGGTCGCGCACCGCCATGAACGATGAAAACAAATATGTCGTTAAAAGCCCCCTGGAAAACTCCAAAGCCAGGGGAGCAGGAGGGCGATTTTCGCCGGGCATAGACAACGATAAAAACGCGGTTCGCATCGACGGAATTTATTCCGACCCGGTTCTCCTTGGCGAGGCCATCGTTTATGGAACGCGTAACGTCTTCATTGCCCGAAATATCTCCGACGGCCACCTGCTGTGGAATCGCCCCGACATCAAATCGTATTCCGGGTTTCCCACATTCTACGATAGCTATATCTTTACCCAATCGATGGACCATTCTAAAAACATTTACGAACTTCATTGTCTCAACCTGGCCGACGGCCGGGAAATCTGGAAGGCGGCCATTGAAAAACCGTTGAAGATATTTTCCCCGGTTGTCTACCGGGACAGGGTTTACTTTCCGTCGATGAAGACCCTTTATGTGTTTGACCTGAAAACAGGAAAACCAGTCTGGCAAAAAACCTACCCCGACTACATTACCTCCGACGCCTCCTTTACCGACCAGGAAATCCTGTTTTCAATGAACAACCGCCAGGTACTTTCCGTTTCCCTTGAGACGGGCGAAATACAAAGCCGCTATGAATCGGTTATGACGACGAGCCCCGCCTTTGTGTTGATCCGCGACCAGGTCTATGTAGCCTCAAATAAAACGACGAAGGTAAACGAAAAAGACGTTACCTTTGTACATATCGACGCCTTTCGAAAACAAACCGGCGACGTCAAACCGGGTTCTTCCAAAGACTCCCCGGACAGGGAAAATATTCTGTGGAGTTTCGACGCCCCGTTTCCGGGGGCGATCTCACAACCTTCGGCGGCTAACGGTGTTCTGATAGTGCCGGCCGGGGAATACCTCTACGCCCTGGGCGATACCCTGGCTTCGCAAATTAAAAACACCGACGGCCGGGACTACATCGAAAAAATCGACGAGAAGGGAAACAGGAAGCGGCAGGATTTTCAAACCTGGGACCCAAAATCAAGAACAGCCCCCGAAGACTCCCAAATAACCCCGGGGAAAAATCACCCCTCGAAGAGGCAGGGCCGGACAAAGAACCTGATCATGAAGACAAGCTCAACATGAGAAAGATCAAACTGGCCGTCCTGGATTCGGACTCTGTGCCAATCGACAGCGACGTGGAAATTACCCTGAGAAAAAATGGCAAAACCATTTATTCCGATAAAATTCGCCTGGATAAAAACACGAACGGGGGCGACATCGAAATTCCCGATGCCGACGACGTCGAGATCACGGCCTCGTCTGAAGATCACGCCCCGCACCGTGACGTCGTTAACAAGGTCGACAAAGAAAAAACAATTGTCGCCGACCGGATCAACCCCGGCGAAACCTTCACGATGGGCAAAATCGAATTTGAACTCAACGAAGCCTACCTCAAACCAGGGGCCCTGAAGGTTCTCGACAAACTCGTTGAAACGATGAAGGCCAGACCGGCTATGAAACTGGAAATTCGCGGCCATACCGACTCGACCGGCGCCAAAGCCTATAACCAGGCCCTGTCGCAAAAAAGGGCCGAATCGGTTGAAGAATACCTGGTAAAGCACGGCATCTCGCCCCTGAGGCTAACCTCGAAGGGGTACGGCGATACAAAGCCCGTTGCCGACAATGCCACAGAGGCCGGCCGGGCCCAAAACCGAAGAACCGAATTTTATGTTAAATAACCTCCGGGTTATTTAACGCCTTAATTCAGGGTTTGTCAAACCTTATGTCCGAACTTTAGTCGGAACATCAGACTATACGTTTGACAATTTGTTTCCTTTATTTTTCAAAGTCCGTATGAACATTTCTTATAAAAAACTTCTTGTGGCAGGCCTCTTGTTTGTGGGCTTTTGCAAAACCCCGACCAATTACTGGACCCCGGAGGGTAAATTCCCCTTGCTTGGCCCCGATGGCAAGGTCGACCAGAACGAGACCACAACCTTCAGCATGCAGACTGTTCCCGACCAATATGAAATCCTGGTCATAAATTTCTTTGCGCCGGATTGTAAACCCTGTATCCTGGAGGTTCCGGATTTAAAAAGTATTTATAAAAACATCGAAAAGAAACCGCACATCAAGTTCGTAGCAATCGGGGCGCGCCTGACATCCCTTTCCGATGAAACCGTTGAAGACGCCGCGGCCATTGCCGCCGAAATTCACCAGTTTGTCCGGGGCTTCAAGGTCGAATACCCCGCCTACCTTGGCACAACCGCGAACCTGAAAAACTATGGCCTGACGGGTTTTCCCGAGACATTTGTCCTGTACCGAAACGAAAAACGTCAATGGTACGTAAAACGCCGTTATGTCGGCGTGATCACCCAGAAAGACATTAACCCCTTTCTGGATTAACTTTTAAACTATGATTAGCGAAGAGTCGGCCAGGAAAAATCTCGATGCGCTAAAATACGACATCCGTCAGATCACCGACCGCGACATCACGATCGTGGCGGTGACAAAAACCCATCCCGAAGAAATTTTCGACCTCTGTGTAAAACTGGGGGTCGAACATGTCGGCGAAAACCGCATCCAGGAATTGCTGCAAAAAAACCGGCATCGCCCCGATGCCCGTAAAAAACTGAAAATCCACCTCATTGGGCCACTACAAACCAATAAAGTAAAATTTTTACCGGAAAATGTCGACAGTTTTGACGCCCTGTCTTCGCCGGAAACCCTCGAAAAAATTGACCAGCGCTGGAATCTCGACACCCCGCTTTCGCTGCTTTTGCAGGTCAACTGTACCAACGAAGAACAAAAATCGGGCCTTTCGTTAAACAGCCCGGACGGCAAAGAAGAAATATTTCAACTGGTCGACCTGTGCGCCCGCAGCCAAAAGGTAAGACTCGAGGGCCTGATGACGATGGGGCCCACCCCGGCCGGAAATTACGACGTCGAAGACCCGGACTACATCAAAGACACCCGGGCCTCGTTTTTACGGCTGGCCGCGTTGAGAAACGAAATCCAGGACCGCCTGAAAATCCATCTGCCACGCCTTTCGATGGGCATGACCCATGACTACAAAATCGCGATCGAATGTGGCGCCACAGAAATCCGCGTCGGGTCATTGTTATTTGGCGACCGGTAAACCAGTATTTAATATTAAAATTTTTCAGGGCGAATATCTTCCCCAAGAATTTCCAGGTATCGCTTTCGCGAAATAAACCTGGCGCCAAACCGGGCCATGTGATCGGTCGGTACCTGGGAATCCAGCAGGACGTAACCGCAGGATTTCATTTTTTCAACCAGGGCAACCAGAGCCACCTTGGAGGCGTTTGGCTCCAGGTGAAACATCGATTCGCCGCAAAAAACGCCGCCGACGCTAACCCCGTAAAGACCGCCGACAAGTTTGTCATCAAGCCAGCATTCCACGCTTGAGGCCATGCCGGTTTTGTGAAGGGCCACATAGGCCTCTTTCATTTTAGCAGTTATCCATGTCCCCTTGTGGGCGTGGCACAGGGAACAAGCCTCGATCACATTGGCGAAGGCCTGGTTGAAGGTTACCTTAAAGATTTTTTTTGTAATTATTTTTTGCAGACTGCCGGGAATCTTCAACTCCCCGGGGAAAACCACCCACCGGGGGTCGGGGCTAAACCACAGGATGGGCTCCCGGCTATACCAGGGGAAAATTCCGTTTTGGTAGGCAAGCCTCAACCGGTCGATCGACAAATCGCCGCCAACGGCCAAAAGACCGTCCGGCTCGGCGTCGCCAACCGGGGGGAATTTCAACTCGTTTGTCAGCCATCTGATCGGCATAGAACAATATCGCAGGGAGTTGTCGCGACAAGCCCCTGCGATAACAGTTTACCCCGATAACCGTTAACCAACTTCTTCCTGGTCAAAGTCTTCTGCCGCTGCCGAAGACTTCTCGCCGATCTTTTCGTTTACCACCGGGACTGATTGTTCGGCGGCGCGTTTTCGAATTTCCAGCTCCAGCTTGTTGGCTGTTTCGGGATTTTGAATCAAATACTGGCGGGCGTTTTCCTTACCCTGCCCCAGGCGAATATCGCCCAGCGAATACCATGTACCCGATTTTGAAACCAGGTTAAAGTTAACGGCTTCGTCAAGAATGCAGGCTTCGCGGGAAATACCCTTGTCAAAATAAACGTCAAATTCCACCTTGCGAAACGGCGGCGCAACCTTGTTCTTGACAACCTTTACCCGAACCCTGCCGCCAATGACGTCTTCGCCCTTTGTCAGGGACTCAATTCGCCGGATATCCAAACGAACCGAGGCGTAAAATTTTAACGCATTACCGCCGGTGGTGGTTTCGGGCGAACCAAACATTACCCCGATCTTCATACGTATCTGGTTGATGAAAATAAGAATCGTATTGCTTTTTTGAATCGCCCCGGTAAGCTTTCGCAAGGCCTGGCTCATCAGGCGGGCCTGAAGACCCATATGAGCATCGCCCATGTCGCCTTCAATCTCCGCACGCGGTACGAGGGCCGCGACAGAGTCAATAACGATAATGTCCAGTGCATTGGAGCGAATCAGGGCCTCGGCAATCTCCAGGGCCTGTTCTCCCGAATCCGGTTGTGACACCAGGAGCTCGTCAACATTTACCCCCAGTTTTTTGGCATACGAAGGGTCCAGGGCGTGTTCCGCATCAATAAAGGCCGCCATACCGCCAAGCTTCTGGGCTTCGGCAATGGCATGAAGCGTCAAGGTGGTCTTTCCGGAAGACTCCGGGCCATAGACCTCCACCACGCGGCCGCGGGGTAACCCGCCGATGCCAAGGGCCAGGTCCAGCGGGAGCGACCCCGTAGATATGGCGTCGATGTTGGCCTTGTAATTGCCGCCCATCTTGATGACGGCGCCCTTGCCAAACTGTTTCTCTATATTTAACAAGGCCTGGTCGAGAGCCTTGGATTTATCATTACCTGCGGTTGTCGTTTTTGGATTCATCGTTTTCTCCTGTGATGCCTTTGTGAGTTCTGTTAAAAACAAACCGGAACTTCCCGGTTTTTCGAAGTCGACCTGCTGCGAGGTACGTATCGGCGTTTCTAGAGCTGTCTTCCCGGGACCTTCAACGGCAGTCCCGGCATCTATATCTGGCACATTATGTCGGATTGGAATTCTATTGTCAAACACTTTATTGGTTGTAGTTTCTTTCATGAAATTCTCCTTGAGCCTTGGCTCTCACAAATTGTATTGAAAAAAACGTGTGTTTTTTACACTGTTTTGCTTTTTTTGTTTAAATTAAAACAAATATAGACTACATCAAATCGTCGAAGGTATTCGAAGTCGTTTTCCCAAAATCATAACCGGCCTGACCCGATGAAAACTGAAATCTGCATACACGGACATTTTTACCAGCCTCCCCGGGAAAATCCCTGGCTTGAAACCATCGAGCTGCAGGAAACCGCCCACCCCTACCATAACTGGAACGAAAAAATTTCGGCGGAGTGTTATTCCCAGAATTCCTTTTCCCGGATTCTCAACAGCGAAAAAAAAATCTTTAAAATTATCAACAATTACTCGTACATCAGTTTTAACATCGGGCCAACCCTGATCAACTGGCTTGAAAAAAAAGACCGGGAAACTTACAAGGCAATCATAGAGGCCGACAAAATCAGCAAAGAAAGATTTTCTGGGCACGGCAGCGCCATCGCGCAGGCCTACAACCATATGATTATGCCCCTTGCCAACAGGAAAGACAAGATCACCCAGGTCAAATGGGGAATCGCCGACTTCATCTACCATTTCGAGCGCTACCCTGAAGGTATGTGGCTGCCCGAAACGGCCGTCGACGTCGAGACCCTCGAAATTCTCGCCGAAAACAACATCAAGTTCACGATCCTGGCGCCCCACCAGGCCTATGCCATAAAACCGCTTGTGGAAGAAAGATGGCACGTATTAAAATCCCACGAAGTGGATACCACGCGGCCCTATCTTTGTCGGCTTCCCTCCGGCAACAGCATTCATATATTTTTATACAACGGGGCCATCTCCCATGCTGTTGGTTTTGGTACTTTGTTAAACGACGGCAAGGCGTTTGCCGAGCGACTTGCCCAGGCGGGCGGCTTTGACGAAAAGAAGCCCTCCCTGGTGAACATTGCCACCGACGGCGAAACCTTTGGTCACCACCACCGCTTTGGCGACATGGCCCTTGCCTTTGCCATAAACCACATCAACGAACATCATATCTCCAGGCTCACCATCTACGGGGAATTCCTCGAAAAGTACCCGGTAGAGTATGAAATTCAAATTAACGAAAATACCTCGTGGAGTTGCCCCCATGGCGTAAAACGATGGCATACCAATTGCGGCTGCAACATAGGCCAGCAACCCGGCTGGCGGCAGGAATGGAGACAACCGCTCAGGGAAACCTTCAACTGGCTGAGGGACGAAATTAACCTGGTCATTGAAAAAAACGCCGCCCACGAAATGAAAGATTTTACCCGGGCGCGCGACGAATATATACAGGTCATGTACGGGCGCAGCGACTGGATCATGGAAAGCTTCATGAGCAGCCACCTGGCAAGGCCCCCGGCCGAAAATCAAAACCAGGAGCACGAACGAAAGTTATTTTACCTCCAGGTCCTGGAGATGCAAAGACTCCTGATGCTCATGTATACCAGTTGTGGCTGGTTCTTCGACGATATCGGCAATATTGAAAGCATACAGGTGTTGCGATACGCCATCAAGGCCCTGGATTTCTTTGAAAAGCTGTACAAAACCAACTTGAGAGACGTATTTAATGAGAAAATTTCTAAGGCGGTTTCCAACGTCCCGGAGAAAAAAAACGCCCTGAACATAATCGAGCGGGAGATCCTTCCGGGCAGGGCCGACGCCCTGCGGGCGGGCATCCACTTTGCGATCTCCCTGTTTTATTCCGGCTCGCTGGACAAGGCCGAGAAGTTTCACTACATAATAAAAAGCGACTACTCCGAAAAGATTATCGTGAAAAACCTGGTCATTCTTTTTGGCCGGTTTATAATTAAAGATTCCATCACCCTGGAAACCACCGTATTCAGGTTCATTGCACAGGAGAGGTCCGAATACGACGTCCAGGTTTATATAAACCCCGAGATGAAGGACGACGAGTTTAACCGGATCATTACCCAGCTGAAACTATTCATTTCGGAAAACGAATACGAGACGTTAAAATCGTATATCCTGGCAAATTTTCGAAAACCATATTCCATAAACTACCTGTTTAAAGACGAGCAGGCTCGAATATCCCAGGCAAAATTGAGCCAGGTGATACAGGAACTTAATTCGGCCCGTACCAATATCTTTTTCCATCACCTGAAAACCATCACCTACATGACCCGGAAAAGCCTGAACATTCCGCCGCAAATTTTGTCGCTAATGTCCAATGTGTTTTCCAACAAGATCCTGGAATTGTTCACTGAGGACGATATCGACATCCAGAAGCTTGAAAAATATCTTTTCAGGGCCGAGAAATTATCGGTATCGCTTTATATAAACGAAATTGAATTTGCGGCATCGCGAAAAATTTACAGCCTCATGTATGAAATTTTAAATACGCAAAACAACACGGGCATTTTAAAAACCCTCTACGAAGTCCTGGAGGTTCTGAGAATGTCCTACATGGAACTGGATATCTGGCGGGTACAAAACCTCTACTTTAAAATATCCGAATCCCTGTTGCCGTCGTATCGTCAAAAGGCCCAGGCCGGCGACGAACAGGCCGCCGAATGGGTGGAGTTGTTTACAAAAATCGGCAACAGCTTAAAGATTGCCTGACGGGCAATCCCCTTATCAAATCATTTATCAATTCATAAGGAAGTTAACATGGAATTTCGATTTGAAAAAAAACTTCATACGGGTGTTGCGATACCGGTAGGGGCGCTTACCGGCGCCGACAGTTGCGGCTGCGGCGAGTTTGCCGACCTGCCCCAGCTGGGGGGCTGGTGTAAAGATACCGGCCTTGACATCATTCAGATTCTACCGATCAACGATACGGGAACAAATCCCTCGCCTTACAGCGCCGTCAGCGCAACGGCCCTAAACCCCGTCTACGCCAGGCTAAAGGAAATTCCCGGAGCCCATTTTTTCGCCGATCAAATCGACGCCTTTGCCGAACTTCACCGGGGCTATGACCATGTCCGATACGCCGAAGTGTATGAATTTAAAACGGCGCAGTTTCGAATAATTTTTGAAAAAAATACATCCTCCATAATGAATGACCAGGGCCTGTCTTCCTGGATTGCGGAAAATGACTGGGTAATGCCCTATGCCGCCTTCAAGATCCTTGCCCGGCAAAACCAGACCGTTGTATGGAGCGCCTGGCGCACCGACAGTGTTTTTCACAGCGACGAAAAAACCCGGTGGGAGCTCTTGAAGCAATTCTGGATCGACAATCCCCGGGAATGCCGCTTTTACGCCTGGGTTCAGTTTGAACTGGAACGTCAACTTTTAGAGGCGTCAAGGGCCCTGGAGCAAAACGGGATCATGCTGAAAGGGGACCTGCCCATACTGATGGACAGGGAAAGTTGCGACGTCTGGTTTTACCGCCAGTACTTTTCCCCCGATTATACGGCCGGGGCGCCGCCCGACCAGTTTGCCGAAGACGGCCAGAACTGGGGCTTCCCCGTGTTTGACCGCCAGGCCCTGGAAAATGACGACTTTCTCTGGTGGAAACGCCGCATAGCCCGCGTCGACAAATTTTTTCATGCCATACGGCTTGACCATGTCGTCGGTTTCATGAGGATCTGGCAGGTTCCCGTCAGCGAAACGCACGCGGCCCTGGGGTTTTTCTGCCCGGCAGTCGACCTAACCCGGGAAGATCTCATCAAGGCGCAATTTACGGAGGAAGAAATCGAAGCCATGGCAACCCCCCTGGTCGACAATGCTTTTTTGCAAAATTGCGCAAGTGAAGCCGCCCTGGAATATTTGCAAAAAACCTGCCTGCAATCTTTTGGTGATTTTCATACGCTGACGGGGAAACTTTCCAGTGAAAACGCCATCCTTGCCTTGAACGAACCAGGCGAAATCAAAAAGATTCTTCATAAAATCCATAAAAACCGCATACTTGTAGCGTTGGGCGCCACAAATGAACCGCAATTTGCGCCGACATGGAGCTACAAAGACAGCGTGTACTACCGGCGCATGACGGATAGCGCCAAAGCGGCCCTGGACCTGACCATAGGAATCCGGCAACGCTCATGCGAGGACCTCTGGTTTGACGAAGGCAGACATTTTCTGTCAAAATTTTTATCATCATCAAACGCACTTTTTTGCGGAGAAGATCTTGGCGTTGTTCCCGAAAGGGCGCCGGAAATGCTCAAAGACCTGCACATCATGAGCCTCAAGGTTCTGCGCTGGACACGAAAGTACGACCAGGAATCGGCGCCGTTTATTTTACCCGGCGACTACCCTGCCCTGTCAGTTGCGACAACCTCGGTGCACGACAGCGACAATATACGGCAGTGGTGGAAACATGACCCGGATGCGCGAAATCGCCTTTACCCGCTATTTAAAGCGCCCGGCCTGCCCGGGCCCGGCGAAAACAATATAAACGGCGGCGAAGTACCCGGCGAACTTGATCCCGAAACGGCCTTTGACCTTCTTGCCTGGTTTTTTAAAACTTCCTCAGAGATTGTCATCATCCCGATCCAGGATTTTTTTGCCGTCGATACAAATTACGCCCTCGCCGACCCTGCCCGGGAACGCATCAACATTCCGGGGCAGGTACTCGACACCAATTGGACCTACAAAATGCCCTGCGACCTCGAAGCCCTGGCCGCAAATAAAAATTTTATTGAAAAGATAAGGAGACTATCGGCGTTGCGCGATGGGTAAAGAATTTTTGATTAATGAAATATTGGTTTAACCTAATCCTCAATAAAATAGTCTGTATCTAAACTGAATGTTTTATAAATATCTTTTACATTAACACCCAGTTCGTAATCGAGCATATAATCAGTTAACTTCTCGCCATCAATCAATACGATACTAATATCTAGTTTATCAGCATATTCCAGTGCGTCTTTGCTGAAAGTGCTAAGTGTAATAAATATCCCCTTTTTTGCTTTTTGCCCCTGCAAGGCTCCAACAAACTTTTGAATCTCTGGTCTACCTACACTATCTTTCCACTTTTTTGCCTGAATATATATTTTGTCCAGACCAAGTCGATCTTCTTTTATAATTCCATCTATGCCTTCATCCGCGCCACGACTTGTTAATGAACCCATGTCTTTGTCGCTGCCTCCATAACCCATTTTTAATAATAGATCCAATACAAGTTTTTCAAAAAAAACGGAATCGTTTTCCCTTATCTGATCAAAAATCTGGGATTTAATGTTATTTCGCAATTTCTTGTAACCGATATCAATAATCTCGTCGGGTGTTTTTTCATCCGAAATATTTCCAAGCGGAGTAGTCTCTTCTTCATTCTCAGAAAGATGACTTTGATTGAATGCGTCAAATTTTTTTAAAAAGGAAACATTAATTTTTTGCGGTGAGGTTCTTAACACGTCAAGACCGGAATCTGTAATCACGTATGAAGCTCTTTCTGGTGATGCAATAAGATCAGCTCTTTTTAGATAAGTTAGCGCCCATCCAATTCTATTTGCGTAAAGATATGCGCGCTTACTTGGAATTTTCTCCGTTTGTTCCTGAGGGGTTATGTTAAACTCTCTGATTATTTCTTCTTTAATTTGTCTGGTTGTTTTAAATTTCTTATCTCCAAGAAATCTAAGCAATGGCAAGAAAACTGTCTGGAAATCAGGTATCATTCTAACTCTCCGTTTGTACTTCCGGAGAAACGATAATGTAGATCTTATTGTAAAGGATTAAAAATCGGCTAAAATATCGTTAAAGACCGACTATGCGATTCCTCAAGACTGCTCATAAATACCCTCATGACCCCTGCCTGCCTGAAAAGTTACAAATATTCTGGTATATGTTTTCTTTGCAATTCACATACCAGGTCCAGCGAGGGAGCTTGCGCCTGAATATTCAGGCGTTTAAAATATTTTTCAAAAGATTCCATGCCAGCCAACGCCCACTACCCACAGGCTCTCAGGACCAGATCACCAGGTCCGGTTCGAGTTTTCGTTGCATGGACGGGTTATCCGGGATAATCCGGACGGAATAGTAAAATATGCCGCCGCCGGAAGACTTTCGGCAGCATTTGAAAATCGCGTGGCGATCCCGTGATTCCTCGTACGACATATCCATGGAGTCATGGTTGATGATCTTTCCCCTCTGGTCCTCGCTTCCGAAAAAGACGGTGACCTTTAAATCCTGCGGGGCGAGATTTCCCATATCGACCTCGACGATGAAGTTAACCGTCTCTTCCGCCTGGCAGTATTCCATCGAGTCGGAACTTGCCACATGTGAAAAATTTACCAGCCGGACATTGACCCACTCGCTTCGTACATGCGCAAGCCATTTTGTATATTCCCTGAGTTTTTGAAAATTATTTTCAATCAACCTGCCGTAGTGGCGGCTGGCCGGGGCATAGTATTTTACCATGTACTCGTTGAGCATGCGTTCGGAGTTGTAATTGTTTAACGAATGAATCAACGACAATCTCACCTTGTGTATCCAGTCTTTGGGGATATTGTCCACCCTTCGATTGTAATAAGCCGGTATCACCGCGCTTTCCAGCATGTCATACAACGCCTGACTTTCGACAAAATCCTGGTATTCCAGGTCGCTGTATTCTTCCCCCCGGCCGATCGTCCAGCCGATGTCGGCCGAGTAGGCCTCCTCCCACCAGCCGTCGGGAATCGAAAGGTTGATTCCGCCGTTTACGGCAACCTTCATCCCGCTGGTGCCGCAGGCCTCCATGGGCCGACGCGGCGTGTTTAACCAGACATCGGCCCCCTGCACCAGGTAACGGGCCGACTCCATATCGTAGTCTTCCAGAAAAACGATACGGTTCTTAAAGCCCTCTTTGCGGGCAATGTGTATGATGTCGGCGATAATTTTTTTGCCTTCCTTGTCGGCCGGGTGTGCCTTGCCGGCGAAGATAAACTGTACCGGCATCGCGGCATTTGACAATATGGCTTTTAACCGATCGAGATCTTTAAACAAAAGATAGGCGCGCTTGTAGGTGGCAAACCTGCGGGCAAAGCCAATGGTTAACGAATCGGCGCTCAAAAGGTTTTCGGTATCTTCGATTTCCTGCGGGGAGGCCTTGCGTTTAACCAGCGAGTCGCGTACCTTTTTCCTGGCATACGAAATCAATCGTTCTTTTAACCTTTCCTTGGCCTTCCACAACTCGTTTGAAGGAATATTTTTTATTTTTTCCCAGATCAGGGGGTCGCCGATCTTTCGGTTCCACTGGGGGTCGACGTAGCGTAAAAACAAACGGGAGATCTCGTCGGCAATCCAGGTGGAGACGTGGATACCGTTGGTAACGTGATCGATCGGGATCTCATTGTCGTATAACTCTGGCCAGATTTCGCGCCACATGGTTCGCGATACCTTGCCGTGTAACGTACTTACGCCGTTACAAAAGGCAGACGAACGTATGCAAAACGGCGTCATGCCAAAAGATTCCGCAGAGGCCTGGTGAACCCTCCCCTGCCGTAAGAACCCCTGCAGGTCAAACCCCATGACTTTCATAAACGGCTGTAAATATTTTTCAATGAGCCTGTCGTTGAATTCTTCGTTACCTGCCGGGATGGGCGTATGGGTCGTAAATATCGTATTTGATTTTACCAGTTCATAGGCCTCGGTATACGAAAGCCTGTGACGCGTAATATAGTAACGGATTCTCTCCAGGAGCGAAAAAGCCGAATGGCCTTCGTTCATATGGACCACCGTTGGGTACTTATCGATTTTCTCCAGCAGCCGAATGCCCCCTACGCCCAGAACGATCTCCTGCTGTATGCGAAGCTCCTTGTCGCCAATATACAACTGCTCGGTAATCTTGTGATCTTCATATGAATTTTGAGAAACATTTGTATCCAGGAGGTATATCTCGACCTTGCCGACCAGGCAGCGCCAGGCCTGGGCATAGACCGTACGACCCGGCATTTCGACCTCAACCAGAAGAGGTTTTGCATCAAGCCCCAGAACCGGCTCCAGCGGCAATGTGAATGTGTCAATGATGGGATAGCCTTCCTGCTGCCACCCGTCGTCGTTTAGATACTGCGAAAAGTACCCGTTTCGGTATAAAAGCCCGATGCCGACAAAGGGCAGGCCCAGGTCGCTGGCCGTTTTTACATGGTCGCCGGCAAGTATGCCAAGGCCGCCGGAATAATTGGCAAAGGACTCATGTAACGCGAACTCGGCGCAAAAATAGGCAATACGTTCGCCGTTTTCCTCCTTGAGCAACTGACTGGTTTCCCCGGTCTGAAAAAAATACGACTCGACGTCTTCTTCAATGGCATGAAGCCGCGACATGAAACTTTTGCTGTTGCCAAGCTTCAAAAGTCTCTGGCTGTCCAGTTGAATCAGCATCTTGTAGGGGTTGTTTTGACACCGCTGCCAGAGATCATAGTCGATACTTTGAAACAATTCGGCAATGGCGGGATTCCAGCTGAACCAGAAATTTCGCGAAAGCTTCTCCAGTATGGCCAGTTTCTCCGGAATTACCGGCTTTATTTTTAATTGCTTATAATTTCGTTTCGTCATTATACATATTATATTATATGGCATAAAATGTAAAGCGAAGAGCTTTAAACTTATAAAGTATGTAAAACAAAAGTTGAATCTAAATACCGGTTTTCAACCGGAGATTGCGCCTGGAATGATTCATTGTTTTGCCCCGGGAAACGATACTTTCGGGGCATGCAGGCTCACGAGACAACGGCGGCGTGGCGGCTGTAAAAACAAACCTTGTTTCGCCCCGCGGCTTTGGCATCGTACATCGCAATATCCGCCCATCTGAGAATTTCTTCGGTACTGTTCTCGTGGTTTAAAAACATCACCACCCCGATACTTGAAGTACAACTGTGTTCGATAAGAATTTCCGGCTTGTCTTTGGGTTTATAACTCAAGCGGTATGGCTCGGCAACCTTGTTGCGAATCTTCTCGGCAATGGCGCCGGCGACATTTTTTGCCACCTGCTTATTCTTGTCCAGTTCAATGAGCATGACGATAAACTCGTCGCCGCCAAACCTCGACACCGTATCTATTTCTCGAACACAACTGTTGATACGGCAAGCCGCCTCTACCAGGAGTAAATCTCCCGCACTGTGCCCATAAGTATCGTTTAACGGCTTAAAATTATCCAGGTCCAGAAACATCAGGGCTCCATAATGACCGCTACGCTTGCTGGCAATCATGGCCTGCCGCATACGGTCAATGAGCAGACGCCTGTTGGGCAACCCCGTGAGCTCGTCGAAATCGGCCAGCTGGCGAAAGTGACTTTCGCTGTCTTTTAACTTCTGCTCGTCAATTTTGCGGCGAGTTACATCCTCCGTGATGCCCATTAGTTTTTCGACCGCGCCCCGGGAACTTTTTATGGGCACAAAACACGACTTGAAAACCTGGTACTGCCGGGCGGAAGACTTGAATTCAAACTGGCTGGATTCCCCGCAAAACGCATTTTCCATCAAGGATCGGATTCGGGGCAGGTCCTCGGGATGTACCGCATCGAGGTAATAAAGCCCGATTGCCTCGCTTTCGGAGTTCAGCCCCAGCATTTCAAGCCCGGCCCTGTTCATGGAGATAATCTTGCCCTGTAGATTGATTTCCTGAATACACATGGGGGAGTTTTCTACCAGGAGGCGATGGCGCATCTCGCTGCTTCGCAGGGAGTCTTCCGCCATTTTACGCTGGGTAATATCCCGGATAAAGGCGTTCAAGAAAAAATCACCCCCCCTTCTTACGGCAGTAACCGAAAGTTCAACGGAAAATTCCGCCTGGTCGCGGCGCAAGGCCGTCAGTTCAAGCCGCCTGCCAATCAGACGACTTTTACCGGTTTTACGAAATCGTTTTAAACCCGCCTCGAAGGCCTGACGCTGGGCGACAGGTACGATAAGATCGACGATACTTTTGCCGATTACCTCGTCGCATTTGTAACCAAAAAGCGTCTCGGCTTCGGTATTCCAACTCGTGGTGATGCCGTTGCTGTCGATGCTGATCACGGCATCTGGGGCGGTATTTAATATGATTCGAATGCGCTCCTCGCTCTGGAAAAGCTGTCGTTCGTAGTCCAGCCGTATTTTCTCCTCCCGATCTTCCTGGAGTACCCTCAAGATGGCCACCGACAATCGCCCCAGCCGGTCCTTTAATATATAATCCCTGGCGCCAAGCCTGAGCAATTCTACGGCCTTTTCCTCGCCGATGGCGCCGGAGACCATGATTACCGGAATTTCCGGAAAAGTCTTTTGTACGTATAATAGCGCATCGTACCCCGAATACATTGGAAGGGAATAATCTGAAAGTATAATATCCGGTTTAAATTCGGCAAGAACGCGTTTAAAGGATTCCTCCGTTTCAACCCTTCTCAGGGAAAACGACAATTCCTCTTTGTGCAAATGATACTGTATCAACTCGGCATCATTGATATTATCTTCCAGTAGTAATATTCGAAGCTCGTTCACGGAATCTTTCCTTTTTCATTCTTTCGTTTCTGCACCCCGCAGCCGGGCGCACTGTCTTTTGGCATTTACTCAAATCATTTCTCATCTTTAACCGCCGGCTCGTCGGAAACTTTGACATTCGGCAGGTTAAAGTAAAACGTTGCTCCTTTTCCCGGTTGGCTTTCGGCCCATACCTGACCGCCATGGCGGTTTATGATTCTTTTAACAATGGCAAGCCCTATGCCGGTTCCCTCAAATTCTTCAACCTTGTGGAGCCGCTGAAACACCCCGAAAAGCTTGTTCACATAGGCCATGTCAAAACCGACACCGTTGTCCTTTACATAATACATATTCACCAAACCCTGCACCTGCCCGCCGATTTCGACTTGCGGTTTCTTTTCCTTTGAGGAAAACTTTATGGCGTTTAAAATCAGGTTCTCAAAAACCTGCTGGATCAAGGCACGGTCACAGGCGACATCTGGCAGCGGCTTAATTTTAAATTCAACAGGGACTTTGCCAGGTTCCGGCTTGAGACGCTCCAGGATATCTTCAATAACCCCGCGTATATTGACCTCATAAAAAGACATCTCGGCGCGCCCGGTCCGGGAAAAATGTAAAATGTCGTCAATCAACGTCGACATCCGGATTGTGTTCGTGCGCACCACGTTTAACAGCCGCCTGCCCTCATCATCGAGTTTGTCGCCATACTTATCCAGTACGATTTGTGAAAATCCATCAATGGCGCGCAAAGGCGTACGAAGGTCGTGAGAAACGGAATACGAGAACGCCTCCAGCTCCTGGTTTACCTCTTCAAGCTCCCGGGTACGTTTCTTGACCCGCGCCTCCAGGGCCTCATTGAGCAACCCGATTTGCGTATGTGAAAGCTTTAAATCGTCTTCAGCCTTCTGACGTTCCTGTAAAAGTTTCCGGTTTCGCAAATTCCAGACGACCAACCCCAAAAACCCGGTTAGCCAGATCATCAAATGGGTAAGGGCAAGTTCCAGCATATGCTCTGATTCGTGAGCTTGAAAGGAAGCCAGGGAAACGGTATTACTGATACCCCCGCGGATATCGCCGACCTTATAGCCTTGAAACGCATGGCATTTCAAGCATCCCGGTTCCGTAATCAAAGGTCTCATCAATCGCAGCCAGGGCTTACCGTCGATCTGGGCCACTTCAAGGTATTCCTTCTCGCCCCTTTCAAAGCTTTTCAACGCTTCAACTTCCCATTGTGCCGGCTTGTTATTGGGGTTAATTGTTTTCAGGCTGGTTATATGACTTTCAATGCCGAATTCTTCTATGTAATCCTCGTAGATTTGCCGCAGAATATAGGCCGGGTTCATCAGGGTATACACCCGGCCATCGGGCAGAACAACTTCACGATTTGGAAGATTCAACAGGGGGTTGGCCGGGGTATGCCCGGTAAGCGGTACGTAGACGCCGCCATGGGATGTGGCCCAGCGGCGAAAGGTCAAATCTTTGTTCAGGTTTGCGCGCGCCGCCGCCGTTGCATTTGACAAGGTTTCGTGTTTAAAATCAAGTACATTCCAGACCATGGATAACGAAATCAATGCGACCCATAAAAAGGTCATCACCGCAAAACCGGTCATCTTGGTACGAAAAGCGTTTACTGCTTTTTTTAAATTCATAAATCTCCATCAGTTACCCTTGTATCGGTATTCAAATCCGCCATGGTCTTTCCTTTACCAAGTATAGTCAATATTTGCACCCTTTAACAAGTCTTTTTTAACCTCCCCGCCTGAGTTACTCTCTTTTCGAGTAAAGCATTGAACTTTGGAGATGACTTTGTTATCACAATATAGTTCATGCCTAAGCTCTCTCCGGTGGCAAAATATACTGTCGCGACAGCTTTAAGAATTGACTGCCTGAATATAAATCAAAGGTAGACGAATGGACGCACATAGCTCTTCGACAAAAGCCATCTTCTATGCATTTTCAGCCAACCTTGGTATCGCGATTGCCAAAGGTATCGGCGCTTTCTATACGGGTTCCGGTAGTATGCTGGCCGAGACCATTCACTCGCTGGCCGACTGCGGAAACCAGGTATTGCTGTTTTTCGGCCTGAAGAGTTCCGAAAGAAAACCTACAAAGGAACACCCCTTTGGGTTTGGCAAGTCCATTTATTTCTGGAGTTTTATTGTCGCCATTTTACTCTTTAGCCTCGGCGGAATGTTCTCGGTATATGAAGGCGTTGAAAAAATCCATTCTCCCGAAGAGATCACAAGCCCGATCATCGCCCTGGTCATTCTCGGGGTCTCCATTTTCCTGGAAGGCGGCAGCTTCTGGGGCGCGACAAAAGAAATAAATAAAATACGGAAAAACCGTTCATGGAAAGAATGGATCAGGACAACCAGAAGCGCCGAACTCCTGGTTGTCTTTGCCGAGGACCTCGCCGCCATGATTGGTCTGACCATGGCCTTTTGTTTTGTACTTCTGGCGATGCTAACGGGTAACCCGGTTTTTGACGCCATTGGTTCCATATGCATCGGCAGCATTCTTCTTTTTATCGCCTTTTTCCTGATGATCAAGGTACAGGCCATGTTGATTGGCCGAAGCGCCGATCCAGAAGTTCTGGAGTTTATTACCAAAGTTATTGAAAAAGATAAAAACATCGAAGAGGTCTACCACGTCATCAGCCTCCAGATGGGTCCCAAAATCATGCTTTCTGCCAAAATCCGTATGAACGAGAAGTTGTCCATCAAGCAGGCCTGTGTCGCCATCAATGCCCTGGAGAAAAAAATCAAAAAAGAATTCCCCGAAATCCAGTGGTCGTTTATCGAACCCGACATCGAAAATTAATTTAGTGGGCAATGCGGGGCGGTAAACCGCCCCGCATTGCCCACACAAAGCATTTGCCGGGTTACTCTACCTGCCAAGGGCTTTCAAGGCTTGTATCAGCACCTTGGGATTGTGGATCGAATCGTATACTGGCAGTACATCCTTTCCGGTATCAAATAAGCCATAAACTGCCGTTTGTGCACATCGAACAGAGTATTCTACCGTAAATACACAGTCCTTCGGTACTTCTGCAAACTGACCAAGAAATGCAAAATTTGCCGCTCCTTCGGGTAAGACGTCGGGCCTGTCACCCTTTGCACAGGGCATAAACAGGCTGTCTATAAAGGGCATGGCAACAGGAATGCAATTGACTTTACCCGAATCAACAATTGGTTTCATCAGCTTCTGTATTTTAAGCTGGTACCAGAGCTCTTCGAGTATTTCTTCTCCGTTACAATCGCTCATCTTTTTCTTAACATAATTGCCAACATTATCCGGGTATAAGGCATATCCCCAGAAAACTTTTACGTTCTTTGGTTGGTCAGGGAAATGAGGTTGGCGCGCAACAACGATGGACATCAACCAGTTTGAATCGGTCATTGTCACCAAACCGCCGGTACCATTTAAATTACCGGTAAAATCTTCCATGTAATCATGGAAGGAATCGTCTTTCAAGGTTGCCGTAAATGAATACCATTTTTGTAAATCGATATTGTTGCTGAAAACACCAGGGTTACCAAAAGACTTATCCTTTTGTGCAATTTTTTCCCATAGCATCCACGCGCCGGAAGAGGATTTATTCTTTAAAACCGGGGGTTTTGTCCATGATCCCTTGTCGGTGCTTTCTGTAATCGACCCGTTTGTTATAAACACATAGTCGTTACTGCCGAGTCTGATCACCTCTTCTCTTGTGTCCCTGGTTATTACATGCAAAGCCGTAGCCGTTTTTTTGTCTGTACCCAATTCAAAATCGATATCGGTTACCTGTGTCTGTAAGTCGAAATGCACCCCCTTTTCCTGGAGGTACCGCTGTAACGGAATTACGACAGAATGGTACTGGTTATACTTGGTCCGCAAGATCCCGCCCAGCCTGGGCATACCATCCACGAGGTGGATAAAACGTTTCATATAACGCCTCATCTGGGCGACGCCGCTCCATTTTTGAAAAGCAAACATGGATGTCCAGAGATACCAGTAATTGGTCCGGAAAAAATCCTCCTGGAACCAGTCCTGGATCCTGATGTTGTCCAGAGATTTTTCCGATGCAAAGGTCAGTCTAAGCAAATCTGCCTGGTCAGCCAGGGAGAGACCGAAAGAAGAAAGATCCATTTTCTTTGCGTCTTTTAACAAACGGGCCTGCGCATGGGAAACATACCTGGCATTGAATTCAAAACATTCATCCTTTACAGATATATTTGGGTCATCATAAGATGGAATATGGGACAAAAGATCCCAGTAGCATACAAAATGCTCTTCATGCATCCTGCCGCCCCGAATGATAAATCCGTTTTGGGCATCTCCGCCGCCGTCGAGGGCGCCGCCAATAACGTCATTTTGCTCAAATATATGAATATTATCACCGGGAACGCCCGCGTCTTTAATGAGATATGTCGCACTTGCCAAAGAGGCAATACCGCTACCCACAAGATATACTTTGGAATCTCTTGGATTATTATTTTTTTGCCTGTGCATTTCTTTTGTCTCTTTTAATTTCTTTGCTGACTTTTATTTTATTATTTCATAAAGAAAGTATTTCCATATAAAATCGTAGCAAGTTTGCAGATGCAGCTTTTTCAACTGACAAATTGATAAGTACAATTATATTACTTTGTTTTAACCAATTAAACCAAAAAAGCTCATTATTGGCGTTAAAAAGCAAAAATGTGTCTCTATTGCAAATGGATGAATGAGTGAGTTTTGAAAAACCCCCGCGTTTTGTTGGCGCTTGCGTTTGGAAATGAAGTTTCGGTATAATTGCGGCAAAAAAAAGCCAAAAACTATTTTATGTTACAATAAACCGGAGTTGTCCCTGATGAATTTGACGTTTAAGAATTTTTATGAACTGAAATGATATGGGGATTAAACACCCCCATATCACTTAACAGATTGCACAGAAACTTTTATAAAACCAATTTTTTAAAAAGTTTTCTTAAAAAAGTTTCTTCAATTTGGCTGCTGCGTCCTGTTTTGCCTTTTCCTGGGCAGCCTTGCTTGCCTTGTCGGCTTCTTTCTTGGCGGCTTGCTGGGCGGCTTGCTGGGCGGCATCGGTGGCTTGCTTTTGAAGCTTTTCAGCCTCGCCTTTTAAAAGGGCCGAGGCATCTGCCGATAATTTGCGGCTTTCCTGAGCGACAATGTCTTTGGCCGAGGGAAATTCGGGTTTGACGATAGCAACATTCGGACGAGAAAGTTTGCCGGTCGATTTATAGCCAAACATGATGCGGTTTTGATCGTCGCGGGCGGGTTTCAAAACGTTGTTACGAATGGTTTCCACCTGGAGACTTTCGCCAGCTTTGGCTCGCAGACCTGCCGGCAGATTCCTGACGACGCCGTCAATGGCGGGCTTAAGAATCACATCGACCTGCTTTTCAATCGACGCGGTGTGTTTGGGCGCAAGTTTCAGATAGCCGGTGAGAAGGTTTTCGTAGGTGTTGATATCCACCCAGGATTTTTCATCAACAACGATACTGGTATCTTCCGAGTTGATCACAAGGTCGCTCAAGAACGTTACCTTTCCGTTGTTGTATTCCAGTTTCACCTTGCTGTCGCTGTTTAGGGCGATATCGTCTTTGAGAAAGTCGAGACTGATTCCGATTTTCTTTAACTGGTCGGCGCCTTTTTTAAGTTTCTCAAAAATCGCAAGGCCCGTCATCTGCGATCCTTTGTGAAAGACGGCCTCTACGGTCGCCAGTTTGGTGGGCTCCCCTGTCTGGGGGTTAAAGGGCACAATGGCGCCGGTAGAAGAGAAGATAAAAAGAAAGGAGCTGATGGCGCCTTCGGCCTTCTTGTTTTCTTTCAGGCCAAGGTTTAAACCCATGCTTAAATTCACGCGATTTTTTCCAGGTTGATCCAGGTGGGCCGGGTCAATATAAATATCCTTCAGCAGAAAGTCGACATTGCTGACGGTGAGAGTATTCTGGATTTTCTGGATGTTGACGGTAAATTCCCCGCCCTCCATGCCAATTTTACCCATTTTGATAATACCAGGGGCGCTTTTTATCGAGAAGGGTTTTGAGGTTTCCTCTTTATCGTCTGCGGAGGTTTTGCCCTGCTTTGCGGCCACAGCAGCGGCGGCATCCTTTTCGGAAGCCTTTGATTTTGCATCGGCCTTTTCCGAATCTGTTTCAGGCGCCGGCGGTTTAAGTAAAAGAGGGAGAATGTTGTTGCCGCCCTTTTCGTAAAGCACCACATCAGCCTTCGGTTTGATCAATAAAAGACTCTTTAATTCAAAGTCTTTACCGAGGGACATGATTAGCTTTCCGGCGGCGATCTTGAATTCAAAACGTTCAAAACCGATCACTTCTTTAACGACCGGGGAGCGTTCGGCCATGGGCTTTTTCATCTCGGCGTCTTTTTCGGCGATTTTAAAACCGTCGATGCTGATTCCCGAGAAGGCAGCCCAGAGAGGTACCGAGATGTCGCGAATTTCAACGCGGCCATTGATGGCTCCCTCAATCTTTGAAGCGATAAAATCTTTCGTTACAATAACCTTGATGGCGATACCGGCGATGAGAACAAGAGCCGCCAGGCCCCCGAAAACCCATGCCAGAATTTTCACTAATTTTTTCATATCAGCCAATTTTATGGATTATCACGGCTGTCAAGCTCTAAGTGCCCCCAAACCCCAATTTTCAAAGGGACCTGGAGCTTAGGCATGAACTATATTGTGATAACAAAGTCATCTCCAAAGTTCAATGCTTTACGCTACAGCCGTTACTCGACTTCGATGAGGGTTTCGTCCGGGTTGACGTTATCGCCCTCTTTGATGTAGATTTTTTTAACCGTTCCGTCGATGGGGCTATGAACTTCGTTTTCCATTTTCATCGCCTCGACGATACACAGGGTGTCGCCGGCCTTCACCTGTTCGCCAATTGAAACCTTGATATTGACGACGCGGCCCGGCATGGCTGTCGTGATTTGGCCTTTTTTAGCGGCCTTGGGTCTTGACGAATGTGAACTGCTGATATTGCTGTCGATGACCCCGTCGGCGCTGGGTACGACCTCGACGAGCGATTGAACCATCACCTCTTCCATCTTGCCGTCGACCTTCAGGAAAAACGGCCGTACGTCTTCAGATTTATGGCCCGTGCCGGCAACCTTGATGTGAAAGGTTTCGCCATGAACCGTGATCTTAAACTCGCTCGGTGCAAGGTGTTGCATTTCAACCCTGGGTCCTTCTTCGGGAACAACCACGTCCAGCGGCTCGGGAACCAGCTTGCCCTGTTCCCGCTGGCCAAAATATTCCAGGGCAACATTCGGAAACAGGGCGTAGGTGAGAACATCCTCGATTCCGCGGGCCTTGCCGCCAAGTTCCCTCGTCAGCTTCTCCATCTCGGGTTCAAGCAGATCCGCCGGACGGCAGGTAATCGGAATTTCGTCGCCAATGGCTTTTTTACGAACCTTCTCGTTAATCGGCGCCGGTGACTTGCCATAGAGACCTTTCAGGTAATTTTTTGTCTCGCTCGTAATCACCTTGTATCTTTCGCCCGTCAACACGTTCAGGGTCGCCTGGGTGCCGACAATTTGCGACGTCGGGGTAACCAGCGGGGGAAAACCAAAATCTTCCCGAACCCGGGGAACTTCCAGCATCACCTCGTCCATACGGTCCAGGGCGCCCTGCTCTTTCAATTGCGAGGCCATGTTTGAGATCATGCCACCGGGCACCTGCGAAATCAATACCTTTGTGTTGATACCGGTAAATTCGCTTTCGTACTTATGATACTTTTTTCGCACCTTTCGAAAGTAATCGGCCACCTCGTCCAGTAGCGCCAGATTCAACTGTGTACTGTGCGGGGTCTCGGCCAGCGACGCCACCATGGGTTCCGTGGCCGGCTGGGAGGTACCCGAAGCCAGCGGGGAAATCGCCGTATCGATGATATTGCAACCGGCCTCAATGGCTTTTAAATACGCCATGGACCCCATACCGCTGGTCTCGTGGGTATGCAGGTGAATGGGAACCTTGATTTTTGCCCGGATCCTTGAAATCAGGTCAAAGGCGTTGTTCGGGGACAAAAGACCGGCCATGTCTTTTATACAAATCGTATCGCAACCCATCTTCTCCAGTTTAACCGCCATTTCGACAAAACCGTCGTGGGTATGGACCGGCGATGTGGTATACGATATGGCGCCTTCGGCAATGGCCCCGCATTTTTTTACCGTCGCCACGGCCTTTTCCATATTGCGAATATCGTTCATGGCGTCGAAAATTCGAAACACATCCATGCCGTTGTCGACAGACTTTTCTATAAATTTAATGAGAACGTCGTCGGAATAATGGCGGTACCCCAGAAGGTTTTGCCCTCGCAGGAGCATTTGCAGTTTTGTCTTTTTCAGGACTTTCTTGATTTCACGCAACCTGTCCCAGGGGTCTTCTTTTAAGTACCGGAGACAGGTGTCAAACGTCGCCCCGCCCCAGACCTCCATGGACCAGAACCCGATCTCGTCCATTTTTCCGGCAATCGGTAAAAGGTCCTCGGTTCGCATTCTTGTCGCCAGAAGCGACTGGTGCGCATCCCGAAAGGTTGTGTCGGTAATTCTAACCCGCTGGTCGTTAATCTTCAAGTCTTTTGCGTCGTTGTTACTCATCATAATCTCCAAATCTGCATTCTGGTTCTTTATCGGCTGCGGCTGCTCTGATTCAGGCAAAGAACTATAAACCTTCATGGGCGGCGATGGCCGCCGAGAGGGCTAAAATAAGGTCCAGCGAATCCCGGTATTCCTTGTATTCCATCAACTGGGGGTTGTCTGAAATAAACGACGTGTCAAAGTGGCCCTTGATAAATTTCTCATTTTTCATGATCTCCAGCTGGTAGGGGATCGTCGTTTTGACCCCGCGCAGGATAAACTCGCTTAAACTGCGGCGCATCCTGGCTACGGTTTCTTCCCAGGTCATGCCAGAGACGGTTAGCTTTGCCAGCATCGAGTCAAAATACCCCGGAATAACGTAATCCTTATAGGCTGCCCCGTCAATGCGCACCCCGATACCGCCTGGTGAATAGTACGCCGATACCTTGCCGACATTGGGCATGAAATCTTTCTTGGGATCCTCGGCGTTAATCCGGCATTCGATGGCAAAGCCGCGAATTTGAACCTCTTCCTGTTTTATCCCCAGGGGCAATCCCGCGGCAATTTCAATTTGCTTTTTTACGATATCGATTCCGGTTACGGCCTCGGTCACGGTATGTTCCACCTGGATGCGTGTGTTCATTTCAATAAAATAAAAATCTTTATTTTTGTCCACCAGGAATTCAACCGTACCCGCATTGACATAGTTGACCGATTTAGAAACGGCAATTGCCGCCTCGCCCATCTTTTGACGAAGATTTTCGTCAAGGATTAACGATGGAGCGATTTCAATCAATTTCTGGTGCCTTCGTTGAATCGAACAGTCGCGTTCGCCGAGGTGAATGGTATTTCCCTGGTTATCGGCCAGAATTTGAAATTCTATATGGTGGGGGTTTTCAATATACTTTTCAATGAAAACCTCTGTCGAACCAAAAGCGCCTTTGGCCTCGCTTCGAGCCACCGAAATGGCCGCAAGGAGTTCTTCCTGGCTTTGAACAACCCGAAGGCCGCGCCCGCCCCCGCCGCCGGTTGCCTTTACCATCACCGGGTAACCGATCTTTTTGCAAATGGCCAGGGCCTCTTCGTCGGTCTCTACGCTGCCCTCGGAACCCGGAACCGTAACGATACCGGCCTTGATGGCGCTTCTTTTGGCCTCGATCTTGTCGCCCATCATGGAAATCACCTCGGAGGACGGACCAATAAAGGTAATTCCTTTTTTTTCGCAAAACAGGGGCAGCTTGGGGTTTTCTGCTAAAAATCCATAGCCGGGATGAATGGCGTCGGCGCCAACCTTCAGGGCAAGCTCGACAATACCGGTGACATTGAGGTAGCCCTCAACCGGGCCTGGCCCTACCAGGTAGGCTTCGTCGGCTTTTTTAACGTGGATGGCTTCGCTGTCGGGTTCTGAAAAAATGGCCACGGTGAGTATGTCCAACTCTTTACAGGCGCGAATAACCCTCGTTGCGATCTCGCCTCGATTTGCTACTAGTACTTTTTTAAACATAATTATTTCTTGTTATTTGCCAGATCAGAAAAACCAGGAAAACACAAATGGTTCACAGACAGCATAAAACTCCATTTGGCGGAACTTGTAAAAAAACCATGCCTTGAACATGCATTTTTTATAATAAAGGAAACGTTCAAAATTCAGAATGATAACGTCAATCCTATTTTACACGCCGTTTGGAAATTTTTTATAGGCTAAAGCCTGTGCAGAAACTACTTTGCGCGAGTAAAATTAACCATAAAGTTCAATGCTTTACTCGAAAAGACCCGTGAACTTTAAAAAAACAAGCAATAAACAATTATGAAAAATTTACCCCTCGTTCGTATTCCTCCCTCCATTTTTCTCCAGGTTCGAAAAGGCAGCCCCTGGGTTTACCGCGACTCGCTTCCCGATTACGAGGAAATCCGTTCGTTGTTGCCCGACGGCGGTTGGGTGAGGGTCTCCAACTCAAAGAATCCCGGGGGATTGGCCCTTTTCGACCCAACAAACGCCATCGCGCTGAGGGTGTTCGACAGTTCCCGCGACGAGGTTCCGCTAAAGCCGTTTTTGCGTTATAAAATTTCATCGGCGGTTTCGTTGCGCGCGCCGATCGATCGCAGCCTTACAAATGCCGTGCGCCTGATTCACGGGGAAAATGACTTTCTGCCGGGGCTTGTCGCCGACATCTACGATCGTCTCCTGGTGTTTCGCCCCGATTGCGCCGCATGGCTGGACCACCTGCCCCTGGTGATGGAATATCTGGCAAAAGAAATTTCCTTCGATGCGGCCTACCTTCTTTACCCGGAAAAATCCGGTTGGTTAACCGATGAGGTTTCTCTGCCCGTTGAATTCCTGGAAAACTCGTTGCGGTTTATCTCTGACCCTTCTGTGGGCCAGAAAACCGGGTTTTTCCTCGACATGCGCGATAACCGAAACGCCATTAAAAAGATTTCTGCCGGCAAAACGATTCTCAACTGCTTTTCGTACACCGGGGCTTTTTCGGTTTACGCAAGATCCGGCAATGCCTTGAAAACCTCCAACGTCGACATTGCCGCCGGGGCCATCGAGGCGGCCAGGGAAAACCACCGTCTCAACGGTTTTGCCGACTCTCTGACCGACTTCCTGGTGCGCGATATTTTTGAATACCTGGAAGAATTACCGGTAATTGCCTTCAATAAAATTCGAACCGACAAAGGGCCCTATGACTTGATCATCCTGGATCCGCCTTCGTTTGCCCACTCCAAAGACAAGGTCGAATCGGGGCTTTCGGCCTATCAAAAACTCAACGCCATGGCGCTTCAACGTCTGGGGGCGGGTCAATACCTGGCGACGGCATCCTGCTCCTCGCGCATCAGCGACGAGCAGTTTTCCCAGGCCATTGGGGCTGCCGCAGAAGAAACCGGTCGAAAACTCCGAAGAATATATTCCCATGGCGCGGGTCTTGACCACCCTGTCGCCGTCGACAGCGGCATCATGCCCTATTTGAAATTTCACATATATATGATCGGTTAGCCGCAATGTGCCAGTGATCCTATCAGTCGATGAGTCAATGAGTCGATGTGTCGTTGAATTGTCGTTGTGTTCATGAACTGATGAACAAAGGGGAAATCTCAAGGATAAACTAATCTTTATCGGTATCCAGTACGTGCTGGATGGTTCTTGCCATCAACTCGGGGTCTTTTTTTATGGGAACGCCTTCAACAAGAATTTCGTCGCTACCGGCCGTTGTTTTTCTTTTTTTGACCATAGGTTTGGCGGACGATTCTGCGACTTCGAGATCCTCGGATACATTTTCAGAACTACCTTCAAGATCATCGCCATTGTCCTGGTCCCGGTCATCCTCATTTTTTTCCAGGTCAAAGTTAAAATCACCCGATTCGTCGTACATTCCCGGAAGCCGGGAATCGGCCATCTCGCCATTTTCCGTAGCGCCAAAGGCGGTTTCCAGTTCGCTTGTAAAGTCCGGCAGGAGTTTTTTCAGCAACAAATAGCAGAGATTCCAGAATATCGCCATGATGATACCCGAAAAGACCGGTCGAAGAATAATTTCGGGAAAACCCGGTCCCTTGAAAATCACGATGACCAGGGAAACGATAAAACCGACCAGGGCAAATGCGATTGTCGCTTTAATATTCCACTTTTGAATCAGGTTGTTTATCATAAATTTATAACCGCGGCCAAAAGATCATCAGGGCCGCCGGGGCGCGCCAAGTCATGTATGAAATAACTTTTGAAAAAACTTTCCGAAACCGGGGCCGTCTTTTGATTCCGTTAATTTCTGGTTAATGATCTTGCCCGCAATCAATTGCATGCAGGCGCTGGCCTTGCATTTGGGATATTCCAGTACAAACGGTTTTTGCTGGCGAATCGACTTGGAAACCAGTTCGTCCTCAAAAATATACCCGGCAGAGTCGACCTTGACGTTTAAAAACTGGTTGGAAATATTTACCACCCTCTCCAGAACCTTGCGGGCCTCAAGCGAAGAGGAAACCCGGTTTACCAAAAGCTTGATATTCTTGTCTGCCGATTGCAATACAATGGACTTGATGATTCCATAGGCATCGGTGATGGCGGTTGGTTCCGGGGTTGTCACGACAATGATTTCGTCGGCGGGCAGCGTAAAGCCGATGACGTTGGCGCCCACACCGGCGCCCGTGTCGATGATCATGAGATCATAATGAGGAAGACTCTCAAATTCATGAATCAGTTTTTCCCGTTCGGTGATGTTCAGGTTGGCCAATATGCTGTAACCCGAAGCGCCGGCGATCAAGTCCAGACCCTCCGGGGTTTTAATAATAATTTCGTTGAGTTTTTTTGTACCTTTTACGACATGGTACAGGTTGTATTTGGGTATGACCCCCAGCATGACGTTGATGTTGGCAAGCCCCAGGTCGGCGTCAAAGAGCAAGACCTTCTTTCCGGTCCTGGCGATGCTCAGGGCCATGTTGACTGAGACGGAACTTTTACCGACGCCCCCCTTGCCGCTGGTAATGGTAATTACCTTGGTTCGGGTACCTGGTGCGGTTTTTTCGGAAACCTCCGGAGCCACTTCAACCGGCGGCTGTTCAGACTCTACCTTCTCTTGTTTTTTCCGGGCCATTCGGCGTAAGCTGTATGCCTGATCCTGATCAACTTCTAATTCTTCCAAAGTAGTATCCTTTACGATTTCCTTCTCTAACAACATACGAAATTATCGGATCTTTCGCGAATAAATCTTATTATTTTCCGGCATTCGAATGCCGGTTGAAAAACCCGGGGCGGGCTTTTCCGGGACATCAATCCCCCGGGAAGCCGATGGCAAAATCCATTTTTCATTTTGTCGATAGAATTTTCGCCATACTCCAGAGTTTTATCGTTTTGTCGTTTCCGCCGGTGGCGATGAACCTGCCGTCCGGGCTGACGTCAATTGAGTTGATCGAATCCCCAAAGGCTGCCAGGGTAATCGGCTGGAGTGTTCGAATGTCCCAGACAATGATCTTGCCGTCTTTATCGGCGCTGACCATTTTTGACATTGAGGCGACAATCTTCACGGCGTTTACCGACGACTTGTGCTCTTTTAAGATTGCGATTTCTTTTAAAGAATCCAGCGAAAAAAGTTTTACCGTCGAGTCGACCGAAGCGCTGACCAGGAGGTTGGCTTCGTCGTCGATGTCAATGGCTGTGACGGCGTCGTCGTGAATTTTACGGTTGAAGTTTTCGCCTTGCGAACAGTCGGCAAGGTCCCATCGCAACAGGTTTCCGCCGGCCGTTACGCCATAAACAGAATTTGTTTTTACGGAATATTTCACGGCGCGTATCTTGTAATCGGCGGACTTGCAATTTTGCAGGACCGTATAATCCGCAAGGCTTAAGACTTGCAGGGCCGTATCCCAGCCCGGAACGATTAAAATTCCCTTTTCAGAATTCACATCAAAGCCGGGAATAAAGTTTGAATATAACGCCCTGGTTGTTTCAATCCCCCGGCGGACATCCCAGGTTAACAACGTTCCCTGGTAATTGACCGTCAACACCTGGTTATTGGAGTTTACAAAGGCAATGTCAAAGATTTTGTCGTACCGGCCGTCAAGGCGCCGTAAGAATCTGCCGCTTTGTCCATCCCAGATTATAATATTGCTGTCATTGCCGCCCGAGGCCAGAAGTTTTCCATCGCTGCTGTACTTTACCTTGATTACGGAATTGAGATGACTCTCAACGGGGTTGTTTTCAGGATTAATTAAAATGGGCGGTTTACCACAGGAAAAAAACCCCAAAAGTGCCAGGGCAAAAATTCCACGTATCGATTTCGATAATACATTTGTATAAAATTTTCTCATACGATTACATAACCTCCGGATTTTCCAAAAAACTGCCCGAACATTATCCGAGACAAGCCGGGGCTATGGTTATTCCTGCTCAACCGGCGGCAATAACATTTTTCGGCTGATTTCAGCCCGCCTTTCCGGGGTAAAAAGAGTGAGAATATACGGGGTTATCTGGGGCGTCCCCTCTTCTTCAGATAGCTTATCCATCTTGTGAAGTACGTCAATGATGTCAAAATCCCTCCAGTTGGTCATCATCTCCACGGCTTTCTCCGGGGGCATGTTCATGACCTTCTGGGCGATATCGCGAACCTTTTTGTCGCGATTGCTGAGATCCTGGGCAAGGAGTTTGATGGATTCGCGCTCAACCTCGATGTTTTTTTTCACCGCGTCAATTTCGGCCTGCTGGTTGGACAGGTTGTCGGTCATCTCTTTGAGTTTTTCTTCTTTTTGAGAAAGCTTTTCTTCCCGCTCCTGAAGCTCTTCGGCGACCTTTCGGTAGGCCACCTTGTCAACCTCGCCGGGGTATTCCTTGTCGTCGAGCTTATCCGGGTTCTTAGGTTGAAAAAAATTACTGTAATGGGAGACGTTAATTACCCCGACCCGGTCCAGTACAAATACCAGCAAGGCGGAGGCAAATAAAATGGAGATCAATAATAACAGCGCCAGTCTTCTATCGTTCATCTTTAATTACCCCAAATGAGCCGATTTTTGCGATAAGCCAAAGGCTTTGTCGCGGGGGCTATGCGCCTGGCAGGAGGTCAAACGCAGGTTGTCGTTTATCTTGCCGCGAAGTTTAAATACATAGCCCGACATAAACCCAAGTTCGTTGTTTAACTTTCTCATTCTTTTTTTCAAAAATCGTATGCTTAAATTTTCCCCAAGCTTTTCCATAAATACCGTATTTTTCTTTTTTTTAACTACCATCTGCAATGTGTCCATTCCTCTACGCTCCCGTCTTTCTCTGGTTAAATTCATCGGTTTCTTTATATTCCAGTTTTCTCAACTCCAACTGGTATTCGTTGTTCTTTTTTTCTTTTAATATTTCCAGGATCTTTCTGCGTTGTCTTGCCTTCTCGGCATTTTTCCGCAAAAGTTCGTATTCCTCTTTTCTCGACTCAATTTCCTTTTGCGCCTGGACAATGATCTTGCCCAGGTTCTCATGATAGAGCCCTGCCAGGCTTTTGTCGGCCAGGTTGAAATAACCCTGCGCCATTCTTTGCCTTTCCAGGCTGATAAATTCTTTTTTCAAATCATTTGTCTCGGCAATTTTCTGGGTCTGTTTGTTGATTTCGCCGAGAATTCTGCCGTATTTTGAAAATTCCTGTTTCTCCTGGAACTTTCGAATCTTCAACAGGGGTTCAAGCGCATAACGAAATTTTTTCATATCAGTTTATCTTTAAATCTCAAACCTGGCCAGCCCTTCTGGGTTTTCTCTGGTCCCGGTTTAACAACGAATAAACTTCCTTAAGCTGGTTCAACGAATTCTCAAAGGTTTGAAAATCCTCCACTTCCTGGTTTAAAAAGGCGTTTAACTGGTTGCGTATCATAAGCGACCGGTCAAGCACGGGGTTGGCTCCCTTGACATAGGCCCCAAGGTTGATGATCTCTTCGTTGTCGTTGTACTCCGACATCATTTCTTTAATCGAGGCCGCAAGCCTTACGTGCTCTTTGGGGATAATCGAATTCATACTTCGGCTGATCGACGATACCACGTCAATGGCCGGGTAATGGGACCTGTTGGCAAGCTTTCGGGACAACACGATATGACCGTCGAGAATACCCCGGACGGTGTCGACAATCGGGTCGTTCATGTCGTCGGCTTCGGCAAGCACCGTGTAGATTCCCGTGATGGTGCCTTTTGACGAGGTACCCGCGCGTTCCATCAGCTCGGGCAGCATGGAAAAAACCGAAGGCGGGTATCCCCTGGTTGTGGCCGGCTCGCCGGCAGAAAGTCCGATTTCGCGCTGCGCCATGGCAAGCCGCGTAACGGTATCCATCAGCAAAAGAACGTCCTTACCCTTGTCGCGAAAGTATTCGGCGATGGTGGTGGCCATGTAGGCCGCCCGCACCCGGTGCATCGCGCTTTCGTTGGACGAAGCGACAACCAAAATGGATTTTTTCAGGCCGATTTCGCCCAGGTCGTTTTTGATGAATTCCGAGACTTCCCGGCCCCGCTCGCCGATCATGGCGATTACGTTAACATCGGCCTGCGCATAACGGGCGATCATACCCAGGAGGGTACTTTTACCGACCCCGGAACCTGAAAATATGCCGACCCTCTGCCCCCGCCCCAGGGTCAGCAGGGAATCGATGGTCTTGACCCCGACGGGCATTACCTCGTGAATGATCGGCCGTTCAAGGGGATTGGGCGGGCGATTGTACAAAGTTCGAATTTCGTCGCTGACAAGTTTACCCTTTTCGTCCAGGGGAGAGCCCATACCGTCAATGACCCGGCCCAGCAACTGGTCGCCCAGCGAAACCCTCAGGGGATTCCCCGTCGACAAAACGCGGCAACCCGAATAAATTCCCGTAATGTTCTCCATGGGGGACAATATAATCACGTTGTCCTTAAACCCGACGACCTCGGCCATGATGTAACTTTCGTCTTCAACCCTTTCGACATGGCAGATTTCGCCCAGCTTGGCGTCGGGCCCGGTCGAATAAATGATGTTGCCCGCGACTTCGACAACATTACCAAGAGAACGAACCGTCTCGGTTTTGTTCAGGATTACCTGGTATTTATCCAGTAACCGAATGGGAGGTATAATCTTCTTGGCGATCATGTCTTACACCGGCTTTGCATCGCGAATGGCTTCTTCGATTTCTTTTAACTGCGTAGAAATTCTGGCGTCGATGGCCCCTACGTCGGTTTCGATGATTACCCCGCCCCTGTCGACGCGAGAGTCTTCGTAGATGTTGACCTTGCGCAGCGACTCCATCATTTTGATGACCTCGTCTTTGTGCGCGGTCGTCAATTCCAGGTCGGCAAAATTCACGCGAATGTCGATACGGTCGCGCTCTTTGATGCGGCTTAAGCCGTCTCGAATGTTGTTTAATACCACTTCTTTTCTTTCGACGATTTCATCCTTGATAACCTTTCGGGCAATGATTAAAATCATCTCGACCATCTGCTTTTCAGATTCCTTGATCACCTGCTCGCGAACGTCGATGGCATGGCCCAGAATCGTACCCAGACGGTCGATCAAACGCCGGACCTCGCCCTGCCCTTCGCGGTATCCAATTTCACGCCCGGCATTGTAGCCTTTCTGGTAGGCCTCGTGCTCGATTTCGGCCGTTCGCATCTCGGCTTCTTTCACCATCTTTTCGACTTCAAGGCGGGCCCTTTCGATGGTTTGTTCGGCTTCAAAGCGGGTAGACTCCTGCTCGCGTTTTACCTTTTCTTTCGATTCCTGGATATACCGAAACGATTCGGCCTTCCCCTCTTCGATGATCTGCTCCGACTTTTTTTTGGCGTCGCGAATCTGGTCCTGAATCTGTCTTTCGGTTTCTTCCCGGTATCTCTGAAGCTCGCTTTCGATCTCTTCGATACTTGGACCGGAATACTGCTCCACGATGTTGCCGGTGGAATCCAGCTCAAACTCGGCCAATTCGTCTAACTGCTGGTACTTCTTGTATTTGTCGGGAAGATCCAGCATTACTGAATCTTCCTTTTTTACCACGTTGGGGGTTCTGAAAATTATTCGCGACATGTTTAATCCTCGGCAAGCCAGGTTCGGATCAACTGGGCAACCTCTTCAGGTCTGTCTTTTGCCATATTGATGGCATTCTCAATCATCTCCCTTCTGGCGCGTTCTTCAAGAGACAACTCGACCTCGATACCTTCGTCTTCGATGGCCCGAAGCGCCGCCTCTCTCATCATCTGCTGCTGGGCGGCAAGCTCCTCTTCCCTGGCCCTTCGGCTCTTCTCCAGTTCGCGTCGGACAACCTGAACCAGCAGGACAATCACAATGATCGAGACAAGGGCGATGAGCGAGGTCATCAACATTCTTCGGAAGGCTCTTTTTTTCTTTAAAATTTCGTCTTCGTCTTCGTGTTCTTTACTTCGATCTTTTTGAATGTGTTTCACGGAAATCTGGTCGGCGCGCGCAACGTTATACTCGATCGCCTTTTTTAACACATCGGTAACTTTGGCGATATCTTCGTCGCTGACGGGATGGTACTGACGGATATAGCCCGTACCTTCTTCATTGATTCCCTTTTTCTCCCACCGGCCGTCAAGAATGACCGCCAGGGTTACACGGGATTTCTCCCAGGGTTGTTTCTCAATCTTGTGAGTACTTCGGTTAAATTCATTGTTCTCGATATTTTCTTCTTTGTTGTATTCCGAATGCTGGGTGTCTTTATCCATATAGCCAGGCGGTACATTCGACTCGGCGCCGGCAGGTCCTTCCGGGGTCCAGCCGTGCCCTTTAAACGTTTCGGTAACTTTTTTACGGGATACGGTAAGGGCGTCCTTGGTGACAAGTTCCGAATACGGGGTGGCCGGGTTATCCGGAACCATGACGACAGGCTCAACGACGGTTTTATCAACCGTTTCCTTATCCCAGCGGATTTGCAGGTCGAGCCTGACGATATCGGCCCTGTCTGCCCCGAAGGTATATTCCAATGACTTCTGGATATCCTTGAGCATCTTGAGGCGTTCGGTTTCCTGGATTTTTAATTTCTTTTCAACCAGCGTAAGTTCGTTTTGCTGCTTGTCCATTTCGTCGGGAAAGGCATTGAGCAACTGGCCATCAGGGCCGGCAACGGAAACGTCCTCTTTCTTTAAACCCGGAACGGCGCGGCTGACCAGGGTTACGATGCCCTCGACTTCTTTTCTTTTGAGAGACTCAACCCCGGGGGCAAATTCCAGCAAGACGGCGGCGGTGACGTGTTCGGTATTGTCCTCAAAAAATCCCTGCTCGGGAAAGGCAATGTTTACCTGGGCTTTTTCAATAGACTTGATCCCGGTAAGCATCTTTGAAAGGGCGCCCATCAAGGCGCGCTGCTTTTTTACGTCTTTTTCAAATTTGGTTTCGGACCATTTTTCCTCGTCAAAAATTTCCCAGCCGTGAACTCCCTGGGGAATGAGGTTGTCCTGCGCCAGGGCGACGATGATTCGATCGCGGTCGCCGGGGTTTACATAGATGACGCTTGTGCCGGACGTCTTGTACGAAATGCCCATTTCGTCCAGTTTGGATGAAATTTTGGCAAAGTCTTTTGTTTCGATATTTTTAAACAGAACCTCCCGGGAATCCACCGAGGAGACGGATACGACGACAACCAGGGCGGCCACCAGCGTCAAAGCGACGGCGCCCGCGATGATTTTTTTCGTTGTATCCAGTTTATTTACAAGTTCCAGAACTTTCTGGAACATTTGCTTGAAGTCGGGCATTGTACTTTCCTTACCTTATGATTTGCGGCTTTTGTCTTTTTTGACCGCATCTCCTTCAAGCTCCCTTTGTGAAGGAACTTCTCCGAAAGTATTCTACTTCGCCCCTGCGGGGCGAGATAGAAGAACTCTCAGGAAGCTCCCTTGAAGAAAACCTCACTGAAAGTTGGCTATTTCACCCCTGTGGGGCGAGGTAGAAGAACTCTCAGGAAGCTCCCTTGAAGAAAACCTCACTGAAAGTTGGCTATTTCACCCCTGTGGGGCGAGATAGCTGGACTTTCAGGAAGTTCCTTAACCCTTTTTCTTTTTTATATTTTAGGTTTAAAGGAGCGTCCCCAAAGAACGCGCCTTTTCTTTTTCAATTTAATTTTTTCTGTAAATCCCGCTCATTTTACTCTTATCTCAAGTTAATCAAATCACGGTACGTTTTGATCGCGAGATCCGTGATGGTTTTTGTAAAGGTTATCGCCATCCGGGCCTTTTCTGCCGCAATGGTGACGGTATGAATCTCTACAGAAGACGGATCGGTAATCATCCGCTGGGTCAATTTCTCCGCTTCGATCTGCTGATCGTTGACCTTCATAAGCGACCTGTTGAACAATTCGGAAAAATTCAACGCGGTCGACTCGGGAATTTCCTGGTCCGGTATTCCCCTGTCATGCGCCGTATCCGTTACGCGCATCTGCATTATGTCGCTTCCGACCATCGACTTTGGTAAAAACTGCAAGCTGTCTTTAATGTCCATCTTTATATACCCCTTAATTTAGTTCGCATAACCTGTCAACTGTTATTAATTTTATTATTTATATAGCTAAAAAGTACTACATATCTGTTTATATAAACCCATGTAAACTATGCCCGTCCAATCTGAAGCGCCTGCTGGAACATACCCTTAAAGCCCTCGATGATCTGGACGTTAGCCTGGTACGAACGGCTGGCCGCGATCATGTCGACCATCTCGGTGACCGGGTTCACGTTGGGGTATTCGACATATCCCTTCTTTGGTCCGATCTGGATAGCGTCGGGATGCCCCGGGTCATAAACAAGTCGAAGCGGCGAATTGTCGTCGCGCTGCACCTGGGTAACGCGCACGCCGGCGCCGTCGCCGGTCCGCAGGCCGTGAGGCGCAAAGGGCGATGTCCAGCGGGTTCTCTCGTTGATCGGCTGAAGAATTACCCGTCTTCTCTTGTAAGCCCCGCCCTCCGCGGTTCTCGTGGTCGTGGCGTTGGCGATGTTGTTGGAGATAACGTCCATCTTGAGACGTTGGGCGGTTAAACCGCTGGTGGCTATATTGATTGCTTCAAACATGATTTTATACCGGCCTCATTACAGATTGCATAAGTTTGTCGTTGTTGCTCCAGATTTGGGTCAGGGCCTGGTAGCGAAGCTGGTTTTCCAGCATGTCCTTGGTTTCTTTTTCCGGGTCGACGTTATTGCCGTCGTTTCTCATCGACGTGAGATAGTCCAGGTGAAGCCTTGGTTTTACGGTATGATAGTCGACAGGTTCATAAAAGGCAAGGTGACGCGAGTCGGTCATCTTCGCCGGAACGGCCTCGCGCTTGACGTAATCTTCCGAGTCCAGGGCCCTTTTTAAAGAAGCCTCAAAGGTTACCTCGGAACGCTTGAAGTGCGGGGTATCGGCATTGGCGATGTTATCGGCAAGAACCTTCCGCCGTTGCGATTCAACATCCAGGGTTCTCTCAACCAGGTATTGGGTTTTACCCCAGTGTCCGTTTTCGAAAATCATAGTATCCCTATTATCGCCTGATCCGGCAAAAACATAAATGATTTTTTAAAAATGTGACATAAACGGAAACCGGGATGAGGGCCTGTGCGCAGACGAGCGCCTCGGGCTGTTTAAAAAAATGCCAGACTAAAAGGCATAACCAAGACTGAAGGTAAGTAAACTGACAGAAGAAAAAACGATAAGCGGTAAAGCCTCGCCTAACCGGGAAATATCCGGAAAATTGCCGCGAAAAGGAATATTCACCGATGCCCAGTCCAGTGCCAGAATGAGCCCGTTTTCAAAAAACCACATATTTCCGATACCAAGGCGAAACGTGGTTAATCCAAACTCCAACCCCCCTAGAATATTAAATTGATTCACTTCGGTTATAAAATTCAGGGTGTCTCCCGTAAACCATCTCAGACCACCGCCGATCAATTGAGCCGAATTAAACACCGGTGAGGTGCAAACCAGACAAACCTGGCCAAACCGGACCTCGGCCAATACCTGGGGCATCAAAAAAATTCCCAGTGTAACGGGGGTGGTCATAAACGAAATCACATCAAGACCGCTCGGGGAAACAAACAATAACCCTGCTTTTTTCTCGCGTACGGCTTGACTGGTAATTTTATCAGGAGCACCGTTTTCCGGTTTATCGTTAACCAGCCCGTCTTCGGCAAAAAGGCAAGATGCCAGGCCTAAAAATAAAATCAATACAACATTTTTTCGCATAACCCTGGCTCCACATTCTAAAAGATAATTGGCAGGTCATTTAGACCTTTTGGTTGTCTTTCCAAAAATACTTGGGTAAAGACAACCGTTTGATAATTGATAAAAGGTTCTACCGGGGCAAAAGAGAGCGGCCCATGAGGTATTCGTCGACGGCGCGGGCGGCCTGACGGCCCTCGCGAATGGCCCAGACCACAAGCGACTGTCCTCGGCGCATATCGCCTGCGGCAAATACCTTGTCGATGCTGGTCTTGTAGCTCCCCGCCCCTTCAGTGGAGGCCTTTACGTTACCCCGGGCGTCTTTTTCAACGCCGAAGTCGTCAAGAACCTGCTGCAGGGGATTTGTAAAACCCATGGCCAGAAAAACAAGATCGGCCTTGAGTTCAAAATCACTGCCGGGAATTTCCGACATTTTGCCGTCTTTCCAGTCCAGGCGGACGGCCCTGAGGGCGCTGAGTTTGCCATTTGTACCGATAAATTCTTTTGTGGATACCGACCAGTCGCGAGAACAGCCCTCTTCGTGCGAACTCGACGTTCGCATCTTGACGGGCCAGTTTGGCCATACCAGCGAACGGTTTTCAACTTCGGGCGGCCGGGGCATAACCTCAAACTGGGTAACCGAAAGCGCCCCATGACGGTTGGAAGTGCCGACACAGTCTGAGCCCGTATCGCCGCCGCCGATGACGACCACATGTTTGCCCTTGGCATTGATGGCGTTTTTACCGTCGCCGGCGACCTCTTTGTTTTGACCGATTAAAAATTCCAGGGCAAAGTGAACGCCCTCAAGCCCGCGACCAGGTACCGGCAGGTCCCGGGGTTGTTCCGCCCCCCCGGCTAAAATAACCGCGTCAAAGGCTTTCAATAGCTCTTCGGGCAGGACCGTGGTTTTGGCGTCATTTGTCACGCCGGAAATCGAAACCTCGCCTTTGCCGACGAAAACGCCGGTGCGAAATTCCACACCTTCGGCCTTCATCTGAACCATTCGCGCATCAATCAGTTGTTTTTCCAGCTTAAAATCAGGAATGCCAAAACGCATCAACCCGCCAACGCGGGTGTTTTTTTCAAACACCACAACATTGTGACCGGCGCGGGCCAACTGCTGGGCCGCCGCAAGCCCCGCCGGGCCTGAACCAACGATGGCCACTTTCTTACCAGTCTTTTGAAGAGACGGTTGTGGTAAAACCCATTCATTTTCAATGCCCTTGTCGATAATCGCATGTTCAATGGATTTGATCCCCACGGCTTCATCATTGATATTTAACGTACAGGAGGCTTCGCACGGCGCCGGACAAATTCGACCCGTGATTTCGGGAAAATTATTGGTCGAGTGCAGCACGTCAAGAGCCTGCTTCCAGTGTCCGCGATACACCAGGTCATTCCAGTCGGGAATGACGTTGTTTATCGGGCAGCCGTTTGTACAAAACGGGATACCGCAGTCCATGCAGCGGGCGCCCTGGATATGGGCCTGCTCGTCGCTTAAGTGAAGTACAAATTCGTTATAATTTTTCAAACGTTTCTCGACCGGCAAATACTCTTCGCTCAATCGGCTAAACTCCATAAACCCGCTAAGCTTACCCATTTATTCGGCCTCCCTCTGTCTGGCTTGTATCTCGGCAATTTCCTTCAACGCGCGACGATATTCGGTCGGCATTACCTTGACAAACTGCGGCAGGTAGTGGGTCCAATTATCGAGAATGATTTTCGCACGGGTACTTCCGGTATAACGATAGTGCTTCTCGACCTTACTGCGCAAGGCTACGGCATCGGCCTTGCCAAGATGATTAAAATGAACCCGGCCGTGACCTTCCGGTTCAACATCGGTCCGGTCCATGGTGGCCACCTCGTCGGGTATCGGTTCCAGGGCGACCATGGCAAGGTTGCAGCGCTTCTCAAAGTCGCCGTCTTCGTCTAAAACGTAGGCGACCCCTCCCGACATACCGGCGGCAAAGTTTCGGCCGGTCTTACCCAGCACCACAACCATTCCGCCGGTCATGTATTCGCAACCATGATCCCCAAGGCCCTCGACAACGGCCACCGCGCCGGAATTCCTGACGGCAAAACGTTCGCCGGCTACGCCCCGGAAAAAGCCCTCGCCGCTGGTGGCGCCGTAAAGTACGGTATTACCTACAATGATATTTTCTTCGGCCTTGACAGGACATTCGGGCGGCGGCATCACCACAATACGGCCCCCGCATAATCCCTTGCCAACGTAATCGTTACCCTCCCCGCTAAGCTCCAGGGTGATACCGCTTGCCAAAAAGGCCCCGAAACTCTGACCGGCAGAACCTTTAAATTTGATCGTTATCGTATTATCAGGCAAACCCGCCTGGCCATAACGTTTGGCGATTTCATGCGACAACATCGTTCCGACGGTACGATTTAAACTTTTAATCGCGCTTCGTATGACCACCGGCTTTTTATGTTCAAGCGCCGCCATGGCCTGTTCAATCAGTTTGTTATCGAGCGCCTTGTCCAGACCGTGATCCTGCTTTTCACTGTGGCGCCGGGAAACCTCGGCCGGCATATCCGGTTGATGAAATATACGGGAAAAATCCAGGCCATCTGCCTTCCAGTGCCCCACAGCCGATCTCACGTTTAATAGATCGCTTCGCCCGACCAGTTCGTCGACCTTGCGAATTCCCATCTGGGCCATATGCTCGCGCAGCTCTTCGGCGACAAAGAAAAAGTAGTTCACCACATGGTCGGGCTGGCCGGTAAACTTCTTGCGAAGTTCGGGATCCTGCGTGGCAACGCCCACGGGGCAGGTATTCAAATGGCACTTGCGCATCATGATACAACCCTCAACGACAAGCGGCGCCGTGGCAAAGCCAAATTCATCGGCCCCTAAAAGGGCCCCGATCAATACGTCGCGGCCGGTCTTGAGTTGTCCGTCAACCTGCAGGGTGACGCGCCCGCGAAGCCTGTTGAGCACCAGGGTCTGCTGGGTTTCGGCAAGGCCAATTTCCCAGGGGGTGCCGGCATGCTTTATCGACGACAGGGGCGAGGCGCCTGTTCCGCCGTCATAACCGGCAATCACAATATGATCGGCCTTGGTTTTCGAGACCCCGGCCGCTACCGTACCGACCCCGACTTCCGATACCAGCTTTACCGAAATGGATGCCGAGGGGTTGGCATTTTTCAGATCATGAATTAACTGGGCCAAATCTTCAATGGAATAAATATCGTGATGCGGCGGCGGAGAAATCAAACCCACGCCGGGAACCGAAAAACGCAGCTTGGCGATGTATTCGGTTACTTTGGAACCGGGCAACTGCCCGCCTTCGCCGGGTTTGGCGCCCTGGGCCATCTTGATCTGGATCTGGTCGGCGCTGCTGAGATACTCCGCCGTTACCCCAAAACGCCCCGAGGCTACCTGTTTGATGCGCGAACGCAACGAATCGCCGTCCCGCATAACCAGGTCGGCAGCAATGCGTTTTTTGCCAATGATGTTCGATAGTTTTTCGCCCGCCTTTAAAATTCGAAAACGGTTTGAATCTTCCCCGCCTTCGCCGGTATTGGACTTGCCGCCGATCCGGTTCATGGCCACGGCAAGAGTTGTATGGGCTTCCGTAGAAATAGAACCCAGCGACATGGCGCCCGTGACGAAACGTTTGACAATTTCCTTTGCAGGTTCGACTTCCTCCAGCGGTACGGCCTGACCGGCAGGTTTAATCTCAAACAAACCGCGCAGGGTCTTCAATCGTTGCCCCTGTTCGTTAATCAGCCGGGCGTATTCTTTATAAGTTGCATAGTTGTTCGTTCGCGTGGCATTTTGCAGCTTGGCAATCGTATCGGGGGTCCACATATGTTCTTCGCCGCGCACCCGGAAGGAATATTCGCCGCCGGCCTCCAGGGAATTTGCCAGCAGGGGATCCAGGCCAAAGGCGTTATGGTGCGTATTTACGGCCTCTTCGGCAACCACCTGCAAACCAATCCCCTCGATGGGCGTCGGCGTACCGGTAAAATATTTTTTTATAAAGTCGGCGTTTAAACCTATGGCCTCAAAGATCTGGGCGCCGCAATACGACTGGTAGGTTGAAATGCCCATCTTTGACATCACCTTGAGCAGGCCCTTGTCAATGGCCTTGATAAATCGTTTGCAGGCTTCCTTCGTGGTCAATTCCTCCGGCAGAAAACTTACCATGGAGGCAATCGTCTCGTAGGCAAGCCACGGACAAATCGCTTCGGCGCCATAACCGGCCAACAGGGCAAAATGATGAACTTCGCGGGCCGAACCCGTATCAACAACCAGGCCGGCGCTGGTGCGCATACCCTCGCGGATCAAGTGGTGATGTACCCCGGAGCAGGCCAGCAAGGCGGGAATAGCCACACGATCTTTCGAAACGGTACGGTCGGATAAAATGATCACATTATAACCGTTAGCCACCGCCCTGTCGGTTTCCTCGCAGAGCGATTTTATCGCCGCTTCACAACCGGAGGCGCCCTGGGTAACCGGGTAGGTTATATCCAGCACGATCGATTTGTACCGCCCCTGGGTCAGTTTGTCTATATTGTTGAGTTTTGCCAAATCTTCGTTGGTAAGCACCGGTTGATGCACCTCTAATCGAAGCGGCGGATCGGTCTCGTCGATCCCCAACAGGTTGGGGCGCGGGCCAATAAACGAAATCAGGGACATCACAATCTCTTCGCGAATCGGGTCGATGGGCGGATTGGTTACCTGGGCAAACATCTGGTGAAAGTAGTCATACAGGGAACGGTTTTTGTTCGACAATACCGGCAAAGCGGCGTCATTACCCATCGAACCAATTTCTTCTTTTGCGGCAGAAGCCATGGGAGCAAGCACCATCTTCAGGTCTTCCTGGGTATAACCAAAGGCCTGTTGAATGTCCAGGAGAGACGTCTTTAAAGGATCCCGCCCCAGCAGGTTCTTTCTGGCGCTCTTGGCGTCGGCAAGAGGAAGGCCATCGAGAAAATATCGGGACTGGTCGATCCATTGACGGTAGGGTTTGGCCACCGCCAGTTCCTGTTTCATCTGTGCGACATTCACCAGCTCCCCGGCCTGAAGGTCCACGAGAAACATTTTACCGGGTTGAATACGCCACTTCTTTACGATTTTATGCTGGGGAATATCGAGGACCCCCATCTCGGAAGCCATCACCACGATGTCGTCATCGGTGATCAGGTATCGCGCAGGACGCAGACCATTTCGGTCCAGCGTAACGCCTATCTGGCGGCCATCGGTAAAAGCAACGGCTGCCGGGCCGTCCCAGGGTTCCATTAAGATGGCGTGGTATTCGTAAAATGCCTGGCGCTCCCGGTTAAGGGCAATGCTGCCAACCCAGGCCTCCGGAATTAAAAGCATCATGGCATGGGCCAGGGAGTAGCCGCCGGCGACTAAAAGCTCCAGCGCATTATCCAGGCAGGCCGAATCAGACTGGTCCTCCTCAATCAACGGCCACAGCTTTTCCAGGTCCTCGCCAAACAGCGCCGACGACATCGTCGAGTGACGCGCCGCCATCCAGTTGACATTTCCCCGGAGAGTATTGATTTCGCCGTTATGGGCAATCATTCGGTAGGGGTGGGCGCGATCCCATGTGGGGAAGGTATTTGTGGAAAATCGCTGGTGAACCAGGGCCAGGGCGCTGACCAGGGATTCGTCTTGCAGGTCCAGGTAGTACGTGCCGACCTGGTCGGCAAGCAACATTCCTTTATAAACCAGCGTACGGGAAGATAAAGAACAAACATAAAAACCTCGTTTGAGGTCGCCGGCCAGGGCCTTCACGGTGTGTTCTGCCGTTTTCCGAATAACAAATAATTTCCGTTCGAAATGATCATCGCCGGTAATCTTTGGGCCACGGCCCACAAAGACCTGGCACATAACCGGCTCATCGGTTTTAATACTTTCGCCCAGGCCGGAATTGTCGACAGGAACGTCGCGCCACCCCAGAAGCACCTGGCCTTCGGCGGCAATCTTGTCGGCGATGATTTTCTTGCAGGTATCACGCCCTTGCGCCGAACGAGGTAAGAACAGCATTCCTACGCCATAGCTGCCCTCCGGCGGCAATATAATACCCAGGGCATTGCATTTGGCGCGTAAAAAGGCATCGGGGATTTGCAACAAGATCCCGGCGCCGTCTCCGGCCAGGGGGTCGGCGCCTACGGCGCCCCGGTGCGTCAGGTTTCTTAGAATCTCTAACCCTTGCCGTACGATATCGTGGCTTTTGATGCCCTTGATATGAGCGGCAAACCCCACCCCGCAAGCGTCATGCTCATGACGCGAATCATATAAGCCCTGCTGAATTGGAAAAAAAGAATTGCTCACTGCGTTCCTTAAATCTATTCGTTAAATTTAAGGCTAATATCCTTCAGAATAGATGTAACTTCCTAAAACTTTGTCACAAACACCTCGTCAAGGAATAATGCCCCGGGGATTGGGAAATTTTTTCTTTAAAAGAGCCTGTGCGCCGACTGTATCCTCTTACCAGGAGGGCAAGTTGGCGCACAGGCTCAACACCCTCGAAATCTGCCGCTGTTGTCAAACATACTTTTGTGTGACCTGACCTGAGAACATTTAATGCCGCATATTGGGTTGACTTCTCATGTCAGGGCTCTACGAAGGGGTTTTAAATCGGAATTGTATTTTACGTTTTCCAGGAAAACCCATTGGCCATAAAACCCATATACGAAAACAAACTGGCGCCGTGCTTTTCACAGGACGAAGACGGCCATGGCGGCTGCCCGGCGCTCAATGACATACCGGGTTTTCTTTACGCCGTCAGCCAGAAAAACTTTGCCCTGGCCTTTGAAATTTTAAGCCGCACCAACCCCTTTTCGGCCGGTTGCGGCAGGTTTTGCGACCACCCCTGCGAATCGGTCTGCAACCGCGGCAAACTGGATTCGCCCGTCAACATTCGCGATCTCGAAAGATTTGTCGCCGGCCAGGCCTTTACGCGAAACTTCCTGCCCCGGCAGGTAGAAAATACCCTGGGCAAATCGGTCGCCATCGTCGGCTCCGGCCCGGCTGGTCTAAGCGCGGCAGGTTTCCTCAAACGCAAGGGCTTCAAGGTCGACGTCTTTGAAAAAGAACGACTTCCCGGCGGTATGATGACCCAGGGAATTCCCGTCTTTCGCTACCCCACCGAAATCATGCAATGGGAGATCAACCAGGTCAGGGCCCTCGGGGTCAACATCGTTTGCGGCAAAAACATCGACGCCAAAGAACTCGGCACACTTCAAGACTCCTACGACTACGTCGTCATCGCCACGGGAACCCACAAAGGCCGCAGGCTGGGTATTTCCGGCGAAGACAACCCGACCTGCCAGAGCGGCCTGGAATTTCTGAAAAAGTTCAACTTAAACGATCACTTTCGAAAATCCGGCGGCGACGTTTCACAGGTTCATAATCTCGACATTGGCCAAACGATTGCGGTCATCGGCGGCGGTTATACGGCCATCGACGTCGCCAGAACGGCCATACGCCTGGGTAAAGATGTCACCGTATACTACCGCCGGGGCCAGGACGACATGGACATACATCCCGGCGACATTGAGGCTTCCCGTAAAGAAGGCATCCGGTTTGAATTCTACCTCAACCCGGTTTCGATCATCGGCTCCGGCGCCGCCTCCGTCGCAAACGACAAAAAAACCGGCAAAGGTTGTCTAACGCTCAAGCTTGAAAAAATGGTCGCCGGATCCAATGGCGATGCCGGCCCCGGCGGCAAATCGCCGATTAAACCCGGCGGGGAATTTTTCGAGGTCCGTGTTGACAATGTCATCAAGGCCATCGGCGAGACCCCCGACCTGGATTTTTTACCCAAAGGTTACGTCATCAAAAACGGCAGAATCGAAATTCCCGGCGTTACAAAACCCCTCTACATTGCGGGCGACGCCCGTTATGGCTTTGCCCCCGACGTCGGGATGGTCGTGCGCGCCATCGGTTCGGGGAGAAATACCGCCGATGAAATTATCCAGGATGCGACAAACAATCACACTCCCTGGTATTCTGAACAAAAAATCGCCTGGCCGGCGACGATCAAAACGCGGTATTTTAAACCGCAGGCAAGGCTCCTGCCCGGCATGATAAAAAATCATGAGGCAACAAAAACATTTAAAGAAATTTATACACCCCTTGACGAAAACGAAGCGGTATACGCCGCGTCGAGATGCTTCTTCTGCGGCATCTGTATTCAGTGCGACTGGTGCTTCCACTACTCCCGCGGGGCCATCGCAAAGATCGAAAAACCCTGGAGCGGTTTTCGCCACACCACATACTTTACCTTTGTCGAAGGCAATGTCACCCTCGACACACGGGATTCTGTCGAGGCCTGCCCGCGAAACGCCATGAACCTGGAAACAGGTCACCCATAAGGTTTCAAAAGGTTTAAAAAAATATGAAACCACAAGATCGTTATCACACCATGCCCCGCCCCGTCTCCATTGCCGAATTTTCAGGCGGCCAGGAAGGTATCGCGCCGGGAGCCTGCGGATTGTTTGCGCTTCACGGCAACTGCGCCCTGCCGGCCGTATTTGAAGCCGCCAGGGTTTTGCAGTACCGGGCGCGTAACGGCGCCGGGGTGTTTTTAAAAGGGTTTTACCTTGACGATGAGCACTACCACTTTCACATCATGTACCGCGACAAAAACAAGATCGCCGAACTTGAAAATTCCCTCGAAGACATGGGAATCTCTTTTCTCGACAAGCGCCCCCTGGTTCGCGAAAACCTGCACTTTGAATACGACATGCCGGTATTTACCAGCTACACCGTTTTGACCCCCTCAGCCGATGTCATCAAGCACAAGGGTGGCGAAGGCGGCGTTGAGGACTTCATCTGCGACAGGGTTATACGCTTTAACCTCGAAAACCGCGACAATGCCCGGATCTTTTCCAGCTCTTTAAAAGGCGCCAACTTTTCTACGGCCTTTGAACTGGCCGACACGATCCGTATTTTTGACCTGGAACAGTACGCCGAAAAAAAACTGACAGGGGCCATGGTACACATGAGGTGGCCAACGTCGCCGGGACAGGGCGTCTGGTGGGGCGCCCAGCCCATCGTTGCCGGTAACGTCGCCGGAATTCATAACGGCCACCTCTCGTCGGATAAGTCCAACGCCCGGGCCCTGGAACAACTGGGCATCCCGATGCAGGTCGGCACCGACTCCGAGGCGATCTTCCAGGAGGTCTTTTACCTGTTTAAAAGCGGCATGTCGCTGGAAGAAATCGAATGGCTGATGAGCCGGAAATTCCCCGAAGAAGCCCGGGACATGAACGAAAAAGACTTCCGGCGTTACCAGGAGCTGACGTCGCACCCGGTGTTCAAGCACTTCAAGATGAGCGGCCCGTCAACCGCCGTGATCAACTACGGCGACATCATGCTGGGGTTGACCGACAGGGATCATATGCGGCAATTCACCGTCGGTTATAACGACAAGATCGCGGTATTTGCCTCCGAAGAAAGAGCCATCGTGACCTACTGCGAAATCGCCAAAATTCCGCTGACCATTTTATCGCCCCCCGCCGGTAAACTCATCGCCTTCAGGGCCAACTGGAATGAAAACATAAAAGACGGAATCCGGAACGTGGAAATGCTACCAAATGACTATGTTCATATCCGGGAAAATCAAGGGGGCATCGACCTGTGAATATGTGTACTCCTTTGTTCTTTTCAAATCCGTTAATCTCAAGCCCGTTAATCAACCCAGAGGAGCCCGTATGCCACAACAACAAAAGATAGTTCGGTTTACGTCGATCGTTCACGACCGGCCCGGGCAACTGGGCATTGAAAATTTCAAGGGTCAATACCGGGTGGAGGTGGTTTCACCCGGCGAAGACGGCGGCCGGGGATGCGTTTTCTGCGGCGTCTGCGTTGCCGAGTGCACCCATAACCTGAAAACCCCCGATACCGGCGGCGGCGTATTTTATATGGAAGAAGTCGTCGTCGACAAAGACGGCCAGGCGCTTTCGCCCGAAACGGCCATGATGAACGAAGTCGTGTATTTGAAAAAAACCCTGCACATCGTCGAAGAAGAATGCTGCAACTGTAAACGCTGCGTGAAGATGTGCCCCCAGGGCGCCATCGTAATCACGAACAACCCCCAATACCACGACATGGGCGTGGCGCTATCCAATGCCGAGGTCATAAACGACATGGTTACGCGCTCGCTCGGCCAGCCCCTGATTGGTTCGGCCCACCTGGGCCGCCAGGTCTCCAAACTTCGCCAGGACTGGCTCATCGACGCCGCCGAAATTTTATCGCCACAAAGGGATCACAAGTTTGAGTATGCCGGGAAGATGGCCGACATGACCCTTGGCAAGGGTACTGCGCGACTGGCCGTCAACTCGCCGGTCTTTGATTCAAACCAGTCGTACGGGTCAAATTCCCACGAGGCGTCGCTGGCCAGGCTCATGGCCTCGATCAAACTGGGCCGCCCCCACTTTACCGGCGAAGGTTTTTTACACCCCGACATGATGGCCGCCGCCGGTAATTGCATCGTACAATTTGGCTCGGGCGGTTTTGGCCCCTGGATTCACCTGGACAAATTTGCCGGTTTTAACATGAAGTACGGTCAGGACGCCAAAAAAGGAAAAGGCGGTCACCTGGCGGGCAAGAAAAACGACATTGAAATCGCCCTCATCCGATGCGTCGAGGCGCTGCGCCCGCTGACCTCGCCCAACCCCCAGCACCTGCAATACTCCATTGAAGAATTGCCGATGCGCCTTGAGACCCTCAGGGCCCTTTTAGGTCCGACAAAATTAATCGGGGCCGACGCCTACGGCACGGCCTGGAATTTCGAACACATCGTGGTGGCCCTGGCCAAGGCCGGTTTTGACTACATCACGATCAAGGCCGGCGACGGTTCTACGGGAGCCGCCCACAAGGTTGATTTGCAAAATTCAGGACTCAACATCGTCTACCTGACGCATATCGCCGACATGGCCCTTCGCCGCGAGGGGTTGCGAAAAAATGTCAGCATCATCTCCGAAGGAGGCGTACGGGACAGTTTTTCCGCCACGCTGGTCCTTCTCTCCGGGGCCGACTTCGTCGGCATGGGTATGCCCCATCTTTTTCCCCTGGGGTGTACGATGTGCCTGAGATGCCACACCGGGCAATGTTCCTGGGGAATCACCTCAAGACGTTATGGCACACGAATAGACCCCCTCGACGGTTGTGAAAAAATCGTCAAGATGGTTCAGTCGATGATCGCCGACATGGAGGGCCTGGCCGGGGGCATGGGAATGAGCAACCACGCCGACATCGTCGGAGCCCGGCGTTTTCGATACCACGGCGGCGACCCTCTTCTTTTCAACACCTTCGGCCTCAAAGAATGGCCGGGCCAGATCGAGATGGACAATTACGTCGAAAGAAAAAAGGCAACCCGCAAACGCCGGGACCAGTTGAAAACCGCCCTCTCCGATTCCGACATCCAGGGGTATCTCGACAGGCTTGACCGCGACACCCTGGAGATTGACGTCGGTATCACGATGAAATCCCGGAACCTTCACCATATCATGAAACAAGGCCAACTGGCCGGGGCCAGGAAATTTATCCTGAGAAATACCGGCGGCCAACGTTACATCGGCACGGGCATTGAAGCCGACAGCATCGACATCTACGGCCTTTCGGGCAACAACTCCTTTGCCTTTGTCCGGGATACCGTGATTCGAACCCACACCAGAACCGGCGATATCAACATAGCGGGTAACGTCCAGGTCGGGGCGGCAAACGGGGCAAACGTCGGCGAGCTTAACGTCGCCGGCGACGTCAACGATCTCTTTGCCTCTTACGCCGTCAGCGGAACCTACCGTGTAGCACGGGGCGCGGGGGTAAGAGCCCTGTTGCTGTTTAAGGCCGGCATCCCCGAAATCTGGAAACAAATCGACTTTGCCTCTTACGAGTCGCTGACAAGCGATGAAAAAATCGACGAACTTCTTCGCATCTACCAGAAGCGCAAGGGTTTGATCGACTCCATCGGCTATGACAGGTTTATCGAATCCTTGCGCCCGCTGCTTGCCCAAAGAAAACCTCCCGTGGCGATCTTTGGCCTTGGCAAAGACAAGGTCATGGGCGACTACTTTATGGAATACTCCCAGGGCGGCATCGGGATCATCTTGAATATTTTCGACCACCAGGTTCCCGTCGGTTACTACACCTGCTCCGGCCTTTCCGCAGGCGCCGCCTTTATTCGCGGCAAAGTCCCCGAAAACCGCCTCGGCATTGGCGCAGCCCTCGTCAATTTGCAGGAAGACAACGATCGAAAATTTTTAACCCGCGAAATCGACGGCTACATCGGCGCCTTCAAAAACGAATACATCGACGAAGATTTCAAACGCGCCTTCGAAAATTTTCATGGCAAGTGGACAAAATCGCCCGACGCCATTTTATCCGAATTTGTGAAAATTGTGCCGAAGGGGTGAAGGGGGTGGTGGGCACCATGTCAGTTAATTTTTACTGCTAGATAATATGCATTTCACTAAACAAGGAGTAAATCATTAAAAAGTATTATTTATTTATTGAAACCGTATAATTTGCATCAAAGTCCAAGACAAAAGGTATTTTATTAATTTTGATCGGATGGAAAATACAATCTAACAAAAATTGCACCTCTACTTTACCCCAATCTGGCAAATGACGATTATCCTGTAAAAAGGTCTTAATTGGTTTTAAGTCATCCGAATAAGATGATAAATCATACTTTACAATTGCATTAAATGTAATTAAATAATAGAGTATTGTATAATAGTATATAATGTTATTCAAAAACCATGAGTTTATTTTATTATTGAATACTTTCATTGCTTTATTAATTGCAACAATATACTTGCCTGGAGTATCGTAATTCTTTTCCATATACAAGATTATGAATTTATAATAACCAGTACCCATATTTATATAATAAGTTTCGCCCTCCCTTAGTCGTTTTTGAAACAAATGTGTAATCTTTTTTGCATAACTATGCAAATCCTGCTCACCCGAAAACATTAACAATCCATTAAAAAAATCTTCTCCATACATCCCTTTTTCGAAACTAAAATCAATACTCTTTAAGTAATCTTGCACATGGTTCTTATTCAAAGCTAGGTAGGCACCACATATCTTATGAAAATTTTTATTCCATCGTAAGTTTCCTATTTTCATTATCTCAATTATTGAATTCTTAAAGAACTCCTTCTGGTAGATTTTTGCCAAAATCTTAGATGCGCCTTCAATATCGTCATTACTCATTTCGCTTTTATCGTTTGCAATAAAGTTATCTGATTGTTTTGAGACTTGAATTAAGCCCTTTAACAAGGGGAAGATTGAATCTCCATTAGAATCTAATAAAATTGATAATATCTTTTTATACCCCACTACATATAATACAACGAAAACCGTAATTGGCTCTCCTCTACTCATTAGCTGATTGATACCGGATAGTTTCAATTTATATGCGAGCTTAATTAATGATCGACTAAAAGAATCTAAAAGATTGATTAGATTACTTCTTTCAAATGCATCAATAAATGAAAAAACCTTCTCCAAATTATCTTCTCTAATTCCGTCTTCATAATCCTTTACAAACTCTTTATCTGTGTATCTTGCATGTTTTGGTACTGTAATTCTGTATTGAAAAGAAGACAATATCTTATCTAAATCAATTAAATTAATATTTTCTTTGTCATAACATTTTAATAAACTTTCAGGCAAATCAAACGTACCAATTATCGTATATGTAAATAGGGTCTTTTTACTATCTTTTTCTTCTATTGCAATCGACCATTGTCGAATTGCCCACTTAATAACTTGCAAAAAAATTCCAATGCGAAAATCCTTTTCCTCAATATCAAAAATTTGTCTGAGATATTGCAATTCTAACAAGTCAATTAAACCCCGGATAAATACTTCGGACGTCTTATCATTAAATATATTGGGCCATTCTAATTTATTTAGCAAATCATTCAAACGGTTTTCAATTTCATTAGATATTTCTATTTCGGATAATAAATTATTGACTATTGTTTCAAGTTGTACCATTATTTACCTTTGCACTTATGGCATTTTTATAATTAAGCAATCAGGATGTATTAGTTCATCCCATAACTTATTAAAGTCTTTTAGAATTACTCGTGGATTTGTAATTTTTTGAACTATATGATGTTTTTCTCCTAAACTATTTACAGAAGTCCCTAGACTGAAAACAATAGGAAGTGCAAAATCATCTTTAGGTACAAAAATTATGAATCGATCGTGGAACTGAAATCCATGAGGTCCAAATTGACATCTAAACTCTAAAGAAACTCCTAAGTTATTTGATAACTCGAGTAGAGTTTGTCTTTGTGTTTTTTTTATTTTTTCAATATTAATATTCTTTTTTTCTTTTTTTCCGGTTATCATTAAAAAAAAGTAATGTATTGATTTTTTAAAATATTCAACTCTAGGTTTTTTGATTTTATTTTCAATATCCTTACTCCAAATGTTTTTTAATCCGAATGCTGAAGTAATACATTTAAATGGAATTCCAGTATTCTCATAATATAAAGTTTTTAGAATATCCTTTGATGATAAATACGGATCCCACAGACAAATTTCTTTTATCGCACTAGAATAATTTCCTATTTTTTGTCTAATATATCTATACGCCTCTTCCATTTCATTATTAAAAACACGATAATCATTGCTGTTTTTTATTATCTGATCCTCAATCACTCGACTACTTATATAATCCGTATATTCCCTCTCTCTTCGTGCCCCTATATGACTTGGTTGCGAAATAGCTAAACTAATATTCGTTACTGTTCCATCATCATTTTTAATTATTCGTGGTTCCGAATGTTGAGAGCTAAAATTAGAATTAAAGTGAATTCTTTTCATATAATTTGATAATGCATGGTGGTAGATAATACTATTCTTAGCATTAGTAACCAAGGTTTCTATCGATCTAGAATCTCCTATTCGTAATTTAATTTCTTGAGAAGAAGAACTCACTTGTACTTGCTTAAATCCAGTAATTAATTTGTCGAAACTTGTTTTTGCTAAAACATTAATGTCAATATCAGACTCCATTTTTGGGTGTTTGTATACACCAACTTTTATTGTATTATCATCATTCTCCAAACCAGTAGTTACATTCATAAAATTAATTGGAAATTGAAATATTATATTCCCAATTCTATCATATACTTTTTCTATATCAATTGAGATATCAGTGCAATGTGCAATTTCTTTATTTACAAAATCGATTTCTTTTCTGTTTAATACATTAGCAATATCTTTAATCTCATCGAAAAATTCAATTATATAGTTGCCCCCCCAATAGTTTGATTTTAAAATATTATTTATTAATGGTTGAGAACCATCCCAGTAATTTGGAACAAATTGTTTGGGTAACACTACAAATCCATCAGATACCTTAATTTCCTTTCCTAATAAACTGAGTTTACCGTTTAATAAATTTTCAAAAATGAATTGCCCCTCTACCAAGTTCAAAGACTTCTTTAGGATACCCAATTTATACTTTGAATTAATTTTTTTGGGTGTTTTAAATAAATACTTAAATTTAGTTTTTACCCCGTTTTCATTGAAAATAAATATTGTAAAATAATTGATAATTTCATTAGTTGAAATATTTATAAGAAAAGCTTGAACAACCTCTATTCCTTCATAATAACCAGTAACTCCAGGTTTTGTCAAAAGCTCATAGTCATTTTTCGCAATCTCTGCTTTTACTTGAATTTCTATTTGCTCTGGTTTTTGCATTATAATTAGTAAAATCTCCCCTAATAAAAGAACTTATATATCGGTGCTGCGTATCACATTCGTGGCTGCAGGCCTGCGGTCACTTCGTAACGGGGCTCGCAATTCGATTTTTCAAAACAATGATTTGCAGTAAAGTTATTTTAAGCTCAATAATACTTATGAAATTGTCTCCGCTTAACCTACAGAACAAAACACCTTCATTGCGGGCTGATCAGTTCCCTTTGTCAATCTGCTAAATTAAATCTATGACTTTTTTCAACTTTTCTGCGTCTGCATTTCTACGCAACATTCTTTTAACATCTTTTTTAAATTGATTTGTGCGCTTAATTTCGAGCATTAAATACCAAGGTCTTTATAAAGGTCTTTTGCATTTTTAAAAGATTTAACACTTTTTCCTTCATCAGAGTCTTTGAAGGTTTTGAGAGTAACTTTATTTGGCAACTTTACTTCAAATGGTAAACCATTCTTTAGTTCTACCTGCTTGTAAAATATGGTAATTGCTTCAGAAGGACTTATTCCTAATTTTTTAAGTATGGATTCGGCGCTTTGCTTAAGCTTATCTTCTATGCGCGCACTGATTACAGCATTCTTTGACATGCTATTAATGTATGACATTCGTCATACATTGTCAACGTTTTTTATAACCCTCTAAAAATCTAGAATTTTGCGCCGTCAGGCGCAATGCGCCCTACCGCAGCCGCTGCAGGACGCGCATTTTCGCGGAGCGCGAACGGGGGTTGCTTTCGATTTCTTCGTCGCCGGGCACGATTGCCTTTTTGGTGACAATGCGATAGTCGCCGTCGCGGTATTCGCTTTTGGCATAGGCCGATTCGTTTTTGATTTTTTCAAGAGATTTAAAGACATGCTTGACGATTCGATCTTCGAGGGAGTGAAACGAAATGACGATCAAAACACCCGAGGGTTTTAACAGTCCGGGAATAAACTTCAGGGCGTTTTCCAGGTGCTCGAGTTCGCGGTTGATAAAAATCCGGAAGGCCTGAAACGTTTTGACGCCGGGGTTTTTCACATATTTAGAACCTGATTTTGAACCAGAGCGGGCGCAGGCGCTGATGCAGATTTTATTCAGCCAGTCGGGGGTGAGTTTTTCCTGGTTTCGGGTCTCGACGATTTTCCTGGCAATCAGCGGGGCATTGCTTTCCTCGCCGTATTTGTAAATCACCGTTTTGATTTCGTCGTAAGAGGCCGCAAGCAACCACTGAGAAAGCGGCATACCCCGGTCGGTGTCAAGCCTCATGTCGAGCTCGCCCGTGTCGCGGTAGCTGATACCCCGGTTGAGAAAGTCCAGGTGGTACGAGGAAATTCCCAGGTCAAGAAAGATGATGTCAAAGGGGGCATCGCCTGGAAACGGGTTTTCGGAAAAATTCCCCCGGGCGGTCTTTACCCGCGGCGAAATTCCCGGCTTTTCGAGATTTTTTCGGGCGATCTCGAGCATGTCGCCGTCTTGATCCGAACCAAAGGCAAAACCCCGGGGATTTTGTTCGAGCCAGGCGATGACATGCCCTGCCGCTCCCAGGGTGCCGTCCCAGAGCTTTGGTTCGGGTACCTCAACCTGGGAGTACTCTAAAAACGGATCTAATAAAACGGGCTTATGCAATGTCAGGTCTGGGCAAGTTCATGACTCTCGGGTTTCTTTTCGGCATCGATCTCGTCCTCGGTATTTTCGGATTCTTCCTCATCCCAGTAACTGTCGATGTTTTGTTCTTCCAGGGAATACATGGCCTGTATTTCTTCAAACTTCTTGGCGCCCAGCGGCGCGGCCTTAAAGGTCAGCTTTTCGCCGGTTACCCCAAAGGTATACTTTGTCGGCGCCGGTTTTTTCCGGTTTAAAACAATGTCCGCCAGAACGTCCTCGATTTCCGAGCGCAGGACGCGTTTTAACGAGCGGGCGCCGAAGGTCTCGCTGAAGCCCTTTTTTGCCAGGTAGCGCCTGGCCTTTTCGTTTAACGTTATGTACATCTTCTGGTGAATGATGTTGCCGTTGATCTCGTCGACCATGATATCGACAATTTTAAATATATCTTCTTCTTTGAGCGACTCGAAAATCACGACATCGTCGATCCGGTTTAAAAATTCCGGGGAAAAATGTTTTTTCAATTCTTCCATGACCTGTTCATTTTTAGAATCTTTTTTAGACTCCTGTGAATTGAAACCGACTTTTCCGCCCTTCATTAGATTCCTGGCGCCAATATTGGAAGTCATGATGATCAGCGTTTCTTTAAAGTCCACCTTGTTGCCCATGGTGTCCGTCAAAATGCCCTCATCAAGCAACTGCAGCATGATGTTTTGAATTTCGGGGTGAGCCTTTTCTATTTCGTCAAACAACAGCACCGAATAGGGTTTTCTGCGAACCGCCTCGGTGATTTGACCGCCCTCGTCATAACCGACATAGCCCGGGGGCGAGCCGATAAATTTTGAAACGGAATGCATCTCCATGTATTCGCTCATGTCAAAACGAATCAGGGCGTCCTCGTCGCCAAATAAAAACTCGGCCAGGGCCTTGGCAAGCTCGGTTTTACCCACGCCGGTCGGCCCGAGAAAAATAAAAGAACCAATGGGCGAACCGGGGGTTTTTAAACCCGTCCGGGCCCGTTTAATCGCCTTGGAAATTTTTTCAATGGCCTTTTCCTGCCCAATGACCCTTTCTTCCAGGGTTTCTTCCATATTTTTTAATTTCTCAAGCTCTGTGGCCTTCATCTGCTGAAGGGGAATACCGGTCCAGTCGGATAGAACTTTCATGATGTGTTCTTCTTCAATCTCGATCGGCTTTTCTTTTTGTTCCTGACGCCATTGGGTCAGTTTCACATCGAGTTCTTTTTCCAGCATCACGATGGTATCTCGCAGGCGGGCCGCCTTTTCATATTCCTGGATCTTCACCATCTCGTTTTTCTGTTTGATGGTTTTGGAGATCACCGCCTCGATGTTTTTTAACTCCTCGGGGGTCTGCGAACCCTTCAAACGAACGGAGGCGCCGGCTTCATCAATCACATCGATGGCCTTGTCGGGTAGAAAACGATCGGTGATGTAGCGATCCGAAAGTCGAACGGCTGTTTTGATACTTTCCTTGGAATACACAACGCCGTGATGTTTCTCGTAGCTCTTTCGAAGGCCCGACAGGATACGAATGGCGTCTTCCACCGAAGGCTCTTCGACCAGTACGTTTTGAAAGCGTCTCTCAAGGGCGGCGTCGCGCTCGATGTATCGTTTATATTCTCTCAGGGTGGTGGCCCCAATGCACTGCAATTCGCCCCGCGCCAGGGCGGGTTTCAGGATATTGGCGGCATCGACGGCCCCTTCGGCGGCCCCGGCGCCGATGATGGTATGAACCTCGTCGATGAATAAAATGATTTCGGGGTTGTTCTTTACCTCTTTCATGACCTTTTTTATACGATCTTCAAATTCCCCGCGGTATTTGGTTCCGGCAATCAAGGCCGCCACGTCAAGCGAGTAGATAACCTTGTTTAACAGGGATTCGGGAACTTTTTTCAATACGATTTGCCGGGCCAGGCCCTCGACGACGGCTGTCTTGCCTACGCCGGCCTCGCCGATCAAGATCGGGTTATTTTTGGTCTTTCGGGATAAAATCTGGATCACCCGCTCGATTTCCGAATCGCGACCGATCACCGGGTCAATCTTCTTTTCGACCGCCAGCCGGGTCAGGTTCCGGGCATACTCTTCCAGAACCGGGTTTTTCACGGTTTCTTTGCGTGAAGCCATCTGGGAGCGTATATTACCCGGCCCTGCCGGCGGTACGCCGAGGGTCTGGTTCAACTCGTTTCGGATCACCTGGTAGGTTATGGAAAAAGCCCCCAGGGCGGCCGAGGCAATGGAGGTTGTATCCCGCAGAAGGGCCAGGAGGATATGTTCGGAGCCAATGTAGCTATGACGTAATTTGCGAGCCTCCTCACGGGAAAACTCGAGAATCTTTTGAATCTTGTCTTTATTACCCGGGTCGACCAGCAAGGTCATGCCGTCATGATCACAACGTTTTTCGAGTTCTCTTTTGAGCTCCATAAGATCAATGTTGAGACTCAACATGACCTTGACCGCGACGGAGTCCTGGGTTTTCAGCATACCCAGGAGAATATGTTCCGGACCAAGATACTCATGCCCCAGCCGTTTGGCCTCTTTAGGGGCAAACTCGTTAATGATTTTTTTAACCCGATTTGTAAAGTCGAACATGTAATTTAACCTTTTGTTTTCAAAATTTTCGACAAGGTCGATTCAATAAAGTTTTTATTTAAGTTTATTTTATTTAAATCTATTTAAATTTAATTAAGTTTAATTAAATATACTTTAATATCTACCTTATATTATACACCAATATATAACAATAACGATTCAATTAAAAAAAATTTCGTGTATTAATGTCAAGTAAATAAAAATTAAATCTTTCGAAAAAACTTAATATGCAGGGCAACTGGAAAATATAAAGTAAGAACATCCTTACTATGCAAAATATGTTATCCCCCATTCTACCTCACATTCTAAATCTAAAGAAACGAAAAAATCCCCGGGCAGTTTTTACCGTGGTAATCCTGATGACCTTCCTGGCCGGAAACTGCCAGACGGCAAGAAAGATCGTCAAGCATTCGAATTTCGACTACCGGGACGTTTACCAGGGAAAGTACGTCGACGGAGACGGAGGCATCATCCGGGTTACGCTTGAAAAAGGAGAAACCTACAGCGGATCGATAACGCCAAACCAGAAATATCTTTTTTATACCAGCAACCATGACGGCAACTTTGACATCTTCATGCGGCCCTTAAACGACATCAACAGTATCGCCGTCGTACGGGGCTCCACCAACCAGACCGAACCGGCCATAAGCCCCGACGGTAAACACCTTTTGTTCGTCGACGACGAACTTGACCCCGAAGGCGACATTGTCAGCGTCAAGATAAATCCCGCCTCGGTGACCCGGGTCTACGCCAGAAGCGGCCAGGCGGCCGTCGACACCTTGTTTGTCGACTCCAAGGTCTACCTTACGAACGACCTGAAAAACATCACCCGTTCGCGGGAGAGTAACCCCGTCTGGTCGCCCAACGGCAAATGGATCGCCTATGCCTCAAACCGAAGCGCCCTGGCAGGCAATCGATTCGGCCCCGGCTTTGGGGCCCGCCAGAACCTCTGGATCATGCCGGCAAATAACCCCGCCAAAGCGCGGCAACTGACCAAAGACGGCGCAACCATGCCGAGCTTTTCGCCCGACGGCAGCAGGATACTTTTTGTCAACGAAGAAAACGTAGATTCCGCCGAGGGCCCGGCGATAAGCCACCTGTACGAAATCGACATCGCCTCGGAATGTACAAGACAAATCACCTTTGACAACGCCATTGATCTGAGCCCCGGTTATTCCACCGACGGTAAGAATATTATTTTTACCCGGATTTTCAACGATACCAACAAAGACGGCATTGTCGACTACAAAGATCACGGCCAGGTTCTTCTTTTACCCTATACCGCCTCGGCCTCGTGCAACGATCAAAAGCAAACTTCACAGTCACAAGCGGTTTTACTCACCACCAAAGATGAAAACATCTTCAACACAAAAACGACATCGTTTCTGGGCGGTTCCATTTTGTTTGCCATGAAAGAAGGCGACAATATCAACCTTGGCGTGATTCCCGAATCCGGAATGTTCGCCCGGCAAAAGTCTTCGATCGAACAACTCGAATATGCCAAAGCCATGGTAGGTGTTTCCCCGGAAAATGCCCGGATCGCGCTTTCGCAAATTGAGTACGCACATGCCGGCGACCCGGTAAAAGATTTTACGGCCACCCTGAGAGATTTCGAACTCCTGAGAAACGCCGGAACCCCGGGTATTGACCGGGAACTCGATAAAGAAAAAATCCTCTTTCAAATAAACGCTAAAATCGCTCAAAACGATTTGTTTGAAAAGGCCATGCTGGATTTGTACTCCCTTTCCGGCCAGGCCAGGCTGGAATACCTTGGGGCCATCTATGAAAACCCGAACTCTGTACTTGGTATATCCGTTTTAGATATAAAGGAAGCCCCCAAATCACGAAAGAAGAAAAAAAAGAAGGAAGAGGATAACGAAGATTTAAAAGAAGATAACGGGCAAAAACCCGTCCCGATCCCGTTTTCCGCTTTATCGAAAAAAGACCAGACCATTCTCGGCTACCTTTTTGAACAATACGCCCAGGTTCTTTTTAGCCAGGGCAAACTCGATTTGGCGCAAAAAGTCTATGAGAAAATCCTGTCCCGGCTTCCCGAATATTACAACAACGACAAGATCCTGTTTACCCTGGGGAAAAAATCTTTCAATTCGGAAATTGCGCCGGAGTTTTTACACATACTGTCGCCCCAAAAATTTCCCTACACGATTCGGGAAGAATCTGCATCGCAGCCCACGGAGACAACTGCCGCCAAGGGACACCCCGTACATATCGTCATTGGCCCCCATGTCAAAACCCTGACAGAAAATGAAGTCTTTACCTTTTTTAAACAAACCCACCTGGAAAACCGGGAACTCAGTAGCGACCTGGCCGAAAAATACTCCCGGGAACATACCCCGTTTATTCACGGCCTTGCGCAACTGGCTATGGCCTCAAATTTAACCGGGCAGGGAAAACACAACGAGGCGATGTCCGCCCTTGGGCGCATCGACACGGCCGCTCTTGGAGGTTCCGAGTGGATTTTTAAATACGCGCTTTTACATGCCCAGGTCCTGGAAAAACTCAACAACATAGAAGCGGCCCAGGAAGGCTTTGTAAACGCCCTGATGCTTTACGAGGCAAAATACCGGCTGCCGGAAATTGACCAGACCATTCTCAAGGTATTTTCGTATTATAAAAAACTTGCCGGGATTCACCAGAAAAGCGGCGCCATTGACAAGGCCTGGAACGCCTACAAACGGCTTCTCGACCTTGTTCTTTACCTGGAACCGCGAAAGATTGCCCCCGGCATTGTCGAACGTTCTTCGCTGTCGATCTTTACGGAACTCGACGAAATGCTGTTGAACAACTACCATGCCGACAACCCCACCATTAAAAGCGCGATAGGTTATTACGCCGACAATGTCGAATTTGCCCGAAAAAAGACAATCAACTCTTTTATTTTTGGAAGAGCGTATTTAAACGCCATGCTGGGTATCAGGCTTCACCAGTCCTACGAATCCAAACGGGAATTGAACAAGGTAAACAAGGAAAATGTCTTAACGTATTTTTACCAGGCCGAAGAGGATTTTCAGTGGTCGATTTACGCCGATCCTTCGTTTGCCGACTCCTATGTCATGCTGGGCTGGATGTACCAGTTTATCGACGAGAAAAGAGATTCGATCGTGTATATCTACAAGCAGGGCGAAGAAACCGGCCTTGATAAAGAACTGTTTAAATCGCTCTACGACAAGTATTTTCCCGAATACCTTTTTGAAAAGAACATTCAACTTTACCAGAAAAGTATCGCCTTTGTCGCCGGAAAATCCTCGACCCAGGTTCTCCAGAGTTTCTACCTGAACCTGGCCAACAACTACTTCCTGTTGAACAATTACAGCAAGGCTGCCGAATTTTACGCCAAAATTTCTACCGGGGGCGAAAACCGCATGGTTTTTGAAAACAAGGACCAGGAGGCGCAATATTACTTTCACCAGGGCAAAACCAACTACTTTCTCGGCAACTACAATGAGGCAACAGACAGTCTTGAAAAAGCCCTGAAATTTTACCCCGAAATTTCGCCCCGGACCGCCGGACGTTTTTCCAAAGCCGAATTGTCAAAACTCTATGTTCAAAGAAGTACCATTTTAAAATATATCGGGCTTGTTTCTTCCGACTCCGGCAGGTATAAAAAAGCCGTAGAGGCCTACAAACAAATCCTGGCCATGGCCTCTCAAACCAATGCTCCTGAGAACCTTTCCATGGTGCACCTTGAAATTTCACGAAACCTTCTTGCCCATATGAAATTGACGCATGATCTTCACGAGGTTGGCGAGGCCCTGGGCTATACCAGAAAGGCCGAATCGGCAATACAGTCTGCCCCCGAAGAACTGGCCCCTAGTTTCCCCTACCGGTTTAAACTCTTTGGCCTTCTTTTGCCCTTTGGCATGCGCCTTGGAAACTACGACAGCAGCTTTAAAAGCGGAAGCAACCGCCTTGCCTTTCGGCTGCCCACGATCAACCAATACCAGTACCTGTATTCTGTCGAGGCCGACCTGTACAGGTTAAACGGCAATTTTTCCAAATCGGCAGAGGCCATACGAAAACTCATTGATTTTGCCAGAAAAGACGATACCAAGCACGGTCACGAAACCCTCCTGGGCGCCCTCATGCGGCTGGGCGAATTAAGCTACATTGCGGGCAACCTGAACGAATCCAAAAACGCCTATACCCAGGCCCTGGAAACAGCCCTTTCTACCGGCAAAATGAATTCTTACTACCTTGCCGAAAAAAACCTCATGACAATCTACTGTCGTGAAATTGAAAATGCCCCGACGGCAAAACAAAGGTCAGACATGGCCAAATCCAGGCTTGGGGAACTTGCCGCCTTCCAGAAAAACTACATTGATCTGAAACAAACCCAGGCCCAGAAGGAGCTGGGCAAAAAAAACAGGAAATTAAAACTTACCCTGGCAGAAAAAAGCCAGGTAGAAAAAGAGGCGATAACCGACATCCGGGGCATTTTACTTTACCGGGGAATCTTTGAGGCCTTTTCGTCAAATGCCGCCGAAATAACCGATCTTGACGAAAAATTCAAGGACCTTGCCGGCTACATGGATTCCCGGAAAAAAAGGTACCTGCAACATGTTTCGGCCCTTTCCCAACTGGAGGGGGTAACCACGGTCAATGCGGCTCAAATATCGTTGTACGACCGCAAAAACAAACGGCAGACGGCCATGATACTGGAAATGAACAAGGGGCTGGTTCTGGAATCCCTGGGCCGGACAGCCGAAGCCCTGGATATCTACCTGGATATTTCCAACCGGGCCTATGAATTCAAGGCTAACGATCTTTTTGTCGCCGCCGGCTACAGGAGTTACGCGCTTTCCAAATCCCTGCATCGCGACGTTCAAAAGATCCTGCGGCAACTGGATACGACTTTTAAAGCAAACCCGTATTTAATTAAAAAGCACCCCGGAATTTACGCCGGCCTGGCTGACGCCCTTTTGCAGGAGACGTTGGACGACAGGCAATATTACAACGCCATGTACCTGGAAAATTACAACCGTATGCTCCGGTTGCAAAACACCCTGGAGACGATCTTAAACGACGACGGCGCATGGAGCGCCCAATTAAATGAGTACCGGGAATTTGACACGATCGAGGAAATTCTCTCGTCGGATATCGAAGAGCTGAAAATCAAGCGCGAATCCACCGAGACCCTTGAAGCGATTATGGACCAACTGCAAAAGCGTAAAAAAGAATTGAAACAGGCGATTCTTCAAAACCCGAAACTCTCGGGACTTGCCGTCGCGCTTTTTGCGGATCTTCTGACCGTAAACGACATCCGGCAGATCAAGCAGGGGTTTCTTTACCTTTTGAAAAAAGACGGTCAAACCCGGGCGATTTACAAATTACCGGGAGAAAATAATTTTGAAGTCAGAACCTTCGCCATCGACCCGGAAAACCTGCAAAAATTTATCGAATACCGGGGCAATACCGACGAAGTTTTGCCCGAAACTGCGGGGGAACAAGCCGTCAAGGCAGAAGGCGACCTGAAACGTTTTATCGACTGGATCCGCGGTAAAAAAATCGAGATTGTTTTTCCCGACCAGGATTTTGCCTTTTTCCCTTTTTCAAAAATTTTACAAAAGCACGTCGCCCGGGATTATACGTTTCAGGCATCTTTGTTGTTTCAAAAAAACCAGTCGGTCTCGACCACCAACCTTCTGCAAAATCATAACGTCAAGACGGCCCAGGACGAAAACGATCCGCAAAAGAACTACGTTTACAACTATGCCGGCAAGCCCGGGGAAGTTCAAAACCTTCGGGGAAAATACAATGTTGTCGACTACGAAATTACAGACAAAGATTTTTCGGATAACCCGGCCCTGCTTCGAAACATCGTTACGAACAACGAAAACGTATCTTTAACGATGCTTTCTTACAACCTGAAAGATAAAAGCAAACTCCATACCTGGGCGGGGGCCTTGAACCTTCTCTTTGCCGCCTCCCGTTCTGCCATCGTGGTACAGGCCCTTGAACCCCGAAAAACCGCATCCGCCATTTTTGACAGAATTCTCAACCGCAAAAGCCTGCCCGGCGATAACTTTTTCTTCGACGCAAACCTCGAAGTCGTACGGCCTTTTTTCAACGGCGAAAACCCGGAAAACAACGCAAGATTTACCCAATACCTGGCAGACGATCTGCGCCTTTGCCTTACGGAAGCCGATACGCTCAAAAACAACTCCCGTGGCGCCCAGACCGATACCCAGGTTGCTGCCCAGGACATTGGCCATGCTATTGAAAAAACAAACTTTTGTGAAAATATCGACTACAACCTGAAGATTACGTCGCTGGATATGGGGACAAAATCAGGCAAATCGCCAGAAGAGAAGCCCTACATTAAACCCAATTTTGACCTGTTCTACAAAAAACTGGAAATGATGTTTGACCCGCAGGCCAGGTACAAAATATCCGACATTGAAAAAACATTTGAGACCTTCAGGGCGCGATATACCCGGCCCGTTTTCAAGGACCCGTCCGAAATGTCCGTCAAAACCCCGGAAGAAAATATCGAATTTTACAAACATATGAACCGCTATATCGGGCTTCTCCTGGAAAATGGGAATGTCGCAAAGGCGGTGGCGGCATATAAATCCATACCGGCAGAATACGCCTACGGTAAAGACGAACTTTTAAATATCGCCGCCGCTTATTACCTGGGGCAGATGCGATCGGGAACTATCGAGGCCTTTGCCATCAACCTGCCCGACGAAATCGCCTCGCTTGACGAAAGCGGGCAGGCCTTTGCCGAAATCCCCAAACCGGCTGACGAGAAAATCTCTTACTTTTCAAAGCGCAACGATGCCGGCAAATGGCTGGGCGCGTTAATCAACGCCGGGCTACCGGGTAAAATCGGGGCAAATTTTGCAAACCGAAAGTGGACTACCTGGCAGGCCATACAGTATGTGGTCGTTTCGAAAAACCCGGCCGAGGCAAAAACCGATGTGGCAGACGCCCTTCTTATGGAAGCCCTGAAAAAAGATCCCGGCAATACCGAAATCTACGAGAAGATTCAACGCCAGTCAAACGACCCCTACTGCAAGTCGCTTGCCGACCTTATCAAGTGGGTTCATGAAAAAAAATACGATTCGGTTTTTGCGGTTTTTAATTCCCTCGTTAATTCCCCAGGCGGCCCTGACGAGCAAAAAGACAACATGGCCGAAACCGGTTTTCTCATCAAACAAACCTTTGCTTATTTTGTGATGCAGCATGTGGATTTTTATACCATGCCGGAAGATTTTGTTAACGGCATCTTAAGACTCGTTTCTTCAACAAAGCTTGACTACAAGCTCGCCAATAAGCAACAGCAGTATTTTTCAAAACTGGTTTCGTCAACGGCGTCTTTTGTAAATAACCCTGGCGAACTCTACAAATTTTTGGCGGCCAACCCCGAAGGTTTGTCAGAGATGAATAACGAATACCTCAGGCGCCTGATGACCCTTTCGATGGAGCTTAATCCCTTTGAGGCGCTCAACCGCTTTGAAGCCAAAATCCCTGCGGTGTACCTGGGCAATGACTATATTTCTTCCCTGGAGAAATTGAAAAAACAAATTGGCGACACCGGGTATACCCCGTTAAGCCCCGACGATGCCTCGCTGTCGATCTGGTATCATGTGAAATCGAAAAACTACCAGAAGGCCCTGTATACCTGGTTTGGGTATGACCGCAACCAACAGCCGGAGGAATTTGCCTTTGGCAAAACGGTACACGGAATCCTGAAACTGTTCCGGGATCAGTACTACCACTGGAGCTGGAACCAGAAGGGTGTAGAATTTACCAGGCTCAAATTACCGGAATTTGAAAAGGTCTTTCAAAAATACAACGACGATATTTTCTACCTGCCCGCAAAGGACGAAACGCTTCGCGGCCAACTGTTACATCCCGATGCCCGGCTGCGCTACTTTACGTCTACCGCAAAGCTGCCAAAGCGAACCTTCGTTGATGGCGACACCGAAAACAACAAAAACGACAACAAGGAAAACCTCCCGGAAAGCATCACAGAACCACCGGCAGATAAACTTTCAGATAAACTTTCAGAGAAACTTTCAGAGAAAATCGAGGGGGAAGAAAAAAACGGCCCCAAAAGGCAACCTGAACCAGGCGAAAAAAAACAAGCCGGGCCTGAAATAACCTGGTCGGCTGACCGGGAATTGGTCGGCACCCCCGGCTATGCCCTCCTGGAAATCTATTTGCCCCGAATGGCCCAGGTTGACGAGGCGGTCACGATCGGGTACACTGCCGGCCTTGCCTCTTCGGCCTTCATCAACTTTTATTCCCAGCCGCTTGCGGCCGATTCGGAAAACACCTTTGAACAGGGCGAAAATACGGGGAAGTTTCATATTTTTTATACGAAACCCGAGGCCCTGAAAGTTTACCTGAAATTTATAAAAGAATTCTGCAAACAATCTGCAGGGGATATGGAAAAAATGGACACCCCGTCTATGGTTTTTGAAAACGTATTTAAAAAGCTGGAAAAGGCAAACGAGAACTTTTTAAACCACATTATTGTACTGCAAAAGTAAGGAACGGCTAAAAATGAAAATAAAAAACCACAAGAAAAGACGCGGAATAAGCATGATTGAATTGCTGATGGTACTGGTCATCATGGGAACCATCATCGCCATATTGATCTCTTCTTTGACCAAAACCCAGGGGAGAGCCGAGGGGAAACTGAGCAAGTTGAAAATGCAAATGGACTGGGCAAAAATCAACACGGCCCTCCTGGATTACCAGCGAACCTATGGGACCTATCCTGATGCCAATACCGGGCTGGAAGCCCTCGTAAACCCGCCCTCAACCGACGACGGTCAAAGCCCCGCCTCCTTTATCGACAGGGATTCGATACTGGATCAATGGAAGAGACCCTACCACCTGGAACTTACCGACAGCGGTTATAGAGTGCTTACGCTGGGGGCCGACGGCGCCACAGGCGGCGAAGGGATAAACGCCGACGTTGACCTTGCCTCGGTTCGCTAAAATACGTCTTCGCAGGGGCTATACCCTTATTGAGTTGATCGTCGTCATTGCGATCATCGGCTCCATCATGACCCTTGGGTTAAAGCTCCTGCAATCTCTCTGGCAAAAACAGTCCACCGGGGTAACCTCGCTTGAATTTATCCAGGTACTGAACCTGGGCAGGGAAAAAGCCCTGGCCGAAGGCAAACGTTATTGCCTGACGATCAACATAGATAAAAGAACAATGGAACTTGACCTCTATGACCCGGCCAGGGAACGCATAACGGCGGATTTCGAACAGGCCCTGAAGTACGACACCGGCGAAAAAGAAAAACCAAAGACGTCCGAACCGATGTTTCGCTCCAATTTGCCGGCGGACTTTGAGGGATTTCATTCCACATCGGGAATTAAACTCACCGCCCCCGTAATTTTTATACACTTTTATCCCGACGGAACTTCCGATTCCTTTATCGTAAAATACAAAAACCGTCAAAAACCCTACTGGTATATACCGCGCAACGCCGGAAACGGAGTATACCTTTCGGATATTAAAGACATTGAAAATGAAAATTAAGTGCCGGGATAAAAATCAGGGGTTTACGCTCATCGAGATTCTGATCGCCGTCGGAATTTCCTCTGCGGTTATGGCGATGATTCTTTTCATGATCATGTCGTCGCTTGATTTACGCAATAAGGCGGCCCGGTTAACTACGGCGATTTTTCTTGCCGAAAAATTTATGGACGAAATTAAAAACAACCAGGAGCTCGTCGACAAAAGCGGCGAAGTGGAAAGCAACCCGGGATATTCCTTCGCCTATTCGATGAACGAAATTGAGTATGACCCCTTAAGCGGGCTTTCGACCGCCATCAAAGACAAGGAACAACAGTTACTGGAACAACAACGCGCGGCCCAGTCGACCGAAATTTCCACCGGGCTGACCTTTAAAATGCGCAAGTACGTTGTCGCCATTCTCTACCGGGAAAAAAAAATCTATGAGCTGGAATGCCTCCGGGGGTTGAAAATTGAACAAGCCGCAAAATAACGGTTTTACCCTGATCGAATTGATGATCGTCGTCGTCCTTCTTTCGATGTTGTTGCTGGGAATCATGACCACCTACGTTCAAATTCAAAAACTGCTGAGCTCGCAGTCGATCGCCTCGCAAAGGGTACAACAGGCCGAAGAATTATATGAAATCCTTTCGCATGACCTGCAAAACATCGTTTATGAAAAATGGAACAAGGATTATTTTTTTATCGCCAAAAAAAACATCACGGGGGGGGTCCGGGTAGACAGCCTGAATTTTATCTCCGGCAGTCTCTACTCAAACCCCCTTAACCTGCAATCCAGAACCTACAATGTCTATTATTTTGGCAAAGTGGACGACGAGTCTGGGTTGCTGTCTTTATACAGAAAAGAGGATATGTTTGTCGACTACAAGGAAAAAACACACGGCGTTGCCATTGTCGTTCTTGAAAACATCCGGGAGTTTATGGCGGAATTTTCAACTAACGGCAAAGACTGGCAGGATAACTGGGATTCCCTGGGAAGCAAAAACATCCCCCAGCATTTTCGCATAACGATAAAATACCTTCAAAAAGACCAGGGCGGCGAAAGGCAGCAAACGCTGGTCTTACAAACCTCGCCCGGCATATTTATGTAAAAGCCTGCGCACCAAAACATCATTACCGAAGGGAATCTTTTTGGTAGACCGCCAGCACATCCGGCTCCATCGCCATGTCATACAACTTTGTAAACCCTGCCTCGCGAATTTTTCGTTCGTCGTTTTTAGCCGCCAGGAAACTCAAAGAAAAACCCCGTCCATTTCCCCAGATTTCCCGGTTGCTTTTAAAAACAAACAAAAAATCGGCAAAGGAACGATCTACCAGGGTTTGTGAAAATACCGGGCCCGCCTCGACCATGAGGTTTATGGCGCCACGGGAGGCTGCATACTCCACAATGACGCCAAAATCATTATAGTCGGCAACAAAAAAAACCTCGCGGCCACTGGCCTCAACGGCTTCTTTCTGGGCAAGGTCGTCTGTGATAAAAAAAAATTCGCCCGGCAATGTGGCTTGAAAATTTACGAAGGCCTCCAGGTCGGCTTTGGTCCAGCGCAAATCCAGTCGGGGGAGCATGAAAAATCGTTTATGGAGGGCCCGAAACCTTTCGGGGTAGTCCCTCTCGAATGAGCCCAGCAAGTTGCCCAAAAAACTATCGCCCAGACCGGGTAGTTTGCAATGGCCGTTGAACCGGGGATTGAGCGAGGGGCGGTCATGATACACCGTTGCGGGCGTCACCAGGGTGCAATGAAACAGCTTGCGCATACGAAAGACGGCCTCACGGGAATACGAACCCGAAACCGGGCCGCTGGGGCCGTCCATCGGGGCAAGCCAGCCGTTTTTGGTCTGGGCCCACTTCAGCATAACCCGGGGGCGTTTATTCTTCTGGAAAAAATGAAACCCGTCGATAGTCCAGAGAAGTTCTTCACGGTAACTTTGAATATCGGCCCATTGAACCTCGACGCCGTAAGACTTCAGCGCCTGGGCCCCGGCAACCTTTTCGGTTTGATCTGGCGCCACAATCACAACCCTGGCAATGCCGCTTTCTTTAATCAGGTTTGTACAGGGCGGGGTTTTACCGTAATGGCTGCAGGGCTCAAGGGTAACGTATAACGTCGAACCGGCGGCGCTGCCGCGGCCGTTTTTTTTTATGGCGTCTTCTACGGCCATCACCTCGGCATGATGGGATCCGTATTGCTGGGTATACCCTGCGCCTATGATGTTATCATTTTGATCGACCAAAACCGCGCCGACCGGCGGGTTCGGGTCGCTGTTGCCGACGGCATAGACGGATTGCATAAAGGCTTCATGCAAATAATTCATACCGGGCGGGGAATTTCTTATTGATCCATGTGTTCAAGTTCTTCGTAGGAGTAGATCAGGTAATCCAGCTCGATCAGGATCACCACCTGGTCGTCCAGCTTGGCTACGCCCCGAACCAGGGCCTTGGTATTTTCCCGCACCATGTCGGAATTGCCCTCTATGCTGCTTTCGGGTACGTTGATTACCCGGTTTACCTCGTCGACCACCATGCCGACAAGTTTACCGTCATGATTTACAACAACAATCCGGGTAAACTCGTCATAAACCACCTCGGACAGGCCAAACTTTTGCCTGAGCCCAATGATGGGGATAATGTTTCCCCGGAGGTTCATCACGCCCAATATAAAATGCGGACTTCGGGGAAGTTTCTTAATTACCTTCATGCGGATGACTTCCTGTACCTTGTCAATTTCAAGACCATAGTCCTCTTTGCCAACCCTGAAAACAATGATTTGCCGGGTTTTACCGCCTGAATTATAGCTAAGGTCAATATCTGCCCCGCCCATTCTTTGTATTCTGTCATCTTCTGCCATATTATTCCTTTAACATAGAATACGTTCAATGCATCAAGTTAAATATTTGGTGCATTTTCGTCATTTTTTATGACCTCTTCATTTCGCAGGATCGTTTCTTTGGTCAGTTTAAACTGATTGGCCGATTCCATCAGGGTTTGTATTTTGTGCATAAAATTCTGCAGGAGTTGATCGTCTTTTTCAATCTCCCGGGTACTTTCTATCGAAAGTTGTCCGATATCGCTCATTAGCGTAAGCAGATACTCCGCCTGCTCGGTTTGTTTTTTGGTGATCTCGCTTATTTTCTGGGATATCTTGGCGTTTTGCTGGGCCCGGGTAGCCGTTGCCAGAACCGAGGTTTCCTGCTGGGCTGTAAAATTCGCCATTTCAATAATTTCCTTGTCGAGCTTGATCATCATTTCGGCAATTTGCTTGAAAAAGCCTTTTGCATTTTCGACTTTATTGGAAACGTCCATTACCTGTTGCACGGTTTCTTTAATCAAGGCCGTAATTTCTTCGGCGCTGCGGGCAGAACGTTTGGCCAGGTCGGAGATCTCGTTGGCAACGACAGAAAACCCCTGACCATGAACCCCCGCACGGGCCGCCTCAATGGAGGCGTTCAGGGCCAGCAGGTTTGTCTGGTCAGAAATATTATCGATGATATTGATAATACCGCGAATTTTCTGGGAAGATTCTGCGATTTTTTCGACATTGTTGGCAAACTCCCCGATGGTTTGAAGCCCCGAGTTGGACCTTTGCACAACATTTTTCGCACTCTGGGTAATTTCCATCCTCTTGTTACCCGATTTTTCAAACGATACCTTTACCTCGTCCATGGCGGCCCGGTTGGTACTGGCAATCGACTGCTGGGTCATGGCGTCATGATAGATCTGCTCCGACACCTGGTTTATTTGCTTCACCGTTTCGGTGGCTTGATTAAGAAGATTCTTGATCTTCAGCGCGCCGGCCTGCATCAAGCCCAGGTTGAGAAAAAATTCTTTGCCGTCTGACATCACGGCCTTGCCATTTTCAAGGATCATAAGCAGAAGGTTGCGAATCCTTCTAATCATAAGGTTCATGTTAAAGGCAAGCATGCCAATATCATTTTTCTGGGTAATTTTCAGATCGTCAAATGACAGATCCCCTTGCGCGGCAAACTCCATACGTTCGTCCATTTCCTGAATGGGGAAATGAACAAGCTTCTTGCTTCGGGAATACGAAAGGTAGCTGGCGGTCGAGGTCACAAAGGCCACCAGGCCAATTAAAAGAAACAGGAGATAGTATAAGGGCTTGATAATCTCTTTCATGTCGACCTGGATTACGATAGAACCGTTCCAGAACAAACTTTCCGTGGCAAAAAGGTTATCCTTGATGTTACACCAGGAAAACAAAACATTTCGTTTATGGATCTTATCGGTATCCGTCCCGAGGGACGCCGATTTAATGTACTTGCCTACCGGGTTAAACTTGTCCTTGTTTCCAATATAGGAATTCCAGTCGGAATCCGTACTGTACATGACCTGCCCGTCTGAACCAAGAATATGCGCCTGTATGGATTTTAATTTCAGGTTCTTCCGGACAAAGGTAATTTTCTTGTAGACGTAATCTGATATCAACGTCGAATTTTCAAAAACAAGGATACAACCCTTACCATCGGAAATGGGCTGGGTCCAGAGGTATAGATTTTTTGGCAGATTTGTTTCGTCGGTAACCATGCCGGCGCGGTCGGAATAAAACTGGGGAACTTTGGAATTGATGCATTTGTAGAACCATTCATCCATGGCGTAATTTTTTGTAACGAGCCCGCCCCAGTTGATTCCACCCTGTTCTTTTGAATGATTGTAGGTAAATACATTGCCGTCGCGGGTCAGGATCCAGATTCCTTCTATGTCGGTATAACGCGCCATGATGTGCCCGATTTGATCTTCAAACAGCGCAGGCTCTTTACTTGCCAGGGAGGCCTGAAGCGATCGATTTTCCGAAATTTGCTCCAGAAGCTGGGCATGTTTGATAAACGACTGGTGCACAAACAGGGCGCTGGAATGGGCGATCTCTTCGTACCTCTGCCCCGCATCGTGAATGATGTAATACCGGCCAAGAATAAATACGCAGACGGCGGCAATGCTGGCAATAATTCCCAGAATAAGGGCCACGCCTCGCGTAATTTGTTGCTGGATGCTATACCTTCGTATAAACTCATCCGCATCGCTTACGACAGATATATCATCTTCTTCGTTAATTGTTTCCGGGTTGCCCTTGGTTTTCATGTATGCCCATAGGATTTGCGTCGCGTTTTACGTTGGACACAAATCCTGCGTGAATTTAATAAGTTAATTATCGGAAGTTTTGCGTTTAAAGAAAAGTTTATAATCATCCTTCTTGTATTTTTCTACAATTCTGACGACCAGAAGGGCGATTAAGAGTACGATATTCGGGAATACCCAGAGAAACGAAATGACGTGATAAATTCCATAGGTCATGATGGTTTTGGCCAGCGTGCTCAAGGTAAACCCGATAAAAATACTAAAGTGGTATTTTAAAAGGGTCTGGGCGATCGGGGGCAGGTCTTTTTCCAGGCCTTCTTTTTTAATGTAGCCCAGCCCATAGTACAGTATAACGGGAAGAATTGCCGAATGGAAAAAATAACTTTCATAATTTTCCCCGTAGATTCCGCCAATGTAACTGAAAATAAAACCCAGAAAGGATCCCATGGTCAGGGCAAAGTACTCTGCGGTTTTGTCTTGAGACGCAAACAACCCGTCTAATTCCTGTTTTAAAATGCCCCTGATATTTACCAGTTCATCCCGCTCATACTGACCTTTTCCGGGAACCAGTATCCGGTAATAATAATGAATGATCAACGTAAGCGCGGCACAAATAAAATACAGCAATAAAAAAACCAGAAAAACTAGAATATCCATGTAACCAACCCCTTGCAAAAACCGAATCAACGTATGGTAGTCTGTCGGCCCGTCCTGATAAATTAAAATAACTCTCACTGGCACAGACAGTCTTTTTCTGCGCCAGGAATGCATGGTTTATTTATAAATGGCGGAAGTCAACCAGAATCCGTCCGTGGAGCCTGCACCGAAAGTCAAAAAAGAAGTTATCCCTGCTGTTACAATAATTTTTTGTTGTCCCGCCCAGATCAGATTGTTTTTTGGCATACGAAGGGCATAACGGGGTAACGTCTTTTAATAAGGCGATTATGGTCACCGGCATACTTCCAGAATATTTCCAGATTACCTGATAAACAAAAATGAATAAAAAAATACAGATCCTGACGACTTTGGCTTTCATCTGCCTTTCGGCGCCCGCTTTTGCGGTAAATATCAATACCGGGGAATTTCCCGGCAAGACACCTGCCCAGGTCAACGAGATTATACTGAAAACCCTCGACAAGCTCGGGAGCGGCCACACGGCGCAGGAACAAACCAACGGGTTTCTCTTCCGGTACACTAACCCCTTCTTCAACATCTACCCTTTCGATATTTTCATTGGGGAATACAACGACGGAACCATGGTGCGTATTGAGTCCATCGATAATACCAACAATGCGCTGCTTAGTGTCTTTGCGACCGAAGCCTATGGGACAAAATTTAACATTACTCACAACGCCAAAAGCGTGATTCTGGGCGACTTATTGACCGTGGTGCTGCCGGCGGCGGGTCACCTTTATTCCACGATAGACTCTCCCTTTAACAGCAGCCTTTCCTGGCTGTTTTCCCTGCTCTACCTGGGTATCGACGGCGGGCTCCTCTGGATGGGCGGCACCTCTTTCTTTACACACAGCTTTGACCCTTTTCATACGGGCCTTGTGGCGACATTGAGCCTGATGGGAACCTACCGGGTAGCCCACCTGTTGTTCAATCACTTATCCATCACCGGCCATAACCGGATGATTGAACTGGGTTACACGTTTCAGTTTGAATAGTGAAAAACATCGAGGTATTAAAGACCTTCTCAGAACCCCAGCGCCTGAGAATACTGAATTTATTGCAGGCCTCGGAACTTAGCGTCTCGGAGCTGGTCGAAATACTTTCCCTCTCACAGTCCAATGTCAGTCATCACCTGAAGATCCTCAAGGACCAGGGCCTCATCGAGATCATTAAAAACGGCACCCAGAAGTATTACCGCAACATTCCTCACCCGGCGCTTTCGGATAGCATGTTGAAGATCTGGGAAGAGCTGAAAAGTTTTGTAAAGGATCCCCCGGAGACCGGCGAGGACGACCGGCGACTGTTAAACGTCCTGACCAAGAGAAACGACAACGACCTCGATCGGACCTTCAACGCCTGGCGAAAACAACAACCGGACATCGTCTTTACGGCCGAGGTCGCCCTGGGGGCAATTTCCTGCCGGGGGGTCGCCCTGGATATCGGTTGCGGAACGGGAGATTTTTTCAAGATCATTGAAAATACCTTTGACCGGATCATCGGAATGGATATTTCTCATCAACAGCTTTTGCAGGCCCGGGAGAAAATCAGCCAACATGGTCAGTTCTCCCTGGTACAGTCCAGCGCAACCCAGGTACCTTTTCAAGACGGCTCGATCAACTCGGTATACTTCCGGATGGCCCTGAGGTTTATCAACGACCCCGGTTCTGCCCTGGGCGAGGCCCTGAGAATTTTAACGAAAAGAGGGAAAATCTCCATCATCGACCAGGTCGAGTCGTCGGGTTTGTTCTCACAGGCTTTTTTTGATACGTTTATACAGGCGCATCCCGGCGTGAGGCTCGTAAAATACAATACCATTTCAGATTTGTTTTTGTGTGTCCTGGAGAAAGTTTAGGAGTTCAGGCCCAAGCGGCCTTGAATAAAAGTTGTGGGCCCTATTGCTGGGTGCTGTCGCCGACCGGCTGCTCGACCGTTGAATTCGCCAGTTCTTTTCGAGCCAAAGCGTAAATGGACTCTCTAAACATCGGCAGAAAGACCTCGGGATTTAAGACGACGGTCATATAACGAACCTCGAAGTGCAAATGAGGCCCGGTACTGTGGCCGGAATTGCCGGAATAGGCGATGACCTGCCCCTTTTTTACCCGGTCGCCTTTTTTAACCAGCAAAACCGACAGGTGGGCGTAGATCGTTACATACGAGGCATTGTTGTTGATGACGACCGCATTGCCGTAATCGCCGAAGTACTTCGACTCGGTTACCTCCCCGTCCATGGCTGCCAACACCAAGCTGCCCTGCGCTGCGGCAATGTCCAGGCCGGGATGAAACTTACCCCATCTCTGCCCGAGCCTGCTGGTGATACGCACGCCCTCAATGGGCCAGATGTATTCGTTTGCGTAAACGTCCAGGGAAAGTCTGTTGATCCCGTTTTTTTCCAGTTCCTTGACATAGGTTTCGGAAAACGGAAAAAACAGCCACATGGTGGAATATATTTTCCGGGTATTCTTCGGAAGATTGTTCAGGGAGATAATTTGATCAATGTCGGCCTGGTAGTTAGCCGCCATCGTGGCCAGGTCCAAACCGGGTGTGACGTGTTTCCAGATGCCGGTCTGCCCCTGGTAGCTCTGTACCTGGATATTATCTATATAGACCTTTTCGGGTGTGGCCGAACTTTCGACCTCGGCTCTTACCTTCTGCCAGCTGTTAAGGGCATCTTCCGCGTAAAGGCCGCCCTGCCCCATTAAGGAGACAAATAAACCGATGAAAAAAATTCCTTTTTTCATCGGTCAATATACAAGTTAAATTCATCCTGTCAAACGCAACTAACTTACGAACATAATTAAAGACGCCTCTAAAACCTTTAAATTTGTTTTTTTTGGGTAAGTGGGCAAAGCCCACTTACCCAAAAAACATTCAAATCTATGGTTTTTAAAGGCGCCTTTAATCAATACCGATTATTCCGAATATAAGTCTTTTTTATGCTTGGCTTTGTCGCCCTTCTTTTTTCCGGGGATGGCTTTTTGGATCAGCTTTTGACCGGCCCCCATGAGGGAATACAGGACGTTGAGATCGCGGCCCTGCTTTCGGGTTCTCGGCCGGGGGGATTTCTTGGACATATTCAATAAATATACCAAACCGGCCTCCTTGCCCAAAAAACTTTATTCCTTAACCAACGCCCGCGATCCATTGAAGCAGCAACTTCACGGTGAGTGTAGGCTTCAATGAATCTTCTCGGGGGGTGCCTGACCCCGCACCACTTTTTTGCGCTGAATTTCATCATTGTAAAAGTAGCTTCAAGCTACGCCGCAACTTAGCTGGTACTCGCAAAAAAGTGGTGCGGGGAAAGGCAGGGGCGGCTATAAAACCGCCTCGTCAATGATTCTTGTCTGCCCCCCTCTTTAAAAAAAAACGTCTTTTACCCACGGGACGTTAGACCCCCGACGTTAAAAAGTCATCGCCGGTCTTTGAATTTTTCTTTACGCATCAAATTCATTCATACGATTGCTCCCATGATGAACAAGATAAAAGGCATGGAAGATCTCAAGGCGCATAACGAAAAGGTGGTGCTGAGGGTTGACTTCAACGTGCCCCTGGACCCGGCCACCGGCGACGTGGTCGACCCGGCTCGTATGGTCAAGAGTCTGCCCACAATCGAACTGTTGCTGAAAAAGGGCGCCGCCATCGTCATCATCTCGCACCTGGGCAGACCCAAAAGCCCCAAAGATGCCAACCTGTCCTTATTTAAAGTCACCGAGAAACTGAAAACCCTGTTGCCGGGCGTCAACATTCAATTTTGCCCTTTTGAGAAGATGACCCAGATGGAGACCTGCGCCGAGGGCCTCAAGGCGGGTGAAATCCTGGTTCTCGACAATATCCGGTTTTTCCCGGAGGAGGTTTCGGAAAACGAGGCCGAACGCAAGAAGTTTGCTAAAAAGCTTTCCGTTTTGGGCGACATCTTTGTAAACGACGCCTTTGGGGCCTGCCACCGGGAACATGCCTCGGTATACGAGCTGGCCTCGTTTTTACCTTCCTATGCCGGCCTGTTGCTGCAAAAAGAAGTCAACATCCTCACCCGGGCCCTGACCACCCCCGAGAGGCCCTTTACCGCCATCATCGGCGGCGCCAAGGTCTCATCCAAAATCAACGTCATCGATAATCTCATTAAACGGGTCGATCATATCATCATCGGCGGGGCCATGGCCTATACGTTCTTGAAATCCCGCGGCCTTCGCGTGGGTAACTCCAGGGTCGAAAACGAGATCTTAAGCCAGGCCTCGCAGATCATCGACAAGGCCCAGTTTAACGAGTGCGGCTTCTACCTTCCCGAAGATCACGTCATCAGCCTGGATTTTTCGGAAAAGGGCAAGTCCAAACCCTGTGGCCTGGAAATTCCCGAGGGCTGGATGGGGATGGACATCGGCCCCAAGACCATCAAGAAGTATGACAAGATCATCGGGGATTCGAAAACCATTCTCTGGAACGGCCCGATGGGGGTTTTCGAGATGGACTCTTTTGCCGAAGGCACCATGGCGGTGGCCAAATCGGTCAGCAAGGTCAAGGGTACGACGATTGTCGGCGGCGGCGACTCCATGCTGGCCCTGAAGAAGTCGGGGCTGGAAGACAAGATCACCCATATCAGCACGGGCGGCGGGGCCACGCTGGAATTCCTCGAGGGCAAGAAACTACCGGGTGTTGCCGCCCTGGTTGTCGACGACGAATAGATTTGTTGCCGGGGCGACATTTTCAGACCCGGGTTTCATAAGCTGTGCTCCAACTTACTCCGAAAGTAAACTGGAGCACAGCTTCACATCCATAACTGGATCAATTCGAGGTAGATCTTCTTCTGTTTGCCGATAATCCCCTTGAATTTACCATAGACAATGGCCTGGGGTTTTTTCTCCCGGACCTCTTTTTTCTTCTGAAAATCGGTAAAGGGCAGCCAGTTGGTCTTTGATTCCTTGCCCTGCAAAAAGGCGTCTACAAGGTATTCGGTGTTGGAATCTTTTATCAAAAGACTGACCTCCTTGCCGTGGTCGACGTCTTTTAATTTGAGCACGCTACCCTGCCAGAGCACCAGGCAGTCCGAGTAAAACTCCGGGGTCTCCATCAGCTTGTCGGGGAAAACGGGGTCGGAAAAATCCTGGTAGTCGGGTTCCGGGATGAAGTTCAGGAAGATCTTGCTCTTTTCTTTGGTTTTAAAATCTGCGTTGGAATACAGGATTCGTTGAAGTAGAAAACGGGCCTGGTTAAACTTGCTGTCGGTAAGTTTTTTCTTGGCCTCTTCAAAATCCTCGATGAGCCTGTCTTTGGACTTGTAAACGTATTTGACGCTGTCTTTGTTCTGGGGATTCACCAGGGCGGCCCATTCGTCGATCTTGTAATTTTTCCATGCCTGGCCCGGCGTATTTTCGGAAAACGTAACGATATGCAATAAGGGGTCGCGGAACACATAAGCAACACCGATGAGCAAAACCAGGACCAAAAGAGCCCCGGCCCGCCAACCAAGGGCAACCCTGGGCAAGGAAAATCCCCCGGATTTTCCAAAGGCGCCCGGGTCATCCAGGTCTTGCGATTCCACCTGGTGTCTGCTGATGCCATCGATAAAGTCAGGCAGGACGATGAAATAGGCGATATCGCCTTTGCCTGCCTTCTCAACGAGGTTTACGCCTTTTCGGGCCTTCTCGATCAACTCCCGGGCCAGCCATCCCTCTTCGAGGTCAACCAGGGAGGTCCAGTCCATCAAGGCGGCTTCGAGGTTTTCCTTCCAGAGGTGGGTATAGGCCCTGAGATAGACTACGTAGGGAGACTGGGCGTTTCGTATTTTGGCTTCGTCGAGATATTGTAAAAAACTGCTGCGGCGGTCTAAAAACCCAAGGGCGACTGCGGCAAGGTACCAACCCCAGAAACTGTCCGGGTCGTCTTTTAACTCCAGGTCGGCAAGTTCAAAGGCGCGCCCGAACTTACCCTGCCGGATTGCCGAAAAGGCCTCTGGTAACCTGCCTGCCCTTTGTTTCACATTCTGGTTTCTCAGGTCACCCTTTCCACGTAGGACATATCCCTCAGGTCGATCTTGATCTTGTCGCCGGTCTTGACGAAAAGCGGGACATGAATCTTACCGCCGGTTTCCAGTTGTACTTCTTTTGTCGCATTGGTCACGGTATCGCCGCGTATGGCATCTTCGGCATAGGTCACCTCAAGGACGACAAAATTGGGGGGTATGATGCTGACGGCCTTTTCTTCATAGACCTGGATCGTCATCTCCATGCCGTCTTTCATATAGGGAAGCAGGTCCTGTACGTCTTCTTTGGGTATTGAGATTTGATCGTAGGTATTGACGTCCATGAATACGAGGTAATCGCCGTCCTCATAGGAAAACGTGGCCTTCTTGTTCTCAAGCTCAATATCTTCAAGCATCTCGCCGGATCGAAAGGTTCGATCAATGGTGGTTCCCTTGGAGAGGCTCTTTATCCTGGTTCGGACAATGGCGGCGCCTTTTCCGGGCTTGTGATGCTGAAAACTGGTGATTATAAAAATATCCCCGTCCATTTTCAGGGCCATGCCTCTTTTAATATGATTTGAATTTACCATTTCTACCTTCCATTGTTGGTTCTTTTCCAACTTCTAATTGCAAACGTATCTACGGCCCGGAGGATTGAGAACCGGCGTTAAAATATGTTAATTGTCCGAATCTTATACTTCAGCAACCTTGAACATTATTTTTTAATTATCCTGAATTCTATTTATTCTTTTCTTCGGGACGTTGGGAAAAAAACTTTTAAGGTTTCATTTTTTTCTACGGGTGGTGTAAAAATCAGGGAGGTTTTTTGATTAGTATGGTATGAAGTGTAAAAAACAACCTAAATACTTTAAACTCCCCATTGTAAACCTTTGGGAGGTACACCTTGATCGGGAACTTTGGAACAGGGTTGTCCTGGTTGCCCACTGGCACCGGTGCAGCTTTTCCTGGATTACCCGGTATTGTGTTTTTCGACTGGTCCGAAAAAAGAATCTCTATATGAGAAAAGCTATGGAAATCCATAGCAAGAATGTAAGGCTGCTACAGAAAAACACCCTGAAACATCGTCACCTGATGTGCCTCTATGGGGACGATGAGAAACTCCTGCGAATGGCAGCAATGGAACTCGGAATCACCGTATCACATATGATTCGAATTGCTTTACACTGGTTTCTAAAAAAAATAGAACAAAGCATCACAAAATGGGAACATATTTACTACCATGGTACCAAGATATGCAGTCACTTGATCAGGCATCGAACGAATATTTTAAAAATGCCCGATAACGATCGGTTGAAATATATAAAATGGAATGAAATGCATTGGTGGAACAGACCGCCAATCACCATCGTAATACCCTATAAATAAACAAAACTTTTACAAATAGTAAAAATCAGGAAGTTCTTTTATTTATAATCCGCGAATGCGATCTGTAATGGAACGATGATCCTTGTAAAGGCCAAAAATTATTGACCCGGGTTTCCGGATTTTCTTTGACCCCACAGAGTTTTCCATTTCACCTTCACCAGTATATTGAAAAACTACAAGGTATTCGCTTCCCTGAATTAACTGGGCAACGCGGGTATTGTTTTCATAATCCCACTTATCCATCCGAAATCTCAAATAATATAGTTTTTTCTTTTCATTATAAAAAATAAGATCGTTATTGGAAATTTCCTGGAAGAACATTTTTTCCTGGAATTCTTTATTCAACGAATACACTTCGGATTGAGATTTAAGGCTATTTTTAATTGCCTGAGCAATGAGATTAGAACTTAAATTTAAAATAATGATCAATAGAACAAATATTCTTAATAATTTGTTCACCCTGAGAACTTTACAATCCATCATCCGAATTATCCGTGGATTTTCCCCTGATGATTTCAAGAGCTTTTTTAGCTTCCTTCTGTACGGCAAGACTGGAATCATATTTTATCTTGTACTCCAAAAGGTCGATAAATTCGTTACTCTTGAAATCGGCTAGTCTTCGAATCGCCCTTAGCCGGACGAGCTCATCATCGTCACGAGTCATCTGAATCAGGAGGATTTTTACATTTTCGTCCTTAAGTTTTACCAGGGCCGAAATTAGTTCCAGTCTCAACGGAAAATACTCCCGTTTCTTGTTGAGATCGGTAAAGGAATCAATTTTCTCCAGAGTCGCCCGGAATAGTTCCCGGGCAGGATCATAGTTTAAATTTCCCAGGGCCCGAACTGCATTTGACCTCAAACGGATATCTTCTTTTTCATTTTCCACTACCTCAAGAAGATATTTCTTTACCTCATCGTCGGCGCCATCCAGAGCAGAGAGATACTTTAAAATAAACACCTTGTAAATACTGAGAACCTCGGGTTTCTTCAGCTGCTCAAACATGAAGTCCTGCAACGAAGGATCTTTAAAACCCGCATAGGCATTGATAAGGTCATTGATGTGATTGTCGGTAACCGTATAATCGGCTTTCGAAAGCTTTTCCCTTAAAACGGGAATCGCACTCTGAATATTTTTTTTTCTTAATGTGTTGGCCGTGGTCGTCACAACCGTATCTTCGTCACTTTCCAAAAACTTTACGACCTCATCATCGAGGTCATTCCATTTAACATCGCCTACCATCTGAACGATAGATTTCTGAATCAGTACGTCATTGGATTTTAACAAATCCCTAATTTCAGGAACCAGGGACTTTTGTTCATCTTCCTTTAACGAACCCATTTTGGTAAAACTCTCGCGAATCTGCGAAGAATTGCCATACTTGAAAACCATCCGGATTCTCTCAACCAGGGGGATTTTCGGATCCTCTTTTTTCGAAACCTCTTTCTTGTCCTTCTCTGGTTTTTTGGTCTTTGCCGCCCAAAGCTCATTGGAAAAAAAACTCAAATGACCCGAAATAACAAGGCCAAAGATGGCAATCCACAATTGAGGCCGCTTCATTACTTCAACATCCTTTTACAAATTTTCCATCGTCCATCTAAATACTGGAGATAATATTCTGAATGGTATTTCTTTCCGGATGATCCGGGTAAGCCTGGAGAAGTCTCTCCAGGGTTTCCTTTGCGTGCACGTTATCTTTAAGTTTTCGATAGTACAAAAAGCCAAGTCGTTCCAGGGCCAGCTTGTGTGACGGGTTCTTTTTTAAGACATCCTGGTACTGGATCCTTGCCTGGTCAAAACTCCCGGTTTCTTCAAGGGAAATCCCGAAAGCCATACGCGCCTCCAGGTTATCGGGACTCTTTTTTAACGCCTTCTCATAATATTTTTTCGCATCGGAAAACTTCTTGTCCCGGTAGTACAGGTTTGCCAGGTTTATGTTGGCGTCAAAAGAACCCGGATCAATCTCTATCGCCTTCAGATAGGCCTCTTCGGCGTTATCTGACATATTCTGGGAGGCATACAACTTGCCCAGGTTTATGTACCCCTTAAGGTATCTGGAATTGGACGACGTGGCCTGAATGTAGTATTTTGTCGCATCGGCTGTCTGCCCCTGCCCCTCGGCGATCAGGCCCAGCTGGTAGTACGACTCCGGGTCGTCTTTTTTAAATTCCAGAATTGTCTCATAGAGAGCCCGTGCTTCGGAGAATTTCTTTTCACGAATATACAAGGCGCCCAGGTTGAAATTTGCCTCATAGTGTTTTGAATCGAGCGAAATGGCCTCTTTATAACCATTCTCCGCACTGGAGAAGTTATTCATCAGGGAATAAATTTCTCCTTTTTGATAAAACACATCGGCGTCTTTTGCGTTGAGTTTTTCGGCACGGCCAATGGCCTCAATCGCCTGGGCATATTGACCGGTCCGTTTATAGGCTACCGCGAGATTTTTCCAACCCGCAAAGAGAGAGTCGTTTATCTTCAGGGCCTTCTGGTAGGCCACTATCGCATCCTTGTCCTTTTGGAGCTTGTCATAACACAGACCGACGGAGTATTGTGCCGCCTCGAAGTCCGGCTTTATGCTGACGGCCCTGTTGAACATTTCAAGGGCCTTGTCGTACATCGATTTTTTGTAGTAGATTCTGCCGAGATTATAAAAAGACGTGGCGCTCAACGGATTCCTGCGGGTCTCCGCATTGTAGCTGTCAATGGCTTCCTCGTATTTTTTTTGATTATCCTGGGCCAGCCCCGTCATATAGTTGATTTCCGGGTAGTCGGCGTTTAATCCCCTGGCCTCGACAAAAAGAGCCTCGGCTTTGGCAAATTCCTTGTTTCGACCCGCCTTCTTGCCGTCTTCGACAAGCTGGGCGACTCTCGAAGAGGTATCCTGTATTTTGCCGTCTTTTCCAGGGTCCGTGGTTTGCCCGTCTTTTTGATTTTTGTCGCCGGTTGTTTTGCCAGTGTTCCCGGACGATTGAAAACCGTTTGAGCCGTCCGTACCGGCATTTATGTCAGATGGGTCGCTCTTGTGAGGATCCAGGGAATTTTTCCCGCTTGATGATCCGTCGCTTGAGTCGGTCCCGCTGAGGGTTTTACCGGAATTTCTGCCGTTTTTTTCGAGTCCATTTTTTTCGAGCAAAGAGGCATAGACGTTTTCATACTTACTTCGGAGCATTTTGTCTGACGGGTTGTTCTCCAGGGCCTTTTTATAGTACCCCAGGGCTCCCTCAATATCCCCTTCGAGGTTTTTAAAATCCCCCATTCGTTCCAGGGACCGGGCATGGGCCGGATCGCTTTCCAGGGCCTTCTTGATGTATTCCTTTTCCTTCACCTTATCGTTTAACGCCCGATACAGTTGACCCTTTTTATACAGGTAGTCGGGATTTTTTGGGTTTTTCTTCAGCGCCATGTCATAGGCATTCATCGCCTTGTCCAGGTCTCCATTTAAACGATAAAGGTCGCCCAGGTTTGCCCAGGCATCGCCATTGTCCGGGTTTTCCAGGATGGCCTGCTTGAGAAGTTCGATGGCCCCGGGCTGATCCTTCGCGGCCATCTTATGCTGGGCCAGGCGGTTATACGCCTCGGGATCCTTCGGATCTTTTTTTATCGCCGTCTTGTATTCCTTTGTGGCCTTATCGATCTCCTTGCGGGTATCATGAAGCTTTCCCTTTTCATTGTAGGCCGTCACAAACTGGGGTTCCAGTTTTTTGGCCATCTCGAGGGTTTTAAAGGCGTCGTTGTCGCGCCCGGCATTTTTCTGGGCCTCGGCAAGATCGAGAAGAATTTCGTAGAGTTTTTTAGCCGGAGCCTTTTTTTTCACCGCGCTTTTATACGCCGCATCCAGTTCGACAATCGCCGACTCGTACATCCCCAGCTTATTGAGAAGGCGGCCGAGCTTATGCCTGGTCTCGTAATCTTCCGGCTCGATAGAAAGCAAACCCTGGTAGGTTTCCACTTCTTTTTTGAATTCGTCGTCGATATTCTTCGGGTCAAATTTTTGAATCAGTTGGTTATTTTTATAGGTTGTCAGATAATACGTAACGCTTACCCCCAGCAGGGTAACCAGCAACAATAGACCCAGCAGGGCTTTCTTTTTTCGATGATTCTCTTTTTCTTTGCGGCTCATATAGACTTAGATTCGGAAGAACCAGGCATTGTGTCGAGCAAATTAATCCCCCCCTGGAGAAAAATTGGGTTCATCTTAGACAACCCCAAACAAAAAAGGGGTTGTCGAAAAATCGCTTCTTTGACGACCTTTCGACAACCCCTTTTGAAGAGGAAATTCCCGGCACCCAGGAATTAACGCTTGGAGAACTGGCTGGCTCTTCTTGCCTTGTGGAGGCCGTATTTTTTACGTTCCACCATACGGGAATCCCGGGTAAGAAGGCTCTGTTCTTTCAACTTCTTGTGATGATCCGGATTCATCTTGTCCAGGGAACGAGAAATGCTCAAACGAATCGCCTCGGCCTGTCCCGTGGTACCACCGCCGTGAACGTTGGCAAAGACATCAAACTCTTTATCAAGACCCAGTAAAACCAGGGGTTGTCTAACCTTGAACTGATCAACGGAGCGCTTGAAATATTCATTCAAGGCTTTTCCGTTAATCGTGATCTCGCCCTTGCCTTTGACAAGCTTTGCACGGGATACGGACTCTTTTCTTCTGCCGGTAAACATAATTTTAACTTCGGGACGTTTCGACGGCTTTTTCGGCCTTTCAATTTTTATCTCGGCGGATTTTGCCGCTTTGGCTGCTTCGGAAGTCGCGGCCTTGCTGGCATCGATCTGTCTTGGCGACCGGGTATCTTTTTCAGAATCGCTTTTGGCGCGGGAAGGCGAACGATAGGTCGATTCTTTTTTTTCTTCTGGTTTTGAATTTTCTGTCATATTATTTTCCTGTCTTTAACCTGCATCAGTTAATCGTTTCGGGACGCTGAGCTTCCATACCGTGCTGACTTCCCTGGAATATGCGAACGCGTGTGAGTAGTTTTCTACCATAACGATTTTTCGGAAGCATACCCTTGATCGCTTCAAGCATGATTTTATCGGGAACCAGCTCCTGCTGCTTTCTCATGGTTCTTGTTTTCAAACCGCCAAGAAAACCAGTATGCCAGTGATACAGTTTTTGATCCATCTTGTCGCCGCTGACAATCATCTCGCCGGCGTTAATAACGATAACTCTGTTGCCAATCATTACCCCGGGCTGGTACTTTACCTTGTCTTTGCCCAGTAACATTGACGCAACCTTGGAGGCAAGTCGCCCCATAACCTGGTTTTTGGCGTCAACAACTACCCATTTCCCTTCGGTATCTGCTGTTTTTGTATGTGTTGTTCTTTGACCGTATAATGGATCCATGCAATCCTCTTTAGAGTTACCTTAAGTAATCACAGGAGTTTTCATGGCCTATGGCCAGTAAACCCTTGTATCCTTTCCTGATACCCTGCTTTAATATTTAATAAGACAAAATTTCATCCGGACATGCCCTGTCAATTTTTTATCTTAGAAAATTTCCCCGCCGTGGAATTTTAGCGCGTGGACATGAACTGACGTTCATGTCCACGCGCTGGAGGCCCTACAAACCTGCCCTTTCTTACCAGCTAAAAAAATTATGCCGCACAGGCTCTAAAGTAAGCAGAAAAAAGAAAATCAAAAAAGATTTGCAGGCAAGTTAGCCAATCAGGTTCATACGAGGCAATGCCAGATACCCCCCTTCGAATCGGAAAATTCCTGGCCCACGCCGGACTCTGCACCAGGCGGGAGGCGGCCGAATTTCTACGGAATAACCAGGTACAACTTGACGGAAAAACCATCGAGGACCTCAACTTTCAGGTAAGCCCCGACGCAACCCTGGAGGTTAATGGTAAAAAAATAACGTTAAACGAGGTCAAGGTCGTTCTCCTGAACAAGCCCCGAGGCTATGTCTGCACCCACAAGGAACAAAAAAACCAACGGTCCATTTTTCGTCTCCTGCCCGGCGAAATGAGCCGGTATTTTTTTGCCGGCCGCCTTGACGAAGATTCTCACGGCCTGGTCGTGCTGTCGAATAACGGCGACCTGATCTACCGCCTCACCCACCCCACCCAGAGGACCGTCAAGGTATACCACGTTCATGCCTCCAGGCCACTCTCGTCAATCGAACTTGAGAAAATCCGCCGCGGGGTCTGGAGCAAACGGGAAAAACTCAACGTTGATTCGATCGAGCCCATGACCAAAAAGGCCTTCTACGAGATATGTCTCCATGAGGGGAAAAATCGCGAAATCCGCCGCATCTTTGAATCGCTGGGTATGGAAATCCTCGACCTCTGCCGAATCTCCATCGCAGACTACAAACTGGATAACATTGAAGAGGGAAAATTCAAAGTACAATAATGCGCAATAATATTCAACCGGGAAACGATTAAACCCGTTTGATTTGCTGAAGCATAATGAAGGCGGCAAGAAAGTTCTGCGTCATGTGCAGGGCTATCGTCAAAACCACCCCCCTCTTTCGAATGGCCCAGTACGAGAAATATGCCCCGAGCAGGAACAACGGCAACCCGATGAGGTAATTTTCAGACAGCGTATCCAGGTGGGCAAGCATGAATAGCAAACTGGTAAAGATAACGGCGACGAGGTTTTTTTTAAAACCGGTTTCTTCGCCAACCAGCATACCCAGGATATATCCCCGAAAGACAATTTCCTCGTAGACCGGGCCAAGGAGGGCAACGGTGAACATAAACAAATAGACATTCTTACTTAAAATCTCGGGGTTAAAATCCTTAAACTGATCCGGCGATGTCCCCACCAGTTTCATGTATAGCCCGCTAACGATATTTATCCCGATGAGACCGGCAAGCCCCAGAAAAAATTCCTTTCCAGAAATCTCGTCGCCAAAGCCAAGCCAGGCAAAGCCCAGTTGCTTTTGCAGAAAATACAAGATGCCCAGAAAAACCGAAGCCTGGATGGCGATGATTAAAAACATATCCACCGCGGTGAGTTTTTTTAGCTCCCCCGGGAAGACGCCCAGGAAGTACAAACCGTACTGAATCCCGGTCACCAGGACCAGGGCGGCGACCGGAACGAAAAACGCGATGAGGTACCGGTACTTGTAAAATTTCAGCGGTGGAACTCTCTTTCAACCGTAGTTGTGATTCCGCCCCTGACGTTGTAGGTCGCCTTGACCTTGAGGGCGTTTGGTTGGCAGGCCTTGACGATATCTTCAAACACCTTGTTCACCACGTTCTCGTGAAAAATGCCGATGTTTCGATAAAAGGTAAAATATTCCTTGAGCGACTTCAGCTCCAGGCAAAACTTCGAGGGCCGGTAACTGACTTCGATGACCCCGAAATCCGGCAGGCCGGTTTTCGGGCAGATCGCGGTAAATTCCGGGATCTCCAGGTGTACCAGGCAGTCCTTGCCGGGATAAACATTTTCAAAGACCTCAATCAGGGGGGTCTTGAGACCGGGAATGTGGTCCTGCCTCCCCTCGTAGTCGCCTGTGGCCGGGGCTAGACGCCCGTTTTCTTCGTGACTTCCCATTTTGTAAAATTATCCCAGGTATCTTCAATTTCGCCCTTACCCGCCCAGGAAAAGGCGATCTCGTCATACGATTGTCGATCTGTTGCGTCAAGATAAACAACAAGGGCGCCTGAAAAAAAACCGCAGGCCTCGCGGTAGCTCGTGATCTTTAAAAGCGAATACCGGGCCTGCCCATATTCGACGGCAAGTTTTCGAATCAGCCTTTCGATATACCCAAAGGCGGCAAAACCCATGTAACGATCTTTGACAAATTCAATGTTTTCGCTGATCGGCCCAAAATCGGTAAAATTTTCACGTTTGATCATCGCCGAGCCGCCAACGCGGCGCTCCTCGGTCATCAGGTCGACAAGTTCACTAAAGGTCCGGTACGAGGTTGCTATATTTGACATGCTGCCTAATTAACTAACGTTTCGTCATCCAGGCAACTTTACATTCAATTTTTCTAATATTTTTAAACATAGAAGGCTGTTTGTGTTGCGGGGGCCGGGTTGTCGAAAAAAATACAAAGAAGGCCCCACAAGGGTCAACTGGCACACGCAGGCGTCTGCGCACCGCCCCCTAAACTACTATCCCCAAGGGAAACAAGTACCGCACTACACTCACGGCTCGGCCCCTTCGCGTTGGTCACGAACCGGGGCGTAAAAAAAACTCGACGTCTCCGGGGCTGGGCAAACATTGAGGGTATGTTGCACGATGTCATCATTCACAAGATTGTTCCGGCAAAAAAAACCATCGCGTTGATCGCCCACGACAACCGCAAACGGGATCTGCTTTCCTGGGTAAAACAGCACCGGGAGGTTCTGAAAGATCACAACCTGGTAGGTACCGGGACCACCGGCCGGCTGGTCGCCGAAAAGTGCAGTCTCCCGGTAAAGGCCTACCTTAGCGGTCCCCTCGGGGGCGACCAGCAGATCGGGGCCGAGGTCTGCACCGGCCAGATCGACCTGATCATCTTTTTCTGGGACCCCATGACCTCCCAACCGCATGACCCCGACGTCAAGGCCCTGCTGAGGTTGTCGGTCCTCTACAACATACCTACGGCATGTAACGTCTCTACCGCCGACTTCATGATCTCTTCAAAATACTTTCACGAGGAATTTACCAAGTCCATCATCGACTTTGACAAACGCAAACCGCCGGTGTATATAGACTAAGCACAGGCTGTTTAGAGCCTGTGCGATAACTGTATTCTGAAAACAACGTCAACCCCAAAGTTCAATGCTTTACTCGAAAAGCTTCGTTTTTCTTCGAAAAACTCCGTGAATGGCCTTCGGCCCGCCTACGGCGTGCCTATCGGCCACTTTTCGATCGCATTGAACTTTCTCATCTTATTCAGAAAGCAGGTTGGCGCACAGGCTGTTTATAATTTTCGCTATACATACAACGTCGGAAGAATACCGAAAGCGCGCGCAATTTTCTTATCCGATCTCAATGGATGTTGAGATCGTTCTCTTGATATTTTTTTAAATAATATTTAAAAAAATATCAGTGATGTTCATAGTCTCGGTGGTGTTTGTGACAATGAAATTAAATTGCTTAAAATTTGGAGCATAAATCCAATTACAAGTAATATCAAGCCGAGCTTCATTTTAAACTCTTTTGACTTTGTGTATTTAATGAACTCATCTGTTTCCGGACTACGCGGTTCCCAATCACCACATTGAGGTGGCCCAATTTTATAGTATTTATCGCCTTTGAACTGCCCTGCGACCTCCCATGCAACAAAGAAAGCGCCGATAATATCAAACATGATACCAATGATATTCAAAACATTCGGATTACTTAAACATTGCATCATCATGGCCTGCTTGAGATGTTACTGCAACAGCAAGGAAATCTCCAAACGCATCTGGTTCAGTAAGCAACAATACCGGGCGCCGCTTCAGGTGTGTAAGGTCGGAGAATGAAAATGGTATTTGAACGATATCAGAACGTTTTAACATCGTTCCAAACCTCATCATCCTGATTATCCCAAACATGTTTCATTACATTTTCTTGAGCCCGCGTCAGATCTGACATCTCTGCCTGATCGGCATTTTTACTACTCAAGTATTCAATAAAATGTAATGCCTCAAGCGCCAAAGGCTCTGGCAATGGTTTGGCAACTTCATAAATTTGTTCTGCTATTGACATTAATGCACTCCTAACACAATAAAATTCGGCCAATTTTGCCTTCAATGATCCTAATGAATTTGTAAAATAGCTGTAGATGATCTCCTGTTTTAATAATTCATATAAGATAAAAATATGTTAATAAATGAAAATACATGTAATTCAATCATAATGTCAATAATTATATCTTTATATTGCTCACCCCAGGGGTGGGCGAGCTTCTCGAATCTCTGAGTTTTTCGCCTAACGCTGAGGCCAAACGATGTCTTGGTATGAACTGAGTAAGCCAGACGAGCAACAAATTAAACTTCATAAAAAATATTGATTCGAAAGTTTCATTGCTCAACCCGAGCCGCTACCGCGGCGCAACTTGTTATGCGCTGTTATCGGAAGTAAACGCTAATTTAATCAAACACCGAGCGAGCCACGATGGCGAATTGGTTTGGATAAACAATATTTATCCATATAATCAATAAGAAAATTGAATATGAATTATTCTAAATTATTTATAATATGTTGTTTTAATAAATCCTCTCTCTTTTCAATGAATTCTTTAAAGTTATTAAAATCTAGATCAACATTCTCTGGAATTAATAACTCATTTCTTATTCCTTTATTACTTTTTTCATGCGAGATAATCCATGTGTTTAATGGTGATTTATTTTTTGACTTATTTTGATGTGACCCTGAAAAAATGGACACAACTACGCAATTAATTTTTCAACATATTGAATTGGGCTAAGATAGTCCAACCTCGAATGTTTTCTTTTTCTATTATAAAAGACTTCTATGTAGTCAAATAT